>Ga0194130_10000006_pt1 | contig 505837 bp, 436 predicted proteins | sample TA2KigsurfametaG_FD_160084 | JGI IMG/M metagenome (GOLD analysis project Ga0194130, IMG submission 160084) | Freshwater microbial communities from Lake Tanganyika, Tanzania - TA2015050 Kigoma 12 surface | ecosystem: Environmental > Aquatic > Freshwater > Lake | place: Tanzania: Lake... | reverse complement strand
GACTACATTGACTCACTAAATATCAGTTGTTTACGTTAACCTTTGTCCCTCCCTTTTTATCATTGAATTTTTATAAAAATTATTATATAATTAATAAAGGAATAGAGGGGAATTTTGTATGTCTATAGGGCCAGGGGGGCACGTTGGATTTTCAGCTTTAGGGGGAAGGGAAAAACCAACTCAATTTGGATCAAACCAAAGCGAACAAAAAATTCAATGGGTCGTGTTGGCAGCCTTAGGGAATCTTGAAGATATCAATAATCACCTTGGAAAAGGGACTCCGATTAGCCCTCAAGAAAGGTCTTTGGCCATAAAAGCCGCCGCTAGGAATGGTTTTGAACAGGTAATGGACAGGTTTTTGGCGGGTTTTGAAATGCCTGAAAAGGAAAGGATAAAAGCCATCAAAATAGCAGCGGAGCACGGGCAAGTGGGTGCTATCGACAGGCTACTAAGTGCGTTTAAAATGCCTGAAAAGGAAAGGATAGAAGCCATCAAAATAGCAGCGGAGCACGGGCAAGAGGGTGCTGTTAATAGGCTTCTAACGGGTTTTGAATTGCCTGGGCGGGATTGTGTCTCGGCGGTAAAATTAGCTGCAGAAAATGGGAACATTATAGTGATAGAGAGATTGCTTCAGGAAACACCAATAAACCCAGACGATCTCTCTAACCCTATAAATTATGCTTTTCTCCACGCAACTCAAAAAGGGCACAATGCTGTTGTGGAGTGGCTTCTTGAGAAGTGCCCAAATATCGACCCTTGTATTCGGGGCAGGCTAGTAACTGTAGCAGCTGAAAAAGGGCTGAGCTCGCTGATTGAAAGGCTTTTGCAAAATGGGGGATTGACCAGCCGGGCTGCACGTGGTGGGGGAGTGATCAGCCGGGCTGCACGTGGTGAAGCTTTGAGACATGCAGCGATATACGGACATCTACAGGTAATTCAAAGGCTTCTACAGGATGAGGATCAAGTTCTCCCTCAATTTCGCGGTCAAGCAATAGTAGCAGCGGCAGCAAATGGTCATCTACAGGTAATTCAAAGGCTTCTACAGGATGAGGATCAAGTTCTCCCTCAATTTCGCGGTGAAGCAATAGTAGCAGCGGCAGCAAATGGTCATTGCGAAGTTGTACCATGTCTTATGCGAGATTCTAGTGGCGATATCATAGACATTGAAGAAGAGTATCTTTTCAAAGCTTTAGATGCTCACAAAAATGCAAAACCGGAACAGATCTCTTACAACATAGGGAGGCTTGGAACGGTATTTTTAGAGAATTCCAGAGCTCTTTCGCAAGATTTTATTTTGTATCTATATCATCTCATGGATCAAAAAGACGGGGTACTAAGAATACCTATCATAACACATCTTGTCAGTTATCCTCTAGATTACTTGAGGAGCTACTGCGAAAGAGGTTTTCCTGAAGTAAGGATTGTGGACCCAAATGCAAACTTACCGAATAATTCTAACCAGATGCTTTTTAACATACTTTTTTTTAGCCTAGAAGCTCATAAACTTCTAACTGCAGGTGAGGATCCACAGTTTCATCGCGAACAATTACCTGTTGCGAAAACTAAACAACAAGAAGAGGCATTATTTCTTTTTGGTCAACTTTTAACCTATTTACACAAGATCTATAAAGAGAGTGATATTACTATTGAAATTCCTAGCGGAATTTTCCGTAGAGATCTTTTATCTATGATAGGTAAGAGTTCTGAAAATATGCTTGAATCAACAGATTGTAGCATAGAGATTAAACGAATATGGAAAAGTCCACAAAAAACTGAAGAGCAACAATCTTGGAAACAATTTGTTATCGCGGCTATTCAATGTATAGATCGAGGCATCGGTCCGGAGCTGAGACAAGCACTAGTTGAGGATTGTGCATCGTGTGGTGCAAGGTTTTTTGAAGAATAACGGTTAAAAATTCCAAAGTTTGCTTCATAAGGCCCATTATCGGACGTTGCGAACCAAAAAAAGCGTGGTATTTTTGATTTAAAGAGTGCAATCACACCACTAAACCCTCTATCGTCGAATCTAGGGCCTTTAAAAGCATTTTAACTTTCAAAAGCCCTTTTTTACCCTTTTTTAAGGTGTATCAATATTTCTAAAGAAATTTAAGCCTATGGAGTAGGTGTGGGCCCTAAGGGTGCACAAAGGTTAGCGCAACAGCAAGCTGTGCAACCGCCACCTCCACCTGTGAATATAGCTACCAGTGCAGAACCGCCTAAACAGGCCGCTACACATGCGGCATACGCACCCGGTCCCGCTTCTGCTTGAGGCAAAAGCGACAACGAGGCAAGTGCTATTACAGGCAGCGCTATTGATTTCAACCTATTATTCAAATTGATTAATCCTCTAGAGGCTCTATTCAAACCTTGTGTAATCACTCCAGAATTTGAATAACTATTTTCTACTAAACCTAAAGAAACCATTTTCTCTCCCTTGTTTTATACAAAAGCTAAGCGCCAAATATTTAAAAATGCGCTATATGCTCAATTAAAATTTTGAAAAGAAATTGTTAAGTAAAAACCTATTGAAATCAATCACAAATTTCTTTACATCCCCTCCCCTGCTTAAGCAAAAGTAAAAAAAAGGTACTCAAACAAATTTTTTTCTTGAAAAAATTCTAATACACTCCTCTAATAAAAATATGGGTGTATTAGTACGTTTATTAAAATTCGCCATTTTTTTAGCCCTAGTTTTTGGGACATTTTATGTAGCGAGCCGATTGTATCGTAATCAACAAATAGAATCGTGTGAGGCCTTCTTTGATAGCGAGGAGAAAATTGCACTTGAAGTTTTGAAGCCAAAATGGGGTGACAAAGATCCGGTTCCGAACCTCGATCAAGAGAGGATCAAAGTACTTGTAATCGAAGGGGGAGGTGCACAAGGGCTGTATGCCTTGAGAATCCTTGACTACCTTGAAAAAAAAACCGGAAAACCGATTTGTGAACTTTATGATGTGATGGGTGGAAGTTCGATAGGTTCTTTGCTAGTAAGCTTATTATCCATCCCACAGATTGACAACCCTAAAAAGCCACTATATTCAGCGGAACAAATCATTCAAGTTTTTTCCGAAACCGCCCATCGGACTTTGGAGCCCACCTGGAAGGAAAAAATACTTTCAGGGTACGGTCTCTTATCCCCTATTTTGCAAAACCAAAAATTCATTAAAGTGCTCCAATCTTTTTATGGTAATATGCTCTTCAGTGAAACGATCAATCATTTGGTTCTTTATGGGTATAATTTTAATACCAGTAGAGTTTCAGCTTTCGAGAATAGAGGCCCTCCTCTTCAATCTGCAGATCCGGTTCTGTATCAACTTATTGGGAGTACCACCTCCCCTTTTGGGATTGCCCCTGTCAATAAAATTCTTTTGAGTCCCCTTTACCCCCCTCAATTTATCGGGGATGCGGCCTTTGTCGTCAACAATCCGCTAGAAGATGTCGTCTACAAGTTAACAAAAGCCTACCCAAATAAGAAATTTTTGATAAATAATATTATTATAAAGCCCAAAGAATTAGAAAACACCATAAATTTTCCCTTTTATTCCGGCTGGCTCGAGGCAACTATAAGGTACCAATATTTACAGGTTTTAGCTCATAATCAGATGACTAGAGAAGCCCTACAAACCTTATCCAGCGTTTACAAAATTGAATACATGTTGGAAATGGGCCTAGATCAAAACAACGAGTGGCTGGAAATGAATTCTTTTGATTTTTCCAAAAAAAACCTTAAAAAAATAGACAATTTTGCAAAACTCATCCTGAGCGAAAATAAAGATGCTCTTGATAAAGTAGCTGCTGAGCTCCTTAAAGATTGAAAAACTTGGTTTAATTCTAGACAAATCAATGATGCTAGCATTTCTTTTCAAGTATACTTTAAGGGGGTGTTTACCTGATTCGATCAATCGGCAACACACCAAATTCTAGAATTTGTTTTTTCTCTTTAAATCTTGGATAAAGATTTAGAAGCTCTCCGTTGGTTTAGGATTTTTATCAACGAGAGCCGCTTCTAACAAGTGAAGCTCCTCAACAATCTCAGACGGAAATTTTTCACCAAATATTTTGTAGTAATTCTTAAGTTCTTCCACTTCATTCAACCAGGCCCCAACATCCACTGTTAAAAGCTTTCCCACCGTCTCTATTGAGAGGTTAAGATCATTTAAATCAAGGCTCGTGGGTGTAGGCATATTCCCGATAGGAGTGCTTTCAGCTGAAGCCGTCCCGTCCAGCCTTTCAAAAATCCACTTAAGAACGCGCCCGTTTTCTCTAAAACCGGGCCATAAAAAACTTCCCGATCCATCTTTTAAAAACCAGTTTACGTAATAAACTGTCGGTAAAAGGGAGGGGTCGCCCCTTTTTTCAAAAGAGAGCCAGTGGGAAAAGTAGTCGCCCATGTGGTATCCGCAAAAAGGGAGCATCGCAAAAGGGTCATGTCGCAATTTACCGATAGGTCCGTTAGCGGCCGCAGTCCCCTCCGATGAGACAATCGTCCCTAAGAATGTCCCGTGGCGCCAATTTTTTGATTCAAATACCAACGGAACAACCGAGGCGCGTCTTCCTCCGAAAAGTATAGCAGATATCGGCACCCCTTTAGGGTCATCGAAAGCAGGATCCACAGTGGGGCACCCTTTGATAGGGGTTGTGTAGCGGGCGTTCGGATGCGCAATTTTTTGATCCAAAGCTGCTTCCCCCATGTCGCCTAGCCAATTTGTGCAATTTTTTGGGGGATCTTTATCCATCCCTTCCCACCACACATCCCCATCTTGTGTTAATCCCACGTTAGTGAAAATTGTGTCACTTTTAATGGTTTCCATCGCATTGGGATTCGTTTGAAATGAGGTGCCGGGCGCAACACCAAACATTCCAGCCTCAGGATTGATCGCGTATAGCTTGCCATCTTCACCCAATTTCATCCAGGCGATGTCATCGCCCACAAGGGTTATTTTCCAGCCGGGTAAAGAGGATTGCAGCATGGCAAGATTTGTTTTCCCACAAGCGCTTGGGAATGCTGCGGCAAAATATTTTTTCTTTCCGTCAGGATTTTCTATCCCAAGAATGAGCATATGTTCCGCTAACCAGCCCTCCTCTTTTCCCATCTGAGAAGCTATGCGCAGAGCGAAACATTTCTTCGCCAAAAGCGCATTTCCTCCATACCCGCTACCGTAAGACCAGATCTCTTTTGTTTGGGGAAAGTGCACTATGTATTTATTTTGAGGATTGCAAGGCCAACCGTTATCCATTTTACCAGCCTCAAGAGGCACGCCCACAGAATGTAAACAAGGGACAAAATCTTGATCTTTCAGAGCATTAAGCGCCTCTCTTCCCATGCGGGTCATAATCCGCATATTGCATACAACATAAGGAGAATCGGTAATTTCAACCCCAATTTGGGCAATAGAGGAACCTATCGGCCCCATACTGAAAGGGATCACATACATCGTGCGCCCCCGCATACATCCTTTAAAAAGCGATTTCAAAAGGCTTTTCATTTCATTAGGGTCTTTCCAATTATTTGTGGGTCCTGCATCGTCGATCGAACTGGAGCAAATAAATGTCCGGTCTTCAACTCGAGCGACGTCTTCAAAAGAAGATCTAGCCAAAAACGAGTTGGGCCGAAACTTACCGTGTAAAGGGATCAAGCTTTTTGTCTCTACCATCTCTTTCAACAAAAGGGCATTTTCCTCTTCAGTTCCGTCGCAAATATGGATCTGATCAGGCTCGCATAATTCTTGCACCTCTTCAATCCAAAGTCGAAGTTTGTCATTTTGTAGATCTTTCAAAACCACCGATCCGTCCATCTCCCGAAAACTGAAACAGGACAAAAAACAAAAAACCGAAACCACTCTTTTGATAGAAGCCATTTTCAAGATCCTTTAAAATTTTTTTAACTTTATTTAAAAAATACTTTTTTGTCCATCTTCCGGGTAAGTTCTGCCCTATAAGAAGTGTAAATTAAAAAAGGTCTCCTCTATTATACGCTTCTTTTTCAGGATAAGCCCGAATAAATAAAAAAACCGGCTTCACACAGATTTTTAAAAAATAATTTACATTTTTTTTAAGGACAAGATCTGAAAAATTATTGCTCTTGATAAATGAGATCCTAATTACTTCCAGGGGAAGGTTTCGATGGATTCCACATGTTGCACATGCGCGTTATTGATCAAAATATCTACGACATCAAATGGACTGTGTACATCTCTTTGGGATTTTCAAATACTTAGATTATCGATGTAATTATGATAGCCAGTAAATCGAGATTTAAAAAACTTAAGCCTTAGATTCAATTTTAAGATTTAAATGGAACGGCAAGGGAGAAAAGCAAAAATAAGGAGGATAGCGAAGGCTTGTAAAAACACTATCAGGGTATTTTGCTGTAATCTTCCTGCAATAGCATAAATTAAGAAAAGCTTGACATAGACAAAAACCGCAGAACTTAAAACCAAATGATTTTGAAAATTTTGAGTCCAGGAGGGTAAACCGAAAATCAAGATATAAATAGGAACAAGAAGTCTTAAAATTGGTGGAACACCTAATAAAATGAATGCCCCAATGAACGAGTCCAAAAATTTCCTATAGTCATTGTTTTTTAAACTTAGATAACCACGGATCAAAAAAAATTCTAAAAAAATTAATGAAGCATAGAAAACCATTTGTCTTTCTAATGTGGAGATTCGAGCATAGACAACCCAGGATGTTTGTAAGCAAAATAGCAAACTATATAAAATAATAACCGAGTATAATCGAGAGAATAATTTAGAAATCTGACCTGGTTTTTGCGTAAATATCAGAATACTTTGAAAAACTAACAATATTATTAAGATAGACGAAAGTAATACATGCAAATCAAGGCTCAGAGTCCATTCTAAAATAATGTTATATCGTTGCCAAACACCAAGCACTATGCGGTCGTAAATAGGTTTTGCAAATACCAAAAGGCTAAGTAAAGTTGTCTCTAACAAAGCTAAAAAATAAACAATCCCAGCCCTTTTATCTGATGTTCCCATGGGATTAGTGATAGACATATTTACCTCAATAATATTTTATAAATATTTTTTTGGATGAGGCACAATTCCAGGATGTTACCCTTTCGGAAGTAATAAACAATAATCGGATCGATATTTCATAGTACACACATCAATTCACCAGTAAATGATCAAAAAATATGAGTCAATTTTTATCGGGAGAATATGATTCATAAGAGCTTTTTTAAGATCGTATTCTGTAATATTTTTTATTATATGTCAGAATAAAAACAAAAAACCTCTTAAAGATTAGGTGAATTAAAGCTTGTAATCGTGTAGTACGCTTCCGTAAGGGAGGGTGCAATCGACAAGAACGTGCATCGCCTTCTCTATTTTTTTGACAGGTAGATCTGCAAAAGGAGCTTGTACATGTGGAACTAAATGCAATCTGGCAGGCCCCATCCAGGCCCCTTTTACGTGAATATCTTGCAAATTATAAGCAACAAGCTGCTCGATTTTTGCCTCTCCTTTCAAATCGAGAATCCACTTATAGTTCACCTGCGTCTTACCCATCATTTTCAAGATCTCATCCGTTTTTTGCCCCTGATCAGTAAGATCATGATGCTTATAGCCCATCGTTGCAAGCGCCACAAGATCCTCCCCCCATTTCAAACGACCGACAAGAGTCTCTTTTTCTACATGAAGCTTCGGGTAGGCGAGCTTTTTGGGAAACCCCAGATCTCCCTCTCCCCGCATATTGGCGGCTCGCAATCGAGATACATCTGAGAGGTAAATTGCACCTTTTCGCCTTTACAGATAGCAGGTATCACAATTCCCGACTCGGTATAATCGCCGAATCCGCTACTATCAGGCATCCGAATCATCTCAAAAACTACGGTGTCGCTACCGTCGGGCTCAAGGGGAGCCGGCAGGTGCAGACGGATTATTTCGGGGTCGGTCTTATACCATATAAAAAAATACTCCCGATTGATGAATCGATACGGGCCTTCGGGGTATGCGGGGGAATGAAAGGGCATTCCACGATGTCTCATAAATCCTCCTAGCGAACCGTCCAACCGCCATCGATAACCAAAGACTGGCCAGTGATCATTTTTGCAGCGTCCAGACAGAGGTAAAGAACCAAATCGGCGATATCGTCAGGGATTACAAACTTTTTTATGACATGCTCTTTTAAAAATATCTTTTCGACTACCTCTTGCGCTGTGATCTGATGCATAGCCGCCTGCTCGGGTATCTGCTTTTGTAGTAAAGGGGTCACCGTGTAGCCAGGGCACACCGCATTCACAGTGATCCCAAACTGAGCCAAATCTAGAGCACTCGCTTTTGTAAGCCCGGTAATACCATGCTTTGTGGCAACATATGCCGATTTATAGGGTGATGCTACAATACCGTGGACACTCGAAATCTGGACCACCCTTCCGCACCCTTTTTTTTCATCCCTTCGACAACACCCTGCATTAGATGAAAAGGGGCTGAAAGATTCACCGCCAAAATGAGATCCCATTTACTTCTCAGAAAAAGGTCTCGATGGATTCGACATGTTGTACACCTGCGTTATTGATCAAAATATCTACGACATCAAATGGACTGTGTACATCTCTTAATGCGCGCTCAATTTCAGACAGATGGGCAAGATTTGCAGCGACATAGTAAACTTTCCCTTTTGTCAAACTACGGATCTCGGGCTCCTTCTGCCTCCCCTCCTCCGGAGTTAATCCATGAAGGACAATATTCGCCCCTTTTTTTGCCATAGCTGTGGCAATCCCAAACCCTATGCCGCTAGTCGATCCAGTTATCCAAACGGTCCTACCTTGCAAGGATTCCATGCTACCCCTCCCCTAAATCACCGGATATCCCTTTTCCCCCTTCAAATCTAGATATCTTCTTTTTTATAAAGCGAGTATGGGATCTTTTTGTTACAATATCTAGCCTGATGAAAGAATGGATGAAGTTTTATGACTTTACCTCTTAAAGAAATGTTTCGTCTACTCCCTGAGGATCCTGCTCTGGATGGCCCCGATTTTGGGTTATACTTGCTTACAAATGAGGGGCAATCTTTGGATACGCTCCGACAAATGCAGCACAACCCCCTTACAGGACAGATAGGGATGGGGGTGTCGGGATTTTTTACACTTGATATTGCAGCCGTAAGACCTGAAACAGAAGAAAATAAACTGGAAGGGGTTGTTCTGGTCGATTGCTCTTTAAGGGTGCGCCACTTTATGCGGGCTATGATCGAGCGTCTCAAAATATCCCCCTCGAGGCTGGACATGCAGGAATTTGTCCGCTTCGAGATTCTTTCCAATGCCAAATTTTACTATGAGGGGGCTTTGGAGCCGGCGGATCTCATCGCTAAAAACTATATTGAGCGATTTGATCACTCCCTCCAAGATTGTGCTCTAGGGTCCCTATCCAGGACATCCCCTCACCTTTCGAGCTCCTGGTTATCCGATGTAACTCGATTCGAAAAAATGAAACGTCTTGCAAACTTAGGGAACATCATCTTTTTATGCATTGACTTCAATCAAAAACCGGTCCTGACGAAATTCTTATCGACCCTAGAAAAGAGGGCGCCTCTCGATTTTGCCTATATTTCCAACATTTATCTAGATAGGCTTTCGACATTTAAGTCTGTTGCAAATCAGCTCCAAACCGTTGTCGGACCAAACACCTACTTCATTGATACCGAGCGATTTTATCCTGTAAACGCAAAGAATAACCAGCGTCTGCAACAACGCAAAGTGGCACCTCTTTACTCAATTATGGAAAAATCCTGCGAGGAGATGGATCTTTTCGGACCAAATGGGTTGGCCCGATTTTTTCCGAAAAAATAGGGATATTTAACCAAGGGCGTTGTTCGGTAAAAAATTGTCAGGGATTTTGTTCAGCTTGTAACCGTTTGACGGCATGCCAGTTTTTTGCTGTTACCCCTAGCCCCATGAGAACTAAAACCCCTAAAAACCAATCCCTATCCTCCCCTTTTTTAGTATCTGAAAAGAGGCTCATCCTTTGACACTGAGCCGCCGGATGTATCGCTTTTAAGGTGAGAAATTCTCTTTTGATTAATACGCCGATCGAATCTGACCAGCCAAGCTTTTCGGGGCTTTCAAACATGATCAAAGAGGGGTCAAGCGCCCCTTTGACCTCTTCACACTGAGAGAAAAGTTCTACCTCAAAATCTTCTGCCAATTTCTTGGCACTTTCCCTGATTTTACTGTGGTAAAAACTGTCCCCATAAGCGGGTTCCAAAAAAAAGGCCGGTTTTTGCTTCGACTGATTCCAAACAAGGCGCAAAAGAGCCCTCGCCTCTATCTTTTCTTTAGAATTTTTGACCGCGATCAGCTTATTTACACCCTCGTTTGTGTAGTGTAAAAGATGAGGGTTCTTTTTTGAGGTGTGCATGCAACTCCCATGAACCTCGTCTCCGGACAAAAATAGATCGACTGGGTCGTCGGTAAATTCTATTTTTGTCCCTGAATCACTTAAAACAAATTCCCTATTTTGCTTCCACTTCTCCCAAACATGGCTGTTTGTTTCATTCCACTTTTCTTGAAATGGGATCGTATTATAGCGCGCTTTATTGGTGCTCATGACCATTCTATCGGTCAGCTCCAAAAACCTGGGGACGAACGCCTTTTCAACCGCTCCCGAGTAGTAGCGGAACCATGCCCCCCTAACCCTATCATTTAAAATCTTTTCCGAAAAAAGGCGCTTGTATTCTTGAGGCATTTTTTCTAGAAAAGGGAGCATTTTCACAAGGAAAGCCTCCCCCTCAACCGGGATTTCATCCAGCTTCGAACCATCTAGATCGGCAAAAATTTTAAGCATGCTGATACGGGTGACGATTCTCTTAGCCTGTTCAAATCTCGCTAAACTGTCCGTTGGACCGTCTGTTGAAACGTCAAAAATAGATTGGATGATGCGGATTTTTTTTAAGGGATCTATGGGCGTCCTATCTAAAAATTCCATGAAGCCCAACAAATTGTCCATCACGTGGGTCTCGCCGCTTTTTAACACGTTTTCGGACCGTTTCAAAGTCTCTTTGAGTTTTTCAGCCGCTAACGAGGAGGCGTACCCGTCCCATTTTTGGATGAAAAGCATCGGGAAAAACACAAAAAATTTCCCCATTTTCGGAAATTCAATATTCCAACCCCTAGTCAATGAGCCCTGGCCACTATCGATTGCCATCCTCACCGAGTTGCACCATAAAGAAATGATCGGTCGATAGTAGGACCTATTCTCAAATTTCACCAGATCTTTGACCTTCGAAAGGAGTTTGGATGCGTCCTCATCGATAGACCCTTCTGTTGTAAAAAATGATTCTGCTTTTTTTATGTATTCGGCTAATAAGCCCGGCCTATGTTCGGCAATAAACAGCGCTAATTCGGCGCTCTTGCCCTGCTTTAGTATTTTTTCAAAAAAGGGTTCCGAGAGGATCTTCAGGGGGATGCTTTTTATTAGGCAAGCGGTGAGCTGCTGCTCCAAAATGGTGCCAAGTTTATTTTGCCTATCGAGCAATTCGAGAAATAGATCGACCTCCCGATCGGTCCATTTTGCATACCGGGTGTAGGACGAAGAGTCTTTATAAGCCTCTGAAAATTTCTCTAACCCCGTTTCAGTTGCTGCTGCCAGTCGAAAAAGGGAGGAGCGGACACCCGGAGAATGTTTCTTAGAATCCTTCAAAAAACATAAAAGAATCGATTCGGACATAGCCCTAACAGGGTTTTTTGGGTGAACGGATCGAGAGGATAGCTCAGGTAGCGAAGGATTACTCTCATAGGTGCGAGAGGCCAAAAATTCTATAAATTCTATCTGCTCCAGATCACTAAGTTGTTGGAGTTTTTCTGCGAAAATCTCTTGAAATTCGGGAATTTTATGTGAAAAAAAGTAATCTAATACCGGAAGAAGATTAGTAATATTCAAATTTAGGTTCTGCAAAAGCTCTTTTTGGCCCCTTTTTTGACACAGGTCAAAGAATTTTCTGAATAGTTTACGATCCCAATCGCTTTGAATCAGGCCAAAAGGGTCTTTTTGTTGTAAAAAAAGAGCCTCTAAAAATCTGTCATCGAAGCGCATGAGGGAAAATTGGTCTTTAGGCTCCAAAAGACCGTCTGCCGATTTGTTCAATAGGGATGCAACCCCATTCGGAAAACGGGAGGACTGGTTTAATTTTACCAAGGTAGAAAATTGTTCCATCGCCCATGATCTGTTCTTGGTTTGCAACGTCTTTAACTTTTCAAGGAAAAGGGCCACCCCCTCTTTATCATTGGCATAGAAAAAATAGGTGCCAAGAAAAAGCAAATCCCCCTTTTTGTCACCCAAAAATAGGGCGTCGTTGCTCCGAAAAAATTTCTTCAGCAGTTCCAACTCGTTTGTATTCTTATCTCCTCTCTGATTGCGCTCTTCAATTTTTTTGGCTAATCTAGAGAGGTTGATTTCTTTACTTTCTAACGAAGGGGCGCTGGCTCTTTCTAGAAAAATTTCTTCCAGAAAAGAGCATTCGTTCTTTAAAAGAATCAGCTCCAAAAGTGGGAGCTTTAGCGCCTGACAGGCATCCTTGTTTCGTTTTAAAATCCACCCTTTGGGGGCCATTTCCAGGATTTTTCTATCTAAAGTTAACAGCTCTTTAAAAATATCCTCTCCAGGGGGGGCTTGATCCCATCTTTGCGTAGCTTTTTCCCATAGGATTTTGTAGAGATCGGTTCTTTGATCGATCGATGCCAGTTTAAAAAGAGCCAAAAAAAACCCGTCATCGTCCACTTTCCATCTTTCAATGTGTTTCAGGATAAATTGATGCATCAGGGGGTCTTCTAGCAACATGGGGATCAGTCTTTTTAACTCCCCTCCTTGTGTTTGCAAATAGCAAAGGAGCTCATTTGCAGCCCCGAACCCATCTTCTTTTGCTAAATTCCTCCAAAAAAAGGGGGATAAAGCCGACTCGGTGGAGACAAACCTTAGGGCCGCATCTGCTAGATGTTTTCCTAGCTCGGGCTCTTGACCGATAGCTGTCTCCATTTCCGATAAAAACCTTTGCCGAGTCAAGGTGGAATACTCTTTAAGGTCAAACGTGAAGTTGTCGAGTTTGGACAAGAAATTACTCATCAATAAAGGATTCCCCAGAATTTGTTCTATATTTAGAGCAAATCTCGTTTTAGGAAGATTTAAAAGGGGCTTTGGTATCCTGAGGGCAAGCTTTGCCCCTAGACTTGATTTCGGATCTGCCCAAGAAAAAGAAAAGTCGTGCAGGGAGCGGGACTGTTCGGCAATTCTGTTCCTTTGGGGCCCCATACTAGTCAAGAGGGGGCCTTTAGGGTTCTTTAATCCAAAGACTTTTGAGGTAGCTGCGGATGATAAATGACGTGCGAACGACCATCCAATCCCTTGCCTAAAAGTAATCACCCGACTTTCGCCCCCCTGAAATAATCAAATATATTTTATAATAAAAAATACAAAAATTCAATTGGGAATTGCTTTATGGACCCGGGGCATCCGGTCCAAAAATCGGGATATTTTGCTCTAATTTGTTCAGTCTGTGCTATCTAGACTTTTTTAGCCTTAAATCCAGTGAGAAAGATGATGTATCATTTTTTTTTCATTGTGCTATCTAGACTTTTTTAGCCTTAAATCTAGTGAGAAAGATGATTTATGATTTTTTTTAAGTGTGCTATCTAGACTTTTTTAGCCTTAAATCCAGTGAGAAAGATGATTTATGATTTTTTTTCAGTGTGCTATCTAGACTTTTTTAGCCTTAAATCTAGTGAGAAAGATGATTTATGATTTTTTTTCAGTGTGCTATCTAGACTTTTTTAGCCTTAAATCCAGTGAGAAAGATGATGTATGATTCGCTCAGTCTGTGATTGATAGACGTTATTAGGCCTTAAATGAAGTGAGATAGGTAATTCTAATTAAAAATGCCCTCCAATTTTCAACAAAAATCATCTTGTCTAATTTATTAATTCATGTTTTACTTACAATAAATTAATTAAAAATAGAATAAATTTAGGAGCCGCGACATGAATAGGGTATCTGCATATCTCTCAAGCTCGATAGAATGCTTTAATAAAACAGTTTCAGCAAATTTTCCGATCTCAAAAAACCAGCTTTGCATAGTAAGCTCCGTGAGTTTAATTGTAGGGGCTTTAGGTCTTGTTTTGATGAAAAAAATCCCCGCGACATCTGGCCTTTTGGTGACGCTCGTGGGCTCCAATTTTCTCACGCAAATGCAATTATCTGAGTGTAACGGGAAGATCCGATCGATATTCCAAAATGCGACAAATTTCCGGGAGAGTTCCTTTGGCCCTTCATTGGATGCACGCCTTTCACAATTACATGAAATTACTATCACGGGCCTTCAGGCTGCCGATGAAAACGTGGCAATCCTTACACAAAATATTCAAATTTTACGAGGAGATGTAGAGGAAAAAGGAGAAGCTTTAAAAACGGCATACAGAGGCTTACAACAAGATGTTGAGAATTTGAGTCAAAAGCTTAGAGTTGTGGCAAGTCTCGACGAAAACCTTCAAATCTTACAAAGCGCCGTCAAGGAAAAAGAGAGCGCCTTCAAATCTGCACATACGGGATTTGGAGAGGAGATTGAGCGTTTAAAAGCGACCATTCTTGATTTGGAACAAAGCTTAACCGGTCAACAGAACGTTGCAACCGATCTCTTTGAAAGGGCGCAGGCATCAGTTAGCGAATTAAAAGCTGAACAGGTGGGGCTTTCCTCAAAACTGGCCTCGCTTGAGACCGCCTTGCGTGCTTTAGAACCCTGTTCTCAACGAATGGATCAACTGGAGCAAAATTTTCAACAATTAACTAGACCCTCCCCGGCTCAACAATTCCAGCAAGTTGCGAGATCCTTGCCTTCCTCTAGAGGAAGATACTAATCACCTATCTCGATAGGGGTTCTTTAGGTGCGCCCTTCTTTGTTTTGGGCGCTCGATAAAAAAGCTTTTCGGGTTTTTTACCATAGCGACCTTTTTTTAGCGCTAAGGGATCAAAAGAAAAATAGTTTAGTTTTCCCTCTTGAATCGGCTAGGCAAACAAGGCATACTTTCATCTCATATGAGTGTAAGACAGATTGGGCCCCTCATCTTGGAAAAAGAGCTGGATCGCCCCCTTTTTCAAAATAAAATCCAGGCCGGATTCCCCTCTCCTACAGATGATGAGGTGGGAGATAGCCTCAACTTGCAGGAAATGCTTGTTCCCCATCCGCACGCCACCTTTTATGTGCGCGTCGTGGGAGATTCGATGCAAGGGGCAGGGATTTTTTCCGAGGACATTCTTATTGTAGATCGCTCGCTAAAACCAGTCGACCGCTCTATTGTTGTGGCGATCGTCAACAAAGAGTTCACGGTAAAGCGGCTTGTATATGAAAACGGGCACCCTACCCTTGTCCCTGAAAATCCGAACTATCCGACGATTCGCTTGCAAGGGGATGAGGAGTTAGAAGTTTGGGGTGTCGTCACCTATGTGCTCCATAAGCCCTAGGATGTATGTCTGAAGTTATCCTCCTGATAGACTGCAACAGCTTTTACGCCTCGTGCGAACTCCTTTTTAGACCAGACCTCAAAGGGCGCCCCGTGATCGTCCTTTCCAATAATGACGGCTGCGTTGTCGCACGGTCGAAAGAGGCTAAGAAGATCGGCATCCCTATGGGAGCCCCCCTTTTTACAATCCAAAATCTTGTGAAAGCATTTGATGTAGTCCAGTTCTCTTCGAATTATCCCCTCTATAACGACATCTCCTCAAGGGTCATGAACACGTTGCGGCGATTCAGCGCTGTCATTGAAGTTTATTCGATTGATGAAGCATTTGTAGCTATCCCCGCGTCGGCCGATGCGGTGGCAGTAGCAAGATCGATCCGTGCTACGGTTCTCCAAGAGATTGGGATCCCTGTGTCTATTGGGATCAGCCATACGAAAACACTCGCAAAGATTGCAGCGATTGAAGCCAAGCAAAACTCTGAGGGTGTGCATTCCCTGTTGGACAAAGAGGCGATCACAGCTACCCTTAAACAGCTCAACGTGGTTGAAATCTGGGGAATTGGGCAAAAACTTGCCCCAAAGCTGCAAACCTATGGGGTGTTCACCGCATTTGATCTAAAGCAAACAGATAAAAATAAACTGCGAAAACTTTTTAACATTGTTGTTGTGAAAACGGCTCTGGAGCTCGACTCCATCCCCTCTTTTGCTCTGGAGGAGATACCCCGTTTTCCAAAATCGATCACCTGCTCCCGCTCCTTTGGCAAACCGATAGAGGAGCTCTCTCTTTTGCAAGAAGCCCTTAGCTCTTATACGGCTCAAGCTGCAGAAAAACTCTACAAGGCAGGGGGTACCGCCGGAGGGGTTATTGTATTTCTCACAACAAACCGCTTTAGTGAACCCTATTATTCTAATTCCATCTATATCCCTTTAGCGGAAAGAACATTCTATCCTCCGGCTTTAATGGAGAAAGGATTGGAGGGGCTGTCCGAGATTTATAGAAAAGGCTACTTCTACAAAAAAGTGGGGGTCACGTTTGTCGATTTAGCCCTTACCACACAACATCAGCTCACCCTTTTTCAAGAGCAGTTCCAGATTCCTAAAAAGCAAAAAGAACTTGTTGAGGCGGTTCACAGAATAAAAAAAAGATTTGGGATTGATGCTGTCCAGTATGCTTCCGAAGGGATCCAAAAGCTCTGGAAAACCAGGAAAGATCAACGCTCTCCTCTATACACAACCCTTTGGGAGGACATTCTTACCATACGCATCTAAACGGCGCTTTTACACCCCCATCTCGCTAGATTCCGGCAGATAGTAGAAAACTCCCCCCCCAGCGAGCCATGGGCTTGCGAGCCATGGGCTTAAGGCAGGGGAAATTTTTGGGGGATAACCTAGGCTAATTTCAGGACATGTTTTACTATCAAAAAAGTGATAAAAGAGGAACCTCCGGTCAACACTGTTCCCCATATCAGGTCAACAACCACCAAAAGAGCCGGCCAGTTCTTGAGAGTTGCCATGTTTGTCAGGTCATAGGTCGCATACGCTGCAAGTCCAAAAAGGGCCCCTCTCCAAAGGGATTGCATCGGGCAGCCGGTAGTAAGAACAAGGGGCTGGATGACAAGAACTGTAAGCCCAAGGGCGTAGATAAGATAGAAAAGAATCGCAGCACCCCAGACAACCTCTTTACCCATCAAATGTCCTATCTGGGATCTATAAAATCCTTGCCCCATGATACTCAACCAGATAGCATCAATTGCGAGTAAGATTACCAGCGAGATCAAATATGTGCTAAAAAAAACTTTCACAAAAACTCCATTTCTTCCCATTAGATCAAAATAACTGATTGCATTTCAAGCAGTTATAATCTATATATTTTTATTTTAAAATATGTTATAATTAACTAAGGGGACTTTAAAAAAGGGGGGGATATGATTCGTGGAGATGCAAACCTGATTTTCGGTTTTTGCAATAACGGCACCACCCAATTAGAGCCCAAAGTTTTAGAAGAGATTTCACTTATCTCCAAGATCGCTACTTTTGTGAAACAGTTTTTTTCTTTTGAAAAAGGGAAACTTTCTTCTTCATCTGAAGAGGGTCAACCTGCCAAAAGACGCACTTGATCGCAGATCAAGCAAATCAATTTCGAAATCAATAAAGCCGCTTTAAAAAAGCTTAGACCGGAGGCATTTAAAACCCTCCTTAAATCTGATCAATTAAAACAGCTAGAGTCGAGGGATCTCGCTAACCTCCTTAAATCTGAACAATTAAAACAGCTAGATTCGAAGGATCTTGCCATACTCTTAAGGTCTGCTTTGATAAGAGATTTAGATCCTGCGGATCAAGCTCCCCTCTTTACTGCCGCGTTTGAAAGATATGCATCGGAACTTCTAAATTCAAAAGACCCTAGACCTAAGTTTACGATAGAGCTTGACATAGATGCCTTGCTTTTTTCTCGAGATCGCGAAAGAGACGAAACTCCGGGTGAAGAAAAATTCAACCTAGACAAAGAACGCGGAATCCTATTTTTTAATAAAAAGCAGGCCTCCACAAACGGTAGTTCTTTTACGCCTGCCATGGGCGAATTGACGGAGTGTATTAAAAAAAACACCTACAAAGATAGGCTTTTTTTCATGATGTCCCAACGCTATAGCCCTGTCCCTCAAAACGCAATTTTTGAACACATTTTAAAAGAAGTTTCACAAACACTGTTAGCTGCTCAATCAGGTTACTCTCGCCTGGTTGAAGATCAACAAATTGTGGAGATCCAGCTCTATCATCCCCTTATTCAAGTTGATGCACTAGGCAACAGGGAACCAAAGGGTGGACTATCAATAAAAATGTCTCTACCAACGGCTCCATGGAAATTATCCACAATTCATATAGAAAAACTGGATCAAAAGGTCTTTCAAGATGCCATCGATACGAATCCGCTTGATTTCAACCCTGACAACCCGATCGTTTTAAATCTAGATCCCACTATCGGCTTAGACTAGGGCTTAAGAAAAGGTAAATCCATAAAAAATTGAAAACCGGGCTCCGCTTTATAGAAAAATCGAAGCAAAACCCTTGACCAACCGTTCTAAATTACACATATTCAACCCTCTATGAATTATATTAATTTTTATTACATTTTATGTTAAAATATTATTATAATATTCACAAAGGTGCTATTTTATGTCGAGCGAAGTAAAAAACACCCAAGCCAATCTATTTGAGCAGGATTTCCGTTTTAATACAGGTGTTCGTACTCAGATTGTTAGCAAAAACAGTCCTTCCGTAGCACCTGATGGAAATGGGGATGTGCCAACAACAACAGTCAGTCGTGCAGAATTAGTAGATGTGGTTTATCAGGATCGTCTAAACCAAACAAAAAAAAACCCAACAGCTTTCGGCGGACTCATACCTAAAAAGGGGCACATCCTCTTTTCACTCCAAAAGGCGCCGGGTATACGTCGATCGACAATTCCTACTCCTAATAAAGGAGATTTTCCCGTTTTAATACGTCTTTTTAATCACCTTAACAAACTGAATGGTAAACTGTTCAAAAACGAGGAAGGGGTAACTTGTGCCGTAACAGATGCCCCCTGCTCCTGTTGGGATCGGACGGCGCCTGATGACGCCGTTCCGGGTGCACGGGTAGTAGAGACAGAAAGTAAGGATTCGATTTTTTATGGAGGCAGACCTGATTTAAAAAAGAGGGCGGAGATTCTTGGAGAAGAGATCTTTAAAAATGAAATGGCTTCAAAGAAAAATAAAGGTATAAAGCTTCGAGAAGATGGAACCTACGAACTCCATTACCTCGTAGGTTCTCTTACAAATACTCTGCCCGGGCTTAGCGAGTGGAGAAAGTATGTACATGGTGCCGGTCAAGCTCTTGATGAAAGAGATTCGCTTGAATTGGAAGTTCGTACCCTTGGAGAACTTAGAAATTCAACTACCCCTATTAGGATAGAAATTGAGGGTGAAACGTACAATGTACTACTCAAGCCTATGCATACACACTGTATGGTGAACTGTTTTTCTTTCTATAAATTTTTTAAAAATGGCGGACAGGATCTTGAAAATAAGATCAATACGGATGGGTATGCCCAACTCATCAAATATTATAACGCTATGGATAAGACATCACTAAAACGGGAGCACAAGGTTTGGGCCGATGAGATCGTTGATAAATTAAGATCTGAGAAAGAAAGTACCGCTATTGCTCCCCATCTACGCCTTGCGATGGTAGACATGTTAGCCCAAATTTGCAGACTACCGGTTGTTCTACATTGTAAAAGTGTTGTAGACAGAACTTCCGGAGCCGGAGCCGTATCGATTGCTAATAGAATGGTTTTAGATGATAAGATGGAAATTGAGCCCAATATGGAATTTTCGCAAATTATCAAACAAGATCAGTACAAAAAAAATTTCGTGATGGCACTCCAAGCGCAGCTTAGCACCTCTGCAGATCTACGTTCTGCGGTAAATTTGAACCGCAGTATCAATACGAATCGGGTCTTGCCCGGGTATGAATGGCATGAAGGTGTGGATATTGTAGCTTTCACCTTTGCCGAGTTTATCCCCAAAGATGGGCTGAAACCAATCACAACTATGCAAAAAGTGAAAAATTTTGCCATACAGCTGTTTGTTTTCACGATCACACTCCTTGCGTATTTTCTTGGGGTAGGTTCTTTATTAAAATTGCCTATAGTCAGACCAACCTGGTTGAAACCCACCCATACTTTTGATCATAAATCAGATGTCCTGTCCGAAGGTGGAAATCGACCGCTTCTTGTCGGCCCCCACCATAGAGAGATGAAACGCAAAATCAAAGAAGCGGAAAAAAGGGGAAAGCTCGACGAATCTACCCTTAATGTTTTGCGACAAAAAGCAATTTTGCAAGGGGAAGGTTTTTCGCGGGACGAAATAGAAAGATTAAAGCTTTTAGAACCCGGTGTACGAGTTAATTATAAGTTGGATTTAGAAAAATTCTATGAACACTGCGAAAGACTCGGTCCAGGCCAATTAAGTAATGACTTACATAGAGCAGCCCACACATTAAATGAAGTAGAGTATGGAATTATCGAAAACGAGAGCGAGGATAGTCCTCGTAAACAACCGATAATAGATTTTGTTGATACTGAATCCAGAAAAGCTGGACCTAATGATGCTCAGTCGCAAAAAAGCTATCTTAGCCACATCCTTAGTCAAACAGCCCATGCCGATCTTACACTCGATATAGCTAGAAGATACCAATTAAGCCCTCGTAATAATAATAAACTCTCGAAACCAGAATTCATCATTAATGAAAAAGAAAAAAACGTCACGGCAAAGGTTATCTTGCAGCTCCTGGATACCAATAGCGTTAGTGAAAACCCACGTTTTTATAACTTGGCCCTCGCAATAGTGTACCCGTTTGACCACACATTAGGGGCTGATGTCCAATGGACCGTACTACCTTCTGCAAATGCAAGCACGGAACAAATTCCTGCAGAGCAAACTTCTCAAGCCTTTTCCGTTAAAAAACCTTCGTTATCTTTGCTTTTTCAGAATTTCAGTACCATTGTTCGGGGATTTTTTAATCGGTTACTCCCTTCTTCTGAAAGGTTACAGTAAAGATAAAGCACCCCCTTTTCCCTTTTAAAGGGGGTGGGCTCACCCACAAAAACCGGCTCGTATCCTAAGGGAGAGAAAATCTCCAGGGGGGCAAAAATTTTGGGATCCTGCTCCCATTCCAACGTTAGGATTTTTTCTTTGGGTTCGTAGTGACTAGAGAGCAAAATTCCGGGGATGCGCATCGGGTACGGGCGTATAAAAGGGGAGAAATCATTCTCCTCCCCTTCTTTATATATAGAAAAGTTTTCAAAGTTCCAAGCATCACCCTGCGGTGCATAATGCCAGAAAGTTGTGTGTAATTGTAAAGCATCCAGAATGGAAAAAAGCCTTTCATAACAGTCCCTACGCTCTTTTTGGGGAATATCTCGGGAAAATCCTGTTTCCGAGAGCACCACAGGTAAGGGATGATCCGAAAATTTTTTTAACTCCTCGAGCATCTTATCTCGAATGAAGGAAGCTCTACCCCAGTGGACCTTTTTTTCAAGGTGGGAATAGGTAAGATTCGACAAATATTTCTTTAAATAAAACGCAATCCCTTCGTACCAATGGAAGGAGTAGACACAATTTTTTTGGAGTTTTGGAGGGATTTCGATAAAGTTTTCTCCAACAATTCCCTCAATAAATAACAAGAAACGGGGGTCAACTTTTAATAATTTCCCAAGGAGTTTTTCAACAAACGGGAGGTAAAAATCCTTCTGGAACTGATAGGGAAACGTTTTGAATTGAAAGTAGTAGGGATTTAATAATACGAGCTCGCCATTTACAACACGATACACCCCCTCTTTGGCAAAAGGGCAACCATTTTTGAAAATTGAGAGTTTTCCTGGATTCAAAACGGTAGAACCGGTCTTAAAAAGACGCGTCATTTTGCGCTCAAAAACCTCGACATGTGAGGATAATCCGGCCCCAAGTGCGAGCGATTCTTTATAACGCGGTGACGGGCCCAACGGATTTTCGGGTCGATCTTCCAGATCTTTCCCAATAAAACCCGGATGGGGCTCATTCATCGTATTGCACCCTAGAACATAGGGATTTGTCTTCAGCTCTTCCATCAGCCGGCAGAGAGCTTGGATGTAATGCGTCTCTAAAAAATCCTGAATATTTACCCCCCCTACTTTCAAAGAGGGGGTGAATGTTTCCCCCCCGAAAAATAGGGTGAACATTGTTTGGCAGGCGATCCTGTTGTAATTAAAAAACCAGGCAAGATGGAGGTACTCAGGGTGGGTTTTTTCAAGACGTAAAGGGTCAACAAGAGCATCCGACTCCACTAGAAAATCTAAGTCGAGTCCTGCCGACTCAAGAGCCCATTTCGGAGCGCCGCTCCCAAATAGATATCTGGAAAACAGATCCTGGTGCATGTCGATGATCACATAGAGTCCGTGCTCCGCGGCAATCCTACAAATTTCGGCCACATAACGGATGTACTCCTCATCGTAAAGACCAGGTCCCCTCCCCTCTATAGCCTCCCATGTGACCAGAAAACGGATGTGGTTCATCCCTAAATTACGAATTCTTTCAAAATGTTCGTCAGCTTCTTGCAACCCTAACGGCCTACCGATAAACGATTGGGTGAAGGGATCGGGTAGCTTCGCAGCTCCGGAGAGGTTTACCCCTCTTAAAAACAATTGCCTCCCCTCTTCATCAAGGAGATATTTTCCCGAAACGGATACTGCTTGCAGTAGAAAGGGGAGGATGAAAAGATAAAATTTCAGCATGGTTAAAAGAAAATCAACTTTTGTGTCTAAACTGAATCTTTATTTGATGCTGCAAAACATTAGAATCGGGATAGAATTCAATTTTGCTCTCCTCTTTCACTATCTGAAACTGCCCTAAAGTAAATGATCCGGAGACGTAATCGAAAGAGGATGGGACCCAAATCCTAACGGGACTTGGACACGATTGTAGCAACCAAAATCTTAAAATAAAATGCTTTTTAAAAGGATCAAACGACTGAAATGTCACATAGCCGGGCAATAGCTCAACATGGGGGGCTAAAAAGGGGGTGTAGTCATTTTTTTCCCCCTCCTGATAAATTGTAAAGTTCTCATGATTCCAGAGATCCCCTTTAGGGGCGTATTGCCACACAAAATAGTTCAAATCGAGCTGATCCATCACACTCAAGGTGCGGTGGAATGCCCTCAAACGTTGTTTCGAACCATCTTCAAACAAAAATCGACCCACATCACGCGTCACGCCGGTCTCTGTGACTACAGTCGGAGCGTCTTTGCCTAACCGTTTTTTATTTTCCTGATCGATATGTTTAAAATCTTCCAAAACAGCTTTACTGATTTTAAAAGGGAAACCAAGCCGTAATTTTTTGAAAAATATGCTGTAGTGAAGCAGAGGGATATACTGCTTAAAAACCATTGTGAAGGGCTCATAATAATGGACAGAGGCCACTAGATTTTTGAGTTTTTCTTCGCCTAAAAAAGGGGGTAACTCACCCACCCCTTGCTCTACAAAAAAATTCCACTGCGCATATTTTTTCATAAGCCGTTCATACATCTTCAATACAAAGGGGCGGTAAAAATGTTGTTCAAAAGAGGCTTTCTTCCCCTTTTTGAAATAGTTTGGCTGCAGTAGCACAGGGTATCCATCATTGCCGATTTCATAGACGCCATGCTCTTCCCAGAGGCATCTTTCCTTCCAAATCGGGATTTTTTCCGGATTAAGAACCCTTTTTTCCTTCTCTTTTCTTCGCAGTAATGAAAATTTGATGAAAGGGACCGACTGAGACAAACCGGCACCGATAAGGATCGATTGGTAAGGTGAAGGGGTGATACCTAAATCGAGGAACATATGGGACTCTTTCAAAGAGGCGCCTATCAAACCGGGATTAGGTTCGTTCATTGTATTGAAACCGATTATCCAAGGATTGGATTGGAGCTTTAACAGAAGTTTATCAAAAGCTGCTATATAGTGATCTTGTAAAAAGTCTTGGATATTTCTTCCGTCAACAAGGAGTTTAGGAGCAAAAGTATTTCCCCCAAAAAAAAGGGTAAACATCGTTTGGCATGCAATCCTTTGATAAGCGTTGAACCAATTAAGGTGCTTAAGCTCTTTTTCCTCGTGGTGCTGGGGATGTATCACCGCATCAGCTTTCACCACTTTTTCCAAATTTATCCCTGCTGCCTCTATCGCCCAAGCTGGAGCACCACTGCCAAAAAAATAGCGGGAAAAAAGGTCTTGATGCAGATCTAGCAAAATGTAGAATCCATACGATCCGGCCTTCTTCAAAAGCCGATCGACATAATCGATATAGCCCTCATCGTACTGCCCCGGACCCTTTCTCTCAATAGCATCCCAGGTCACAAGAAACCGGATAGCATTGAATCCGAGCCCCTTCAATCGGCAAAAATGGGTATCGGCATCCTCAACCGAAAAAGGGACCTCCTCATAGGAATCGGTTTGGGGAGAGGGTGATTTGGCCGCTCCTGAAAGGTTGATCCCCTTTAGGCGCACCCTTGCCCCCTCCCTATCCCAAAAAAATCCGTCCTTGGAAACAAGCATCAGAGATCACCTCAACGGAATTGTCAAAAGCGGCGCGTTCGATTTGGCCTCGATAGCCTGAAAATTGTAGAGTTGCAACAATAGGATAAAGGTTCTTTTGGAGTCTGTGTCTGCAAGATCGATCGAAAACCAATTCCCTTTGTAGTAGACTTTTACAAAAGTATCTTTTGGCTTTGCCTTAGAAACCTTTATCTGCATGAGGCCGTCTAAAACTTCCTGCCAATCAAATGGTTTTCCATCTAACCGGTATGTGAGCTTCACCCACCCTTTCGATATCTGATCTTGGGGAATTTCTACCCCGAATGCAAGGTAGTACATCATGGTGAGAATCGATCGGGGCAAAATTCCTATCTCATTGAACTGGTTGAATTCGATACTTAAATCCACCCTGTAACGCCCTTTTTGCTGTTTTCCGTGGGGTAACAGATACATGAGCTCTTCGGTGTTAGGATTATTGAAAGGGACCGATATTTCAAGGGACTTTCCTGTAGGAATTTCTGATGGGGGACTATTTTTTTTCTTTAGAGTTTCAACACCAACGATAAGCTCATCAATATCTTGATAATACTTTAAAAGTTCGCAGAGTCTTTTAAAACGTTTGTATTTCGGTGGAATATCCGCAAAAGGTCCGTTGCGTGCATTAGACAGCTTGTCTATATTTTGAACCGTCAATCGGAATACCCGATCGACATCCCATCCCGAAAAAATCAATTGCTGGATGTTTAATAAATCGATGGGTTTCATCATTTGCCGGATGAAATCGGCACCTTCCAGAGGAGCATACTGAATAGTTGGTATGCTGGTCCAGGAAACTTCACCCCCTAATGTTGCAGGATTTGCCGGCGAAATTCCGGGGATAGGAAAAATAGCTGCCGCTTTTGTGGTTTCGGAAAATTGCGATGTGATATTGGCGACGTCTAAAAAAAAGGGGAAATCACCGTAGCGAAGCCGCACCAGGTTCAAAAGCATCTGTTCGTTATTGGTCTCTTGAACCAAAAAATTGTAGGAATTGCGTCCTGAACTTCCAGTCATCGCCTGCTTCGATGATACACTGCAGCCTGCTAAAATCATAAATAAGAGTGTGTTACGCCACATACCCCCCTTGTATGAATTCTTGATTTATTTGTATAGATCGTTCGTCGATTTTTTTTAGTTCTCTACAGGAAAGTAAGATCACAATCGCACAAGGAATGGTGAGATGCTTATAAATGCGTCGTCACATACTTTTCAATGAGGAGCCGAGTCGGGTGATTGAGATTTAGAAGCAAAGCATCTTTTGGATGAACCCACAGAAAACTTTGCGCCTCGTCATTGAGGACAACGTGTTGGGTATCCGTACGTGCTATATAATTCAAAAATATAAAGTGACTTTCGGGTACATAAAATTCGTCGGATCGGATGCAATCTTGAACCATGAATAACGACGTCTCTTTGAGCGTCAATTCCGTTTCCTCTCTGAATTCACGTAAAAGGGCATCCATTGAGGTTTCATCTTTATCGATCTTACCGCCCGGGATAGCGAAAGTATAGCCCCATTTATCGGTAAGAATAAGTAGACACTCTTTTTTTTGATTGAAAACTAGGGCGCCCACTGTGACCACCGGATAGGGTTTTGCTTTTTTAACCTCTCGCCTTTTTTCTAATGTTTTTACAAATTCGATTAGGTCTATTGGGCTGTTCCAAACTATTTTTGGCTTGGCTTGGGCAACTTTATTCAGTGACTGGTATCGGCTCAAAATGGCACCGCTCACAACACCATTTCTGTTCCCTGCCAAAACGTCTATATCCATATCCCCCACATAAAGGGTTTGGGCAGGTTTGAAAGGGTATATTTTTAAAAAAGCACTCAGCTCCACCTCTTTGTTGATCACTCCGCCTTTTAAAATTAGATGGAATCTATCTAAATGCAAAAAATCGACCAGCTTCTTCAATACAGGTTCCGCAATCGTCGAAAAAATGGAGATGGTTTTTTTCTGCCTCTTCAATTCCTCGAATGCCTCAATGACACCCGGCCGTAAGGAACCTTTAACTGCAAATTCAGTGTAGATTTGAAAATAAAGGGAGTTTATCTCTGAAAAAGGGATTTTTTTATCTAGAAACCTATAATAAAACGTTTCGGCGGGTATTGTGAATTTGTTGAAAAAAACCTCTCTGGATATTTTCTCGCCCCCCAAACGGAGAATAGTTTCTTGTGTAGCAAAAAAACTTAGCTCAGCATCATCAAACAAGGTGCCCGCAAAATCGAAGATAAAGTGTTGAAGATGCTGCATAGGGCCCATTTCTACCTCTACTAAAAATCGGATTTCAATAAACTTAAAAATTCAGAGCGGAGCGTGGGATCGGTGCGAAAGCTCCCAAGCATCTTTGTTGTAATCAATCTGTTTTGCTTGTCCTGCCCTCTCAATTGCATACACATGTGGCTCGCTTTGATCAAAACCGCTACTCCAAAAGGGGAGAGACTTTCATCAAGACAATTTGCAATCTGATCGGTGAGCCGCTCCTGGATTTGGAGACGTCTTGTAAAAATTTCCACTACACGTGATACTTTTGACAATCCGATGATTTTTTTGTTGGGGATGTAAGCAATATGCGCCTTTCCAAAAAAAGGGAGCATGTGGTGTTCGCATAGGGAATAGACTTCCACATCCTTAATCAGTATCATTTCAGTGCTTTCTTGATGGAAGATCGCATCGTTGATCACATCCTTAGGGTTTTCTTTGTAACCCTTCGTCAAAAATTGCAAGCTCTTGGCTACCCTGTAGGGAGTATCAACCAGCCCTTCTCTTTTTGTATCTTCGCCAACCGCTTCCAATATCATCTTGGATGCCTTTTGAATCGCTTCAAAACATTGATCTGGATCAGAATTTTTCAAGCCCACATCTCCCCTTTATAGAAGTTTTTTTCATTTTTTTCGCCCAGTCTTTTCAATATCCAAAAAATGTCCTAGGTACCCCTATCGAGGATTGTATAATGGAGATAAATCTCATTGTCCACTATTTTCGCGCTCTCAAGCTTTGCATTTTTAGTCCTTTCTGGTTTGAAACCCGCCCCATCCATGAGGGTCGGCGCCCCCCGTTCCCCTATGAGTTTTGGACAAAGGGTGATGTACATCTCATCAATGAGGCCGGCTTTTACAAACTGAAAAAGGAGGTCTCCACCAGCTTCAATTAAGAGGGTTTTTATCCCCCGTTGCGCGAGAGTTTCCAGAACAAAGGGTAAAAAATCCTCTTTATCGTAAACGATAGACTCGCATCTTTCACAAGGCAATTTTTTATGGACAGACGGACTGAATACGAGCGTCCTGATCCGTTTTTCATCGAGATAACTTTGGGAAATAGGGAGGTTGTCTGAACGTGTTAGGATAACGTTCCACATCGGTTCCAGTTCGGTATTTCTTTTTGTGAAAAGGGGGCATGGGCTATCTCTGAATGTGTTACCACCCATGAGAACAGCGTCAGCTTGCAAGCGAATTCTAGACATTTCCTTGGAGTCAAAGTCGCTCCCAAGTTTTAAATGAAAGAGATCTTTTGTCCCGATACGACCGTCCAAACTAATAGCTGTATTAGAGATGATTTTCACAATCGGTGTTCTATTTACTTTTTTGGCAAAATTTTTTTGTTCAGCCTGTTCAGGGCAGTCAGAAGATTTATTATTTCAAGCTAGTTAAATATAAAACTACCTGCACAAGACCAAAAAAGGGAAGAAAAAAGGTTTTAAAAAACAGAGAATGGATGCAAATTAGCCTATAATGGATTGGTGGATTTTTCCCCTAGCAGGTGCTTTTGGGGGATTTTTGGCAGGACTTGTAGGTATAGGGGGCGGAATTATCCTCACCCCGATCCTCATGCTCCTTTTGCCTAACCCCCTCCAGGCAATAGCGACCTCTTTGGCGTCCATGATACTCCCCACCTCCGTATCGACATATCTTCGAGCGCAACAACAATCGATCGAATTCAAAATTTATCGAAAAATGTTCCCCGGCCTACTCATAGGGAGCTTTTTAGGCGCTTATCTAGCCCGTGAAGTAGATAAAGAGCTTTTGAAAACCGTTTTTGGTTTGTTCTCAATTTTGGTATCGCTCTTTTTTTTTAACGGTACGCCCAAAACTTCCCTAGGTTTTAATAAAATGACCCGATCGGGCGAGTTCTTCCTTTTCGGATTAGCGACCGCTTCGGTGGCTTCATTCTTAGGAATTGGGGGTGGTATTATAGCAACTATCTACTATTTTTTTTCCGGTATCTCGATAAAAAGCATGTTGGGGCTAACAACCTCGCTTTCACTAACAATCACCTTAATAGCTGTCCTGCCACTTTTGGGTCAGGTGGATTTTATAGTGTTTTTATACATAGCCCCCGTTAGCGTTCTTTTTGCCTACATCGGATGCAAAATTTCGAATCTTGTAGAAAAGAATCCGTTAGAAAAGGTCCTTGGGGTCTTTTTGTTTATAGTCGGACTGGTTCTCCTTTGGCCTCACCTCTAAAAGGTTATCTCAAACGTAAAATTTGTACATCTTTAATCGGCACATCAAAAAACGATCGAGTAGGGAAGTTTTGTAGGATCTTGGGTATTTTTCTTATCAATCGAATCAAAGAGATCCGTCTTACGACTAAACTTTTTTCGTAGAATATCTTTTCGTAGCCCAGCTTGTACAGATCTTGATGGCGGCACACTTGATCCACCTCTTGAATGTTATATCCGGGGTTATGAATATCTTCAATCTTTATCGTCCAACGGTACTGCCCTTTTTGATAACAGAAAGCTTTGTTTTTCAAGGGGACGTCAATCACCCGAATCAAAGTAGAAAAAGCCCTTCCCCTTACCTTCCCCGTTTTGGTCGCAACGGTTTGCCAGCAAGAGACTATCTTATGTGCGGATATTTGGATAGATGGCATGGAAGTTCTTTTGCTTTCTTTAAAAAGATATTAATCAAAACTTTACATAATAGCAAGTAAATTTTTTACTCCAGAGAATCTTTTTTTGGAATTTTTCACATGCAGTCAAAAGGGCTTTTTTTCGATCCGTATCAAAAAAAAGCCCATTAGAATTGAGATTTAAGGCAATCAGATAAGGCGCTGGTCTTTGGCTTTGTGAACCAACAGCTCGGCCAACTTGGGGACCAAAGCTCCTAATTTTTGAAACGGGGGCAACAGATGATTTTCTTCTCTTGCTTCGCTCAATGCTATCGCAAGTTCCAAAAACAATTTAGAGGTGATTTTTTTAATGGCACATTTGCTGGCCATCAAACCCATGGCGGGAAATACGTAAAGGTTATTAGCTTGCGTTCCATGATAAATCTTCCCTTTATACGTGACAGGGGCAAAGGGGCTTCCCGATGCAAAAATCGCATGCCCATCAGAAAATTCTATCGCCTCTTTAAGGGTGCATTCTGCCTTGCTTGTAGGATTGGAAAGGGCCATAATGATGGGTCGTTTGGCAAGATTTGTTATCTCTTTAATGACCTCCTCATTAAAAATTCCCGATTGCATCGACGCCCCGATCAATACAGTCGGTTTAAAAGAGCGGATCATTTCCATTAGATCTTTTGTTTGGGTAAGATCTTTTGCGAATGGTGCCAGATCAGAGCTCAGCTCCCCCCTCGATTTTGTAATCAGCCCTTTGGAATCGGCCATTGCGATATGGGCCAAGGCCTCTTTTTTTGAAACGCCGTTAGATTCATGGTACTCCAAAATGAGCTCAGCTATGCCGAGATTGGCCGAACCGGCACCGAAAAAAAGGATCCGCTCGTTTTCCAGGCGCGACCCTTTTTCTTTGACCGCCGAAATCAGGCAAGCCATCGTCACACCCGCCGTACCCTGGATGTCATCATTAAAGGACTTGATCTCATTTTCGTATTTTTTCAGAAGATGCCGCGCATTATCTTTGGCAAAATCTTCCCATTGAAGTAAAACATGTGGCAGAGTCTTTTTGACGATCTTGACAAAACGGTCTACAAAAGCCTCGTATTCAGCCCCTTTAAGCCTTGGCTTTTTAACCCCCACATAATGGGAAGAGTTGAGATAATCGTGGTTGTTTGTACCTACGTCCAAAACAATCGGAAGGGTTTTTTTTATATCGATCCCACCAAAAAGGGAGTAGAGCAGAGTTTTTCCCATCGAAATTCCCATCCCGCCGACCCCGAGATCTCCCAATCCCAAAATTCGCTCACCGTCGGTGACAACAATCACCTCCACCTCGGGCATTTTTTTCAGTGTCTCCTCAAGAATATCAATCGTGTGTTCGCTAACAAAGATTCCCCGAAACTTATTCATGATGATCGAAAAGTTTTGACACGCGGCTCCGATTGTGGGGGTGTAAACGATTGGCAAAACCTCAGACACATGCAATTTTGCAAATTCGCTGAAAAATTTCGGATCCTCCTCAACCATCGAGTTTAAATATAAAAACTTGTCTAAAGGTTCCTGTATGCGTGAAAATTGCAAATACCGACGCCTCAGCTCTTCTTCGCGCGTCTGATTTTGATATCCGATTGGTTGAAAAATCGACCGGTTGAGTGCCATATCCTGCCTTATCTAGTTTCAAAAGATCGCGCCAATCCCCAGCTGATTTTTTTGGGTTTCACGCTCTAGGTAAAGCGTAGCAGAAAAAAATTTGTATCGGTAGAAAAACCAACAAATCTTTAAAAAGGGGCTAAAAAACATCCTAGGTCTTTAGAAATCTATCTCTATATGATAAACCCAAAACCTTTTTGAAAGCCACGACGGATTAGGAGAAAATCGAAAAAAGAAAAGACCAAAATAAGGTGTTTTCCAGCGATTGAAAACTCAAAAACTGTCGATAAAGTCCCTTTCTTAAAGAATACTCGATTTGGGCTCGATGGCCGGAACGTGCCGAAAACGGGCTGCGACGGCTGTAGTCCAGATCACAAACAGGGATAGGGTCACATAATCGATCCATAGAAGCGGAAGGACTAATATTGCAAGAGATGCGATTGCTTTTGCGCTTCGATACATAAATACATCGATCACCGCTTTGGCCTTGAATTTTTGATCAATCCCAAGCGGAATATAAAGCATCTCTTTCACGACACCAAAAATTGAGTAGTCGAGCGCTTTTATGGATCCATAGGTGAATGCGATCAGACCAAAAGAGGGAAACACCAGAAAGCTTAAAAGGGCGCTCGCAAGAAAAACCGGTATGCTTAGATGACAACGCTTCAAGCCGATGATCTCTATAAGAAAAAACGTTCCAAAAACTTGCAACAAAACATTCATGATATTAACCAACCCGAAGAACCAGCCAAAGTAGGCGGTCCTTTCATTGGTGGTGGTTAAAAAACTGGCCACATTGATGTTAAACTGGTAATCCAACAGGGTCGAAGTGGCTTGCATCGCAACAACTATCAGTAGAATAAAGCGTAGCAAAGACGAATTTTTTATAAGGGTGATCCCCTCGTAAAAATCGGAAGCTCTTTTGTCGTCAAAAACGATACTTTCGACATGCTCAATCCGTTTGCGGACCCTCATTAAAAAAAAATAGGCTACGAGGAGGAAGAGAAAGAACGGGATTGAAAAATAAAGGAGTTTTTCCGTCCCGATCCTGAGCGCTAAAAAACCTGGAATCATGCTGGCAAGCATAGAGCCCAGCCCCCCAAAACCAAAGACAAGACCATACAAATAGCGAGCCTTGGCAAGATGGACGGTCGAATTGATCACAGACCAGAGCTGCTGAAACATCAGCATAATGTAGATGTCTTTCCAAATATAAAAAAGGAATGGCCATATTTGAAACTCATGCACATACGAGGCAGTGGTCATGTTGATAATTGCGCCTGTGGCAACAGTCAAAAAAAGCATCCTGAAGCAGCCAATCTTGACTACAAAAATGTTGTAAAGAGTCACAAAGAAGAAACTGGCAGGGATCACCGCTATCCAGACATACGGGAAAAACTCGACTCCGAAAGCTTCCATAAACAGAGAGTGGGCGACCGGCTTTGTAATCGAGGCCTCCGCCGTGATCAAAAAGCTCGAGACCATCGCAAGGACCAGAAAGAGCACCTCGTAGCCCGAATATTTTTTGATCTCTTCTTTGAGTGCGCTCAGCATACGTCTACCTTAATCCGGGGAACCGATTTCTTGAAAAGGCTCCTTGAGATCCGTGTAGACCCAAAAAATCTGTTCAGCATCCAGTTGCACCTTTCCCCCTTGTAGGGGTACCGTTTTGAAATCGGGAGCCAAATCGATCCAAACACCTTGCGTTTGTTCCTGAATTTTTCTTGCTTTGGAAAGCTCCTTCATCGGTAGTTTAATCGCCCTGACGCGACTATTAGGGTCAAGTATAGCCCTCTGATGCCCGGGAAATTCCGGAATTAGGGCAAAGATGTGGTGGTCATTGATTTCCATAAAAACATGTATATCCTCGAGCGCTTTTTTTTGTACCAGCACCGTTTCAACAACCTTGGCATAATGGAAGGCATAAGCGCGCACTTTGGGGTGTTGATATAAACGCTCGTGCATCCAGTGCCGTGCCAAAAGGAGAGCCTCTACAGACGGAAGCCCCGAGGGGGCAATCGTGAGCCTCCCCTCTTTTCCAATTTTTACGGAACGGACAAGCTGGTAAAGGTCTATACGGCCGTAGCTCAGCCCAGAATAGAGCGCATCGCGTAAAAGATAATCGATCCGGTCGGCTCCAAAATGCGGATCGGCAATCAATTGACTCAAAAAAGGGAAGTCGGTTGGCTCTCCAAGCGCAATCGAGCGGACCAGGTCCTTCACATCGGCCCCTTTTTTCTTGAAGTGCTCGGCTGTTTTATCGAATATGAGGTCGAATGCTTTGCTATCAAAAGTTTTGCGGACCTGTACCTCATGTTTTGGCAAAAAAAGCTCCACCGTATGCGAGAGGGGATAATGACCCACATCATGCAGAAGAGCTCCCAAACGGACCGCCTGCCTTAAAAATTGCCTCTCAAAGGGGTCTTCAACCCAAGAGGCTACCGTATCGAAAAGCATTGTTGCTACATGCATAACCCCTAAACTGTGGGAAAAACGGGTGTGGGTGACTCCGGGGTAGACATGAAAAGCCGGTCCACATTGGTAGATGTGGCTCAAGCGCACCAAAAAAGGATGGTTGAGAAGCTCTTCCTCTATGGGAGTAAACGGGATGAAATTATGAATAGGATCAAATATTTGCATGGTTTCCAATTATAGCTTTTCCCGGCTTATTCGACCGTATTAAAATTTATTTTATATATCAAGCGAGGACCTAGATTTAACGGATCCGAAAAAAGACCAAAAGGCACTCAACGAAAATGAGCTGATGAAACTCCAAACCCAGATGGAAAAAGGATATTTTGCCCCTAAAATCTGGAATAAGAGCCATACAAAACCAAAAGAAAGAAGGAGTAATAGTCCGTTTCTAGCAAGCATCAACGGAACTATAGTCGTTGAGGGGACCCCGAAAAATCTTAGGTTCAGTATTCCCGTCACAGTACGACGGTAGACTATGGCAAAGAGGGTGTTCAAAAGAACGAAGACCCCTAAAAGAGCCCCTGCCCCCTCCCAACCAAAATTCTTTATGATTGCGGATTCATTATAGAGGGAAAACCTCAAGGCCCTTGAGATCTCTTTTTTGGAAATCGCCTTTAGACACTCTTTTTTTATTTCGATAGCATGATCGGGAACAGTCGCATAATAGACCTTCGTCGCACCTGAAATCTTTTTGTCTATAGTGCCCTGCAAAACCTTCGTTTCTATTTTTTTTGCGTGCTCCAACTTCACAAACGAGCCGGATATCGTGTCAGTTTCTACTTTCAAAAAAGGGGCGCCCCCTACGTTTGTGGGTTGCAGGATAAAACTTTCAAGCCTGCCCCCCCCTACCGTCCGCGGTACCTGTGAAAAATCCTTTCCACTCATTTCAAATAAAACGAGCCCTTGCGTTGCCTCAGCAAACGAGGAAGCTATTAGCTTAGATGAATAGTAAAATTTCACCTCATCGGCAAACAGAACAAAAACTGCAACAAAAGCACCATGGAACAACCATTTTAAAACACTATTTTCCTGGATATATCTTGTCACCATGAGGCACTCTCCCATTCAGTTCCCAACATATCGAAAGGAACAAAAAGTATAATTTTTTTTGTCTCTTAAATATACCTTAAATCTTTTTTTTGGTAAAAAAATATCCATAAGCAACTCAAAAAAAATATCTTTAAAATGACGGGTTTTTTATCCTTTTGAATTAAGGGTCAATATCTGAATAGCTAAAAACAGAGGAAAATAGGGTAATGGAAGAGGACATCAAGAGAGAGAAAAAGATTGTAAAAAAACTCTTAGAGAATGCAAAAGACGAGGCTCATAGAGAAAAAATATCCCTGGATGATCATGGGGATACAATCGTAGGGAGCCGTTTAAAGAAGCCTAACTTTGATTTTGAACAAGAAGAAGAAAAAAAGAGCGAGTGAAACACCCGCCCTTTAACTTTTTTTCAAAATCTATGATGTTACTATTGTGAAAGTGAATTAAAATCGTTCAAAAAGTCATCTACCTGTTTGACAAAATCACTCCCTGAGATCCCGAAATCGTTATAAACATAATAATTACGACGATCCTTCAGTTCGTCCCTACTCCATGACGAATCCGCGTGTACGGGTGGCTCCCATTTTGATCCATGTCCACCGTTTGCGTTCCATTGACGACATATGTTCCAGCACGGGTTAGTCCCACTGCCAAGCCCATTCTGTTGACAAAAGCTTACCATGTCATTGATAATCCCGACCACATGGTTCGCAAAATTCAAGAGGGGCTGTACTTTGAGACGAAGATCGTTTAATTTTATCTGATCTTTAGCATTGCCCAGATCCCCTAAGGTAGATTTTAAATCGTCTTGGGACATCCCGCCCTGCAGTGTGTTTATGATTGACTGAAAAACGCTGGTGTTGGGAACATTCATATTATAATCACTATCACTGCTAGCGTTGTCCCAAGTCCTTAATCCGAACAGGGCGAAAAGCGACGCAGTCAGCGGGTTCACGCCATTGCATGTGTTTGGACCCGTTTTCCACCCATAGTTCTCATTCATAAAAGCCGCAAATTCGATCTGACTAGCGACGTCTCCATTCCCTGATCCTGCGGCCCAACCATTAACGCCGCTCGGCCCGCCTGGACCATCATACTGTATATAATTCTGCGGATTAGCAAAGATTTGCCAAAATTTAGCGATGGCATCTTTGGCATCCTGAGGAATTCCCCCCTGAATCGCCTGCAAATAGGCATCCATTTTAGCTTTTGCTGCATCGGCGACCGGGTCATCGGGGATGTCATTGCTCGAGGTGTTACCGTAGGCGGTGGCACCCTGTGAATTACCGTAATTATTATTTACTTGTGACATTTTAACTCCTTGAGCTCTCACTTCTAGTGCGCCCCTACATACTATTTTAAAGGTTTTTTTATAAAATTTCAATATAAATTATTTTAAAATACGTTTGGAGATTGCATCCATTTATGATGAGCAGGTTCTGTCTAGAACCCTTTTTTGAAAGAGACCTCAATACCTGGTTTTGGGGGCTTTTTTGATGTGTTGGCGTCTATTTTTTTTAAATCGCTGACAATCAGTTTGTTTTGTTCCCCTGTTACGGGAACATGCATATGTGCCGAGACGCTAGTAGGCGATTGATTTGGGTCTTTATTTTCATAACCAATTGAGCCTAATACAGTTATATTTTTTGTGTGATTAAAATATTTCCCGTCTACCAGAAAGTCCTCTCTCAATCGGTTCTCGTAGCCGGCCCCGATCCCAAGATAGATTTTCTCATCAGGCTTGAGCTCCCACCTATATAAATACTCGCCGGAACCCTTTAACCCGCTTTGACGGATCGGTAATTTTGGGGGGCCTGAGCCTGCATCCAAGTCACTGTGCTTTAGGACGAACGATCTCGCCCCATGCTCCAAAGTGAGTACTTCACCTTCATCATCGGAGGAAAAGTGCGTATGAACAAACCGCTTGTCTTCGACCCTCTTTAAACCCTCTTTTGTTAGTAACTGGCCAAAAGTAAGGAAGAAAATAGCTAAAAGCATAGATTTCTCAGTAATTTATATCTATTTTTAGCAAAATCCCGATAGATAGAAAATAATAAAAAATTCTTTAAAAAGAAAGGGTCAGCTATCCAACTGACCCTCACCGGCTTAAAAAAATATTAAAATTTTGTAATTATTGGTTTTGATTCTTCTTAGAGGACTTCTTATCGGAATTTTTATCAGATTTCGACGATTTTTTTTGCTTGGATGAATCTGAGGAGTTTTTTGAACCAGAACTTGAATAGGCCAGGCCGTCCTTAGTTTTGTCATCCATTTTAGAGCTCATTGAGCCGCCGTTATTCTTACTGGACTTGCTTCCATTTGAGGGGCTAGTTGCCCCCTTTTGATTGGTACTTTGACCTGTACCTTGGGTCGAGGAGCCACTACTTTTAGGGGTAGATTGTGCAGAACTAGAGCTATTGGAATTTGTGGAATTGTCCATTGGGGGACAAGTGGATCTGGCGCTACTGGATTCTGGGGGAGTTGTCTTTGGTGCAGAGGGGCTGCATCCAATAACCAAGCCGGCGATGGCAAGTATTGCAAATATTTTTTTCATAAAAAATTTATCCTTTCTTATCTATTCCATACAACAGAACCGATATTTAAGAAATAAAATACTATTTTTTTTTACAATATATTGTGCTTGAAAGGTTTGCCGACGACCGGAGTCGAACCAGCACCTAGCAACCTAGGGTAGATTCTGAGTCTACTGTGTCTACCATTCCACCACGTCGGCAAAGATAACTTCGAAAGTTGTAGCGGCAGTCGGACTTGAACCAACGACCTGCGGATTATGATCCCGTTGCTCTACCTACTGAGCTATGCCGCCAGAAAGAAAAAAATGGCGGGGACAGGACTCGAACCTGTGACCTTCGGGTTATGAGCCCGACGAGCTTCCAACTGCTCCACCCCGCGTCATTGATGTGTATAACATACCTCTTACCTTGATTTTATCGCAAGGGATTATTTTCAATGCTCAATATCCCAAAAATAAAAAAGTGTTTATAGTCACAAAATCTTACAATATTGCGTGATCAAGACCCACGGCTAAGAAAGTATTTTGAAGAGGTTTTTGAAAATCTTGCCCAATATTCTCTATCTTCTTTACCTGCTCTTTTAAAACCTCCAAAGAGTCAATCAGACCTAAAACCACAGAGGCAATCGTAGCTTTTGTGCACTCAAAACCTATTCCCCTATCATCTAAGATGCGTTTGAGATGCCTCTGTTTTTCTATGAACGGTCCATAAATAGGGACACTGCCGTACAAAACCGGTTCGATCAAATTATGCCCGCCTATCCCCTCTACAAGAGTGCCCCCGACAACAGTGCACATTGCAGATCGGTAGTATTTTGGCATCAAGCCTATCTGATCGATAAGCAAAACGGGATAGATTTCCGATCCTTTATAACCTTTAAAGGCCTCTAGAGAGGAGGATCGGCAAAAAGGGGCGCCCATCGCATCCAGTAGATTCGCGACCTCGTCGAATCGTTCCGGGTGCCTTGGGGCAACCATCAAGAAAAGCCCTTTTTCCAAAAGTTGCTCAAGGAAAAATCTTTCCTCCCCTCTATGCGAGGAAACAAGTAAAACACCCTTTCTATGAAATGGCTCTACAGAAACCGGTTCGACTGCGGTTTTTATATCACCGGTGATGGATATCTTTTCTTTTTCAACCCCCAACCTAAGGAGGCGCTCTAAGAAAATTTCCGATTGGACACACCAGAAATCCACCGGTCTTAGAAGCAGATCTTTTACAAAAGGGAACATTTGGAGCCAACGTAAAGTCCGTTGAGAGATTTTTCCATTGATCACTACAACCTTTTTTGCAGCAGCGACCATATTGGGCCAGATATCCCCCTCGACAAGGAAAAGAATTTTCGGGTTTGAGCGCCTCACTAGGGTTGAGGTATACAAATCTGAAGGGAGGAGAACAGGGAAAACGTTTTCAAATTTTTTCAATTCCTCGAACCCGGTGTTAGTCAAAGTAGAGAAAATAATTTTTGTCTTAGGATGGGCCTTTTGTAATCTTGCGATAAATGCTTTCGATGCGCGGACCTCCCCCAATGAAACGGCGTGCACCCAGAAACAATCTTCCCCGCTTTTTGCTTGAACCTGGGGAACTGAAAGGCCAAGGCGCACAAGCAGCACGCCCCGGTATTTCTTTTGAAACAGGTATTTCCAAACAAGAATAGGGGCGGCCATCAGAGTCGCCATCCCTAAAAATAACGTATAAAGAGTTTTTAAAACAAAAATTCTACAATTAGACACTAGTCTTTAAGGCAAATATTCAAAATTTTATCAGGGACAAAAATAATCCTCTCGATCGTTTTATCCACGTATTTCTGCACCTGAGGCACCTCCATCGCTTTTAACAGCACCTCGTCTTTGATCATCCCCTTTTCGATAACAATCGAGGCGCGCACCTTTCCGTTGATTTGAACAGCGATCTCACAGGTAGCCTCCACAAGTAGCATCGGGTCATATGCAGGATACTTTTGGTACGCTATGCCATTTTGAAAACCAAGCCGCTCAAAAAGCTCTTCTGCAAGATGGGGCGCAAACGGGCTCAATATCTTCAAAAAGTCACTCATAGCCTCTTTAGGGAGCTGTTTGAACTTTTGCATCGCATTCACAAACTCCATCATTTTTGAAATCGCGGTGTTGAGAGCTAGCTCCTCGATATCTTTCTGAACACCATAGATAAGCTTATGCGTCAAACGGCGGATTTCAACCGGGTAATCAGTCACGATTTCGTTGCGTTCAAATAGATCGACTACCTTTAATAGAAATCTATGACATCCGACAATCGCCTCGTCGCTCCAAATTTTTTCTTTATCAAAAGGGCCCATGAATGTGACGTACAGGCGCAAAGTGTCAGCCCCATACTCCGCGACCACATCCAAAGGATTCACGCCGTTAAGTTTGGACTTTGACATTTTTTCCAGTTGCTTTTTGACCAACTGACCGTTTCTTTTATCGTAGAACTCCCCCTCTCGCTCCTCAACGTCGCTTGGCGCCACGAACCCACCGCCCGGAATTTTATATGCGTAGGCTGTGATCAACCCCTGGTTTTTTAATTTCTTGAAAGGCTCTTTTGTTGATACAAGACCTAAATCAAAAAGAACTTTGTGCCAGAATCGGGCGTACAAAAGATGTAAAACGGCATGTTCCACCCCCCCGACGTAAAGATCTACAGGCATCCAATTCTTTTCTATTTTAGGGTTCCAAGGGGCATTTTTGTTGTGGGGATCCAAAAAGCGCAAATAATACCAGCACGATCCGGCCCATTGAGGCATCGTATTTGTCTCTCTTACAGCGCGCTTCCCCGTTTTAGGATCGGTAATGTGCACCCAGGAATCGACCCTTGAAAGTGGGCTTTGACCGTCTTCAGAGGGTAAATAATTTTCAATATGCGGCGGCAATAAAGGGAGCTCATCGTCATCAAGAGAGCGTTTAGTCCCATCTTCAAAATTGAGCACCGGGATCGGTTCTCCCCAGTAACGTTGTCTGGAAAACAACCAGTCTCGCAACTTATATTGCGTTGTTAATTTACCTATTTTCTTTTCTGCCAGATAATCGCCAAGCCACTTTGTCGCCTCTTCGGGTGTTTTGCCATTTAAGTCGACGTCGTTAAACCGGCTATTGATCAAAATCTCTTTATCGCCCTGATTGGTGAGTACGTGCAGTATGGCCAGACCAAATTTTTCCTGAAACTCTCTGTCCCTCTCATCGTGTCCGGGGACGCCCATCACGATTCCGGTACCATAACCCATGATAATATAGTCTGCTACAAAGATCGGAACCAGCGCTTTTGTGATCGGATGAATAGCCATGCTTCCGGTAAAAACACCTGTTTTATCCTTGTTCAGGTTAGTCCGTTCCAAATCACTTTTACGGCTTACTTCTTCTTTATATTTATTGACGGCCTCGTGTTGCCCTTTGGAAATCAGGCGGTCCAATAGGGGATGCTCTGGTGATATGACCAGAAATGTAACGCCGAAAAGGGTATCTGCCCTTGTAGTAAAAACGGATAGGGGGAGTCTTTGTCCACTGCTTTCAAATAAAATCTCCAGACCGTGGCTTTTACCGATCCAATTTCTTTGAAGCGCTTTCAAGCCCTCGGGCCAATCAAGCTCATCGAGGTCTTCTAAAAGCCGGTCTGCATAAGCGGTGATCTTCAGAACCCACTGGCGAAGAGGTCTTCTCTCGACCGGGTACCCCCCCTCTTTAGAAAGGCCGTTTTCCACCTCTTCGTTTGCCAAGACCGTCCTGAGTGCCGGACAGTAGTTCACCAAAACGTTGGCCTCGTAAGCCAAACCCTTATCGTAGAGTCTTTTGAAAATCCATTGGGTCCAGCGGTAATAGTCGGGCTCGCTCGTTTTTACCTCGCGGTCCCAGTCGTAACTAAGCCCGAGAGCCTTGATTTGGGTTCTGTAGGTTTGGATGTTTTCCTCTGTCGTTTGAGCAGGATGGATCCCGGTCCGGATGGCGTACTGTTCAGCTGGCAGACCAAAGCTATCCCATCCCATGGGGTGCAGGACCTCGTACCCCAAAAGCCGCTTGAACCTCGAGACAATGTCCGTAGCGGTATACCCGCTGGCGTGGCCTACATGAAGCCCGGAACCGGATGGATAAGGGAACATGTCCAGGAGGTAATATTTTGGTTTAACAGAAGAGGTGTCTGTTTTGAACGTTTTGTTCTTCTCCCAGAAGGCCTGCCATTTTTTCTCTATTTTGTGGTGATCGTAAACCATATAACCCTTCAAGATTGCAGCAGATTTTTAGAAAAACTGAAGCAAATGATTTTTTCAATGTGTGCAAAAGGCATTTTTTAAGTTCTGGTTAATGCTCTAAAAAATGCACTTTTAAAGGTTCTCCTCAAGGGAAATGCCCCCTTTTTCGAAAAATACTATACACGCTTTGGACCCCTTATTGTCAACTGTTGACATGACACAAAAAACAAAGAAAAAAAGGATCAAGCCAAAACAAAGCCATCATCTTAAGATTGTTTTTTTTTCTTCAATGACCTAAACTCGATGCAGAATGCAATTTGAACTACAATTTCAAAAGAAACATAAAGTCGATTTGTCCGAGATCCCTGTTGAGCAGGACCTTTTTTATCGGGCGTGCCTGGTGGAGTTAGACTCTCAAACGAGCACGCATTTGCTCGAGCTATTCTACCTTTCCTCAAAAACTACCGTTCAAAAGCTCAAAAACGCTCTTGACTTGACAGATGACGAGCTGCAAAATTTCTTTGATAAGATCGCCCCTCTAGAGATCCTTTCATTCGACAAAGAGGCGGTTCTGATCGATAAAGACGTCAAAAAGAAAATAGAATGCCACCTTGAAAAGTTTTCTGAGGAATTCATCCCCGGAATCGAGTATTTCCAGACCTTGCTAAGGCAAGTACCCATCAGTATCCTTCCCACCTGGTACCCTTTGCCAAGAACTTGCGATTCCATTTTCTTAAGTCTTAAGGAGAGGATCTTTCAAACTCCTTCCCAATATCTAAGACATTTGCAGGAGGTTGAATCGGAAGAATACCCTGTACAAATACTAGTTCAAAGCCTTTTAGCATCCCCTCGTCATAGTCTGAGCCTTCAGGAAGTGGAGGAATTGAGCGGATTTAAAGGGGGAGAATTACAAAAATTTTGCCTGTTTCTGGAATTTAACTTCATTGCGATTCTTACCTACAAAAGCATGGGCGAGGGTTGGAGCTCCTATCTAGAGTTGCCTGCCGAGCTAAGTGCCTATCTTAAAAAACAATCTCATCCCCTCCCCTTTACACCTGTAATCCAAAACACAGTCATACCCGATCGGGGCATCCCCCTCGCATTCGCTTTTGATCTGAGCCAAGTTATCCGATTTGTCAAAATGCACCCCATGAGGGCAACTAGAGAGGGTATGGGGCATAACTTTTCCTCACCCGTATTCAGTAAGCTTGTTGAAACTTTATCGCTTTCGGTAGCCTACCTGGAAACTATCTTATCAAGAGGAATCGAACTCCAGTTGCTCGAAATTGATCAGGACTTCGTTACACTACACCACCAGGCAGAACCATGGTTACTTTACTCCATTGAAAAGCAGGCTCTCACGCTTTACAAAGCGCTTTGGATTCAAAAAAATCCCAACCTCAAGCAGGCAGAAAAAGGGCTTGCGTCGATCATTGCAAATGGATGGGTTTTAGCAGACGAAGTTTTAAAGAATATTTCCTATGGAAAACCCCAACTTGTCCGGGGTAGGGATGGTTTTGACTACGAAATTCAAGATGAGGTGAGACTCAATCATGAGAATCTCGATACACTTTTTGAGTCGGGGCTGATCGAATGGGGAATTTATGAGAGTAAACGGTGTTTACGGCTTACCGATTTAGGAAAACAGATCGCTCGCTAAATTATTTTTTGATTATCGCTTCTGCTCTTTCCAATTCTCCCAATACTCCTCGCCATAGTTCACGCAAAGCTCGTCCCCATTTTTTATATTTTTTCTAGCGATGTAAATGACTCTTGGTAGCCCCTCGACAAATATTGTGACTGCTTCGACATTAGGATCGTCTGCATGATTGATCGTACGGGCAACATTCCCACTGTAACGAGCATCAAGGACATAACCGGTCTCATCGTCCCCAACGGTAAGGTTGAAAATGTAGCGGTTATCGGGGTGGATCTCTTTTTCATGTGTGATCAAGCCGATATATTCGCAAACGAAGGCCCCTTTTTTGATCGGCTCTTTTGCAAAAACACCATTTCCGATAGTAGAATTCACCCAACGAATTTCTAAAGAATGTGGGGGAATTTTTCCGAGAAACTTTTCATATTTGGTAGCAAGATGGTCTTCAAGATCCCATTTCCCGCTAAATTTTCTCACCTGTTTTTTTAGGTTGAGAATAACCTTCAAACTGCGCGGATACGGGCGATCCAATGGGAGAAAGGGTTCTTTTTTTAGGGCCTCTTTTGAATAGACATGTAAACTCTTTCCCATTTCCTTACCTTTGAATGCTTCTAAAAACAATCAGTAACAGATCTTTCCAACCTTTGCAAGAAAGATTTTACTCCCAGTAGTAAGGGCCATAATCGACGGTAAGTTCCTCATCTTTTTCGATCCTACGGTTTGTAAAAAAAATGATCCTAGGAAGGTTTTCGATCAAAAGCCATCTGGAAATCAAATTTGGTTGATCGCTATGATTTATAAACCTTGTGTGGTTCCCCTGTTTTTCTGCATCAATCACATAGCCAGTATCAAAAGTATCAATCGCATATTCAAAAATGTAACTGTTGTCTCGATCTTTTTTGCGGTCCCTTTTTTTTACAATTCCAGTATATTCCCCTACACATGTCATCTCGGCTAACACCTGGTTGGCAAAAAGACCTGCACCTTTTAGCTCATCGATTTCACGCACACTCATTTTTTGTCGAATTCCCGACAGTTCCCTTTTAAATAGCGCTAAGTTCCAGCGATTAAACTGCCTGAATTTTGGATCTGACAATCGCTTCTCCCCCTTTTTTTGGATCCAAATCTGATCTACATTCTCGTCATATACCAGTTGATCCAGATAGTTGAATTTGTAAAAATTGCTTAAAGAGGCACTCTCATCGGGGATTAAAAAATCCCGAGCAGTTTCCACCATATCCCCCCCACTAATCCCCAAATCAAAATATTGAGTACACTCATCGCAAATCCAATTTTCCACCAATCGGCGATTTTTACAAAATTAGCTCCATAAAGGATAGGCGCGGGCCCCGACCCGAAGTGGGTAAGAGAACCGAAAAGAGAGCTTGTAAAACCAAACACCAATGCGGTCAGCTTTGCAGGGGCCCCCAAGTTTACCGCCACAACGAAGAACGGGAGTAAAAGCGCTCCTATGTGGGCCAGGTTGCTTGCAAAAAAATAGTGGGCGTAAAAATAAATGAGCGCTAGGGTCACAAGTCCCCAACCCCATGAAACGCCTATAAAATGCCCCTTAACTACCAGCCCAAACCAATCGGCAATACCAAATTTCGTGATGTAGCCGGCCAACATTAAAAGGGTCGCAAACCAGATCAGCGTGTCCCAAGCCCCTTTCTCTTTAAGGACGTCCTCCCATGTGAGGACCTGCAAGACTAAAAGAAGAGCTAAACCAATAAATGCTGTGAGCGTTGCCGAGAGCCAGGCGCTTCCAATTGACCAAAGAAAAACTAAAATAAAAAAAACACCCAGCATAGCAAGTTCGTCCCCCTTAATTCCTCCCATAGCAATCAATTCCTCCCTTGACTTTTGGGGAGCTTGGGGTGTCTCTTTAAATTCGGGGGGATAAATCTTGTGTAAAAGGTAAGGGATAGCCAAAAGACTTAAAAGACCGGGGGCTATGGCAGCTATCGCCCACTCGGTCCAGGAGATTTGAACCCCATAAGGTTTTACAAAATTCAGCACCATTGGGTTTCCAGCCATCGCAGTTAAAAACATCGCACTTGTGACGGTGCCCGACTGAAAAATTGTCTGAATCAAGAAAGCTCCGATGCGCCTCGGGCTATGGTCGGGATCGCTCCCAAAAGCTTTAGCGATCGATAAGACAACCGGATAGACTATCCCCCCAATTCTTGCTGTCACGCTTGGTATAGCGGGGGCCAGTAACAAATCTGTCAAGGCCATCCCATAGGCGATACCAAGACTGTTTTTTCCCATCACTTTTAACAAAATATGCGCGAGCCTTAATCCAAGCCCAGTTTTTATAAAACCTCTGGCTATAAAAAAAGCCGAGGCAATCAACCAAACCACGGGATTCGAAAAACCTATAAACGTCTCCTCAAAAGTAAGGACACTTGTAAGGGGAAGAACCAAAAGGGAAAAGATACAAATGGCACCTGATGGGAGGGGTTTGAGGATCACTCCTAAAACTGTGAATAAAAATACACCAAACACTTTCATCCCCCTCGGATCTGTACCTAAAGGTTCGGGCAAATGCCAGAATATCCCCCCAATTATTATACAGAAAATAAGTTTCAAAAGATCTGTGGTATGTTGTAGCCGTAAAAAAAGGGGCTTTGTAAGCGAGGACATGCGTATCTATTTGTTGTTCTTAAATTAGTTTAACAAAATTGTGGGAAAATGGAAATAAATTAGACCTCCATCCCTCTAAAGGGAGTTTCATGATCATGGCTTGGCATTTGCAAAACAACATATCCGCTATTTTCAGCAGATATAGAATTAAAAGTTTGAAAAACCGGAGGCAGGTTCAGACGCACCGGATCAGACGTACTTTGCAAACCGGTTTGGGAGGTTTCACTGCGGCCAGGAGCAAATACTAGATTGCTCTCAAGTCTAAAATTTCCGGCCTCTAAAACCTGCGATGATTCCCCTCCATGTTGAACGAGTTGCAAAATTGTGTCAGAGGAGTTGCTTGGACGGCGCGAACTCGATTGACTTAAAGAACGTATTGTTTCGCTACGCACATGCCTGACGGCCCCTTGTCGTGAAGTATTAGGAGGCTGTATTTCTTGCCCCAAATCTCGGCTTGCAGAATCTATTGTCCTCGGCGTATCCCTATTTTGGGGGTACTGTTGGATTCCAGGATCCAATTCCCCTCCTCCAAAAACGGTAAATGTCTGTGAAGAGATTAGGGGCCCTGCACTTCGGACCTCATCCGATGAAAAGAACCCGCGCCCGGACCCGTAGGGCTGTAAGGTTATTTGTGAGCGGTATTCCTCGATTGACTGATCACGACCTTTAGAGGACTGGGTACTTTGAATAGATACGTTCGATCCCGATCGGTATCCTCCTTGCAACCGATGCATTGTGCGTCGAGATATTGAGCCGGCTAAAGATACCGATTCGAGCCCATCTTCATCGGATGTAAAACTTTCTGAAAGGGCCTCCCCTGAGAGGTTTTGCGAGTTGATAGAGCGCGCATCCTCGTTCTGAAAAGATCGGTCAGAAACCCCTGCACCCTGGATAGACCTTCCGTTCCGGGGAACTTCTGGGTTTACCACCAAAAAACGCGGTTGGGAGGTTTCAGCTTTAAGGCCCTGCACTGATTGTCTTTTTCCCAGCAACTCTTGCGATCTATCCATAATTTTTTTGCGGATCAAAATAATATTTGCCCACTGTTTGTAGGCAAATTTTAATTTTTCTTGGTCTTGTAAAAGTAGGAAACGATTATGCCTGAAAATTTTAGACATTCTGTTGGAAAGGACAACCGCATGGTACCATCTATTGAAAAGTCTTCTCTTTATATTTATCGGATTCTTACGGTCAAAAACAACCCTAAATCTCTCCTGAATAAGATCCTTTGCTCCATCCTCAATAGCAGAGGCTAATTGTTTTTTTAAGTTTTTAGCAAGATCGCCTTGAATTTTAACTTCTGGCATCCCTTTGAGGAGTTTTACCGCATCTTTACAATTAGATCTTGGATCTATTGCGGTAGGGACCTGATTTTTTAGGGCGCTGATGGATCGGAAAACATTGTAAATTGCGGCAGCTTCCTCAATCTTTTGACATTTTATCTCAACATCTTTGAGCATCCCCAAAAATTTTTCTTTTTCCAGCTTCTGCTTGTTTCTATAATCGGTAGCCGCCGATAGAACCTTAGATACCATCACAAGAGCCGCCGTAAACCCTTTCGGCACGTCCGTCTCTCCAAAAAATTTAGTTGCCGTATCGGAAGTCTCCATAATAATCAGGGCAACTGCAACGAAAGCTGCCATATAATCGACCCCCCTAAACGTCCAATCCGCAACCTGCTGCTTTGTAAATCTTGTTCCACAAAAAAAGGGGTCTTTTTTGTTTAGAAATTGCTCAACTGTCGTCTGCACCTCCCTTAGCTTTTGGATGTTCCTCTCCAAAATAGCTAAAGGAGACTGGATCACCGCAACCATTTCTGTAGTTTCTTTTGACTCAAAGTTTTGTCCAACACTGATCACCGTTTCATCGATCGCTTTTACAGCAAAATCGCATTGGTTGATCAGTTCTTCCAGAGGAAAACAGCCTGCTGAGCTTCTAACCTTGAATGGCATCGAAAGATCCTTCTGTTAATCTTAAATAAAAATTTAACAGAGTATAAATTTTTTTTAAAGAGAAAATTCTGTTTCGAAAAAAATCCCGAGCTGCCTCTCCCCCTGCCTTAAAAAAGCCTCTTTTCCACTTATGAAATAAGACGATTGCTCATAGTAGGGGTCATGAAAAATTTTCATATCCAAAACAGCTGCCTCCTTTTTAAAAGGGAGCCTTAGCCCTTTTACAGGCAAAGTGTCTATAACAAGATCAAATTCGGGTAGTAGCTCCTCAAGAAGAAAAACCGGGACACCACAACTCTCTTCAAAAGCCTTTTTTTTACGAGGGTCACGTAAAAAAACGTGCACCAACGACTCTTTTTTTAAAAAATTGGCAAACGCTTTAGCAACCCCCCCTCCCCCTAGAATGGCGACTCTCTTCCCCTTGAAATCACAATCGTTGAGAATCTCTGTGTCCGTATTGTAACCCTTTCCTTTATAATACGTATTCACCGTTTGGCAGAGCTTAGCGCTTGCATCTAATTTTTTACAAAATTCTACACTCGCCTCTTTAAATGGCATCGTAATGGAAAACCCCTGAAAATAAGGGGAGTCCAATAGTTTCTTAATCTCAGAGGTCTCAATCACTAGATTCATGTACAAGGCGTTGATCCCTTCTCTGGCAAAAAGGGGATTGTAAACTTTATAGCCAATTGATTTAGGACTCCCCTCCCCTTTAAGCAATCCAAAAAGGGCTGTGTCTCTACGCAGCCTTGAAATTTGGTATATATCCTTCAACTCATTAAAAGGTATTTGACCATGGAACCCTTCTTTTGAAGTGTAAATCCAGCGCGCACCGAAAATATAACTCAAGAGCCTCGTAGCCTGGCACCTTTCCCCTTTTGCAAAAAGGATCAGCTTTTGGGAATAGATGGAAAATAGGGGGATCAAATCGAGATAATCTCCCATACGAATGGAATCGAAGCAGCACTTAATGAGATAGGGGCGCTCTTTTGACATTATCTCTAAAAGCTCTGTCACATGCTCTTTAGAAACAAAAGGGCCATGATACGAATAAATCCATTTTGTGTTTGGAAAATTCTCATGATAGGGCCCTAACTCGTTTGGATAGGCAACATCGACATACGGGGCATTTTGGTGAGGTGGCTGATTTGTTAAAAGGTAAGGGTTTTTATGCTCGGTTCGTGTCGTTCGATCCGGTCTGAGTTCGATAATATCGGCCCCCTCCACCTCCTCCTCATCCGTTTGAAGAGTATAGACAATCATCCAGCATCACCTCCTCGACAATCTTGATCACATGCTCATAGGGAAAAAAAACCAGAAAATCCCTCATTTTATGATGCACCACATTCGAAAATGCAATGTCACAGGAACGATTTTTTTTGTCTCTTTGTAGAATTTTCCCAAATTTAGCACTATCGATTCGGGGAAAGGGTGTTTTAAATGGCAAAAAAGAGGCAATTTTTTCCTGAAGCCAAGTCGGAAACCCCAAAATAGCCATCTCCAATCTTATACCGTGCTGGACCGCTTCCCCGTGCGTTATGGAAAAATCCATGGATGCCTCAAGGGCGTGTCCGATCGTATGTCCAAAATTCAAAAGATATCGGATCCCTTTTTCATCAGGGTCCTCATCAACAATTTGCCGCTTCAAATCTCTGGCCTTTTCGATACTTTTTTCTGAAAGGGGATATTCTAAACCTCGTAAAAAGTCCTCGTGGGTTTTTGGATCGATAAAATCCCCTTTATTTAGATGGCAATTCTTAAAGCTGTGAACCACGGCTATTTTTATCACCTCTACATACCCAGACAATAGCTGCTCCTCAGGCAAAGTTGCTAGAAAAGCGGTATCAATAATCGTTTTTTTGGGAAAGTAGGTGGTCCCGATGCTATTTTTTAAAAAAGGGCGGTTGATCCCGTTTTTACCCCCGACAGAGGCGTCAACCATCCCAAGTAGAGTCGTTGGAACGAACACAACGTCAACCCCTCTCATGTAGGTGGAAGCGACAAATCCTACCAGATCTAAGAGCGCACCGCCCCCCACACCCACAAGGAGGTCCGATTTTTTGAAATCGTTGCCGATCAAAAAATCGACGATTTTGAGATACATTTCCCAGGACTTGTCTTTTTCTTCGCCGTCGATTTCATACAGCACCCCTTCTATACCATAAAAGTGGAGCCTTGGAAGATGGGATAGAACAGATTTGGCATAAATAATTATTTGGCGTGGCATGCAACATCTCTTTTCAAATGCAGTTGCGTTTGGAACAACAAAAAAAAGTCCATCAAAGTGATCCATAACATGGATTCGACTACTATGCGCGCCCTTGGGGCTAGCAACGGATCATGCCGACCGTTTATTGTCAGAGTTTTTCCTTGTGAAATTTGTTGCTTTCCAACAGACGAAGGAGGTTTAAAAAAGAGCTCCCCAAATATCGGCTCTCCGGTGGAGATACCTCCCAAAATACCTGCCATATCATTTTTTATCGGACGTATAGATCCGTTTTTTTCAACGTAGGGATCATTGAATTCGGAGCCCGTTTTCGTTTGAAGGGTATTGATGTCCCCCAAAATAAATCCTTTTGCAGCGGGGATGCTCATCAGCGCATCGGCCAACTTATTTGTAAGTTTATTGTACACAGGCTCGCCCAGCGATTGGAGCATCGGGTCGATTCTAAAACAGACGGAACTAGAAAGGGAATCTTTTTCCTCCATCGCCTTCTCCAATAAAATACGCCAGTCGGCACTTGCAGAGGGGTCGTGACAACCGAAAGGATCGTTAAGGACCCGCTCTCTAGCAGTAGGGAGCGGATCAAAATACTCTGGGGCACGCACATTTTGGATTTGCCGCACATCTGCTAAAAGATCGATATCATAATTACGCAAAATCTGTTTGGCAATCGATCCTGCAACTACCCTGCAGAGTGTTTCTCGAGCTGAAGCTCTGCCCCCTCCCCTTAAATCGGGATGCCCATATTTTTCCAAATAGGTAAAATCGGCATGACCCGGTCTGAGCTGATCTTTTAAAAAATCGTAGTCTTTTGATCTTTGATCCCGATTCGGTACAAAAAAAGCAATCGGAGCTCCCGTTGTAAAACCTTCGTAAATTCCGGCAAGGATTTCCACTTGGTCTGGTTCCTTTCTTTGAGAAGAAAAATGGGAGCGTCCAGGCGCCCTTAGGTCCAAATCCCTTTGAATCTCCTCATGAACAATTTTGAACCCACTCGGCACCCCGTCGATGATCCCGACATATCCAGGCCCATGAGATTCCCCCGCCGTCGTTAAAGTGTAGTGCCGGCCGATTGCATTGCTTCCCATAGTCTATCAGTATCCATTTTCGTATCTATACCTGTCAATTCTACAGTGATCTGGGCATTAGAGGCATACCCTTTTTCTCTTTCGGTCATCCAGGTTTCAAAATCTACCCCTCTAAGGTAGGGTGCAGTAAAATCGATCCGCGCTTTTAAAACCTCTTTAGGAATGCGTATCCAAATTGTAGTGTAACGGAAGGGATTTTTTTTTATAGGGGTTCCCCCACCCAATGAAATCAGGTGTGAATTGTGTGAGAGAAGCTCCTGAAAGGCCTCGAGTTCTTTTTTACGAAAAACACTCTCCCCAAATTCGTTAAAAAGAGAGCGGACTTTTGTTTGATATTTAGTTTCGAGATAGAGGTCAAGATCTGCAAAATTCAGGTTTTTTTGGTCTGATAACAATTTTACCAAAGTCGTCTTTCCCGATTTCGGCAGCCCAATCAGGACAAAAGGTTTCAAAAAAGGAAGGGAAAGATTTAGAGACACAATCTACACTCTCTATTGTTGTTGGTCCTGTGGCGCCGATTGCCGCAACCGCTAAACTCATGGCGACCCTGTGGTCGTTATGGGAAAAAAGGGACGCACCTTTCAGGGGTCCCGGGGTGATTTCGATCCAATCTGCTGCTTCATCTACATGAATACAAGCCCCCATCTTGACCAATTCAGTACGCATCGAAAATGGTCGGTCGGACTCTTTTTGTCGTGCCACGTGGATCTTGTGCAGTTTTGTGGGCCCCTTTCCATAAACGGCAAGAACCATGAGTACGGGAAGTAAATCAGGGGTGTCCTCAATCGAACACTCTGACTGTTCCAATAGCGAAAAAAGGGCTTTATCACCTTGCGCGTCAGAAAAATCACATTTTTCAAGATCCAATTCGGTATTTAAAATTTTCGATACGGCTACTAGAAATGCAAGAGAGCTAAAGTCCATAGGGATTGTTGTTTCAAAAGGGTCTATGGTGACCTTTTTGGGTATATGGAACGTTTCATAATTGCAATTTTTGATATTGGCTTGAAAACGGTTCAGCCATCCCAGGGTGATTTCCACGTAAGGTTTCTCACACGGGTTTTTTACATGAATCGTACTCTTTCCCTCACATTGGGATAACGCAATCAAAAGCGCAGAAACATGTTGGGAATTCGTCCCATCCAATTCGACCGAACCGGAGTGCAATGGGCCCTCTATCTCAAGCGGGGCGAATCCCTCGCTTTCCAAATACGTTATTTTAACTCCCAGAGAGCGCAAAGCCTCTACGAGAGGGGCTACCGGTCTAAGGGTTCTGATCGAAGCGTCGCCCGTAACGACCGTTTTTTTTCCCCTTAGAGAGGCAAGTGCCATATAAAAATGGAGTGCAAGTCCCGAATTTCGGACATCAACCGTATCGATATCCCACCAGATGCGTAAATTTTTTTTGAACTCCTCAACCTCCGGGGCTTGTAAAATATTTTCTACAATGCACTCTTTTTTCGAGAGGTGTTCAAAGACTAGGGCTCTCATTGTGTGTGACTTGGAGGGGGGAATCTTCATCAAATAAACATGCCACATCCCGCATTTTCTTTCAAAAAATAGAGTGGTCCTGTAAAATGCTTTACTATGAAACGGTTCTTTAAGTCATTCCTGATCGGGTTAACCCTCCTTTTTGCGGGCAATTATGTCTATCTCTACAACGCGCAGGATTCCCTTATCTTCCACTACAAGACCCTCCCCCGCAGCTACAACTTCCAAATGTCTCAAAAGTTTGAAGAGAGGACCTATTCTGTAGACCGCGGGATTCAACTCAACGCCCTCTATTTTCCCCAAATAACGGAGGAGGAATCAAAAGGGGTGGTGATTTGCTTTCACGGCAGGGGGACAAACCTTTCAAGAGATTGGGGCAAGCTTGCGGCACTGTATATCCATCGTGGCTACGACTTCATAATTTATGATTACAGAGGATTTGGAAAAAGCGACGGTCATATAGATCCACAGAACATCTACAATGATCCGATTAAAATGTATGAAATTGTCACATCGGAATACAAAGGGAAGAAGACAATTGTTATGGGAAGATCCATGGGGACGAATTTTGCAACCTTTGTAGCTTCGATAAAAAAACCGGATGCGCTGATCCTGGATGCCCCTTTTTATAGTATGCTGGATATGGCTTGCCTTACCAAGCCCTATATCCCACGCATCTTGCTTGAGAAAATTCTGAAGTACCCTATGTACACTAACCAGCACATAAAAAAGGTCGATTGCCCTATTCTTATCTTTCACGGTACCGAAGATAATACAGTTCCCTATTGCGAATCGGTTCGTCTTTTCGATATTATCAAGCACAAACAAAAAAACCATTTTGTAAAACTTGAGGGAGCAGACCACTTTAGTTTGGCTCAGCACCCTGAATACGAACCCTCTATAGACGCATTCTTAAAAGAACTATGAAAAAAATTTTTCTTGCCCTGACCCTCTTTTCAGCACCGATGTGCTACCTTGGTTACCTACACCAAAATCAGGAGAAGTTTATCTTCGAAATTCGGAAGTTAGAAAAAAATCACCGTTTTGATTTTACCATACCATTCGAAGAATTGACCATCAGAGCCTCGGATGCTCAAACTTTACTATCGGCCGTTCACTTTAAACCGGCAGAAAAAAGCAAAGGGATCGTCCTTTTTTTGCATGGAAGCGGTACGAACATAAGTGAAATCCCCCAGTCACTACCTGAAAAGATTCTTAGCAAGGGATATGAATTTTACACCTTTGATTATCGAGGTTTCGGTAAAAGCGGGGGGAAAATCACAGAAAAAGACCTTCTTGAGGACGCCCTGTTTGTCTACGACGGACTCGTGAATCGGTATGGGGAAAAAAATGTGATCCTTTACGGTAGATCGCTTGGGACCTCTTTGGCAACATTTATCGCCTCGCAACACCAGCCCAAACACCTCCTGCTCGAGGCTCCCTTCCACAGCATGCTAGACATGGCGTTGATTGATCAACCCTATATTCCAAAAACGGCTATCGAATCGATCCTCTCCTTCCATCTAAGAAGCGATTTGTGGATGCCAAACGTAAAAACTGCCGTCACCTTTGCACATGGTGACAAAGACGAATGGGTTCCGCTCGTTGAAGCTAACCGCCTCTATGAAAAAGTGCAATCCAGCCACAAAAATTTTGCGGTTTTCAAAGATTGGGGCCACGACAATTTTTGCGACCATCCCGACTACGATCTTTTGCTTGATCAAGTGCTCACTTGAACTATTCGAAACGCATCGTCTTAGGAACAATCGCTAGAAAAAGGGTTTTTTGATAAAAACCCTTTTTTCTTGACCACATTTTGAAGCTTGAGGATGTTTTCCCTAGGTAAGCTGCATCTCTTTAGAAGAGACCTGCTCCCATGAAAGGAGCCCTTTATTTGGTACAACAAGGAGATCCATGAGAGTGTCCCCTTTCGGTTTATAATGAGCCGTGACCTCTTTAAAACTGCAGTTCCCGAGATAAGGGGCTGACAGCTTGAAGGCAAAATGGGGATCTATTTCCTCAGGGGAAATCACACCCATTTGGGGATTTTCAACCAGATAGTTTATCGCCGCGTACACTCCTGAACCAACCTGAGTTAGCGTAGCATTCAGGTCTTGAGAGATCGAGTCCCCATTTTCTACAATCGAACCTATCCAAAATGTTCTTAAACCCTGCTTGGTTCTGAAATACAGTAAGCAACCTACGCTATCATACCCCCCTGCAATCTCGGAGGCAGATAAAAATCTGGTAGGGATCTCCCTGTCCTTTCGAGCCGCTTCCAGAAGCCCTTTTCCCAAATCGCTTGGCTCATAACAGTAGTATACCGAGGGCCAATAGTCCCCATTTTTTAAAAAACGGGCCAGTGTGTGCGCCTCTTGGTGAGGAATAATTCTGCCATGCACCGCCCCTCCTTTCGGCTCATAGGATTCGGCGATTATGTCTATGCTAGGGCATGAAAAGAAAACCTGCAAAGACTCTGTTCGATGCTCGCAGTCGACAGAAGAAGGGATATGTGTCTCATGCGAACCCATGGTATAGGCACAGGAGTCGAGTGCCTCATCAATAAAACCTGTCCCGGACCAGGTGTTATAGTAGACATTCCGATCTAGTGTTTTTTCTGGATATTGGGTGTCTCTTTCTACAATTTGTATTGTTGTTAGACCTAGCTTTTCAGCTATTTGATGGTACTGCTTTAAAGGGATCAAGTACTCCAACGAAGGGTCGAGTGTCTGTACCGCCTTCTCCAACCCAATAAGCGCCATGCTGCTTACAATACCCGGGTTCATTCCGTAAGTGTACACCATGCTTGTAGAGACAGTTTTGGTAGCTTCCAGAAGGGATAGCTCAAGACGGGTTAAACTATCGTTATAGCCTCGCGTGATATCGGTGATCGGATCGTCCCACCAATCAAGCGCCGTGTCTAGATAAAGGGATTTCTTATTTTCTGCAAGCAGCATGATATCTATTGTACCGACCCTTGTGCTCAAGTTTACAATAAATGCATCTAACCCAATTTCCTTACCGAGAATTTCCTGGTAATTAGACTCCGTAACCTTTGTCTTTAACCAAACACATTTTTCGTCTTCGGAAACAAATCGATTCTCTTCTTGCAGTTTTAAAGGGTTAAAAAAACGCATCTGGGGTATTTGGGAGATATCCAAAGGCTCCACCAACAGGATTTTTTTTTCCTGTATCCAATCGGGTTTTTCTTTAAAAAGAATCTCGATAACGGCCCTAGCAACCCCCCCAACCCCTATAAAAACCCACTGCTCTATAGTCTTTTTCAAATTTCAGTCCTACTTATAAAAATCTGCCGCACTCATCTTAAACTTCCCGTCCATCCTCAAAAAATGAATGAGTTATAGAGCCGACCTGGTTTTTTTATTTTCTTACGGGCGCGCTCTTGAAATTCTAATGATTATATTTGCAATCAAGGCGGTCCATCCTGTCTGATGACTAGCTCCAAGACCTTGCCCGGTGTCCGGATTGAAATACTCAAAAAACTGCAAGTAACGGCACATATCGGGCTCAATAAAGAGCGGATGCCCTCCGTAAATTGGCCTCCCCTTTTCAGTTTCAGCGAACATCGATGTTAGGCGATTTTTTAAATCGATTGCAAGTTCAAATGCACTCCGTTTGCTGCCATCATAAAGTTCCAATTTCCAGCTATCTTGAAAAACCTCATCGATCCGGAGTAATAAATCAAAAATCATATAATTTATCGGCATCCATACCGGACCCCTCCAATTCGAATTACCCCCCATAATTTTTTCTTGCGATTCGTTTGGCTCATACCTTAAAACGGTTCCATTAAAATCGACAGGATGGTCTTTGTGATAATACGATAAACTCCTGACTCCAAAAGTTCCTAAAAATTCATTAGGATCAAACACTTTACTGAGAACTTTTTTTAATTTTGGCATCGGAGCGAGGACGAGCAGGTAACCCGATTTTTTTTCGTTTTCGATACGCACAACAAAGTCTGCCGTGAGTGTTTCCAGGCGGTGCATCAACCGTTTGAACAAATAGGAAAACTCTTTGAATTTTTCCAATTCCTCATCTTCAATCCATTCAAAAGCGAAAAGGGGAACGATACCGACAAGACTTTTGATTTTCATTTGCTCTTGCCTGCCGTCAGGAAACCGCAATACGTCGTAAAAAAACCCATCCTCTTCGGACCAATTGTTTATCTGCCGCTCGAAACCTTTACTGAAACCGTGAGCAATTAAAGTAAAATGGCGAAAATACTTAGAGGCCATCACCTCGTATACAGGATCTACTTTTGCGATCTCCAAGGCCATACGCATCATAACCAGAGCAAAAAGGGCCATCCACGAGGTGGAATCCGACTGCTCAATTCTCTGTGAACTTTGCTGTAAGCTTTCCCTATCGACGACACTGATGTTGTCAAAACCGCAAAAGCCCCCCTCAAAAACATTTAAGCCACTCCGATCTTTTCGGTTCACCCACCAGGTGAAATGGATCGTCAAACGCTCAAAACACTTTTTAAGAAAATCGATATCTTGAATCTGATTAAAATCTTTTTCGTACCGAAAGAGCCTTAGGACGCTAAAAGCATGAACGGGGGGATTGATGCTGGAAAAGTCCCATTCAAAACCGGGGAGCATCCCGTTAGGGTGCATAATACGGTCCGAAAGAAGATACCAGGCGATCTTTTTACCATAATCAATATCAAGGTACCCGAAAGACATCGCCTGGAAACCCATATCCCATGCAGCAAACCAGGGGTATTCCCACTTGTCGGGGATAGAAAGGACATCATAGCTGTTAAAATGGGAAAATTCCTGGTTCCTACCTTTCCCCTGCGTATCCTCCAACCACTTGCGAACATTGTATTCGTAATAGGTTTTTGAGTATAAAAGGGCTGATGCAGCCCTTTTTATAATCTCTTTATCCAGGTCTGTTTTTGCGGGAAGCGCCACCATATCGAAAAAATCGAAAGACTTTTTTTTCACCAACTCCATTTTTTCATATGCTCCCTCAAACGGCAGCTCCGTATAGCTGTCAGATAAACGGAAAACAAACTCTTTTGTCATAAATGGAGCCAGCTCGACAACCTCATGAAATGCCGCTTTTGTACCCATGGAAAGATCTGACTTTGAATTACGGATCACAATATCGTGAAAAGCCCCCCTTGCCCCCTCCTCATTGTCGGTAAAAATAGCTTTCGAAAAAGGGGAGAAAAAAAACATCTCGGGAAGCTTCCACCCCCCTTGCCTTGTCTCCTCCTCCTCAACATTTTTTGTGTCCAAACATAGACAGTTTGGGGAGTAGAGCTCTATCGACGGGGGTCTGCCTCCGGTTTTTTTCCACCGATTTCTAAATTGCAATTGGGGCAAAATATGCAATTGACGGGTAAGCTTAGAGCGATTCGTTACCTCAAGGCGGATAAAAACATCGTAGCAGTCCACTTTGAAATATTCGATTTTCAAATCAAAATAACCCTCGTCAAAAGCGTGCGTATCGTAAATTTCATACTCGCGCTCGAGTGAGGTTCTTTTTTGAGATACGTCAATAAGCTCTTGGTAAGGATAACTCTTAACCGGATATTTGTAGAGGTACTCTACGTAGGAGTGGTCCTTGGTACAGGTCAAATGGTAATAAAGCTCCTTCACATCTTCTCCATGATTTCCCTCATGGTTCGACAATCCGAAAAGGCGCTCTTTTAGAATGGAATCTTTTGAGTTCCAGAAAACAAAAGAGAAAATAAATGTTTGTCTAAAATCTGAAAAACCCGCAATCGCATCTTCCCCGTAGCGAAACGGGGATACCCTTGCTTTATTAAAATCAAATCCGGTCCAGGGGTCTTGTGCAGGGCTTTTATCTTCCCTGACAGTGCCCCAGGAGCGTTCGCTTACGTAGCAACCAAAATCATAATTGCGGATCGGGTCAGCGCGATTAAAGCCTTTGTTGAAAGTTTTTTTTGGCTCTTTCATACCAGGCACTCAGATTTACAATAGCATGATCGGGTGAAATCATCATCATGCCAAAATGGCCCAAAAGGGAATAAGCATCCTCTATGTTGTTTCTTTCCTCTTGATGCCATTGTCTATACTCATCATTCTTTCTATTTGCCAATTTTGCGATAAAAGAAAAGATTGTCAAGGCAATTGAAGCGGTCAAACTCATCGTACCGTGAACTAAAAGCTGGATTCGTGGAACCATAGAGTTTTGCACAGGTCCTAAAGCGTCCTCCCCTGGATTCGCATAGTCTGATTTACGATTAACAGCACGCCCGTAATCATTAATTAAATTTTTTACATCATCCAGACAAGCGCCTTGTACAAACATAGTATTCCTATTTTTAGTAGTTCTTTGTAAATTCTTTACGACAAAATAGTATGGAATCCCCCTTTAAGTACCAATCAAAATTTGCAAAACAAGGTTCTAACAGGTAAAATATTGAGGTTATGCCCCAAAAACGTATAGTAGTAGGCCTTTCGGGCGGAGTTGATTCCTCCGTATCTGCAAAAATTCTCAAGGAAGAGGGGCATGAAGTTATCGGCCTTTTCATGAAAAACTGGGAGGAGGATAACGACCTTGGGATTTGCCCTGCCAAGGAGGATTTTGACGATGTGATGCGTGTCGCTTTGGCATTAGATATCCCCTACTACACGGTAAATTACTCAAAAGCCTACAGAGAAAAAGTCTTTGATGAATTCATCGAAGGGTTGAAGAAGGGCTTAACCCCTAACCCCGACCTACTTTGCAACCGCGAAATCAAATTCAAGGTTCTTCTAGAAGCGGCTGAGAATTTAGGTGCCGATTTTTTGGCTACCGGACACTACTGCAGAAGGGATGAGAACGGCAGACTTCTGAAAGGGATCGATCCCCTCAAAGATCAGAGCTATTTTTTAGCCCAGGTCCCCTCCACAGCGATTCGAAAATCGCTGTTCCCGATAGGAGATCTGGAAAAACCCCGGGTGCGAGAGATTGCAAAAAGTGCATCCCTCGCCACACATGCGAAAAAGGAGAGCATGGGCATCTGTTTTATTGGAAACAAAAATTTTAAGAAATTTATTGAATCTTATATCCCGGCAACAACGGGCTCTTTTTACGATATGAAGACAAAAAAAAGGATCTCTTCGCATGACGGCGCCTGTTTTTACACCATAGGGGAAAGGGCAAGGATCTCAGGAAGCGATGCCCCCTATTTCGTGGCAAAAAAAGAGGGTAATGACGTTTTTGTAGTCAAAGGCAAAGACCACCCGCTTCTTTACACCTCCTCTTTAAGCGCCTCCTCCCCGTTTTGGATTCACGACACCCCCGATATCTTAAAATCCTACACGGCGAAAATCCGCTATAGGCAAAACGACCAAAAATGCTCAATTAGGTTAACGGACAGGGGCTTAAAGGTTGATTTTGAAACCCCCCAAAGGGCCGCCACTCCCGGCCAGTATGTCGTTTTCTATGACGGGGACGTTTGTCTAGGGAGTGCAATCATTGATTGAGCTATTTACTATAAAATGGTAATATATATCCTAATGAGAAAACTTTATTACCATTTAATAAAAATATCTATCCTCTTGGTAGACATGGTATTGCACGCGGGACTCTTTTCTCCCCTCTTCATGCTTTGTGGCTATCTTCCCCTACTCTCAATAATTTTTTACCCGTTTTGCATCTTTTTGGAGCGCAAGTACCTCGGATGCACCTTTGCAGAGCTAGTGGTAAATAAAAAATTTATTATTTACCCTTCCCTAAAAACGGTATTGAGAACCCCTGTCTTTATTAAGATCCCTATCAGCAAAAAAAGAAGAGGGGTTTTAAAATTCCTCCTTCCAATTACTGCCCTGCTGGTCTTTATCCTCGCAGAGCCCCTCGACACCTTTGCAACCTCAACGCCTCAAAATATCCAAACAACCTTCCTTGAAGAGCTCCACTGCAGTGTTGTCCAGCCGTCTGAAGGAAAACTGTCTAAAGGGGTTTTAAAACTTCCTCGGAACGGAGGCAATCTCCCGTATACCCTGTACAAAATCGACGACAAGAGTCAGCGGATTACTTATTTGGTCCAACACTCCGCAATGCATTCGGACTGGACCCGTTACCCCTACTCTATCGTCATGAAGGGGGCCGTCTATGTTATCTTGGATGACATGCGCCTTGATAAGGTGAGCTCTAAAGAGGTTGGGACGCATCAGGGTAACAAATCCACAGTGATTCGCGGAATCAAAAATGGGGAAGCTCAGCTTATACGTATAGTGCTGGCAAATAAACAGATCTATAAAGTCCAAGTCAGTTACCCTCTTAACGACCCCGAAATAGAGCAAAAAGCGAGCGATTTCATCGATTCCTTTACACCCGCCTGTCGTTAAACCCTTTAAAACAGCATCTATCGATTCCTCTAAAGTTTGGCAAGATTAAGGGGGGGGGTAAAATCAAAATCCTTGCCTATTTTCTTTGTTGCCGTCTAGTCTGGTGAAGTGCTGTATCGGTTGTTCATAGTATTGATCTTTATCCTCCCGATAGTATGGAAGCCCCCTATTAAAAACGTCCTTTTTGTAAGCGCCGATTGTCCGGCCTGTTTTTATAAAATTGTCAAGGTGGGAGCAAGAGGGCAACTCCCCAGATTTTGGGCTGTCGATCAGTCGATCGAGGTGAACTGCATTATGGGAAAACTCCACGGCATCGATCCTCTTCATCAGGTAAAATTTCTCGAGTACCTCCATACACATCCCGAAAAAATCGAACTTTCCCGTTTTTGCGTCGAAATTCAAATTGATAAGAATCAGTTGTTAGTGTGCAAACACTGTTCGTTCCTACAGTTAAGCGTGCTTGAAATCTTCTATTATGTTATGAGTAAGTTCCTATCGATAGTTCCATACGGGATGGAAAATCGTTGAATTTTCACCATTAATCTTAACTTAGTAGCTACACCGAATCTGAAATGTACACGCTTAGAAAACTACTGCTGACAATGTCTCTACTTTTCAGCTCTTCGATCTCATTTTTTTTTGAATCTTGCCTGTTGTGTTCCTGCTTGCGATGGACCTTATTTGTTTTGATCCTTTTGCCTGTCCGTTTTGACAAGTTCTCTTTTTTTGTAGAAATCTTTGGTCTTGTGTTGTCGCTTTTTTTAAGCGTGTTGAAAAACCCCCTCTTTTGCGAGTCGAGTTGCAACACTCTATTGTCATTTCTTCCCCTATCAAGCCTTTTGGTGTTTTTTTTGTTGCTTATTTTAAGGTTGGCGAAAAACAAAAAAGAAACTTTGGCCCCGATAAAAAAAGAGGTCCGAAGCGAAGAAGACGATCGGGATTAAAAATCTTCGCTCCCCATCTTTTCGATTAGAAAAAAACAGAGCCTAAAATTAAATACCTCTCGGTATTATTCTTTTGACTCGTTTATACTTTTTTTATGAGACGTTTTTGTAAAAATCGCTTTGACAAAAAATTCCTTGGTGTCATTGGGGGTATAGCTCTTGTTTTTAAAGTCGATTCTAATCTATTAAGACTCCTTTTTGTAGCCTTTTGCGCCACCCCGCTTTTTCCCCTTACGGCTGCCTTTTACCTCATTTTGGCGCTGATCATGCCCGAGGGGGGACCCGTCATGATTGAAAATAGGGGCAAAAAGCTCTACCGCTCTTTAAATGATCGAAAAATTTCCGGAGTTTGTGGCGGACTTGCTAAATATTGTTCTATGGATTCCACTCTCGTTAGACTTATTTTTATTGTTGTTGCCTTTACACCTTTTATCTTTCCAATTATTGTGAGCTATATCGCCGGTACTATCTTAATACCTGAAGGAGATTAATGGATTATTATTTAGGTGTAGACCTGGGCTCGACACACATTAAAGCCATGATCGTCGCAGAGAACGGCCTTATCCTTTCTTACTGCTCAAAACCAAATCCTGTTAAACGGATTGATGGGAGGGTAAGGCAGGATTTATTCCACCTCTTGCACCTGGCTCAAGATACTATCGATGAATGTATTCGCGATTGTGGTCTAAACGAGAACAAAATTGCATGCCTCGCACTTTCCTCACAAAGAGGGAGTTTTGCCTTTTTTGACAATACCGGCTATTCACCCCTTTTCTCCTGGGAGGATACGACTAAACCCAAAAATCTCAATCTCACATCAAAAGTAAAAATAGCAACCCTTGATACCCTATTTATCCAACATCTGACAAAAGAAAAGAAATTTATCACCGACCCCACCCATGCAAGCTACGCAAAATTTGAAACTACGGCTGCAGAAAAAGCCGAGGTCGTCCCCTCCAATTCGCACTTTGGCACCTATAGGGGAATTCCTATAAAAGCAAGTGTCGCCGATCAAGCGGCCTCTTTGTATGCCTTGGACCACCCTGCGATCCTAACTCTTGGCACCGGGGCGTTTTTGTTGCATGAGGTTGAAGAAACGCCATCCAAAGAGGGGTCTGACAAGCTCTATTCGGGGGTAAAAACAAGCTCAGGAAAAGTTCTCTACACAGAAATAGAACTTACCACTCTTGCCCCTATATTACAAAATCTTGTCTTCCATTTCAGCCCCCAAAGATGCTACACGGATCTAGAATCTCTGGCTGCCGGGACTTTTCATTCAAAGGGGTTATTTTACCACCCCGAGCTAAAGGAGTTCAAAGGTTTCGGCTCGTCCATCGGCATTTGCGAGTGGTCGCGCTCTTTGATTGAGGGGTTTACCTTCTCACTCAAAGACATGATTGACCAAATGCAAAAAAGACAGCACGCCCTGTTTGCTGTTTTACCGGTTAGCGGTGGTGTGAGCCGGTCTAACTACATGATGCAGCTTTTAAGCGATCTAAGCGGCATTAGCCTCATACGCCCCCGCTGCCTCGACACGGACATATTAGGCTCCATAAAACTTGCATCCTCTAATCCTCTCACCAAACTTTTAGAAGAGGAGACAACCTTCCAACCGCAAACGAACTCTATTTTACAGGATTCCTACGCCGTATGGAAGAGAGCATTTTATGAAACACCCTAGCCAAAAAAGGGCTTTTCCTCCAAATTTTTTTTTCTCTATACCCCTTTTCTTGATATTTGCTCCCCTAGCTGGTATATTTTTTTGGGCTGAAATAAACTCCTCTGCAGCCGAACCACTCAAATATAATTATATAAAGCACTCTTTTGACGAGATTCCCATGAAAAAAGAAGCCACTCCTCAAGCTGTCATTTTTATTGGCCCCCCCGGTTCGGGGAAGGGGACACAGGCAGAAAAATTAAAAGGTTACCGGCATATATCGACCGGAGACCTTCTTAGGGAAGAGATCAAAAAAGGGTCTAAGATCGGTTTGAGCTGTAAAGAAATCATCGACAAAGGGGAGATGGTGCCTGACTCCTTAATTTCTGACCTCATCGAGTCCCATTTCAGTCCGCACATTCTTCTTGATGGATACCCACGGACGCTTAACCAAGCCCGGTGGCTTGATGAAAAAGTAAAAATATCACAGGTATTCTCTTTCGAGGTGAACGTTGATAAGCTTGTCGAAAGGCTCACAAATCGGAGGGTTTGTCCATCCTGCAAAGGGGTCTATAATCTGGTCTCAAAACCCCCGATCAAACCTTTTACATGCGATCAGTGCGCTACCCCTCTCATTCAGCGTGCAGATGACGTAGAAACAGTCATCAGAAATAGGATGAGAGTTTACCAGGAAGAGACTGCCCCTGTGATTGAGTTTTACCGTCAAAAAGGGCTACTGACAAACTTGGATGCCTCACAGACCCCCGATACGATAGCCGATTTGATCCACAAAAAAATTTTTCCCAGCTACTAGGATCCAGGAAATTTTTTAATCTCCTCACTTTAAACTATGTGGAATCGGTGGGGATCAGATCCTTTTTATAGCGTTCTAAAGAAACAAAGTTGAAACTTGGTTGGATCAACGTACATGGCAAAGACCCGAGTACGTTTTTTAGGGATTGTTCGAAAGGGAGTTGGGCTTTTTATAGATTTATTTCTCGAAGGTGTTTTTAAAAGCCTCTGCAACGGCTAAAATAGAAGATAAAGCCTGTATCTGCGTTTCCCTGCGGCGCACTTCGGGATCACGTGGAGAATTCACAGGGGTGTCACGAAAAGATTTTTTCTGATTCTCTTTAAACGCTTCCAAACTATTTATAAAAACTACTACGTGGTTTCTATTCTCCCCCGAATTGGGCCTTTTTTTGATAGCATTCCAGTCCTCTTCAAGCTTCGAAAATTTTGCGTAGACCTCTTTCGAAGTGGAAAATCCCAAATGCATAGTCGCCAACTTAAAATTTGCATCTACCCCTTGAGCACATTCCACCTTTTTTTGCACGGGGTGATTATCCTCGTTGCCAACACTAGATAAATTTAAAACCGGCACCATATATACCTCTTTTTATATAACAAATGTAGACTAGCTTTATCTATTATCAAGATTCATTAGATTTTTTGCCTACCTACAAAAATTGAGCTGATAAATAGTAATTAATGAGTATTAAAACTTCCATTCTAATTTATCAAAAAAGTATACTCAATTTGAAGGGAAGGTCAAAAAGAAAACGGGTAATAAACTATGCGCTTCTTGTCGCTAATTTTTTACACATACCGGGAAATAAAAAGAGGTGGATCGGATAAGTTAACCACCAGTAGAGCCTGCCGACAACCCCCGATGGTCTAAAAACGGCCTTCTGCCTTAGATATCCATCCTCAATCCAAAACTCCAGCCAGGCCTCCCCCGGCATCCGCATCAGAGCGTACAAGAGAATATGTTTCCTTTCCCGATCCTCTATCAAAATATCCCATACCTCAAAAAAGTCCTTTTTTGTCCCGAAAAAATAATCGATTGCGATCCGGATTCTCCATGCCCAGTTCATAAAATAGAAACGATCCTGACTTTGCCCGAAGTAGTGTAACCGATACCAAAGATTCGGTTCTGCTATGTTGAGTGGAGCTTTCACCTCAAATGAAAGGGTGCCAAATGTAGGCGCATGCCCCTCTTCCGTTTTGATAAATGCCTCCTGACAGGCCTCTTCAAAGCTTTTTGTCTGAAAGGGGATGATTTTTTGAATCGAATGATCTTGTACATAAGTGTCATTTTTCAGACTCAATACAAGGCTTTGGGCAAGCTTGAAGGTGGTGCTTGTTACAAAATAGATCCAGTAAGAGGAGAGTTTTGGGGTCAGGAACGGAACCGGAATGATCAACCGGTAAAAACCCCTGAATTTAGCAAAGCGCAACAACATTTCCTTATAAGAGATCACCTCCGGCCCACCGATTTCAAATATCTTCTTTATGCAATCGGGGTGATTTGCCACCTCGGTGAGATATCTGAGCACGTCGGACAATGCTAACGGTTGAGAGCGGTTATTCACCCATTTTGGAGTCATCATTACAGGCAGATGCTCTACAAGATCCCGAATGATTTCAAAAGAGGCCGAACCGGAACCTAGAATGATGGCAGCACGTAAAATCGTGTAAGGGAGATCCGCTTTTATAAATATTTCCTCAACCTTACGCCTACTTAAAAGATGCTTCGAGAGCACGTCCTCGTTTTTCCCAAGTCCGCTTAAGTAGATGACCTGATGGACATAGCTTTTTTTTACCCAATCGGCAAAATTTAGCGCGATCTGCTGCTCTTTGAGGTCAAAATCGCCCCCCTCGGACATGGAATGGACAAAAAAATAGGCTGCATCCAAATTTTGGGGAAGCGGTGGCAGATTCTCGGGTTGCAACAGATTCCCTACAAGGACATGCAGAGAGCTGCTTCTGAAGGGTAGCTTACAAGGATCCCTCACTAAGCAATAGAGCTCAACATCTTGCTGATTTAAAAGAAAATTCACCAGAGCCTTGCCAATAGATCCGGAGGATCCTGTAATCAAAAATTTCTTACCCATACAAGGTGAGTCCATTAGGTTTATTTTCCTTAAGTTCATACCATTTTTATAAAAAAAAGAGTATAATTATTCCCATATGCGGTTTTATTTATGATAGAGAGATTCGGGGGGGGGCTTCAACGTCCAAACGATAATTTGCCTTGTATTAGAGTCTCAAATACCCCCTCTACCCTCTATTTTATTCAATTTTTTAATGATATCTATATGAACTGCAAGGATTTCGCTGTCGATTTCAAAGAGAAAAAAATCCTGCCGCTAACAAATTCCACCCTAAAAATCCTCGGTTCCCCACTAAACTTAGCCTACTCCCTGGCCAACATCGCACAAATATGTTTGGAAGCCTTAAAATACTCGCTCCCATGGTTGAAAATCCTAAGTCCGATCGTTGCGACTGTATATACAGGAATCGAAATCGTATGCGATACCCTTCAACTCAGACACACAACAAAAATTTCTAATGAACTCCCCCTTATCCTCGAAAAAAAAGACTTTGAACTTCTTCAACAAAAGCTCAAAACCGACAGCTCGTTTCAGAAAATTTTAGGCGAAAAAAACATCGTTGAGATAAGGCAACTTTTGTGTACCCATGTCATGGAAGGGACCGAATTTCCTACAAGCAAAATTGAAGAAATTTTTCAAACCCAATTGAAAAAAGCCAAAATTATCTATTCCATATCGCTGGTCTGTTTATTTTTAAGCGGCCTATCAATCGTTGTCAGCGCACTTCTTGCTCCACCCCTTGTTATATCCTCCTTAGCCATCACCGCTGCAGTTATCTCCACCGTGCGCAACACGATGATTCCCGCTTATCTTTACCAAATAGGGGGTAAATTTTCTTGGCGCTCTGCAATTCCCGACTGGCCGAAAAAAATCGCATCGACTATTGTGGGCATGTGTCGGATTTTATTAGCCAAATTGCGCACTATCTGGACTCGCTGTTACACCATTACGAGGGACTTCGGCCCCTTGCATGCACATGGTGGCTATCTTCCCTACTCGAACCCAAATTACACTCCGTTGCCTATATCTTCCTCCTCGCCTCAACCAAACTCCAGTCGCCCAAGATACGACAGGCTGCATTTGGATCCCTCTTCTTGTATCCCCTCATCTTCGTTGTCAAGTGCTCTGTCGGACGTGCGAGACCTTATTTAAATGAAGATATTTTTAATTGTGTCCCTTTCAGCTTCAACGAGCTGTACTCTTCATTTCCCTCATCCCATGCAGCAGCCCTTGGCCTGTTTTTATCCATTTTTCGACCTAGATTCTGGCCCTTTTTAGCCCCCCTAGCCCTGGTGAGGGTTTTGGAAGGGGTTCACTATCCGTCAGATGTCCTTGCGGGATTCCTAATGGGTTTTTTCGTACCCCGTTTTTCGAACAGGATTTTAGCGATCGTTGCCCTTTTCCCACCCCTATCGACGTTAATAAATTATTTTAAACCCGCTTCCAACCCTTAATTTTCGTATTTCCCCCCTTTTAAGGGGGCTTTTGGCCAAAAAAACATGGCCCTAAACGTTTACAAACGAATATTTTTTAAGCTGTCTAGCGCCTAAGTAGTTGCTTCACAATCGAATAAAAAATTTTTTTTATTTAATAATCTTTATCTATTTTTTTAAAGGGCTTCTGTTTATAATAATTCCTAATCTGATGGTTTTAATGGTTTTATTATGAGTGCAAATACCCCCATTTCGTCCAGTAGCCAATCTTCATGGCTTCAAGATCGCAGGAGACTTATACAGACCCGGCCCCCTTTATCGATGCCTATTCAATGGCCCTCCCCTAACCCCCAGGCGGCGCGAAAAATACCATGGTCCGTGATGCATAGGACAACCCCGAACCTAAACGACATATCAACATACATGCATAGATCTGGATTAGGAGTGGTCAGAAAGAACTCCGAAACAGCGTCCCGCCATACCGCTCTTGTTCAGCATAATGGAAGCGCCGGCTCCCCCCAAAGTAGCTTTCAACTCCTGGATTTTTTGTCTAACTTACCCAGTCGCATCTTAGGCCCGTCCCTAGATCAGAAGATACGCTGTTTACGAGAAAATGGGAATTTGCCCCCATCCGGCCTTATACAAAGAGCTTTATGCTGGATTCCTAAAAAAGGGCTTGAACTCGTCAAGGGCCCCTTCGAGAGATACACTTTCTTCCAAAAGGGCCGTTTACTGCTCCAAAATCCGTCGAATTTAAATGCTGATCTTAATAGTTGGTGTCAACAAGCTTTAAGCACCTACAAGTTTTCAGATCCCCAGAGGGCTCTTTTAACGAGATGTTCATCTGGTATCTCAGGCGAAGATCTGGAAGGACTGAAACTTCTTGTAGCAGCCGAGCTGGATCTCACTCAAGCCGAATTACCCCTTCCCCAGCTGACAGCTCTAGCAGCTCAGGCCCTGTTTTTTAATGCTGGAACAGCTCGTCCGGCGTTGGGAGCCCCACAGCCGCGACAAAACCCCGATGATCAACTTGGGTTTATCCATGAGATTGAGAAAATTTTGCAGGGAGCTGACTTAACTAGCGAAGTAGGGAGGATCATCGCAAGGAAATGCGTACTCCCTCCACTGCAGTTTATCCTAGAAAAAATAGAACAATCCCCATCTACGCAACAGTTACAACCTTATGTCCGTCAGCTTAAAACACAGTTATCAGCAGTTGGATCCGCGCTAGACACTAAATCTCCGGAGGATATCCTGTCTGCTTTTACATCGTTTACCCAAGTCCTAAACCAGCGGCCTCCGATTGCCATTCAGGGGATTGGAATTATCGGCGCCGGCAGCCTCTCTGAGCCTGTTTCTATACGGCCTCTCGATGAAGATCTGTTGACGCCTTCCCGCCGACACGCATCCTTCGAGGATGCAAAAGAAGTTACTAACTATACGATGGGCCGTTTTGAACGTGCTTTTTCTGCGTACTCCACCCTTTCGATTTGCAACTTGTTCTTAAAAACGTCGGACCGGAAGAAATATGACTACCCGGAGCTTTTGGAACAAATAGAACAAAAAAAACACGAGCGTAGCAGTTTAAGCGAAAAAGAATTATTTATTAGGGAGCTGCAAAACTTGATCCAAAAAGATAAAGAAGCGAACTGGCTGAAACGCTTATTCTTTGGATCGAGACACGTGCTTAGCCTTATATTCTGGTTCTCGGAAAAAATCGTCTCTGTTTGCTCCCAATCAATTTTGACAAAAATGCGCTCTGATATGCAACAGATCCAATCTTGCGAGAGCGGGGAGTCCAACACAAAAAGGTTGCCGTTTGAACTATTGAATAGTCCCCTATGCAACATGATCAGAATGTACCGTTCTGCGGCTCAACCTGAATCTGGAAAACATCGCGACTCCGCATCTTTGGAAACAGTGATGGAGTCCGTATCGAAAGAACCTGATTTCTACGACGGTATGTCGGAGACAACGCTGAAAAACAGAGTTACGGACAAAATCATATCCGATTATCTGCCAAGGATAAAACTTGAAGAGGGCTACCTGGAATTGATCAAAGGGTTGCCGGGACAGTCGGTTTTGAAAGTGCTTCTTCCTATTGTAAGAGCACTGGATTACATCCCCAACAAATTCATCGCATGGTTCTCAAGAAAACTTCTGAACGAAACAGACGCACTTACTGTAATATTCGATAGCATCAAAACAAAAAGAAATCAATCGACGAACCTTGAACTTACGATCTATCAATCGCTTCACGAAGAACTGGCCCGTGTCTATAAGGGTATGCAACATGCAGGAAATGACGATACAGCAGAGGTGCAACTCTCAAGCCAAGGTCTTAAAGAAATCCGGGCATTGTGTCATCAAATCGCTCAAATCCGACGCTTAAAAGGCTTTTCAACGGAAAAACAGCTAAGCGACTATATGAAGAATGACACACCCCTTGCAGAACAAGCAGAGGGGTATTTGATCGATCAAAACGAGGCGATCCTGGGAGATCTGTTCATGAGTGTCTATCGATCAGTCACGGATAAGATTTCTCTTGAAACTCAACTAAACACAGTTGTCGAAACAGCCATTTCCTCAATTGAAAGCTCAGCAAATCCCAATCCGGGTGCCCTGCAAAAGCAAATAGCGTCTGAAAAAGATTCCATTGGACGGCTCTTGCGCAGCATCCTCCAGATCTCTATTGACCGGGGTATAGATTCTGCTTTAGAGTCCAAACCCTACCAGACCGAGGCTATGGCTCAAATAAAAAAGATGGTTTCGATCCAGCTCTTAAGAGAGTCCATAAAAAATTTGAAAAGCAACCCGAATAGTAGATCCATTAAAGCGGTACATGCCCAAAATCTAAGGCTGCTCTTAATGACCGCTCAGCGTCAAATTATTGTTTATTCGTCAAGTTTAGATAGGTCCCAAACCCTGAATCCGACAGACCTGAATCTTTTGAAAAGCCGGCTTTCCTGCATAAGCGAGTGTTTAGGTGGAATCCTTCTCCAAGCTTCGGAGCTCATGGATCGTTATACCTATGAAAGTCTGGTATTGAAACCTGAGGTTCTAATCAGACGCCTTTTAGCCGTTTTTGCGAATCCCACGCACGAAAATAAAAAAGAGTTAACGACTATTAGGAAATCGTTCATTGAATCAAGGCACCTTTTCAACAAATTCTCTAACTGGAACGATCTAGACTCTTCCATAACGTCGGCCTGTGCGTTGGCGGGTAAACTGACCTCACAAGAAGATTCTAGACTAGGCGAAGAGCAACGCGCTTTAATTGATGCAGAATCGGCTAAATTGAGGGCACTCGAACAAACATTCAGCGCTCTCCCTGAAAACTCAGTTACTAATGACGCGATCCTAGGGTGGCTCGAAGAGGAGTCTTCTGAGGGTCATGCACTCGACGTTTTATTAGAGACTCGTTTGGAGAGAGAAGAGGTGGACATTCCTCTTTTAACAAAAGACTCTCCAATCGTTCGTGTAGCAAAAAATCAGACCACCAGCGTTCTCAATAATTACTTGAACGACATGGTAGTCCTTCTTGCAGATCCGCTGCTTCATGAGGTAACGCTAAAAACCTGGCTTGCATCATTTGTAAACTACAAAAAATAGCATAAGGCCCCCTGCCCAGGGGGCTTTTTTTAACCCTTCTTCACTTTTTTGGATTCAAAATAGATCTGGGATAGTACTTTTGTGATTTCTTTTTCCTGTTTCACAGAACGCTTAAAAAGGCGCTTATGATCCATGAACCCCTGTTTTTCGACAAACTCTATGAATTGAAAGAAGCGATCAAAATACCCGTTGATATCAAATACAACCAAAGGTCTTAGAGCTTTATCCTTGGTGGCATTCTGATCGATCACAAAACTCATTTCTGCAATCGTCTCTATACCCCCCGGCAAAACCAGGAAAAGGTCGCTGTCGTTGTACATTTGTTGCATCCTTTCGGAGTCATTTTGGAAGATTTTGGAGGGTATGGCATCGGGGGTTTTGAATTTCTCTTTTTCGTTTCTGTAGGCCACCACCTCCCCACCTCGAGACTTGAACTCCTGAACAAAAAAATATCTGATACCTGCGCCCCCTCCGTCATAAATAAGCCGGACTTTTGAGGTGTCCATCTCTTTAGCCAGTTTTTTTACCTCAAGCGTGATCTCCTTGTCGTTACCATTTTTATCGCTACCGATAAGCGCTACGGTTAGTTTGGAGGGACTTAAAGCGGGATCATTTTTTGTGGTTTCAACAGGGGCTACTGCCACGATCAGGCTTAATACCAGATGGGTAAACATATGTCTGTTCCGTCATGAATTAGAACTCATTGAAGAGTATATTTGAACTGCGATTAGATTCCCTCAAAAAAAAAGGGGCGTTCGTTTATACTAGATCTATGCAAATCCTCCTTAGCGTACAAAATCTTAGCAAATCATTTGGATCTAAAAACCTTTTTGACAACCTTAGCTTCAGTGTTTTCGACCATCAAAAAATTGGAATCGTAGGGCCGAACGGGTCGGGTAAAAGCACCCTTTTACGCATTTTACAAGGGATCGATGCCCCCGACGAAGGGAAGGTGATCTATCGAAAAGGGGTCAAATCTGCGTATGCCGCCCAACAGGCGGATATCTTAAATCTTGAATTAAGCGCCTATAGAAAAAATCTGTTTGACTTTCCGATGGATGTGGACCCGTCTAAACTTTCGGGAGGGCAAAAGAGAAAATATTTAATCGCCCATGCAATCGATCAGGAACCATCTCTGTTACTTTTGGATGAACCGACAAACCATCTGGACCTTGAGGGTATTTTGTGGCTTGAGGAGATGCTAAATTCGATCTCGACGCCCATGCTGATCATCAGCCACGATAGGGTTTTTTTAGATAGGGTAACCAATGCCACCCTGGAGATCAACCACCGCTATCCCAAAGGACATTTTTTCGTTGACGGCCCCTTTTCGACCTATTTGAAAGAGAAAGAGATCTACGAGGCAAGTCAGTCCAAAAAGGCCCATTCTCTTGAACAAGAGCTTAAAAAACAGCTTGAGTGGCTCGGGCGAACAGCTCCGGCGAGAACGGCAAAATCCCTTACCCGAATCAGAGACGTCGGCAGCCTTAAACAAGAGGTGCGCGATATCAAGGAGAGGAACCGGGACCTGGGTATTTTAGCTACTTTTAGCCAATCTACTTCGAGCTCTAAAAAGCTGATCGTTTTGAAGCATGTTTTTAAGAGTTTTAATGAAAAAAACCTCTTTGAAGATTTCAATATCGAAATTTCTAGAAAAGACCGCCTGGGCGTTTTAGGGATGAACGGATCGGGAAAAAGCACCCTTTTAAAAATCTTGCTTAAAGAATTGGCTCCGGACAAGGGAACAGTGAAATGGAAAGAGGATTTGAACGTAGTCTACTTTGACCAAATGAAGGAGGCCTTGCCTAAAAAAGGGATGACTCTACAAGAAGCACTTACAGGTCACTTGGCCGAAACGGTCTTTTATCAGGGTAAGGCGATGCATATCATCTCGTGGGCCAAAAAATTTCGCTTCGAACCCGACAGACTATCGATGGACATTGAGGTGTTGTCGGGCGGAGAGCGGGCCCGCGCGATTCTGGCAAGGCTTATGCTAAAACCGGCCGATGTGCTTCTCCTTGACGAGCCGACAAATGATCTCGACATGGAGATGATTGACCTTCTTACGAAGTCCCTAGAGGACTTTGAGGGTGCAGTAGTAGTGATTTCCCATGATCGTTACTTTCTAAACGCCCTATCGACTCAATATATTGGACTCGGTGTAGACAGCGAAACCGGCTACCTCTTTAGCGATTTTGAGCAGTGGCAACAAAAGCTCTCCCAAAAAAGAAAAGAGACCAAATCAGCGGGCGCAATACCAACCTCCCAAAACCCTAAGGAGAAAAAGCGCTCCACAAGAGAAATTGAGCAAAAAATTGAAAAATTAGAAGAACAGATCCTTTCACTAGAAGAGAAATTAGCCCGAGCCTCCCCTCAAGATCTTGAAAAGCTTTGCAAACAGCACCTTTTTCTCAAAAAAGAATTGGAATCCCTTTATAAAACATGGGAAGAGCTGGTTTAATAACTTTCGTTTCATGAAAGATGGAACTGTCGCTAAGGGGGAAATCTACCTGGGCCCGCTTCTTAAAAAATTTTACCCCGGATGGACCAAAAGGCATTTCACCTTGCAAACGTGAAAAATTTCGGGTAAAATAGCCACCTTATGGAGCGCCCTTTTTATCTAGACATGACTCTTGATTCTTGGACCCAATGGGTTAAAGCGCAAGGGTTTGGGGCATTCGTTGCCAAGCAAATATTTGAATGGATCCTCAAAGGTGTCCAAGATCCCCAAAGATTCAACATCTCTAAAGATTTAAAAAAAATACTTGTAGACTCTTTCTTGTGGGTACTCCCCACTATCGATACCCGACTGAAAAGCTCGGACGGTAGCACCAAGTATTTGCTCAAGCTCTTTGACGGTAAATTTATCGAGATGGTTTTGATGCCCTCAATGGATAGGGTGACCCTCTGTATCAGCTCTCAGGTGGGATGCCGGATGAACTGCTCTTTTTGTCAAACAGGGAAAATGGGCCTTATGAGGAATCTAACCTCAGGGGAGATCCTTTCACAAATCTTGATCGCAAATCAAGAGCTACAGGATGCCAAAGTTACTAATATTGTTTTCATGGGGATGGGCGAGCCGCTCGATAATTTTCATGAGGTGGTAAAGGCATTGAAAATCATGACGGATCCCCAAGGACTACAGCTTTCCAAACATAAAGTCACCGTTTCCACATCGGGCCTTGTTCCGGAAATTGCAGCATTAGGTAAAGAAGTAGCGGTAAGTTTAGCTATTTCGTTTCACACCCCCTTTGATGAGGAGCGCTCGTCAATGATGCCTGTCAATAAAACATACCCTTTGGATGTGTTGAAGAAAGCTTTGCTCGAGTACCCAGTACAAACGCGCCATGGAATCACATTGGAATACGTGATGATCAAAGATAAAAACGATTCGTTACGGCATGCCAAGGCACTGGTGAAATTTGCACACGGGCTAAAGGTAAAAGTCAATCTCATCCCCCTCAACCCCCACCCGGGGTCTCCTATGGAACCGGCCCTTGCAGAAAATCTAGCAACCTTTCAGGCCTACCTTGAAGAACGCTCCATATCGGCACCGGTGCGCTATAGCCGTGGACAGGATGTATCTGCTGCATGCGGCCAGCTTGCCGTGAAAAGAAAAAATGAACTGGGTGTCGATCCAAGACTTCTTTGGAGAGACAGACGTTCTGTCGAACGCTCAACGAAATAATAATTCCTAATCTTGTCGAAATAGAATAAACCCTCGCAAGAAAATAGCCTATTTGGTAGCTTGCATAGTTAATGCCATGTAAATCAACTACTAAACTTGGGAATCTCCCTGAGCACTTACAATCCTTTCGGATCTCCCATGCTCCTTTCATGAACCGTAAATGGAAAGTACTCTCAAAAGAAGTTGATGAACTTAAGACAATACTTAAACGGTTCCGGGCGATCATAGGTTTCGATCCTTTTGAACATCTCATAGTGAAAATCCACTATATTTTCGGCCATTACACCCCCTTACTTGAAAAGAAAAATAGTCTGAAAAAATTCTGCGCCCAGCATAAAAAGCAGGGATTGATTGGGAAACTGGAAAATTTGATCCACAATGCAGAAAACAAACCCAAGGCGATCACTGCCAAGCACTCTATCAAGTTTAAAATGATGAAATTGGAGGATGAGAATCTTATAATTGTTTTCAATCACCTTGTGGATCTGGGGTTTTTCAAGGCGTCCGTTGGGATTACCCCTTTTGAAATTCGTTTATTGATGGCCGAAAAATCGAGAGAATTTCTTGGAACTAGAAAACTCTCTCTTGCAAAATTGAAGCTCACACATATACCCAAAGAAATTTTACTCTACAAAAATCTAAAATCGCTGAATATTTCCCAAAACCAATTAGAGTTTCTCCCCGAGTGGATAGGTGAACTTGAGGAGCTCGAGACCATCAACATATCCAAAAACCGGCTCTATAACCTCCCAACAAGCTTCTACAAGCTAAAAAAGCTCAAGACCATCTTCATTCATAGCAATAAGCTCACGCACGTTCCTCTTCGCTTAAGCCATCTCCCCTCTTTAAAAAGACTTGTAAGCTGATTTAATAAAAGTTTTTTCTTAAAATTTTTTGCTTCTTTTTGAGATATTGTTTAAAATTTTTTCCTTTACATGTAGCCTATCTTTAGTTTTCCTTGTCGAAGACTCGTCAACTTTATGTTTTTTTCAGCTTTATTGGAGAAATATGCACCAGCTAATCAGTTTAAAAGCACCGATGTTCTTTTTATTATTTAGTTTTATTTTTTTACAGGCAGGTATACCGGATAAGAAAAGAGGCAAATCAGCTAAAGTTTCGTGGGATTATATTGTACCTGTGAAGTTCCCCTCCAGCATCAATAAGAGTAGTGGTGTGGAGGCAGGAAAGCTCCCGGCCCATCTTTTAACAGATATTAAGCCGTACGGAAAGCTCCATTTCCGTGCAGCCGATGCATGGCATGCGATGCGTGCCGCTGCTAAAGCAGATGGTGTTAAATTAAAACCCACCTCCGCAGGGGATTGTTACCGCTCATATAGTTCCCAAAGATCTGCATTTCTCACTCGCTTTCAGCTCGAACCGATTACTAATGCAGTTACCAGACATTTTGAGGGTAAAATATGGTATTTGAAACCGGGCTTCGCTCCACTTGCTTCACCCGGGACGAGTAACCATAATTGGGGCCTAGCTGTTGATATCTTCAACGCTTCCGAACAATCAAGAATAAGATGGCTGATTGACAATGTTGAGAGGTTTGGTTGGAGCTGGGAGCTTGTCCCGGCAGAGCCTTGGCATATCCGTTACGTTTGTGGCGATGATGTTCCACAGGAGGTGCAGGATTGGATTGCAGCTAACCCAACTTTAGCTTCTGAACCCCCCGAAAGCGAGGAATCCCACAGCCTGAATCTAGATAATCATTGATTCTAGGTGTAATACAGGCGCTATTTAGAGCACGGGGGATCTATCCCCCGTCCCTTTTAACTAAATGAATACCAATAGATTAAAGTCCCTAAAGCTCCTAGTTAAAAAAAAATAGGTTTTAAATAGATAATAAATAGGTCTAGGCTATAAAATATCTCCTTTAGTAGGAGATTTATATGTTTAGACCCGTCGACCCCTCATCCCTCCCCTCGACATTTGAACGTTTCGTAACCGCCCCCTTGAGTCAAGTAGCCAAAATAGCTATTGCGATTTTAAAATCTATAGGTGCCGCTATCCACCGCCTATTTTTCATTCAAGAGGACAATTTTATAAGGGAAATTAAAAAACAACTAATAGACATTCAAGGAAACTTTAGTGAAACTTCGAAGGCTCAATATGAAATTTGCCGCAGTTTGGATCGTGTACAGCTTGATATAAAGTGTTTGATGACAAATCTCAAACGAGAGCTTCAATCCTTTTCATACCACAATTATGCTTTTGAACCTGTTGATAAACAACAAGACGAAGCTTTTTTTGGTGGATTAGGGATTGAAAAGGATGAACCTATTGAAAGTCTAAAGGAAAAATTAACCAAACTCGAGCAATACGTTAAGGGCCTTGAGAATCGTAAAATTTATAAATCGGAAAACAGTTTGACACTTCCTGAAAACCACCAAGCTGTAATCAACCAGAAAGGTGGGCGATTTCAAAAGACCCGTAGATGGATGGAACTTTTTGAAAACCAACAACCATCCTTGAAACAGGCTGCACTCCATAGATTAGTTGAGCAGAATGCAGAACTGAATGCTAAATCTATTGAAAGGGTAGAAAGTTGTCTAGAAAAGGTTAAAGCTCGGTTAACCTCAGAAACGGATCTTAGTCAATCATCACGAAAGCTGATTTCTATTGGTATAGAATTAGTCGGGTATGCTAAATATTTTCAAGGGATAAAGAAAACCATTCTAGAGCTTCGAGCCTACACTGAAAGGGACTTTATAGAGAGATTTGTCAAATTTAAAACCTCTGTAAATTCTCTAGAAAACTATAATAATAATGTAGCCTGTTTTATAGCCTCTACAACTCCTTCTGATCCAAGTGAACATCTGTACATAAGCAGATTCAGAGAACTATTAGCCTCTTTTACACCTCCAGTGTCTGCTGCTCATGCAGAAGATGGGTTAGTTGTCGCAATCGAACCTAGCTCCTTAGACGGGAGCAGAGCTGCCAACCTTCAAGAAGCATCAGGTGAATTTCCTGTATTAAGCGTTACACAGCAAGATTCGGTGCCTAAGAAGTCTGCTGCTCATGCAGAAGATGGGTTAGTTGTCGCAATCGAACCTAGCTCCTTAGACGGGAGCAGAGCTGCCAACCTTCAAGAAGCATCAGGTGAATTTCCTGTATTAAGCCTTAGACAGCAAGATTCGGTGCCTAAAAAGGCCAATAGCAACAGGCAACACAATAGGCAATTAAGGTATTTGGATGGTAAGACATAGTAAGTTAAGTTTGCGGACGATCGGAAATGTCCGTGACAGCATGAGACCGGCTTATAGGTAAATCCGCACCTTAAAATTTAGTTCGCCAAGGACTAACACCTATTCATAGCAAAAAAGCATGGGAATGTACCTCTCATGCTTTTTTGCTACCTCAAAACTTATAGATTTTTGACGATTTTAGTGTGCAAGTACCTTATGGTAGCCGTATTGCGATTATTGGTCGTAGTGTTTCATAATTTATTTCCAACACTTAATCAGATACAAAGGCACTTTATCTTGACCTTCATACAAACGACCGTCTATCAATGCCTGGATATCAGCCGGCAGAGAATTAATGAAGTTGTCGAAAAATGGTTGATTTGGCCATGATTTTATATTTTCAAATGTAAAGCCAACATAAATAGAAAATTGAGTGCATGGAAAATCTTTGTAATTATTCATTAAAATTAAAACTGAGTCATTGACGCCATATTTTGTTAAAAAATCAACAGCCTTTTTAAATTTAATTTCACCCATATATTCATATAAATATAAATTATCTAGATCCAAAATTGCGATTTTATTTTTTGTTTTCTCTAGTTTATTTGCTAACAATTTAAGCTCTTCAGTATCGCTTAGATTCAATTTTAATATTGTAATTTTATTATTGATCGCTAATTTATGTAGTATTGAATATGATTTATCGTCAAATAGATAATTGCCAGATTTATAATCTATGATATCAGCCCAATCCACTGCAGTTTCTGGATTATCTATGAATTTTTGAACACATGAATTTGGGAGTTTCCTTTCTTGTTCAAAGTAATCCCAGTCTTGCTTTGATAGCTTATCTGCAAATCCTTGCTGATTTTTTTCTACATCTTCCCAGGTAATATAAGTTAAGAAAGTATTGATGCGATTATTATAATTCATCGCTACTTTAGGATATATATTCATTAATTTCTCTCTGATTTTAATATATCCGTTCCAAGTTCCATATTTATTGAGGCGTTCAGGCACATCATAACCTTTCATGCTTCTTATGTTGTCTGTCCACCACTTAAAATCTTCTTTTGTCAGATTTGAGTCTATTTTTTGCCATTCAGAAACTGCACTATTCCATCTTAAATGCTTATATAACTCTTTATCTTTTGCCTTAAGAAGTAACGAATTAATTGTGTTAAATTTTATTATTATCGGCGAAATATCAAAAATCACTAAATGCTCAATTGTCCTATACATAGAAGCGCCTCTAAATGCTCTTTCACCTCCAACTGAAAGATATATTCCATTTTCTGGAGCTTACTCGATGAGATTACGAATTTTACCAATCTGCATTTCTGTAGAAATTGGAAATACATCATTTTTATCTGCATAAGCGAGTGGTATTAATAATATAGAACATAACAATAAAATAACTTTTTTTATAATTTACCTATTATCAAAAATTAAATAATTGATTGTTTAATTTAATCCTTAAATTTTAATAAATTCTCTTTTGCACTCTACTTGATAACAATTTGAGGAACCTCAACTGTTTTAGGATTGCCTTCCAAAAAGAACCCCTTTTCGTCCTAGCAACCAGTAGCGCAGATCTTTCAAAAGTGCATCCCCAGGTTTTTCATAGAAATGCAGTAAGTGTTGGTTGGCAAGAAAAAAGGCATACGACAATCCCATAGTAGCTAGATTATGGGAAATAAAGTGGTAACCTCTTGCAATTTGGTAAAAACCCATAAAATGACCCAAAAAAGAGATCGCCAAAAAAGCAGAAAATCTTCTAGCAGGCTGTAATAAAGTAAGGGCTGCGTACAATCCAAATCCGGCGCTCACATGCCCCCCCGGGAAGCAACGCCCTGTTCCGGATATAAAAGAATCTACTAAAGAAAGTTCGGGCTGGTGCCCCCCAAAACAGAAAAGGTCCTTGGGGCACTCCACACCGGTCAGAATCTTCAAAAGAGCTACTGATATTGGAGAAATGGAGAGGAAAACAGCCGTAAAAATCTCCCTAGTACCCCCTTTTGCAATCAAAGCTCTCACAATAAGACAGATGATCAATCCCCCAAAAAAAGTTTTGGGAATGTGGTAACAGCAAAGGCGTAGCCACCATTCCGCCCCTGTAATGGACCATTTTTCTTGAAAAGGGTCAAAAAACTGCATCTGCAAAGGGGCATCGAAAAACAATAACGCAAGGGCACAGAATGCCAATGAAGCTATACAGAAACCGATTCCGGGAATTTTTACATCTTTGAACATGGATACCCACCACACTACGTTATTTACAATTTTTTCCTCAACACCTACCCTATTTAAAGTGTTGGATCAAATCCACCTAAGAAGGGGTTTAAAGCCCAAATTAAAGGTTATTGTTTAACTCGGGACAATATGTATCAGCAAATGTACTCCAGAGCCCCCTTGCTCTTTTTAATTTTCTCCAATTTTACACGACTTAGTTTATCTCTGTATAATGCCGGGATAGGGACCATTAGTTGGTTTGAAATCCCAGCGATCCTGGGCATAGGACTTTTGTTTGATCTAAGGCCGGCTCTGATTTTTACCCTCTGTTTTGCACTGATTTCTATATGCACTCCGTCATTTATTAAAAAAAGGATCGATAAGAACCCGATTTTGGAATGGTTCGGTTTTATGGTAGTGCTCTTTCTTTTATCCTTTCAGATGTTTGCGGAGTGGATTTTCTGGGGGGACATGGATTGCAGATTCAACTTTATAGCGATCGATTATCTAGTCTACACCCATGAAGTGGTCCATAACATCATGCAGTCCTATCCGATGAAAACCTATTTAGCCATCATGCTTGCGATCGCATGTTTAGGGGGCTACTACTTGAAACGATTCCCCAAAGCAGCGTTAGCCTACGATCTAAAAACTACATCGAAGATCGGCTGCTTTTTAGTTTTTTCATTTTTGCTCCCCATAGAACATTGGAGTAAAAACAATTTCTCCCAGGAACTGAGTGAAAACGGCACCAGCAACTTACTTCATGCCTTTTTTAACAATCAATTGAACTACAATCAATTTTACCAAACGATAGAACCCTCCTATTTGAAAAACCGGGTAGAGAGCTATCTACAAGTAAAGCAGCCCGAAAACAAACAGGACCTAGTCTCCAGGAACATCCCCTCTTATGCCCCTTTTAAAAATTTGAACGTTGTTCTAATCACTGTCGAGAGCCTCAGTCAGGAGTTTCTAGACAAAAAACCTGAATCTTGGACACCGTTTATTTCAAATTTAAAATCTCAATCGATTTGTTTTAATGACCACTACGCTACGGGAACAAGGACCGTCCGTGGCCTCGAAGCATTAGCATTGAGTGTCCCCCCGACCCCCGGAAGCTCCATTCTGAGAAGGCCTCACCATGAAAACTTGTATACTGTCTCCTCGGTACTCAAACCAAAAGGCTATGAGATGCTTTTTTGGTACGGGGGCTACGGCTATTTTGATAACATGAATGCGTTTTTCGAGCGCAACGGGTTTACAGTCAGAGATCGTCTCCACATCCCCTCAAATAGAGTTGAGCATGAAACCATCTGGGGTGTGAGTGACGAGCACCTGTTTGATGCCTTTTTGGAGGAAATAAACACCCGAAAAGAGCGCTCCAAGCCTTTTTTTAGCCTTATAATGACAACTTCAAACCATCGCCCCTACACATTCCCTAAAAACCGAATTTCAATGCCACAGGGGACACGAGAAGCTGCCGTACGCTACACGGACTGGGCGATCGAGCAGTTTTTAGAAAAGGCGAAAAAAACAGATTGGTTCGACAATACCCTATTTGTCATCACAGCGGACCACTGCGCCTCGAGTGCCGGGAAAATGAAGCTGGACCCAACAAAATACCTGACACCCTGCCTATTTTATGCGCCAAAACATCTTGAACCGAGGTGTATCGACATCCGCACAAGCCAGATGGATGTGATCCCTTCAATTATCGGGCTATTGGGAATTAACTATGAGAGCCGATTTTACGGAAACGATCAAATCCATACCCCGATCGATCGCCCCGTTCCTTTGGGGACTTATCAGCGCTTAGGGTTTTTCGGCAAACAAGAGTTGGTTATTTTGTCTCCAAAAAAGGAGGTGAATGTCTACAAAAATGTACCGGGAGGGTATCAGGAGATTTCAAAAGAGGACTCTATCACCTTAAAGGATGCGATCGGACTTTATCAGAGTGCCTTCAACCGCTATAAGAGCGGACAAATGGATGCGAATCCCCCTTCTTAAGGGGGTTAAGAGGCCCCTTTTTTAAGAGGTCTTGAAAACTTGTTGAAAAGCACTTTTTGAATAGCCCCGATCTTCATCACATATTTCAACAGAAATCTTCTCAAAAAGCGATGAAACCCTCCCTTTTTTGTAAAAAATTCATAGATAGAATCGGTCCAAAAAAGGAGGTTTTTCTCATAGCGCCTTCTTTTAGACGCCCAACTTTGAATATCGTCTTTTAAAAGAGCCTTTACAAAGAGATAAGCATCTTCCATTCCGCTGTTCATTCCGGTGCCCCCAACAGGCGAGGAGGTGTGGGCCGCATCCCCCATCAGGACACACTTCCCTTTGGCATATGTTTTTGCTATGCGGCAATGGACATGGTAGTTTGCAGACCAATAGGTGCTCTCGATTTTGATGTCTTTGGGGAGAAATTTCTCACAATCGGGAGAATTTGAAAACACCCTAAATGTCTTAGGTCCGATGGCCATTATAAAAAGGAGGACGCCATCGTCAAAAAATTGGATCATAGCTGTTTGTGGATCGGTAGGCGAGTGATCAAATTGCACATCTTTCAGCGACCAGGTTTGCACATAGCTTTTTCCCAAAAAGTCTACCCCAATCATTTGCCTTACAATACTATGAGTTCCGTCGGCTCCGACAATAAGATCGTATTGATCCTCTTCAATAAGGCCGTCTTGTCTTTTGAGGCGCGCATTTCCATGGACATCTACATAGAGGCACTCTATTCCCCTTTGAACGGGTAAATCCCGCCCCAAAATTTCCTCTGTGATGTTTTGTCCAATGCTGCACAAAAATCTGGGCAAAGTTACGGTGTGTAACAGTTCGTTTTTTTCTTCAAAAATAAACCTTTGAATCGGGGTGCCCCGCTGTTTGAACTCTTCTTGGAGTCCTAACTCTTTTAAAATTACCTCAAGAGTAAATGTATGGATCGCAATAGCCCTCGATTCTTGAGCAGCTGTCAAATTTTTATCGATATGACGCACTCGTGTAAATCCCTCTTTCTTCAATAGTCTGTGCAGGGTCAAACCTACCGGACCCGCTCCGACGATCAAAATTTTGCTATTTTTATCCATACTTCTAAAACTATGGTAAAAAGAAATTTGGAAACAGAAGTTTTTTTTGAAAATATTCTGTGAACAGTCTGATGAATCGGAACGCAAATGATTGAGTTGCGCTATTTAAAAAGATTGTTTATCAGAAAAATTTATGCTGAAACGAAACTGGTACCTACTTTTTTTTCTTATGGGATGTAAACCTCCTCCAGAAGTTTCACCCCAAAGGTATGCACCGGAATCCAATGCGAGTTTTTGGATCACCTCAAAAGCGGATAAACGACATATCGACGCAATCCCTTTTATAGACCTCAGTAAGCTCGAAAACCAACCAACTATGCTCGGCATTTTAGACCTGTTTCAGCTAGGGTTAAGCAACAGTCCGCTCACGAAAAAGACCTTCTATGATGCCCAAAGCGCAGCTTCAAATTATGGAATTGCCCGTTCGGCACTCTACCCGGACATAAAAATCAATTTTCAATATTTACGGCAGCTCCAGGGTTTTCAATTGAATAACACCCTATTCAAGTTTTATACCACAACGTATGGACCCGAAGTGATCCTAAACTACGCTCTGATCGATCTGACAAGGCAGCCCAACATCGAATCGAACTATTTCCTGTTGCTTACTCAAAATCTTACCCATAACGTGGAGATCCAAAAAGTTTTGAAAAATGTGGCCGACAGCTATTACGTCTACTTGTACCAAAAAAACCTCCTGATTGCCTATCAAAGCGATCTTGTTGATGCTCAAGCGACCTACACCGCCGCCATCGAACGGTTGCAGCTTGGAATTTCCGATCTTACAAATGTGATGCAGGCCAAAAGTGTTTTTCTACAAAAAAAAATCAATGTAGTTTCCCAAGAAGCTATTTTGAAAAATGCTTTGATTACGCTCAACACTACATTAGGTGTTCCAGGACAAACAAACCTTAACGTCGAGGATTTTCCAGATCCCAAGACAATCCAAAATTCCCTTTTAAGACCAGACGAGCTTTTGACTATTGCCCAATCCATGCGTCCCGATTTGAAAGCGATAAAAACAAAGATTCTTCAACGCAAAGCAGACCTAAAAAAGGCTTTTGCTACAAATTACCCCCAGCTTACATTAAGAGCTAACGGAGGGCAATATTGGTTTAACCAGGGATTCACCGATCAAGGAAACTGGAATGTAACGTTTAATCTCGATATGCCAATTTTTACCGGATGGAAGATCACAAACAACTGCAGACAACAGCTAGCCCTTATCGAGGAGGCAGAAAGCTCCCTCAATCTTTTACAACTACAGGTAATTTCGGGAGTGATGACCGAATATAACAATTTAGTCGCCGCATTGGACCAGCTCAATTTAAGCCAGCAATACCTTGGAGCTGCAGAAATTGATTACAAAGGGACATTTGAAGGGTATAAAGCGGGGACAAACGACATCTTGGATGTTTTAAATGCGCAGGCATCTTTAGCGGATGCGAGGGCAAAGCTTGTACAGATAGTAAGTAGTTACTTTCAATCCAAGGCAAATCTTACCTTTGAAATAGGTACAATAAACAAAAACGAGGCTCCATGAAATACAAAATTCTTTTGCACATTATGCCCCTGGTTTTATTTTACGGTTGCTCTAAACCCAAACCGGGAAAACAGCTCCCCACCCCACGTGTAAAGGTAACAGAGGTGAAGGTGATGCCCGTAGACATCACAATCGGGGGGATAGGACACGTGACCGCATTCAATTCGGCCAAAATTTGCGCTCAGGTGGAAGGGTATCTTGTGGATATCTCCTATACACAAGGGCAGCTCGTCCAAAAAGGGGACCTCTTAATCACTATAGATCCAAGACTATACCAGGCAGAATTGGAGGCTTCCCAGGGAAGCCTCATGGAAGCCAAGGCGAATAAGGCATTCAGCTCTAATAAAAAGGAGCGCTACTCCAGTCTTGTGAAAGATCAGTTCGTCTCCGAGCTTGACTACTTCCAATATGTCTGTAATGACCAGCAGCAAGACGGTGCGATTGTCATGAATCAGGGTGAAGTCCAAAAAAATCAGGTGAATCTAGATTTTTGCTATATAAAGGCTCCGTTCTCAGGACGGTGCTCAAAAAAGCTTGTGGATGTGGGAAATCTCATTTCTGATCCCGCTCAAAATCTTATGTTATTGAATCAAATCACCCCTATCTATATCGATTTTTCAGTCCCTGAATATGATTTTTCCCACATCATGCAGATGCAAAAAAAGGAAAATCTGGACGTAAGAATCAAAGTACCCGGATCCAATACTATAGTCGTAGGGAAATTGATTGTTATAGACAACCAGATCGATCAAACTACCGGCCAAATACCTCTAAGGGCGCAATATGAAAACGGAGAGGAGGCCTTATGGCCAGGGCAATACGCGAACTGCGAACTCGTTCTTGAAACAATCCAAAACGCCCTGATGGTGCCCGTAGATGCTTTAGGAATTGGAGCAAAAGGGAAGTATGTGATCAAAGTCGATAGCTCTAATACAGCAAAATATACCTGGGTACAAACGGGAGTTCAGGTGGACAAGATGATACAGCTCATCTCGAATGAGATCTCTGCCGCAGATCGGGTCATTATCCAAGGGCAGATCAACGTGGCCGACGGGTCTAGAGTACAGGTTTTATAAGGGGTTATATGCATTTCTCCAAATCTTTTATCACAAGGCCGGTAGCGACAGTTTTGACGATGTTGACCCTGGTTGTATTTGGTATTTTCGCCCTTCAAAGCCTCCCGGTCGCTTTAGTGCCAAACATTGTATCCACTACTTTTTCCATAAACTGTAGTTATCCGGGAGCCTCCCCGAAACAAGTGGCTGATCTGGTTACAACACCTCTGGAGTCCCAGTTTTTATCTATTCAGGGTGTGCATTACCTCACATCGACAAGCAGTTACGGCACCTCTTCGATCATGGTCCAGTTCCACCCCTCAGTCAACGAAAATGATGCTGCGACGAATATCCAACAGGCTATTTCGCAGGCACAAGGACAGCTCCCCGCACTCCCCTCACTACCTAATTACAACAAAGTCAATACCTCTGATGCCCCGATCATGTACGTTGTGATCTACTCCGAGACGCAAACGCAAAATACCATCTATGATTATGCGCAAAATATCCTTGCAAGACAGCTTTCTACTGTCGATGGGGTGGCAGATGTCTATGTTTATGGGAACAACCCTGCAGTACGTGTACAAGTCGACCCCGAATCTCTAGCTGCAAAGGGGCTCACCATGGCCGACGTTCAAAACGCCATCAACCAGAATAACCCTGTCCAGCCAACGGGAAAATTTTATGGCCCCAATTTTTCTATCATTACAGAAGCAGATGGGCAGATGTACCAACCCGAGCCCTACAATTCGATGATAATAAAAATCAACAATGACAATGTCGTACGGCTATCGGATGTTGGCTATGCTTTTGACAGTAATACAAATGATCAGCAGTCTGTGATCTGGTTCAACAAAGGGGATCCGATCCCAAAAAACGGGATTTTATTAGCCATCTACAAGCAAGACAAATTCAACACAGTGAAAGTTTGCAAAGATCTGGAGAATAAAATGGAAGAGCTGGGTGAATCTATTCCCCAATCTATTCAATACAAAATCCCTCTATCGCAAAAAAGTTACGTTCTTGAAGCGATTGCCGATATTCAGCTCACCCTCTATATCGCATTTGTTTTAGTAATGATTGTCGTTTTCCTTTATCTAGGTAGACTACGTAATAGCATCATCCCCCTGATCACCCTGCCGATCACTATTGTCGGAACATTCATATTCATGCTCTTTTTGGGGTACAATATCGACATCATGTCCCTATCGGCTCTCACCTTGTCTACAGGTTTTCTGGTCGACGATGCTATTATTGTTTTAGAAAATATTGTCCGCCATACAGAAGAGGGGCAGACCCCTCAAAGCGCCTCGTTGAATGGTTCGAAACAGATCTTTAGCGCCATCATTTCCATCTCTGCTTGTCTATGCGCTGTCTTCATCCCCATGCTCTATATCCCCGGAATCGTAGGTCAGCTTTTTAGCGAACTTGCCGGAGTGGTGATCATCGCCATTTTCCTTTCCGGATTTATCTCCGTAACGCTTACCCCGATGCTTTGCAGTCGTTTCATACCAAACTATAATCAAACTAAAAAATCGTACGTCGAAGAGCTTTCGATCGCTTTCAATGAATATTTAAAAAAACTCTACGCTCCTTTACTGAAGTGGTCTTTAGAATATAAAAAAACAATTCTTTTTAGTGCTTTCGGAATTTTTTTAGCATCTATATGGATTGCAACCACCGCCCCTAAAGAATTCCTACCTACTATCCCCATCAATGCCATCGTAGGGTATGTGATTGCCGAAAACGGGGCGTCTTCCGAAAAAACAAACCAGTACCTGACTCAAATCGGAAAAATTGCATATGAAACCCCCTTTATTAAGGGGTTTTGTACAGTCACAGACTCCCCGACTGATAACATGGGTGTACTCTTTATTATCGTTGAGGAATCTGAAGGCTCTCCCCCTTTCGAACAAATTCTAAAAAATTTGTACGATAAATCTGCAGAAGTTATCGGCTGCAACGCCTATTTTAGACCTCTCCCTCTGATCAATATCCAGACAGGAAGCACCTCACGTGCAGAATTCCAATATGTGGTCACAGCCACAGACCAAAAAACTGTTGAGGAAAAAGCTCAGCTACTGATGAGTGCTATGCAGTTAGAGCCCGAATTCATAACGGTAAATTCCGATCTTTCGATCGGTAGCCCCGTTTTTAACATAAATATGTTACGCGATCAGGCAAGAGCTTACGGGAATATCACCCCCCTGGACATCGAAAATATCCTCGCCTATTCCTACGGTCAAACATACGTTTCGACGATTTACAACCCAAATTCGGTGAACTACGTTATTTTAGAATTGAAAAACCAATATAAAACATTTCCCGATGAAATGAATCGCCTTTTTCTAGGTCCAAAAAACGGAAATACAAACATGACCTCCGTCTTCAAAGGGTCTCTTAGTGCAACAACAAATATGGTCAACCACTTTAACTCCCTCCCCTCATGCACGATCTCTTTCAATGTCCCGAAAGGGTACACAATATCTGAAGCTATCGATAAGCTTGAAATGTTAGGACCTAACATTTTTGAGGGAAAAGCTTCGGGGTTTTTAGCAGGCTCCACAGCAGAATTCAAATCATCGATCATTCACCTGTTTGTTCTTTTTGTTTTAGCCCTATTTGCCATATATATCATTCTCGGGATCCTCTACGAGAACTTCCTTCACCCTTTAACACCTTTATCTGCGGTTCCTTTCGCTGCATTTGGCGGCCTCATAACGTTGCAGTTGTTAGGGATAAAATTTTCGGTCTATGCGATGATCGGTATCATCATGCTGATGGGTATTGTGATGAAAAACGGTATCCTTATGGTAGATTTTGCTCTTGAAGAAATTGAAAAAAATCCCGACATTACACCCGAAGAGGCGATCACTAAAGCCTCTATGATCCGATTTAGACCTATTTTGATGACCACTTTGGCTGCCATGATGGGTGCAGTTCCGGTAGCGGCCGGGATCGGGGGCATCATTGCAGAAAGTCGAGCACCGCTAGGGACAGCTATTGTCGGGGGATTGATTTTCGCACAAGTGATGAGTCTTGTTGTTGGACCGGTGGTTTTTACCTATGTCATGAACTGGTCCAAAAAGCTCACTACCAAGCAGGGAGGATTGTTTGCCCCCATTAAGGAGATAGAGACCAAAACAACTAAAGAATAAACCAATTTAAAGGATCACGGGAAGATGGAATTTGGTGTTGTTTTCACACGATTCAATAAAGCGGTCGATCTCGTAGGAGCGCCGCTCAATCAATTCTTCGGCAAGGTCAAGAAAATAGACATTCAACTCATCGTCCCCTTTAAAGCCGTCGGCCGTTTTAGTGGAGATCATGTTCAGTCTTAGATGGCTTTGGATAGGTAAAATGCTTTCCTTATTAAAAAACTCCATCGTCTGATTGACAAAGGCTTCTTGGGCCTGTCTCAACTCTGCCAGGATATTATTCATCCAACGTAAAGGTCCCCTTTTGAAAGCGCTATGTTGTGATTCGGATGGGGTCAAAGAGCTCCCGATCGAAAGGATATGAGCTCCCTTGCTATGGATCTGGTCCTTGAAATTAAATAGGGCCAGAAGGCGGGGATCATTGACATACAGGGCAAGATCGGAACCCGAAAATTTAGGTTCGCTTAACCTCGAATCGACGGCACCGTAAACAGCATTCGCCCCTGTTGACAGATAAATCACATCGCAAAGGTAGATGTTTTTATCGGCTTCGGAGTCGAAAATGCGGATTTTTTTATTTTCAAAATCCCAAATTGGAAAAACTCCCCGAATGCGTAGATCCTTGAGTTGGGCATTTGCGAAATAGCGGTATAAACCATCCCATTTTTTATCATGGTTCAATGCCGGCTTCAAAGCACCCCAAAGGGTTCTGATACGCTCTTTTCTATTGGAGCGCATATTTTTGATCGTAAAAATGATCTCATCGATCAAATCGTTTGCTGTAATATCCCCGAAGGACATAATAGCGCCCAAAAAAGCCCCTGCCGATATCCCTGAGAAGGCATCAAAAAAGTCGGATGTCTTCTTGCCACTGCGCCGCTCGATCTCCGCCAAAAGGCGAACTGTAAACACACCGGCAAAAGCACCCCCGTCAAGGCTTAAAATTCTAAATGATCGATTGGAAACGTTTCCATCCATCCATCCACCTCTTTACGAATCTGTTCCGGTGTTAATGATAAATCCCCCATAAAGCTAAAGTCGAGACCCCCTTCAATAAGCGGATAAAACGTCGTGATTTTAAAGGAGGGGAATAACCTCGAATTTTTCACCATCTCGGACAGGTACTGTTGGTAACACCTACCAATCGACTCGAGCTCCTCAAATATCTGCTTGGAAAAAACCCAGTGCAACCACCCTTTCTCAAAGAGCTTGCGCACCTTAGACCCCTCCTGCCTTTTTTCCCCTACGCCGATATGCAAAATTTCCAAATTGAGGCTTTTCCACTCCCGATAAAATTGCATCAAAGAATAAAACAGAGGATTTCTGCTTGCCAAGGAGACGTCCACTATGGATATGTCCATTTTAGGTTTGAAAACAGACGGGGCAAAAATGAGTTTGAGGATGAGATCGTATACATTTAGATCTTTATCTTTGGGGTTTTGAGAATCAAAGGTGACAATCTGCTTGAACCTGTAGTCGTAGCCATGGCAGATCACTCTTTTGTTGAGGGAGCTAAGTATTTTTTCTTGAAAGAATTCCTTGAAAGGCTCGGCTACTTTTTTAGGGCACATTCTAGGAAATAGGGGAGAAAGAAATCGATGGGTTCTTGAGTTAAGGTATTTTTGGGAAGTCTCAAAGGCCGCCTCAATTTGATCCATCGGCATCCCTCCGGCCAGGCATAACGCGAGGACCGCTCCCCAGGAACTCCCCAAGTAGACGTCAAAATGCCGGTCGAATGGGATCGAACGGAGTTGAGAGATTTTTTTCATGATCTGTATTTGTCCGAGTCCCCGGCAGGGAGCACCCTCTAAAGACAAAAGCCTCATAAACCCTTTTTTTAAGTTCTTTGTAAGGGGAAATTATAGTTTATTCAACAGTTTTTTTCATCAGAGTTCTTTTTAAATACAGAGGAAACTGACGAAAAAGATTGCTTTGAGGTTAAAATAATTTTTTTATATTTGAGTGGTAATGCACGACCTGGCCATTTTTTCCAATTTTTTCAGAACCCTATTCCAGAATCAGACCTTTGTATGGGTCGATGTCCCTATTTTAGTTGTTGTCATTTTTGTCGAAATTCTCCTTTCAGCAGACAATATGCTAATTATAGGAATTTTGATCAAACAGCTCCCGAAATGGCAAAGATCGACCGCTATTTGGACCGGAATTTTAGGCAGTGTCATTTTAAGGACGATCGCAATCCTTTTTGCCTCCTATTTGATACGTTTTTACTATTTTCAGGGGATCGGCGGACTCTACTTGATGTACCTTGCCGGTTACGAGCTTACGAGCCAAAAAAATCCTATCACCCACCCCCAAAAAGTACCCGGTCTTTGTAAAATGATTCTGTACATTCTAGCTCTTGATCTGGTATTTTCCGTCGATTCGATACTGGCGGCTTTTGCAGTTGTAGGGATCTCCCCTCTCGATGGAGATTCCTCCCCTAAATTATGGATTGTTGTTGTGGGAGCTTTTTGGGGAATCGTCCTTTTGCGCTCTTTTACCTCCGAGGTGATCGTATGGCTCGAAAAAAAACCCTTTTTAGAGAAATTTACCCTTCTGTTTATCTTTTGGATCGGTTTACGGCTTCTCATCGATGCGGGATTTAGCTCGATGCAGCTCGATTTCGGCATCAATGTGCTTACCACGAGAGAGTTCTTCAAATGGATATTCTGGGCAATCACCCTTTTGTTTTTCATTTATGCCGGCATCGAACTTTTCAGAAATAAAAAAAGCTCCCCTGAACTTTAAAGATAAATGATTGATGTGAAAAAAAAGGGGCTTCATTTATCATCAGCTCACCTATGGAAAAAGAGATCGCTTCCAATCGCCAGGCCTTCTTCAATTACGAGATTTCAGACACTTTTGAAGCCGGCATCGTCTTAAAAGGCACAGAGGTAAAATCTCTACGCAACGGCAAATGCATGATAGCAGAAAGTTACGTGGATCTTGAAGACCACATCCCTGTGATAAAGCTCATGTCGATCCCCCCCTATGCCTTCGGTAACATCCACAACCACGAGGAAAAACGTGTCCGTAAACTTTTGATGCATAGAGAGGAGATTCTCCGGATTCAAAAAATGATTGAGCAAAAAGGGTATACAGCCATCCCACTCTCGGTCTACTTTAAAAAAGGTCTTGTCAAACTAAAAATCGGGATCGGGAAAGGGAAAAAATTGCACGATAAGAGGAGTGTGATCAAAGAGAGAGAACTCTCCCGTGAAGCGGAACGGGCAATGAAAAATAAAATCTAGTTTTTATTATAAAAAAATACTTTATCTGGTACACTTGCCTCTAACTTTAAGAGGAACTAATGCCATCCATTTTGGGAATCCCTTATAACCAGCCACTTCTGAATCTTTCGACTCGCCCTAAGCTTTTTTGCCAGAAGATCCACCAACTAACTTTGCCTACTTTCGGTCTTTTAAAAAAAGTTTTTACATTTTCCGTTGCTCCCATAAAATTTTTAGGAAAATGGTTTATAAATCTGTGCACTTTCCCTACTTTGAAGGTAAAAGGGGATATACGCACCTTCAATTTGCTCCAAACGGCTGTATTTGACTTCTCTCGAGATTTCGAATCCTTTTTAAAACAAGCGCTATTAAAAAAACCGCTCGACTACCAAAAAGAAAAAAACCAGTTTGGCCTGGATCTCAATAGATCCTCTACCACAAATTTTTTGTTTGATGGAAAATCGATGACAGCCGAGGAATTCGGTCAAAAAATCGAAGAGATGAATTCCCATAACCCCGAATTTATGAAAGAGCTCTATTTTGCTTCGGGGCAAGGAATTTTAAACGGATTGCATGGTATAACTTGCGGGCGACTCATTGAATTGGACCCCGATCTGCTTCTTTTTCAGGGAGCTGATGCCACAAAAAAAATTCATGCGCACTTCAAAGATGACCGTATCCTCGTAGACACTGTCCAAACCAATTTTAATGTCGTAAGAGATACGGCTACAAAAATAAAAAAGATCACACTTTGTGCCCGCTTTGCGATCAACCGTCAAACGGGTGTTTTTGATATCAAAGCTTATGCGTTCACAATGCACCCCTGGTCATCGCTTGAAGCAACCCATCCCGCTTTCGACCCTTTTGACAGCTAATCTCCCCTTGGTTCTTTCTTGAAAAAAGTTTTTTTAGATTCTACGGATCAATCCCTTTTTTCACTCGTAGTCAAGAAAAATGGATTGACATCGAGAGTTTTTATGCTCTAATCTTTTCCAAAAGATTTAAGCAAAAGGCTCTATGAGTAGTACACTGGAAGCTATCGGAATGAAATGCATTGTAAACCGATCGCAATTGGTTTCCCTCATTTCTGTTGCACAAAGAATTGTCCCTGCAAAAGCGATTCTGCCCATTCTCTCTAACGTGCTGATAGAAGCGGGCGACGGGATGATCACATTGAGCGCAACAGACCTCAACGTGAGCTTGCAAGCCTCTATGCCTGCGCAAGTGGAGATCGCAGGGGCGATCACCCTTCCTGCCCGCCGTTTCTTCCAACTCATACGGGAACTTTCGACACCTATGATTGAAATCACCGTGGAGGGGACCATTGCGCAAATCCGAGCAGGATCCTCCCACTTCAAAGTCAATGGTATCGACAAGGGGGAGTTTCCGCCGATTCCGACCCAGATGAACGGACTGACCGTTGATGTGAAAAGTGATGATCTGCGAGAAATGCTTATTCGTACCTCCTTTGCAGCGGCAAGGGAAGAGGTTGGCAAGCCCGCTTGCGTTTCCGTCTTGATGAAGATCGAAAAAAAGGTCGCCACATTTGTTGCAACCGACGGCAAGCGTCTTGCCCGTTTCCAGAAATCTATTGAGATCGATCAGGATATCACAGCTGTGGTCCCGTTGAAAGCGGTGCAGGAGATGATCGATCTGTTAAGCTTTGATGAAACGGCGACCCTTTCGTTTTTAGATGGGAAGATCTTGCTTAAGGTAGGACCGGTTTGTTTGATCGCAAAGTTGATCGGACTCCCCTATCCCGACTACGCGCGCGCCTTTGTCGATCAAAATGAGCTTACGATGATCAATATCCACAAAGAAGAGTGGGTAGCGCTTTTGCGTCAAATCGCCCTTTTTACATCGGAGACAAGTCACTCAGCCCGTTTCACATTCAAGGACGGCGTTATGCGATTACGCGCCCAAAGCCCCGAGTATGGTGAAGGAGAGGTCGAAATGGCAGTTGATGTTGCTAAAGAGCTCGACATCGCCTTCAATCCTCACTATGTGATGGAAGCGCTTAAACATTGTAAAGGAGATGTTGTCCGTCTGGGAATCTGCCACCCCTATATGCCCGGCCTTGTGCTTGACCCAGCTTCCCCCGGGGTGGATTTTGTAGTGATGCCGATGCGGTTGAAAGAGGATGATTAAAAGTTTACAAGTCCACAAGTTTCGCTCTCATCCATTTTGTAGCGTCCCCTTCACCAAGGGGATGTTTGCTATAGTGGGGCCAAATGGAATTGGCAAAACAAATCTTTTAGAGGCGATCACTGTCGCTACTTTGGGCCGGTCTTTCCGGACAGACTCCTTTAAAGAGATGTTGAAAGAGGGGGAAGGAGATGCCCAAATTCTCCTTGGTTTTGAAGAAGACGGGGTAGACCATGAGATCGGCTACCGTTTCGGGGCTAGCGGCAAGCAGATCCGATTTAACGAGACTTTTCATAAAAGTTTTAGCCCACTCTTAGGGCACATCCCTGTTGGAATTGTCTCCCCCAAAGACATTGTTCTTATTGAAGGAAGCCCCTCCTTCAGGCGCAAATACCTCAATCAAATACTATGCCAATCCTCAAAAGAGTACGCTTTTCATTGGAAGCGCTATATGGATGCTTTGGAGCAGAAAAATGCCGCTCTAAAAGCGCATGCGATCAAAGCACTTTTCCCTTTTGAAGAAATTTTGGCCTCAAGTGCGCTCTTGATCCAAAAAATGCGCTCGGAGCTTCTGGATGAGCTCAATCTTTTTCTTCAAAATGAGAGCCCACAGCTCCTGCAAAAAAACGAATCGCTCCGCTTAAAATATGTCCCCTCGTTTATTGATAATTCCCCTTCAGGTCGCCTTAAAGAAATCGAGCGGCGCACCACCCTAAAAGGGCCCCATAGAGATGATTTCTCTATCCTTTTTAAGGAAAAAGAGGCTTTTTGCCATGCCTCAGAGGGCCAAAAAAGGGCTCTGGTCCTTGCTTTACGATTTGCGGAGCTCGAAGCTCTTGAAAAAAAGACCCATAAAGCCCCCCTTCTCCTTATCGATGATTTTGGAGCTCACCTAGACAGGGTAAGGTTTAATCAGCTCTTGGAACGGACTCTAAAGCTTCCCCAATCGATTCTAACAGTCCCCCATGCACCAAATAAAGCCACCTCGGTTTTTTCTTTAGAGGAGTTTGGGGCCTTTTGTTCCTAAGCTTAAGAGGCTTAGAAGCGTAATTATTCATATTTATTTTTAAAGTAAAAACCCTTATAATTTAGGGATACGTAGTTAACTAAGGTACCCATGAGCACCCGTTTAGATAATCCTTTTGCATTTTTGGCCCCCCCTTTTTCTAGTGGTGAGTCTGATTGCCAGGGGCTTGAGCTACCTGCGTCCCCTGCTCTCAAAAGGGTAAAATATAGCTCAAGTTATGATAGCGATTCCGATAGCTCCTCTAGGATAAATAGGGACATAAGGCATATTGTTAAAGAAACCTTAGAAAAAAGGGCTGTTCATGGGTTGTTGGAGGATTCCTACAGGATATTCGACAAATGGTTTATTCCCCATATCAGTCAAGGTGCTGTTCATAAACAAGATTTTTTAGTCTTAAAACTTAAAGCTGAAGAGTCTTCGGGACCATTTTTTTTTAGAAGATTGGAAACTAGCACATTAGGAATCCCCCTTAATACCAATTCTCTAGAAAACAGAATCACTCCCTATATTCAAAAAAATCTAAAACCGCTTCTTCTTGCTGAAGCGAAAGGGACCCCCGTAAAACCGCGTGAACCGGCATTTATTAAAATGTTAGGAGAGCTTGTGACGGCAAAAATCACACCGCACCACTATTTGATCCTTAAAGAGGGGGAGAGCGTTCCAGAAGAAGTTGTTCAAAAAGGCAATAAGTGCGGGCACAATTTTTCTATAATGCCTTCCCTAGATGATAGTAGGATGTTGATAAAGCATGCAAAAGGGGGAGACCTTAGATCCTTTACGGATAACTTTAAAAAAAGCTCTACTGATGAATGTGCCGATCTCGCCCTGCAACTTTTACAACAAGTTCAACGTATGCACTCTATGGGTATCTATCACCGTGATATCAAATCTGTAAATATTGTAGTTGATTATAAAAAGGATCAACGAAAAACAATTCAACTCATCGACTGGGGATTTGCAACAAGAGAAACCTCCTCTACACGCACCTGTGGATCGCAGGGTTACATGGCTCCTGAACTATACTACAAACGATTTCCTAAGGGTAACCCCCCAACCAACGTCGAACCTCTTAAGACCGATCTCTATGCTGTCGGTGTCACACTTTATGAGATCATCACAGGAAAATCATTTTCAGATTCGTTAGAGAGAATAGGTCCCCCAACCCCCGATGAGACGTTTCATGAATATTTCGGTCGTAAGGAAAAAGCGATCGATAACCTTCTTGACACCCAAGAAACAAAGGGAGCTTTGAGTCAAGAACACAGTTGGGTGATAAAAGGTTTTTTAAGAACGGATCCAGCAAAAAGGCTCTCCATCGATGAAGCTTTGCAGAATCTTAGCCTTTCCCCAGAGACCGGATGTGCATTGAACATTTAAAGGTAAGCCTACCACCATACGAGGTTCTCATAGAAATAAATAAGCCGCAGTAGTACTATAGAACTCAATTTCCTCTGGTTTTATGTCCTTTTTATCCCCTTTTTCAAATCTGATTCGACCCCCAACGCCTAATTCAACTGATAGAGTCTCCACACCCGTAACACCAATTTATATCCGCGATGGAGGGCTCGGTGTTACATCGCCCTTTTCCTCTCCAAGACAGACAAAAAAAACCCTGCCCTGCTTTCACGATCAACCACCCTCTTTAGCATCTCCCCGATCAGACCATTCTTGTAAAAGAGATATCGATGCGATTTTTCAATCGATGTACAAAACCTTGTCGGGAAAAAAAATAGCTATCGATAAAAAAAAACTGGAGCTTATTACCCTGATCAAAGAAGGGAAAAAAGGGCTTAAGGAAAAAAGCTACCTTGTTTACTGGACCCCCCTTGTAAATTCCGCACAAAATACCCCCTTCCCCTCCATCAAAGAAAGTAAAAAAGGCTTAAAGCAGTATATTCTATTTGAACCTAATTTGTCCCCTACTACAACCAAAAGCCCGTTCGATGCTAAAAAACTAGACTTTCACAGCCTTGCAGCCGACTACAAACTGGCTCTTAAGTGTATCCGCGTAGTGCATTCCGTTGGTTCCGGACTCAACCCTGACAAAGGGCAATTTCCCTCTGGCTACGGTTTAAAAGTCGAGTATGATTCTAGATTCATGACCCCATTTGCCGACGAGGGGGATCTCCTCTGTTTTCTCAATAACAATAAGAAAAATTTAACTTTAGGTGATCGCTCCTCTTTGGGACTAAAAATTTTAAAAAAATTTGCTGCGCTCCATCGAATAGGGATTATCCACCGCGATATAAAACCCCAAAATATCCTTATGCGTCGGGGGGAGCCTTTCATCTGCGATTTCGGATTTTCTGAAAAAGAAGGGGTCTCTTTAAGAAGGTGCGGTTCTAGAAAATTTATCCCTCCTGAATATATTCCGAAAACTTTTTTAAGAAAATCTCTAAGTTTAAAAAACGCCCCTGAGGATATCAAACCCTTTTCGATAAAACACATCGACCTCTATACCTTAGGGAGCACACTATTCACAGTGCTCGCCGATTTTTTTTTAGACGATGCCCTCGAGCTCCATTTAGGAAATTATGTTCCCCCTTTCTATCTTTATGAATGGGATAATCAGGAATTCAGTGCATTTCAAGATTTCCAAAAAGACTTTGTTCGTGGTGCTATCAACCATTTTTTAGAACTCTATCCCCTACCTGTCATCGAGGTCATTCAGGGGCTTACGGCTCTTTCCCCCAAAGAAAGGATGCCTCTAAAAACAGCTATCGAAAAATGGGAGCAAAGCGAGCTGTCGGACTAGAGTTTTCAAATAGTCCATCAGCAGCTTTCTACTTTAATCATAAAATAATCTATTAGAGACAGGCTCACCAAAGAGGATCTTTTTTTGGCCCCATCCTCTTTTCGATCCCATCTTTAGCCAGCCTGAACCTAAGCTGAACACCCTCTTAATCACTGGCGAAGGTACACTCACAAAGTTTAGGGAAACTAACCTTAAAAATTCCTGGAAGATAAACAAGACGGACTAATGTACGAAAAATATTACGATCTGCCTACCTCTTGCTGGAAGCCTTAAATTATTGCCAAGGCCATAAAACCTATGGGCATTTTGTAAACAGCTCAATAGATCTTGCATCTTCAGGGCAAGAAAATTGATACTTTAGCACGGATGCTTTCACACCGGTTCAACATCCCCACCCTGAAAGTGGGGGAAATTGAAAGGGGTTAGCAAATGGATTTATCGAAACTGTGAGGGCTGTTTTCTTGAAAGCTACCAGTTAAAAATATGCTCGACAAGGGGGTCTTTTTTGGGGCTCTTCATCTTTTCGATCACATCTTTTGCCAGTCTTTTGCCGAGTTGCACACCCTCTTGATCAAACGAATTGATCCCCAATAAAAAACCGAAAAAGATCGTTCTCCCTTCAAAGTGGGCAAGCAATGCACCCAGGTTAAATGCATTTAAGCTTTCCATCATCAAGATCCTTGAAGAACGATTCCCGATGAATGTTGTATTTGGGTTATCAGTCTTAAGTCCCGTTGCAAGGGCTATAGATTGCGCTAAAAGATTCGCATTCAATTTTTGATGCAGCGTTGTCTGGTCATTTTCGATATTCACCTTGGAATGGGACTTACAAAAACCTACCACCGTCATGTCCAAATGAAATGTTCCCTGATGTACCGCCTGGTAGTAGGAGTGCTGATCGTTCGTCAAAACTCCACCAAAAACGATATTTTGGGTCCGCTTAAGGGTAAACTCCCCCTCTTTTGTCACCGACTTCCCGTTAGACTCCATGAATAGCTGCTGAAAGTGTGCGGTAAGACGCCTTAAATCGTAAGCATAAGGGGCTATCAATGTCCCTTCAGCGCCCAAAACGGCCGTATTCCAGTAGGCCAAAAGTGCGTCCATCAAAGCGGGATTTTTTTTTGGATCTTTTTCAAGAAGAGTTTGATCGGTTGCGTGGGCCCCTTTCAAAAAATCGGTGACAACCTCCTCACCATAAACCAAAGCTAAGGGGAGGACTCCTATCATGGACGTAACCGAATAGCGTCCGCCAACACTTTCTTCCATATAAAAAATATCGGAAAATGTTTTGGAGTCGTCCATCGGACTTTTGGGGGTAGTAACGCAAACAAAGTGTTTTTTTGCCTCTATCCCCATCTTTTGATATAGCTCCTTCATTAGCTCCAAATTCGATTGGATCTCTAAAGTACCCCCAGACTTGCTGCAAAAGATAAACAGGGTTTGCTTTAGTTCTACATGCTGAAGAACATCTTCGGTGTTTCTAGGATCAATATTTGCTATGAAAAAAATCTCTCTTTTTTTCGAATAGTTGCTCAATCCCACATAAATTGCTTCTGTACCTAAGTTCGAACCGCCAATACCTACAACTACAACATGCTTGTATGGGCAATTCTTGGCGAAGAGGATCGCTTTTTTAACTTCGGTCTGATTAAAATTATCAAAAGGGTCCCTACACTTCATATGGCCGACACTACGGTTTTCGCTGGGATAACCATGGATGGTATTTACCACCTTGCCATCAAAGATCTCTTGCATTTTTTCAAAAAGCTTGTGCTCTTGAGGCATCGCTAAAAGATCCGCCTCGATTGTCGGGTCAATTTTTTCAAACCCATAATGCAAGCGGATGGCTGATGAAGAGGACATAAATCGCTTATGTCTATCAATATCAAGGGTTTCAGTTGAGTGTAAACTGTAGGGTGTACGAAAAAAAAGACGGTTTTTCATGCAACAAATATCCCATATTTTCCCCCTTTATCGCAATTTGTTGAATTAAAATCGAGTGATTGGTAAATTATTCACATTCGGAGCATAGCGCAGCGGCTAGCGCAATTGGTTTGGGACCAATGGGTCGGGGGTTCAAATCCCTCTGCTCCGAATTCTTTTAAAGATAATACACAGTTCCTTCAGCAGCCTCAAAACCGGCAATTCCCCTTTTCCCAAATTTTGAAAGCTTCTCCTCTATCACATACAACGCATCAAGATTGTGCCAAAGCTCCGGAATCATCTCCTGTGGCAAAAACCTCACCCTCTGAGCATTTTCCTGCAAAACTTTGTCGATCAACTTGTAACTATTTTCATCAAAGTCCTTGTCCTCAAAAAGGACAAAACCCACTATCCCATCAAAAGGGTCGTTTTCTATCTGAAAATGTGTAAACCGATTTTTAGAAAAAAGTTGCGCAAGGTGGGAAGGGGCATACCAATCCAGATCGTCAAAATAGAGAGTGAACTGCACATGGTCCGGGGCAAACGAGGCAATCCTATGTAAGTACTCAGCTAAAAGGTTAACCCCAAAAACTGCTCGTCTTTGATCCAGCCTCATAGTGTCCCCATAGACATCCAAAAGCCACTCCTCATATCTTTTTTCCAGACTGAAAGAAAAAGGGTACAACCTTGTCCAATCAAGGGGGCCTTTATATAAACGGATCGTTTCGCAATCCGGTGCTTTTTGGCATAGAGCCTCTAAGACATTTCCAGCTACCTGAAACTGGATCTGGTCATCAAAAGAAAAATTGGGTCTAAATAGTTTTAGATCCACTTCCAGTTTTTTTTGAGCCAACTGGATCGGATTCCAGTCAAACTTACTTAAAAAACTCACGTCCAACATAGATCCCTTTTGGCATAATGGTGATAAAAAATTTCTTTTCCTTTGGACTCCCAAAGCCTTTGAAAAAAAGAGCTCCCGTAATTTTCCAAAGGTCTGTTTAAATCGCTCTTCAACAAAGCAAACTGCCCCTCCATTGAGTTCGACACCCAGATAGAGAAATCGGTATCATCCGTGACAAGAAATACCTCCCCCTTCCTCTTAAGGATACGATGGACATGAGTAACAAAATTTTTATGAAAAAGCCTGTTTTTACTGTGCCTTTCCTTAGGCCAGGGATCGGGGAAATTTATAGCCAGAGTATCGACAGATGCATTCGGTAAAAAATGCTCCAGCAATAAATTGATATCTCCAGAAACTAAAAAAAGATTTTTAATTCCAAGGTTTTCTCTTTTGCTAAAAATTTTCTGCACTCTCAAAAAAAGTTTTTCCACAGCAATAAACTGAATATCGGGATTTTCCAAGGCTTTCTGGATGATCCACTCCCCGTTGCCACTACAAAATTCGATGAAGACACAGGGGTGCCCCAAGGGTAATTTCGGATCAAAACCCCTATAAGAGGGTAAAAAATTAGGCAAATAAAAAATGCCGTTCTCAACCAAGAGGCGTCTATCCTCGAATGAGAAGGGATAAGCTAAGTCTTTGGGCTTCATAAAGGGTTCTATCATACCTAAAACCCAAACGCTCTGTAAACGGATAATTGGTAAAATAAGGTGAAAAATAAATCCCGATTATGTTAAAATATTTTAGTAAATAGCAAAGTAAGGTCTTTTATATGAACCCTTTATTCGTTCAACAGCCACAATCCTATGAGCCTGCGACAGATCTTGTTGGAGCAAAAACAGGGCGTCGATCGCAAAGCCATGGAAAAGAGAACGATAGCGAAATTTTGGTAGATTCAGCACAGCCGCACCCCAATAAAAGACAGTGCCTTTTTCATAAGACAATAGCGTGCCCAACGATACATCTAACCGCTGAGACATCAACGAGTTCTTTCGTTTGTGCGCAACTATGTCCCACAGGGATCCTCCAGCCCCAAAGCTGCATTCAAGGAGCCCTGCTTCCTAGATTTTTTGAGCACATAAGCCCAGAACAAGCTTCTAGCCCCTCTTTTTTTCTTAAAGAACATGATGGAGAGCTTTCCGAGCTTAGTGAAAACGAAGAAGACGGAGATCCTATGGATGGCGCGGCTTGCGTGGCCTTTAACCCCCAAAAACCTGGTACGCCAATCGGAAGAGCCCAAGATGGTTTTGTGACTCCGGACAATTCTGATAATGAGCTTAGTCGATTACTTGGAGGGGGAAGCCCTGAATTCAATATTCACAGATCGCCCTCAGGATTGGCTAAGATTTTAAATAGATTAGCGAGCATCAATCTTGGTCCGAATAGGGAATAGTTGCCTATACGAACACCGACCGGGTCTATTTTTTTCCATTCTTTGAAAACGATTGACAATCAAGACGGTGTTTCGTTATAGTTTAACCAGTTACATCATGCGCCCGTGTGGTGAAATGGCAGACACGCCAGACTTAGAATCTGGTACCGAGAGGTGTGGGGGTTCAAGTCCCTTCGCGGGCAATCAAAAGGCTCCTGTTTTTACAGGAGCCTTTTTGCTTCTCCCCCCCCGCCTCCCTTTTTTTTGCTCAGATTTTTTCTTCTGCAACCAGATGCAAGGTTCCATCTACTAACGGTTTTATAAAACTATATTGCAACTGGGTACGGTTGGGACAAAACTCTTTCACGAGCCCATCTAAATGACCGTAACGGAAACCGGTAAATTTGATCTTGGCTATTTGAGCCGCCTTTTCAACGGCTTCTAGGTGGGCCAATTTGTCATCGACAACAACGATGTGTTCCCATTTTTGAGAAAAAAAGTCTAACCACTTTAAAAAGGCAATTCCTTTATTCCCCCCGTTTGTGAAGATTGCCCCATCGAATGAAAATAAAAAGGTATCGTGATCTAAGAATTGGGGCTTTCTATCGAACACATCCGTTTGCAAACGGATGCCGCAATCGTTAAGTTGCTGATGGGTCCTTTTTGAAAGCTCAAAACTACGGAAGGTTAGCCCCATAAAAGGGATGCCCTTTTGCCTCAAACCCTCAAGGAATTTGGGGATGCACTCCTCGACAAGCTGTGATTGAGACAGGCTTTGGATGCCATTGAATTCGGCCGCTACCCTAGACAGGGCCTCGCTTGAAGAACGCCCCCCATTTTTTAACTCATCGAACCGGTGGTAAAACCATTGATCCGAGCCTAAATCCTGTTTTAAACGGATCAGGGTATTGTCAATATCGAGGATCACTAATAGATTCTTTTCTTCGGGAACAACAATTTGCTCAAATGAATTGACCTCAAAGATCTCCCCAAAAATAGCTATTGGGACCAACAAATAAAAAAAAAGGCTCGTTTTCATTATAAACTCCAAACAAATTTTTAAACATGAACAAAAAAAGTCTTAACGAATTTTCTTTACAGAAATTAGATAATGACACAAAAGAAGCGATTAATGAAACAATTGCTTTTTCCACTGATCCAACTAGGTTTTGTAGCAGCATGGGCCATCATGAATGATCTTCTACAACCCCCGCTTGCATTCGTTGATACCACTGAAATGGCACAACAAGGGGAGCTCTTTTCAAAAATCCAGTTAGTAGCCTCTTTCGACCCCGAGACAGCTTTAGGTAGACACTTCATCAAAGAGGTAGCCTCTATCCAGGATGAATTCATCGCAAAAGGGTTTGTCTGTTATTTCGAACGTAAAGAAGCGGGTGAACCCTTGAGTATTTACATCAACGGACAAGACAAGACACAAGAGATTTTAACCAAGGATCTCAGATCGTGTCTTTCCATGGAGTATTTAAAGGAGATCTAGAATGTATAGCAGTTTTCTGATCCGGGCAGCTTGGGCTTTCTCTTTGTTTGCTGTGATCTGCAGTTATTTTGCCGAGTTCGTTTTAAAGTATGACCCTTGTCCCCTATGTCTGTTTCAAAGGTACCTGATGGTTTCTATTTTAGTATCCCTTTTTCCGGTGTGGGGTAGCCATCCCTTTTTTAAAATTTTGGCAACAATCAGCGGTACGATAGGATTGCTGATCTCGTATGACCATACTATCTTACAAGACACTCCATATGAACAATTACCCTCTCTTTTAAAAGAACTCCCCCAATCTTACGAGGGTTTTACAGCCTTTTTTACGCTACCCGTGGCGTCGTTTCTCTCTTTTGCCCTCATACTCATTTGTGTCGTCCTCAGCAGTATTAAGGAACGTCCATGATAGCAAATCTTTTGCTACCCTTCAAAGAACCTAAATTATGGATATTCGACCTTGACGGAACCCTTTTAGATACAAAAGAGGCCCTGGATAAAGTGATCCAAACAATTTTAAAGGAATTCAACATCCCGTTCGACCGTGAAACTGTAGATAAATATCACTCCCTGGGAACTTTTAATCTGCTTCGATTCCTCCTGAAGCGCCACCCTAAATACGAAAAAAGAGCGCTATTTTACGCAGGAGAGCTCTATAAAACCGACGAGTATCTGGGTTTGTTACGAACATTCGATACAATGATAGATTTTGTAAAAGAGATAAAAAAAAAATGTCCGGTTGCCATCGCCACAAATCGGGGCAAATCCACAACCAGGATTTTAGAGCACTTCGGCATCTCCCCACTTTTTGACATGGTCGTCCACTCTGACCTCACAAAAAACATAAAACCCCATCCCGAGATGCTGGAAAAGATTCTTAAAAAATTTTCCCTTGACCCCTCATTTGCCCTTTTTGTGGGAAACGATTGGCCAGATCTTCAAGCAGCAGTGAACGCCAAGATCCCAACCCTGATCATCGAAAAAAATGAGCACGAAAAATTTAAGGACGTTATTTTGAAAAAAGGGGTAAAAACCTTTATAAAGGGACTATTCTAACCGGCTTTTTTTTGGTCTTGCCACCACTTTTTTACATTAAAGCAGGGGCATTCCTTGGTGACGCCGGGTATGTCACGGTGCCCCAAAACCTCAGAATCGGGATATTTTTGTTTTAGTTTTTTGAATGAGCCTTCTCAAGCAGAGAAATTGTTTCTTTGTAAAATTATTTTCCGGTTCCCCCCTACTGTTGATACCTCCAATAAGACAGATACCTAAAGATTTTCTATTCATACCTAAAACGTGTGCTCCGACCATCTGCTCTTTTCGGCCCGTCTCGACAAGACCATCCCGTTTGATCACATAGTGGTATCCGATGGCGTCAAAACCCAATTTCCTATGAAAAAGGTCTATGCTCCTAGCATCAGAGAGCATTTTTATGGGTGCGCCGGAACAATGGACAATAATAAGTTCAATTTTTTTGATTCTTTCCATACCTTTTTTTGAAAAGCACCCCATTTAGTAGAAAATTAGGTGACGCCCGCTTCTTTCGACATGTATCAAGGAAGTGGTTTTAAGCTCAGCGTCCAATACGACAATTACCCCCCCTTCCTCATCCATTTTTCCTTTCAAATTCTCAAAAAAGGTGGAATCCTTTTCAAAATCGAACTCAATTACAGAGCAGAACATATGAAAAATGCGCTTAAAACCTTTGGAAGGATTCGTCGTATTACGAACGATCAGCAAAGGCTCGAACTGGCTCATCAGTCCCATAATCGAAAGGGGCGAGTGCTCGTTCAAGATGAACACTTTTTTTGGACTGAGCCTATTCTCGACTTTATAAAATATGTTGATTATCAACACAAAAAAGGGGCGCAAAAGGGCGTACCTGAATTCGTACGCAAACAAAAACCACATAAATAAGGTAAAAGTGGCAAGAAAGATAAAATTTGTATGGGCTAAAAATCCGAGCCAACCCCCCGAAACCTCAAGAAAAGCGGCCCCTAAAAGGAGAAATACAAAGCCTAATGTGTTTGATGCAGCTAAAATGGAGGCCCTGATCGGCTCCGGACTTTTTGTCTGGATAAATCCGTTTAACGGCACGATAAAAAACCCCCCCGATAGACCGATTAAAAACCCTAAAATGGACACGGCGGTAAAATTATGGGGACAAATCACAATCCCATAGTAGGAAAGGGCAGTCCCCAGCCCCCCCAAAAGGGCGTAACTCACCTCGATATTCTTTTTTGAGACAACGCCGTATAAAAGCGACCCCAACCCTAAACCCAACGAAGTATAGAGGAGGATATATCCCGTCTCGGCATCGCTGATGTTAAGCTCTTCGTACCCCAAGGGGATGAGATTAAGCTGGGTAAAAAGGCATGCAAGCAAGAAATAAGAACCATAAACGATCACATGAAGCAAATGGGGAATAGGGGTTGTTAATTTAAGGTATCGGATGGTGGAACGGATAAAATTCCACTCGATCTCCTTATCTTCAAAACTGTGGGTAGATTTTACAAAGAGGGAAGCGCCCCCCGCCAGTAATCCGATCAAAACTAAACTGGCACCTAAAATGGAAAAATTACGATCCGTTAAGATCGTAAGATAAGAGGCAACAAATGCTCCGAGAAGGAGTGCTATGTAGTTGGACGCAGTGAGTATACTGTTTGCAACGGGGATTTTATCTTTTAGAACAATCTCCGGAACAATCGAAAGTCTTGCAGGTGAAAAAAGGGAGGCTTGTAGAGCCATAAGAAAAAGACCGACATACACCCAAAATCCATCCGTCAGTACCATCGCTATCCAAATAATCAAAGCACCCAAAATAGAAACAATTTGGAGCCACTGAATCATAATCCCTTTGGGATAACGATCGGCAAGCCCCCCGCCCAGCATGCTAAACACTAAAAAAGGGACAACAATCACAAGTGTTGTCAAAAAAAGGGTGGTGTTTACCGACTCTATCCCTACAAGATCGTTTAAGAAAAAAATCACCAGCATCCTGGCGATTGCGTCATTCAACGTGATCAAGGCCTGACAAATGTTGAGGGCGTGAAAATCCAGACCTAAACCGAACCACTGAATTTTTGAGATATGCAAAAAAATAACCCTCCAGCCCCCCCTTTATTCAAATCGGGGTGCGACATCTTTTTCCTACAAAAAAAAGGAGAAAAAAAAAAGGCAAACCTTACCGATTTGCCTTTTATTTTGAATTGAAAATCAAAGAACTAGACAGATGCTTGAGTCAGTTTCTTGAGTTTATTCACTAAATCCTGCGTATCCTCACCGGCACGACCCAGGTATTTGGAGTCTACATCTTCTACGACTTTCAAAGCCTTTGTGAGGAGATCTCTACCCTCTTGCGTCGTGGAAAGGATCATAGCTCTTGTGTCGCTAGGATTTTTTTCCCTTTTTACAAGGTTGCGCTTTTCTAGACTTCTCAAAACATGCGAAGTCATCATCGCATCCACATTCGCAATCGAAGAAAGTTTTACCTGACTAAGCATCTCGTTTTTTGACTCAATAGAATGTATTGTAGCCAGTAAAACAAACTGAACATGTGTAAGATCCAAATTGGCTAAGGCTTCTCTTTGAAGACGTTGCCACTCTATGCTGATCTGCCACAGCAAAAAACCTGGCGTCTGGCTTAACTTCGGATATTTAACTCGCACTCGGCACCTCATTATTTCGTTTTCAGGTGCATTCTACGATAAGAAAACGAATTAATCCAAGAAAAAAATTACGCTAACTTCTTTAGAGTGCCCTGCAAGATCTTAATAATGTTCCTAGTATACCCTCTTTTTCGAGATAAAACCCTATACAATATCCTTTTTTTGATAAGAAACCTTTCTTGAAAAAACCAACAACCATATAACCGACTCTTTTTAAAAGTCAGAGGATCTCCATCATCGCATCTAGAGAGCTAAAAAGGGTCTGTTGAAACTGGTGCGCTCGCGGCTGCCCCTCCTCAAAATATCCCGATATCATAAAAATCATACGCTCATCGGCAGCAGCATTATAGGAGATACCAAAACCGCTCTTTTCAATTGGCAAAAAGCCCCCGCCGTAACAGTTTGGAATCGGCGTTTGCGAAGTTGCCATCGTAAATCCGAGCCTTATAGCCTCCGACTCTAAAAAAGGGGACTTTATTTTGTACATAGAAGCAAGCATCCTAAGACCCAAAAGGTGTCTATCGATCCCCTCCCCGGCCATCGCCTTGATTTTAGACTCGTTGTGAAAGTTCACCGCATCTTTCAGGGCCTTTTGTCTATCTTCTTTAGAAGAAGCAGAATTCTCCATCATTTCACAAAAGAGTTTCGAGGCTGTGGATTGAGACCGTATTGTCTCGGTTCTACCAGAGCAAAAATTCCTTAAGGTTGCTGTTTCGTACGTCATGACAGTGGACTGAAATAAACGAAAATAGGTCAACTGTAAGGCCACCTGAATAAAAGAATCGGGACTCATTTTTTTTGATTTTATTTTAGCTTTTCCGAAGTTTTCAAAAATGGACACGGTGCAGTCGATAGAGTCTGCTTTCTCGTTAAAGATTTTCTTGGCCCGATGGATATGCCTTAAAAGATTAGAGTCCACATGCATATTCAGGACTTTAAATCTCAATTCCCCGGGACCCTCATTAAAGGAGAGACAACCCCCATGTTCCTCTTGATTTTTTTTCTCATTCAGAGCGATCCTTTCGATCAAGTTTGCGGTAACAACCGCATCTTTAGGTGAATGCTCCAGATTACCTGAAAGGCGGCCATTTGCAAAAATAATCAATTGGATGCCCAAATCGTACCATTTCATCTCTATGTCCAACTGCGATAAACGGGCGACCTCGTCAGCAGTATCCGGGGAGCGTGGATCTAGAATAATCGAAAATTGGGCCCCTTCGATCGCATCAAGCGCCTCCTTGTTACCCATTTTTAGAAGCTCAATCCTCCGTTGCGCCCAGTCGTCCCTAGGTAAGCTTGTGAGGTGTTCTACACGGTGCCCCCTTGGCAGATCGATGGAGTCTATTTTTACAATCGTATTGACAATCCATGCGAGTGGAATAGCCTCATTAGGATCAAATTCCACCTTTAAAAATACCCCCCTAGAGTTGACAACAAAATGGTTGCTTGTCGATTGCTGTATTCTGTCGGATTCGCTTCCGGGTATTCTTGTTGTTCCGAATAACCTGTGGTATTGGTCCATGGCAAGATGCATCCCTGCGGGTACAAAAAGATCCTCTAAAACCTGGTTAGTTGCAAGTTCTCTGATTTCGAGTGCTGTTTGAATCGCCAAAGCTGCCCTAAGATGCTTCAACTTCACTTGGGGGCATAAACCTTGTTGAAGCGTAGGTTCTTTCAAAGGCCCGAGACCATAATAGTTTGAGCGCAATGGCAACGGCTCTCTATCCCGTAGATAGACGACCTGCTCCCAAACCGGAGCCAGCCAATTTTTTTCCCCCGTGGCGTAGATCAGCAGATCTCGTTGTAATTTGACCCCCTCATTTTTCTGAAATTCTTCTTGAAGGGCCACAGTTTTTTGGAATTCGGATTCGGATAGAACGGGGCGAACAGTCTCCAAAAAAACTTTTAATGTTTTAGAAAGAGGGGGGATAGGTACGCTCGAGAGCTCCCGGTCTTGCCACCCCTCTATCCTTAAAGAACGGAAGAAAAAGGCCCTGGGAAAATCAAGAATCCTATTTTCACGGTTGAGCACCCTTGTTGAGTGGATCCTCTCCAACACAAAAAGGACGCTTAAATCTAATTGATTTAATGTCTGTTTTTTTAAATCAGAAAAACCGGAAATAATATCTCTATATTTTTGAAAAACCGTAATCATAAGAATTGTCTCGTCAATCCAATAAGCTTTAAAATGCATTTAAAGGGTATTTGCAACTTTTATATATGTCAAAAAAATTTAAAATTGGTTTAAAAATACCGGGCATATTCTTTGCCTTTTATTTAAGTAAAGCATAAGATTTGAATATGAAAAAATCCCTCCTGCTTCTATGGGCCATTTCTCCCCTTTTTTCGAAACAAATCAGTGTCGACAAATATCTCTCACCCTACACCGGAGCCGACTTGTTTATCTCGTCGATCGAAACGCAAATGGAGGTGGAAGATTCGCTCAAGGAATGGGCCTCCCTTGATGAGGAGACTTGGCTATCGCAAGGAGCTGGCGGTTGCTACAGGCTCCTTTCAAGTTGCGCATGGTGGGCGCCGATCGGGATTCTTTCAGGTTTGGGGCAGCACGAAATTTTTGGCCACGGGTATCGGGTCAGAGAGTTCAGAAAGTATGGGTACAATCTTATTGGTTTTGACCTAAAGATGGATCAGAAAATCTCTTCGATTGCCGCGATCACGGCATACACCAGAAATGGGGATGAAAACCCCTTTTTGGACAACTTGATTGCTAGCGGTGGGACCGAAGCCAGCACTGTAATAACACAACGCCTTAGGGAGCTCTATTTTGAAAAAGGGCACATGGATGGCAGGCTCCATTCCCTCTATTTGTTTGGAGCCTCGGATCTTGTGCATTACATCGAAAACTTCAATAAAATCGAGGATAAAGAGACAGCAACAGCCGAAGGGAATGATATAGGAAACTATCTCAATACAGTGAACAAACTAAACCCTCAAAATCCTGTTACGATCTCACAGCTTTGTAAGATGTCGATGGTCTATTTACTGGACCCGTACCTGTGGGGATCTTTTGTAAGTTTTTGGTCCTACGTAGTACTCGGGAAAGAATACCCTACACCTGTCTTTCAGTGGAGCGCCGTCCGATTTGCCCCCGCATGTAGCATGAATTTGACCCCGTTTGGTCCCGAACTGATCGTCGAGCAATATATCTCTTTTAAGACAACCCCCTTCAAGACCTATTTTCGCCACACCCCCTACAACAAAAGGGGAATCTATGGAGCCGGATATAAGAATCTTTTTTTAAAATCTTACGAGAACTTCCATCTAGGTTGTATGTTTGATGCCTGGTATGCGCCAAAGCTCGGAAATATTGCCAATCCTGACCTGGAATTCGACCAAAAATCCCCTATGCGACCCGGAGCGCAAATTTTAGTAACTCTCAGAAGCGACTATGCGGCCTTCAACACCATTAATTTAGGTTGTGACGTGGGAGTAAAAACCCAAGGCTTCTTATTAGGCTCACCTGTTGAAAAAGGGTTCCTCGGAAGAGTTGTGCTGGAATTAGAGTTTTAAGCGGCCCTAATTTTTAGTTTTAGCCCCAAGATAGTAGGCAGGAAAATATTAAAATTTTTACGTTGAAACACAAAGCTACCTTGACCCTTTCTCTGGGGTAACGTGGATAGACGATCTCTATTTTATGGCTTCTCATCTACGGCCGTGTTTGTGATGAGCGATTTCATGTCTCTTTTTATAAACGAGCTTAAAATAATAAGCAAAGAGCCTATCACGGACAGAAAATCGGGACTGATTCCATACATCCAATATTCAATCAAACCCGAAAAAGGGATCGCAAGATAAAATAAAGGGCCTAAATAGAGCGGCTTGACCCGCTTAAAGGCTATACCCCTAAATGTCTGAATCAATATGGTGGTGATTGAAATTGCGAGTAACGGCGTCCAGACAGAAAATTGCTGCAAAGCGAGCGCCGTTTTGAGCCTTAGAGATTCAGGCAAAAAAAGGATTGCATAAATGCCAAGAGGAATAAAGCTCAAAACGGAAGTAAAAGTAAAAAAATATAATAAGTTCTCCTCGTTGGAGTGTCTCTCCCTATTCAACCCGTTCAATATTTGAGATAAAGCAGAGGTTATAGCGACAAGGACCCCCAATATACTAAAGGGATCGAAAATCCCCTTGTCCGGTTTTATGATGCAAATGACCCCTATCAAGCCGATCATGATCGCCATAAGATTGGACTTATCTGACCTATAACCATGAAATAACCGATAAAAAAGGGGCATAAAAAGGGGGGCGCTACTCCAAAATAGGGTTGCATGAAGAAGGGTTCCATGGATTAAATAGCCGAAAAAGCAGTATTGGCAAATAACCTCGACAAAAGCCCTCAGCAACTGCAGGCCAATGTTGTGGAGTTCATGAAATTTTTTGAAAGCCCCCGAAAAAACGAAAATCGGGACAATTAAAACCAGCGGGATAAAAAACCGAAAGAATAGCAGTAGCGAGAAAGGGAGCTCCTCCACCCCGACTTTCCCAAAAAACGCAAAAAGGGCCGCGAACATGGTGGATAAAACCATGTAGGTAACCGCAGTAGTCTCGGGCTGCGACAGGGATTTAATAAAACGTCTTATGGGCATGGCTTTGTGGGGTTTAATTGTATCGTAGCAGAGAAAGGGTTTCCCCCACAATAGAACCACGGTAAAACAGCTTAAAGCTCATCCAGGAAAAGATTTTTTAAATTATTTTTGCATTATACTAAAATTAAATTTTTAATTATCATTAAATTTTCCCCGCAAAGTTGCCTTAAATTGGGGAACATGGTAAAATCCTGTGAATTTTGAACAAGTGGATCTATGCAGCATACTGAGCAGCTACCGGCTTTCGGAAAATGGAGAAACAGACTTTGGCCTTTTCATCAGCATGAGATGAAAAAAATCTTTCCCCTGATTCTAATGAAGTTCCTGGTATCTGTTATTTATTGCGTCCTTTTTTGTTTAAAGGACACGATTGCCATTACTACCAAAGGTTCGGGCGCCGAGGCGATACCGGTACTAAAAAGTGTTGTAGTTTTTCCGGCCGCGTTAATCGCGGCTTTTTGTTATTCACGCATGTCGAGCGTCTTAAAGAAAACCACCCTCTTTTATGCTACCACCGCCTCCTTTTTGGCATTCCTGTTTGTTTACGCCTTCCTTCTCTACCCTTATCCCGACGCCTACACCCCCCATGCCACCGCCGATTGGCTCACATCAGTATTGGGTGAAAATCAATCGCACTGGATCTCTGTCTACCGCAACTGGATGCACTCGCTGTTCTTTGCAACAGCGGAATTATGGGGGAGCGTAATGATCCTCGTGGTGTTCTGGGGATTCGCTAATGAAATCACCACCGTATCGGAGGCAAAGCGCTCCTACAACATCTACATAGCAGCCGGGAACCTTGCCCCCCTTATTACTGGTAAAGCGGTAAACTGGATCAGCAAAAAACTCTCTATCTATGATTTCTCATTCACGGTGCAGTGCCTCATCACATTTGTTCTAGTAGCCGGGATCACGATCATAGCCCTTTATGGGTACGTGCAGAAAAACGTCCTTGCCAAACAGTTTGCACCCGAGTCGGTTGAAGCTTTGAAACCTTCCAAAAAAGAGAAAATCTCCTTTTTCCAAGGGATGAAGCACCTTGTCTCCTCACCTTATCTTCTGGGAATTACGGTCCTTGTGATCGGCTATGGCTTCTGCATGACCCTGGTTGAATTGTCCTGGAAAGCGAATCTGAAGATCGCATTCCCAAACCAGGCCGACTTCCAGGCTTTTACAGCGAATTGCCAATCCCTCGTCGGCGGTTTTGCCTTCTTTATCTCCGCATTTTTAGGGAGCTCCCTCCTCAGACGCTTCGGTTGGCTTGCAACAGCACAGATGGCTCCGATCACCGTAGGTGGGGTGGGTCTTGTTTTCCTTCTTCTGTCCTCAAATCCTGAATTAAACAACTTTATCAGCCCGATATTTGGAATGTCCCCTCTTTTCGTACTGGTTTATCTGGGAGCTTTTAACAACGTCTCGAGCAAAATAGCAAAATATTCCTTTTTCGATCCCACTAAGGAGATGGCCTATATCCCCCTTTCCGAAAGTGAAAAGGTCAAAGGGAAAGCCTCTATCGATATCGTCGGCTCGCGTCTGGGCAAATCGGGTGCTTCCTGGATCCAGCTCCTCCTCTTCGGACTTATGGGCACAAGCTCGGTACTCTCTATCACGCACTTGTTGGTGCCCATCGTGTTGATAGCTACGATAGGCTGGATGATCGCAGTCAGCTCATTGAATAAAAAATTTACACAAAAAACTTCTCAGGCACCAGATTTGGAGACTCTCACCTCCACATAATCGAGCCCCTTTCTCCCCCTTGGGATCTTTTGGGTGTAAAGAGTACTTTTTTGTATTTTTTTAAATCGAATGCAACAAATTCACTTTTAGCTACTTGGGAAAAAAACTACGCTATGCTAAGCTCTTTTAAATGCTTAAAGAGTTTAGTTTATGAAAAAAATGGATTGGGTCTCCCTGGGGTACATAGCCTCGTATCATTTCTGCTTAGCAATTTTTTTACCGTTGTATTTTTTCTATTTCTCCCCTTCAAAGACATTAATTTTTTCTATGATCGGCCTGGTTTTTGCGTGCGGCATAGGGATCACGGCAGGGTACCACAGGTGTTTCTCCCACCCAGCTTATAAAGCCCATCCCCTAGTCGAGTCGGTCCTCCTTTTCTTTGGCAACCTCGCGACCCAAGGAAGCGCTCTTCGTTGGTCCTATGAGCATAGATTGCACCATGCCCATGTAGATACCGATGAGGACCCTTACTCCGTCACAAAAGGGTTTTGGCACGCACACATACTTTGGCTATTTAAAGCCCGCCCCCCCATAGATGACCGGATAGTGAGCGATTTAAAAAGAAACCCCTTGATCCGTTTCCAAAACGATTACTATCTCCCTTTGCTGATCGCACAGCATGTTCTTGTGATCCTATTTTTTGGCTGGGTTACAAATGATTACTTCGGCTCATTTGTATTTTGCTATCTGCTGAGATCATTTTTCTCCCACCACACCACCTGGTTTATCAACTCCTTAGCACATACTTGGGGAGAAAAGAATTTTTCAAAAGAACACAGTGCCGTTGATAATTTCATCATTTCCCTCTTGACTTACGGTGAGGGGTACCATAATTACCACCACACCTTCTCAAATGACTATAGAAACGGGATCAAATGGTACCACTACGATCCTACAAAATGGCTAATCTTTATACTCTCCAAGCTAGGGCTTGCGTCTAACCTGAGACGTATGAATTTCGAGAAGATCCAGTTTCAGCTGATCCTTGAACATAAAAAAGAGCTCGTAAAAAAACTCACCCAGTCTTTCCTTGATTCGAAAGAGGACCTCATAGAAAGAGTGCATAAGCAAGCAGACGCTTTGACAAGTGCTCTGGAGGATTTTATCCAAAAAGGGAGGCGGTACAGGGAGATTGGCAAAGATTTAAAAGAGATCAAGAATCACTTGAAACTCGAGATCAGAGCTGTAAAAGACCAATTGAAATTTGAGTGGCGAAACTGGGATAACCTGTCAAATTATATCCATAAACTAAAAAAACCAGCCTAACGAGACATGCCATATGAGTACCGGTGCCTTGACCTATAAGCCAAGATTAGAAACATCCCACCTTAATTTCAATTTTTTGAATCCTCACGTCTCTAAGGAGGTGATCCTGGAGTCTATTGAGCTCTCTCTAAACGTCCCTGGATACATCCCCTTTTTGAGCACCTACACCGGAAGCTGTCGCCTATTGTATGGAATCTCCCTTTTGGTTTGCGGAATATTTCATGCAATTTTTGATGCTAAGAAAATGATCGAATTAGAGAGGTCAGAGTCTCCACCTAGATATGGATCACGTTCGGAGCATTTTTTTGGTATCCATACAGGAAATCCCGCAACATTTGCCAAAAGAGTGCAGCTCTATGCGAGGAGCGTCACAGATATTTGCAAACTTGCCCCAAACCCTGATGTGGAAAACGATCAAATTATCGGCTATTACGAGGATAAAATTCGCCACTTACAATGGGCAGTGCACGGGCTAGCGAATATATTTCGATCGATTGTTGAGATTAGCTTTCCAGTCGGGATAGGAAATCTCACCCTATTTTTATACGATAACTTAAAAAAATACCGATTTGAGTATGTGATCTCAGAAAAAAACAGCGATGATGCCCCTGGTGAATATAATTTTTTCGTTAGAAATAGTGCCTAGCGGGAGATGAGATAATTTAAGATTTTTTATTTTTTCTATCGCTTTTGATCCCCGCCATATTCACTCTTTCACAAAAACGTATTTTTGGAGTAAAGTAAGTTATTTAAAATTGAAATGCATTTTACCTTTTTTTTGGAAATAAACTTTTAGGATTTTTTTGCATAAAACCCCTAATACAAATCCGAAATCTCTCATCAATTTCGGGTCTTTTTCATGAATATCAAGCGATCCTTAAGGCATGGGGCTTTTAAGATTTTGCTTTTTTTCAAACAAAAGAGGGAATCATTTTCCAAGATCAGAGCTTTTCTCCCATTTCTTCTTCTATTTTTTCCGTATCAATTTCCTCTTTTCGGGAGAAGCGACTATGTAAATACCGAAATCCCTCTCGAACTGGACGCCCCATGGACTACCGGCCCTCTTTTTACCCCGTCCGCGGTCATTGTACCTAAAGGGAGTATCAACATTCAGCCTTACGTCTTTGTAAATGAGGTCCGAGGTCATTTCATAACTCACGGCTTTAGGGCCCTCGGTTCTACCCTTCATAACGTGAATTTTGAAACCTACATTACCTACGGTTTGACCCATAGGATGAACCTGATACTTGTCGGGCAGCTAAATTCGAATGAAAAGCGGGGGAAAACCTATACCGGGATAGGGAATTCTCTCATAGGTTTTAACGTCCAGCTTTGGAAGGAAGATCCCTACTCACTTTTGCCTGGAGCCAAATTTCTATTTCTTGAGGGATTCCCAACGGGAAGCTACCAAAACCTCGATCCGTTCCTAGGCGGCGTTGATGCCACAGGAGACGGCTGTTTTTCGACAAGGATAGGAATCGTTTTTGGAAAGACTTTCCACATCCGAAATTATATTTGGTTGAGTTCTAGGCTGTTTTTAAGCACCAACTTTTTTCATCCGGTATCGGTTGAGGGTTTAAACTCTTACGGCGGATCATTACACACAAAAGGGAGGGTTTACAGACAAAATTCCTTTCCGGCAAGCGTGGGGATGGAGCTCTCTTTTTCCAAGAATTTGAGCGTTGCCCTCGATATTGTATCCACATACATCGGCCCTGCAACTTTCAAGGGAAATCCGGGGGTCTTGATAAACGGACAATCGGCAACTGTGGGGTATCCTTCTGTCTATCAGATCTCCTTAGCCCCGGCAGTCGAATGGAATTTCAGCTCCCAATTCGGGATTATTATGGGTGGGGTGTTCACTGTTTTTGATAAAAATGACGATCGCTTTACCTCTTTCGTCTGTTCTATAAACATCAACAAGTAGCTTCATTCCAAGTTTAGCCTGCATACTGTTCATAATTGATTGAAAAAAAGTACCAAAAACTCTAGATCGAGAGGTACAATTAGAGGATTGCCCTTTGCCCGATAATGAGCATGCTTTGATAGAAGATTTTCTCGACTTCATGGAATCTTTTTCCCACTCTTCGGATCCTTCTATTAAAAATTTTGTAGAGGAATTCGATCAGATTTTTAGAGCATTCAAAAACCTTAAAGCCACACTTAAAAATAGTACCCACTCTTTCACTGCCCCCGATCCTTTGGTCCACAAATACCAGGTAAACTTTTTTTGTGACCTAACGGGTCTATCGATTGCGACTGTGGAGTCACCCGAAACCTATTTCCAATCGGTGGATGAGCTCGTAAAAGTGAATATCCCTTATCCGGTCATTTTACAGGATGTGTTGAGAGTCTCGGAAAAAACGGTTCAAAAGGGGCTTGATGAACTGCATCGAATGCTAAAAGCGAACCGAGTTGACGAGGCGAAAAACTTGTTGGATCTTTTGATTGTAATAGCCCCGGATTACCCCCATTTATGGATTTTCAGGGGAATTCTCCTTTTCCAGGAAAACAAAAGACCCCAGTCAATAGAAAACCTGATGATCAGCGTATTCCAAGCCCCTTTTTCACTCTATGGATTAGTGCCACTTTTAGTAGTTCTTTGTGATGCCGATCCTAAAATAGAAGGGGAACTGTTAAAATGGTTTATTGAACATAAGGATAAATTTACCATAGACTATGATACCCCCCCTTCATTCAAAAAAGCGATACTCGAATCGACCTTTCCCAAAAAGGGAGATCTTTTATCATGCCTACCCAAGGGGCTTGGGAGCCGCTATAACTTCTTAGTGCAAAAACAGGAATACCATCGGTTAAAAAACGCCGCATTTCCTAAAAGTCTTCTTGATCCATTTAAAAATCTTTTCGATGATACACTTGAAAAAATTTCCTCCTCCTCTTTGGAGCCTACCATGAGATTTTTTTTAAAAATCATCCAGAAGCCGCCAGAAGAAATTGACAAAACAGTCTCGAGTCAGAATCTTTACCTCCATAGCCTCGCCCTTGTGTCGAGAGGATTTTTTTTAGGGCTTAAAATCCCCCATAAATGTTTTCATAGCCAAAAGGACCCCCAGGATTTGATCGAAGAGCTCTTAAGTGCCTCTCTTCTGCTCTCATTTCTTTTTACCCTCCTAGTTCTATTAGAAAAAAAAGATCCCCTATTTTTGAAAATGGACGACCCTTTTCAAAAACTCCTCTATTTCATGTCCAATTCGTTGCCCCTTTCTCGTCAACTCAAAGACCTGAAACTTATCGACCCCCTCATTCTCGACATCATCGAACGGATCTGATTCGTTCCCCCTTTCTCGTCAACTCAAAGACCTAAAAACTTATCGACCCCCTCATTCTCGACATCATCGAACGGATCTGATTCGTTCCCCCTTTCTCGTCAACTCAAAGACCTAAAAACTTATCGACCCCCTCATTCTCGACATCATCGAACGGATCTAATTGAATTTTTCTCTTTCTACATTTTCTACGAGTATTCCAAGTTTATGAAAGGGGGTTTAAAATACCTACTCAATCCGATTTTATCCCTTTCAATCCTTTGGTTTTTACCCACAGATTTCCTAGGACACATACTCCAAAAGATTTTAATTTTATTGATGCTCTAGTCCGACTTTCTATCCGTCGGGAAAGGCTTTTTGAAAAGAGAATTTCAGGAGGCATCTTAAAAGAAAAAAAATCATCTCCAAGCCTATTAAAAAGTTGATTTATTTAACTGTTTTATGGAATATTTTTAACATGTCGTAAATAAATGACCCTTAAAGTGATAAGAATTGGTCTTTTATAAAAATCGTCATACGTAAAAAAATAATAAAGGAAATATATGTACGCAACAACCAGCACACCTGTGTTACCCGGTATAGAGGGATCCTGTCTCACACAAATTAGAAGCGTCAGACTGGCGACCACTTCTCTTTTGCTGTTGGCTCCCTGGCTCATAGCGAGAAACTCGGTGACAGCAAAACTCCTCACCCTCCCGATGCTCTTTTCTGCGGCGATTATCAATACCAATAATCTCCCACAAGAGAATCAAAACCCCGTTTTAAAAACGGTAAAAATTATACACGGTTTCGCATCTGCACTTCTTTTAAATCTCATTGGTCTTAGATTCAGAAGCTTTCCCACTTTTATCCTCTCGGTATTAGCATTTGAAATTATTAAATTGAACACCTCGGACAACTCAGAACATCTCCACATCAATATTGGCCCAAACATTAGCCATAGATCTGGACAAAATTTTGGTGGATTTGATTCCGGATTAAGTGGCTTTAGCGAGGTGAACGTAGGTCATCGATATCCCTATCAAGAGCCTCAAAGAAACTACACCGTAAGGCACAGAGTAGGCTCTGATCGTTCGGACTCCTTCGCCGGAGGAGCTTTTTTAGATGGTAGCTCTGTAACGCAAAGACCTTTTCCAGGTTCGACTCATTTGAGATTTGTCCCTCAGGACGCTCAATTCCAAGATGATGACCATGTCCAAAGTCGAATGGGCGACAGCCGGGCCGTTTACGAAGGCGTTAGACATGTCGTGGCACAAGATTCTGAGAGTTCTGTCGATCCAACCGATCCTAGAGCTGGTATGTTCCCGTCATCAGCAATTGTTAATCCATTTGCGGGTTCCCAAAATGGGCTTAGGCACCAGGTAGGGGGCTCTAATTCGGAGATTCGGCTACCTCTTCCAGAAGCTGGGGAAGCAAATGCTGGTGAAGATTTTTTCGCAGCACCGATTTCAGCTCAAACCCATCATCAAAGACGCTCAAACAGAGTGCAGCATGCATCTTTTAAAACCCCTGCTCCGATCCAAACCCAACATCAAAGACGTAATATCAGAGGGCAATCTGCATCTTTTGGAGCACCAGCCACAATCCAACCTTTAACCTCAAGCAGTGGGTCCCAAGGAGAATCTGCATCTGCTGATAGGGATTCATGGGGATTTGCCGGAATAAGTAGTTTGGTCGCAAATGGCGAAAGGCACATTCCAGGCAGCGACAACGCAAAATAGGGCTATTTAAGGATTGATTATGAAAAAAACAATTTTATTCTTTGTGCTTACACTTTCAAGTGTATTCGCCTATGCAGAACCATGCAGAAGATTAACCGGAAAGGATCCTACGGGGCACACCCTTGAATTAGATGATGGATCAGTTTGGAAAGTGCACCAAAACTCATTGCCAAGATCCAAAAACTTTTACAAAGAGGGTGATCTTATTGTGATCTACCCTGTGATATTACGATTTTTATCCGACTCGATGTTTTTCTTTCACAATAAAAATAGTGGACAAAATGTGAATGTTGATCTTTCACTTGGACCTATTTCAGGAAGACCCGGTTGCGTAGAAATAGAGGAGATCGATTTTTATCGAGGGATACTTTTACTTAGAGACGGGTACAACAATCGATTGACCTGGCAGATTAATTCCGATTCGTTGACTCAGCTTCGCCAATGGAAGCCGGGTCAGGCGGTCATACTGGGATCAAATAGACGCCATGCGAATATATTTGGCTCTCCCTATGAATTTTCTTTAATTAATGTAGAAAAAACAGAAATCATACAAGCTAATAGGATTTAAAATGCAATCGATAACATCTCTTGACCCCCAAAGACAAAATCCAGCAGGACTGTACGGTAGAGGGCCTGCATCGGAGATTCCGGATATAAAGGAATTTGTGGTTAGAGTCGCCTCAATTATTTTTGGCTTATTTTCGTCTGCCTACATACTGAAAAATCATAGGTTGATCGTTGCACTTCCACTTTTAAGTGTCACTGCCACGGTAAGCGCCGTAGGGAACTACTACCCCGGTTATGTCCTGGGATTAATTGGAAAATAAGTTATCGAACTTTACCTTTCTCCTATTGAAGAATAGGGGGAAGGTTTTTAAATATCTAAATCGATATTAAGAATGAACGCTAATGCGTTCTTTAATCCCATCCCGCCAGGTCGAATGATGTACTGGATATCTGGTTGTAAAGCTAGTTTGAAATAGTTGATCCTGTAAGAAGCCTCCAAAGAAATTTCTACCCCACTAGCTCCTAGATTCACAGCCTCGTCTTTTGAAAAAAAACTAGAAGCAAGACCCAAGATCAAATGATTTTCATACCGTATCGGTAGAAATTGGTCCACCTGCATACCGCAACCGAAAAAATAAGGGATTATTAATGAACTAGGATCGCCAATACTCCCCTGGACAAAGGGACGGTATCTATCATAAAAGTTGTACTCTCCGATCAAATAGCCTGAAAACCCCACTTTTTTGTAAGTATCGTAGCTAATAGCGATCTGGCTCCTATTGTAGTTCAAACCCGCAACTAACCTCCCCTGATTTGCATTTAAGTGGATCTCAACCTCTGACATAACAAATACGTTTTCAAAGAAATTTCTCCATAATCCAAATGAGTAAATTTCATTGAGGGAATAGATTGCCTCTTCTCCATTGAAAATTCCCAGTTTCAAACCGAGTATTTTTTGATAATCATAGGTCAAAATAGCACCGGGAACAGCAGAAGGGTAGGCCGGAAACCCTTGGATAGTCGGGGGGGTTTCATAGCTATTATTCAGAAGGAATTTAGCATTTAAAATGACACAAAGATCATTAGTACCCAACATCCTACCAAATTTTACAGAAAAGTTGCCCAAGCTCTGCTTCACCCAGTACTCGGAAAACTGGACATAATTGGGTGCCGATATCCCGTCAAAAATCATCGCATCCCCCGTCAAAAAAAAAGAGGGATTTTTTCCCTCGTGGGCCTCGAGATTGATGAAAAGCTCTCCGCCCGGATAGTGGAGGATTTTTTCGGAGTGGAATAGTAGGCCAAGATCCACCAACCACTGATTCAAAACGCCTGTTTTGATCCCTCCGACAAGATTTGCATCCAAGTGGTACATAAAAGAGCCAACAAAATCGATCCCCTGCTCATGGAGAGCTTTTTTGAAGTTAAACATCTCCTCCTCGTCAACCACAAGCGGTTTTTTGGAGTAGGAAAAAATACTACTATTCCAAAAAAAGAGGGTCAAAAGTATCGCTTTGTAGATCGATTTGATAAAATTCTCCGTCGCTTTTGCTTTTAAAGATTAGAAGAGCCTCTATGGGTTTGGTCAACTCTTTTTTAGACATTTCGATTTGCAGTTTCAGCTTTTTTGCAAGAAAAGAGGCTTCGTTCTGTGTGCAGGGCTCTTTACTCTGGTACTGCAAATAGAGCTGTCCCTCCCTTACCCCACATCCCCGATCGATAATTTGAGGAAAGATTGCAACTACAGTCTTATTGATAGTCTTCACCGATTTTAAATCCGGATCCGAACAGAAAAACTCGGCAAATAAGCATAAAATACATCTAATCATTTTAGGCAGGTACTAATTTATTTGTCTCAGGGTCTAACACAAAAAGACTTAAATGACCCTGTTTCATCGTAATTTTGGCTATGGAAGGGGGAGAAACGGGCCCTTTTGTCTCAGGATCATTGAATTCTATGTTTATATCCATTTGGTTCCTCGTGAAAGGCTTTGGAATCAAAAAAGGGTTTAGATCCAGACTGCCATTCAAATAAAATAGGAAGTCATCTGAAATTCGCTGTATTAAAAAGACCGCCTTCGTTTTATCCAGAAAATATTCTGAGGAATAATTGATTGCGACACGTTTTACAGATCTATGGAAATCCCCTCCATAGGAATTGGACACCAAATTGTACCTTTCATAGATTTCGGTATTGAAATCTTTGATAAAAACTTCCATTTTTGGGGGCAATTGGTCATTTGCTTCTTTAGAGCAGCTGAGCAAAACAAGGAAAATAAACGACTTGAGAATAACTTTTGACATACAATTAGGCAGAATACTGCGTTAAATATTCTTTGACAAGATTGTCAAGACACTTTCTATAGGTTGCCCCCAAAATTGCGTGGTCAAAATATTTCAGCCCCCCCTTCTCAATATCTAATCGGACGATTTCAACATCAAAGTATTTTTCTCCAAAAACATAACTTTTAAAGTCGATTAAAAAAGGGATCGGATCCCCTTTTGAAATAAAATTCACAACCCTTTTAGCCGATTTTCTGGGAATCAAGCAGGCACCTCCGAACGAGAAGACTTCAATCCTTTCTTTTTGTTCCTCAGTGAAATTTTTTAGCGCAAGGTCAGTTGTCAGAGCTCCCCGGCTATGGGAAAAAATGATCAATTTTTTTTCTTTATCCGCGAGTAAAGACCTCAAAAGATCCTCGAGAAGGATAGCTCCGTGTGTTTTTATCCCTAGGTACTCCTTAGCGGAGTTCAACAAATCCCGGCCCGATCCCTGTGTCGCCAAATGAACACACCGGACTTTTTGATTGAATCTTGTTGAAAGATCGTAGCAAAGGTGCTCAACAACCGGTTTTTCGGTGGAAATGCCGTTTACAAAAAGGATCGCCAATTTGTTCTCTCTAAGGTGACTATTGATCTCAAAAACCTGATCCATCTCGTAATTTTCCGGCTCCTCAAGACCCATAAACTGCGCTCCGAAGGTTTGTAGTCTTTGCCCAAGCGATAGACTTAAAGGGAGGTGTTTGCCCAAAAAATCTATAAAAGAACCAACCGCATATTTTTGAGATCTAGTAAGATGAAATCCTACCCATCCCCCTTTGGGATCACTGTACCGCAGAGGATTATTGAGACAATATACTGTCCGGTTCAATGTAAAATCAAAACCAATCGGATCACAAGTCAAGAACCTCCCCTCTTTTTGCGCATATATTCTTAGAGGAAAAATGGAGATTTCTAGATTTTGGACCGCTCTTTTCCCCCTGTATCTCCAAGGCGATATAGGATTCGTACCCCCCTTTAATTCTCTGAACGCGCTATAACAGATTTCCTCTTTGATTTCGTTCGTTCCAGGCTCTTGCAAACGGACAATGTTGCCCCAAAGATCGCTCCAAACCCTGTAACCACTTCCCTCTTTATAAATAAATACCGTGCGGGCCTCGTCCGTCCCCTCCTCTTTTTTCAAAAATCTGAACTCTTTGAGCTTTCCCTTCTCAATGCAGCCTATCTCATCCCAATCCTCGTAGATAAACTTCTTCAAAGACCCACCTTTTTCTTTCATCGAAAGCACCCTGCCAAACGGATCGATGTCAAAATAGATCTCATCATCAGACATAGAAAAATGAGTGCACCTTTGCAAACTATCTTCACAGTGTGTTGAATTTATATTATCAGACGAAATCTTGATTCTACCGGGGATATAGTTGTGGTGAATCTCTAGATCGCCGATCTGCTCGAATACCAACTGATCTTCTTCATCATAACCGTAGTGATGGAGAACACCCCCACATTCAGCTTTGATAGGATTTCCCGTAGGATCCCATTCTAAGATCTCCCCTAAAACCGGGCCCTCTTGCAAATCCCAAGCCTCCCCTTTAGACGAGACGACACTGCTGGATGAAAAATCGATCTCAAAGGCAATATCTCGATTCAGGGTGATCCTTTTCTTATCTTTTGTCCGCTCGTAGCTGACACAAGCTCCGTTAAGGAACTTCTCATAGATACATTTCCGTTCATCGTTATAAAGGCGGTACCCTGACCTATCCGTATTGAACTCGCCGTATTCAAGGAGCCTTCCCCTTCTCTTGAACCAGTAGCGATACTCTTTCGTTAGGATGATCAAATCCGCATCATGATCATTCCTGATATATTCGACCTCTAAAGATCCATCCCGATAAATTTTCTCCAATTGTCCCTGAGAATCGTAAAAATACCCTGTCTCGACTCCCCCCTGAACCATTTTTGTCAAACGCCCATTTGGATCCTTTTGTACTTTCACCTCAAGGTCGCCCTCCCTAAGGATCTCAAAATTTTCTGAAAAAATGACAGCACATTGCAGAAAAACCAACCCACAGAATATCAGGCGCATATACCTTCTCTTAAAAAAGCGGTTTTTGACTTTAGCTTAAATATCTATAAACTTTCAATTAGGATAAGAACCTAGTGCCGGGTTCGCCCGAGCGGGTTGGATTTTATTTAGCAGGTGTTGGATTTCTTGACGAGTTGCCCGGATTCGATAGATTTTATGAGGGAAGAGGTCTAGTAGAGATTTAAACCTTTAATCACTGGGGACTCATGTTCATATCCCAAAATGGATAACTTACCGGGTTCAAGCACAAATTGGGCACCTGCCTCTATTGGCAATTTCAGATATCTTGCTATCAAAGCCCTGCCCACGTGGCCTGACAAAAATAAAAGTGATTTCCCTTCAATCTTCTGTAAAAACCGATCTACACGATCACTGATTTCTTTTGGGCTTTCGCCACCGGGGCAGCCATATTTAAATACTGTCCAATCCCTTTTTTCTATCTCTCGAATCTGTGGAGTGGTGAGCCCCTCATAATCGCCGTAGTTCCATTCATTTAAATCATATGTAAGTTCACAATCTTCAAATCCGAGAATTTTTGCGGTATGCCTTGAACGTATCGAGGTGCTAGAATAGATAGCGTCAAATTCTTCCTTTTCAAAAAAACGGCCAAGCAACTTTACCTTTTTTATCCCCTGAGGAAGAAGATCCAAATCGCTGAAACTTGTATGCCGTCCGTTTTTACTCCACTCAGTTATCCCATGCCGAACAAGCCATATTTCTTTTAAATCGCTCATGTGCTTTACATATTTGTTCACCTAATTTTAGAGAAGGGATAGTTTTTGCCGGCTCGGATCATTCCTAATAAAAATTTCTCCCTAGAATCTTGAATAGGAGTAGACTAATTTCGAATAATCAATTGACAATTAACTTCTTAAGGATCGATAGATTTGATTATGAGAAAACGATCAATTAGCTTGTTTGTTCTTACCATGATGAACCTAGCTGCCATTATCAGCCTAAAAACCTGGCCGTTTGCAGCGAGCTTTGGGCTCGGATCAGTGCTTCTGATACTTTGTGTCATCATTGGCTTCATGATTCCGGTCGCCTTCATATCAGCGGAGCTTGCAACTGCATGGCCTCAGACCGGCGGGGTCTACATCTGGGTGAAGGAGGCTTTTGGTCACAAAATCGGATTTTTGGCTGTTTGGCTACTTTGGATCGAAAACGTCGTCTGGTATCCAACTATTTTGACTTTTATAGCGGGCGCTATCGGTTACACATTTGGGGACAATCTGGCTAACAACCCTTGGTTCACCGCAATTTCCATCAATGTGATCTACTGGGGCATGACCCTTTTTAATCTACGGGGTCTTAAGGAATCAGGAATTTTCACCTCCTACAGCGTCATACTCGGCACGCTAATTCCGGGAGCTTTGATTATTTTGATGGGTCTAGGATGGTACTTTTCAGGAAACAAAGTCGAGATACCTATCGACACGAAAAGCATTTTGCCCGATGTGGGAACTATTGCAAGTTTAGCTGTAATCGCAGGACTCGTCGAAAGCTACTCAGGGATTGAGATGAATGCAGTGCACGCAGCCGATGTTCAAAATCCCCAAAAAAGCTTTCCGATTTCCATTTTTATCACGATCTTAGTCCTCACCCTTTTTTCCACTCTCGGAACCCTTTCGGTTGCTATGGTTCTCCCTTCTAGCACGATTAGTTTCACCTCGGGTGGAATTGAAACTGTGGCATACATTTTCCAAAAATACAACCTCTCGTTTCTTACACCCATAGTCGGGCTTTTCATCGCTTTAGGGGCTCTAGCAAGCCTTTCAACATGGATTATCGGCCCCTCCCGCGGTCTTCTGACGGCAGCAAGGTTTGGTGATCTCCCCCCAGTGCTCCATAAAACCAATAAAAAAGGGATGCCTCTTGGGATGTTGATCTTGCAGGGTGTCCTTGTCTCGATCATCAGCACCCTTTTTATTCTTCTACCCAGCGTGGGTCACTCTTTTTGGATCTTGGAAGCGATGGTGGCGCAGCTCTATATTATCATGTATATCCTCATGTTTGCAGCGGCCATCTGTTTGAGGTACACCCAGCCGCAAGTATGGCGCCCTTTTAAAGTACCGGGTGGAGCTATCGGTTTTTGGCTCACCAATATAATCGGCTTTATAGTGTTTCTTTTTGTCCTTGTGATCGGCTTCATCCCCCCAAGCGAGCTGGGCAGTGCAGATCTAAAGGTCTATGAAATAGTCCAGGTGGCGGGGATGATTTTCTTCGTAGCCGCACCTTTCATCATAACCTTGTTCAAAAAGCCCTCGTGGGATGAGATCTCATGAAAAAAAGTTCCAAAGAGATCCTCCCGCTAAGCATGACATGGGAAGACCTGATTTTTATTAACTTTCCCTGCGATCCCCATCGTCTCCAAAAACTGCTCCCTCAGGGTATGGTGGTCGATACCTACGATGGAAAGGGGTACATCACGATAGCCCCGCTTACAATGAAAGATTTTTCATGGAATGGCTTCAAAGCGATTTTCAACCCCTCATTCTATGAGTGCAACCTAAGAACTTACGTCAAGGTTCAAGAAAAAACCGGTGTCTACTTTTTTTCTCTAGACGCATCCAGCTTTTTCGAGGTCTTTGGAGCAAGAGCCCTTTTTCATCTGAATTACCGATTTAGAAAAATTAGGTTCAGCCTTCAAAATGATTCCTACCTATTTCAAATGTGCTCCCCTTACTCCTCCAAAAAAAGGACAATCATCCAAGCTCGGATAAGTTCCGAGAAAGCGGTTAACGACCCTTTGACCGACTTTATCAGTGCTAGGGAGAGCTATTTTGTCCTGAATAAGTCTCATATCTACGAAGGTAATGTCAAACACCCCCCCTGGAAATTTCAAAAGATCGAAGATATAAAACTCGACACAGATCTTTTCAAAGATCTTCAATCGGGGATAGATCTTAAGACTATAGCCCCAGTTTTAGCGGTCTATGCAAAAAAAACGGTTGTGAACGCCAACTTTATCAAGCCCGCCTTCTATCCTATCGTATTTTTTGATAAAACCTGCGGGCTATGCAGTTTAGCAGTAAGGACGCTCCTTTTCCTTGACCGATCCCATTTTTTGCGGTTCGCCCCCCTTGAAGGGAAAACCTACTACCAATATTTCGACAAGCCCCCAAAAAAAGACCGGATCCTATTAAAGCAGGATACAGGTTCAAACGATGGGGCCGACGCTTTATTGAAATTACTTGATTACCTCCCCTGGTTCACCGGTATTTTTGCAGTTATAAAGCTTATCCCGTTGAAAACCCTCAACCGGTGTTACGATTGGGTCGCAAAAAAAAGAAAAGATTGTCCGCTGAAAGTAAAAAAAATTGGCGACTCCAGGCTTTTGCCCTAAAATTTATTAAAATACACGCATCGAAAAGCGAAAATCCAAAAAGAATAACAAGCTACCATTCTCCTGTTTAGGGCTGCTTGTCTTGTACATATTCTAACTGTCCGTTCTTTAGACCATCGGGGGCTCTAAATAAATTCTTAATTGAAAATAACGGGAGGTGTCTGCTAACCTCAACGAATGACTAGACCTTCCATCAGTGTTTTTGTTCTGACCATGATGAATCTTGCAACGATTCTTAGTATCAGAAACTGGCCCTTTGCGGCCGAATTTGGCTTTTCGTCGCTATTTTTCATCTTGCTAGCGGTGCTTACATTTTTTATCCCATCAGCTCTCGTGTCTGCCGAATTGGCGACCGGTTGGCCTCAGCAGGGGGGAATATTTGTCTGGGTTAAAGAAGCTCTCGGAAACAAAATGGGGTTTTTGGCCGTATGGCTCTTGTGGGTGGAAAACGTCGTGTGGTATCCCACAATCCTCTCTTTCATCGCCGGGACGATCGCATACGGGATCGACCCAAAACTTACAGACAACGCTATTTTCACCTTTTTTACAATTCTGTTTGTTTTTTGGGGTGTTACCCTCTTAAATTTTAAGGGGATCCGCTTATCAGGTTTCATTAGCACAGTCGGCGTTATTTTTGGTACCCTTGTGCCTGGTTCCCTGATTGTGATCCTTGGACTTTCATGGTTGTTTGGTGGAAGGCCGATGGAGATCGAGATGAGTTGGGACGCTTTTTTTCCCACCGTTACGCACCCCTACCAGCTTGTGTTCTTGGCAGGTGTCATTCTCAGCTTTGCAGGGATAGAAATGAATGCCGTCCACGCCAATGTCGTTGAAAATCCACAAAGAAGCTACCCATTGGCCATCTTGGTATCGGTACTCCTTATCGTGTTTTTTACAAGTTTTGGTACCCTCTCTATCGCGATGGTAATCCCCCAAAAAGAGATCAATCTTGTGGCAGGAGGGGTAGCCGCCATCGATTATTTTTTGACCGCCTACGGACTTAAAGGGTATATACCTTTGATCTCGGTCCTCATTTCATTTGGAGCCCTAGCGGGTTTAAGCACTTGGATAGCCGGACCCTCAAGGGGATTGCTCACTGCAGCGCAAACAGGAGACCTTCCCCCGATCCTTCGCACAATGAACAAACAAGGGATGCCGGTGGGGATGCTGATCTTTCAAGGAATTATCGTAACTGTATTGGCCCTGGTATTTTTAATTATGCCAAACATAAACAGCTCTTTTTGGATGATGACCGCGATGGTCTCCCAGCTCTATCTTTTGATGTACTTACTCCTTTTTATCTCAGCTATCGTTTTAAAAATTAAAAAACCCGAGGTGCCTAGAGCCTTCACGGTGCCGGGCGGGACCATCGGGATGTGGATTGTCTCGAGCATAGGGATCATCTCAAGTCTTTTCTGTATTGTCTTTGGATTTTTCCCACCAAGCCAGCTTGATGTTGGTGACGTGTTACAATACGAACTTATTCAAGTTGTGGGGATTATAGTTTTTTGCGTGACCCCTTTTATCATCTTGTGGTTTAAGAAGCCAAGTTGGAACACATTAAAATAAAAAAGGGGCTCGTTGGAGCCCCTTTTTTTGTAAATCAATCTATTTCAAAGATTAACGAGCAGCAATAGCAGCTTTAAGCTTGCTTACAACTTCGCCCATTTCTTTTTTAATAGTAGATTTTCTAGAAGTCTTACGACGCGTAGCTTTTCTTTTTGTAGCTTTACGACGTGTAGCTTTTTTAGCACCTGTCTTTTTAGCTGCTTTTCTAGAAGTCTTACGGCGTGTAGATTTTTTTACAGCTTTTTTAGCGCTTTTTCTTACTGGTCTTTTAGCAGCTTTTTTAGCATGCTTTCTGTGCGAATGCTTTTTAGAAGCTTTCTTTGCTGAAGCCTTTCTTACAGCTTTCTTTTTTGCTACCATGTTATTTTCCTTTTTTTTGTTTTAAAAAGCTTTTATACCCAAATTAAGGTCTTTTAATTGCAATATACAAATTAAATAATTAAAATCTATTTATAATTAAAAAAAATTCTAATATAAGTTTAGGATGGTTTCTAGAGCGTTTTTAACTCTAATTAATTACGGGCCGATTAGATTATATTTATGCTTAAATTCTTCATTTTTTCATTTTTTTCATCTTAGATGCTCCCTCGATAACCAGGGAGACAGACAAGCCGGTCCTTTACTCGAAAAAATGCTGAAAATGGTGTGAAAAAGTCTTTTTTGGGGTCGAAAATCTTAGTGCTTTGGTGAAAATTTGAGACGTAAGTGATCCTGAGCATGCCAAGGAACTCGTTCGGCTAGGGGGTAAATTCCAAGTCGCTTGTCTTTTAATAGGCAAAGTGGCCATTTATGAGTCATCCTGCGTTATTGGACATCTAAACCGCTCTATTTCAATGAAATAATAGTTTGACAAAAACCGTTTTTAAACCTATGAAGATAGAAATAGTACTTTCTAGAGGTGTTTTTTGGAACTAGCAAACGGACAATCAAAGCGGGTAATTAACATTTTTATACTCGCTATGCTTAACGTATCGGTAATGGCCAGCCTCAGAAGCTTGCCTTTAGTGGCGGAATTTGGATACAGTTCAATTTTCTTTTTTTTAATTGTGGCGTTGACATTTCTACTTCCTCAGGCTCTAGTCGCGGCCGAACTGGCGACGGGGTGGCCAAAGTCAGGGGGAATTTACATATGGGTTCGGGAAGCCTTGGGGGATAAATGGGGTTTTTTTGCTATTTGGATCCAATGGGTTCATAACGTCACCTGGTTCCCGGTGATACTCTCATTCGTGGCTACAACGATGGCTTATGTTTTTTACCCGCCATTTATTGAGAATAAGTACTATGTTCTAACGGTCATTCTTGCAAGCTTTTGGGGAATGACTATTTTTAATTTTTCAGGAATTCGGATCTCAAGCTGGTTCAGTACCTTTTGTGTCATAGCCGGGACAATCCTGCCGGGGATCTTTTTGATCGGTCTTGGCATCCTATGGGTATATACAGGGGAACCATTACAAATTAAATTAACTGCAGATAGTCTTTTGCCCGATTTAAGCAGGCTCGACAATATCGTCTTTCTCGGGGGGCTCTTTTTGTCCTTTGCTGGGCTGGAGGTAACAAGTGGTTATGCCGGCGAGGTTCAAAACCCGCAAAAAAACTTTCCGTTTGCGATCCTTATGGCCGCAATCATTACGTTTGTTCTTTTCTTGTTAGGCTCTCTATCGATTGCGTGGGTGATCCCCAAAGACCAAATCAGCCTAGCTTCGGGCCTAATGGCAGCCTTGAAAATATTCCTGGATAACTACAACCTAGCCCCGCTGCTTGGATTTTTGGGAGTCTTGCTTGTCGCAGGTGCGGTCGGGGAAACAAATGCCTGGATTATCGGGCCTGTTAAAGGACTTTACACCACTTCCCGCCACGGGAACCTCCCACCGTTTTTTCAAAAATTAAACAAAAACCAGATCCCTGTAAACCTTCTCTTTTTTCAGGCGATCATTGTCTCCTTTGCTGCCTTCATGTATCTTTTGATGCCCTCCATAAGCAGCGCTTTCTGGATTCTTACAGCACTAAGCGCTCAAATCTATCTTGTGATGTATGTGATGATGTTTATATCAGCGATTCGTCTAAGATACACACGGCCAAACGTACCAAGAGCCTACCAGATTCCCCATCCCCACAAAGGGATGTGGTTGATTGCGGGTATCGGTATCCTCACCTCAATTTTCGGAATCTTCCTCGTATTCATCCCCCCTGCTCAGTTTAAGGATGAATCTGTCATCACTTACGTATCCTTTTTAGTAACAGGTCTTGTTTCGATGGTAGCCCTCCCGCTGATCATCCATGCATTCAAGAAACCCTCGTGGAATCAGGTAGAAACAGCTCACGGCGAAGAGGATGAACATCCTACACACAAAGATTCGCATTAATAAATCGATTAGATTTGAAGCCAAATGAGGGGGCCACTAAAACGGCCCTCTTATTTTTGTCCCAGACGAGCACAGGATCTTTCCAAGCACCCTCTTTTTTCATGAGCTCAATAAGAGCCTCCAACGCTTGGGATTCATGAATTTGAGTGGCCACTTTTTGATGTTTTACATTTTGAAGCCAAATGAGGGGGCCACTAAAACGGCCCTCTTATTTTTGTCCTAGACGAGCACAGGATCTTTCCAAGCACCCTCTTTTTTCATGAGCTCAATAAGAGCCTCCAACGCTTGGGATTCATGAATTTGAGTGGCCACTTTTTGATGTTTTACATAAAGATCGATAAATCCGGGCTTTGAGCCAACATAACCGAAATCGGCGTCGGCCATTTCCCCGGGACCATTAACGATACACCCCATGATGGCAATTTTGACCCCGATAAGATGGTTTGTCGCCTCCTTGATCTTGCGGGTGACCTCTTGTAGATTGAACTGCGTGCGTCCGCAACTCGGACACGAAATAAAATCGGCTTTAGTCATCTTGATTCTAGCCGCTTGTAAAATCCCCATCTTCAAATCCTGATCAAAATCGAATCCAAATGGGGTACTTACCTCTATTTCCTCGGTCGGGTTTTCAATTAAAAATGAACCCGCCCATGCTGAAAGCTGTAAAATAGCTTCCTCTTTGGAATCCCCCTGATACTCCAACTTTCCTCGATAAGGTTGCAGATTTTTAAGGTATTTACAAGGGGCTATTTCCCGATGCGCATCCTCTGTCAACGAAACTCGGATTGTATCGCCGATCCCTTCCATAAGAAGCGGTCCAATTCCGATTGCGGCTTTGATTCTCCCCTCGATTCCGTCACCGGCCTCGGTCACACCTAGATGTAAAGGGGGGTATACCCCCTCTTTTTCACGCAAAGCGACAAATAATCGGTACGCACGCACCATCACTAAAGGGTTCGATGACTTTAAAGAAACTATAATTTGGTCAAAACCCTTCTCTTTTGCAATACGTAAAAACCTGAAAGCCGACTCACACATCCCCTTCGGGGTGTCTCCGTACGTAAAGAGAATATCCTCAGCCAACGACCCGTGATTCACCCCTATCCGAATAGCGGTCTTATGCTCCTTGCAGACATCAATCAAGGTTCCGAAACTCTCGATCGAAAAATTCCCCGGATTGACTCTCACCTTATCCACATAGGGTGCAACCTCTATCGCGGCTTTTGGGAAAAAATGGATGTCGGCAACTAAGGGGATGTCTAGACCCATCATCCGGATCTTCTCTTTAATCTTTTTGATCGCATCTACCTGTTTCATTCCCTGAACGGTACAGCGTATAATTTCACAGCCCGCATGATGAAGATCCAAAATTTCTTTTAGGGTGGACTCCACATCCTCCGTTTTAGAGGTCGTCATCGATTGGATCCTCACATCGTGAACGCTCCCTATCAAGACAGATCCAACTCTCACCTGGTGGGTTTTAATCCTCATGAACCAAAGACTCTCTAATTTGGTGAAATTCTAAAAATTTTGAGCCATGCAAATCCACAGCTACCTTTTTGACCACATGTCCCCGTTTGGAGTCCTCTACCATGTAATTTTCGATCAAGTGGGCCCCATCGGCTGCAACGATTACCCCACTTTTCTTCTCTAAAATCGCCTGAAAAGCCCTGATACCCAGTTTTTTTGTATACTCAAGATCATAGGGAGTAGGATCCTCGCAACGGGCCTCGTACCCCATAGTTGAAAATCTTAAAGGGGGTAGATGTAGCCCCCTCTTTCTAGCCTCTTTCTCCACATGCTGCATCAGTCTCACATGAGATTCCATTCCTGATAGATCAGCATTCCCATGCGGGTCCAATTCGGTGGTCTCCTCCAGCTCTTTAATAGCAAGGCTGATCCCCTCGGGTATCAGTATAACCCCATACTCTTTTTTACGTTCCTCGAAGAAATGGAGAATGGCATCAACGACTTGTGGTAGGGTCGCCTTTTTGTGGATTAGCTCCTCGGTGATCAGAGCAAAATTGGCCCTGGAGCGGATGGCACACTCCAGGGTAATATGGCTTGTGTCCCGACCCATGAGCTTCAATACATGGTAGTATTTGCCAGTCGATCTTGCATCGACTTTGAGATTACGGATCAATCGGGACATAAGGCTACAAGCCGTATCGAAACCAAAAGAGGGCACAGCCAAATCAAAATCTATCGTCTTGGGCAAATGGATAATTAGAGTGCTTACCTCTTTAGAAAGCTTGTAAGCATTGGTAGCCGTATCATCGCCACCTATGAAGATAAGGGCATCAAAAGAGAACTTTTGTATCGTCTTTTTTATTGCGTCTATATCCCCGGGCAAGATTTTTTTTCTCCGGGTCTTTAAGAGGTCAAACCCCCCCTTGTATCGGAACCTGTCAATTTGTTCTTTCTTTAAAACGTGAGCCACCCCTTCGATCAGCCCTTCCGCTCCCCTCTCTATCCCGTAAAGTTCACCAAACCCGTCAATCAGATCAAAAAGGGTTGCTATCACATGATGTCCTCCGGGTGCTGGCCCCCCTGACAAAAGAACTCCAACACGTAATCTTTCTTTCATTTTCACCAAAAAATTTAGATGTTAAGATTTTTTTGACGGCTTTTGGCTCGAGGGAGATAAATTGGAATAACCAAAGGGTCAAAATTCTTCTTAAAAATACAGGCAAATTTAAAAAAAAACAAGAACCCTCTGCAGGATTATTAAACTCTTAGGGGCGGCGCCTTTATCTCAGGAAAAACTCTTTGGTTGATCCATAAAGAAACGTTCCTTGAGTACGCATGCAAGAACACCTCCGTTACAGACTCTTCCCCATCATCATGGGAATTTAATATAAAAGAGATGCCGATAACCTTGGCACCGGTGTTGATGATCTTCGACATGGACCCGCTACCCCTGCTATAAGGGTTTAAAATCATATCTAATCCCAAAGCAAACCAGAATGATGAGCGGGATAACGTCACACACCCAAGAAATTTAAAACCCCTGGAAAGGGTGACTCTTGACTCCAGGAAATGGGACGGTTTCAGAAACCAGTAAAATGTTCCTATCAAGGAAACGTTCAAAATAAATTTGACTATTTTTTGGATATTTTTCGCCATATCTTTTTGCTGCGGATTCGTTTTTTCGGAGTAGATCTCACCAACACTTTTAAAAAAATCTAAAAAAAATCCCGGGAAAGCATTCCATATTTCCATGATCCATTCCTTTCTAAAAAGTCATTCATCTTCCTTGCCTACAACCATATACGTTTGAAATATTTAATGCGATACAGAAAAAATCTTAATCTATTGCAAATGCTAATTTTTAAAAAACATAACACACCCTTAATGAAGGGGACGTTTTACACGGTCCCACTGTCCTTATAGTAGGGATTATTTTTCCTGATTCGTGTAAATAAAGTTTTTATTCTGGGTCGAATCTTGCCGAAATTCCCCATAAACAGGTAATATCTTTCTATGCAAGGTCGTTTCATTTTTATTACAGGCGGTGTCCTCTCCTCACTCGGCAAGGGGGTTATAGCTGCGTCCATATCCTCCATAATCGAGAGCATGGGGCTGAACGTTTCGATTATTAAGCTTGACCCTTACCTCAATGTTGATCCTGGGACCATGAGCCCCTACCAACATGGAGAGGTTTACGTCACCGAAGACGGGGGCGAGACTGATCTGGATTTAGGGCACTACGAGCGTTATACCCGTTGTAAAATCTCAAAAAAATCAAATGCCACGGCCGGACAAATTCTTGACTACGTCTTGCAAAAAGAGCGCAAAGGGGACTATCTTGGTTCTACCGTTCAAGTGATTCCCCATGTCACCGATGAGATCAAACGGCGCATACAAATTGCCCAACAGCCGGGAACCGATATCACCGTTATTGAAGTAGGCGGAACTGTAGGAGACATTGAGTCCCTCCCTTTTTTGGAAGCAATACGTCAAATGCGCTGCGATCATCCGCAACATTGCTGCAATATCCATCTCGCCTACGTCCCGTTCCTCAAAAGCTCTGGAGAGACAAAAACTAAACCGGCCCAACATTCCCTCGTCGCCCTAAGACAGGTAGGGATTATACCCGATATTGTGATTTGCCGATCTGAGCATCCACTCCCTTTTGAAAGCCTAAAAAAAATCAGCCTTTTCGGCAACGTTCCGATCCACGCTGTGATGGACCAACCTGATGTGGAAAGGGCCCTTTTTGAGGTTCCGATCCATCTTAAAAAGCAAAAGATCGACCTTCTTTTATCGCAAATCTTAAAACTCTCCCCCCCGAATCCGGCAAATGCGTCTATCTGGGAATCTCTGTTAAAAAAAGAGATTGAGCTCAGAACCGAAGTACAGATTGGCGTAGTTGGAAAATACCTGGAACATAAGGACGCCTACAAATCGGTTTTCGAGGCGCTGCACCACGCAGGACTAAATCAAGGTGTAAAAGTCCGCTTGATCGAAATAGACGCAGAGAAACTTGAAAACGGGGAGGAGATTTCCGAAGTGGACGCCTATATTATTATGGGCGGGTTCGGACCCCGCGGTTTTGAAGGGAAGATTCAGGTGGCAGCTCACGCCCGCACCCGTCTCATTCCCTGTTTCGGGATCTGTTTGGGCCTTCAGGTAATGACTATTGAATATGCACGCACAGTTCTTGGTCTAAAAACCGCCCATTCTACCGAGATGGCGCCCGACACCGATTGTCCAGTAGTCTTGAGTTTGTCTGAATGTAAAAATGTCACACAACTGGGCGGCACTATGCGCCTAGGGAGCTATCCGTGTCTAGTTGAAAAAAAGACCCGCTGCCATGAAATCTACAAAAAAGACCTAATCCAAGAAAGGCATAGGCACCGCTACGAGGTGAACCAGGACTATATAGACTCCTTAGAGAGCGCGGGCCTTAAGATAAGCGGTCGACACCCGGAGACCGGTTTGACTGAAATGGTAGAGATCACAGACCATCCTTGGTATATCGGCGTCCAATTTCACCCCGAATTCCAATCTAAAGCTTTTGCTCCCCATCCCCTCTTCTTCTCATTCATTCAAGCTGCTCTAGAACAGTCAAAGTCCAAAATTGAGTGCGGGGCAACTGCAACATAGATGCGTATTCTTGCAGTGGACTATGGAAAAAAAAGGATCGGGTTGGCAGTTTCTTCAACAGTTGCCTCCATGGCTCTCCCTCTTTGCACCATAGAGCATAAAGGAGTTTGCCCTAAAGCAGCAGAATTAGTCTTTCAAAAAGTAGAGCAATTAGGGGATATTAAGGAGATAGTACTGGGTTGGCCCCTATTCATGGACGGAAAAATCAGCCCCCTTTGTATTGAAGTTGGCCAATTCAAAGAGCACCTGGAAAAACTCTTTTTGGGTCCTATCCAACTTATAGACGAACGGCTTACATCCAAAATAGCGGAGGATTCCTACCGCTCGCATGGTTTTTCCAGAAAAAAACAAAAGCTTTTTTTGGATCAGGCGGCGGCGGTGAACATTCTCACGACCTTTCTTGAAAGAAAAAAAAACTCCCCCGTCTAGCTTCGGCTTTTTTTACTTTTTGTCCAAACGCATCCTTCTCTCTTCTGCCTATTGCAGTAAAAGTCTTAAACCGTTTAAGGTTCAGATAGCACCATAAAAAGCACTATTGGAATGTCTGATTTAGAAAATTTTACCCAACTCATAGCGCGTCAAAATGTGGCTAAACCACAGTGCATCGTCCTTTTTGGTGCTACAGGAGATCTAGCAAAAAGAAAGATATTTCCTGCCCTATTTGCCCTTTTTCTAGATAAAAAACTCCCCTCCCGGTTCTGCATCATAGGCCTAGGGAGAAAAGATAATACCGATGAAGAATTTAGAAAATACGTTGAAGATAGGCTGCAGGAGTTCGCAAGGCTAAAAGGAGATCGCTCTTCACGCAGGGAATTTTCGGAAAAAATCTTCTATCTTTCCCTTGATATCGATAAAGATTACTCCCCGCTAAAAAAAATCTTAAGCGAAAAAGAGCCCTCTTTTGGGACGCAGGAAAATAGAACTTTTTATCTTGCAGTAGCCCCCTCTTACTTTACGATCATCCCTCAAAAACTTAAAGAGATAGGCCTCTTGCATGATAAAGGGGCAAAATCTTTTGCAAATATTATCATTGAAAAGCCTTTTGGCACCGATCTATCCTCTGCTCTAGCTCTCGACCAGGAGTTGAAAAAAATCTTGTTTGAGGAGCAAATCTACCGGATCGATCACTACCTTGGAAAAGAAACGGTACAAAATATTTTCGCTTTCCGTTTCTCCAACCATTTCGTCGATCATATCTTTACCTCCCAATTCGTCGAGTCGGTCCAAATAGTCGCGGCAGAAGACCTGGTTGTTGGAGACAGGGTGGAATTCTATGACTCGGTGGGGTGTTTGAGGGACTTTTGCCAAAATCACCTGATGCAAGTTCTTGCATTCATAGCTATGGAGGCCCCAAGCAAGAATGAAGCGGAATATATCCATCAGGAAAAATCGAAACTTCTCAGATCGGTGAAACAAATTGATAAGATCGTGCGCGCCCAATACAAAAAAGGGTATATCAATACCGATCAGGTGAAAGGGTATAGAGATGATGAGAGGGTAAAAACCTCCGATACCGATACGTTTGTAGGGCTTCGCCTTTTCGTGGATAATTTTCGGTGGGGTGGGACCCCTTTTTACCTGTTTGCAGGAAAAGCCTTGCCTCGCAAGTATACTGAAGTGAACATTGTATTGAAAAAAGCCCCCTTCTCCCTATTTCCCCAGACCTCGCAGCAAAATATCATCTCCATACAGATTCAACCCAAAGAGGGCATATCGATCATCATCCGGACAAAGGTACCTGCTAAAACTAGTCTCAAACCTGTAAAACTTGATTTCTACTACGATGATTATTTTAGTAGCGAATCGATACCCGAGGCCTATGAAACCCTTATTTTCAATGCGATGTGCGAAGATAGATCGTTGTTTACCGATAGAGAAGAGTTGATTGCCAGCTGGGAACTTTTTGATCCTATCATCCAAAAATGGAAAACAGAGAACCTTTCAACGGAGGAGTTCTATCCTGCAGGCTCTTGGCCGGAAATTATGAAGAAAGTGTTTTTAGAGGGGCATTACCTAGTCATATGATCGGCGAATGGATTGAAATCCGGGATATATTCAAGCTTTTAGGCTCAACATCTCAAAGAACGATTGGCCACTCCACAATTTTTGTTATAGCAAAACCGGATGACCACCTCTACTACCTTGAATCTTTCACAAAAACTATCATTACCGAGTACCCCTCCCGCTATATTCTCATTAAAGAGGAAGCAAGTGCCGACCGGGAATTTTTGAAAGCCAAACTTACTTTTTTAGAGACGACAAAAGGATCCAATCGGTTCTGCGAATTCATCGAAATAGAATTTACCCCTAACCAAAAAGAGAGGCTTGCTACCTCGTTAAGTAAATTTGCCCTGCCGAAATTAGATGTTTTTTTGGTGATTTGGCAAAAAAATGAGGAACATAGGCCTTTTTTTGAAGCCCTCAAAAATATAGCATCCCGAATTATTTTTGACTCAGAATATGCCTCTTCTCCTGAACTTGTTTTGTCTTATATCAATCAAGTCCCCCAAAGGGTATCGGTTGGCGATCTCAGCTACACAAGAGCCTTCTCTATCAGAGAAATCCTGATTAAAGAGCTCACCGCTCCCCAGTTGGCCCCTATCATCAATAAGTACCACACTCTTAAGATCCGTTATAACCCCTGCTTGTATAAATGCAGTGATGTGCCTATCCAATCCCTCTACCTGGCTGAATGGCTTGCCATTTGGGGTAAACTTAAACCGGTATTCAAAATAAATACCTATCACCGGACAAAAATCGTCTATGAGAGTGCCGTTGCAGTGATAGAACAGGGCGAAAATATGAAGGATCTTGGTGAAGGGAAGATTCTTGAAATGGAAATGGTGGGGCCAACCCACACATTCCTTCTTAAAAGGGACCCCAAGCAACCCGACAAGATTCTCACATCCATTAAGTCTGAAACTAGCTCCTCCGGCCCTGCAAGTTTTAATACCGATGACCTGCATATCGGTCTAAGCTTGATGCGTCAACTCCAATATGATCAAACAAACCAGGTGCAAATAACGGCGCTAAAACAACTTTCAAGCCTGCAGGCAAAAAGATTGGTGCAGTCCGCATCGGCCGCAGAAACCCTTTTAACACTAAAGCAAAGAATTCTTTTTGAAGGGGTAAAAGCCATTAAAGAGAGGGGCAGATTCAGAATTGCTTTGTCGGGGGGCAAGACTCCGATGGATTTGTACCGCTCATTTCAACCAAATGATCTGGATTGGTCAAAAGTACAGATCTTTTTTTCTGATGAGAGACAAGTTCCAAGCGACCACCCCGATAGTAATTACAAAAATGCTATGGAAGCGCTCCACCATCTTCCGCTATTGGAACAAAACGTACACCGGATGGCAGCTGATAATGATCCCGATACCAATTGCTATACGTATGAACGTCTTATCAGACCCTATCTTGATGTCTGCCTACTCGGTATGGGGGCAGACGGCCATACACTCTCCATCTTTCCCGGTTCCCCTGTGCTAATGGAAAAGCAGCGTTTGGTTATGCCTGCTCCGGGCGCTAGCCACGAGAGGATGACTTTTACCCTTGAGGCGATGGATTTTTGCAAAAATAAATTCTTCTTAGTCTTGGGAGAGGAAAAAAAAGAGATGCTCATTAAGGTCTTGAATGAAAAATCGGCTCTTCATCCGGCCTCGATGGTTTTGGATGCCGATTTTTATACAGATATTCAAAATATTGGCTGAATCTAGATGGCTTGTACCCCTAAACTCTCTTTTTTTAAGAAGTTTTCATTTTGAAGATCGACAGGCGTGCAATCTAAAAAGAGCTGCGCCCCTTTGAGATTAAAATTTCTTAGGATCCGATACATTTGAAAAAGGATGAATCTTGTAAAACCCTTGTTCGGGACCACATCAAAAAAAAGATGTCCGGAGGTGGATAGAGTGCCAGATTGGCTATGTCCGATCGACCCGAATTCACTTAAGTACATTTTATCGATCGTACCTAAATAACGGACTAAGCTCGATTTTTCCTCCTGGGTAAACTCGTCAAAAGAACCCACATGCCTATGAGTAAATAGAATGAAATGCCCCTCGACCAAAGGTTCCCCCGGGTATACAACCTTTATAACATTACGCTCTTCGTCTAAGACGTGGCTACAAAGTGCGCATTGCGATGCAAACTCCACCTCATTCCTAAAAAGGAAATACATGGTGCCTAAGCCAAAAAATACAAGGGTTATGATTAAATAGATAAAACGCATGAAACTTCTCTTTTTTTCTTGATGCGCTCCATAAAGGGAGCGATTCCCTTTCGAAACTTCTTTGAAATCCACAAAGTCCTGAAAAAAGTTTCGAAAGGTTTTTGCTTACGATTTTACGTACGCTTTGATTATTTCTTGTTTTTCAATAGGCCTATCGTTTCTTGTCTTGGATTTTTCAATCTTTTCGACCACTTCATAACCCAAAACAACTTCTCCAAAAATTGTGTGCTTCCCATTTAAAAAAGAGGTGGGTACGGTTGTGATGAAAAATTGGCTTCCGTTTGTATTTGGACCCCGATTTGCCATAGCCAAAAGCCCTTTTTTCGTGAAAAGGATCTTTGAGGTGCACTCATCAACAAATGGGCGTCCGAAAATAGATTCGCCGCCGGCCCCTGTCCCCGTCGGGTCCCCCGACTGAATCATAAAATTGGGAATAACACGGTGAAATGTGACCCCATTATAGTACCCTTTTTGTACCAGTTTTTGAAAATTTTCACAGGCTTTGGGGGCGACTTCAGGTTTAAGCTCCAATTCGATATTTCCCTGATTTGTCTCCAATACTATGATTGGTTTTGCCGATAATGACATAGAAACTCCACTGAATAAAACAATTCCATGCTTCAAAATTTTAAAAAAATAGTTTTTCATCTAACCTCCCGGGTACCAAAAAAAACCTGATTTAAGTAGCATCATATATATGGGAAGAATATTTATGCAGGGGCTTTTTACCTTAGCCCCTATAGTTTTAACAATTGCGCTGATTATTTGGCTTTTTGACTTTGCTGAAGGGATCTTGAAGAAACCTCTTGTGTTCCTTTTGGGGCCCGATCTTTATTTCCCAGGGATGGGCGTCCTCATCATCGTGGTGACTATTTTTATCGTCGGTTTTTTGGTCAATTACTGGCTTTCACGACTTATTTACGAGTACATGGAAAAACTCATCTCGAAAATTCCCCTTATCAAAACACTCTACAACTCAGTAAAAGACCTGCTTAGCTTTTTTGGAAAAAAAGAGGAGAGTGGGAGTGTTGTCGTCGAGGTGCAGTTTGGTGAATTCCGCCTTATAGGTTTTTTAACCGACAAATCTCCTAAACCCCCGATTGGGAACGAAAATGAGGTCATCGTCTATTTCCCAATGAGTTATCAAATAGGCGGATATACCTTAATTTTGCCAAAAGAGAAAATTCAACCTGTCAACCTCACTATTGAGCAGGCTATGAACTATATCCTTACTGCCGGCGCCCTGAAGAAAAATTAATTTTTTCTAGTTCCAACTAGTTTCCTAAGATCACCCACTCTAGATCTTCTTACAAACCTATGAGATAAAGTAATATATAAATTTTTATATTAAATAATTCCAGGTTGGGCTATTTACGAAATATGCATGCTTTGTCCCCATTCCTCCATCCGCACTCGGTGGTATTTGTCGGCGCAACCGAAAAAGAGGGGAGTGTCGGGCGTGCGATCGTTGAAAATCTTCTCGATTTTAAAGGGAAGCTCTTCCTTATAAATCCCAAAAGAAAAGAGGTATTAGGCCACCCTTGCCTTAATTCTATCTTGGAAATGGATCAAAATGTGGATCTTGCCATCTTAGCTATAAAAGCAGATCTAGTCCCTCAAGCCATTACTGAACTGGGAAAAAAGGGGGTAAAAAGTGCTATTATCATTTCCGCTGGTTTCAAGGAGATGGGCCCAACAGGGCTGGAGCTTGAGACTCGAGTTTTAGCCCTGGCAAAAAATTACGGGTTACGAATTATTGGGCCAAACTGTCTTGGGGTTATGTCACCCTATTCAAATTTGAACGCGACCTTTGCAAAAAATCGTGCTTTCGCGGGAGGCGTGGCATTTATAAGCCAGTCGGGCGCTATTTGCACCTCGATGCTTGACTACGCTAACGACATGGGGATCGGGTTCAGTGCCTTCATTTCGGTTGGCTCTATGTCGGACTTGGAATTTAAAGACTGTATCGAATATCTGGCAAATGATCCGAAAACGCACACGATTTTTTTGTATATGGAAACGATCGGCGACGCAAAGGAATTCATACGTATTTGCCGACATACCGCACTCAAAAAACCTATTGTAGCGATTAATCCGGGAAAAAGTAAGGCAGCCCGCAGAGCAGCAGCAAGCCATACGGGATCCCTGGTGTGTTCTGACACTGCAGTGGAGGCCATCTTTGAAAAAGGTCTGGTCTTAAGAGCCGAAACGATGGAGGAGTTCTTTGATCTGTTTAGCTACTACGCTTTAGAAGCGACCCCAAAAGGGGACAGAATAGGTATCATCACAAACGCAGGCGGAATGGGTGTTTTGACTACCGACGCGATTGAACTTAACGGAGCAAAAGCGCTCCCCCCTGTTGATGTTTTGGGGGATGCAACGGAAAAGGCTTATAAAAAAGCATGGGAAGAATTAAAGGACACAGATGCAATCGATGCCCTTTTAATTATAGGTTCGCCCCAGTCGATGACCGATTTTGTTAAAATCGCTGAGGTAGTCCAGCAAATTAAAGGGAAAATCCCCGTTGTGGCAAGTTTTGTGGGTCAAAAACAGACCCTTGAGGGTGTCAGATTTCTCAAAAAACACCGCATCCCCCATTTCCCAACACCGGACAGGGGTGCAAAAATCCTAGCGAAAATCATCGGGCACGAAAAAAGGAGGGAAAAGGCGCATAACACCCTCTCTCTTATGGGAGAGAAGCTGGCCAAAGAAATACCCCTCCCCTTCACAGGAACGCGCACACTTTTAACCGAATACGAATCTAAGGAGCTTTTGGAGCGTGCCGGCCTGCCTGTTGTGAAAACAATGCTAGCCAAAACCGCTCTTGAAGCTCAAGAAATGGCGGAAGAAATAGGTTTTCCGTGCGTCGTGAAGCTCAATTCTACGACCATCACCCATAAATCCGATATGGGGGGTGTTCTGTTAAACCTTAAAAATAAACAAGAGGTTCTTATGGCGTTTCTTGAGATTCAAAATAAGATCAAGGAAGGTTTCGAAGGTGTTACGGTACAGAAAATGTTCAACCTTAAGGGGGGGGTTGAGCTTTTATTTGGGATGATTCGAGATCCTATGGTAGGACCACTAGTCACTTTTGGGTCGGGTGGAATCGCTTTAGAACTTTATAAAGATGTCGTTTTCGCCATCCCTCCCCTGTCACCCGAAGAGGCTCTCGAACTATTCAAGAAAACTAAAATTGACCGCGCCCTAGACGGCTACAGAAATTTGGGTCCGGTCAACAAAAAGAAATTGGCAGAATTTTTTAGCCTTTTCTCCCTTTTCATCGCATCTCAACCCGATATTGTCGAGCTGGACATTAACCCGCTTATTGCCAATCAAAAAGAGTTTTTAATTCTAGACGCCAGAATCGTACTCAAGACAGACCTGACCCTAAACAAATGAAAAAATCTGCAGCTTCCCGCAGTAGGGGTGAAAAAAATTGGGCTCCGAAGTTCCCTAGAATCCACATAAACTTTATACTGATCCTCTATAGAAAATGAGCTTTGAAAAATTGAGCTTTGTATTCTTTCAAATTAGGATCGAACTGTTTATTTAACAGGGCTATTTAAGGGGCGGTAAAAAATTGAATATAATCTTAACGAAAAAAGTTCGATCCTAACTTAAAAAGACTAAAAATGGAAAAGGTACGGGAAGTTTTATGGCGAAAAAGAGCGCAGGCTGGGAAGAAGGAGCAAAATGGTACGATCAGCTCGTAGGCGATGCAGGCCATTATTATCATCAGGAGGTGATCATCCCCTTTCTTAAAACCTGGTTCCAAAAACCTGCCCAAAAAATTGTAGATCTAGGTTGTGGCCAGGCTTTTTTTGCCTCGCAAATACCCGAAAACTGGATCTATACAGGCTATGACGCCTCAAAATCGCTCGTTCAAGCTGCTAAAGGGCGCGGGATAGCGAACTGCTTTGTAGAAGACCTCACCACCCCGATGAAAAAAAGGGATGATCTCCACGACATTGCCCTTTTCTTACTCTCGTTGCAAGATATGAAAGACCCGTTAGCGGCGCTGAAAAATGCTCATACTCTCCTCGAGCCCGGCAAAGAGCTTTGGGTAGTCCTCAATCATCCTTGCTATAGAATTCCGCGACAATCGGGCTGGGGCATCGATGAGAGCAAAAAAACCCAATATCGCAAAATTGAATCCTATATGTCCGAAAATTTGATTCCAATTGAAATACATCCTTCAAAACAAGAGACTAAAAAGGTTTTTCACCACCACTTTTCCCTCTCTCTTTTAAGCCGCTGGTTACAAGAGGCCGGTTTTTCCATCCTTTTGATCGAAGAGCTCGTCTCAAACAAAACCAGCACAGGACCCAAATCGGGGATGGAAAATAGGGCCCGCAAAGAATTTCCCCTTTTTTTATGTTTGAAGTGTCGTAAAATATAAATCCTATTTCTTTTATCTATAGACCTTTAAGAGCGATGAATATTCTCTTTACTTTTTCAGATCCGGTAGGGTAGAACATTTCCTATGTGTGGAATTTTTGGTGTTTGCGGAAAAGTCTTTTCCTCAAGCGTGGATCAATGCATAGCAGGTTTGAAAAAACTTGAGTATAGGGGCTATGACTCTTCCGGAATCGCTCTTTTCGACAAAGGGGCTATTCAAGTTGTTAAAAGCACCGGAAAAGTCCATCATCTTGAAGAAAAAATATCCCATCTCAAAAGCTTGAAAACCGTCTCGATTGCCCACACCCGGTGGGCTACCCATGGAGGCGTGGTAGAGGCGAATGCTCACCCCCATGTCGACAGTGAAAATAGTTTAGCATTGGTTCATAACGGGATCATCGAAAATTTTTTTGAGATCAAATTGCAACTTGAAAAAAAGGGTGTTTTATTTAGATCGCAAACAGACACTGAGGTGATTGCCCATCTTTTCACCGATCTCTACGATGGGGATCTTTTAGGTACCATGCAAAGATTATTGGCGCGCCTTGACGGTAGTTTTGCGATAGCTTGTATCCATAAAAACCATCCTGACAGCCTAATCGTCACAAAAAGAGATAAGCCCCTCACAATAGCAAAGGACGCAACTCTCGGGCAGGTCCTTGTCACTTCGGACAGGAACGCTCTTTACGGGGGAGAGTTTTTGACTTTGGATTTGGAGGACAACCAGGTCGCCCTTTTGGATCAGAATGCGATCCAATTGTTTGAACGGGATTCCTCTAAAATTTTTCCGAATTTTGAGCCCTTCACTGTGAAAGACACCCCCCATTTCAAAGGGGAATACTCCCATTTCATGCTCAAAGAGATCTTTGAGCAGCCAAGCGCTATAAGAAGAACTTTGGAAGGGAGATATGATCTTGAAGGAAATCGGGTTCTTTTAAATCTACCTAAGGCTTTTGAAGAGACGTTTGAAACGGTATCTAAAATCGCCCTCATAGGTTGCGGGACCTCCTACCACGCTGCCTGCATAGCAGCCCATTTTCTTGAAGAGCTCCTTGGAATTTCCGCCGAAGCTTATATTGCCTCTGAATACCGCTACAGAGAATCCCTAAGCGATGCGACCACCTTGGTGATCGCCATCTCCCAATCCGGAGAAACGGCAGACACAATAGCGGCCCTTAGAGAAGCAAAAAAGCGCAAGGCCAAAGTATTAAGTATCACAAATGTTCCGTATTCATCGATCATAAGGGATTCGGATTTTCATCTAATGACACAGGCTGGTCAGGAGATCAGCGTTTGCTCCACCAAAGCATTCACAAGCCAGCTGCTCCTTTTGTACCTCCTTTCCTTGCAGATGTACCAATTTCGGAACGGTTCCCTTCCATTTGAGAACAACTGGATTCAAAACCTAAGAACCTTGCCTTCGCTGATCGAGTCTTTGCTACAAAGAAAAAATCTTATCGAAGCGATTGCAGCCGAGACCCAAGGATTTGAGAAAATCCTTTTTATTGGACGCCAGTACATGTACTACACCGCTCTGGAATCTTCTTTAAAACTTAAGGAAATCAATTATACTTTTAGCCTCTCCTATCCGGCAGGAGAGTTGAAGCATGGCCCGCTGGCGCTCATTGATGAAAACACCCTCACCGTAGCGCTTTTAGGCAATAGAACCACATTTCATAAAACGATTTCCAATGTCCAGGAGATCCAGGCAAGGAACGGAAAAATTTTCGCAGTCCATCAAAAGGATCAAAATTTAGACGAAATATCCCCCGACTATAGCTTTTCTATCGATGCGCCGATCCCGGAGCAGCTACTGCCGATTTTGTACGCTGTAGCGCTACAGCTTTACGCTTTTTATAGCGCACTAAAAAAAGGGCATGACATTGACCATCCTAAAAATCTCGCAAAATCGGTGACGGTGGAATAGCCTCTTTAATTTTTTTCTCTCTATTTCCTTGACAAAACCTTAAAAAGGTCGTTATCAAGTATTTAAGAGATAGAGCCCACCTATGGTTTTAAGATTCAAGAAAAAAACCCTTTTCATCCTTTTTTTTCTACTTATTTTAGGAATCGCCCTCCCCTATTTCATCCCAAAATCTTTAGTCGAAACGATCCTATCCGGATCGGCAAAAGGGGCGGTCAGGATAGAAAAAATGCATCTTGCCCCCTTTGGAACCCAATACCTTGAAGAGGTACGGATAGAATCGGACGAGATCAACGCATCGATTGAAAAGATAAGAATCGATTCCGGCATCTATTGGGCACTTATTTTTTATCGCTTTACCGATTTGTATCTCTTCGAACTAAAAGGGACCCTGCTTAAAAAGATCGAAGGGGCAAATGGTGAAAAAAAGGGGTCGTACAATCCGAGCTACACCCCTAGAGTACACTTTGTAAACGGCTCTATTGAGTACAACGGAGCCAATTTTTCACCCATCGATGGTTTTATCCAGTACAAAAAAAAATCCTTTGAGGCAAACCTCAAATCCAGGTGTGAGTTTGAGAAAATAAAAGGGGAATTTTCTTTAGATACAAAATTGGAATTTGATTCTGATTGGTCCGAGGATATCGCAGAGATACTGCAATTTTCAAATAATATGAGGGGTTATCTATTTTTTACATCGAAGAAATTCCCTTTGCTATGGTCCAAAACAGCAACCTCTTTAGTTGGAGAGTCGATTTCGGCTAAAATTCAAACCCATTTTGATCCCTCCCTCGTCGCCTCGGTGGAAATTGAGTCCCCCTTATTCAATCTCGATGCAGCTTGTAATTTTGATTCTGAAGGCCTCTCATTCACTAGAGCTTCAGCGTTCAATTACACCTTTACAAACGGCCTTTTGGAACTTTTCGACCTTGATTTTTCTATTTTGAATCCCTCTTCGATAGCCGGAGCCATTCGATCGAATGAAGATTGGTCTTTAAGTCTGCAAAACCCGTTAAAGCTCAAGACAAAACAGGGTGAAACGCTCGGGTTTCAATCTTTTAATTTAGATCGAAAATTCAAAAACTACACTTTAGACGCCCAATTAACCCAGCCACAAAAAAAGGGATCGTTGTCGATAAAAACCCTGCGTAATGCTACCCAATTCCAATTCATCAACGTCTCTACATCTTGGGGACAGCTTGTAAAAAACGGCGCTTATCTTCTCCAGCTTGGGCCAACAGTCTCTTTAAACGGTAGCTTGGAAGAACCTATTCTCAATCTTTCGATCCAGGCAGAAAAACTTGAGCTACCCTCGCTTCGTGTAAAAATCGAAGGGTCCGATGTGACCCTTTTAGAGGAGGCGAGCCTCAGCTCCGCGTGGGGTGGATACAAAATCAAATCGTTTCTAAAAGAAAAGGAGGCTATAGCCTTTTCAGTTGAGGGGGGGCAGTCCCCTCTTGATTTTAGTAAGAACGGTTATAAATCGAAATTTTTCGTACAAAATATTGCCCTAAATAAACAACTCTACTCCGCAATTACAGGTTATTTTGATGTGGACTTCAGCGCTGTCGAGGGGCCCTATACCGAGCAGCTTTTTAAAGAGGGGAATTTTAAAGGGAATTTCGAAGGGTCACTCGAGGAACTAAAGATTAGCACCTTTTATCTAAAGGCTCCCAACGGATCTTTTCAGTCTGCCTGGAAATTCGAAGATAGATTTGAAGAGGTTACCTCGTTAAGGGAATCACAATTCTTTTTGACCACACCTCAAGGGGTTACGCTATCTGGAGTCATCCCCTCTTTTTTTTGGGAAAAGGAAAAAGGGGGCGAGCTTTCATGCCATGCCGATATTCTTAAAAGCACTCTTCAAGATCCCAAAATGGACATTTTAGGGGGAAATATACGGATAGATCTAAAAAATAGATCGGATCTAACCAAGATCGAATATAAAACTTTTTTCGATTTCAACGATGCCCAAGGTAAAAAGGGCTCGATAGATTCCAAGGGCAAATTTCAAATCCAAAACGACCTTCTATCGTATCTGGATGTTGAAGGCGAAGGAAAACATCTTCCGGTGAAATTTTTCGATCCCCTTTTTGCCGATTTTGTTGGAGAATCTATCGATTTGAAGTTTAAATCGAAGGGACGTAAGGTTGCCGATACTGAGATCTTCGCTGAAAACCCCCAGGTGAAGGTAAAACTCTATGGAACTTACTCCAAAGAGGCTTTTTCCGTTTCGAAGAATAAACAAACTTCGACTATAGAGCTCAAAACCGGTTATTGGACAAAGCTCCCTCTCTTGAAAGAGCATTCTATAGGAGTCAGAGGTGGCGGAAATTTGAAACTGATAATAGACTCGTTTTTGTATCCTCATGATGCGGACCTAAAAAAGCTTGAGTTTGTAGGTGTACTAAGCGCCAAAAAAATCTCGTTTGTAAACCAAAAAACGGAAATAGAGGGGGAAATTAATGAGTGTACGGTCGCTATCGATAAACGCCCTTTTGGCCCCTTTAACGGCCAGTTAGATGCCTCTACTTCCTTGAGGCAAGCAAATGGATCCCCTCTCACCGGGAACTCAAATTTCCGTTGGGTCTACAACCCATCTCAGGAAAACACCATAAGCCTCTATATAAAATTCGATCAATTTCCCGTATTGGACACCCTATTTTTTGGATCCACCTTGAATGGCACAGCGTTTATCGACGCTACGCAGGGGCTGGGTAAAGCAGCTCTCCATCTGGAATCCCAAACATTCCAAATTGATGCCGATGCAAATATTGAAAAAAACATCCTCTTTCTGAGTGCACCGGTCAAAGGACGCATCCGCAATATACAATCTGAAAACGTGAGCTTGCAAAGGGGAAACTGGGTCCCTTTTTATATCCCCTTAAAGGATGTTAGAATTCCGCTATTTCCTTTGAAGATAGAAAATATACAACTTCCTAAGGTGGTGTTTGCCCCTTTTGTCGTCAGTACAAAGGTGGAGGGAAATACAAAATCGGTCCTTAGCGCTCTAGATTTAGGCTACCAAGGTTCGGTTCTAGTTTACTGTGTGCCGGTTTGTGGTGAAAATCAAAAAATCGGAATGGAACAAAGGCCTGCGAGTTTGAGTGTTGTACAAGGGGTACTTTATATCCCTAGAATTGACCTTCTGGTGGGCAATAAGGTTTGGATTGTCATGTGGGGCTCTATGGATCTCAAAACAAACCAGACAACCATCTATATAGGATTAACAGGCCAAACTCTCAGACAAGCTTTAGGAATTGAGCAGTTGAGCCCCTCGTTTGTCCTGCCGATTCGCACCTTTGGAAATCTGGACAGTATAAAAATTCAAAAGCAGGATATTGTGACCGCTATCGCCTTCCTTACAGCTAAAATCTACTCCCAAAGGCTTGCCCCCAAGGGTAACGAAATCAATCTCGATTTTCTTGTCGACCAAAAGAGCGTTCCCCCCATGACATGCCCCCCGTCCTGGGTGGAAAACTAACCCCTTTTTTTTGCGTCTCTTCACAAGAAACCCCAAAAAGAGGAACTTCTAAAAATCGACACCTATCGGGGTTTAGGAGGGGAAATACCAGGTATTACATATGATATAACAAGGATTGCTTTCTAAATAACTGGTTTTAAGGAAATAACAGGATTGAGGGCCTCTAGCTCCCCTTTTTTATAATTTATCCCCCATTTTTGAAAAATCCTTTTATAACCTATTGCTGTTAAATGGGTTGTTTTTTAGTGCAATAAATTAAAAAATATATTATAATTATATAAAATAACATTGTGTATAGTTTAAAGGGGGGAGGAGAAAATGGATTTAGGAATTGGAACTACATTTGCATATCATCTCCCGCATGCGTCAGATCCAAAATCTATAATTTATCCGTCACGTGAGGATTATAAATCTAATACTCTGTGCTTGTTAGTAAAGTTCATATTCAATCTAATATCTAGTCTATTCTCATTCATTACAAACCCAGAACAGCCTGGTATTAAAGAACCTAATCCCCATGTTGGCAATAGTAGAGTTGAAGAAAAGTATTTTAAAAATTTAGGAATAACACCGCCTAAAGACGAAGAATTTGGGGCAGATATGGGCCGAGCTAAATTTATTTTAGAAGGTAATCCATCCCTGCAACTTGATGATATCGAACTCCTGAAAAAAGCTGTCAAAGATTTTGATGTCCTTCCGGTAAATTTGGATTATTTGCAAAGTTCACTAAACCAGGCGATTCTATCTACACACGCTCAACATGTTCATGCACAGTTTCAAAATATGCATCCTAAGCAGATACAGGGATCAATATTATTTTCCATAAATATAACGGAAAAAACAGTAGCCCAAGAAAGCACCTATACCATACACAAATTTAATGAAGATAGGGAGCCGGTTCTAAATGTGGTAGAAAAAACAGTTAAGGTGATTTCTGTAGCAGATTTTAGCAAACCTGATCCTATGTTTAAAATACACTCAGAGATCATGCAATTGTGATCATAGGATTTTTATAGACCTCCTGGACCGTTTCGATAAGCTTCACCCCGTCTTTGAAAGGTTTTTGAAAAGCTTTTCTCCCCATAATCAATCCGGTACCACCAGCCCTTTTGTTCACGACAGCAGTGTAAACGGCCTCAGAGAGATCCTCCTTATCACTTTTTGTTGAAGCTCCTCCTGAATTGATCAGAGGGATTTTGCCGGCAAAACAATTCAAAACCTGATAGCGGGCATAATCTATCGGATGGTCTTTACAAAGCTCATTATAACAACGGGGATCCGTTTTTCCGAATTTCAAAGCGTTATACCCCCCGTTGCATATGGGGAGTTTTTGCTTGATAATGTCTGCCTGGATAGTACAACCGATGTGGCAAGCCTGTGCAGTCAGATCAGCAGCCAAATGGTAGTCGATGTCACCCACCTTGAAAGCAGGATTCCTGAGGTAGCACCAAAGGACAGTCGCCATACCCAACTCGTGAGCATAGGCAAAGGCATGCGCTATCTCCGTAATTTGACGGTTCGAATCCTCCGACCCGAAATAAATGGTTGCACCTACTGCGGCAGCTCCCATCTGATAGGCCTCATCCACGGTACCAAAAAGAACCTGGTCGTGCTGGTTAGGATAGCTTAAAAGCTGGTTATGGTTGATTTTTACAAGAAACGGAATCTTGTGGGCATATTTGCGGGCATACAACCCCAACACCCCGAATGTGGAGGCAACTGCGTTACAGCCCGACTCTAGGGCGAGCTTAATGATCATTTCAGGATCAAAAAATGCTGGATTTGGAGCGAAAGAGGCTCCGGCTGAGTGCTCTATCCCCTGATCAACCGGCAAGATTGAAAGGTATCCGGTCCCCCCCAATCTTCCGGATCCGTAAATCCGCTCAAGATTGTTGATAACAGTCTGGTTACGATCCGATTTGAGGTAAATCTCGTCCATCCGGTGTTTAGGCTGGTGGAAAAGATTTTCCTTGGCCACGCTTGGAGTATAGTGCATCAATTTTTCAAAAGTTTTGCCCCCAAGAATTGACTCGATCTCTTTCAAATCCACAGCTATACCTCGCAACAAAACGCTCTGTTAAATAACCATAGCATACGGAGGCTTTTTTTCAAAAAATATTCCGTAGTATTTATGGAGGACGTTTAATCCCCAAAGCTCGGGGCTAAGCTATCTTTTTGTTTGGCTCTCTTGAGAATTAGAGTGAAACAAAAGCTCAATATCTTCCAAAGATTTGTCGCGAGTTTCCGGTAGAAATCTCAAGATGAAAAAAATACCGAAAATCAGAAAAAAGATGAATATGCCGTAAAGGCCGTCGACCCCAAGAAACGAGATGATATCTAAAGACGTAAAAGCGACGACAGCGTTAAAAAACAGGTTGAAAAAAGTTGCAACGGTGAGCAACCTGCCTCTGTACTTTTCGGGGTAGATTTCAGCTAAGTAAACCCACACGACCGGACCTAGACTGCTTGCAAAAGAAGCTATATATAGAAGAGTACCGATCTCGTAAAATCCCGACAAATTTAAAAACAAACCGACTATCATACCACAGGAACCGTAGACCAATAGGGGCTTTCTGCCGAGTTTGTCAATAAAGTAGATTGCGAAAATGGTCATCAAAAAATTCACTATCCCAATTCCAACCGATGCAAACAAAGCGATGTCTCTTGAAGCGATCCCCTCTTGAAGCAAAAGAGTAGGGGCATAATAGATGATCGCGTTGATCCCAGTCACCTGTTGCAATGAAGCTAAGATGATCCCAAAAAACAGTGCCTTTTTGATCCCGGGGTTCAAAGTGATCATTTTTTTTGTATCCCGAACCGGTTCGTGTGTAAAATGGAACCTTTTACTCAGTACCGCTCCAAACAATCCCAAAGCGGCAATAAAAGCGCTGAAGGCATAGGGTGTTCTCCATTCGCCCGAAGCATCCACAAGATAATTTGCCACATAGCCAGATAGAATTCCGATTGTCAGTAAAAGCTGGTGCAAAGAGACAACTCCTCCCCTGTTCTCCTTCTGGCTTATTTCGGATAAAAACATCGGGGCAACTACAGAACTCGCCCCTAAAGCGACCCCGGTTAAGAGCCTGCCGACAACAAACCCGTCCAAAGTGTTCGACAAAGCAAAAAGGATGGCCCCAGAAAAATAGATTGCAAAACTGATGACCAGGGAATTTCTTCTACCAAACAAATCGATAAATGACGCTATACAAATCAGACCCAAAAAAGAGCCGATGAGAAGGCTCCCCACCACTAACTCCTGCTGAAATGGGGTCCTAAGGATCTTATCTTGTAAGAAAACAAGGGTTCCCGATATGACGCTTAAATTAAAGCCTATTAAAAAAGAGGCAAGCAAGATAATTATGTAGATCATAATCTACCAACTATCAACATAAAGATTAATTTTAAACAGTTTGTTAAAATTATATTCAATTAACTAAAGAAAACATCCCCGGTAGCATGGGTATTGAACTCCTCCACATCCTCTTGCCTAGTGCATCTCCCGTGTAGAAACTTCTGATTCTCATAGGAAAGGAACGCATGGAATAAAGATTCCTCTTTATCAAAAACTTTGGAGAGAAACGCCTTGTCCCCCTCAAAAAGGGGAAGGTTAAATAGCCTATTCAAGGGTATAAATTCAAGGGTCCCCTCCTGATTTTCATCGTGAACGGCACCTTCAAACTCTTCTACTAAAAAAACGGCTCCCATCCATGTTTCAGCCCTTTTCCCAAAACCCTCCCAGTGGACAAAACCTCGCAACGAAAACTTAGTGGCACGAATATTCGCCTCCTCAAAGAGCTCTCTTTGCATACACTCCACCAGAGTCTCCTTGTCCTCCATTTTTCCACCGAGGCCGTTGTAGAAACCTAGCTGATCATCCGAAGATCTTTTGTGTCTATGAACCATCAAAACAGAGGTTTTATCCTTGGAAAGGACATAAATTAGGGTCCCTATGATCACAAATCCGTGCATATGCAAGTTCCTTTTTCAAGTAATAGACATCTTTAAAAATTTGATCGGATCCACAAGATACCACTTTTTACCCCTTTTTTCATAAATCTATCGTAAGTTTTTAAAAAAACGTCCGCAAAATTTTTATCAAACAACCTCTATAAAAGAGCCTTATCCAAAAGATCCTATCCATTTCGTCAATGGTGTTGATCCATATGTGTTAAAATCGCCCTGATTTTACCTTGAATTAAAGGGGGAGAGCCTTCAAAGAATTTCTTATTGAACCATGGTGCAAATCTTCCATAAATTTTGTTCCTGACCCCCGGCTCAATATGTTTGAACAATTCCACAACTTCAATAAAGTGATCTAAAAAGTACAGATACTCCTCGTCGCTTGCAATCACCTTTTCCATAATGTCGGGTTCTGCATAGGCAATAAGTATTTTAAATTTTTCAGATACGTACGGCTCCTTCTCAGTCCAAGAGCTGCAATTATGGATCTCTTTCTCTATTAAAAAGAGATAATTGAAAAGAAATTCGGTGATTTTAACTATTTCGGGCATGGTTTTATCGAAGATGTTCATCCCTTTTAGTAAAAATCGCAGCGAAGCACTCTGCATTAAAGATTTGAAAACTTCTACCTCGCGACATTTAATTGAGCTTGAAAAAAGGAGACTTAAAAGTTTCTCAATATGGGGAAATATCTGGATGAAAAAGGGGTAGAGGATAGGGGCATTGAGACTGGGTATCAGCTCGGTGAGGTCGGTAAGTTCGCTGAAACAGATTTCCAATACCTTTAGTGCGCAACCGAGATTTTTTTTGTCTGTCAAGCCCAAAGCCTCAGCCTTTAAAACCGACTCCCCTATCAAAGAGCGGTACAGGATAATCGCAGTTTGCGACGCCTCGTTTTTTATACCGGCAATGAAAGTCTCACTCTGGAATAAAGGGACAAAATTTTTCTTTAAAAATAGGCAAACATCCTCCAAAAAACGGCTATTTAGATCTGTTTTCGACGCATTTACCAGTTGGACTATCCTTCCACCAAAACGCTGGATAAAATATAGCTTTTCGATCGGGCTCTCTATCTCGGCAAGTGTTTTCTCAAATACTTTACCTTTTTTAGCGAAATCTTTTGTTGAAAATTCGTATAAATCCCTGTCGGAATGGATCGCTTTTTCAATTGCCGGGACACTCTTTTTGAAGATCCTTTTATAGTTTCCATAGGTAGTTTTTGCGGCGTTGTAGAGCTGGATGTCGAAGCAGTTTAAAAGGTTTAGGATCATCTCCTCGTAAGCCGGACCAAAAAAATGGGCCTCCTCTCTTATCAAGTCCTCCTTCTTTTTCATAATCGGGGGATCTAAACCCAAAGGGAAATAGGTTTCTATCAACCGGGTAGTCATAGAAACCAGTTCCCGATCCTCCATTTTAAACGCTTGCGCATGCAACCTGAACGAATCTTTTAAAAACTTGGCTGCATGGGTAGGGTTTATACAAAAATGGGGGACCACATGGTTCTTAAAAAATTCTGAAATTTCTTGTTTTTTCTTAATAAACGCCGTGGGGAAGTTTTTTGACCTGAATCCAATTGCAGTGAAAACCGTATTCGTGCATCCGAAGTGGTAGTCAGAGGGGAGGAAATTGACATAGTCACTCAAAGCCGCATTTATAAATTCAAGATCAAAGTTGTCTTCAGTGGAAAAAAATTGCGAGGAGCAAGCAGCACATTGCACGCAGCTGCTGATGCAAAATGCAATTTGCATTTTTTCGTCTCTAGATTTAGATATACGGTAGAGACGAGCTAGGTAGTTGATAGAAAGGGTCATTTCGCTTATCACCCTATCGGAAAAAAATGAATAATTTTCGGGTTTGGACAACACCTGGTGGTTTTGGCCCAAAAATTCGATCAAACTATCTGTGATGTCGGGAAAATGGACTTTAATCGTGTCTAAAAAAGAGTAATCGGGATCCGAAGCTTCAAAATTGGACTTTTTCACATAAAAGGCTGTCTTTCTCAAAGTCCCCCAGTTTTTTAAGAGCTCAATTTTACTCTCGATCATTTTTTTGATCAGCCCGGACCTTAACGTAAGAATCGCCACCACCTCATTTGGCTTTAACCCTTGCAAATCCATCTCCGGTAAAAAACAGCGTTCGTCTTTAAGTTGCACCAAAGAGGTACCGTATACGTGTAATTTACACCATGAAGATGCGTACGACTTTTTTTTCTCGATGGGGGCCAAAAGGGCCGGCAATAATGGCAGAAGCGTGTCAAGATTTTCTAATTCTGTTACTTTTGATAGCGAAAGGGTGACAGCCTCCGCTGTATTCTCGATTGCACCCCTATCTAAAGACCCCAAATTTTTTTGAAATACACCCAGACGGTTTTGGATTTTCTCAAAGCCATTCTCCAAACTCTGCCTTTGTGATAGGTTGAATAGAAATGCGAGGTCGAACAATTCGCTTCTGTCTGGAAAAAAAAGGGTCAGTGCGTAATGGTCAAAAAAACCGGTGAGCCCTGCCACAAGCTGTGGATCTCTTAGGTCTTTTTTCCATACAAGTTCTGCAATTTTTAGTACTTGATTCTCCTCTAGTTCCGAATTTTGATCCAAAACAGCCAACAGCCTTAAGATCGGCCCTTTAGCCTCTTTAGTAGGCAAAAATTGCAGCAAAAGCTGCATCGTTATGAAGCCCTCTAGAGATTGGTGGATTTGTTTTTTTTCTATTAAATCGACAAGCCAATCAAGATGGCGCAGTTCAATGGACTCTTTTTGAAGTTCAGTCAAGACCTTTTCGAAAAAAACCGGTTCCGTTACTGGGCTGTTATTTTCTAAAAGCATCAGTAGTTCCAGTTTGTGATTACAGTCGCGAGTCTCAAAATCGAGATGTAGAAGTACTTTTTTTATGGAATCGACAAAAACCTCTTTTGAAACTCGGCCGCACAATCTGGGATTCACAAGAATATTTGCAATAAATTCCAAAATGCTTGGGGAAAACTCCCGATTTTGCTGATAGGCAAAAAGCTCTCCTAGTATCCTATCGTCGATAAATTCTTGGAAAAATCGATCCAAATTTTTCTTATTTAAAAAAGAGGTCAAAACCGCATACTGCTGGCTATTTAGTTGAAAATCGGGACTCAAAAAAAGGCGTTTGAAAATATCCATCCTGAGTGAAACATTGGATATCCGCAAAAGATTTTCTCCCTTCAGGTATCCTTTTACTCGGGAATCTTGGAAGTAGTTCTCAAGCCCCCCCTCCACATTTTTTTCGATGATTTTTTGAAAAAAGGTAAAAATTGCATTGTGGTTTTTTGGGGTAAAGCTTGACTCATACCCTAAAAGAATTCCTAAAAAAGAAAGAAAAAACGGTTGGTCTACCGGCAAATCCCCTTTTTCAAGAATTCCCAAAAGTGTCTGTAAATCATCCGGGGAGATCTTGGCGCAAAGATGATCAAAGAAAATTTCCCTAAATTTATGGTCATTCGCCATCAGGTCCCATCCCTTAGCCTCAAGAACTCCAAGGCAGGCTTGGATGGAGCCTAGAGATTTCTTAGGATCAAACAGGTTCTGAGATCCATGATCATCGAGGAGTTCTTTCAACTTTACTACTGTTTCGTACGAAAGATGTAAATCGGGATACGTTTCCTGAAAAAGCTTCGGAAGACCATGCAAAGTATCCGGAATAGACCGTAACTTGGTAAAAAAGCTCAGGGTTTCTCTTGCCTTTTCTAATGAAACGAGACCGTAGAACCTAAAAAAATCGAGAAGAAGATGAGGATCAAGATTTTCATCATGCAATCCAGTAACAAGAGCAAAAATAGAATCGGCCATTTCTAAGTCGTTTAAAACCTCTTTAAGGGAGCAAAAAGCCCTGATGCATCCCTTTTTCCATGCAAGGCTCCCCGAGAATTTTGTTTTTAAACCTTTTTTTAAAATCAGGTTTTCAACAACCTGATCGGCTAAGTCATTTTGAAAATCTAAAATTTCTTGCTCAGTAAGAGTTGAAACGAGGTGTTCACACGCACTTTTCCCCCCTTTTTCAAAAAGAAATGTGGGACAGACTCTTAGAAAATCAACGATTATTGCAGTAGCATCCCCTGCCTTAAAGGCTGGCAGTTTGATGTCCCCTTTTAATAAAAAGATAAGCGTTTCTTTTAAATCCGTTTTCATGGGAACCCTAAGCAGCCTTGTGACCGCCTGCATAGAAAAATCCTCCAAAAGAAAAGAGAGGAGCGCTTTGGGAGGATAAACACCACTTTGCATCGTGGTTTCGGTTATTTTAAGTAACGAGTTTTGCAAAAATGGGATTTGCCTTACCTCAATGTTTTTCAAATCGGTCAAGATTTTTTCCGAGACAGCCCCCTGATGATAAAAAACTCTCAAAAACCTTAATGCTCTTTGCCCGATTAAGGGGAATGCACTTAGATCCTGCTGCCAGACATCCATGATCGAGATGGGTTCTGCTTTTGCCTGAATCAGCCACTTCTGCCATGATAAAAGCGTGTCGAGGTCGTCGATTTGGTCGCCTATATTTTCTAAGTATTTTAAACCCTCATCAGATAAAAAAGCATTCGTTAGCCAATAACCGTATGCTGAAATATTCCCGTTTTTAAACAAAATTTTCACAGATTTTTTCGGATCCATCGTAAAGGTGGTAATTTGAACGCAATCGTGAGCTTTTTTGGACAGTTGAGATAAGAGGCTATTTTCGACGATCCAATCCAAAAGCGGTTGTTTCATTTCAACCGGGATACTGCAATCCATTAAAAAATCGGACGCTTGAGAAAAAAAAGTGGTGGGGTACAGCTCACAAAACTCTTGGAAACAGTTTGGCCCAAAAAACTCTTCTGTCAACTGCTGCATTTGCAAAAAAGGGACCCTTTTTTGCGTCTCAAGGTAGTACTTGCGTAAGTACCCCCTTTTTTCCGTTAGGGCTTTGGAAAAAGAAAATTTCAGAAGGAAATCTCGTATCTCCTCTGAAGAATTTTTTCCGGATTGCATACACTTAAAAAACAATTCACAATGCGTTTTTGAATCAAAACTTTTTTTATCTAGAAGTTGTTCTAGCTCGGCTAAAGGATTTTGATCGAAAATGACCTTGTTTTTATAAAACCTATGCAAAGCTTCTAATTTGGTCCGAATTTCCGGTAAAACACCTCCCTTTTTTTGGAGGATATCATACGTTTTATGTATCAAATCGACCGTGGCATCGGGGGATTCGAAATGGGATTTGGAAAGAATGACTAGTCCGTTTTGTAAAACTTGCAGTAGACTCTTATGGTCAAGATTTAGATAGATAAAGAGATCCTCCAGGGATTCTTTCAAACTTTTCGGCAAGTAAAACTTTAGCCCTCCTAAAATAAAAGTCCGTTTTTTCAGAATAAAATTATCGGGTTCAAAAAGAAATCCCTGCACAAAAAAAGCGAGCAATTCCCTGTAGGAATCCTCCGCCGGTCCTGAAGGGGAAAGGCCCATGAATTCGTTTAATTTTAGATTCAATCCCGTCAAAAGAGTTGTCTTTTCATCAACGGTCAAGTCCGGGCAAAAAAGGAAAGCGTTTTGTAAATTTAGCTTAAAATGCAGAGCTTTTTCTCTACAAAGATGATTGACGCAAAAAAAACCTAAACCTTCAAAAAATCTCGGGTTTCTTTTAAAATTGTCTATCAATTGTCGTATGGCAGCGTCTAAAAGTTCGGGCTCTACTTCAAACCCATCAACCCCGAATTTTTGAAAAACCCGCAGCCCGAAACCATACGCCTCATCAATCGAGGAGATTTTGAGAATCCGGTTTATTAAAAAATCGAGCACCTCATCGAAATTCTGATTTGTAGCACCGGGAAGGAGTTCCATTTTAAAATTTGCTGAAAATCCGGCCTCGCTTACAACACCTAATGATTCATGATCAAAAAGGTTCGGCCTGGCTCTTGGTTGCATGAGTTTGAAATCCAAGTTTCCGAAAGAGAGGCAGAAATGCTCTTCAGAGGATTTATAAAAATAGGCCTTAAATACCTCCTCGTCTGTAAGGGGGCGTCTGCAAAATTGCCTTGCTTGGAAGGCACCCTGGTGAGGGTATTGCATAGCGCCAAATGACCCGAAACTGTTGACCCAATCTCTGACAATCGGGACAATAAATTCTTTGTATTCCGCAAAGCTTTTGTAAGGATTTGTGACTCCAAAGATAGCAAGGTCGATATCGCTGAAAGAATTTCCCCCAATAACCCAGCCTGCAGCTCCCCCAATAATATACACCTTGTGATCAGGCTTTCTTTGTGACAAAAATTTAAGAAAATCCCCAAAATTCCGCTTCACCACGGGCAGATCCGCATAAAGATTTGGATCGGGACCAACCACAATAGGCTGTCCCATGAGCTCTTCTAGCCTTGAGCACTGATCCAAATCCAGATACCTGCTAAAAGCACCAGGCATGACGATCTCTTCAGCAGGTAGAGCTAAGGGCGAACAGTGAACATTTGGGGAAAAAGACATAACGGTTTTTTAATTTGACCGCAAAATTTTAACCAAAAAAGCCAATCTCTGCAATTTTTATATCAATCCTTAACAAAACACCTCTTGTGAAAACGGCGCTAAAAAAAGAAAGCTTTTCTTTAGGAGCTTACATCACTTTTTTCTTGAAAAAAAGTTGTCTGAAATTTAATGTTAAATAAATATTTTTTTTACCTTACAAGACGAGGAAAATGTGCTCGGATCCTTCCATGAAATTTTTCACTCCTATTACTTACCCCGAACGTACTGTTTTATTGAAGACCCCTTGGAGGACTGGATTGAAAACTATAGCTTTGAGAGGCACCACCCCGAATTGGTTGCGCCGCTTACCGAAGTTCTGTTGAAGGCCAAAGTATCCTCGATCTTCAACGAGCCGATCAGTTACGATGCTGATAAAATTCTCCGTAACACGCATGAGCTGCAGCAAAACAACTTTAAGCTTCTAGGCTCCAGGCCGGCAATTTCAGGTTTCTCCCAGCCTTATTACTCTGCAGTCGAACACCCAAAGCTCCCCGATTGGGTGCTGAAGCCCTCGGGAGAGCGGATCCCAAGATCCACATTTATCTATGGGCCGAAAAATCCCTTAAGCGAAATGGCCTATTTCAACCCTAATGACGGGCTGTACCGTATCCCCATGAGAGAGCGGATCCAAAGGATAGCCGACGAGGAGAATATCCCCTTGGTCTTGCCTAAAAAGTTTTACGCAAAAATCCCCTTCTCGAATAGGGAAAATAAAAGAGAAAATTATTTTGTCATCGCAGAAAAAATTTCGATCCTAGCAATTGAGGAAACGTTCCAACGGATCAAAGCTATGGACTCCGGAAAGCAAAGCCTTATCGCCTATCAAATGGGACAGATCATCCGCAAATCCGGTTTTTTAGATGCCACTTTGAACAACATCCGGCTCACACAAGAAGGTAAGATAGCGATTATCGACACGGAACCGGCCGGGTTTTTAAGAGAAAGGACACTCTCTTGGAGCTTTCCATGGACTCGGTACGGTTATCACGGGACACTGGAAAAAAGCGCTCGTATTGGCCTCCATATCTTGAGAGCGGAATTTTGTATAAAAAAGGGCTCAGCTTTAGGTAAAGAGGAACCGGAGATAGCCATTCAAGGATTTGAAAGTTTCAAAGAGATGCTGGACTTGATGATTCTTGAAGACAGATCTTTAGATATTTCTTTCAACCAGAAGGTAATCTCTGTCTTAAGTTTAGGGGTGATCCCCCTTTTGCGGGCCATACAGGCGATTTTTACCTCCCTTATCCTCGACTATTTACGGACTCTAATCGATACCACCAAAGATAAGTATTTGAAAAAATCGCACTACCACCGAACTCTCCCCTACGCAGAAAAAAAAGCAAAGGAGCTGCAGTATAGGAAAAAAATGAATCTATGGATGCGTATGCTCCATTTTTTACAAAGCGAGACCCCGAAAATCAAAAGAAAAAAGGTGGAGTTAGAAGAACCGTTTGGGGCGTACTGCTAAAAACACTAGCTCAAATAAAATGTTTTGATCTCTTTAATATCACGATGCACATCCATCGTAAAAGGGGGAGGAAAAGAACCTATATACTTATACGTCTCCAGAACTACTTCTGCGCACAGCTTTTTAAAGCTTCTGTCCTCCGAGCTAACGAGCAGGTCGCTCTTAGCTGCAGCTATTTGAGTTAAGAGCAGGGTTTTTTGGCAATTGAAGAAGGGTAGCAGAATGAGTTTAATTTCTTCCATTTTAAAATCGGATTGGGCGTAGACCTGCATTTTGATTATCTCAATCAAATCCTTGTGATACTTTGTTAGCCGGAGTTTGGGGTCATCAAAAAGCAATCTCTCGAGCTCGCTAAATTTTCCGATCCAATGGAGGGCCCTTCTCTTCTTTTCTAGTTCAGGAATATGCTTTTGCATCACTTTTTTGGATCCATACCGCGAGGGGGAAAAAACGATTTTGAACGACTCCACCAATGGGTTGAACAGTTCCAAAACCAAATCCCGTTGGGATAGATCTCCTTCTTGTACCGATAAAAAGAGGGCGACGAGCTGATTGATGTCTATTTCGGGATCCGTAAAAACTTCTGCAACATCATAAGAGTAGGTTTCATTCCCTAAGAAATGCAAAATTTTATACGAAAGAGTCGCAATTTTTTGCCGGTTTTGCGATTGATCCAAGCCTAGGAAACTCCTAAACTCTCTTGAGAGGAGACTTTTAATAAGAAATTTCAAGGCCATAATATTCCCTTTGGAATAGGGAGTTTTTACATCTATGGAGGCTGAACGCCCCTTTATTTCCTCCAAAAGACTTTCAATAAAATCCGCCCGTTGCCCTATTGGCATCTCCTGTAAAAGGGACTGGAATTTTTCTTCAGGCTTAGAAGAGTCAAAAGTATTCAAAAGCGCCTGAGCCCGATTTGACTCTAAAAACTCCTTGGAAATTTCTAAAATTTCGGGATCACGGGGAAGCAATTTGTTTAGCACCTCTATCCATCGGGATGCTATCATTTTGTACTCGGCACCTAGTAAAATATCTCTATATAGAACATTCAGCCTCTTAAATTCCGAAATTTTTTCTGAGAAGTCTTTTTGGAAAAACCCCGGATTTTTTTTATGGCAGTGGTCCAAATAACTTGTCAAAATATCCAAAGCGCCCATACGCGTTTGATTAGGAATATCAGAAAAGTTTTCAAAAATAGCGTCTTTTAAGAAGATGATTTCCCCAAAACCCCTTCTGTCTACAAAATCCCTATCTATCAGTTCACAAACAAATGCACGCAGAATTGTAGGGAGAAGGCTTACCTGCTCAGGGTCTTTAAAAGAGGGGTCTTTCAGCAAAGAGGCCCGATGAAACCTTTTTCCCAATAAAATATACAGGTGCATATACAAGATGCTTTTTTCCAACCTATCCGTCATGTAAATGGGAAAGTCCAAAATTGAAAAGATAGGTTCGACATCATTATTTGGATCCGTGATAGCAAAGGTTAGCTCCATAAGGATAAAATGGTACCGTTTCACGACTTCCAAAGAGAATCCCTCACCTTGCAAGGCCTTCCCCATTTTTGAAAGATCCCGCACCAAATCGCCCACAAGTACCCTGAATAGGCCAGAATTGGCCAGAAAAAAGGCCCGAATTTGGTTGCCGGCGGGATTGTCCTCTTTATTTATTGCCATCATCGTTTCAAAAAGGTTTGTGATCCCATCCAGAATTGGAAAAAGGACCTCGCATCTCGGCTCAGAACCGTTCGGTTTCACCAACTCCTCCAAAAACCCTTTAAAATCCAGAAGGGTATCCTCATCCAAAGGTTTGTTTGCCTCCACCTGTGTTCTAAAAAACTCACTATGGGTCAAACAATTGACAAAAGAGTGTTCTACTGCATCGGGGGGGAAAAAGGGGAGATAATTTACTATATTGATCCCCGGCGCATCTGTTTGAAAAGCGTTTACCCTCCAAAAATGGCGAATCAGATCCACAACTTGAACTGAAATCTGGTCTTTGCACTCGATAGAATCTTGAGCCAACAATAGATCGATGGCCCATAAATTTTCCCTGAAGTAGTAAGGGAAGAGTTCGTCGTCCTTAAGATCTAGAAGGCATCGTACCACGCACTCTTTATCTCTCATTTTTCGTGCCAAGTGGACCGTTAAAAATAGTACCGAGGAGGGCAGTACAGGACTTGAGAGGACAGTTTTTTTGAACGCATCCCACTCCTTGGAGCCGGTATTACGATCAAAAGCTCGCTGAGCCATGTCCCTGATCCATCCCCTATCGATATCTTTTCTTTGCAGTGCCTGCTGTATCCATCTCAAATAGTGGTCGATCGCCCTAGGGTCTTCGCTCAAGATCTTTAAGAGCTCATCACGATGCTTTTTTGCCTCATCATCTGAAAGAGTGTCCAGAAAACCACCCTCTGTTAGGAGCTCTTCTGGAGCTGCCCCGTGCGAAAGCAATAACCACACGATCTCTTTGAATAAGGGGGGATCATCCCTATTTTTTTCGAGGCTATCCAAAAATGCCTCTATAAGATAGGGGGTTACCACTCCGTTGCGATTGATTTCCTGGATTTCATAAGGACAAAACCGTCCCATTCGTACCCTTAAAGAGATGAAAGGTTCCAACAATTCCGGTTGGAATTTAAAAAGCCTTATCATCTCTTTATTTCCCATAAACTCCAAATCATGGTCCTTAGGAGCTGTCTCGATGAGTAGATCTCTTATATTTTCGTAAAGAGCGCTTTTAAAGCTATTCTTACGTAAAAAAAGCCTGAGCAACTCACCCATCTGGGGTTGCTCCAGATAATTTAGGTAGTTATTTTCCAAAAACCTTGACGTTACTACATTCCAGTCGAGGTTTACAGTTTGGTTTGAAAGTAGAAGGGAGGCGATCTGGGACCCTTTAGATGGAGATATATGAGGTAAGGCATTTGCAAGCTGGCCCGTGAGAAGTTTTCTCATCTCTAAAGAAAGGCTTTCAAGACTTTCTAGAAAAAGATCCATGCACACCAAGTCTACACAAGAGGTTCTTTTATCGATTTCTCTTAAATCAAAGCTTTCAAGCCACTCTTTAGTACTGCTAAAAAAAGGTTTACAAACTGCAAGAAGTTTTTGGGTGGTGTAAAAACCTCTCTCTCCCCCTTTCGAAATCAACTCAGGGATGAGGTCCGTTTTACCATGTTTCATCAAAAAATCTACCCTGAAAGACAGATCATCGCTAGATACAGGCAAGATGTTTGTGACCAGTTTTAAAGCGCTCTCCAACGGAATTTTTTCTAAAAAAATTTCATCGGTTAGAGGTTTTAAAAGCTCTCCATCCAAAGATTGTAAATCCCCTATCTCTAAAAGGGCGGCATAATGGATTTGCACTTTTTGGAGGGGGACTTTTTTTAATTTTAATCCTTCATGAAAAACCTTTGGATCACAATCTCTATCAAAATCCTCTTGAAGGACCAACCTACCAAGCAATGTATCCTTGAAAGGACCTTGACTGCTTTTATACACACCCCTCAAAAAGGCCAGGTAATTCGGGTTTTTTGTCGGATTTTGCATCATGTTTGATGAAGTTTTAAGAGCATATTCCATATACCCCTGATCCAGCCCCTTGGGATAATGGGAGGCGATGAGATCAAAATACCTGCCATCGTCAAAAGACTTTTTGGTGTTTACTAAATTTTCGAAAAAAATCTCCTTGGATGAAAAAGCACTGATTTCGAGCGTTCTTTGTAAAAAAGGTTGGAATTGTGTAGGGAAGGATCTTATTTGGTGCTGGGCAAGGGCCGGATCTTTACGAATCCCTAAAATCCATTCCTGAATTTTAGGTATATAAAAACCGAGTTTGAATTTTGCTGTGACTGTAGATGAAAAACCGTTAAAATAGAGAGATACCGGCTCTAAAATAGAACTGTCTACTTGGTTTATCTCGAGGTCGGCTATCTTGGCTAGCCATTCCCCTTTGGTTTGTTGAAGGTAATTTTGCACTCTCGAGGGTTGCGGATCAGCAATAAAAGAGATAAAAAGCTCCGGACAGAAAGGATCCAAAAGGAGCCCCTCCAGACCTAAAAGCAATAAAATCCGCGAATCCTTGAGGGCTCTATCCCAAAAAAGGGATTCATTTCCGTTTATCGGCGCCTCTTCCTCTAAATTAGCCCTTAAAAGGGGGACTAAATGCGAGTTAGACTCCAGGTGCTCTATCAGGTAAAGGGCCGGATCTTGGCACCCTAAACTTTTAAGGTTTTCCAAAATTTCTACCAAGGAGAGCTGTTCTATCCTCATCAGTTTTGAAAAAAATTTCTCTTTATCGTTCTCAAAGCACTCAAACTGCGCCAATCTAAAGAGATCTTTTAATGAAAGCCTATCCAAAAGGGTGTCGAGATGGGGGTAGATGATTTTGTATTCCCTCCCCGAAATGCACCCCTCTTGCAAAATTTGACTCAGTTGCCCCTCTAAAGAGAGCCTTTTGAAATTTTGAAGTCTTCCCAACTCCTCTTGTTCCTCAAAAAAATGGTCGAGAGCCTGCCGGATCTGCCCAAATTCTGCCTTTTGCAGTAGGGGTAAAAATTTATTTTTTAGAAAATCTCCTCTATTTAAATTAAACTCGCTGAATTTGATTAAATCGTCCTCATTTAAAAAAAACCGCTGCGACCAATGACACAATGTTTCAAAAATGTGCTTATGAAAATGCGGTCTTTTTCTTAAAATTTCTAAAAGAGTCACCTCAAGAGGAGAGGCGAGAAAAAATTGGCAGGAGCCCTTTATGAATTTTTTATAGACGCTGTCATAGTGCGAGCTCTCCCCCATGAATTCCAATAGATACGAGTGCATCTCCTGTTCCATGTCTAATAGCGGCACCCCGTCTCCAAAAAAATTTCTCTCGATGACCCCTACCATCTCCCTTGAGGCAGAGTGTCTAGTCAGAAGGTTTCTAAGGTTCATAAGAAAAAGAACCCTCTCTTGATGGCCATGCCCTCGTAGGAACTGAAACAAATTCCATTCGAAAGTTGCAAGATCCTCCGACAAAATAGCCCCGACAGATCTTTCTATTAATTCGTTTTGAGCATGCCAGCCTTGCGTGCATTTTAAAATTGCCCTGAGTCCATACGACTCTGCACTATCCGGATCCGATAGAATAAGGTGCTTACGATTGTTGCAAGCCAATACATGGTCCAAATAGATGCTCTTGATGTAGCCGGGCAACAATTTCATGCAGCACATCCCATCGTTGGTGATATCCACACCCACAGCATCTGCGTCAAATAGGTGGGGACGCTTGGCAGGGTGGGGAAATTTTATATCTACATCGCCAAATGAAACTATTTGAAATTTATGGTTGATTCTTAAGTCGGATTCCTGAAATCCGCACATCAAAAGGTGGGGGATAAGCCGGTCCAATAAAGCTGGAAAATCCCTCTCCCTGTAGGGGCTAAAGATTGCTACGTCAAAGTCATTTTTGGGGTGATCGAAAAGAATTTGTTGTGCCGAACCTCCCACGATAAAAATTTGACAGCTATCAAATTGGGGCAGAAACATCTTAAGATTTTGAATCAATAACCCTTTTGTCAAAAGGGTATTACCTATATTTTCTGCAAAAATTGCCTCTAACCTGCACGAAGAGCCAGAATCCAAAGAAGCTCCACGCTCGAGCATCTCAGGAAAAAATGCCGGGGTAAAGCTTATATTCCCACTGTAAGAGATCGTCAAAATTTACCCTAAGAAATTATTCAATTCAATATTTTATCAAAAACACAAAAAAAACAAACGATCTTTTTTTTCGGTTTTTGTAGAAAAAATGTAGACGCGTTGTTTTCAAACTCTTTTTGTTTATTTTATGTTAAGATTTTTTGAAAAAAAAGGGGGTGCCATGTAAGGTATTAAATTATAATTTAAAACTCTAGAAGCCTTTATGCCTCCCCTTGTTCTTAAAGATCTTTTTTTCTCCCATTACCAACCTACAACTCTACTCACCCCTATACCATTGCTAAAAAATCCCCCTCCTATCGATAAGAAGTTGGAAGAGGAGGCTGTCATTTGGACCAAACCCACTTTCAACGGTTTATTCACCTATTCGATCCCTTTGAAAGATTTCTTTAAATACAACTGGACTTTAGGGCTCTTAATCCCGTCGAGGAAATTAAAGATGACCGTCGATCTCCCCGATTTAGAACATCCCCTTCGGCTCCCTTTGGAACGTAAAGGTCTTTTGACTGCCAATCAAACTATTGAAAAACTCAAGGAACTTTCTGCCGATAACCAGGAAAAACTTGCGAGATCACTTATCTACTATGGAACTGAAATAGGGCTAGCGCTTTTGACTTTCGACCATTTTAGACTTTTAGAAAAAGAGCTTCGGTGGGGCCTCGTATCTGTCGATCCGACCATTTTTCAAAACCCGGTCACGCTCCATTCAAAAGAGGGCACAAGGCGGATTTTATCTGAAAATCTCATGAGATATCTAACCCAGCACGAGCCTGCCCTAAGGGCCGAAGCCCAAAAAGGGGGATTTTTGGAAACAAAACTTGAACCCTTTTATGAAGAATGTAAAAAAATACACTCAGAAGCTTCCAAAATAAATATCACGAAAATAGTTTTATCGATCATTTCGTTTGGCCTTTTGCCACTTTATTACCTGGTACGTTCGGCTATAATTTTGAAAAAAAGTAAAGAGCTTATAAAAAAACTTGAGAAACAGACCTTAAAAATCCAACTTTACAAAATACGAGCCGATAAGATCTATAGTTATTGTAAAGAATTGCAGCCCTTATTAGGAAATACGCATGTACCCATGAAAAAAAGAGATTGTGAGTTGCTAAAAGTGTTATAGAGAACTGCTACAATAGGTGTTTGATAGGGTTTGACTGTTTTTTACAGCTAGGATCCTTCAGCATCAGTCGCTATTTTTTAAGCTCTGCCACCACTTGAAGAATTTTAGAAGACTCCCCTTTTAACCACTCCTTCAGTTCTCCATTGGCCATTTGCGCCGTCTTGGCCGAAATTTTTTTATAGCACTCTTCGGCGAATTTTGTGGCACAGGCTTTATGCATATCATGAAGGGGTCTTAGAGAAAATCTCTTCTCTTTGAATAGTTCGATTTTCTCTACGATGCAAGGGATAAATTCTCTCAAATTCGCCTCTTGCTCATCTTTTAAAGCTAAATCGACAAGATCAGCACCATAGCGGTAGGCAGCGTAAACAGGATCTACAACCCTGTCATTTGTCTTCTCAATTGCAAATCTAACAGCTGACCCAAAACCATCGAAAAAGAGCCTCCATTCATTCATATCAAAGTCCTGCTTACAGATTTCAACACATTCGCAAAAGTTATTTAGGATGGTAAATGCAAAAAGATCTTTTTCCCCGTCCATTAACGCAAGGGTAGGATAGATAGCATCTATTTCTTTTCTATATCGGTGGACAAATTTCATGATGTTTTTTGAAGAACTTATCATCCTTTCGTTATAAAATGGGCACTTTGGACCCTCTAAAGCACCGTGATGTAAATAACCCATAAATAGAAAACCCAGAGATTTGATCGATTCTCTATTGAAAGATTGAGGATCCGGTTTTTTTTCGATATCAAGAAAGGCCTTTTGTATCATCAGGGCAAGGGATATGTGCGCCAGTTGATTTCCACTTGTCTCTTTTCGGCAGTTATAATCGATCTGTTTAGTAAGTTCCACAATTTCGGCCGACCGTTCAATAGATACCATTGCGGCATCGAGGATGTGAGGATACTGCCCTCCACCCGGCTCTAACCCTAAAAGAATCCTGTTTTTTTCTAAAAAACGGATAAGCCTATCGTCTTTCGGGTCGAAGCATGCGATGACAAGCTTGGTCATTGTCCCTTGTATCCTTTGACCTAAGGATTCGACCCCTGTGGAAAGGGGGAGAATTTTTAGAAGGCTTTTACCGAACAATTCAAAGGTCTCTTCAAAGGAATACGCCACCCCCTCCCGAAACCCCTCATGCAAAAAATTTGCCATGTGGTTGTAAGCCTTCAGTGCGGCTAAGGGATCCTCCTGGGCAAGCTGTTCTACAAAAGAGAGAAAATCAAAAAGTTTCCCTTTTATGTTTTCATAAGTAGCCGTGCTTTGCAGGATGTCTTTAAAAGAGTTTGCTGCCTCATCGGATTTGACGGGGGAAAAGCGGTAAAGATGCGCTGCTGTCAATTTACAAGGATGACGATCGATTAGGGATCCTAAGCCTTGGGTGAAAAAATCTTTATTGTGTTGACTGACCATCTCCATAAACGGGGTGGGACAAGAGGAGACCTTTGATGAGGTCACGATCGATGCAAACTCATCTAATGGGGTCGAGGCGCCCGATTTCACGGCGTAAAATTTGAGAAGAAGAGCTTTGATCCAATCGGGATAATCGGCTCCTAAACAGGAAGGGTATTCCCTTAGTAGTTTGAGACACGTTTGTTCAGGGAGTATTTTCAAGGTAATAAGGTCTCTGCCAAGCAATTCAAATAGAAGGGGGAATTCCCGTTGATCCTCCTTACGGTCCACGAGGCATTCCAATATCTCTTCTTCGAATCTTCCCAACTTTACTTTTCTATCAAGGCTAAGATGATGGAAAATTTCGATCAAATTTTGGGTTGAAAAATGGGTTATCCCGATTTCTTGAACACTTTTTACCAAATAATTTAGGGAACATTTCGTAAAGTTATTTTTCAAAAGTAATAATTCTACCCGTAGTGACGGATCAAATTGGTTTAAATGTTTTTCCCTATCCTCAGGACGCATAGATAGGGAGCGATCAAATATAGATTGTAAAACCTGCTCTCTGCATTTAGGATGCCCTGTCAAAGCGTCCAAAATTAGAATTTTACCTTCATGGGAAAGCTTATGAAAAAGGGCTCTTCCCCTTTCGTTCAATACCGGATCTGTCAAAGCTTGTAGAATGGCATCCAAATCGAGTCTCGAGGAGCGGTTTTTAGATTCTAAAAGGGCTACTCTTTGTTCCAGACATAGTTCATCGGTGTTATAAAGTCTTAAGATTTGACAACAGATCGCCTGGGCTAATTTCGAAGACTCCCCCTTTTCAAAAGGATTGGGGCGAAGCTTGGGCAAAACACCCTCCCCTTCTTGAGGATCAGATTGCATTTGACGGATCAAATGGGACTCGTTTTCTCCCCTTAATAGGGTCTTTGAAGGGGTGATGAGGCTCTCTTTTTTCAAAAAGGACCGCTTATCATCTACAGAAAGAAAATTATCCAAAAAAACCTTCGCCTGAAAATGCTTTCCGTATCTTCCTTTAAGAAGTTCTAGAAAGATGTTCGCCCGGGGATGGGGACTCTGCTCGTCGAGTAAAGTCATTAAATTTGCGATAAAAAAATCTATTGTTTCTTTTGAGACGTGCCCTTCCAAATAGTAATCCAGTTCCCTTAAAAATTGCCCTTCTTGGTAATCGAATCCGTCAAGATGCAGTCTGATGACTTCCCTGTGGTTGAATGCGCTGGTGAATCCTTTTGTAAAATGACCGCATACCCTAAACAACGGTTTTATTACTGAACATGGATCAGAAAGCTTTAATTTTTTTGATAACAAACAGTCGAGAGCTTCTTTGAAACACCCCTTTTCCTCTCCAAATTTCGCATAAGGAACAAGCGTAGCTCGACCCAAAATTTGAGATTTGGCATTTAAACTCAACTCGGTACACAGGGCGTCGTGGTGAAACAGGTGCGTCCGTTTGTCCAAAAAAGATACAAATTTAAAATCGAACTCTTTTGTCTCCATCGACTGGTGAGCTGCATTCCAGCGGACATATTTTTTGCTCTTCAAATCTCCTTCTGTAAAGCTTGGCCTAAGGGATTGAAAATAGGTTAAGCATAATTGGGTAAAATATTCCGGATCGGGCTGCTCGGGAAAAAAAACCGCAATGTCAACATCTAAAAAGTCTTTTTCTACGAATAGGGACTGGGAGGCCCCCCCGATCAGATTCGGTATATACCCGTTGAAAATAACATGTTTCACAAAATTTCCCACCTTAAACCGGATGGGAGGATCCTTGGGATCGGTTGATATGAGTTCAACAGTTTTGCGAAAAATCGCATCTAATTTGGTGATTTGGCTCGGAGTTAGGGATTTGTAGTATTTATACAAAATCGGTTGGCTTTCAAAAGTGTCCGGTTGAGGTTCGGCAGCGATGGGAGTTTGAGGATTAAAAGTGGCTGCGTTTGGGTTCAACATAGCAGTACCACCGTTTTCAAATATTCCCCCTCCCTAAAAGCTATATTCTTCAGGTGATCCGGTGCCATTAAATGGCGCTGCACAAGCTTGACCTCTCTTTTTTCCATCAAGGAGGCCTCTAATAGGATCGTATCAAACAGAGATTCTTCAAGGTTATAGGAACATGAAGAGGTCATAAGCACCCCACCGGGTTGCACACGTCTAAGGGCCATTCGATTGAGTTCCCTGTAGGCGCGGACCCCTTTGGAGGTATCTTTTTTTGATTTAATAAATGCGGGAGGATCAACAATCACAACATCGAACATTTCGGTGGTGTTTTGTAAAAAGGAAAAAACATCACTTTCAATAATTTCATGATTTTCAAGACCGTTTAGATCTGTATTCTCTTGCATTTGCCTGCAAGCCTCCCCTGAAATGTCCACACTCACCACTTTGAGTGCCTTTGCCTTTAGAGCGTGTAGGGAAAAACCACCAGAATAAGCACACAAGTTCAAAACTTTTTTATCTTTTACATAGGAGCGCAAATAGAATCGCATCTCTCTTTGATCCAGAAAAAACCCGGTCTTTTGCCCGTGGACAACATCCACTAAAAAACGGACATCGTGTTCAAATATTTCGATCGGCTGTTCACTTTTTTCCTCAGTCAACCACCCTTTTTGAGGCAAAAGTCCCTCCTCTTTGCGAGATATCGACGTCGATTTCTCATAAATAGCTTTTATATCTAAACTATTTTTAAGAGCTTGGACAACCTCGTCTTTTAAAAGCTCCATCCCCAAAGTCCCAAATTGAACAACTGCAGTGCGGTCGTAAAGATCCACAATCAAACCGCATAAGCCATCATTCTCCCCGTTCACAAGACGCAAAGCGTTCGAGTTGATTTGCAGGTTTTCCCTTTTTTTTATGCTGTTTTTGATAAGGCGTTCGAGAAGGTTTTCCCTTTGCGTTTCTAAAAAACCCAACATTCTTAGACGGATATTAGATTTTGTGTTGACGTAGCCTATCCCTAGATGCTCACGCTTATAGGAAAAGACCTCCACTAGCTGCCCATTGACTCCGGAAAACCTCTCTATCCCTTTCGAAAAAATCCAGGGATGCCCCAATTTCAGGGTTTTTTCACGCCCCTCTTTGAGGACTACAACCCCAAGGGGGCCGGCTAAAGAAGCATCCATTAACGTGGATTTGGTACTGAGTTCATGAGCCATAAAGTTCCCTCTATTGTAGCATGATATTAGAAAATATTATATAAAAAAATGTATGGTTTTACAACCGTTCTATGATACCGTTTTTTTGAAAAACAAGCCGCATCCACCCTTTTTGAGTATCGACGGTTACTAGTTCAAAATGAGTGAGATATGCCTTCAACAAAGTCTCAAGCTGAAATGGGAGGATTCCGCTTAGAACCAGAGTACCCTTGGATTTGCATAAACTGCTGAGGGTATCTGCTAGAGATAAAAGGGGTCCAAGGTGGATATTGGCCAAAACCAGGTCCGCCTCTATGTTATCCAGGTCAATCGGATCTGATAGGCCGTTTTCGAGACAATTTTGCTTGGCGACTTTCATAGAGCTGCTGTCAATATCAAATCCCCTTACGCTCTTAGCTCCAAGCTTTTTGGCTGCGATCATCAAGATCCCGGATCCGCACCCGTAGTCAACAACAGTTTTTCCAACAGGGGGATTCTTTACTAGCCATTCCAGGCAGATATTGGTAGTGGGGTGGTCGCCTGTCCCAAAGGCATTTCTAGGATCTAATAAAAGGACAATTTTGGCCTCTTTGGGGACTTCATGCCAGCTTGGCACGATCCATAGGGTATCGGCAACTACCTGGACAGGGGTGTTTTTCTGCATTTCTAGAACCCAGTCTAGATCGGGTACCTCTAAAGAGGAAAAAGGGGCTAAAGCGAGAAAAAGGGGCTCGTCCTCGGCCTTGATCAAGGCGCTAATTTTGTTAATGTCCCAATATTCGGCTTCAAAGCTCTTTTCATCCTTGATAATTTCTTCCCCTTCGATGCACTCGACGGAAACACTCAATGCTCCCATCTCCATCAAAGAATCGCTGAAATTTTCGGCTTCGGCCTGTCTGACTTTAAAAGAAACTTCTTTAATCATAGATCCCCTACAAGGGTAACATACCTTATCTATTTAAGGACACGACTTCCCTTTTATTTCTAAATGGTAGAAAATGGGATCAATGTCCTGGGCCTACTATCTTACGTATAAATTTTTCACATTGGTTTTATCCCTTTTTCTTGTTGCAACGGCCACGTTTACACTGATGCACATCATCCCCGGAGATCCCTTTTCCCAAGAGCAAACGATTCCGGATGAAATTCTCAAAAGCCTCATGGCTCACTACGAGCTGGATCAACCTATTCTCAAACAATATTTTCACTATCTCGAGGGTCTGACCCGTTTCGATCTTGGTCCGTCATTCAAGTACGAAGGGAGGATGATTCAAGACATCATTAAAGAGGGTTTCGGAGTCTCCGCAACTTTGGGCGCAGTCGCGATACTAATTTCGGTTGTTGCCGGAGCCACATTAGGATCCCTTGCCGCTTTCTGTCGCGGAAAATGGCAAGACTGGTTTTCGATGCTTTTGGCAGTCATCGGGATGTCGGTTCCAAGCTTTATTTTAGCCACTCTTTTACAGTATGTTTTTGCGATGAAGTTCAATCTTTTGCCTATCGCAAGATGGGGTGAATTGAGACATATTATACTGCCGGCTATTTCTTTGAGCGCCTTTCCGACCGCTTTTATAGCGCGCCTTGTGAGGAACAATATGGTTGAAATCCTAGAGCAAGAGTATATAGTTGCTGCAAAAGCTAGGGGGTTGGGAACAGCAAAAATCTTGATTCGCCATGTGACCAAAAATTGTATTTTACCGGTACTCTCCTACTTGGGCCCCCTTTTTGCGAATATCATCACCGGCAGCTTTGTTATTGAAAAAATTTTTGGAATCCCCGGTTTAGGAGGCTGGTTTGTGATGAGTATCACAAACCGCGACTATACCATGATTATGGGGATCACCCTATTTTACAGCGCCATTTTGATGGTTGCCGTGTTCATAGTAGATTTACTATCTTACAGTATTGACCCCCGGATTCGGAGCTCGCGATGAACCATCCCTCTTTTTCACTCCCCTATTTTAAAGAGTCTATCTTCCGTCTGAAAAAAAATAATGCTGCGATGGTGGGCCTTTGGTTTTTAATACTTCTTTTTATAGCTGCGGTCATAGCCCCTTTCTTTACCCCCTACAGCTATTATGAAACGCACTTGAGTTTAAAAAATTATCCCCCATCAAAAGAATTCTGGTTTGGGACGGATGAGCTCGGAAGAAATGTTTTTTCTAGAATCTGGCTTGGGGCCCGCATCTCCCTTTTTGTGGGCATATCAGCCGCCTTCATTGATATGGTGATCGGAGTGGTTTACGGAGCATTTGCAGGATTTGTCGGTGGAAAAATCGATGAGATGATGATGCGATTTTGCGATATCCTCAACTCCCTGCCGCAGCTACTAATTGTCATTATTTTACTGGTACTGATGGGCCCGGGGCTGACAACGATTATTATAGCTCTCACACTCACCGGCTGGATCAATATGGCCCGGATCATACGAGGACATATCCATCAAATCAAGCATCTGGATTTTGTGATGGCAGCCAAGGCACTGGGCGCCTCCAGATTCCGGATCCTCACCCACCATCTGATCACAAACGCGGTTGGTTCCATCATCACTACCGTGACACTGACAATTCCCGGCGCCATATTTACCGAGTCTTTCTTAAGTTTTTTAGGCCTTGGAGTGCAAGCGCCTATGGCGAGCTGGGGAACGATGGCAAGCGACGGATTGCCCGCTTTGCGCTTTTATCCCTGGCGCCTTTTTTTTCCTGCATTTTTTATAAGTATTACGATGTTTGCTTTCAATTTGCTGGGCGATGGTCTACGGGATGCATTTGATCCGAGGCTCAGACGATGAGCTTGGATCTTTACAGAGTTTTCCCCTATAGCCTCAGGCAGACCAGAAATCTATTGTGCTACGAATCTGCGCCTAAAGCGGTCCTGGATTTGTTGGGAATCCACAGGGAGGGTTTAGATGAAAGCTGCCGAACTTGAGGTTGTCAATCTGCGTGTCAATTTTTATCCCAACGGGAGGAAAATTCATGCCGTGCGGGGCGTCACATTCAATATCAAACCCAATGAAAGGGTTGCGATTGTGGGAGAATCGGGTTGTGGCAAAAGCCAGATGGCAAGAGCGCTTGTGCAGTTGATCCCCTCCCACGCAGGGAAAATCGAGGAGGGAAAAGTCCTTTATGATGGCGTCAATCTCTTGTCATTGTCCGAAAAAGAGATGCGACGCTATCGGGGCCGCGAAATCGGGATGATATTTCAAGATGCCAGAGCCTCGTTGAGCCCTTTGATAACTGTGGGCGATCAGATTGTCGAGGCCTATTTGGATCACCACCCTTTGGCCACAAAAAAAGAGGCAAGGACCAGGGTGTTGGAACTTTTGGACCTTGTTCAAATAGAAGATCCCCTAAGAAGTTTTCATCAGTACCCCCACGAACTATCCGGTGGCATGTGTCAAAGGGTCATGATCGCTTTGGCTTTGGCCCCCGACCCCAAACTTTTGATCGCCGACGAACCGACGACCGCCCTTGATGTCACGATACAAGCCCAAATTCTAGACTTACTAAAAACGATCCAGGAGCAGTTTGGGATGAGCATTTTGTTTATTACCCATGATTTTTCGCTTTTGGCAGGATTTTGTCATCGTGCCCTCGTTATGTATGCCGGTGAGATCGTTGAGGAGGCAACCATCGAGGAGCTATTTCAAAATCCTAAACACCCCTACACAAAAGCTTTGCTCCGCTCCATCCCCCGTCTCGATTTACCAAAAAGTTCTCCACTGGAGGTAATTGAAGGGAACCCACCCGACCTCTCCAAACCGATCCTTGGTTGCCCTTTTTCTCCCCGATGCAAATTCAAAACATCTCAGTGCGCCACATCGACCCCTTTGATGATCAACCGGGTTGCCTGCTGGCTCTACGATCCCCGATTTAAGGAAAAATATGAGCTCTTCACCTCTTCTTAGTGTCCGCAATCTCAGCAAAACATTCTATAACCGAGATAGTTTTGTCAGAGCTGTAGATGGAGTTTCGCTAGATGTTTTTCAGGACAGGACTTTAGGACTTGTCGGTGAAAGTGGCTCCGGAAAAACCTCACTTGCAAAACTCATACTTAGGTTGGAAAAACCGGATGCCGGGGAGATCCTTTTCCAGGGTGTGGATCTTTTAAAATTAAACCGCAAAGAGATGATGGATGTCCGTATGGAACTCCAGGTTATTTTCCAGGATCCTTACGGCTCATTGAATCCCCGTATGACCGCTCAAGAGGTGATTATGGAACCTCTAGAGATCTTCATGAAAAACTTGAGTTTTCACGAAAAAAGGCAGCGTGTTTTAAACTTAATCGAGCTCGTCGGATTGGATCCGAATTTCTCTCAAAGATTGCCCCACGAGTTTAGTGGAGGTCAAAGACAGCGAATTTCTATAGCCAGGGCGCTGGCCTTGCACCCGAGACTCATCATTTGCGATGAGCCGATCGCAGCGCTTGACGTATCGATCCAGTCGCAGATCATCAACTTGCTCAAAAGGCTTAAATCCGAGTTAGGATTGAATTACCTTTTCATATCGCATGATCTTGCTATGGTTAAATATCTCTGCGATGATCTCGCGGTGATGCATTTCGGAAAAATTGTAGAGCATGGAGACAGTGAAATCATCTATTCCAACCCACGCCACATCTACACTAAAACTCTTTTAAGCAGTATTCCGAAGCTCATGGGCCAGCCCGCATTGCCCCCCGTCCTATAAAGGCGTATGGAGACTTTTTTTAGATCGCTTAAATCCGTTTGATCAAACCAAATGAGTCAAAAAAAAACAGAGTTCTAAGCCCCTCAAAAATAGCGGTTGGCCTTTTTCAAGGGGTTCTATACTACAATCGGTCGATGGATTTATTTTACCGATAAAAAGGGGGTTAAATCTCCTTTATTGATACAGAGATTTATAATCGGGTACCTCTCATCGCCAAATTTCACGATAGGGACTTTTCTCCCTTGACTATCGTTTACCCATCGGCAGTCTAGATACTTAATCTGATGGGTATTGTTGTCCTCTTTACTATCTTTGTCTTCACTGGGATTATAAGGGATGTTTCTAAAAATATCTCCAAAAAACCCACTATCGGAAAGATATTTTTTGGATCCATTTTTTTGGTTCATAGGTTCCGTGGCATTTACCTTCGAAAGGCCAAGCTTCGCATACATGGAGTTAAATAGGACTTTATTCCATCTAGCCAAATCGTGAATGTTTTTTTGCTCAAGATTACTCAACCTCCCGAGAAGCCCCCCAAAAGACCTATACTCTACTGAAAACATCAGTTTAAAAATCTTCTCTAATGCCTCGATATCCCTGATGTACAACAAATCTAGGGAGATATTTTCCTGATCTACATTAGTAAACCCAAACTCTTTTTCAAAAGAAATACTCTCTAGCAATTCCTCAAAAGAGCAGTACATCAGGTTGCCCGGGGTCATAAAAAAAACGTTTTTGATAGGGTGCTCTTGAAGAAACGCGGCCAAATAGAAAAATTCTTCGGCTTGCTCGTTCCAAAACCTTTTTTCATTTGGAAAACGGATGCAATTTAGCGGCATATGGTGACCTTTTCTGAAAATCTTATGCTCCTCCGATATTCTTAAGCTCTCCTGTCCGATGAAAAAAACATCATTTTGAACAAAGAAGTCCCTATACAAAATAAAATTTTTTTTATGTGTCACAAAATAAATCGGTGTGGCGTAACTAAATGTCCTTATCTGCTTGATTGAATCTAAAATCTGCGGCGAGACTACCGACCTTGTCTCTACGAAAACCACTGCATGCTCTTTAGCACACAAACCAGATATCACAACAAAACATAAAATAAAAAAACGCATTCCAAAACCTTTTAAGAGTCTGTAAATAAAAATTAATTTTAAATAAACCCAATTAATTTCTCAAATTGTTCGTAGAATAAATAAATATTTCTAAAAAAGGGAAGGTTTATACCGATTTATTTACCACTCTGAGGATCCGGAGTTAAAAGAAACGTTGATTCCGCCTCAATTACCCACACGCGGCAACTGGTTTGTTTCATGACAACGGCGGGATTTATGACTTTGGCGAGGCTTTCCGAATAATCTAGATTTTTTGGAACAGCCAAGATGAGAAGGTCGTAGCTACCCTCTTCTATTTTGTTGACTATAGCGTCTTCGTAGACGCGGGAGCGGACTAGGTAAAGATTGGGCTTCAACCCTTTTTCGACAGCGATAGCCTGCGCAAAATCTAGAGATGCGTTAGCCCTAGCCTCTTTAAAAGCAAGTTTCGACTGTAAGCTGAAGCTAAATGGAACTTCTATCACATATAAAAAATCGATAGAGGCGCCGGTAGCTTTGGCAGCGATCACCCCTACTTGGGCCGCCTCAGCATTAGGATCAAGTGTGCACAAGACCAAGATTTTTTTTATTTCAAGCTCTTTATAACCATCTAGAGGCACTTTCTCCAGCTTGACCGTACCGGTTAAATCAAGAGCATATTTGCGCCTTAAAAGGGTGTACATCAAAACTCCTATCGAGATCCAGAGAAGCCCCAAATAACGACCGTAAGGTTTGGTAATGATGATTCCGATCAACACAGTCACAGTCGTAAGAGCCCCCAAAATTGCTGTGATTGGATATTTTTTCCCTTTTATCGACAAATTGAAAGGGATGAAAAACGGTCTCTCAAGGTTAGGTTCTTTAAAACGCATTCTCAAAAGGGACATGTGGGCGGAAAAAAAAGCGATCATGGCTCCAAAGTTGTACAGGTCCGCCATAAAATCCAGACGCCCATTGCTAATCAAAACGATGGAGGAGGCAAGGGCGGCAAAAAATATTAATGCTATATACGGACTTTTAAACCTTGGGTGTAACCTATAAAAAAACTTGGGAAGCTGAAAAAATTCCCCTAGATTAAATGCTAGCCTAGATGCACCCAAGAGCCCCGCGTTAGCCGCCACAAAAAGCAAAACAGCAGCTAGCAATCCAATCCAGGGGGCAATAATTTCCGATCCAAACGGGAGGTTGATCACTATTCCGGCGATCGGATCCTCCAGATATTTGCCGGCAAGCTCTTTAGGAGTCATCGCAGAAAGTCCCACAATCGAAAGTCCCAAATACATCACAAGCAAGGTCACCATGGCAAGGATAATAGCTCCTGGGACGGTTCTGGAAGGATTTTTAGCCTCCGCTCCTAACTGAGCCATCGATTCTATCCCTGTGTAGGCTACCATCGCCATCCCGACACCCTTTCCAAAATCCAACCAACTAGGGGAATATTCGGTATTTGGCCCGTTGATAGTTAAGCGCCCCCAAAATTCGTTAAAATCCACAATCGTCGATAAACCGATCGCAATAATAACCACTTGAGTCAAAATAGCCAAAAGGCTCAGTATCAGACTCATTTTTGTAGAGTGTTTTGCACCAAAAAAATTCAATACCATCAGAAAAAAAATAAGAAATACCGTAACCACTAATTTGATAGGCAAAATTTTCAAAAGAGGAAAAAAGACTGCCATATAGGGGGATATGGAGTAGGCCGAAATAGAGATCGTTACGATATAATCAAGGAGAAGTCCCCATCCTGCTATAAAAGAGATCAGATCATTGAAATTTCTTCTGGAAAATGAGGCGGAGCCTCCCGCCTCTGGTAGGACCGAAGACATTTCAGCATAGGTCAAAGCGGTGCACATGAAAACGAACCCTGCGATCATAAGGGCGATGGGTGTTGCCCCTAAAGCGTACAGAGCTGTGATCCCGAGGGCGTAGAAAATCGAAGATCCGAGATCCCCATACCCTACTGCGAATAGGTCGAACATCCCAAGGACACGACGCATCGATCCCCTATCCAGTTGCGCAATCTTATCAGCCATAATCGGTTATGTACAGAAGCTAAAGAAAATACACAAGGAAAAAAAGCGTTAGAAATTCTAACTTTTTCTTATTGTCGGGACCCGATTCGGTACAAGATAATTTTGTCAAAAATGAACTACTTTCTTAATTGAGCAGGAACTTCAAAGAAAACTTTTTCCTCTGGTTCCCCATAGATGACTTTCTTTAAATCTTTTAAAGCCTCTATCGCTTCAACAACCTCAAAAAAAAGTTCCTCGGGGACAGATGCGCCGGAGGTGATCACTACCCTTTTTTTGTGATCAAAGAAATCGGAACGTAAAGCTTTTGGATTTGAGATGAGATACGTTTGTACCCCCTCATGTCTCGCTATTTCCGTAAGACGGACTGCATTGGAGCTTGAAGGATCCCCGACAACCAGCACAAGATCGGCTCCTGAAAGTGCCGATTTAAGGGCTGTTTGACGATTTGTGGTTGCATAGCATATAGAGGAGCTCGGCATCGTTTCTACTTGAGAAAATCTTGTATGAATTTTTTCCATGATCGGCTCCAGATCAAGGAGGCTTAAGGTAGTCTGGGTGACGACAGATACAGGTTTTTTTGGGTCAAAAGGGATTAAATCGACCTCGTCCGTATTTTCCACAACAAACGTTGTTTCTAAAGATTCCCCCGTGATACCAATGATTTCCACATGGTCACGGTGTCCAATAACAATCGTGGGAATCCCCATTTTCTTGAACCTTAAAACCGCAGAATGAACTTTTGTGACAAGCCCGCAGGTAGCATCAATTATTTTCAAATCCCGCAATTTGGCCTCTTGCCGTACGGACGGGGGTACCCCATGGGCGGAAAAAATAAGGACGCCCCCTTTTGGAACGTCTTTGAGTTCGTCTACAAAAACAGCCCCCTTCTTTTCAAGCAGATCTACCACAAAATGATTGTGAACAATCTTGTGTTTTACATAGACCGGGGCACCAAAAACTTCCAGAGCTCTATGGACTGTATCAACGGCACGCACTACTCCTGCACAGAAACCGCGCACCGAAACGAGCACCAGCTCCATATCTAAGCATCCACATCAGCCGCGCAACGGAATCCGTAAGTCCTATTCGAGGCAGAAGGGCTATTCCTATGGCGGTGAGAGCAACGGAGATCGTCTTTCAAGCTCTTCCAGCATCCGCCTCTTAAAACCCTGTATACCCCCTGCTGTGGACCTTTAGGGTTGTCCGATTCCTGCATGGAAAGTTCGTAGTAATTGTACTCGTACCAATCGCTGCACCACTCATAAACATTTCCGGCAAGGTCAAAGAGTCCAAAATTATTCTCTTTATAACTCATGACGGGCGTTGTGTCTGAACTGAAGAAATTGGCCATTGAACGCTCCACAAACTGTCCGGTAGGATAGATCGCTTCGCTAGAGCCCCCTCTAGACGCAATTTCCCACTCCGCCTCAGTCAAAAGGCGCTTGCCTACCCACTCGGCATATCTCGTTGCCCCGTACCATGTAACCCCTACAACAGGGTGCCTTGAATATCCAGGCTCAAATATGAATTTGCCCCCATGCCTCTTCAATCTGGAGTCTTTAAGATGGATGATGTCATTGTTGTTTGCATCTTTTTCTCCCCCCATAGCCTCCAAAAAGCGGATAAATTGCTCGTTAGTGACAGGGTGGATATCGACGGCAAAACTATTGACATACACCTGATGCTGTGGCCTCTCATCCCTAGTACCGGTCTGGGATCCCCTTGAGTAAAATCCGTTAGGGACGATACTCATTTGGGTCAAAAGGGGTGTTACCTGGTGATCTGTTTTTGCTTCAGGTTTGAAGACGGCAACATTTTGGTCGACTTTAAATTTAGCCAGAGGGTCAGGATCATAAGTAGGTCTTGCGATCACACTCTCCTGCAATTTTGGCTGCGGCACCTCTAAAGAATGGAATACGAGCTTTTCTTTTTTCTCAAGGGGGGCAACAGCTGCCATCGCGTTTTTTTCTGTTTGCAAAACTCTTGAAATAGCATCTACAGGAGTGGCGTAAGTCCCGCTTCTATTTTCAAAGAAACCGGTTAATTTTTCCGGACGATCCTGAGGTTTGTATTGCAAACAGGAGCGAATCATGTCGGTCCATTTGTCCGGCAAAGTAAAAATCCCTTCAGGAAACTTTTTTTGGAGCAAATAGTAGGCTAACGTGCCAAATGCGAACTGATCTGCCAAATAATTCACATGGCTCCCATGTCTCTGCTCAGGGGCGTAAAAATAAAAAGCGCTCAAAAAGGCATCTTTGAATTTGGAGTCATGGTGCGGGATCTCATCAGCGACTGCCTTATAAATCTTTGGAAGCATTTTCTCTTCCGACACAAGGCCTGTCAGACCCGCATCCGTCAAAACGATAGTCCCCTCTTTCCCCATCAAAAGGTTGGAGAACTTAACGCCTCGATGCGCCATCTGCTGATCTTGGAAACGGTGCTGATGCAAACGATCCAAAGATTTGGCAATTTGGAGCAGTATCTGCTCTACCTGCTCCATCTCGAGCTGAAAATTGACCAATTTCAGGTATTCTAACAACGTTTGGGAATTCCCTTGATCGTTCAAAACCAGGTCACTCACCACGTAGTAGCTCCCCTCATGGCAACCAACATAACGATACGTTGTAAAGCCCTCTCCCTCGATTTTGGAAAGTTGCTCTACCCCTTTTTCAAACCGATCGATAAAAAATCGGTCTTGGACAAAAGAATCATCCAATAGTTTGAGCGCAAAAGATTTTTTTAAGAAACGATGTTCCGCAAGATAGGTTTGACCCAAAGGGCCACACCCAAGCCATCTTTTAAGTTGATAATCTCCTACAAAACGTGGTTCCATGGAACTCCTAGCTTTTCAAAATCGTCTATTGGTTCACTACAGCTCGAGGGGGTGCACACGTAAACGGTAGTTTTATTGTTGATGCACGATTTCCCCTCAATCGCCGGGATCAACTTTGTCAGTAAAGGGTGACAGACCACTACCGAAGTAAAGGGATGGCAGAAGCAATAATTTGTATTATCTTCAAGTTCCTTTTTTAGAAAAATAGTTTTTTTATCTTTTGATCCAAAATACAGAACATTCAGAAAAAGGCTCAAAGCCGATGCGGGGTGGTGCGTCAATTTTTCTACCCCGAGTTTAAGGATCGATTCCGACCGCCTTAGGTATTCATACTTATGACTCATATTATAAAGTCTTAAAAAATTTTCTGCCATGAGAGCATTAGCAGAGGGCTCGACACCATCTAGAAACGGCTTGATCCTTACGAGGTACGTATCGTCAATAGCGGTACTGAAATATCCACCCTGGTCGCACTTGAAAATTTGATCCACAGCATCAATAAGGGAATGAATCAAAGGATAGCTCTCCGGGAGCTCCCCCGTTTCAAAGGCTGTCAATAACGCCCTCATCAAACAGGCATAGTCCTCTAAAAGAGGTTTGCCAACAAATGCATGATCGACAAGTGCATGCTCTAATTTGTGGTTCAGATAAAAATGTCTAAGTAGATCTTTTACCAACCTAACGCCAGATCGGATCAGGGATCGATCCTTGAGATAGCTACCGGCTTTTATTCTGGCATGGGCTAAATTTGCATTTGCCCCCAAAAGGATTTTTCGATCGACATCAAGTACACCCCGCTCCTCAATTATCGAAAGGGCTTTTTTCTTTACCTCAAGAAAAACCCCTTTTTTATCCTCAGGGACCTCTTCAGTCAGATAAAGAATGGTATCGCCATCGAAAAACCCCTCCTGGGCCAATCCCAAATATCGTATCGCGAACGCAAGCTCCTCTTGAGTCAACACATCCTGGAGCTCCTCGTAGGTAAAGAGGGCGTGCCCCCCCTCCTCATTCTCATGATCGGCGCTGACTGACGACGCATATCCCCAATCCATTTTGAGGGCAGTATCAAAAAACGTATTAAGGTCCAATACAACCTGTTTGTATAAAACCTTTCCGGTTTCATAGTACATGTGAGCGTATGCCTCCATAAGAAAGGCATTGTCAGACAACATCTTCTCAAAATGGGGCTCTAACCTCTCTGCGTCCGATGTGTAACGCCTAAAACCGCCTAAAATAGGGTCGTAAAGGGGGCTGAACAGCTGTTTTTCAAGTGTAGTTTCCGCAAAAAACTGGGGGCGCTGGTCCTCAAAAATCTCAGAAATATGCAGCAAACAGGTAGTTTGAAACGAGAGGGGAAATTTCACTTCCGTCTTGAACCCGCCGTGAGTCCGGTCAAAACTTTCATAAAGATGATTTAGTATCTGCAACTGGATTTCCTTAGACGGCATAGGACATACAACATCCTGAGTCGCATCTTTGTAAATCTGGACCAGATGGTTGGTTTGCTCGAGGAGCGTCTCTTTGTCTTCAGATTTCCATAGGTGGGCAAGCTCTATCAAAATGTCGTTGAGGCCGATGTATCCATCAACCGACATCGGAGGAAGGTAAGTGAATACGTAAAAAGGGGCTTTGTCTGGGGTAAGAATCATGTTGAGTGGCCAACCTGCGGGATGCTGGGTGAGAAGCTGCGCAAAATCCATATATAGTCGATCGATATGGGGCATCTCCTCCCTGTCGACTAAAATGGGTATGAAAGAGGAGTTTATGATCGATGCGATCATTTCATCTTTAAACGACTCCTCCTGCAAAACCTTGCACCAATGGCAGCTCTTATACCCTATCGATAGAAAAACAGGACGGTCGAGAGTTTTAGCTTTCTCGAAGGCCTCAATGCACCAGGGTTGCCAATGAACTAAATCTTCAGAGTGCTCCTTGAGATACGGAGAGCCCTGATTTTGTAACGCATTTTTCCCAAAATCCATGTCCACCTAGACCACTTGCAAATATTTCGCTAATTGCCAGGCTGCTATAAGCATGAGACAAAATGCGCCTACCATAACGTACCCCGGAATAGGGCGTCCCGATTGACCTGCATTATTGCGCATCTCCAAAGTCCCGATTCCATAGGCAAAATCATGCTTTTGCGGTGTGTTCTGAAACAGATGAGGATATTTTTTTTCCAGATCCACCATATCCATTTCAAGATAGCTTGCATATTGCCTCAAAAAGCCGAATCGATAAATATCGCTTAGCCCGGATGCCTCCTTTCCCTCTTCAAGAGCAATTAGATAGCTCTCGCGGATCGATGTAGAGCTTTCTACCTCCTTCAATGAGATCCGTTTATCCTCCCGCATAGCCTTTAGAAGGCGACCGAGTTTAACCATTTCCTCTTGCATCGCTAAAGCACCCTGTATAACCTGTAAAGACTTTTAACTTAACAAACTTGAGATTATTTGTGAAAATGAACCGTATTTCCCCGGGGGGCGGCTCCCCTCTTTTCATTCACGAAAACCAAAACGTTCTGTTAATTCTACCTTTGATTTGGTAAGATAGAAGAATGGAATTTAAAGGGTTGTACATAGGATCCGACGAGTCAGGGAAAGGGGATTTTTTCGGCCCTTTGGTCGTCGCCGGTATTGTGGTGAATGAAGAGACGATCGAAATATTAAAAACGATCGGTGTGAAGGACTCAAAAAAACTCAGCGACGCCACTATTGACCTCCTAGCCTCTGTCATCCGCCAAAAAATTCCCTACGACCAGATTGTGTTATTTCCTAAGACATATAATGAGATTTACTCCCGATTTAAAAATCTCAATCATCTTCTTGCATGGGCTCATGCAGCCGTGATCAAAACTTTAACGGACAAAACAGGCGCTTTACAGGCGCTTGTGGATCAATTCACAGTGGAACCACTTGTGGAATACTACCTCAGAAAAAAAGGGGTCAATCTGCACCTGAAGATGTTCCCGAAAGCGGAAAACGATCTAGCTGTCGCAGGAGCTTCGATCCTGGCCCGAAGCGCTTTTCTAGAGGGTCTTAAAGCTTTAGGGGATTCTATTGGAACGCCTTTGAAGAAGGGGGCATCCACGTTGGTTCAAGCGCAAGCCCAAGAGATTTACACAACTCACGGAAAAGAGCTCTTTCCGTCGATAGCAAAATTGCATTTTAAGACTTACAAAGACCTATTTTTGGCGTAAAACCCTCTGTAACATGAAAATACATCCAATTGCCATGGCAGCATAAAAAAACATATCGACCTCCTTAGTAAATAATTTTAACATATCCAAATTATCCTTTAAATATTTAAACTTTTTTGCTAATTATCAAAGTATGGATCTTTTTAAATTTGGTCAGGTTCTGATCAAAAAAAAGGGCCTTTCAAATTAAATACCAGCAGGTTATGGCAAATTATCTTCTGATTTCCGCTACAAGTTCTATTGGGGAAGAGACGGCAAAAAGGCTCTCTGAAAAAGGGCATAATCTTTTTCTAACCTCCCGTTCTGAAGAAAAAATTGCCCCCCTAGTTCAAGTGACCCGTTCCCCTTACGCTCTGGTAGATCCGGCCGACTTCGATGCGGTGATGAGAGTCGCCCAACAGGCCAGAACAGAGCTGGGAAGCTTGGACGGAGCAGTCTGTTTTGCCGGATCTCTCATTTTAAAAGGGGCGCATAGCACAACATTCGAGGAATATCAAACAACAATTCAGGCCTCGTTGACAAGCGCTTTTGCTTTAGTAAGAGCGGCGGCCACCCACATGGGAACCGGTGGAAGTATCGTTTTGCTCTCGTCCGCAGCCAGTCTTGAAGGGATCCCCTATCACGAGGCGATTGCGGCGGCAAAAGGGGGGATCAACGCACTGACACTATCTGCAGCAGCCACATATGCCTCAAAAAAAATCAGGGTGAATGCGATCGCACCGGGACTAACAAAGACCAGGGGCACCGAATTTTTGTTTCAAAATAGCGATAGCCTCCATATTTCGGAAAAAATGCACCCTATAGGCCGCCTGGGGACCACCTCTGATATTGCGCAGGCTGTGGAGTTTTTCTTAAACCCAAAAAATGACTGGATCACGGGACAAATTCTAGCTGTCGACGGTGGTTTGTCAAAAATTAAAAAAGGATAAATTTCCTTATTTTGATTTTTTTTCAACCGCTTGCGCTAAAAAATTTTTTAAACCCGATCTCCTCTTTCTCCCATCAAAGAGAAATAAAGACAAAGAAGAGGGGGTAGATCTATTATCCTACCCCCCGCTTGCTTGATTAGCGATGAAAATTCCGTTCTTTGAATTTTCTTAAAGAGCACATCTCAAAGGAGCTTTTGTTTTTTTCTGTCTATTTTTGCTTTAAGCTCAGGGTCTGTAATAAACTGATCAACGCTATTTAAAAAATTGATGTCAGACTTAAGATCATCACTTGCAAATGGAAAACATTTCTCGTTATCAGAGCAGGCATCCAGCATGAAAACGAAATCTTTTCTAATTTCAATCGGAACATGCTGTAGACAGCGGTAATCAACTTGGACCGCCCTACGCAAAAAAAGTGTATCGTTTTTCAAGTTATGAGGAATTTGGCGTATCATTCGAAGTCTTACAGCCTCTAATGCAACCTCTTCAATCGATCTACGTTCTCTCTCCAAAAATTGGTAGCAAACGGGAAATATATTCACAAGCTCCGCAAGCTGCTGTACATCTTGCGCATTGGCGGGGCTTAAGGGAAAGCAGTTTAGAACCCCCGGGTCCAAATCCACTAATTTTAGAATAAAGTCCATTGATTGTTGGTACGTAAATCTTCCAAAAAAGACTCCAAAAGGGTTTTTTTCAGGTTCTTGTTCGGTATACTCAATCATGACAACATAAATGAACGCCCATATTTTCAATTGGGTATCGGTCATTCTTGCAATCGTCTCTTGATTGACAGCTTCATCCGGCTCGATCCCGAAGGATCTTTTCAAATGAGGACGATCAATTAAAAGTAATGCGAAATGGCCAATCGCATCGGGTCTATCCTGGAATGTCTTCAGCACAAAATCGGAATCGACTAACTTACTTTCATCAAGATCATTCCACAACCACCAGTCGCTCAAACCAAATCTGCGGGCTTGGATCAAAATTTTTTCATCTGTGCGGAGCCACTCTGGGATTTTGTCTAGCGTGGAATTTTTTCTGGTGATGAACTCATGAGCTCTTAAAAACTCAAGCATCTGCCCCCGCTCTTGTTTTGGTTTACCCTTCGAGTCCCGCGGGTTAAGGGCCTCACTTGCTAAATTAGCAAACTGTTTGTTGGAGAGGACAAGCTGGTCAAAAGAACCCCTTTGAGCCCCCTCTAAAAGAATTTGGAATTGAACCTCAGACGGGATAGAGTTTATCCCTAAGTTTATTTTATCAAAAGAAGCACTCATTCATATCCTAAAAATTTATATCAATAATTATAAACAAAATTGATTTTAAACGCAATTTTGCGGCAACAGAAACCGCTCTCGATAAAAAAAATTTAAACCTCTCTTAGCTATTCCCTTCAGATATGCCTCTATGGATCAGTTTTTTTTTGTAAAAAGTATCTATTATCAGGTTTTTTAAAAAATTATTAAACTATAAGCTACGAAATCGGCTGATTAAATTAATTATTTACATGTCATTAGAGAACATTTTTGAAATGTTCATCAAAGGTCCTTTGAACAATTACAGGGTCAGGTTTGGAGATATCCACATGAAATGGGATCCAATTACTTGCCGGAAGCGCCTCGAGGAAAGGGAGCCAAATCACCCTGTTTTTTGATAGTAATCCCGCCGTATAGCTCATAGCCGAAGGGGCCATAATGAGAATATCGCTGAACACCATAGTTCCAAAATCTTGTTCTAAAGACCTAGCGAGGTGATACTCGATGTTGTTATCGCCATAGATGTCTACAAGGTCCTGCCGATTGCCTGTGGAGATGATGTGGAACTTCACAGGTTTAGAAAAACGGCGCTCTGATAGATCCTTTATAGACAAAAGATTCCACTCGTCGTACGATCCAAATTTTCTAGGCTCGTACACCTCCATTTTATCGTCTTTAGACCAGCGCCTAACATGGATCACTACGTTGAAAAATGCCGGATCAAGGAATTGCTCTTTACACTTCCCCTCATAAAAAAATTCCCTCGATTTTTTTAGTGCGTTGCTATCGGCAAATCTATGCATCTTTCGAAAATTAAAAAACCAAAAATTTTTAATTGTTTTGTCGTTTTCACCACTTAGTGGGAGATGCTTTTTAAAACCGATAAATTTCTCCAAATTTTTGATAAAATTGGGATCATTCCCGATATTATGTTCCACATACTCCATGGGGGTATACCTGAATTCAAGGTTATGCAGATCCGCAAAAGCATAGGTCAATAACAGATGTAGATACTGCGATCCGAAGCCATCATCCCTAACTTCATTTGTGAACTTTCCACAAAAAAGAAACGCATTTGAAGTAATTGCAATTAGATTCAAATAGCAAAATACTTTATTCATTTGGTTTTCCCTAAGCTAAAATAGTTTCTAAATAAAATTTTTGAAAAATTCATCCAAGGTACTTTTCACAATTGCAGGGTCGGATTTTGAGATATCCACATCAAATGGAATCCAATTACCTGCCGGGAGCTCCTTGAGGAAAGGGAGCCAAATCACCCTGTTTTTTGACAATAATCCCGCCGTGTAGCTCATAGCTGACGGGGCCATAATGAGAATGTCGCTGAACACCATAGCTCCGAAATCTTGTTCTAAAGAGCTGCCGAGGTGATACTCGATATTGTTGTCGCCATAGATGTCTACGAGCTCCTGCCGATTGCCTGTGGAGATGATGTGGAACTTCACAGGTTTAGAAAAACGGCGCTTTGACAGGTCTTTTATAAACAAAAGATTCCACTCGTCGTACGATCCAAATTTCCTAGGCTCGTACACCTCCATTTTATCGTCTTTAGACCAGCGCCTAACATGGATCACTACGTTGAAAAATGCCGGATCAAGGAATTGCTCTTTACACTTCCCCTCATAAAAAAAATCCCTCGATTTCTTCAGTGCATTGCTAGTAACAAATCTATCCATTTTTTTGTATATACTGTTATAGCTTTTCAATTTTTTGGATTGTCTATCACTCAGTGGGAGATGCTTTTTAAAACCGATAAATTTCTCCAAATTTTCGATAAAATTGAGATCATTCCCGATATTATGTTCCACATACTCCATGGGGGTATATCTATATTCAATGTTGTGCAGATCTGCATAGGCAAAAGTCAATAATAGATGTAGATACTGCGAACCGAACCCATCCTCCCTGACTTGATTTGTAACCGATTTACTAAAAAGAAAGGCATTTGTAGTAATTACAATTAGATTCAAATAGCAAAATATTTTGTTCATTTACTTTCTATATGCTCATTATCAAAATAAACATAAGCACGATGTAATTATTTGTAAATTATTAGAATTGTATGGATTATAAAGAACGGAGGGAGAGGGATTCGAACCCCCGGAAGGTTGCCCTTCAACGGTTTTCAAGACCGCCGCAATCGACCGCTCTGCCATCCCTCCAGTAAGGATTGCGAAATCTCGCGGTGAGTATGAAGAGAGTATAGCAGTCTAAGTCTCTTTTTATCAATTAGTTTTATCTTTTAACGAAAAAAAGGGGCGTTTGCACCCTTTAATACCGTTTCGAGAAGGCGGTCGCTCTTTGTTGTCATTTTTAAACCCCTCTTTTTTAGAAGAATAAAATAAATATTTTTATTTATCTTACGGGGGTGTATGAGAGAAATGATGAGTAGACCTATTCAAGGTGGGGGCGATTTCCGAGAAGAGGGTCCCATGCCAGGCCCTTCAAAGGGTGATAAAACCAAAGATGTAGTTGTGCATGCTCTTACCTCTAAAAAAGAGGCAGAGACATTCCAAAATAGATTCAAAAAGACTCTGGATAGCTTCAAAACTCCCGGATCGGAAACTACCCCTTTAATTAGGCAAATACAAATTATGAAAGGGCTCATAGACACCAAGAGCATCACTTTGAAGATCAACGGACAGCCTGTGACAGACCTCCTTAAATCCCCCTTTCAAAATTTTAGCGAGGATGACAAAGAGGCTGTACTACAGGCGACTTTCTTTAGTGATTTCTATGACAAAACAATTTTATTAGAAAATCTCCCCATTGAAAAACTGATTGAAGAGTTGAATAAACCGGTTCTTGTACAATGGAATGTCCCCCCTGTATCTAATCACTTAAGACGTATAGCCATAGCCCTAAAAGCATCACCGCATTCACCCGCCAACCCTAGCTCGATTGAAATTAAAGGAACTGGATAGCAAAGAGAATTTATGGAAAATCATCCCGACTCATACAAGACACCCGACGAGAGCACTCCACAAAGTCATGGGCGTTACAAGCCGCTTTCTAAGAACTCTTTAATTATTCAAATGGCACTAAAGGGTTCTTGCATCTCCTTATCAATCTTACAAAAGAACACCACCCCCAATCCCAACATAAAAGAACAAAATCCCCCTTTCCCAAACAACTGCATGAAAAAAAATTCGGAACCAGCCGAAAAACCGCATCCAACACCCCCATTTACCCCTGATGAAGAGGAAAAATTCAAAGAGGAAGTAAAAGGGGTTTTGAAAAATATTTTTGGGGAAGAATCCTTGAAAAACGAGACCAACGATAGTTCGGATCAAAAACCGTTCGCATCTTTTGAGCTCAACCCCTTCCCCTTTGGTCAAAACGAACTCGACCTGATCAATGAAGTCCTCTATAGAGTGGAAAAAGGTTTTTTGGCTTTACAAATCAATGAGCATGAAGTCTTTTCGCAAGAGATGCTTTTTGAACTTCTCAAGCAGATCGCTAATCCTGTCGATCGATTGGAACTGCTCTCGAACTCCCTCCTCCCCTCATTCGCACACATGGCCGTCAATCCAGACGGGGAAGAAAATGTGATACAGGTTCTTGATTTAGCTACCCCCCCACAAAAAGTTTTGGGCGATCTACCTTACTTGGCCGTGGTAAAATGGCATGTATACCAAAATGGTGTCTCCATTGAGAAAGAATCAGAATATGTTTTGGTGACTCCGGTCAAAAATGAGCCGACTGATCTACCCATCTCCTTATATCTCTATCAAGAGGTGATTGACTTTAGAGAAGGACAAGAAAAGCATAGTATCCATATAGAACCCTCGATAAGAGCCTTCGACCCAATCCATCACCGTCTGATCTGGGGTCCGCTCAATCCCGAATAAAATCGGAAAAACTAAACCCTTTCACCCGATCCACCACCGTCTGATCTGGGGTCCGCTCAATCCCGAATAAAATCTGATTGGATCAATTAGAATTGGCGTAGAAAACGGACGTCTGACTCCCACAACATGCGGATATCAGGAATGTTGTGTAAAAGCATTAATGTACGATCGACACCCATGCCAAAAGCCCAACCTGTATAGACCGCAGGATCATGGCCACCTGCTTGAATCACATTAGGATGCATCATACCCGCACCCGCAACTTCAAGCCATCCGGTGTGCTTGCAGATTGGACACCCTTTCTGACCGCAGCGAATACAGCTTATATCGATCTCAACGCTCGGCTCGGTAAAAGGGAAGTAACTTTTGCGAAAACGCAAAATTACATTGTCTCCAAATAATCTACGGTAAAAAAGCTTTAATAACGAAAGCAGGTCGGCCAAACTGACCCCTTTGCCAAGATGGAAGGCGTCTATTTGACTGAATTGCTGGTGTGAACGAGAGGTAACCTCTTCGTTTCTAAAAACCCTTCCGGAACAAAAGAGGGCCATGGGGGGAGAATGAAGACGCATCATCGGAACCTGAAAGGTTGTCGTATGTGTTCTCAAAAGCATGCTGTCATCAAGATAAAATGTGTCCTGCATATCCTTCGCAGGGTGGTCTAAAGGGAAATTCAATAGATCAAAATTTACATTTTCCTGTTCGATCTCATTAGAATGCACCTCTTTAAGCCCTAATGAACGGAGGATCTCGGTCATTTTTTCAATCACATCGAGAACCGGATGGGGGTGGGATCGAAGACGCGCTTTGCCGGGTAGGGTCACATCAAAAATTTCTTTCTCAAGACTCTTGGCTAGCTGTCGCTCCTCCACCTCTCTTTTTTTGTTTTCCAACTCCACTGCAAGTTGCTCTTTGAAAAGATTGATCTCCTTGCCGAGTTCAGGAATTTTCTCTTTTGGGGCTAAACGTAAAGCGCCCATGAGGTCTTGTAAAATCCCCTTCTTCCCAAAATAACAAACCCTTATCTCTTCCAATTCCTCCAAGCTCACCGCTCGGTGAAGCTTTTCATGAAACTCTCTTTTTAAAGAGTGAAGATCTAAGGGCTTGTCATTCATCATACGAAAAAAATTCCGTTCGTAAAAACACTAGAGTTTTTAAGCTACCAAGGCAGCCTTGGCTTGCAATGCGATCTTTTGGAAAGCATTCGGATCCTCAACAGCGAGGAAAGCCAATACCTTTCTATCCAAATCGATGGAAGCTTTCTTTAATCCGTGGATGAACGCAGAATACGAGAGTCCGGCATAAAGACGGGCTGCTACGTTGATACGTACGATCCAAAGACGGCGGAAAGATCTTTTCTTGATCAAACGGTGGTGGTACGCATAATACATCGCCTTCATGCGAGCATTTTTTGCGTTTCTGTAATGGTTTTTGCGATCTCCGAAATACCCTTTACAGGCTTTCAGTAAGCGCTTTTTACGTCTACGGCTGTAGACAGCATTCGTTGCTCTCATCGATATCCTCCTACACGCACATCAATTTTTTGTATGTTTTCAATTGACCTTTATCCACCAAAGCAGGTGTTGCTAAAGATCTCTTGCGTTTAGAGGACTTCTTGGTAAGAATGTGTCTTCTACCTGGTCTAGTGCGCTTCAATTTCCCTGTTGCGGTCAATTTGAAACGCTTGGCATACGCCTTCCTAGTTTTCATTTTTGGCACGGTCGTCTCCTTTTGTTTGTTTAGCGGGCGCAAGCACTAGGCATAAGCTCCTACCCGTCATTTTCGGTGGTATTTCTACCATTGCGAAATCTTTCAACTCATCGACAAAGCGTTGCATCGCTGCCTCGCCGATTTCAGTATGTGCCATTTCACGGCCACGGAACATACAGGTAACTTTAACTTTATTCCCCTCAGACAAAAATTCTTTTGCATGGGAAACTTTGATCATGATGTCATTATCGGCTATCCCGGGGCGCAATTTGAGTTCTTTGACTTTGATCTGCGCTTTGCGGTTTTTCTTTTCCTGTTTCTCTTTCGAGTAGCGGAACTTCCCGTAATTCATGATTTTGCATACAGGGGGCTGCGCTTGGGGGGCGATCTCTACTAGATCAAGCCCTTTTTCTTGCGCCTGACGTCTAGCATCGTAGGTCGGTACAATTCCGAGCTGCTCGCCGTTTTCATCGATAAGTCGAACTTGTGAAACGCGGATTTGCTCGTTTATTCTTGATTCTCTAGATTCCAGGTGAACTTCTCCTCTGCATGGATTGCAATCAGTAATTCCAATGGGCCCATAATTGATCCTGTCAAGCATCCGCTTGGGTGCCGCTCCACATGCGGCCCTTCAAAAACGGCTCCGAACGGATCTTGAACCATCCAGGAAACTCTCCCTTTATCCCTATCGGTGAAATTTCCACGGATTCCGAGAATTTTAGTCCATTTTTCAATCAAACGCAAGCAGGATCTCATCGCATCTCGAACATTATCATTTTCAACAAGATAAAAAAATCGATCGCTGGTCTGCACTTCCAGTCCCTTCAGCCCGAAAAAAGGGTCGCTTTTAATTTGAGTGGATGTAGCTGTCCATTGAAAAGGGAATAGGATATCGAGTTCTTTCACTTTTTTAAAAGTTTCTTTTGAATAAAAACCTGTATCAATCCAGGATCCCCCCTCGTTTTCAATCCATTTCTCGAAAAAAAGGATCCAATCTTTTTTTAATTTATAACCGGCCGGATTCCATAAAAATTCTTTTTGATGCCAGATGCCGAATTTTTTTAGTTCTTGCAAATGAAAGTTTTTTTTCGACTCCTCTCCGGCCCTCTTCCCATAAAATCGGAACCCCCCCCTTTCAAGAGGATCGATTCGGTCAAGTGTAAAAGCACCCCTGATCTCCACCGAGGTCAGCTCCTGGTCTAAAATAAAAAAACTCTCTTGAATTTGGAGCAAGACAACCGTCTCTTTGGCGGTTTCCTGAAGCTTTTTTAAAGTCCTTTTTTTATTCCGGTGCGCTAAAAAAGCCTCAGCGTTCTTTTTTTCCATCACATAGGTTTTAAAATCCTTTGCTCGGATAAAATTTTCCATATGATCTTTCAGCGGTACTAGGTAGCCTGCCCCTAAAGGAAAAGGGGGAAATACATCCGCATAAAAGCCGTGGGGGCATCCGCCACAAAAAGCGATAAGTGCTTTTTCCCCCAACATAAGCTCAAGTGCCGCTGCAAGCAAATGCCCTAAGAGATGATCTTTTTCTGTGTACATTTAGTGAAAAATTCTACCATATCCCCCTTAAAGGGGGTAGAGTAAAATACTTTTTTTTCTAAAAAGAAAATTAAATTGTACAACCTTTTTTCAAGCCCCTGCTTTTGTAAATTAGACCCAGGAACGGATTGCTATTTTAACCGAACGAAATTTCGGCCTCAGCAATTTTTGCTTGCAAGGCGGTTCTTAATAGGTCCGTTTTTAGGGATCTTAGGGCGTCCATTTCCTCCAGGTATTTTTGCGAATCCAGGCTTTCGGCTCGCTTTTCAATCTCCTCAAGTCTCTGATCAATTTGCTCCTCAATTTGAGAGAGAATTTTTGGGAAATGTTCTTTTAGCCATAATAAAGCTTTCTCGGGAAGGTGCTCGAAAATCATCTCGAGAGGATCTTTCCTGATCATATCCAAAATAAGGCCCTCAACATCCGCACCCTTGAGTTCGCTCAATCTTTTTACAGCATACCGTTCAAACCGCATATGCACCTCAAAAGGCATCAATAAATTTAATATGCGGTGGTGCTTGTGCAGTAAAAAAAGATAGATCTCTGTATCCTCGTCATGAACATTACCATTAAAAATTTTTTCAGGAATCGACCTTAAGAATTGGAGCGTTCGGGCGCAGCAGGCCAAAAGTTTTAGGTGGCCCATAGGTGACGAACTTCTTTTGCTATGCAAAGCGTAGTTCATATGCAAAAGAATCAAATTCAAAAGAGCCCTGTCTTCGCAGTCGCTTAAATTATCCTCAATTTGTAGAAAAAAAGACTCCTTGAACAATGGATCTTGTAACGCCTCCAAAATTTCTATACAAACAAAGGCAACCTGGGTTTTTTGCTCCGTAAAATCGACCGTTTTCTCCAGCCTTAGGAGCCACTCCAGAACCATAGCCTTTTCATTTAACGAGAGATTTGAAAAAGTTTTAGGGGGCTCTTTTTTTGCGAAATCCGCCCATAAAGCTACAGTTCTATCTGCGTGCATTTCCAAGGGAAGCCCGGAGCTTTGTGCAGATATTCGTGCAAAGATCACCTCCACCTGACTGGCCGCAATTCGAGAGAGATCAAACCTTAATAACTCCAGTGATCTGCAGCCAGATAGGGAAAAAGGGAGGTTTGACAGATCTGGGTTCTCCCGAATATCCAATACTCTAAGAGATGTCAAATTTCCAATCTGAGGGGGGAGCCGATCCAGTTGATTGGAGCTCAAATTGCAATTAACCAAATTCCAAAGCTGACCGATTTCAGCCGGAAGTTCTTCCAATTGGTTCAAGCCAAGGTTTAAAAAATTCAATTTAGTACACGCTTTCAAAGCAGAGGACAAAGTAGAAATCCTATTTTCACCAAGATTTAAAAAAATCAAGCTTGGCCTAAAGAGGGAATTAGGTATTGCCTTGATTTGATTTTGGCTCACATCAAAGATTTGCATGCTTTCCATCTCTTGAAAAATATCTTCAAGATCCACCAATCTATTATTGCTAACTCTTAAATGGGTGAGTTCTCTTAAAGCAGTCAAAGAGCCGGGTAAATAATTTAGGAGATTATCGGACAGATCTAAATTGACAAGACCAGGGAGGCGCTCAAATAGATCAGGAACCGCTTGCAAATGGTTCCCGCAAACTGAAAGGCTTCTTAGGTTTTCTAACTCAAACACCCTTCTGGAGAGTTTTTCTAGAGAATTATAATTCAAAAAAAGATATTGTAAATGCGTTAAAAACTCAAGCCTCTTCGGAACTTTTCTAATCGATGTGTCATAGATCTCTACCCTCCTCACTAAACGATCGGATTCACGAAATCGTAGCACCGAATCGACTCCTCTACCGGAGATCGAAATTGTTTGCGGATGTCTCATAAACTGATCGCTAAACGCTCTAAAAAAAAGTTGCTGTACCTCCCGATCGGGGGAAATATCTAAAATGAGCCTCATCTCGGTCTCTCGTCTCATCCTAGGGCTCTCTGATGTACAAAAACGGCGGTGGATTCTTAAAACAAAAATACATGTGAAAATAAAAACCACAATCCTAATAACATCAAAATCCCGCGGATTTTGTTCTTCCTCTAATGTACTAAATTGAGAACTTAAAGAGACCGGATGCATGATTCTACCATAAAAGAAAAAAAATCGAAAAAATCAAACCATAGTCACCTAATTTACGGAAATGTATTTCTTTCTTCGAAAACGGTTGTGAATACCCGACCTTAATTAAAAAAGATCTAAGATCATGGAAATCTTACTTAAAAAATCAAAAACACTTAAATTCCACTTATGGATTTACCCACCTCGAGTCCCGACTCAATTTTTTCCCCATTCCCTTTTTTTAAAATCAAAATCTTTAATCCAAAAATTTTGGAAAAAGAATCGGATCATTTTGCTCCCCCTTTTTTAAGAGATACCATTTGCGTGGAGGCAAAAAAAATGGGATTTAACCAGGTTCTCATCCCCTCACTCATGCACACCTCAAAAACCTTACTGGTAGAGGATCCAAAAGACCAAGTCGAAGCCGATAGCGTGATTGTTACAAAACCCGATATAGCGGTAGCTATAACTCATGCCGATTGCCAAGCGACGTTTATTTTAGATGCCGAGTCTAAAAAATTTGCCGCTGTTCATGCTGGATGGAGAGGACTTTTTCAAGACATCTATAAAAAAAGCATCGAAAAAATGGTCGACTCGGGCTCAAATCCAAAGAACCTTTTTGTATTCATAGGTCCTAGCCTGGGTTTAAGTTGGGGTACGTTCATAAACTACATAGAAGAAATCCCAGAATATTACCACCAGATGTTGATCAAACCTTGCAACTTCGACCTTAAAAACATAGCCAAAATGCAATGCATCTCTATGGGAATACCTGAAAAAAACATTGAGGTATCCCCTTTATGCACTGCCGAATCTGATGCTTATTTCTCCTATAGAAGGGCAAAAAAAGGGGGCATAGAACTCAAAGCTAGAAATTTTACAATCGGCGGCTTTTGCCTTTAGGGATAATCTTTAAACTTTCTTGAAAAAATTTTTGCTTTATTTTAAAGAATTCAATAGAATCCTGAAATATGTCTTCAAATAATTTATCCCCGACTGCCTCAGGCGCATTTCAGGAATTTATTTCATTCGGCGAGATGTCGCCTGGAAAAGAGAATTCTCAAAGATCCATCCACGCTGCTACCGAAAATCTTTCCAAAGGGCTTCGACGGATTGATCGATGGAAAATACACAAAGCCCTGATTTCTCTCGATCCAAACCTGATTGACGAAATTTCGGCTCTTGTGAAGCCTATGTTCTCATCGATGAGTAATGTAGAGCATAGGGTTAATTTTTTAAAGACCTTACACCTTGTCCCCAAGCATGACCAGATCCTATTTCTTAAAGATGTGCAACCCTATCTTCACAGAATTACAAATAGCCATGATAAATGCCTTTTTGTTAGCAACACCCAAGGAATGGAACCCGATAGAAGACACTCTTACCTAAAACAGGGGCTCCCCTTTTTGACGCACAATGACAGTTTACAGCACCAAATTGACCTTATTGAGTCAATTAAAGAGGTCGAAACCGCGTCTGAAAAAGAGGTGCTAGTCTACGCTCAAGATCTAATAAATGCTGAGTTGGATCTCAAGGACAGGATCACTCTGATAGAGCGGATTCGGCTTATACCACCAAAATTGCGTAAAAAATTTTGCCAAAAGGCCTCCTTCCTAAATCAAGCTGTCAAACTTTGCCATCGATCCGAGCTCATCAAGACGATCCTTAGCGATGATCCGCTAGTTATGTACGGTAAACTTTGTATGGTGCTGCAACTCCACCAAGCAACACCGAAAATGGGGGAAAAAGAGAAGTTGTTTTTGAAACTACTCACTTCTCCTGCGGCTAATCTCCCCGCAATCGATTCTATTTATCGGTTTATCATAGGGAGTCTAGATCCGGCCCATCTATCATTTTCACTATTAAGATTGTTTTTTTATCTAGGAAAAGAGGATCTCGAGGAGTTGGCCTCCTGGCTATTGAGGGTTCCACCTGACAATCGGTCCACAAAACTCGATTGCATACGCTATTTCCGCTATGTCTCTATAAGACCTATAGAGGGGGTACGCTTTCTGCTTTCTAGAGCGCCGAACTTACCGCTGAGAGAGGTGCATACCGATTTTCTTCTTTATCATCTTCAAGAACACGAAACTGATCAGCAAGAGGCTTTAGAAATATCTCAGTACATAGTCGAGAACCATGAAAATTTAGGAATACACGATGAATCCTATCTTTTCGCTAAAGCTATTGAGTTGATCCTTATTCAAGATCAGGATAAAAAAAACCCTCTTGACCCCTACAAAATCTATAGAAAACATTTGGATAGAGCGTCCAGACCAAAACCGATGACCCCGATTGCAATTCACCATGAAGATCGCATCCTCCTTTTTGATCCGATGGAAGGGCTTAAAAAATCCTCGCAAATGTTTGTTCCTATGTGCACTCTACCTTCGGATTTTGACTTCAAATTCTTTAAACTATCGGCTGATCTATTGGATAAAAAAATTGCTCAAATGGTCTCTCCCCTTAGACAAGAGGTTCTTGCTAAAATCGAGGTACGGACGGGATCCCCTTTTGTGCACCTTAAAGAAAATCTACAAGATCCCTTTTTTGACACAAGCCTTTTTAGTTTATCAAAAAAACCGGACGAAATCCCGATCCATGCGTTAAAACTTGGACAGATTGTCGGTTGGCTCAACACCCTAAGTCGCGCAAACGAAACAGAATTATACCTCACAGAATTCGAAACCGCCCTTTTGGATGTCTCGCTTTGCATTTCCAATTGTCCGGAAGGGAAAAAACTGGGAATTCAGCGCGCTTATAGACTTTTACCTGACCACTTGAGGCTTTTTGATGGCGCTGTCGACGAATCTGACGGTATCAGGCAGCTATTGGATACAACTTTTTTTTCATTTCTTGAAAAAGAGCTCGATAGCCAAGCCTGGATAAAAGATCTTCTTAAACCCAAAGTGTATCATAAAATAGCTGAACTTCCCCACCACGTGCTTTTTGTAAAAAACAAAATAGCACGCCTTTTGGGGATTCGGCATCAAATCCTCTTTGATTCCTATACAGGGGTGCTCATTCCTCATATTGTGAGGTTCTCTCAACAGAAAATGCTTGCAAGGTTCCTGGCAAGATTAGATATCAATCAAATTCTAACCCTTATACAAGATGCATATCAACAACTCCCCGAAAGGAGCAGAAGAGGTATTTTTAATCAGCTGAACGAAAATTTTAACGGAAAATTTTTAGAAAATTTGTGGGATGCGGACGATGATTTTTCCATGACAAAAGAGGGGGCGCTTCAGGTACTATTTTCCACCGGTTTTTTCAAATAAAGGTACGTTAAAAGGGAGATAGGCAAAAGATAAGCCGTAGAAATCGGTTTCAATTATACGATCTCCCCATTTGATACGGTTGTAAAAGAAAAGGGATCTTTAGAAAAATCTCTTTTCTCCCCCTTTACCGCCCTGGACTTCATTAAAATAATAAAATCCTTTAAAGGGGGCTTATGCAAACATCAGATCTCCCCTTTTATATTTTTACAGGCGGCCCCGGTGTGGGTAAATCGACGACCTTGGAAGTTTTGAAAAAAAGGGGGTATCAAACATTTCCCGAGTCTGCTCGACATCTCAAACAGTACGCTAACTTGGGGAGGCATGAGGCCCATCCAAAAAAAAACCTCTCACTTTTTAGAGATAAAATTCTTCAAAAGGATCTAGATTTTTACAACAAGGCCCTTTTAACACCAAAAAAAATCGCTTTTTTTGATAGAGGAATTATCGACCTGCTCGCTTTCGACTACCAAGATCCTACCCCTCAAATACAGGAGGTTTCAGAATTAGCTCACACGATCCGTTACAATAAAAATGTCTTCTTTTTCCCCCCTTGGGAGGAAATTTTTATGAATGACCCCGAAAGGGAAGAATCCTTTGAAAAAAGTGTGGAAATTGCAGAATTGCTAACCAATATTTACACATCTTATGAATATAAATTAGTTGAAGTCCCAAAACTGGGGATAGATGATAGGGTGGATTGGATTATTAATAAAATTTTAATTTAAGAATTGGGATGCAGTGGACTCGAACCACTGACCTTTACGATGTCAACGTAACGCTCTAACCAACTGAGCTAGCACCCCCTAATGGGCCTATAATCTTAGCCAGAGAGTACATTTAAATCAAGAAATTAGATTGCGATTAACTCTTGGTGTAACATAGGATCGGGAAATGATGGTAGAGTTGCCGACTGGGTTTTTTATGGAAGAACAAATTTTTCCTGAGAGAGAAAATTCTATAAACAAAACAATGCAAAAAATTCAAAAGATCGCAAAACAGGGTCTGCCAACCGACGCCCTTGTCATCCAACTTAGAAAGACCGAGAGCCTCTCCTCACAAGAGCGCCAGCAAATTGCCCTGAGCAGAAATCAAATGGAAGAGGATCCTTTTCCAAGTTATGACGAACTTATGCGTGGAGATATTGCAGAGGAGCTTTATGCGATGCTGCAATTGATTTTAGAGGAACATCTTTTGGAATTTATTCAACGGCTTGAACTTCTTAGGCATGAGGTAAAGTGGGCTTTGTACCAGGAGATTGAAAGGGCAGGCGGCGATCTCATACAATTAGTGCGTGCTATTGACATACAAACCGTTCAACACCAAAAAGTCCCCATCATTCAAGCCCTTGCAGAGTTAGCCGAACTTGCAATCACTAAGGGGGCCAGAAGCCCTTACCTGACTCTCGATGAGATCGCACTAATGGAGCAAGATTTCACCAACCTGAATGATCTTTAAACCACTCTTTGCCCTTGCGAACGATACCAAAACCTCCACTGATCACAAGCGGTTCACCCTCCTGTTTTCGAAGATATGCCTCCTTAATAGGGTCCGTTGTTTCTATCACCTCTGTGTCTTGAAGATATCCAAGCCTCTTTTTTAGTTCCCCTTTCGGAGTCATTCTGGAATCTCTTGTGCAATCATCGTCTACATAAATGGCTCTAAAAACCGGTACGGATTCTTTAAAAGGGGTGATAAGGTCTTTGTCCTTGTATCCCCCCAAAACAAGGATCCCCCTTTTTTGAAAACAGGACCGGATTTTTTTTTGGAGAGCTCTTAGACCCTCAGGATTATGGGCCACATCTAAAAAAACCTCTTTTTTTATCTTCTCGAAGCGTCCGGGAGGGGTAATAGAATAGAGATCTTCGAAATTGAAGGGACGACAGATGATTTTTTTTCTAGTTAAAAACTCTACCGTCTTGAGTGCGGTAAAAGTATTTGAGGCTTGATAGTCACCAGGATCCTGTTTCGCTACATGGATTTTAGTATCCCTTGAGGCGCACATAGCCAAAAATGTGGGCGTAAGCGCTCCTGACGAGATGACAAGATTTTCGCCTAAAAGAGCCCCCTTTTCCTTAGCAATACTTTCTAAAGTATAGCCTAAAATTTCTCTGTGGTCTAAACCCAACGAGGTAATGACAGTCACAAGGGGATCTACCCATGTGATCGGGTCAAATCTAGCCCCTATCCCGGCTTCATAAACAACAAAATCGACCTTTTGAGACATGAAGTACGCATGGGCTATTAGAAATAGGTGGGCGTACCAATTTCTCTCGTAGGGTATTCCTACCCTTAATTTTTGCAAAACCTCTTTTTTTATAGGAACCCGATTGATTTGTATCCGCTCCGAAACACACTCCATATGCGGGGAGGTAAATAACCCTACCTTATAGCCGGCCCTCTCAAGAGCGAAGGCTATCTTTAGACTTACAGAGCCCTTCCCATTGGTGCCGATGACATGGATGCTTTTATAGCTAGGATCTAACTTTAGATTTTTGAAACTGAGAGGTAAAAATTGCTTCGACCTCTTGAAGGCCGACTCCACGCTCTCCCAAAAGAGGAATTGTTTGCAGTCCATGGTGATCGCTCCCGCCGCTAATAAGAAGTTTTCGACTCTTTGCTAAAACCTCGTAGTAGAGGTTGTCATCTCTTGAAAAAACTCCGTAGTTCACCTCGATACCGTCAAAAGGGAGCTCGAGTAGGTTTCGGATCAGTTTTTTGGGCTTTAAGACATGAGGATGGGCTATAAATGCTTTCCCTTTCGCCTCGTGAATGAGAGCTATTGCATCGACAGTTGAAGGAAATCCACCCATTACAAAAGCAGGTTTTCCTTCCCCTAATAATAGATCAAACGCGTCGCGCATAGTTGAAAAATACCCCCCTTCGATCAACTTCTGCGCTATGTGGGGTCTACCAAGATTTTCTTTATCCTCCCATTCGATCTTGTAACCCAAGTCTCTAAGAAGTTCGACCATTTTTCGGTTCCGATCGACCCTTCTTTCTTGTGTTTGATCAATAAATCTATTGATAGATGATGCTTGAATGTCTATATCGTATCCAAGGATGTGTACCGAAGTGTCCTTGAATACTGTCGAGATTTCTATCCCCGTACCTAAAAAGATCTTCTTTTTTTTTGCATAGCCCATCACATCTTTTGTATAAGCATCGATTGTATCATGATCGGTAAAGCAGATCCCCGGAACTCCCCGCTTCACCGCCTCATCTATAAGCTCAAATGGTGTTAGTTGCCCATCAGATGCTGTGGTATGTGTGTGTAGGTCGTAAAACATGGGATAATTTCCAGCTCCAGCTCAATGCCGGTTTGTTTTTTTACTTCATAACGAATATTGCGCATCAATTCAAGAATATCTTGGGTAGTAGCCGTCCCGGTATTCTCAAAGAAATTGGCGTGTTTCATCGAAACTTGCACCCCGCCTATTTTTCTCCCCTTCAGTCCAAGGGAATCAATCAATTGGCCTGCAGAATTGCCCTCCGGGTTTTTAAACACGCAACCGGCTGTTGGAACAGTATAAGGTTGAGCATCAAGCCTATTTTTCAAAATAGTTTGCCTTTTATTCTCCGCTTCGCCGTCTTTGAATACAGAAAATACCGCCTCATAGATCACCTCGTTTTTGGATCTAAAAGGGCTGGTCCGATATCCAAACTCTAGCGTTTTTGCCTCATATGCGCGCTCAATACCATCGTAGTCGATAGTTTTGACGACCAGAAGCCTGGAAGCGGTATCGGCCTTCGATGCACCCGCATTCATAGCGATGCAGCCCCCTACAGTCCCGGGTATTCCTGAAAAAAACTCCAGGCCTCCGTAGCCCATCTTAGAGACTTTTTGGGATAAATAGGAGACATTCACTCCGGCGCCTACACGTACCTTCTCACCGTCCAACTGAAGAGCATTTAATTTATTTTGGACAAAAATAGCCTCAAGTTGCCCGTCCCCCAACAACAGATTCGACCCTTTGCCAAGAATAAAAAGGGGATAGTTTAAAGTTTTACGAAAACCAAGAACCCCTTTTAAATCCTCTAGAGTGCTCACACTGGCGAAATACCTTGCGGTCCCGCCAACCTTAAGCGTTGTATAAGGCTTAAGACTTATGTTCTCTCGCACTATAGAGGGCATCCATGATGGCGTTGACATAACCTGCCCCTTCCTTGCTTCCGTATTTCTTTGCTAATCTGATCGATTCTGCTATAGCTACTTTTTCCGGTATCTCGGGATCAAAAAGCATCTCATAAGCGCATAATTCTATCGCAACCCGTTCAGCTCTGGTGATCCTATCTGCATCATATTCTTTAGAGGTTTTTTGAATAGCCTGATCTATGTTGTCTACTTTTTCTAAAATTTTCTCATATTGGGTAAAAGCCTCCATGACATTTTTTTTTGTTGTCTTATGGAAATGCATCAAAGAGTTGCACAAAAGTTCCACCTCATCGGTAGATTCGGGGCGTGCAAACAAAAAGTGAAATACGATTTCTCGAAATTTTGATTGATTGAGAGACATGCGGGACAGTATACCTTAGAGAATTTCTAGAAACAAGCGAATTTATCGTCCTTATATATGCTCGAAACTTCACCCCTTTTCAATTTTAAACTTTGCATAGAGAGCCTCGAGGATATGTTTTTTCTTGATATGGAGATTTTGAGCTTTTTGCCCTTCAAGAGTCCATAACAAAGTCTTTTCATCCATTTCATGCATCACCTCTTCTCCCCCTTTCAAGTCCACAAATGAAAAAGTTTCAGCCGACAGCTGCGCCTCCAGGTGGAATTCTGAAAACGGAAGAGAAAAGTTTGGGATAAGGGGTTTTTCAGAAGGCTTGTCTTCTAAAAAAATTTTTTTTACCCTTGAAAGAACTGTAGGGAGCAAAGGGGCCGATGAATCCGAAATTAAAATAAATTTTGCAAAAGGGAGATGCTCCTCGAGTACCTTTAAGAGTGCATTTTGATGCACCGGCAACATGGCATCGACCTGGTCCAGCACAAAATAGCGATACTTTTCTTCAAACGGAGGCAACATCGCTTCTTGCACCAGGGATCGAATCGTATCCATGGAGTAGGTTTTAGATCCCAATTCGGGAGTAAAAACAAGCAAGTCTGGGTGATCGATACAAGTTCGAGATAAAAAAGTGCGGCATAAGTCCACTACCTCTTCGATGCGTCCTTGATTCTTTTCTGAGATAATCAATAAAGGAGTTAAAAGATCTTTTTGTCCTTTTAACTTTTCAAAGACCGGATGCAATCAAACCTCTCAATTGCGCCTCCATAGCTTTGGTGACCTGATCTATAGACTGCTGCGCCGGGATAATCTTGATCCTTTGAGGATCTCGAATAGAGGCCTTGAGGTAGCGAGCTAAGACAGTCTCCATATAAAAGTTAGATCTTGACTCTATTTTATCCGTCTCGGATCTTTGTCGTCTACGGTGCAAAGCAACTTCAAGAGGGACGTCAAAATATAAGGTGAGATCCGGCTTGAGCCCCCCTGTCGCAAATTCATTCAACGCATCAAGGATTTCAAAGGAGTAGTCATGCTGGTAGGCGAGGGTAGAATCGATAAAACGATCGCATAATACAATTTTCCCCTGCTTTAAAGCGGGCATTATGACTTGGCGTACATGCTCCGATCGGTCCAACATAAACATTAATACCTCGGAGCGCTGAATTTTAGCGCCCTCCTCCAAAAGCAAAGATCTGAGGTGTTTGCCTATCATAGTACCTCCGGGCTCTTTGGTTTCTACAACCTCGAACCCGTTATCTCGAAAAAATCGGGCAGCCTTCAAAAGCTGCGTCGATTTTCCACACCCGTCAATCCCTTCAAAACTGATAAAAAGGGAATTATGCGCCACTCTCTTCTCCATCACTGATCCTTTGGACCGCAACAAGTTTATCATCCACCCCAAGATTCACCAGAGTGACCCCTTGCGTCGACCGACCCATAACACGGATATCTTTGATGGAGGTTCTCAATGTTTGCCCCCCTTCAGACATCATGAGGATCCCATCTTTTTCATCCACTCTGAGTGCTGCGACTAGATAGCCGTTACGCTTGTTGATCATGATGGCTCGCACCCCTTTGCCTCCCCTGTTTGTGTGGCGGAACTCTTCCACGTCGGAACGTTTACCGAATCCGTTTTCACAAACAAGAAGAAGCGTATCGGTAGGTTTCACAACCTCACACGATACGACATAGTCCTCTCTGTCCTTCAAGGTCACTCCGCGCACACCACGTGCAACACGCCCCATCGGGCGGCATTTGTCCTCATCGAAGCGCACCGCCATACCGTCGCGGGTAAACAGCATCACCTGCTCTTTTTCCTGCACGAGCCTTGCAGAGATCACCTCATCCCCATCATCGATTGCGATCGCATAGACCCCTTTCTTTCTTGGGGAACTATATGCATCCAACAGAGTCTTTTTGATCGTCCCCTGCTTTGTGGCGAATATGACAGCACCGGGATCCTCAAAAGATTTGATGTTCAAAATCGCAGCAATACGCTCATCTTTTGTCAATCCCTCTAAAAGATTGATAAGAGGCTTCCCTTTAGAGCGACGATTCCCTTCAGGAACCTGCCAGACCTTGAGCCAGTAGCATCGGCCTAGGCTAGTGAACACCAGTAATGTATCATGCGTGTCTACAATGTAGACATCTTTCACCGCATCGGTCTCTTTTTTGAGATCCGCACCGATCACCCCGCTACCACCCCGCTTTTGCTCACGGAAGGTATCTATAGGCATTCTCTTAATATAGTCATCCGATGAGATCGTAATCACTACAGTCTCGTTAGGGATCAGATCTTCCATCTGCAGCTCCCCTTCCGCTGCGACGATTTTAGTCGCTCTTAGCCCTTTATGGGTTCTTTCGATATCAGAGAGTTCTTCTTTGATGATTCCTCGTACAAGTTTCTCGTCTGCTAAAATCGCACGCAAGTGTTCGATTTTAAGGATAAGATCTCTGTACTCGTTTTCAATTTTTTCACGCTCAAGACCTGTAAGCTGATACAATCTCAGTTCTAGAATGGCATCGGCCTGCCGCTCTGAAAACTGATAGGTCTGGATCAATTCGACTCGAGCTACATGACGATCCGGCGCCTGGCGAATCATTTTGACAATCTCATCGAGATGGTCAAGAGCCTTTAGGTAGCCTTCAAGAATATGGGCCCTGGCCTCGGCTTTATTGAGCTCGAACCGGGTGCGACGCTGCACAACCTCGATACGGTGCGTAATCCAGGCTTGCATCATTTGCTTGATATTCATCGTCTTGGGTAGGCCGTTGTCAAGCGCGAGCATATTACAGCCAAAAGTTACCTGTAGATCGGTAAATTTGTACAACTGATTGATGGTGACGTCGGGTATTTCTCCCCGCTTTAGTTCCAAAACAATCCTCAACCCGTCCTTATCCGATTCATCACGTATATCGGAAATTCCGGCCATGGTCTTATCGTTGATCAGTTCGGCAATCCGCTCGATCAAAAGAGCCTTGTTCACATTGTACGGCAGCTCATCGATAATAATTCTAGAACGGTCCCCTTCCAACTCTTCAGTTCGTAAAACACCTCTAAGAGTCAGTTTCCCACGACCTGTATAGTAGGCCTCTTTGATACCGCGATACCCGCAAATTATACCTCCAGTAGGGAAATCGGGCCCCGGCATCACCTCCATGATCTGATCGATGGAAAGATTCGGATCGTCAATCAATAATTGTACGGCCCGAGAAAGCTCCAACAAGTTATGGGGCGGAATATTTGTTGCCATACCCACAGCGATTCCCGACGATCCATTGCATAGAAGGTTCGGAAATTTCGAGGGAAATACAGTAGGTTCTTTCTTTGTCTCGTCGTAGTTGGGGACAAAATCTACTGTCTCCTTATCAAGATCTTCCATCAACGCAACCGACGCATGGGTCAGTCTCGCCTCTGTATAACGCATCGCAGCAGGGGGATCTCCATCGATCGAGCCGAAGTTTCCCTGGCCATTCACAAGGGTGTAACGCATCACCCAGTCCTGCGCCATCCTCACCAGGGTCGGATAGATCACCGACTCTCCATGCGGATGGTAGTCACCTGAGGTATCACCCGAAATTTTCGCACATTTTCTGTGCTTGCCGCCGGGACTTAAATTCAGTTGGCGCATCGCATACAAAATTCGTCTTTGTGATGGCTTAAGCCCATCCCGAACATCGGGTAGAGCTCTAGAAATAATGACCGACATTGAGTATCGCAGATAGCTCTCTTTGAGCTCCTCTTCGACATTCCGGTTTACAATCTGCTCATTTTCCGTATATGACATACTTTACACATCCAAATTTTTAACCAGGAGGGCATGGGTTAATATAAATCTGCGACGAGGGCCTACCTCCTCCCCCATCAGCATTGAAATCATATGGTCGGCGCTGATCGCATCTTCCATGGTTACCTTGACAAGTGTGCGGATTTTTGGATCCATCGTCGTTTCCCAAAGCTGGTCAGCGTTCATCTCCCCAAGACCTTTGTAACGTTGTAGCTCGACCCCTTTTCTCCCGTTTTCTCGCAGGTAATCGACAAGCTCTTTGAGGGTATACAACGGTGTCTCTTTACCACTCTCGTCAATTACATCCAATACTTTCCCTTCACCAACAACATATTGCTTGATGGAGAATTCATGTTTGGCGAGATGTTCCATAATAGCATCTAGGCGCTTATCATCAAATAACTCGACATACTGGAGCGGTTTGGCAAAAAAGTTTTGGGACATCTTGATCCTCTCCTCTTCGGGGATCGAGGCCATCGTGGTTTCAAATTGCGTTTTTTGCATCTCTAGGTCTTGAGCTTTCATATCCTCAAGTTCTTCACGGATATAGGCCACCTTAGAGCTATCGCCAACATTTACCAGATATTTTGGATAAAGCCCCTCAGGATTGCGATTGGTCAAAAACTCCTTGAAAGGCATCCCCTTGCGCTCTACGGAAAGAATAAACGACTCAAGCTCCATAATCGATTGAACGAGCTCTTTGAGTTGAGTCTTTTCCATGGTTTGATGCTGTGAAGGCCTACGCAATTCTACATCGCTCATTCCGAGCTGGAAAAGGTACTCGTCCATCTCCTTTTCAGAGCGGATGTACTGGAATACTTTCTTACGTGCAACTCTGTAGAGCGGAGGTTGTGCTATGTACACATACCCATTCTCTATTAAAAGCGGCATGTGGCGATAAAAGAATGTCAACAGAAGAGTTCTGATGTGGGAGCCGTCAACATCGGCATCGGTCATGATAATAATCTTGTGATAGCGAAGCTTTTCAATCTTGAATCCTTCCCCTACACCGGTGCCCAAAGCGGATATCATCGATCCCACCTCAGTGTTCTGCAGGATTTTTGCAAGACGCGCTTTTTCGACGTTCAGAATTTTACCACGAATCGGCAAGATCGCTTGGAAACGGCGGTCTCTTCCCCCTTTAGCCGATCCACCCGCTGAGTCCCCCTCAACGATGTAGATTTCACATTTTTTAGGATCGCTTTCAGAACAATCGGTCAACTTTCCGGGCAATCGGCCGCTGTCAAGCGCAGATTTTCTTTGCGTCAATTCTCTGGCTCTTTTCGCAGCTTCCCGAGCTTGAGCCGCGATCGTCGCTTTCTCGACTATGATTTTTGCGATCGAGGGATTTTCTTCCAAGAAGGTTGTCAACTCCTCCCCCACAACCGTTTGAATTGCCGAACCGACATCTGAGTTAGACAATTTTTGCTTTGTCTGCCCCTCAAATTGGGGATTGGGAACCTTCGTGGAGATCACGGCCGTCATCCCCTCGCGGACATCCTCACCGGTAATCCCGGCCTTTTCACTCTTTGCTATCGCATGGCCTTTGATATAGGTGTTCAGCACCCTCGTCAAAGCGGTTGAAAAACCGGTTAAATGGGTTCCGCCTAGTCTTGTAGAGATATTGTTGACGTACGAAAAAACAGATTCGGTATAGGTCTCGTTCCATTGCATCGCAATTTCAAATTCCATCCAGCCGCTTTCAAGCTCTTTACCACCTTTTATGAAAATAGGTTCGGCAAAAAGGGGCGCTTTTCCCTCGTTCAGATATTGCACGAAAGAGACGATTCCGCCTGTATAAGAGAAAATGATTTCCCCTTTTTCAGGATCCCGTTTGTCGATAAACTGGATCTCGATTCCTCTGTTAAGAAACGCGAGCTCCCTTAGACGCCTATAAATTGTATCGTAGTCGAAATTTGTCGTCGTAAAAATAGAGTCATCGGGTAGAAATGTGACCTTGGTTCCCCTTTTAGAGGTATTTCCTACAACTTTTAAGGGATCTACGACCTTGCCGCGAGAGAAGGAGATCTTATGCACTTTTCCGTTTTGAAAAACCTCGACGTCGAGCCTATTAGAGACTGCATTGACACAAGAAACACCCACTCCGTGCAATCCACCTGATACTTTGTAGGTATCTTTATCGAATTTTCCACCGGCATGGAGAATTGTCATCACGACTTCCACTGCAGTAACATCTCTGCCCTGCTTGATCGATTCCTTTTCGTGTCTGCCAACGGGAATGCCTCTACCGTTGTCTTCGATCGAAGCGCTTCCGTCTTCGTTCAGACACACAATTATCTTCGAGCAATGGCCAGCCAGAGCCTCATCAATACTGTTGTCGACAACCTCGTAGATCAGCTGATGAAGACCACCCGTATTGGTGTCTCCAATGTACATACCTGGTCTTTCTCTTACCGCTTGCAGACCCTCTAAAACGGTGATCGAACTTTCGTCGTATGCTTTTTTTTCTGTCATCTTGTTCTAACCCACCCTAAATACGATATTATTGAAACTGTGTTTGGGACATTTTTCTCTTAATTGAGATAGAATCCTCCCCTTTTCCCTAGACTGAAGAAGGCTTAAAAAAGTTCCGTTTTTCACGATCACAAATAAAACTCCGTCATGAAAACTTTTCGCTTGAGCAATCTTGGACAACTCACTTCCGAGAATTTCCTGGAACGCTTCCAAAACAACGTTCGGTCGCTGTTCCTGAGTCTCGTCAATCCGCTCCATGATTTTTGGAAGAAGACGTTTCAAGGTTCGGCCCGTAGGCAGGGGGCCGTCATACCCAAAAGGAACTCGTTTGATTCCACGACTCATTAATAACTTCTAATTGTAGTCTAACCAACTCAAAACTGCAACCATGAAGATAGGCCTCTGCTTTATTTTTAAATCCTCTTTAAGAAGAGAACTTGAAAAATCCGCTTGATAACTTTTAGTTTATGAGATGAAATGGACTCATGAAAGTTTTCTTGATAATATCCTTTTTTGTTTTATCTGTTGGCCTGTTCGGGGAACAACCAGCAAAAATCATGATTTTCTATACGGAGGCCGGCGGAGGGCACAAAGCGACTGCCAAAGCATTGCAGTCCGCTCTGCACGAGAAATTTGAGGGGTCTGAAATTATTTTGCTTAATACAGGCGATAACCTCGGAAACCCCATTGAAAACCTCCGATTCAAATCCTTAGAAACAATTTATACTCAAAACCTGGGTTCCCCTATTGGCAGATACCTGAATCGGCTCTATGGCGATTGGATTATTGGCCCTATCACAAGAACACTCGAATTCCTGGGCGAAAGACAAATCAGCATGCACAAGGAGGACCACCCCCTCATCCGCTTTTTAAAAAAAGAGAAGCCCGACCTTGTGATCTCGACCTCCTCCTTTACAAACAAGTTTATCAAAACCGCTCTTGAATATGCGGATATTTCGGCTCCTTTTATTGTTGTGATGAGCGATTTTGATGAGGTGCAAGAGGTGATGTGGACAAGCCCCGGAAACGGTACAAACTATATCATCCGGACCCACGCAAAACTCAAAAATAACATAGATCCCAAGTACCTGTTCCCCATCTCCGGGATGTGCATACGCCCCGATTTTACCCCCAAAAAGTCAAAATCATACGAAATTTTTCAAGAGATGAAGCTAAGTATTATTAAACCTACAGCACTGGTGTCCTTTGGCGGGCATGGGAGTGAAGAGATGCAGGATCTTTTGAGCTATTTTAACCTGAACAGGGAGTTGCAGGCGATATTTGTTTGCGGCTCAAACGGCAAATTATATAAAAGTTTGTCCGATAACGCGGGTCCTAACTGTAGAATTTTAGGATTTGTTGAAAACATGCATACGTACATGCAGGCCTGCCATATCCTGATCGGCAAGCCGGGCCCCGGGACTGTGACAGAGGCGACCCATACGCATCTACCTCTTTTTTTAAAGTCAGGGCTGGATCTGATGAAGCAGGAAATAAGCGTCCTTGATTGGGTTCTTGAGGAGAAGTTTGGGCAAAGCTGGGATTCTTTTGAAGAATTTCAAAATAAATTCCCTTTTATCCTTTCAAATTTGCACTTTTATAAAAAAAATCTTGAGGCCAAGGCTTTAAAAAACCCCACGGCCGAGGCGGTGGAGCATATCGAACAAATTTTTAACGACTCTCTCCCTAAGACACAGCAGGTAAAAATGGCAAACTATACCTTTTATTAATCATTTGTGCTATGATTCTGAGCCTAAACAATTTTTTTATTGAAAAGGCTATGACCCAACGCAAAAACATTCGTAATATTGCTATTATTGCTCACATCGACCACGGAAAGACCACCCTGATCGATCAACTCCTCAAACAGGCGAACCTCTTTAGAGAAAACGAGGCGACCGACGAGCGAATGATGGATTCGAACGACCTGGAAAAGGAGCGTGGGATCACCATTTTTGCCAAGCACACAAGCCTCCCCTTCAAAGACACGATCATAAACATCATCGACACACCGGGCCACGCCGATTTCAGCGGTGAAGTGGAGCGTGTTTTAGGGATGGTGCAGTCTGTTCTTCTCCTTGTGGATGCACAAGAAGGGCCCATGCCGCAAACCCGTTTCGTTTTAAGCAAATCCTTAAAAATGGGTCTCAAACCAATCTTGGTGATCAACAAAATTGACAAACCGAACGCCAATGTGGACCGAGCACTAAACCTGACTTTCGATCTTTTTGTTGAGCTCGGGGCCAATGACGCGCAATTAGACTTCAAACATATCTATGCATCCGGAATCGGCGGATACGCGATCAACGATACAGCCGATGAAAAAAAGGACATGACTCCCCTTTTCGATCTTATTGTAAACGCAGTAGAGCCCCCTTCCGGCGATGAAAACGGCCTTTTTTTGATGCAGGTCAGCACCCTTTCCTATTCAGACTACCTAGGGCGCCAAGTAACAGGGCGCGTCCTCAGCGGTTCCGTGAGACCTGGACAGCAGGTTTTGCTATCGGGAAGCAACGGGAAATCGGAGAGCTATAAGGTCACAAAGGTTGAGGGGTACCGAGGGATTAAAAAGGTGGAATTCCAGGAAGGCTGCACAGGTGACATCATTTGTATCAGTGGCCTTACCAACGCCATGATCGGCGACACCGTAAGCGATCCCAATAACCATCAAAGGCTCCCCCCTATTCCTTTAGATGAGCCCACAATCTCTGTGAAATTTATGGTGAACTCAAGCCCCTTAGTCGGTAAAGAGGGAAAGCATGTCACGATGAATAAAATCCGTGAACGTCTGCTCAAAGAAAAAAGGGCAAACATTTCCTACCGTATCAATGATTCGGGAGATGATGCTATTGAGGTTTGTGGTCGCGGGGAGCTCCACTTGTCGGTATTGATAGAGACCATGCGTAGGGAGGGGTTCGAATTTTCCATTTCAAAACCGGTAGTTGTGTTGAAAAAAATTGAGGGGGAAATCCACGAGCCTTTTGAAAGAGTCTTTATCGAAGTCCCTGAGGAATTTTCCGGTTCTATTATTGAGACCCTTTCCAAGAGAAAAGGGGAGATGCAAAACCTATCCACAAATGAGCACGGCATCAGTTCTATTGAGTTTATCATGCCGATGCGTGGGCTGATGGGGTATCGCAGCGATTTTCTTACCCAAACAAAAGGAAAAGGAATTCTTACCTCCCTATTCCACTCTTATGAGTCGCACAAAGGGGAGATCGAGGGGCGTCATAACGGCGTGCTGATTTCCAATTCTATGGGCCAAGCAACTGCGTACTCGATCTTCTCCCTTCAAGAAAGAGGGATTATGTTTATTCAACCGGGGCAAGAAATCTATGAAGGGATGGTTATAGGTGAGCACAATAGGGATAACGATCTTGTTGTCAATCCGGTGCGTGGAAAACAATTGACAAATGTCCGTGCTTCAGGTTCTGATGAGAATATCATCCTCACTCCTCCTCGCATCCTAAACCTTGAGCAAGCAATTGACTTTATTGAAGTGGATGAATTGATTGAGGTCACCCCAAAAAGCATCCGTTTGCGTAAACAGGAGCTGACCGAAAACGAACGCAAACGCAGAGGGCGTAGCGCTCTCTAATCTAAGGAGCATATGCTAAAAGATCGTTTCTTTCCGATGATTTTTACCTCATTTGCGGGGTATACATGGTCTCAGATGGTAAAAGATCTTTCAGCAGGAGTGCTTGTAGCGATCGTTGCCCTTCCTATATCCATAGCATTCGGAATAGCAAGTGGTGTCACACCTGCTATTGGATTAATGACCGCCATTGTTGGCGGTTTTATTGTCTCTATGTTTAGCGGAAGCTCTGTCCAAGTCGCAGGCCCTACGGGCTCTTTTATTGTGATTGTCTATGAGATACTCATGCAGTACGGACTTAAGGGGCTTATGCAGTCCACTCTGATTGCCGGTTTCCTTTTGATTGCTATGGGAGCTAGCGGTGTTGGATCGTGGCTGCGATTTATTTCCCGCCCTGTGGTGGTTGGTTTCACGGCAGGTATCGCCGTTACTATTTTCACCTCCCAAATAAAAGACTCTTTAGGACTTGATTTGGGCACCGTCCCGGCACACTTTGTCGACAAGATGCTAGCATTTTGGCAAAATATCGAGAGTGTCAATCCCTATGCCGTCTTTATTTTTGTGCTCACTTTAATCTTAATCCAGTCTATCCATTATTTTAAAAAAACTTTCCCGGCCCACTTTATTTCCCTTGTTGCCGTAACGGCTTTAAGCTATTTTTTCCAATTTCCGGTAGAAACAATTCAATCAAGATTTGGAAAACTTTCTCTTGCGTTGGAGTACGTTTCTCTATTTCCACTCGACCTCGATCGAATCACTGTACTTTTTCCTGCTGCTTTTACAATCGCCATTTTAGGTGCTATCGAATCTCTTTTATGCGCACTTGTTGCTGATGGTATGGTCGGAGAAAGGCACCGCTCCAACACAGAATTGATAGCACAAGGGTTGGCAAATATCGCTACACCGTTATTTGGCGGAATCCCCGTCTCCGGAGCTATAGCCAGGACCGCTGCTAACGTACGCGCCGGGGCTAAAACCCCCCTTGCAGGACTAAGCCACGCAGTTTATCTCTTTATTATTGTCTTTTTTTTACAAGACACGGTTGTCTACATTCCGATGGCTTCCCTGGCTGCCATTTTGATGCTGGTAGCTTATAACATGTCCGAGTGGAAAAGCTGGAGGCACATTTATCAATCCACAAAAGCCGATTTTCTTATATTTCTTACAACATTCGGAATCACAGTGTTCCTCGATTTAATTGCTGCGATCCAGGTTGGTGTGTTGATGTCGGCATTCCTTTTTGTCGATAGAATGTCTAAAGCCGCCTCTATAAAAAAACTTGAGGGGGAATTTATGACCGTTACCAGTACAAAATCACAAAAAGGGGAAGCTACCGACGTTAAATCCTTGAAGATACCTCCCGATTTAGACGTTTTTGAATTCCAAGGGGCTTTATTCTTTGGTGCGTACGCAAAATTCGACCTTACTTTCCACGAATTAGGTCGTTATAAAAAAAACATAGCCCTTCGTTTTAATCAGATTGCAACCATAGACGGTACAGCTATCTATTTTTTAAAAGGGTTTGCAGAAGAGACCGCTAGAGACGGAGGTAAACTATTTTTTGTAGAATTAAACGATGACTGCTATGAAACCGTAATTAACTCTACATTAATGGAATCGCTTCCAAAAGAAAATATTTTCCCTAAGCTAGAAAATCTGCTGGAACATCTACAACAGACACAAACTGCCCCTCCACGTTAGAGACTAGCTGCGGATTTAAATCTCTCAATTTCGAAATGATGGCTCTTAACCGTATTAAATCCCCCCTCTCAAGCGCGAAATCTGTGAGAGATTTTACAATCTTTTCCTCCTGGGCTTTGAGAGCGCTCTCTTTTTCATGCAAAAAGTCCAGCCCTTTCATAATCTCCTCTTCTCTCGATAGTAACAGCTCCTCTTTTTGAGCAATCAACTGTAGCTGACGGATCCCCTCCTCCTCTCTTTCGAGCATCTGTTCCTCTTTTTCTTGTCGAACGCCATCGATTCTTTGCCTCTCAATATCGTGCGCTATCTCTTTTTCTTGGGCTTGAATGAACTGCTCTTGCAGTCTTTGGTATTGGTCTCTTAAGATTTTGAATGATTGCTCATTTTTTACCATTTCCCCAACGCTCACCTCAAATCTGCCGCTCATCGATTCTAAATTGGCAACATGCCCTTTGAGTAATGCATTCGAGCTTTTCAACTCCTCATTTTCCTCATCAAACCTGCGGACATTTTGAAGAAGCTCCTTGACTTTCTCAGTCAGCTCCCCTATCTGATCGCTTAATTGCTCGTTTGACTGCCTTAGCTCGTCATTTTCTTGGTCAAATCTTGTAACCGTTTGCTGCAACGCAACCACTTTATTACTCAATTCTCCCACCTGCCCCTTGAGATGGCTATTGGATTGTTCCAAGCTTTTATTTTGATCTTCAAAAAAATGCACCTGGCCTTTTAAGCGACCATTTTCTGCAAGCATATCATCGAATATCTGATTTTGCGACTTTAGTTGACGGTATTTACCTGCCAAAACGAATCCACCGCCCCCGAGTAGAATACAACCTAGACCCATAGTTATGATGTAGGGATCCTTGAGAAGTACCCCGGCTATAACAGCGACTGTGCCTGCAATAGCCGCCAAACCGGCAACACCTTGATAAGCAGATAGAACTAGAGTTGCCCGGTCTTTGAAATACTCTTGCTTTTGAGGTCTTAGATCGGTAGAAACCGCTCTTGCCTGAGGGCTTGCCTGCTCCAAATCATTCGATTGAGCGACTGAAATGGGGCTAGCCTGCCCTGCGACTGAATCTAGTGCAGCAGAAGTAAGTGTTGCAGCCATCATAAAATCTTATACCCCACAAGTGATTATTTTTTATTAACATGCTTTTGGATATTTTGTTAAGTTTTTTTTTAGGAAAAAAATCAAGAATCCGATTATCTCATTAAGCTTTAAAAGAGGCTCACGAAGGGTTTTTCGTTGTATATATAAAATCTTTCTGGTAAAAAAAGAAATTATGGAAGCAAAAAAAATCGTCCCATCTCGCGATCACGTAGCTCAGATGTTTGATTCGATTGGTAAATTGTACGATGTTGCAAATCGTTGTATTTCGTTTGGAATCGACCCGTTATTTCGCAGGGAGCTAGTGAAAACTATTCCTAAAGATCGCCCTCTGGAACTCGTAGATATTGCAACAGGAACTTGCGACCAACTGCTTTATTGCTTAAAAAAAAGGGGGAACATAACCAAGGCAACCGGCATAGACGTTTCGAAGGAGATGCTGAAGGCCGGTCTGAAAAAGGTGATGAAACTGGGCTATAGCTCCATGGTGGATCTCAAAATTGAAGATGGCCAAAACACCTCATTTGCCGATTTATCCTTTGATGTTGCGACCTTAAGTTTTGGAATACGTAATTTCAAAGATCCGCTTAAAGGTTTACAAGAAATACACAGGATTTTGAAAAAAGAGGGAAGTCTCCATATTCTTGAATTTTCTACACCCTTGAATAGGCTTTTTAAGGGATTTTTCCTCTTTTATATCCGTCACATTCTCCCAAAAATAGGGGCCTGGATCACCTCAAATTTACATGCCTACCAGTACCTTCACCAGACGATTGAAACGTTTGCACAGCGCGAAAGTTTTGTGGAAATTTTAGGTAAAGCAGGTTTTGTTAATACGACCTATAAATCCCTCTTTTTTGGAATTGTTACCATTTATACAGGAAGAAAACCGTGATTGATTGGCTCTTTGATGATGATACCTATCCTAAATTTCTTTTTGCGACACCCCAATTTATTTTCGGAGGCTATGGGATTAAAGCTAGCTTTGAAGAACCGCAGAAGGGGGTATATCCCTTGATTGGTTTCAGAGATTTCTTCCCCTTTAAACGCAAAAGTGATTTATGGAGCCTTTTTCCCTCAAAAATGTGGACCCAGCCCGCCTCGTATCGGATAGAGTCGAGGGTTTATCCCGTCATTGAGCCTCTTGAAAAAGCATTAGACCGCAAAGATTTTCCCGATAAGGAAAGCTACACAAAAACTTTCCAAAAGGGGTTTGAGGGGATCGAAAAAATTGTCTTAGCCCGAAAGACAGCCCTCAGATTTGCATCGCCTCTTGAAGCGAAACATCTCATCAATAACCACCTCTCTATTTTTCGCTCCCAAGATATCTTTTTTTTCATGCCTGAAAAAGGGGTAGCTTTTATGGGGGCAACGCCAGAGCGATTGTATGAGAGGAAGGAAGATAAAATTTACACAGCTGCTATCGCCGGAACCCTGCCCATAGATCAAAACCCCAACACCCTTTTAAAATCTAAAAAAGATCTGTTAGAACACCAATTTGTCGTAAAAGACCTAGAAGAAAAGCTCTTGAAGGTTTGCTCCGAGGTCACCCTTAGTCCCCAACCGGAGATCATCACCTCCCATCAACTCTACCATTTGAAAACAGGACTTGAGGGTATCCTTAAGCCGGGAGTTGAAGATAAGGATCTCATCGAGCTGTTACATCCGACAAGCGCTGTCTCTGGCTACCCTCAGGTATCTGCGTTAGAACAACTCTATCACGTGGAGCCTTTTGACAGGGGTTTATACGCCGCTCCTTTTGCATTAATGATGGACGGAACTACGCTGGCCTCTGTTGCAATCCGTTCTATACTTCTCAAAAACGATCATCTTTATCTATTCGCAGGAAGTGGCCTAGTTGAGGGATCGACTATTGACCAAGAATGGAATGAACTCAATCACAAAATTTCGCCCTACCTATGGTAATTTATGAATACCGCTTACTGGAACACGCATTTTTCGGAAACTGTTATCGAAGAACTTATCGCGCAAAACATTCGTCATTTTTGTATCGCACCCGGATCGAGATCCAGTGCGTTGAGTTTGGCCGCGAAAAGAAATCCGCTCGCAAAAGTTTGGACCCATTTTGACGAAAGGGGTCTTGGATTTATAGCCCTGGGTCTTTCCAAAGTACATAAAGAGCCTGTTGTGATTATTGTCACTTCGGGAAGTGCTTTGGCAAATTTATTGCCGGCAGTCATAGAGGCCTTCCAAACTCACACCCCGCTGGTTGTGCTCACTGCAGACCGCCCACCTGAACAGCACCAATCTATGGCAAATCAAACCATCGAGCAGTACGATTTTTTCAACCCTTTTATCCGTTTCCATTTTCAGTTCCCCCCCCCTTCCTCTGAGATACCTGAGAGCTTTACAAAATCTATGGTAGCACATGGAGTTTTCATCGCTAATTCGGAGAACGGGGGGCCGATCCACCTCAATTGCCAATTTCGGACACCGCTGGTGCATTCTGCTATTAAGGAGCGCCCTTTTTTTAGCCCAAAAACCCAATTCAAGACTGTAAAGAGGACCCTTTCTGAAGGTGAGGCGTTGGAAATACAACGAAATATTCTTCGTTATGAAAAAGGGGTGATCGTTGTCGGTGAAACAAATGTTATAAACCCAAAACAAATTTTAGAATTATCCAAACATTTAGGTTGGCCACTGATTCTAGACCCGCTATCCAATTGTAGAAAGCTCCCTTCGCACCATGCAATTTTGCAAAATTACGAAAATCTTCTCAATGAGCTCAAACCGGACATCGTTCTGAAATTTGGGGATCGATTTGTCTCGAAAAAAATGGACTCCTGGTTAAATACGATAGCCGAGGTCGTTTTTGTAAGCCCCCATACTCAGAGGTGTGATCCTGAACATGCGATCACCTATAGACTGGTGATGGACGCATCCCAATTCATCCATGACATAATCCAGTATACACCCCGAAGACTCCCCTCAAATTTCAGCAAGAATTGCGGTGAACTGGCAGGAGTCAGTAAAGAATCCATTGATAAAGCCCTTTTTGAGGATCCCCTAATTTCGGAAATAGCTTTTATACGTCTTTTATCTAAGAGCTCCATCTTTTTTAATACATTTATCGGCAACAGCATGCCCATACGACATGTGGACCGGGTCTTTTATCCGGAAGAGTCCAGGGGAGATTTGTTTGCCAATAGAGGACACTCGGGGATCGACGGAAACATAGCGACAGCGATTGGCATAGCCCTTAAAAAGGAGAGGATGACGGTCGCTCTGTTGGGCGATATGACCTTCTGGCATGATTTCAATTCCCTATTTTTTCTTAAAAAAAATCCCGTTCCCCTTCTTTTGATTGTTTTTAACAATGGGGGAGGACAGATATTCAACTACCTTGAGGGGGTTAAAGATCTTTTTGAGAAAGAGGAGTTATTTTTGATGCCTAATGAACTGGATTACAAGCAGGTAGCAAATCTCTTTGAGCTCGAATACCACTATTTCAATGAGGATGTTTGTATCGAGACATTACTTAAAAAGAAAGTTCCGATTCTTTTGGAAATAAAAACCTATCATGCAGATGATGTAAAACATGTTGAACGTTTAAAAACTACCTTGGAATGGAATCTAAAAGACAAATTATCTCTCCTTTACTCATAAAGAACCCGGTTTTGATTATCGGCGGATTTGCGACAGTTGAGGAAGATTTTGAACCGCTTGTTAGCGAACTTAGATCTTGGTGCAGCCCAATATCCATTCTGTTACCCGATGGGGATATGGAGATTGTAATAAAAAAAATCACCTGCTTTCTGGATTCTTTAGGCCTAGAAAAAATCCCGGTGATAGGCTACTCGATGGGTGGTAGAGTTGCTTTGGAAATTTATAGGCAAAAACCCGATTACTTCCAACAATTGATTTGCCTATCCACCAGAGTGCTAACCGATTCCTTTTGCATAAAAAAACGGGGGGCATTTGAAAAAGAGGTCGCATTAAAAATCATCGAATTAGATCCGGAAACATTTTTTAATTGGTGGTATTCCTTACCTCTATTTGCAGGATACACACCTCCACAAAAATCCTTGCAAGCTAAAATTCGTCTAGGGGCAAAAAAACTTTTAGAACAATTTAAACGGTTGAGCATACTTAAGCAGCCCCCGTTTGATCCTCAATTTACGCAACCCGTCCATTTCATTTACGGTCAAAAAGATCCTCTAGAGAAAGACATGAGAGATTGTTTTAAGGATGCACTCCATCCTATTTTTCAACATACCTTACCCGCTTGCGGTCACCTGATACATCTGGAGCAGCCTCTCCAATTAGCTAAGCTTTTAAAAAGGATTTTAACATGACATTTGAAGATATTCTCTATAAAAAAGAATCTCAAATAGCCTGGATCACAATCAATAGACCACAAAAAAGAAACGCGTTTCGACCTTTAACAGTAAAAGAGATGATTTTTGCTCTTGAGGATGCGATCGAGGATCTTGATATCGGAGTGATTGTTCTAAGCGGACAAGGTAAAGAGGCCTTTTGTTCAGGGGGAGATCAAAGTGTAAGAGGTGACGAGGGTTATAAGGACCTAGATGGCAAAGAGAGTTTAAACGTCTTGAAATTTCAAAAAATCCTCCGCTCGTCCCCGAAGCCTACAATAGCGATGGTTTCTGGATATGCAATTGGAGGGGGGCATGTTCTGCATGTTCTTTGCGATTTAACGATTGCTGCCGACAATGCTATTTTCGGTCAGGTTGGGCCCAAAGTGGGCTCTTTTGACGGAGGATTTGGAGCAAGCTATCTCGCTCACATTGTAGGGCAGAAAAAAGCCCGGGAAATTTGGTATATGTGCCGCCAGTACAACGCTCGTGAAGCATTGATGATGGGGTTGGTAAATATTGTAGTCCCCTATGAGGAACTCCTTGCAACAACTAAAGAGTGGTGCGCTACCCTCTTGTCCCGCTCCCCAACAGCCCTCTCTTGTCTTAAAGCTGCATTTAATGCGGACATTGATGGGCAATCTGGGATTCAGGAATTGGCAGGTCTCGCGACGATGCTTTATTACAAGACTGATGAAGCTAAAGAGGGTAAACAAGCATTTATAGAAAAAAGAGAGCCAAATTTTCAGCCATTTAGAGGAAAATATGCGTCTGTGGATTGAGGGGACTCGACCGAAAACATGGATAGCCTCTATTAGCCCTGTCATCATAGGGACTTTGTTAGCCCCCTCCATCGATTGGGTCATTTTTACTTTTACCCTCATGTGTGCACTTTTTATACAAATGGGGACAAATTTAGCTAATGATTATTACGATTGCATTCAGGGAAGGGACACATCTCTACGTAAAGGTCCTAGACGTTTGGGGGGATCCGATCTTGTATCGAAAAATACATTATTTTGGCTGATGTCCGGTACATTTTTAATCGGATTTATTTTTAGTATCTTTTTGATCTTTAGGGGCGGTTGGATCATCCTTTTTATGTATGCGCTCGCCATAATTTTAGGGGTTTTTTATACAAAAGGGCCTATTCACTATGCTTATAAAGGGTTAAGTGAACCTATCGTCCTCTTTTTTTTAGGTTCGGTGGCAGTATTTTTCACAACCTATTTACAAACTCTTGAATGGAGATATTACCCCCTTTTTGTGGGTCTCGGACCGGGCTGTTTTTCGGTTGCCCTCCTTGCTTTGAATAATTTGAGGGATGTAGAGGAGGATCGACTTACCCAAAAAAATACTCTTGTAGTGCGCTATGGGGAGCGTTTTGGGAAAATAGAAATCACCGGAGCCCTTTTGGCCCCTTTCCTTATCACCCCCTCCCCTTGCAATATCGTTTTGATTCCGGTTTTATTACCGATTTTAAAGAAGCTTTGGAATGACGAAGAGATCCCCAGTCTTTTAGGAAAAATAGGGGGTGCCTATATTTTATACACCTTGCTTTATTGCATTGATGCCCTGGTGTTATGGAAATAATCCGCTATCGTTGCAACCCCCCTTTTGAGGGGGAAAAGAGTTTGATTCGGTTGTTTGTCGATGGGCAGTACGTAGAACTCCCCTACACTCCGGGGGTTCTATTTCCCTTAGAAATGGCCTCACTAAAAGAATGTCGATCGATACCGCTCGCTTTTTTCATAGCAGACAGCAAGGATATAGAAAGGGCAAAATCTGCGACTACGGTCAAGATAAAAATCACTCATCTGGATTTTGAGCAGGGGATAGACCTCGTTGCCCAAACCGTTCGCTCTCTCAAATCTAAAATCCGAATTGATGCCAATAGAACATTGTCGGTAGAACAGGTAGAAATTCTTAAGGCGCTTATTCCGGTTGAAAGACTCGATTATTTTGAAGAGCCTACACAAAAAATTGAGGATATTCTCCATCTGGATATTCCTTTGGCTTTGGATGAGAGTTTTCTTGAAGAGGGATGGGAAAAAAAACTCGGATACAGTCAGGTAGTCGCAGCAGTCGTAAAGCCTTACAGAGTATTTTACAAGCCGATTGTACAGCAGGCTTTTTTGAGTGGCAAAAGGGTCGTATTAAGCGCGACACTTGAAGATTCTCTCCCGATTTTAAAGTTGGCCACCCATCTAGGACTTTTGGATGAACCAATTGGTATTGACATCGATCGCTTTAAAACTCCGTTGCTCGCCTGTCCCATAGCAGCAGCCGATCCCGATAAAATCGCTTTGATCGCAGATGGAAAAGAGATCTCTTATGGATTGCTAAATTCATGGATTCTTCAATGTAATTTTGAACAAATAAAATCCTTTAAAGCTGAAAGTATCCAGAGCAGTATCATCCTCTTTTTTGCCCTTTTGAGAAACGGACAGGACGTAGATTTTGAAACGATACCTTGCTTCAAAAGGGAACAATCCACCTCTATCCCTAAATATGCGAAAATATTTATTAAAACATCCGGAACCACAGGGCTGCCGAAAAAAATCTGTTGGTACTGGGGAAGTTTATTAGAGAACATAAAAGAGCAACTGGAATCCTACCCCGATTTTAAAGGTGCCTCGTTTCGTACCTCACTAGACCTTTCCCGCATGGGCGGGCTAATGTCTATTTTACGGCCCCTTTTATCAGAGGGAACCCTAATATTGGATGGAACAACTATAGCCTGTTTTGAGAGCGCTGTCCCTACGCAGATATTTAAAAAATTGCATTCAAATACCCCCTATTTAGCAAAAAAACTACTTATCGGGGGTGCTAAATGCCCCCAAAAAACACTAAAACTTATAAAAGATTGGGGTCTAACCCCTATTATCATTTATTCCTCTTCTGAGTTGGGTGCCTGTTTGATTGATCATAAACCCCTAAAAAATACCAGGGTGCTTATGGACGATAGGGGGTGCTTGAGAATAAAAAAGGGCGGGGTTTCTGCTGCTGCTTTTCAAGATAGCGAAGGGTACTATACAACCTCAGATCTGGCCTCCTATTTTGAGGGGGGGATAGAGATTTTAGGCAGAGCGGACCGGGTAGTCAACACAGGGGGAGAAAAGGTGCTCTTGGATTATATAGAGGCTAAGGCAGAGGAGCTATTTTCCGATTTTCTTTTTTTTGCGTTCGGGAATGAAGATTTATGCTGGGGGGAAGCCCTATGTGTAGCATACGATGGACCGGATGTGCCTATTGAAGAACCGTTTTTCGATGCATTTAAAAAATTGCTGCCCCCTTATATGGTTCCAAAAAGGCTCATAAGATTACCCACGGGTTATCCTCCAAAACCATCAAGAGATTTTCTAAGATCTCTTATAAATTCAAACCTCTCCCCAAGCCATTTTTAGAAATTCTTCGCTACTATTTGGAACTACAAACGTAAGAAGCACCTCTACAGTTTTCTTCTCCCCTTTGAAGATACTCCCCATCAAATCGAACGAGCGATTCCCGACCCTTTCTATAGATAAATAGAGATCATAAGGATCCATCCAGGAATTTGGCTCAAAAAATTCGACCTTGGCACGAACGATAGCTAAGTCTTGTTGTATTTGGAGATTCTTAAAACAACTCTCTTCGAAAGCCTGGATTACCCACTCCACAGGCCGGGGGCAAAAAACCCGTCCGGTTGCATCGGTATCACGAATAGATACCATCCCTTTTTTTTGTTTGATTACCCACATACTTAAACCTAAAAATGAACCAGACCAGCCCCAAAAACCAACAAAAATTGGTAAAAATTACGATTTTTGTTAATAATATTTTAGACTGTAAATTTGTTTACTTTTTTTCATACCCCTCTCAGGATGGGTCTGGAGTAGTAAATTGTAGAAATATCCCCCATTTTTTTTGAACAAAAAAACGACCAAAAAAAAACAAATAAACAAAATTGACAAGACCCCACCTCATCCCTATACTGAGCTCATAAGCCCCGGAGGTAAACTATGGTTCCGTTTAGGAAAACCGGTCAACTTTTTCAAGCTATATCCAGAGGGAAACCCGGAAAATTAGTGGAAAAAGCCCTCACGGTCCTCAAAAACTACCAACCGAACCCTGAGGAAGAGCTCGCCCACACCTCTCTTCTTGCTGCGGCTTACGCTTTGACTTCGATGTACTCCTCAGAGCTTTCAGATGCCCTTACCTGCGTACGGTTTTACGATAAGCTAATGGCGGAAAAATACCCCCTCAAAAAGGAGGACTGGTTAAAACTTGCCGGAGTTTATCGTCTTATCTATGAAAAGACCCGTTGTATGGAAAGTCTTGAAAAGGCGGTTCATGCGGGCAATCTAAGCGGTGATCCCCTAATAATTTCTGAAACCCTCATAGAGCTTTATATGCGTGTACGCGATGACGACACGTTCCAACTATGTCTTGAGAAAATGAGCCGTTTTCTACAGTTGAACCCACAAGACACCGATCTTCTTCTCCTAAGAGCAAATCTCTACGAGGAATATGGTAAACGAAGCAAGCAGCCGAAATTTTTACAACTTGCTTTTGAAGAATATGAAAAGATTGTTTGTATTGATCCAAAAAATCAAAAGGCCAAAGCGCAAAGTATTGTAGCACTTGCTTTTCACGCCCTTTACACTGAAAATGCCGATCGCATTTCTGAAGCTGTCTACAAGGGGCAACTTCTATCAGAACATCTCCCGATCGAACTCTATGCCAAGGGAATCACTCTTTTGACTTATGCTATCTACTCCTCAGATTTAGATGAGATCCAAAATGCTATTTATTACTTTCAGCGCGCAACATCTTTGGACAGGACCTTTGCCCTTGGTTGGCACTACCTGGGCCTCTCCTTCTTTTTGATGTATGAGGCTCTCGAGCTCGACCGTTACCTTCTATTGTCGGTGAAATTTTTCCAGAAATCCGTAGCGCACAATCCAAATGCCGATACATTTATACAACTTGCGATCGCAACCTCAAGACAATTTGAAGAGGATGAGGCAATAGAGCACCTGGAGCATGCAAAAGTTCTATTTGAAACAGCTTTTTCTTTAGAAAAAAGTGCCCCCTTCCCTCCTGCCGAATGGATTTTTGAGTATGCAATTCTTCTCGATACGCTCGCAGAGGCGAAAGAGGACGAGACAATTTTTGTCCAAGCGCTCGACCAATTCAACCGTGTGCTTATTTTAGATCCCTCCATTCCAGATATTCATCACAGAATAGGCCTTACAATTGCCCATCTTGCAGTGATTACAAACGATGCCAACCACTTCATGCGTGCCTTCTGCCATTTTAGGCTAGCCCACAGAAGCAACCCCGATCATGATTTTATTCTTCTAGACTGGGCCCTTACTTTGATCCACTACGGAGATAGCCTGGAAGATGATAGTCGGGTAGAGGGTATTATGCAAGAGGCCGAGGAAAAATTGCTACGCAGTGCCAGACAAGGCAACAACCAAGCCTATTATCAAATAGCCTGTTTCTATTCACTTAAGAATCAAAAAACTCTTGCCCTTGAGTGGATGAAAAAGGCGAAAACGATAGGAGCTTTGCCCCCAGTGAAAGAGCTTCTTGAAGATACCTGGCTTGAAAACTTGAGAGAAACGGTTGAATTCCATCAGTTCATGACTTTATGGAATGAGCACGGTTTTGAATCCTAAGCTAAAATGGCAGGCTATATTTTAAAAGCTTAACTTTTTAAGTTTTTCTAGCCTGTCTTTTATGTTCTATTTACCCACGGTTTATTTAATAAAAAAAATCGGACTGTATCCACTTTATCTTTTAGAGAACATCTCATTTTTTTTTGATGTACTCACAATCAATTTTAAAATTTCTTTAAACACTCTCTGATTTTTTTTAACCCCTTTTGTATCCCTATACATCTTAATCGATACTTGCTATATTTTTTCCAAAAAAAGGTTCAAGGTCTATGGATAAACGGTCATTTGTTTTTGTATTGATTCTCTCGATCTCCCTCTTTCTGTTCAATATGTGGATCGCACCCCCTTTAGGTGCACCACCTGTAGTTCAGGTGCAAGAACTTGAACAAAATCCACAAGAGAGGCTTTACGTTTTAGAAAACGAGACCCAGCAAATCGTTTTTTCGAATATAGGTGGAGCGATCAAGGAGATCAATCTCCCGTTTCAATCGACAACAGCAACTCAAAGCATAGTCAGACCCATCGAATTTGACCGCCAAATTGAGAAAGAATCTCCTCAAAACTTCGTTTTTCCGCTAAGCACCGCCACCTATTTTGATTCAAGTTCCGATACGATTGAGCCCTATAAATCCAAAAACGGCGGCTACACCCCCCTTTTGAGAAGATCGGTCAAGGGAAATAACGGGAACTTTACTTTCCTTATCCAGCCTAAATTTTATATGGCGCAGCTCCTCAATGACGAGGGGGAATACGAGGGGGGCACCTTCCAGATGACAAAACTAACCAAGGACTCGATCCAATTCAGCGGAAGCCTTTACGGACAAAAGATCACCAAGACCTACGAACTCGTGGCCCCCTACGGATACAAACTTACAATCAATTTTGGGAACGCGCAAAATAGGACCCTCTTTCTTACAAACGGTGTTTCAGAAGTTGAGCTCATTTCAGGCGCCTATGAACCGAACATACAAACACTCCAGATCAAAGGGGATAAACTTCTTACAGAGAAAGTCGATCTCCCCAAAAAGGAGCTGGGAATGTACAATTCGATCAATCCAATGTGGATCTCTAGTTCAAATGGGTTTTTCGGAACCATTTTGAGTCCTGAAATGAATACCGCTCAAGCCGGATTCAACGTGCGCAAAATCGAGGGAGAGAATTGCCCCACCCGCCTCCACCTAATCGATCAAAAATATGATCTATATCCGGTGAGATCTTACCCGGCATACCAAGTTTCAAAACAATTAGTACCCCAAAACGGGGCCTACTCTTTCCGTTTCTATGCGGGGCCCTTCGTGGAAAAAACGCTGATTGAAGCCTCTAATGTATATGCACAGAATCCCGAGTTTGGGCTGGCTCAAACCGTTCAAGGCTGGTTTAGCTTCATCTCGGAGCCTATTGCTCGCCTGATGTTTTTTGTAATGAAAATTTGTTATAAATTTACCAATTCCTGGGGCGTTTCTATCCTGGCTGTTACAATAGCCCTTCGACTACTGACGTTCCCTTTAAACCAATGGTCTACCAAATCGATGCTTGCCCAAGCTCAATTAAAACCCGAAATCGACGCAATTCAGGCACGCCATAAAAAAGATCCTAAAAAAATGCAGATGGAGACATGGAAGCTGTATCAAGAGCGTAAAATCAATCCATTTTCAGGATGCGTTGTTCCGTTCTTGATCCAGATCCCTATTTTGATCGGAGTGATGGATCTATTTAGGGCAAACTTTGATTTAAGAGGTGTTCCTTTCCTTTTCCCCTCCTGGATCCCGAATCTAGCCGCCCCCGATATCTTATTTAGCTGGGGATATCCTCTGCCTTACATCGGGAACGAATTTCATATACTTCCGCTGATTGCCGGATTGATCACGTTTTTACATTTAAAACTTACAACTACACAGCCAAAGCAAGAAATGAATGAAAAGCAACCCCAGATGGCCTCCCCACCCCTCTTTATGGCAATATTGACCTCGGTTTTGTTCTATAGGTATGCCGCCGGGGTGAGTATCTATTTTGCATTTTCCTCGTTCCTGGGTGTTTTACAACATTTTTTGATGATGAAAAAGACACAAAAATCTAACATACAAATCCTAAAGAAATGATACCGAGAATTTGGGAAGAATTCCTTTTGGAGCAAGAAGACCACCTTTCCAAAGAGGTGGTCGATAGATGGTTGCGTCCCCTTAAAATCTCCAATTTTAACGCATGCAACCTCTATCTAGAGGCTAATGACGCTTTGCAGATCAACTGGTTCAAAGAGCACATTGAATCCAAAATAGAAAAAAATCTCCTGAATAACAATGGCCGTAAAATTCAGGTACACATCAAGATCGGGCTAAGCGGCCTATCAAAAACCAAAAATGATTCCTCCCCACAAATCCATGATGGCGCACAAAAAGCGGTCAGTTTTGTATCGGATCCTGTCGATCCCGACCATACTTTCGAAACCTTTGCCACCAATGCGTCTTCTGAGATGACGGTCAAGCTTTTCAAAAACGCATTGTTACAAACTTTTGAATTCCTTAACCCTATCTACCTTTATGGTCCTAGTGGCTCGGGTAAAACGCACCTGTTACAAAGTGCAAAAAAACTTCTTGAGGGATTAGGTAGAAACGTTCTCTATATCTCAGCGGAAACATTTACCCAACACGTTGTAGGAGCGATACGTTCCTCCCGGATGGAGGACTTTCGTAATTGCTATAGGAAAATTGACACTCTCATCATCGACGACGTCCATCTTTTCTCTAAAAGATTCGCTACTCAAGAAGAGCTTTTTCATACATTCAACCACTTACATATCAATGAAAAGCAAATTATCCTTGCTTCAAGCACTCCTCCTGCCCTTCTTGACGAGATTGAAGAGCGGCTGATTAGTAGATTTGAGTGGGGTATTGTCCTCTCGGTAGAACGACTGCAATCGCAAGAAGAGCTGCTTCAGGTTCTAAAACTTAAAATGCACCGATTCAAACTACAGCTAGAACAAGAGCTGATCGATAAAGTCATTCACGAGATGAAAACGCCTAAATCTATTGAAAAGGTTGTCCAGTCACTGACTTTTGCTCACAATCAGATGAAAACGAAATCTGAAATAAAAAAAATAGTCGATCAACTCATACAGCAAGAAACAAAAGAGATCTTGAATGCTGAGAAAATCCTTCATATTGTCTCGCAATCATTCGGGATTCACCCAGATGATTTACTAAATAAATCCCAAGCGAGAGAATCGGTCCTCCCTAGACAGATTTCGATGTATCTTTTGAGATCTTTATTGAAAATGCCCTATCTAAAAATTGGAAAATATTTTGATAAGGATCACTCAACAGTGATGTCCAGTATTCGACAGATCACAAAAGGGCTCGAAAAACAGAGTCAGGATCTTATGTTTCATATGGGTCAAATTCAAAGAAAGATCGTCTCTTTAGGCTAAAGAAAATAAATTATTCCTACAAATAAAAATAGTTCATTAATTAATACTTATTAAGTAATGAACCATTTTTATTTTTAACAAAACTTAGATAAATTAGACTCTTTTGAAGACGTCCCCAGGTTTTCCATGGTTGCCTTGTCCCTGTCCTGGTGTGGGTTGTGAGCCGCCTGGTCCTTGATGGTAAGGTCTTAAAGATTCACGCTCTTTTTCGTCGTAACGTCCTTCACAGATCCTCTTTGCGATATCTCGCCATTTTTCAACGGCTTCAACGAAAACAGGAGCAAAACGTCTAAGTGATGATGTGTCCGCAGCAACCATCTCTATAACAGCATGCATTAAAATGAGTTCTTCCTTTACCGCAACTCCTACTCCCCCACCGGCCATTTGACCACCGAGCATCGAACCCTCTAAGAGAGTCTCGTAAAGACGACATAAAGTCTCTTTGTCTTTAGGCAGTCCATCGATGATAGGCGCATAAAGATATAGTCGTTGGGAATTGGGTTCATATGTCAAGTGCAGTGAAAAAACATTGTCTATACCAAGAATGCAAGTATGGTTTTCATCGAATGCAAGCCCCTCAAGATTAAGTTCTTTTCCGAACTCCTTAAGATTTGCAGTTGCGTTTTCCAAAGACATGTCTGTCGTCCTCCTTAAGAGATTGGGATACAGAGACTATAGCTCAAACCATTTATGAAAATCAAACAATTGTTGTTTATATAAACAGATTCTTGATTTACAAATAAATTGCTTACCTTACAGCGCCCGGTTTTACTTCTTGCTTTTATCGGGGTTCTTTTAAAAAAAGAGCCTATTGACTCCGCTCTATCTAAGAAATACAACTTAGATAGAGGCTTCCCCCTATATCCCTTGAATAACATATAAATTGTATTTTTTTCTAGAAAAAATGTGATGAGTTTGATTAAAAAAAGGTTAAGAATGGACAGAGAACTGAAGACAGCACCCGGTTATGGGGTCATACAGGAGGGCGGCGGCCACCGTTTTATGGTCTACGCCGAGAACGTGGATCAAATCACTATAACACTTAATAACTTAGAATATCCTCTTGAAAAAGCCCCCTTGCGTCCAAACACCTACACTATTTTTTTCGATACGATAGCCCCCCCTTTCGAGTACGTGTATAATATTCTCAAAGGGGGAGATTTTTTCCCCGACCTTTTAGATCCCTTTTGCCCGCTCACAAATTCCGAAGGGACGAAAAGCGTTTATAAAGAGGACGAACAATTCCAGTTCGTCCATAAACCCCCGAAACACCCTGTAGAAAAACTCGTTATTTATGAACTCTGTGTCCGTTCATTCACTAAAGATGCCTCATCCAACGTATCATCGCCGGGAACCTTGGAGGGGTTGATCGACAAACTAGATTATCTTTCATGGCTTGGTATCACTTCTATAGAACTCATGCCTGTGACCCTTTTCAATCCATCCCAGCTATGGGGCTATATGCCACGCCATTTTATGGCCCTTTCCCCCCATCTTTCAGAAAACAGAAATCCGAGTCTTAGTTTAATGAAGCTTATAGATGCTGCACATCAAAAAGGGATTGAGGTCTATTTGGATCTTGTATTCAACCATACCGATTGGATGGAAACTACCCTCTACCCTTTTTCTAGCAATTTTTATCTCAGAAACTACGATGCCACTGGCTGTGGAAATACTTTGAATGTCAACCACCCCTTTATTACCCATCTGCTCCTCGAAAGTGTAAAAAGATTTGTCGACGTGTACCGGATTGATGGGATCCGTTTTGATCTGGGTCTAGCACTATGCAGAGACGAAAACGGAAGAGTCCTTGAAGCCCCCCCCTTCCTCCATGCACTGGAAAACATGTTCAAAAAAAAGATCAAAATATTTTACGAGCCATGGGACATCGCAGGATATCGCCTCCACGATTTTCCTTCAAAAAACGGTCTTGTTTGGGATGATCAAATCCGCGATGCCATCAGGAGATTTGCCCGTATGGATCAAGGGCAAGTTCTTGCGCTATATTCCAGGATCCACAGTCCGGGCATTGTAAAAATGGTCACCTGCCACGATGGTTTCACCCTTTACGACCTTGTAAGCTATGAACAAAAACACAACCTGATCAACGGAAACAAAAATCGGGATGGACACTCCGGGAACTATAGCACGAATTGTGGATTCGAAGGGGAAACACATGACATGAGGATCATAACCAAAAGAATCCGTCGAGCCGAAACAATCTTTGCTCTGCTTTTTTGCTTCAGCGGGCCTATCTTAATCAACGCGGGAGATGAATTCTTAAGTACACATTACGGCAACAACAATGCCTACAATCAAGATAACCGTATTAGCTACTTGGAATGGAATCGACAAATTTACCCAAATTTCAAAGATTTTACCCAAAAACTGATCCATATTTTTAAAAATAGCCCTCTTTCAAATCCTCTTGCGATGGTGCAATTTTACGGCAGCTCACCTTACGAGCTTGGTCTTCTCCACTCAGACCATTTTTTTTCATTCTCCAAAACAGATCGGACAGGCTCTATTTTTTTCGCAATCAATAGCTGGAAAGATCCGATTGAAGTCTTGTTGCCGGTTTTGAGCAAGGGACAATGGGATATCTTTTTATCCACCTCGGTAAACCCTCTGGTGTTAGAGGAAAACACCATTCTGATAGCGATTTGCGATCTTAAGTAATCTCGTAGGATGAAAAAGCACGCACCTTCCTGCTTTTTTCTAGAAATTTACCGGTCTCCATTCATGGGAAGCAAAATCGGCTACAGGGCTATAAAAGCAGGAGAAAACCTTTTTTGATATCTTCAAGATCCTTTTTTTCAGAGAAAATCTGGAAATAATTTTTTTATTAAAGAGGAAATTGTTGGCAACATTTCTTACAAGAAGTTATTGTAAAAATATGCTTCCTAGACACGGTATTCAAAAATTATTCAAATCCTCAATCCTCTTTTTTCTTTTTTTTGGATGCTCGCAAATGCATTTTCAGGATCAAACAGCCTATCATGATGATGGGAGAAAAAAACCGATGGTTTGCCTGCTTGGTGTATTCGATTCCTCCATGTCCGACCTGCCCTGGAGCCTTTCTGAGGAGTTTACCTTAGAAATCCAACAGACAATCATGCATTCAAAGCAACTCTATCTTCTGCAAGATTACCCTTTGGTAAATTACCTTCTTTCTCAGGACAGGAGCTATAAACCCTTTCTTCAAGATCTCAATGTGCTCCATAACCTCCCCCTGCAATCAGAATATGTGGTGTTTCTGGAATTGATTCGACACAATTTGGACAAATCCTCGGATGGGATTAGGCTTACCGAGCATCTTGATATGGCGGTCAGGGTCCGAATCATCGACTTAAGAGGAAAGGTGCCCCGCATCGTCCTTCAAGAGTTGTTTGAAAAGAAAACGGACATCTTAAGCTCTCTATCTCTTGTGGATTATAGAAGCACAAAATGGGGCTCCGCCTCTTTTTCAGTACTCCCCCTAGGTGTTGCCCATAATGATTTCTGCCGCGCTTTAGCAGAAAGAATTGAGGAATACATACTGGTGGCAAAATATAAGTAGAGAGTTTATGGAAATGACAAATTTTTTAATTTCTTCCCTATTTTTACTCGGTATCTCCTTTTTTACACACTGGATTGGATACAAAGAAAATCTCTTTAGCTTAGTTAAAACCTCATTTCAGTCAAAATTTTACCCAGTTACCGCAGGTCTTTTGACACTCCTTTCGATTTTTTGCTACCTTTTTCCTATCCCTTTTGTCCCTTGGTACATACCTCTTATTCTTTTGTTATTTTATTTTGCCCTTAAAGGAAAAGAGCAGTTCAATTCATTGATAAAAGACTCTATGACGCTGCCTAAAACGGGGCTCATCTGGGATCTCGCCATCGGGGTGATTCTATTTATCGTCTCTCTCCCTCTGCTCTCTTTTATACAAAACGGCTTGGAGTGGGTACTCACCTATTTTTTCAACATGGAAATTCCGAAGCAATACTTCATCGATTTTATTCAACAAATCAAAGAGAATAAACCCCTTCTTGCTTTCTTTTTCACCCTTGTCTGTATCCTCGTACCCGCTTATGAGGAGTTTCTTTACAGGGCCAATATCCAAACATGGCTTAAAAACTACCTCTCTCCTTTCTGGTCGATTTTCTTTACGTCCCTATTTTTTGCTATCTCCCACTTCTTTACGATCGAAACTATCCCCGGAAAAGTCATCGTGATCGCTACAACCTTCACCGCTTCGATGTATTTGGGCTTAGCCTATGAGAGGCAACGTTCTCTGATCGCCTCGATTGCATATCATTCGATGATCAACACAACAACTTTTTTGCAAGTGCTCATGACCGCTTAAAAAATCACAGACAGTCTCTTTACAAAAAATATTTAAAAATAAATCTTTACAAAATAAAAACGGTGGCTCTAAGCTGGGTTTTATGATGGATCCAACCTATGGCCTCAGCGCCTTTGGCCACTCTGACAAAGGACTTTTTAGACAAAATAACGAAGACTACTTTGCTGTTTACGATGATTTATTTATTGTAGCAGATGGTCTTGGAGGTCACAATGCCGGAGAAATAGCCTCTAAGATGGCTGTGGAAACTATTGCTGATAAAATCGAAACCCTAAGATCCTTGCTTTTAGAGGGTCAAGATTCTTTGAAAAATCATATCCGCTATCTTGTAAAAGAGACCTCGAGGCATATCTACGAGACGGCTCTCAAAAGCCCAGAGCAAAAAGGGATGGGGACTACTATCGCATCCCTTTGGATACAAAAAGACCGATGCACCGCTTTTCATGTCGGCGACAGCAGGATCTACCGTTACAGGGCTGGAAAATTGTCCCTTATAACAAACGACCATGCGAATGAGGTAAGCGTTGATGAAGACCAGTTGGGAGAAATCAGACGCCGTTACCTTACACAGGCTATCGGGACGACACCAGACTGCGAGGCGAAAGTCGTTTTCGAGGACTTATGTCCACAGGATCGTTTCATTGTTTGCTCCGACGGGCTTACAGACTACGTAACCACCAAAGAAATGGAGTTACTTCTTTTAAAAAACAGCGATGCCAAACAGGCAACCCATGCTCTGATAGAAGCCGCTTTAAGTCGCGGTGGTCGTGATAATATCACCACGATTGTTTTAAATGTCTCTAAACAGCCAGAACAGTCAATTGATCTAGAAAAGTAAAAAAATCTATATTAGATTTTTCCTCATGAAATAAGGCCATCGCCAAAACTTTTTTGCCCTTAGATTGCATAGCTCTAGCTACAAAGATCCAGGAAAATAAAAAAGGGTCTTGATAAAGACCCACCTCCAAAATTTTTCCCGTATGCATGCGCACTTTTGTAAATTTCAAGGGGGATAAAATCCTTTCAAGCTTTTGTAAAACCTGTTTTCCCTCCTCAAAATCCTGGAGCTTTCTTAGGACCAAAAGAGATGTTTTTTCTTCAAAAACATAGGCGGATCCCCTAATGTTCTTTTTCAACAGGGAAGGTTGCAGAATGCTTTCAAGAGCCACCCCTCCCACCTCCATTTTTGAAAAAAGAAGTAGCGGGTAAAAAATAGCAAGGGACAATTTCATACAAAATAATTTAAACATCTGTTGCTTTAAATTAAAGGGAATTTTTTATTTTTTTGGTTAAAACAGAGAGTTAATTTTTGATCCTCTTGTTGCGAAGGCAGATCTTACAGATCAATTAGCCATACCCATCCCAAAGTGATCGTTATTGTTGGTTTTTAACTCCCCAAATTATTAAAATAAGTAGGCTATGATTTATTTGGACAACAACGCGACCACACCCCTCGATCCTCTTGTATTTGAGGAGATGCGTCGGATTTACATGATGGGCCCATTAAACCCCTCTTCTATCCACCACCTCGGTAAAAAAGCTAAAGAAATTATTTTAAATTCCAGAGATCAAATAGCCGGATTTTTTGACGTTTTTCCAAACGAACTCTATTTCACCTCCTCAAGCACAGAGTCTCTGTCTACAGTGATACTGGGGCACGTACGCGCTAAAAACGTCCGTAAGATTCTTTCCACAAAAATTGAACACAACGCAGTCGATGCCCTGCTAAAGAAACTCTCCCTTGAGGGGATCCAAATCAGCTACCTTCCGGTAGGTATGGAGGGAAGTCCATCGTTAGAGTCGATAGAAAAAGCCCTTAGCCCCGATCTTGAACTCGTTGTCCTCTCCAGCGTCTATTCGGAAACGGGGGCGATGATCGATATAGAGGGTATCAGTGAGCTTCTTTATAAAAGAAATATCCCGTTGATTATCGATGCCACAGCACACATCGGCAAAGCCCCTTTTGTTGTACATAGAGGTATTTCGGCCTTCACTCTTTCGGCACATAAATTTCATGGCCCGCAGGGAATAGGGCTATTTTTTGCCCGAAAGAATTTCCCCTTTCACCCCCTCCTTATAGGGGGGCACCAGGAGATGCAGCGCCGTGCAGGGACAGAGAATGTCGCAGGGATTGTCGGGTTAGCAAAAGCTCTAGATTTGATTGACCCTTCCCATTTTTCCTTCATGAAAGGGCTCAAAACCGTTCTCTTGGATTCTGTCTCTTCTTTAGGGTCTTTGAATGGGCGTGGGGAGATTGTTTCGAATACTTTCAATATGACCTTTGATACGTGCGATGCAGAGACCTTAATGATCCGTCTGGATCAAAAAGGTGTCTTTGTGTCGATGGGTTCAGCCTGTTCTAGCGGATCAATTGAACCCTCCCGTGTCTTACTTGAAATGGGGTTACAAAGAAATGAGGCAAGATCCAGCTTACGTTTTTCCGTATCTCGCAAAAATAGCCTTGAAGAGATGCAAGCTGCGGCCAGACTGATTAGGGAAGAATTGTGCGGATGTGCACTCTAGCATCCCCCAAAAAATCCCCCTCCTTGTAGATTAGCTCCAAATTTTTGAAACGGATCGATTCGCTCGATTGGGGTCGTCTTTTTAGAACCTCTTCCATAAACTCGATCAAGGTCTCTCCATACTCTTTAGGCAAATCAAGATCAAATTGGGCGTTGACTTTATCTATCTCTGCATAGAGGTCAAACGAACGGTCGATCAAAATATGCCCATGGGTGCCCAACTCTTTTTCTGACAAAAACATCTCCTGCAAAATCTGATCCAGGTGGACAACCCCTACGGAGAGACCGGTTGCATCCACAACGATTGCCAGAGGTTGCCCATTTTTTCTAAAACCCTCGATCACTTTGAACACCGATTCGTTTTCGGCAACAAACCACCCATCCTGCATATAAAGATCGCATCGGGCGTCATCCGAAGCCTTTAGGAGGTTTCTTGTGCTTATAATTCCTACAATCGTATGCCTCTGATGATAGTAAACCGGAAGGTGCTCAATATTTTTATCTTTTATCAATCTTTTGATGTCTTTGATTCTTGTCCCTGTGGGAATCATTTCAACTCCATCAATAGGTGTCATGAAATCTCGCGGTGTTCGAGATTTTAATCTGAATATCGCATGTATCAGGTGGTTGAATTCCTCCTTTTCGCTCACAGCGTGTTTTTCATCCAACGCCTCGATCGCTTTTTGCAACTCCTCTTTGGATATGAACGGGACATGCCCACTCTCTTTTTTGAAAAAAAAGTCGATAAGCTCAAGGAGCTTACCTAAAAACCAGGTTAAGGGGCGCATCAGATAAGATAATAGATAGAGAGGGCCTATGCCTAGCATAGCGACCGACTCGGGATGCCGTCTTGCAGCAAATAGGGGAGCCAACTCTGCAAAAAGCAATACAAATAAAATTTGTGTTACAGGGGCTAAATCAGGATCGAGCCCATTCGATGCGTAAAATCTTCTTGAACACTCCGATCCTATTTGAAGGGCAGTATTCACCCCCACCAGAGTTGTTGCAAAAAGGCGTGTCGGATCAAAAAGCATCCGACTGATCCACTTGGCTTTTTTACTGCCACGCACCAAATAGTACTGCAATCGCACTCTATTGAAAGAGACTATAGCCATCTCCATCATCGCAAAAAAAGCCTGGAATACAAGGCAAAGGATGGTCAAAACTAAAAAAAAATTCATTCCCCCTCCCCTTTAGTCGGCAATTTACGGATATAAACCTTTTGAACCGTTTTTTCATCGGCAGCCAAAATGTGAAAAAGGAGGGGCTCCACAATCAGACGGTCTCCAACTTTGGGGATATCTCCTAGCCGCTCTGTTAACCATCCCCCGACCGTAACCATGTTTGAGGGGCTTTTAAGCTCCACGTCAAAACGATTTTCTATCTCTACAACTTCTAAGAGCCCGTTCGAAATAAGGATATCTTCCGAAGATTCCAGCAACCGGTTTGGAGGATCGATTTTGTCCTGAATAGGACCTACCACAACCTCCATCAAATCTTCCAGTGTGATCAGTCCGGCAATCGAGCCATATTCGTCTACGACTATCGCTATCTCCTCTTTGCGGAAATGAAACTGCTGCATCAGGTGTCTGGCAGAAACCGATTCGGGGACATAAAAAGGTTTTCTTAGTAAAGGGACAACATCAAATCCTTTTCTAAAGCCGCGGTTGTGCAAGAAGAGATCCCTAGAAAAAATAAAACCTAAGATTTTTTCGAGGCTGCCGTCATACACCGGGATTTTTGAACACTCTTTCTTAATCATAGTTTCCAAAAGCTTTTCTATAGGCGACTGGATATCATAGGCGATAATCTCATGCCTTGAGCGCATCAGCTCTTTGACTATGTGGTCATCCAGATCAAGATATCCACGCATAAGGTACATCTCATCAGGACTGATCACCCCAAGTTCTTTCGAACTTTTGATTGCGGTCTCTAATTCTTTGACCGAAATCTCTTTTTCTTTAGGGAGAAAACAAAAAATGATTTTACTTATAAAAAGAGCCGTTCCGGAGAGAACGAATCGTATTGGCGAAAGACAAATTTTAAAAAAGTGAATGATTCGGACAAAACGGTAAGCGATCTCCCTATTGTAACGTATTGCTATCGCTTTAGGGAGCATCTCTCCAAAAAGAAGAACTAAAACGAGGGGCACTCCAACCGAAAGAAGAAAAGAACCCCCGTCGCCAAATACGTTGGCTACAACATTTTGGATTAAAATATTGACCGCTATATTTAGCATCAATAGGCTAACAAGCAATTGGTGCGGGGTTTTCAGTAATTCCGCGATCAGCCTTTTTTTAGGATTTAAATCTCTTTTATAAAGATGAATTTTCAAGGAAGATAGTGAGAAAAAAGCGGTCTCGGATCCCGAAAGAAACGCCGAAAAGGAGATTAAAGCAATCAGTATTGCTATGAAAAAACCTAACCACATACTTTAATGGGACCTGAACACAATTTTCGTCTCCTTCTGACGAACAAGGCCTAGCTCCTCTTTAACGACCTCCTCTAACCAGAAAGGGTCCTGAAAAGCCTCTATATCTCGAGATAACTCCTCTTTTCTTTGTTTTGCAAGATGAATAGATTGATTGAGCTGCTCAATTTTGAAAAAAGAGGCCTGAGAGTCAATATGTAATTGACGAGCAAGAGAGTTGCCAACGAAGTGGATTGTGAAAACTAGAAATACGACCCAAAACCAGGAGCGATATTTTTTGATGCGTTGCATATGCAGATAGAACTTACCGGCGAGAAATACGCCGGTAAGGAATCAAAAGATTATTTTTGATCTTTTTGCTCTTCATCTTCATGAACGATTTCGTTATCTTCATCAGCATGTGCTATATCTGCTGAATGTTCAATAACAACAACTTCTTCTTTTTTTTCTTCTTCATTTGCAAAAGCATTGATAGAAAGAAGAGATACTAGAGCCGCAGCTAAGACTGATCTGATTTTCATATTATCACTCCAATTATGTTTGGTTGGGGAATAAAGCAAATATACTTTAATATTGAGAAAATTTCAACGATGAAAAATATGAAGAGGCTAACAATTCTAATTTTAATAGAAACCTATTCTCAATTTTCCCCTTGGTATATAATTTAAAAAAAACCGCCTTATATGATGCGAGAGCAGATTTTACGCATGTATCAAAAAAAAGAGCGATTAAGTCTCAAAAAAAAATCCATTTTCGACTTAAAGAAATTAGAGGTCCCATTTATGGAAGCCATCACATTAAAAAAACTCAAAACCATGCTCTTCGACGATGAAAACCCCATTTTTTTGCTGGACGTCCGTACACCTCAAGAGCACTATAGCAAACGGATCCAAGGAGCAATAAACATCCCTCTCGACACACTCCCCTCCCAAATATCCCTGATCAAAGATAAACCTTGCATTGTTGTCCACTGCGCACATGGATTCAGAGCTAAAAGGGCTGCCGAATTTCTTTACGAAACAGAACGGCTCAATGTCTATTTTGTCAAAGGTGATATTGAGCTTTGGGAACAGGCGGAGCTTCCCATTCTTTACGAAGATGATTTTCCAGGGACATCTGAAGAAGCGAGTCGATGAGCGTAGTGTAACTGACACCTGAAAGGTTCAATAGTTTCGGATACAAACTGATTGGGGTGAACCCGGGGATAGTATTGACCTCGTTGACATAGAGCGTTCCGTCGTAGAAAAAATCTACTCGTGCCATCACATCACATTCAAGTATTCTAAAGACACTCAAAGCCTGCTGGCGTACCTGATATTGTAATTCTTCAGGTATAGGAGCGGGTGCTTCTACCGTCGCACCCTCAGATAAAATATACTTAGCTTCAAAGTCATAAAATTCATTTTTTGGAATCACCTGTCCGACTTTTGAAACAACCGGATCATCAAGACCCAAGACAGCGCACTCCAGTTCAATGCCTCTTATCGCTTTTTCTACAAGTACTTTTGAAGAGAATTTTTTTGCCTCATCTAAAGCTATGATAAGATCTTGTCTCCCTTTTACCTTAGAAACACCGATAGAAGAGCCACTCGCTGCGGGTTTAACAAAACAAGGGTACCCAATCTTCTTTTCTAAAATCTCAAGGTAGACTGTATCGTAGGGACCTACACAAACCCAATCGGATACTTTTAAACCTGCTTGCACAAGCAGTCTTTTGGCAACCTCTTTGTCCCAGCACAAAGCGGAGGAGAGGACTGAAGCGCCTACAAATGGGACACCCAGCAACCTTAAGGCCCCCTGAACCGACCCATCCTCAGCATAATCACCATGCATAAGGGGGAAAACGACATCAAATTTTTTTAAATCCTCAAGGTAAGACGGGTTGTCTGCCACTTCGAAACGGCTATACGGCTGAAATCTCTCAAAGAATTCCTCTTTAGAAAAAAACTGCAACCTATTTTTAAAATCCAGACCGGCTATCGTCACCTCAAATTTTTTTGAGGTATAGGACGAAAGAACCGATCTCACTGAGGTGATTGAAACCCCATGCTCAGAAGATCTCCCCCCAAATAAAAAACAGGCCCTTTTCATCGTATCCATTGAAACTCCATGATTTGTGAAAAACCTATCTTAAAAATCTTTTCTACGTAAATACTTTTTCGGCTCACCCCCCCTTTTTTTCCAAATTAGCGCCCTTAAATGCTTTTACGCATTTATCTAAGTTTGCTATACTCCCTCCATCCTTATGATCCTTTCAAAAAAAGAAGCTATAGATATTTTAAAAACTGGCGGTATTGTTGCGGTCCCTTCGGAAACCGTCTATGGTTTGGCCGCATCGATCAACCATCCGCAAGCGGTTTCTAAAATTTTTTCTATGAAAGGGCGCCCCTCTAAAAATCCGTTGATTGTCCACTTCAAATCCATAGATCAAGTTCTTGAATATCTGGATTTGCAAAACGACGTAGCAGCCCATCTCAAACATTTCTGGCCCGGACCGCTGACAATTGTCGCACCCCTCAAGAAGAAATTAGATCCATCTATTACAGCCGGCCTTCCGACATTAGCGGCGAGGATCCCCTCTCACCCTGTTTTTTTGGAGCTGATCGAAGCTGTCGGACCGCTTGCGGCCCCTTCTGCAAACCGCTCCGGACTACCCTCGGCAACAAGAGCATGGCATATAGAAAACGATTATTTAGGAAACGTACCGATTGTTGAAGGCGACCCCCCAAAACATGGGCTTGAATCTACAATCTTAATCCAAAAGGGGCCCTTGTTTGAAGTCGGACGGCTCGGTGCCCTCTCGATCGAAGAACTTGAACGCTATTTTACCATTTCGCCCCCCACGAGCACCCATTCAACACCCGTTTGTCCGGGACAGATGTTTCGCCACTATTCTCCCCGATGCGTACTTGTAGATGAATGGTCAAAAAAAATTGAAGCCGTAGTAGGTTTTGCCAATGTCAAGTATCCAAGCGATCTCCCGCTCTACGTACTTGGCCCAATCCATGACCCTGTCGCGATAGCCAACAATCTTTTTGAAACCCTACGCCTTTTGGATCAAAATGAGGTACAAAAAGCGTTTGTAGATTTCAATTTCCCCCTCCATGGTCTTTACGCATCGATTCGCGAGAGATTGCTAAAAGCTACCCAACAAACAACCAACCTAAAAGAGGCTACCCATGTCTAAAATTGCAACTGTGCACTATACAGGTAAAAAAAAGGACGGCAAAACGTTTGACTCCTCCATTGACAGAGAGCCATTCAGCTTCCAAATCGGACAAAAGCAGGTGATTGAGGGTTTTGAAAAAGCTGTTTTGAGCCTTTTGGTAGGGCAAAAAAAAGAGTTCGAAATTCCATTTTTAGAGGGATATGGGCCTAAAAATCCTGATCTAGTAGGACGGGTCAAAAGAGATTTGTTCCCGCAAGATCTTGATCTTGAGGTTGGGATTGTTCTAGAGATCCGCGGTCAACCCGTCGTTGTGGTAGCCTTAGACGAAAATAGCGCAACTCTCGACGCAAACCATTTCCTAGCAGGCGAAGATCTCATTTTTGAAATTGAACTTTTGGATATCAAGTGATTTGTCTGGGAATTGAAAGCACATGCGACGAGACCTCTATTGCGGTGATCACAGACCGTTTTGAAATCCTTTCTAATGTCATCTATTCCCAAGCAGACCTGCACAGTCGGTTCGGCGGCGTTTTCCCCGAGCTGGCTGCACGTGAACACCTGGAAAAAATCACACCCTGTTATTTAGAGGCCCTTCAAAAAGCAAACGTCAGACCTGAAGAGATCGATCTCATTGCCGTAGCTTATGGCCCAGGTCTGATTGGGTCCATACAAATCGGCCTCACATTTGCTAAAACGTTGGCCCTCTCTTTAAATATCCCCTTTGTTGCAGTGAATCACATACACGCCCATCTTGTTGCCCCTTTTTTAGAAAATAAAGGAGCTATGGACCTTTTTGGAGCAATAGGGATCGTGATATCGGGCGGACACACTCAAATTAATTGGATGGAGACCCCGCTTGATGTAGAAACAATCGGTTCTACAATAGACGATGCGATGGGTGAGTGTTTTGATAAGTGTGCGAAAATCTGTGATCTCCCCTACCCAGGTGGGCCACACGTAGAAAAACTTGCCTCGAAAGGGGACCTTTCTAAGGTTTTTCTAAAAAGCTGTAGGGTAAAAGAGGCCCCTCTCTCTTTTTCTTTTAGTGGGCTAAAGACCCAAGTACTCTATGCTAAAAAAAATCCGCTCTACCAAATAGAAGATATTTGTGCTTCTTTTCAACATGTTGTATTCAAAGACCTCTACCAAAAAGCACTTTTGGCTGTGGAAAAATTCCAAGCTAAAGCGGTTTTTTTTGGTGGTGGTGTCGCTTCCAGCAGAAGTTTAAGGGCGTATTTCAAAGATTTCCCCTGCCCCGTTTTTTTCCCATCCAAAGAGCTTGCTCTTGACAATGGCGCAATGATTGCTACATTAGGTCTTTTACAATACAAAAAGTTAGGCCCCTCCCCTCTTGATATCGAACCAAAAACGCGCATCCCCTTCCCTCACCTTACCGAAAAAAGAGATAGCTTAGAACTAAAACAGGTCACAACAACAGCTGTTTGATCTATTGGAAAGTTCCAACCCTCTAGAGAAATTCAATCTTTCTTTGAAGATAGCGCTTAAATCTGCTGCAAAAAAAACTAAAGGTAGAATCAAAGGCAAACTTAACCTGTTAGCTAACTATTCAAAAAGATTAAAAAGACCGAATCTTGATTCCTTTTCTTTTCTGTAGTCAAAAAATATTTGTTTAAGTAATTCAAAAAAAAACCCTCTTAACCCTAAAAGCCTGGAAGAAAAAGAGATGACTGTTTTAAAGACTAATCGATTAGTTTTACGCAATTGGAAAGAAGAGGATTTTCCAGCCTTTGCTAAGCTCAATTCTGATCCGCGCGTAATGGTGTACCTGGCAAAATGCACAAAGGAAGAAAGCGATAATTTGGCAATCAAGAACAAAGAAAACATCGACAAAGAAGGCTGGGGAAGATGGGCAGTTTCCCCCCATGATAGTGAGGAATTTATTGGGACAATAGGCTTATACCCTTTAGATCACGAGACATATCCCCTCCCCTTTACACCTACAGTTGCTGTAGCATGGAGAATTGCTTTTGAGCACTGGGGTAAAGGGTATGCAACAGAAGGGGCAAAAGCAGTATTAGACTATGGATTCAAAGTACTCCAATTAGAGGAAATCGTCGCTTATTGTCATCATGAACATGTTGCATCAATGCATGTGATGGAAAAGCTCGGGATGCACCGTAATCCCAAAGACGATTTTGATGCCAACCCCTTCTTTAAAAAGTTGCTTGTCGGCAGGCATGTTCTCTATCGTATCACCAAAAAAGAATGGGAAAATCGGTCAAATAACCCTTGAACCTTTTGCTGAATACAATAAAAGAGGAAATAAAATAGGGGCACAATCTATTATTTAGGGTCGATTCACTATAAAAACCTTAAAAAGGGGCTCTTATGATAGAAAATAAAGTGTCTAGGATTTACGATATCCAGTGGATTGATGATTATTATCGATTCCATAATGCCAGCCTGCAAAGAGATCACTTAGAGCGAACTCTCATGGCTTTGTCCGTTATCGTCCTAGGCTGCGGGCTTTTATCTCAAGTAGAAGATGACAACCAGCATGATGCCTCAATAGTCCTCTCTTCTTTAGTGGTGATGACGGGGGTGTGTACAATGCACCGCATAACTAGAATACTTCAACACACACGATGCATGAGATTTTAAATACCCCTTTTTAAAAAAAATCGACATCCTTAGCCAATCTTGATGAAAAACCATCCTAATCTCGAAGATCCTTTTTTTGAGAACAGCCCGAATACTGTCCAGCGATTACCCACCAAAAGAAAACCCTCTTGGATTATTGAACAATTAGTGAAAATATCCTTTAAAGACTAAGTTATCTTAAATACAAATGCCCTTTTTTATATTATATTAAGCTTTTTGATTTAGGGGTTTATTAATTAATTAAGCGCTGATATATTAACTTAAAAAGATAACTAATTAAGGTTAATTATGGTAACACATCCATTGGATTGCTCAATCCACCACAACACAGCGAATTTTTTTTCTACTATAAGTCAATCTCTTCAAGCGCCAAGACCTGTTACATATGGGTTAGCAGCATTAACTAGTCCTCTAATTTTGATAAATACTAGACTCTTGAATGTTCTATTTTATCCATCTTATGGAGTGCACAGATTAGCAGGATTTAATGTAGATATTCTCCGAAAAATTTCCTGGCTAGCCCCTGCTTTTGGGATCTCGATAATGACACTTGCAGGCCGGGCTATGTATGAGGCCGCGCCCAATTCGTTTCTAAAAGGGGCGGTTTTTGGATGGCACTCCTTTGCTATGGGGTTATTGACCAATATCCCTTCTGGAGACTGGGCTGGGTTGATCACTCTTCGAAAAGTACTTGGGAATTGGATTCAACTACCCTCTGCTGTACAATCTTTATCTAGCAAAAGTCTAACTCTTGTTGCTGAACGGAGTGAAATCTTAGCCAGTGCTACTTTTCTCGTCTCAAGCTTTAGTCTAAACTTTTTTAGAGGCATGCACCCAGTTACAGCAAATACTGTCGGTCATGTAGCAGCAGCAGCTACAAACGTCATTTCAGCACGTGTATTTGCTCTTTTTGCAAAAAAAGGAATCCTCAACTAGATCACAGAAATTTAGCTTAATCTATCCCTTTTCTTTCAAGCTCTCTCATCCGTTTTACTCCCTGTTGGTTTTAGACACATAAATGGATAAGAGGCGCTTAGTTTAAAAAAATTATTTCCACCATCAGTTTATTTGGATCCATCAAAAAACAAGAAAACGCAAACCAATAAATATTTACCAATAAAAAATATTTTATCCCTTCAGTCTCAATGCCCTTTTTTATATTATATTAAGCTTTGAAATTTAGTGGTTTATTTAATTAAGCGCTGATATATTAACTAAAAAAGATAACTAATTAAGGTAAATTATGGTAACACATCCATTGGTTTGCTCAAAACACCACATCACAGCGAATTTTTTTTCTATTATAAGTCAATCTCTTCAAGCGCCAAGACCTGTTACATATGGGTTAGCAGCATTAACTAGTCCTCTAATTTTGTCAAATGCTAGACTCTTGAATGTTCTATTTTATCCATCTGTTGGAGTCTACAGATTAGCAGGATTTAATGTAGATATTCTCCGAAAAATTTCCTGGCTAGCCCCTGCTTTTGGGATCTCGATAATGACACTTGCAGGTCGGGTTATGTATGAGGCCGCGCCCAATTCGTTTCTAAAAGGGGCGGTTTTTGGATTGCACCCCTTTGCTTTGGGGTTTTTGACCAATAGCCGTTTTGGATACTGTGCTGGGTTGATCACTCTTCGACAAGTACTTGGGGATTGGATTCAATTACCCTCTGCTCTACAATCTTTATCTAACAAAAGTCTAACTCTTGTTGATGAACGGAGTGAAATCTTAGCCAGTGCTACATTTCTCGTCTCAAGCTTTAGTCTAAACTTTTTTAGAGGCATCCACCCAGTTACAGCAAATACTGTCGGTCATGTAGTAGCAGCAGCTACAAAAGTCATTTCAGCACGTGTATTTGCTCTTTTTGCAAAAAAAAGGAATCCTCAACTAGATCACAGAAATTTAGCTTAATCTATCCCTTTTCTTTCAAGCTCTCTCATCTGTTTTACTCCCTGTTGTTTTAGAAACATAAATGGATGAGAGGCGCTTAGTTTAAAAAAATTATTTCCACCATCAGTTTATTTGGATCCATCAAAAAACAAGAAAACAGAAACCAATAAATATTTACCAATAAAAAAATATTTTATCCCTTCAGTCTCTACACCTTTCTGTGGCATATAATTCAAAAAAGCGCTAGAATCTCTAGGAAAGAATTCTAAGGTATTCAAAATGGCCAAAAAGAAAGCTGCCCGTCATACAATTCAATTGAGAAGTAGCGAATCTTCCCACATGTACTCTACCCAGAAGAACAAGAACAACACCACTGGTCGTGTAGAGTTGATGAAATTCGATCCTATTGTTAAAAAACATGTAATGTATAAAGAGAAGAAGTAATATTCTTTGAAAAATCTGCTTTGTTTGAACTAAAGACAATTTATCGTTTTATCATCCCGAGAAAAGGGGAGATTTCATCTTCCCTAATGTCTTTTATTTCTCTTTTTATCATCACTCTTGTTACATGGCTTTCTTTAGTTTTCCTCTCGGTCGCGGACGGCATTGAACGGGGCTGGGTACAGCGACTTACATCCATACATGGCCCTTTAAAAATCGTACCTACTGAAGCCTACCACTCCTCTCATTACAACAAGATCGACCTATACAAATACGATAGCGATTACAGAACCAAATCCCTAAGGGAAAAAAGAGCTTCTGTCGAACCTTTGGAAATCAACACCGACATTGACGAGGAGCTTCCGGATGATTTTCCTACCCCTATCTTGAACCAAGAGGGGAAACCCGTCGATTTATTGAAGAAAGTTTTCTCTATAATCGAAGATTTAAAAACTCAAAAATACGTCGATAAAGCCGACGAGTATGAGATTACCGGGGCGTTGATGCGGCTCAGGATATTTTCCGAAAAGGAATATGGCTACAATTTGATCTCCCAAGCCTCTTACATAATGTCCTACGATTCCACCACTATTCACCTGTTACCTGAACCTGTATCCCAAAAGACACCCTACACCCCCATCTTTTTACCCAAAAGCTTACGAGACGGTGGGGCAAAAATCCATGATGTGGGGCAATTAACGATCTACAACGGGTTTTCTACGGCAACCGTTGAGGAAAACAACCCTTTTGAAATCGTTGGATTTTATGATGCCGGTACATTGCAAATAGGGCCTAAATGCTTGTTTGCCCCGTACGAGTTCGTCTCTAAGCTTAGAAGCCAGGGGCAATTGGAATCAACCGATCCTATACTCACCAGCGGAATCCGTTTAAAGCTTTTTTCAAGCGATGACGCGCTAAACGTTGCAACCAAACTGAAGGACGCTTTTGAGGCTGATGGGCTTTCACCTTTTTTTGACGTCGTTCCGTACACCGAGTACGGGTTTGTAAAAGAGATTCTTCTCTCCTTCAAAAGCGATAGAATCCTCTACAGCATCATCGCTCTTCTTGTCCTTGTGGTTGCTGCAAGCAATATCGTATCGGTTCTTTTGCTCATCGTGCACCAATCACGAAAAGAAATCGCCCTCTTAACTGCTCTTGGAGCAAGTAAACGCTCTTTAAAGTTGATCTACTCGGGGCTCGGTTTTACCTTGGGATCCATAGGTTCGATTTTGGGTCTTGCTCTTGGCTTTATTACGATGAAAAATCTCCCAGCAATTTTGCAAAAAGTCCACATTTTCCAGGGATATGAAAACCTTTTCTCCCAGTCTATCCCAACCACCCTCAGCCATTTTTCCCTATTAGTGGTCCTGATAGGAACACCTATTATTGCCTGGTTTGCGGGCTGGATACCGGCTTACAAAGCGACACGCTATAAACCTAGCGAACTCTTAAGGTCCTTATGATGCTACTAGCCCAAAATCTTAAAAAAAGCTTTGATGATCGGGAGCTTTTCAGTGAGATTTCTCTCTCAATTCCAGAAGGGAAAAAGATAGCAATTACTGGAAGATCGGGTAGTGGAAAGACGACCCTGTTAAATATATTGGGGCTGATCGAATCCTCTGACGAGGGGAAGCTGCAGATTGAAGGGAACTTGGTGGATCAAAATTCCAACAAAGTCCGGAATCAAAAAATCGGGTTCATTTTTCAATTTCACTACCTGAACCCGGATCTGACCGTTTTTGAAAATTTAGAACTCCCTAGGCTAATACAAGGAAAAAGGCTTACGAGACAAGAGGCATTAGAGCTTCTTAAAAAAGTTCATTTAGAGGATAAACTAGAGGCGCCGGCCAAAATCTTGAGCGGAGGGCAAAAGCAACGGGTAGCTTTTGCGAGAGCTCTGGTCAATCAGCCAAAACTCATCCTTGCCGACGAACCTACCGGTCAACTCGATCCGTCAATGGCGCTTGAAATGATGGGTATTCTCACCTCGTTGCCACAGGCGGTAGTCTTGGTCACCCACGACCGTCAATTTGCGATGAAAATGGAAGAGCGGTATGAACTTGAAAACCAGCGTCTGGTTGCATGGTAGTTTCTATTTTACCCATTTGTGTTTTAGCCATATCCAACCGCTTCTCTAAAATGCGGGCCTTTTGGATTTGTGCCGCATTAGGCTTCATAGCTGATTTGTTCGTGCTTACGCTGCCGCTAGGGTTTTACACATTTCTTTGTCCGCTGTTGTCCTTTTTGTGGACATCGGTCTCCCCTTACCTGGCACCGGTTAAGAGCTTTTTCGCCCTACCGGCAATTTTTTTGTTTTTTTCCCTTTTTTCTCTTCTTGAGTCTATTCCGCTCGGCTATTTTGACCACCCCTTTATCGATTTCGTAGTAGGCCCTTTGATTGATTGCTCCCTTTTTGGTCTTTTGGTCTTATCGGTATTGGCCTATAGGTATTTCCAACCGGGCCTTTTATTGGTTGGCCTTTTAGAAAAAACTGGAACCTTCTTTTTCCTTAAAAAGGGTTTTTTCCGTATCTTGAAAATTAGATCCGAAAAAGGGATACGTACTGGACCACTTACATTTGGTGGCAAAACATCTAAAGCAACACTTAAAGCCAACAAAGGTACCTATGGGACTGAGTAGACTGGAACTAGCAAAAAAAATGGCAGTAGAGGTTGGAGACTTGGCTCATGCACGCTTCAAGGAGACCCACTCGGTTCTATACAAAGATATCTTAAAAACTGATCCAGTCACAGATGTAGATCGTATCTGCGAACAGATGATTGTTGCATCGATCCGTAAATATTTTCCCGAGGATGGAATTCTTGGTGAGGAAGGGGGCTCTTATAATGCCAATACGCAAAATTTTTGGGTGATCGATCCGTTGGACGGAACACAAAATTATATGCACCATCTCCCCCTTTTTTGCGTCTCCATTTGTTATGTCGAGCATAATGTCCCGCAAATCGGCGTCATTTACGCACCGGTTTTCGGCGAGCTTTATGTTTCTACAAAAGGGGGTGGCGCGACATTGAACGGTCAGAAAATCACCGTATCGGCTGAAACCTATGATTTCAGCCGTCATTTAGGAACCTCTGCCCTCTCTTTATCGTGGGTCGCTTGCGGGCGTTTATCGTACTACAAAGCACACGAACTTTTTCCCTGGGATTTTGCCGCCGGAGCACTCATGGTCGAAGAAGCGGGCGGAATCGCTTGCACTCTTGAAAATACGCCACTCACTTTTTTTCAACCCCAGTCGTTTTTCGCATCCAACCAGCATCTGAAAACAAAACACTTCGAAGGTACGAAATGAATCTGATCCTCGACGGAAAATACGCAAGCCAGACCCTCTTATCGAGACAAAAAATCCCTACAACGCTCTCCCCGCAGATCGTATTTATTTTAGTAGGGAACCACCCTGCCTCCTTGTCCTACATCTCGATTAAACAAAAAGCCTGCCAACAGCAGGCGATCCGCTCTCGTATAGTACGCCTTGAGGAGCACACCTCCCTAAAACACCTGACTGAAGAGATTAAAAAGCTGAACAACGATCCGGATGTGGACGGTATCTTGGTGCAACTTCCACTTCCGGCTCACATCCCTATGCAGCCGGTGATCGAAACGATAAATCCTAAAAAAGATGTCGATTGCCTCCACCCTTTCAACCTAGGGCGGCTCACGTTGGGTGACACGACAGGCCTACTCCCTTGTACTCCGTCCGGTATTTTGGAGCTTTTAAATTTTTACGAGATCGATGCGTATCAAAAAGAGATTTGCATCCTAGGAAGGAGCTCTATTGTCGGACGCCCCCTTTCAATACTGGTCTCTTTGAAGTCTACTTTGGATGCTACAGTTACCCTTTGTCATCAGGGGACTAAAAATCTTTTTGAATACACAAAAAAAGCAGACATCCTGGTGGCTGCGATGGGCAAACCCCATTTTATAAAAAAAGAGCACATTAAAGAGGGTGCCGTGGTGATCGATGTTGGGATCAATCGGGAGGGGGATAGACTCGTTGGAGACATCGACTTTTCTAGCGTCAAACAAAAGGCAAAAGCAATAACCCCTGTTCCCGGTGGTGTGGGACCGATGACCGTTTATGCATTGCTACAAAATGCCCTAAAAGCACATAAACAAATAATAGAGAACTCATAGAACATAAGCCAGGTCCCCTTGACTAAAAAAAATAGCCCAAATCTCCTTGATCTTGAAAAAGAATTTGCGATCAAGGCTCCCCATTTGAAAGCTGAAATGCAACACTGTCTGGAATTGATTAAGATGTACCTCGATAAGAAAGGGCATAACGTTTTCAATCTGCATGATTTAAATAAATCTTTTCGACTTCCAAACAAGCTCAAAGCGGTTCTAGTCCTTTTGGTGGAACAGTTGACAAAAGAGGGCTTTCTAAAAAAAGATCTCGATATCTATAGCCTGAACCTGGCGAAAGAATCTTTGACCCCTGTCGAAGAAAATGTGGGTAAAATTTCTATCCATCCCAACGGTTTTGGTTTTGTAAGCCTAAAGCAATTCGACGTTTTCATCCCAAAACACCTTGTTCTTAACGCAATGGACCAAGATCTTGTAGAGATCGAAATTCTCTCTCTTGAAGGGCGGAACAAAAAAGGGCCCGAAGGGCGGGTTACACGGGTTGTAAAAAGAAACAAATCCTCAATTTTGGGGACCGTCGTGGAGATCAAACCCGGCTCCCTACACGTACGAGCCTCCTTACAAGGGGAATCGGAGCTGGCCCATGTACCCATGCCGGAAACACCCGTTGAGGTAGGAGATCGGGTCTTGCTAGAGGTCCATTCGTTACGCAATCAACTCCATTTGACTTTTGAAAGAAAGCTTGGTTCTATCTATGATCCGTTGAAAGATTTGGAAGCTGTCAAAGAAGAATACACCCTTCCAAAAGAATTTCCTGAAGAAGCTCTACACGAAGCGCGCTCTTTTGGCGACAAAGTCGACAAAAGCCAGCATCAGGACCGTAAAGATCTTACAGACCTTTTCACCATCACCATCGATCCAAAAACGGCAAAAGATTTCGACGACGCCCTTTCAATCGAAAAAACCAAAAACGGCTATAAGCTGTTTGTCCATGTTGCAGACGCCTCCTACTATGTACGGAAAGGGTCGGCTCTGGATCAAGAGGCTATTTTAAGAAAGAATTCTACCTACCTGGTCGGGACTTGCATCCCTATGCTTCCCCATGTTTTATCGGATAATCTTTGTAGCTTAAAAGAGGGTGTCCCCCGTTTGGCTGTTACGATCGAGATGGACTTGAACCACAGTGGCCATCTCGAACAGAGTCAAATTTACCGCAGTATCATTCAAAGCAATCACCGCCTCTCGTACGAGCAAGCCTTTGAGATCATGCACCAAGAAGAAAAAACATTTCTAAAAGAGCAGCTCGTTCTAATGAAAGACCTGGCGCTCCACCTCAAGTCCTTAAAGCATCAAAGGGGTTCGGTCGACCTCTCTTTGAGTGAGATTGTCTGGAGGCTTGGGGCGGATGGTGTCCCGAGCGGATTTGAAATCAGCCACTACGATATCACCCATCAACTTGTCGAAGAGTTTATGCTCAAAGCCAATGAGGTGATCGCAACAGCGCTCAAAAATCGGGACATAGCCCTGATTTACAGAGTGCATGAACCCCCATCCCCCGAAACAATGATGGAATTCAAAAATTTCTGCGTGCGCCTCGGAGTCATTATTCCACAAGAATTTGGGCCAAAAGAGCTGGCAAAAGTCTTTGAAGCACATCGGGAATCGGCCTTTATTTCTGAACTTTCTTCAAGATACATCCGTAGCATGCGCCTTGCAACCTATTCAACGGACAGAATCGGCCATCATGGCCTTATGCTTGAAAATTACACCCATTTCACTAGCCCGATTCGCAGATATGTCGATATAATTATCCACAGGCTGGTGTTTGGTGAAACGTACTCTCAAGAAGAGCTCGATGAGATTTCAAAAAACGCGTCGGAAAGAGAGCGTCACAGCGCTAGAGCCGAAATGAGCTATCTCATGCTGAAAAAAATCCGCTACCTTCACAGAAAGCATGAAAAAGATCCTGAGCGTATCTACAAGGCAACAATCACCCGTGTCAAACCCTATGGTATTGTTTTTGAAGTAAAAGAGTACGGGGTTGAGGGCTTTCTTCATATATCAAAATTAGGAAACGACTATTTTGAATTCCATCCTAAAAAAGAAAAAATCACCGGACAACGCTCTTTGAAAACATTTGAGATTGGCTATCAATTCACTGTTCAAATAGAATCGGTGAATCTCTTATTTCAAGAGATCTTTTGGAAAATGAGCTCATAGGAACTCATGAAGAAATACCTTATAACAGGAATGATCATCCTTCTCCCGCTCGCTGTAACAATAGGTTTGATCGCTTTTATAGTAAAGTTGCTTACAAACCCTTTTGTAGGTTGGGTAACAAATTTCCTGGAAATGCACGATTTGCGCACCGGCAAGATCTTTTTATTGAGCCAGGAACAGATTATTTTTATTCTTGCTCAATTATTGATACTTTTATCTTTATTTATCTTCACCCTATTTTTAGGGACGGTCACGAGGTGGTTTTTTATCAAAACGATCATCGATTCATTCGATGCCCTTTTGCTTAAAATACCTTTTGTCAACAAAATATACAAAACTTCCCAAGAGATCATTCGCACCCTTTTTTCCTCCGAAAAAAATTCGTTTAAAGAGGTGGTTCTGGCACCCTTCCCCAATAAAAATACGTACACCCTAGGATTGATATCGAAAGATGCTCCTAAATATTGCTCAACCGCAACAGGCAAAGACTTGATCACAGTATTTGTAATGACAGCACCTAATCCGACTACAGGATATCTCCTTTTGTTCAAGCGTGAAGAGCTTGTACCCGTGAACATGAAAATTGAAGATGCGGTAAAATATATCATATCCTGCGGTATCCTTTTACCAGATTCTTCAAAAGAGAGGGACCCCGAATGAGACAATCGTTTATTACAGGCTTACTACTTTTGATTCCATTGGCGATCACATTTTGGATTGTTAAGGTGTTTTTTGATCTTCTTTCAAATCCGCTCCTGACTGTGATCTCTCCGTTTGCCGATACGATCAACCAATCATGGGACCACCCCCATATTTTACATTTTCTTGCCCGGATCTGCTCCATTTTCATCCTTTTCACGGGGGTTCTGTTGATCGGATTTATTGGAGAACACCTTTTTGAGGGGTGGCTCCATAGGGCTATCGATGCCGTTGTCTCTAAAATGCCTGTTGTTAAAACAGTGCATAAAGTGATCAAAGAGGTCTTGAAGCAGTTTACTACGAGCTCGCAATCTCCTTTGGAAAAACCCTCCCTAATTCCGTACACTCTCGACACAAGCTACATCGTCACCTCACAGCTCCCCAGGGTACCGGTAGAGATCCAATCTCTCATTCCGGGATTTAAAGCCTACTACCTCCCCACCTCCCCGCAACCTTTACACGGAATCCTCCTTTTTTCAAAAGAGGGCAAACAACTTGATACGAACTCCGAGGAAATGATAAAGTTTATTATTTCCTGTGGTGTAATTTCATGAATGTAACCCTTTTTAGTGTAAAAAAAAAGGCGGATACTACCGCTAAAATTTTAACTATATGCCGTAAAGCGGTAGAAAAAACGATTTACCTGCAGATTTGCTGCCCCAATCAAAAAGCAGCCGTTTTTTTAGATGAATTTTTATGGAAATTTTCGGGAGAGGCTTTCTTACCCCACGCCTTAGATGAAACCCATACTGTTGAACCTATTTTGGTCAGTTTAAAAACAGAATTGACAAGACCTTTCACCCATGTTTTATGGCTCCACCCCCCCCCCCCCCCTACAGATCTTCGATGGATACACCTATACGATTTTGACGATCAAACCTCGGAAGGCTTCAGGGAAAAATCCCAGTCTAGATACCATTTTTATAAGCAGCTCGGTTGTAAAATCTCCCTTTTAAGCTAGGTCTTTGCGGGTATTAAATTTTTTATTTAACCTGTCTTTCCCTTTTGCAGGACGAACCGATTTTTTCAAGTTGATTCATAACGGTAGAGTTGGTATACTCTTTTTAAAACTTTTAGACTGGTATCAACCATGGTAAGAATCAGCAAACAACAAGAAAGACGTTCCGTTTCTCCACGTAAACTTGCTTACAAACGTAAAATCACGACCGGACCACTCCCTCAAAAAGAATTGAAGAGCAAGGTCAACGCGATCCAAAACGGAAACATCGCGGCTTTCATCCCTCAACTTTAACGCTTTATTCATAGGCTTTTAAGATGTCAAAACATACAAGTTACGGAAAACGTTTCCAAGCTCAGGGTGCTAAAACAGTTCTCCCGAGATATGAAAGGATCGCTATCCTCAAAAAAGAGGGTCGCCTCGATAAAGACAGTCGAAAAATTACCGGCTTGCCAAAAACCAGGACCTAGGTGAACGTCGAAGTTTTCGATACTCAAAGATCTCTTTTGGTTTCAAAAGAAAGGGTAGTGCACGTTGTTGAAACTACCCTCGATTTTTTAAAAATATCCACAGACTGTATTGCAGTTCACCTTGTTTCAAAAAAGCGAATCAAAGAGCTCCACAAGCAGCTTTTTAACGATCCCTCTATCACCGATTGCATCACCCAGCCTTTCGACCCCCCTAAAAGTAAAAAAAACCCCCATTTTCTTGGCGAAGTTTTCATCTGCCCTTGGGTAGCCAAGACCTACGCAAACTCCAATGAGCTCGACCCCTACGAGGAGCTCACCTTATATGTTATCCATACAATTCTCCACCTCAGCGGCCTGGAGGATACTACTCCCGGAAAAGCGGCTAAAATGCGTGTTGCGGAAAAAAAAGTATTGGAGCATCTAAAGAGCAAGAACGTGCACCTTAAATGATAATTTTATTTATAATTTCCTCCCTTTTTTTGCTAGGTTCCATAGCACTTGCAGCGATCATGACCGCTATAGAGAAAATTGGGTATCTTGAATTCAAGGAAGCGCTTAAACGACACCCCTATACCTTTTTCATTCTAGATATTATTCAAAAAACGAATAAAGAAGACCGAATAGACGAGGTTTTAAATTTCATTTCACAAACCTACCAGATCGTTCGGCTCTGTTTTGGAATTTGCGGCACACTCCTAATCGTCTCTTTTCCCAACTTCAGGCAGTTTATAAATGAGGGGGCCCAAGGGCTTGAATTCACCTCCCTTTTTGTTTTGTTCATCGTTTTTTCCCTATTGCTTCTAACGACGATCTTAGACACCTTGACCCACATACTCACGTCCATAGTCCCCTACTCGGTTTTAAAAATATTATCCTGGGTTGCTTATGTATTCCTGGTTGTGTTGTATCCTATAGTTTCACTCACATTGAGGGCCCAAAGGAGACTATCCAAGGGGGAAGATACCACAGGATCGCAGGGAGCCGAGATCCGCTTCAGGCGTCGCCTCATCGAACTCTTGGATGAGACCGACAGTGAGAAAAGTCTGGACGACGAGGGGCAACGGATCATGATTGCGATCTCAAAATTAGGATCAAGGCTCTGTAAAGAGGTCATGATTCCCAGGGTGAATATCACCGCTTTGAATGAAACTACCTCTTTTAAAGTTGCAGCCGAAGTTTTTCTAAAAGAAAACTACAGCCGCATCCCCATTTACCACAATTCTCCGGATGACATTATCGGCGTTGTCCATTTTAAAGATCTTTTTGGGAAGCTACACGAAAAACAGGACGGTATCGTCAAAGATCTTATCCGCCCCGTACTTTTTTCACCCGAGACAAAAAAGATCTCTCTTCTGCTCAAAGAGTTTCAAAAAAAACAGATGCACATGGCAATCGTCATTGACGAATACGGCGGTACAGAAGGGCTTGTCACCGTAGAGGATATCCTTGAAGAGATCGTAGGCGATATTTTTGACGAGTACGACCATGATGAGATTGTCCATAAGATTGACCAAGATACAGACGGCTCTTATTTGGTGGATGCCAAGATGCATCTGGTAGATATCGAAGCAATTACGGGGATAGTTTTTCCGAAATTACCCGATTACGATACCTTAGGTGGATTTGTGTACCACAAAGCGGGCACCATCCCCGAAATAGGATATAAGATATTTTTAGAAAATTTCTCCTTGGAAGTGATCAAGGGAAGCGATCGCTTGATCGATAAAGTACGGCTGACACCGGCTCCCTCACCTGAAAGTTTTTTCGAGTAGCAATAACAAAATCTTCCTCCCTTGTATTAGAAACATAACAGCAAGAAAACTTCCTTAGGCTGTGAAAAAAAAGGCTCAAAACAGAGCATAAGCAATCCCATCAACTTCCCTACTCAACATGGTTGTCTAAACAGTTGACGCCGACGAAAAATCTTGTTATCCTTAGGGCTTATTTTTCCCTAGGATATCTTCATGGCCCGTGCCGTAACATTCGTGGAACCTAAACAAATAGCAGCCGGAACTAAGGCTTCCTTCCGTTTTTTATTTGTTACCGATATTACCCTGCCCCCAAAAAGTCTGCTTCGTTTTGATTTAGGAATTATCGACCCTGAAAAAGATTTTGAGATCCCCTCTACAACCCTCAAAGACCAGCAAAATTGTATCTGGCTAACGCTAAGCGATGGAAAAGTAGTTGAAGGAAAACAAAAAAAAGATCTTCAGGGGCGCCCGGTGTTCGATTTCGTCCTCCCCAAATCGGTAGAGGTAGGCGAAAAACTCATGATAGTTCTCGGGTCCCAGATAGCCGAAAAGGCGAAAGAATTTGGTACTAGAGCCCCCCTTAAAGCTCAAAGAAAACGACCCATCCACCTTTTTATCGACCCTAAAGGAAAGGGGGATTTTGGCGATCCGTATGTGTTTAATCTTGATATAAAAGGGGCCGAGCTTAAAAACATCCGTATTCTTGCCCCCTCATTGGTATCCAGAAACCAGCGGTTTGATATCGTCGTCCGTTTTGAAGATAAATATTCAAATTTGACTTCAAACGCACCCGAAAACACCCTAATTGAATTTTCCCATGACAGACTTCGAGACAATCTCAGAATGCGCCTTTTTGTCTCGGAATCGGGCGTTACCTGCCTCCCCAACCTCTACTTCAATGAGCCGGGAGTCTACCGTCTGAGCTTTAAAAACACCCTTACCGGAGAAGTGACACAGTCCCATCCAATTTTTTGCCAGGCGGAGGAGGGGGATCAAGCGTTTTACGGTGTTTTTCAAGGGATGCGCTCTATTGAGAGCCTTGATCAGGTAGAGTCTATACTTCGAGAGGCTCGCGACACCGAGCACTTGCAATTTTTTTCTCTATCTCCTCAGGATGCAGAATCGGAGACTAGCAACGAGTTGTGGAAAGAGATCCAAACGTATACCACCGAATTCAATGAGGAGGATCGCTTCGTCGCCTTCTTAGGTTTTACTTACAATACCCAGGATCCCGCTGAAGGGACTAAAATCATCCTTTATTCAAAAGATCAAAAACCGATCTACAGAAAGAAAGATACTAAAACATCCTCTTTATCGAAAATTTTAAAGGTGCATGTTCCAAAAGATCTTTTAGTAATCAGTCTTGATCCATCGGCCAAGTTTGCGGAGGAGTTTGAAAAGGGGATTGTTTACCATCCGAATAAACACAATGAAATCTTCAAACTCTACGACGAAGGGAAAAAATTCGCCCTCATCGGCGAGGATTTGACCTGTATTTTAGCAAACCAACTGAATCGCGATACCCTTATAAGCGCCATCGAAAACCGAAAGACATTTGCCTCGGCGAAAGGGAGAATGCTAGCCCAGTTTTCGATTGCAACGCAACCAATAGGGTCGGTTTTAACAACGAAGACACGTCCCGGTCTTATGTACGTCCGCCATTTAAAAGGCTTCATAGCAGGCAACCGCCCCTTTAAAGAGTTGACCATTTACCGGAATGACTCGCCGGTCGTAACACTTAAAAACCTCGATTCTTTTGTCGACTTTGAAGAGTATGATGAATCCCCTTTGAGTAAATCTCTGATTCACGAATCCCATGGGGTTAAGTTTTGCTATTACTATCTAAAAGCCGTTCAAGACGATGGGGCGTACCTGATCACCTCCCCTATCTTTATTGAGAACAACGAGCACCAGGATACCGACGAAACGCTTAACAAGAAGAAAGCGACAGTCAAAAAGTAAGGTCTTATAAAACATCGCCCTTCTAGGGCGATGTTTTATTCTAGAACCCCAATTTCTCCTCCCTACCCTTTACAAAGCGGCCCCCTGAAAGATTGACCCAAGCTTTTCGCAAGACCCTATCGCGAAATACACTAAGATCAGACACCCTATTTTTTTAGATGGTGCCTTTCTTTATGAAACAATTTAAAAAAAAACTGCAGCAGTTTTTTGAACCCTCTTCTTCTTGCTGATGCATTTGAGGAACTGGAGATTTCTCCAAACATTTTGGCTCCGTCAGCATCGTGTTCTTTTTTACAGGCAACTCCCTAAATTCAAAGATCGGATCTTTCGACTGAGCCGGACCAAGGTCCACTTGCCCCGCAACCTTTTGTGTTTTTAAAGTTGTCTCCTTGGATGGTTGTTTGAAAGGTCTCTCCTTAGACTCGGTTATTGAGCCCAAAATGACCGTACCTTCCAATTCTTCATCAGAACTATCATGATTCTCCATATCAATAAAGGTAAACTCATCCCCACCTGCCCTCAATTTCTGTCCTGAGTTATCCGGAATCATACTCGCCTCTTTTTTGCTGCTTCAACTATTAAGGATAGTTTCTTATAAAGATTAAAATGCTCTAGTTTTTTTACAATTTTCTACATGGCACCCCAATTAGCCTCTCAATCTAAACCTCAAGCTCATATCAAAACTACCCTAGAACTTTAAAGGATCATTAAGGTTGCAAACCATAGCTTAATTAAATATTTATTGGTAGAATGAAATCTATGCAAAAATCTATCCTTCTTGCGTCTAACTCAAAGAGACGTCACCAGATTTTAAGTAAAGTTCACGTAAGACACACGATCAAGCCCTCCTATTTTGACGAAGACCTAGTCCCATTAAGTCTGAGTGTAGAAGAGTATTCCCTTCAGGTTGCCCTTAGAAAAGGGGAATCTGTAGCCAAAACCTTCCCAGATGCTTGGGTTTTATCTGCTGATACGTCGGTCCATTTTGAAAATTGCCACCTCAATAAACCTAAGTCGATCGCGGAGGCGCACGAGATGCTATTTAAGCTGCAAGGCAAAGAGCATATTGTCAGCTCAGCTATGGCACTTTACCATAAAAATGAGGTGTTTTCAATTGCACACTTCAACAAAGTTTTGTTTAAATCTTTAAATTCAGACTGGATTCGATATTACCATAGTACTATAGATGTATTAGATGCGGCCGGAAGCTATATGATTGACGGGTTGAGTTCTTTATTTATCGAAAAGATAGAGGGAACTTTAGAATCTGTTATGGGACTTCCTGTGCACTTATTAGAAAATCTTATAGAACAACATGGAGGCAACTTGTGCGATTTTACCGAATTTTCCCTCTCATTTCCCTGATTGTATTTTCTCCCATCCACCCAATTTCAGAATCTGCTCAAAAACAAATCCTCCATCTAGCGGCAATCGGAGAGGTAGACGAGGCTATAAAAAGTTATCTTTTGCATTCTAAAGCCACGAATGAACACTCGATTGATATTTTAGAACAAATTGGGACAAGAATTATCCAGTGTGGATTTAAAACACAAGATCCCGACACCTGCCTTTTATCCCTTTTCGGCGCAAACATAGCCCGACTTCCCGTTGACCGTAAATTTTTGACCCGCTCTTTTAGAAGCTCCAACCCCCTGCTCCAAAGCGCCGCTTTGCAAACACTTTCCATGGAGGAGATGGACGATACCGAATCGATCCTGAAAGAGGGGGTGAAATCGGACTTTTTAATGATCAGGCTAGAGACTCTCTTTCAGCTAGTTCACCGCCACTCCAGACACGCGATGGGTCTTGTCGAGTCGTTAAAAAATATCCTTCATCCTCAATTGCACTTTGTTTTTCCGGAGTTTTATGCTTTGGATGGCACAGACGAATCGATCAACATTTTGAAACAAATGACACATGATCCCAACATTCACGTGAGGGTGAGCGCTATTTTATCGGCGGTCAAATACGACAGAGATGCCCTTTTACCGGTTATACGAGCTGTTGTTACCCATCCCCACCCTATTGAGCAGGAGGCAGCCGCTTTAGCTCTTGGATTTTTCAAAGATATTGATGCGAAACCGAAACTCGAGAGACTCTTAAAATCTACTAGTCCCGATGTGAGGCTAGCCGCCTCCCTTTCCCTCTTAAAGCTCGGTTTTTTCGAACATAAAGACGAAATTATAAAACTTGCAAAAGGGGGGCATCCCTTTGCAATCTCAACTTTGGGCGAGGTGGGGGGTGGCGTACCTGAATTGCTCGAACATTTAAAAAATCCGCATCATATTACCCGCTATAGAGCGGCTTACGCCCTCTTGAAACAAAGGGATCCGCGATGCCTATCGACGATCACAGAAATTCTGATTACCCCGTCGCATGACCTCAATCTTGTCCCTTTTTTCAGCCCTGCAAGAAGCCTCTCTAGCTTTGAATCCTACTTTGGACCTATCAAAGAGGTGGAATTAAAAAACTCGATAGCCGCCTATACTAACCACATCAAGCAATCGATGCTTATAGATGCTCTTGATCTGGGAGAGCCCTATTTCCTAAATATTGCAAATACCCTCGTCTCTTTAAAAAAATCGGAAATGATCCCAATCCTTGTCCGCCTTCTGGAAAATTTACAATCAAAAGAGGCCGTGGAGCTATTGAAAAAATCGACACAAATGCCCGGAGCCCCCTTTATACGTTCCTATGCAAACCTGGCTATGTATAGGTTAGGTAATTACAAAGAATTCGATAAATCAACCATGGACTTTGTTCGCGACTCTGTATCAAATGAGATGATCTCCTTCCAACCTGTCGACCTCGACCCTAGAAATAGAAACAAGGCCAATCCATTTCAACTAACCCCTTCCGAAAGATCGCAGCTTCTATTGGAGACATTTGAAGCTCTTTTGATCCGGCACGAAACTGATGGAATTGATCTTATCTTAGAATGTATCTTGAAAGGTCATCCCAATAACCGTTATGCTTTAGCCGGATTGTTACTTAAGATGGTGCAGTGAAGTTTCTCTTTTGGTTGTTAGCTTTCTTACCGCTGTTGGGTGAAGTCAAAATTTACCTGAACGATTTGCATATCAAAGGGGAGCGCTACGAAACGTCGAGTGGCGGACTTGTTTTCACAAATACCCTTGATCTGCAAGCCAAAAATATCACCTACGATAGAAATCAAGGGGTTCTAGAGGCGAGTGAGAACCTCCTTTTTATCCTTAACGGGGAGATTTTTGTCGCAAAAACCCTCTTTATTGATCTTAAGGCAGAGACGGGCTGGTTTGAAGACCTCACTTATAAAATCCACTCGCTCTATATAAGCTCAAAAAAAACCGGCTTAGACGCAAATAAAAAAATCTCATTTGAAAACGTAGAGATCACACCCTTCGATCAACCACCCCTTTTTTTCTCGTTTAGAGTCTCGGATGGATCGATTGATAAAGATAAAAATCTTGAAGCAAAATCGATTTCTGCCCAGTTTATTGGCACGCCGGTTTTCTATTTACCAAAAATTAAATGGAACCTTGAAGCACTCCCAAGTTCCGGAGTCCGCTACTTCGTCATGTACAACACAGGGCAAAATCCCCTCGTCTCTTTCAGATATCCAATCCTTTCAGAAGAAAAATATAAAGCGCTTTTTAGATTTGACTACAGAGTTGGTAAAGGGTACGGATCCGCGCTTGAAACTGACCTTAAAGCAAACAAGGATCGTTTGCATTATTGGACACAAAACTTTGTAAACTACGACACCTTCTTTAATGACAACAATGATAAGGAAGAGCTGTTGCGATACCGTTTCAAAGGTATGTTGCAAGCTTTTCCTAAAGAGGAAGAGCTTACCCTCAACTTCCAATACGATATCCAGTCCGACCGCGATTTAAGATTGAATTTCTATGCCGCTCAATTCGAAGCCCGAGATGTGATGCGCACTGAGGGAATTTTTGGATTCAATGGCCCTTTTATTCAAAATTTTCTTAGTTTTCGCCCTAGGGCAAACACGTATGAAAGCTTGAATCAGCAGCTCCCCGCTCTAAAAATTCGCCTAGACCCTTTTGTTCTTAAGCCGCTAGGTCTTCAATTCAAAAACCGGTTCGATTTGAGCTATCAAGATTACGTCTACTCAAACAATCTTTTTAATACGGTGCAACCCTTTCACGCAGGACGTTTGCAGACGATACAAGAACTCGATTGGCCCATCGATTTTGGGGTAGTAAAAATTGAGCCTGAAGGGTTATTTAGTGCCATCTACTACAACAACACCCCCCAAAATATTGGAAAAGCCCTGGTCTATTTCAATTACGGAGTCAAATCCTCCACACTTCTAGAAACCTCTTCAGAAAAACTACGCCATGTCGTGCAGCCTTACCTTGATTACCATGCCTTTTCAACCCCTACCGTCTCCCCCAACGACCGTTACATATTTTCCCTCTATGATGGAATTTACCAAATTCAAGAGCTTAAGACAGGGATCTTGCAAACCCTTTACCTAAATGATCTTGAGTCAACTTGTACCTGGGACATTTACGGACTGAATTTTTTTGGACAATCCTCGTTCAATGTCTTGTTCCCAAAACTCAGAAGTTTTCTACATGTAGATACCCCTTGGTGCACCTTTAGAAATAGTTTTGGTTACAACTTTCAAAAAAACTCGGTAGACATGTTCAATATAGAGTGGGGCTGGACCTTCAAAAAAGAATTTTCCTTCCACCTTGATTGGCTCTATAGAGGACCGTATGAATGGAAAAAAGATGCCAAAGAAAACTATCAACTAGATGTTGCCTACCCGATTGACGTTTTAGCAGAGACCCCCCTGTCGGACAAAAGAAATACCTTTATCAGTAGGGTAGAATGGCATTTTTTACCCAATTGGACAGTAAGATTCGAGCACCACAACTGTTTTTGGCGCACAGTTGAGCCCCCCTATTTGGAGTTTCGTGCTAGCATATCTACGATTTTCCGCTCAGCTCTCGAGGTGAATTTATCGGTGATCAAATCGGTCAATGACACTCAGGTGCTTTGCAGTATGAACCTTGTGTAGAATACGTTTAAAAAATTTTAAATTGGCTTTTATACTTTTTTTAACGGGAGAAAAATCCCGTTTTTTCTAAGAAAGCCGAATTCTTAAGAAGTCTATTGCAAAGGTACAAAAAAAGGGTTAAAATCGGTTGAAACATGTATCTTATAGCCAATTTAAAAGCACACGCTGTCGATATAGAGTCTTATGTCCGCAAGCTGGAATCTTTAAAGAGATGTAAAGTAAAAATTATACTTGCACCTCCTTACCCCTACCTCAATGAGGTTTGTCGGTCAGGATTTCTCACGTCATCTCAAGATGTAAGCTTTTGTGCTGAGGGGGCTTTTACCGGAGAAATCCCTGCGTCTCTTTTAAAATCCTTAGGGGTCCGCTACTGCCTTTTAGGGCACTCCGAACGGCGCACCCTTTTTCATGAAGACACCAAAATTTTAAAAAATAAATACGATAAATGCGTTCAGTACGGCCTTCAACCGATCCTTTGCGTCGGAGAAACAAAAGAGGAGCATAACAGCGACCATTATCTCGAAAAAATACGTACCCAAGTCCTTGAAATTTTCCCGTCTTCTACGGTTGCACCCCTGATCGCTTATGAACCTATCTGGTCTATCGGTAGCGGTCAAATCCCCGAGCCCTCAACGATACGGCAGGTCGTATCTGTAATTAAAGAGGCCCTCCCGGGCTCTACGGTTCTCTACGGCGGTTCTGTAAATCCTTCGAATGCTGCCGGACTTATGACCCTCTGCGACGGCCTTTTGGTAGGCAGCGCCTCAAAAGATCCTGAAACATTAACACAAATCATTCAACAACTTGAAAAACTATGATTTTTTTATATTATTTTTCCTTGATACTATTTGTCCTTTTATGTCTTGTCACCTGCTTTTGCGTTTTAATTCAAGAGAGCAAGTCGATGGGTTTGGGAGCAACGTTCGGGGGTGAATCTGCAAACGCACTATTCGGAGCCTCTACTGCAGACGTGCTCAAGAAATTTACTGCTGTTATCGGCGGAATTTTTCTAGCAAGCTGCCTGCTTTTGTCTATATGGTCATCTCTAATTCAGCCTACAAAAATGGATCCCCGTCCGCAGCAGGTCGAGCAAAACGGTTAATTTAAATTTGATGCAAGAAAAACACCGGCTTATTTTTTATCCCGACACTATTTTAAGAAAAAAAACGGAAGATATAACGGATCTAACTCCGTCTATCCTCCGTTTTATCGATAAAATGAAAGAGGTATGCGCCCAAACAAAAGGGCTTGGGATTGCAGCTCCCCAAGTGAACGAATCTTTAAGTATTTTTGTGACACCTATCACAGGAACAAACATCAAAACTAAAGATCCCATTTACGCGAAAGATTTGAAAGACTGGACAGTCATCATCAACCCAAGAATTCTAAGTTTTTCTAAAGAGGCTGTCGGCTACGAGGAGGGGTGCCTCTCCTTGCCAAAACTTTTTTCCACTGTTTTTCGCCCTAAAACTATTGAGGTATCCTTTCTGGATTCTCAACTAAAAGTGCACAAAAAAGTCCTTTCCCATTGGTTTGCCCGCCTTTTTTTGCATGAATATGACCATCTCCAAGGGATACTTTTCACCGACTACCTAATCGGTAAAATATCTAATGGCTTTGAGCAGACGGCTGATTTTGAAGAAAAATTACGCCTTTCTGAGGCCTTACAGAACTTTGAAGCGCTTTAGGGAGACACCGCTATGTCCATTTCGGTTTCAGAGTTAACAAACAGAATCAAAAAACATTTAGAGCCGACCTTCAAGGGTGTCACCGTCCAGGGAGAGATTTCTAATTTTAAGGCGCAGGCCTCCGGACATTATTATTTTACCCTAAAAGACGAGGCTTCCCAACTCTCGGTCTCCTTCTTTAACGCCGCCCGCTACAAGCTCCCCCGGGTTCCAAAAGATGGAGACAAAGTCATCATCACGGGCGATATCAACATTTATGCTCCACGAGGGAATTATCAACTTGTGGCTCAGGGGTTGATATTTACGGGTGTAGGTGACCTTCTACTCAAATTGCACCAACTCAAACTAGAGATCAAAGAGCTAGGCTGGTTCGATAAAGAATGGAAAAAGCCCCTCCCCTCCCATCCTAAAAAAATAGGGGTGATTACAAGCCCTACCGGAGCGGTAATTCAAGACATTATCCATGTTTTAAACCGGCGGATTGCAAATTTTCACCTCATCTTATACCCGGTAAAAGTCCAGGGCGAGGGGGCCAAAGAAGAGATCGCCTTAGCTATTAACGAGATGAACCGCTACCAAATCTGCGATGTTCTCATCGTCGGGCGTGGGGGGGGATCGATCGAAGACCTCTGGGCATTCAATGAAAAAATTGTAGCAAAATCCATCTTCGACTCTCAAATCCCTATTGTAGCGGCTATTGGACATGAAACCGATTTTACCATAGCCGATTTTGTAGCGGATGTAAGAGCTCCGACCCCTTCAGCTGCTGCTGAAATGGTATGCACTAAAACAAGTGATATTTTAGACCGCCTCAAACAATTTGAAAAAAGGCTTGATCAAATCATTAAAGGGATCTCTGAGAAAGTCCACCTCCGTTTAGAGCAGTTCAAAAAACAACCTGCACTGCGCGGGATCGGCCTTTTGCATCCCTTCCTCCAAAGGTTGGATCATATGTGCAATTCCCTAGATTTAGCGGTACAGGCCTCGGTTCTTTCTGAAAAAAACAGACTGGAACTTTTAGCTATCACCCTACAAGGATTTGCCCCCCAAAAAAAACTTAGAGATCAGAAAGCAGCCCTTCTCCAAATAGAGCAAGCAATAAGCTCTTTTGTCGTACAACTCACAAACTATCGCAAAAAAGATCTTGAAGTGATGCAGGCCCGTTTAAACCCCTACGAACCTTCAAAAAAACTTCAGGAGCTTAAAGAGCGCCATATTCGCATGGCAGAGCATTTGAAATCGCTCAATCCAAAGACGATATTGAAACGTGGGTTCTGTATCCCCCAGAATAAAAAGGGTGCTATCATTCGCAGCGTGGAGGATATCTCATTAGGGGAAAACATAAACCTTATTTTTTACAACGGTACAATAGGAGCGCACGTCGATGGAGTTCGAAGCAGCCTTCAAGAGACTTGAAGAAATTTTAGAAAAAATGCAGTCCGAAAATCTTTCCCTAGATGCATCTTTGAGTCTATACGCAGAGGCGGATAAACTCATTCAGATTTCTTCTAAAAACTTAGCAAAAGCGGAAAAGACAATCGAAATGATTATAAAAAACCGCGATAACGGTATCGAAGTGGATGGATCCCTGCAGCCCGTCTTCACTAATTTTGAAGTCTGAACCCTAATTGTAAAAAGGAACGAGCGTGGAAGACAATAAAATGGCAGTGGCTCTCTCTTTAAAAGAACAAGCCTTTTTGCTCCGCCAAGAAATCATTGATGTCGTTTCAAAAAATGGCGGTCATTTAGGGGCCTCTTTAGGCGCTACCGACCTTATATTAGCTTTGCATCAAGTTTTCAATTCTCCAAGAGACAAACTTATATTCGACACCGGTCATCAAACCTATGCGCATAAGCTTCTTACAGGAAGAAAAGAGCGATTCCATACTCTAAGAACCCATCAAGGGCTCTGCGGATTCACAGACCCTAACGAATCTCCACACGACCATTTTTTTGCCGGTCACGCAGGCACTGCCCTCTCTTTGGCACTTGGCGTCCACGATGCGAGTGTCTATTCCGAGGATCCCCCCTGGGTAATCGCTGTTATAGGAGATGCCAGTCTTTCTTGCGGACTCACACTCGAAGCATTCAACAATATATGCCTAAAACAGGATCGTCTGATTGTTGTTTTGAATGACAACGGGATGAGTATTTCAAAAGGGTGCGGAAATTTTCATGAGTATCTTCAAAAAATCGGCACTTTTTCCCCAATGTCGCTTAGAGAGAATTTTACAGATATTTTTTCTTTTTTTAACCTTAAATACCTTGGCCCGATAGACGGGCATGATCCCGATCAACTTGTAAAGCTATTTTGTAGACTCAAAAACAGTAAAGGCCCTTTTATTGTCCATGCAAAAACGATAAAAGGATATGGTCTCGATTATGCCAAAAATTTCCCAACGATCTGGCATGGGCCCAAACCTTTTTGTATCGAGTCGGGGACATTCAAACAAAAAACAAGTACGCTGACGCCGTTTCCGAAAATTTTTGGAAAAACTCTTTTAGAGATGCAAAAAAACCAACAAGATTTGCAGGTCATCACCCCTGCAACCGCTACAGGAGCATCCCTTGAAGAATTTGCAGCGCTCCATCCTTCCAATTTTCATGATGTGGGTATAGCCGAAGGCCATGCCATCACCTATGCAGCGGGGCTAGCCCGTTTTAAAAATTCCAAGGTGATCGCTTCTATTTATGCAACGTTTTTACACCGCGCCCTTGACAACCTGTTTCATGACGTTGTATTGCAAAATGTACCCCTCATACTAGCAATCGATCGGGCAGGTCTATCTCCCCAGGATGGTTCCACGCATCACGGAATTTACGACATAGCTTTTTTAAAAACGATGCCCGGCCTGATGATTGCCCAACCAAGAAACGGTAAGGTTTTACAAGAGTTGCTCCATTCCTCACTAGCCTATACAAGTCCGATCGCAATTCGATACCCTAATTTAGATACCCACGTTGATGAAAGCGGATTAGTCAACCGGGAACCGGGGGTAGGAGATCTTTTGGCTAAAACTACGACTCTATCAAAAAAAATCCTCCTTGTTTCTCTTGGACACATGGCGGAGGTAGCTTTTTCTGTACGCAATAAATTACTGGAAATAGGACTTGACGCAACGATATTTGATCCTGTTTTTATAAAACCTCTGGATCACAAACAACTCCACGGTTTGATTTTGGAGCACGATTACCTGTTTATCCTAGAAGAGCATGCAGAAAAATCGGGACTTGGATCCATCATATTGAACTTTATTAACGAGAGTCAACTCTTCCATAAAAAAGTCAAAATTTTTGGAGTACCGGATCGTTTTTTTGCGCACGGTTCTTATAAAGAGCTCATGGAGGAAATCGGTCTTAGCGACGACCAGATTTTCGACAGGATAGTGGAGTTTTTAGATACCGTCTTTTAAATGAGGATGGGTCTTTTTTTCTAAAAGATTGTTTCATGTTTTTTAAGTTTTATCGGCGCCGAAGACAGCCTCTGTTCTTATAACAGGGCTGATGTAGGCGGGCAAAAAATGAAGATAATCCTATCAAAAACAGGATCCCTCCTAATTAAAAAAACTAGTCTCTTCTTCTTTTAAAAGGAGATCTGTTAAAAAAAGAGTAACAAAAAAATCTAAGTTTCATGGTTGTTCTTTGTCTGAAAATCGATCCCATTGTAATCTAGGGTAAATTTGGATCCATATGAAGAAATCCCTTTGTTTAGTCCCAACACGCTACAAGGCCTCAACAGTTGAGATCGCTCGTGAACTTGTCACGATGCTTACACAACTGGATTTTGCAATTTTTGTTGAAGAGGGTTTTGAAGAGGTAGGGGTCCCTGCCATCGTCCCCTTTCAGAAAATTGACTATTTTGTGTTGATTGGTGGCGACGGCAGCTTTGTTGCCAGCGCCAGAAAATATCTGGCATGGCAAGCCCCTTTTATTGGAGTGAGTGCAGGACATCTTAACTTTTTAGCAGATACATCCATATCTTTAGCTCTTTTGGATTTTAAACAACTTCTAGATGACAATGTAGTCATCGAAGAGCGTGATGTACTAGAATGCACCCTCCCGAACAAAGATAAGTTTTTTGCCATCAACGATATTGTCCTGCACAGAGGTGTTAACCCCGGGATAGTGGAACTGACTGTGTTTTCAAATAATGAGTTCATCTGCGACTATCTGTGCGACGGACTTATTCTATCTACACCCACAGGCTCTACAGCCTACTCCCTGTCTGCCGGAGGACCTATAGTCTACCCTCAGGCTCAAACAACTACTATGGCCAGCATATGCCCCCAATCCCTAGCGTACCGCCCGATCGTCCTGCCTTCCACTATGGAGCTTGAAATTCAGTATATTTCCAATCAAAAGCCGATTCAAATTTCTGTGGATGGCCAAATCAACCGTGAGATAAGCACCCTGGAGCGGATTATAGTCAAATCGGCACCGCTGAAACTAAAATTAGTAAAATTGAAGAACCACTCCTACTGGGTGAAGCTGAGCCAAAAATTGGGCCTAAAAATCAAAAGTCGGGCGGACCAACCCGGTTAAGGATTCTAATTTGATTTTTGATATCACGATTTATTCTGTCGGGAAAAACAAAGAAAGTTGGTTAAAAGAAGCCCTTGAAGAATACGAAAAAAGGCTAAAATCCTCTGTCAAGTTTCATTGGGTCCTTGCGAAAAATGATCACGAACTGGAAGAGCGTATGGATGCCGAAAAAAATTGGATCGCTCTAGACCCGATGGGCAAAACGTTTACGAGCGAAGAATTCAGTAAGTTTCTGATGGAGAATTTAGAATCGGAGGGTGGAAAACTTCGTTTAGTTATAGGTAGCAGCGAGGGGCTTACTCCAAAATTAAAAAATAAAGCTAAGCACTTTATCTCTTTTTCAAAACTCACCTTCACCCATCAGATCACCCGTCTGATTCTGTTGGAACAAATCTACCGGGGGATACAAATATCTAAATGCACCCCCTATCATAAATAGGATAGAACCACCCCTTTAAAAGGTGGGCCTATGTTTTCAATAGCTTGTTTTATGGAGTGAGGTTTTTCCACTAAAGCTTTTATAGAGCCATGCTCCATACGCAAAGACCAACGGCAATCCAAGGATAGCCACAGTCAAAAGAATGATCAGCGAGGTTTTTGATACTGCAGTATTATGCAAATTGATTGTGTAGGCAGGGTCAATGGTGGAACGCAAAATATTTGGATAAAATCCTATGCTTGCAAGCCCAAAAAGTGTCGAGATATTCATACATGAAAATATGAACGCCCAACCGGGTCTGTTTCTGCGAATTGCTTCATGAACCATCCAGATGAACACAAATATCAAGACTGGAAATAAATAATAGATTTTGTAATCGTCGTATCTCTCAAACATTTCAGGTACATCAAGCTCCATGGTTATGGAGGATATGAAATAGGTCAACAAATACAGAGCCATGTAATAAGGAATCACCTTTTTCACCCTTTCGTATAATTCCCCTTCAGTCTTTAATAACAAAAAGACCCCTCCGTGTATTGCAAACAGAAAAGCTCCCATGAAGGCGATATTGATTGGAAAAGGGCGAAGAAAGGACATGAAGTTTCCTACAAAAAGGACAACCCCTGCCTCATTTGTAAAGGGGACTCCCGTGACCATAGAACCGAGTAAAAGACCGGCTCCAAAAGTGATGATCAAGGAAGCTATTCCGAAAATAGTATCCCAAGTCAATCTCCAACGGTAGTTCTCGACTTTCGAGCGGAATTCGATCGCAACAGCTCTTAATATAATCCCAAAAAGGAGGAACATCACAAGTGTGTAATAGATCGAACATATCGCTGCATACGCAGGAGGAAATCCTGCAAACAATCCCCCGCCAATAATAATCAACCACACCTCATTTCCATCCCACAGTGGACCGATGGTGTTGAGCATCAGTCTTCGTTCCTGATCACTCTTCCCTAGGTACAAAAGACTCCCTACCCCAAGGTCAAAGCCGTCCAGCAAAATATACATGACCACAGCGATGCAGATGATTAAATACCAACCTATTTCCAAATATTCTGTCATACCCTATTCTCCGAATTTGTAAAAAGATCTATATCCTCATCATGCACTCCACCAACGGGATCGGGTCCATGTTGGATCTTTTTATCCAGAAGGAAAATAAAAAGCGCAAACAAAAGGGCAAACATAAGACTGAACATCGTGAGCGAACCCATGATCTGCCCGCTAGAGACAGTTGCGTTGGTCACACCCTCTCTAGTGCGCAAAAGACCTTGAACCAGCCAGGGCTGACGTCCAAGCTCAGCGGTCATCCAACCGGTCAGGTTGCCCACATAAGGGAGCAGTACCGAAACAACACAAACTCTCAATAGCCACTTTGACTCCTCAAGTTTTTTCTGCCGATAACGCCAGATAGCCCACATGATAATCATTACCATCATCCCCCAGGTCGCCACCATGATATGATAGGTCTGAAATACAAGTTGTATATTCGGACGATCTTTTGGATCGGGTGCTACCTCTTTCAAACCTTTCACGGGCTCTTTAAAATTCCCGGTCGCAAGAAAACTCAAAAGGCCAGGGACTTTCAATCCATATACTTTCTCATTTTTCTCATCGACCCAACCAAAGAGGGAAATCGGCGTATACTCCTCAGTGTCGTAAATTCCCTCAAGAGCGGCAAATTTGACCGGTTGGTTTTCATAGACACCCCTGGCGGTAGAATCAGCAGAGATAAATTGCACAACCAACATAACAGCTAAAAAAATAATGGAGATCTTCTGACAGGTTTTTGCAAAAAGGTGGTGCCTATTTTTTAGAACATAGTAGCTTGAAACACTCAAAACCAAAAATCCGCCCAAAACCCAACATCCTACCAGAACATGGAAGATCCTGTCTAAAGTCGACGGGGTAAAGTAGACTTTCCACAAATCGACGATCACGGCCCTTTTTTGGGCACCGGTGCCAATAATTTTATAACCGTCGGGGGTGTGCATCCATGAATTTGCCATCACAATCCAAATAGCGCTGAAGTGGGCGCCAAAAACAACCATGCATGTTGAAAGATAATGCATTTTACGGCTTACCCTCTCCCAACCGAAAAGCATGAAACCGATGAAACTTGCCTCAAGAAAAAAGGCAAAAATCCCTTCAGGAGCAAGTAGAGAACCAAAAACATCCCCAACAAACGTAGAAAATCTGGCCCAGTTATTTCCAAAAGAAAAAAGTTGCACAAAACCGGTAGCCACACCCATAGCAAAGAAAAGGGCAAAAATCCTTGTCCAAAAGCGACAGATCTCCTTAATCTCAGGATCTTTTGTTTTCACATAAATTCCCTCAAAAATGACCAGAATCAATCCGAGACCAATGCTCATAGGTGGGAATAGATAGTGGAAGGAGATGGTCAATGCATACTGAATGCGCGCCAAAATTAGTGATAACTCGTCCATAGTACCTTATTATATCTCATGATCCATCATCTTAAAGACCCGCTTTAAAGAAAAAATCCTGAAAAAAACCTTTTTGTATTTTGTAAAGTGATTTTTGAATACCCCTTTGGTTTTTGTCTAGATTTATTTTTTTTTCTAAGGTAAGATCAAATATGAAGCTATAAACTATATTTATCGACGGGGTTTTTTTACCGTGCTGCAATTTTCTTATATCGTTAGCTCGTTCTTTGAAATCCTGGTCATCTCGGTCATGATGAACTATCTCCTTGCTTTTTTCTGGAATACAAGGGCTCTAGATACGTTCATAGGACTGTCGGCCTTCATCACCCTTTACGCCCTCTCAAGTTGGCTTGATTTCCCGGTTCTGCATCAAATTCTAATCTTATTGACAAACGTGGCGTTGATTGCGGTGATTGTAATATTCCAACCCGAGTTAAGAGTCGCATTATCACGCCTTTCATTTAAGGGGCGGCGCTATAAGGAAATCTTAGAATTTGATCAATTTTTAGATGGTTTTGCAAAGTCTGTGTACAATTTCTCGGAAAAAGGCATTGGCGCATTGATTGCAATTGAGAATGAAGATAGTTTAGAGGAATTCGGGCCAAAAGGTGTCTTGATGCATGCCCGTTTCTCCCAAGAACTTCTAGAGACCATTTTTATCACCTCCACCCCTTTACACGACGGGGCGGTTCTTTTGCGAGAAAAAGAGATCATAGCAGCTGCCGTTATCCTCCCCCTAACGCAGGGTTCCGGGCTTGCAAAGTCTATGGGGACAAGGCACCGTGCCGCCATAGGGCTTTCTGAGGTATCCGATGCTATCATAGTGGTTGTTTCTGAGGAGAATCATTATGTTTCTATCGCAAGGGATGGTATTTTAACAAAAAACATAAAGATAGACCGCTTCAAAGCGATTTTCAGAAGCATTTTTGCTCCAGAGAGGCGGGAAGAGAGCGTTTGGTATAAAGAAATTTTCGATTGGTTCCGACAATGAAACAGTTTTTGCACGATCTTTTTTTTGAGAACATCCCAAGAAAATTAGTGGCAGTACTAACCGCCATCATTATTTTCTTTTTTGTAAATCAGTCCCTCACTGTGACGAAAATTGTCAATAACGTCTCGATACGTCTCATAAATATCCCCACCCAGAAAACCGTGGAAGGGCTTTTGCCAAACGGATATCTCTCAAAAAAAATTGCTCTTACCTTAAATGGAAAAAAGTCATCTTTGGAGGAGATTTCTTCTACAGACGTTGAAGTTGTTTTAGATCTTTCAGGAAAAAAAGAGAGTTTTACAGCCCAAATCACGGAAAAAAATCTATTCTCTCTCAATCCTCAAATCAAAATAGCTAGAGATATCCGAAAAGTATCTACTAGACAGCTTTATATCCAACTGTTAAATCTTGTGAGCGACAAGATTCCCGTTTACCTGCTGAAACCTTCGGGCGAAGCTCCCAAAGGATACCAATTTGTCGATATTCATCCCCATATGGTATTCGTGGATGTAACCGGTCCTGATGAGATCATAAAAAAACTGAAATTACAAGGCTTGGTAAAAGTTTTTAGCTTAAATGATATATCTTTAGAAAATCTTGACGGAATCGCTTCAAATACCTCAAAAAATGATGTTTTGACCTATAATGTCTCTCTTGACCAGTGCTTTATATATATTCCCTCCCTAGCACCTGATAAAAAATTCTATTTCGACCCCACCTCCGATAAAGTCAAAATTGATTTCTTAAAAACACAGAACCTTCTACTGGATACCAAAATACCGGTCACTTTTTTTGTACCCTCAAAACACCCTAAAGAGATCGATGTCTCCCAAATCTCGATACAAGAAAATTCCGTTGTGACAACGTTGATGAATCAAAAGGTATTGGCCCCTAAACTCTATGCTAAAAATGTGAGCCAGCCTTTTCTCGATACAATCCAATCGATGATGCAAATTGTTGTTGTGCCCCCCATTTTGCTTGGGCAACGCCCCAGCTGGTCAATAGAGTTTATCGGATTAAAAGACCTTGAGGAGCGCTATATCAATAAAATGATCCAAGAAACCTCTAGTACCCGCTCTAACGATCAGCCCGAATCGATCAAACGGGGGTTGTATAAATCAAGGTTTAGAAATTATGCGACCCAGATGGTTCTTACGCTCGAGGATGGAACCCCTCTTGATTTCTCGATCCAATTTAAAAACACAAAAATTACCCTTCTATTAAAAACCGATGCCGGCTAACCGCTATTTTACCCATCAAGACTTAGAAAAAGACCCTTTAATCCAGCTTGAAACCGATGAAGCGCTTCACCTGAAGACAGTGATGAGGAATGTCGAGGGGGATATGGTAGAGCTGATAAACGGCAAAGGTCTTTTGGCCCATGCTCGAGTAACAGAAATCTCAAAAAAAGCGGTTTTTTTAAAAATTGAACATATTGAACGTTTCATAAAACCTTTCGAACTCGAAATCGGTATCGGTATACTTGTGCAAGAGCGCCTCGATTTACTTCTCGAGAAGGGGTGCGAGCTTGGGGCAACTAAAATCTTTTTAATTCGGACCCAAAGTATAGGAAAATCCGGATTTACTGACGGGCAAATGGAACGGATGCAAAGGGTTTTGATAGCGGCTTTGAAACAGTCGGGGCGAGTATGGCTCCCCTCGATCGATCTTGTCCCTTCGCTGGATGAGTTTGTGAGCACCGAAAAGAATATCTACTTTGGAGATATCAATTCTAATTCCCCCGCCCTGCTCGAAGTTTTTGACAGCTCAACGCCGTTTCGGCTTCTTGTGGGTCCGGCGAAAGGGTTTACGAAAGAAGAGTTGGATCTTTTGAAAAATAAAAAAAATATCAAGGGAGTCTATTTGAGCGATGCTATCTTAAGGGCAGAGACGGCTGCTGTTTTGATGATCGGTCTTGTCAACCACGCTTTTTTGCTAAAACAACCCCATTCAAAGGGTCGAGGGTAACATAAAGCCCTTTTTTGATTGCAAGGGGGTTCCCATGGGCTCTATAAACACAGGGTATGCCCATTTTTTCCACATCTTCTAGAAATCTTCTTTCTTCCTCGCTGTTTTCACTTTGGCTGATAAGGACAGCACCGGCGACATACTTTAAAATAGCGCTGTACTCCGGTGTATAATTGATCAAAACAACGATATTTCCCTTAGCAGCATGAGGAGATATAGGATCTAAAGGGAAATTATGGACAATTGGGGCTTCAACAATTTTATCCCCTTTTCCCAATCCGCGGAAAAACACCTCCCCGATGCTCACAAGCTGGATGGTATTTGTTGTCCCAGGTCGATTGAACGGGATTCCGTAAGTCATCACTAGGAGGTCGCCAAACTGCACCCAATTTTTTTCCAAGCTCATTTTTGAAGCTTTCTCGATCCCTTCTTGTAGATCTTGATACTCTGCTATAATAGGGCAAACACCCCATTGAATCGCCAATCGATGGAATGTTCTCAAAGAGCTCGTGAGGGCAAAAATTGGGGTATGTGGCCTCAATGAACTTAAAGAACAGGCGGAACGTCCCGTTGTAGAAAATGAGAGGATCCCTTTTGTTTTAGAGCTCATTGAAAGTATAACCGCCCCATGAGCTAAAGCTAGATTCATATCAAAATGATTGTTTGGACCCCGGTAAATGTTAGAATCGGTATAATCTATATGCTCTTCTGCATCAACAATAATGCGCCGCATCTGATCCACAGTCTCGATGGGATATTTTCCAACTGCGGTTTCCCCTGACAACATCACCGCAGATGCCCCATCGTAAATCGCGTTCGCTACATCGCTCACTTCCGCCCTGGTAGGTCTTGGATTTTCTATCATGGATTCCAGCATTTGGGTGGCAACAATTGTGGTTTTATTCCATTCCCTTGCCTTTGAAAGGAGCATTTTCTGCAATGAGGGTAAAAGCTCCATTTTCAATTCGATTCCGAGGTCCCCTCTTGCGACCATGATCCCGTCAGCTTCTTGAAGAATGGATTCATACTGGTCGACAGCTTTTATGGTCTCGATTTTGGCTATTACACCTACATCTTCAAATCCGTTTTCCAAAAGGAGCTGTTTGATCGCCAAAACATTTTCTTTTGTATTTACAAAAGAGACCGCGATCAGATCTATACCGTTTTTTATTCCGAAAAGGATATCTTTGCGGTCTTGGTCGGTCATATCGGGTATTTCAAGCAGAGCTTGCGGTATATGGCAATTTTTGTTTTGTTTTAAAATCCGCTCATTTTTGAATTGGATCAAGACACCATCCGGCTCTTTTGCCAAGCAAGTTGCCATAAGGTAGCCGTCATCAAAAAGGAGATCCATTCCAGGTTCAATTTTTTTTACCACATCATAAGGTCTTAGATTAAAATCCCCATTGAGCCCGAGTCGATAAGTTTTATTTTTGTCGATCCGGATTTCGCCATCTTTGAGGGGCTCTACCCTCACCTCATACCCTTTGGTGTCCAATAAAATAGCTACAGGCTCCCTAAGCTGCTCTCGAATCTTTTGAATTCGTTGTATCGTCGCTAAATGCTCTTCGTGGCTTCCATGGCTAAAATTCAACCGAAATACGTTCACCCCCGATTTGATAAGGTTTATTATCATATCGTCACTTTTGGTGCTTGGCCCTACTGTAGCTATAATTTTTGTGCGTGGTTGACCCATATATTTTGCTATATTGCTTAGGAGCGGATTATTTGCAAAACATCTTAGCTGCTAGCCCCCCATATATCTCGATTTGGGCCGGGCTTATGAAATCACGATAATTTAGGGAAAATAATCCAAATAAACATTAAAATGAATCCCGGGACTCGCTTTGAAGTTTTGGCTGGATCGGTTTGTTTAGATGATTTTTTCTTAAAAAGGGATCACGGATCGAGACAAACCCGGTTCTCAAAGGGAGGTAAAAATATTATTTTATTATTTAAAAATTCTATAACCCTTGTCATCAATACGAATGAAGGTTTGATCAAATTATGCCCCACGATGAGATCGTTTTAAAAAATGTGCGCGTTCATAATTTAAAAGGGGTCAATCTCTCTTTAAAAACAAACCAACTTATCGTTTTTGCAGGGGTATCAGGCTCCGGGAAATCCTCGTTAGCTTTTGATACTATCTACATGGAAGGGCAAAGGCGTTATCTAGAATCTCTCACAACATTTGCAAAAAGGCATATCGGGGGTCTGAAAAAACCTGAGGCTGACTCGATAGAGGGGCTCACACCTTGCATAGCGATTGAGCAAAAAACGATTGGGAGGAATCCGAGGTCGACTGTGGGGACGATGACGGGGGTGTATGATTTCTTAAGGGTTCTTTTCGCAAGAGCCGGTATTCCAAGATGTCCCGACACCCTTGAACCTTTGTCTAAACTTTCAAAAGAAAGCATCCACCGTCAGCTACTGAAAGATTTTTTAGGTGAAGCTATTTATGTCCTGGCGCCGGTTTTAGAAAATAAACGGGCCGAAGCCAAGGAATTGATACAAAACTTTTATAAAAAAGGGTATACCCAAGCACGTCTCAACGGAAAGCTCATTGAACTTGACTCCGAAACGGAAATTGACCTGACCCAAAACATCCACCTCCAAATCGTAATCGATCGGATCAAAGTGGAGTCGAAAGGGGAAAAAAGACTCATGGAGGCAATTGAGAACGCTCTGCGTGTCGGCCAAAAAAAATTTTCGATTCTAAAACGTGATACCAGTCAAGAGACCTTTTTTTCGACTGAAAGTTACGCATTCTCTACAAAAAAAAGTTACCCGAGTCTGGAACCGTTCCACTTCTCCTTCAATCATCCAGAGGGGATGTGCCCTACATGCGAAGGTTTAGGGACAGAAAAAACATTTCAACTAGAGAACCTAGTGGTTCAAGATAAAAGCATCCCTGAGGGAGCTTTAGATGCGATCACCCCTTTTGATACACAAATTTGGGGCAATATCTACACCAATCTGGCTAGAATCTACAAATTCAATCTCCACACCCCTTTTCAAGAGCTTTCAGATAAAGCGAAAAAAATCCTGTTGGACGGAACTGAAGACAAATACTTGACGATGGTTTTTGTCCATCCCAAAACAAGAGAAAAAACTACCCAGTATATCCCCTGGAAAGGGATCAAGCACGAGCTTAAAAAAAGGTATAATGAGGCGAAGAGCGAACTCTACAAAGATAAATTCAAGGAATTTATCATCGATATCCCCTGCTCTCTTTGTGGCGGGACCAGAATCGATCGTTTTGCAAAAGTGACCCTTTTTCATGGCAAAATGATCCATGAGTTGACACGCCTCTCCCTAAAAGAGCTAAGGGAATTTTTTTCCCATTTGTCAATAGATCCAACAGATGTTGTGATAGCAGAAGAGCTCATCCGTGAAATCCAAAGACGGCTCTATTTTTTGATAGACGTGGGTGTGGGCTACTTATCCCTTGAAAGGACCTCATCGACTCTAAGCGGAGGAGAAGCCCAGCGGGTAAGACTCGCATCACAACTCGGCCAAGGTCTAGTTGGAACCACCTATATACTGGATGAGCCCAGCATCGGATTGCACCCCTCGGACAACTTAAAATTATTAAAGACCCTTCGTGATCTGACACGCCAGGGAAACACCGTTATTGTTGTGGAACACGACGAAGAGACTATCAGGCATGCAGATACAATAGTCGATGTGGGCCCTTTGGGTGGGGAAGCGGGCGGGGAGATTGTTGGACTAGGAAAAGTGGAAGATCTCATAGGATCCAAAAAATCGATCACAGGCATGTACTTGAGTCGTAAAAAGCAGATTCCTATCCCCGCAAAAAGGCGTCAACCTACCGGTTTTTTGCAAATCAAGGGGGCAGAGCACCACAATCTAAAATCGATAGATGTCTCGTTTCCACTTGGAGTTTTTTGCGCGGTGACCGGTGTTTCGGGTTCTGGGAAATCGTCGCTTGTCAACGATATCCTTTTTCCTGTAGCAAGCAACCGGCTAATGCAATCTAAACTAGTGCATGGTGCCTACAAATCAGTAGAGGGTCTGGAGCAGCTTGATAAAGTGATCATGATAGACCAGCAACCCATCGGCAAAACTCCTAGGTCTAATCCGGCGACATACATAAAAGTTTTTGATGCTATCCGAGACCTCTTTGCCTCTCTACCCGAGAGTCTTGCGCTGGGATTCAAAGCAGGTCGCTTCAGCTTTAATGTCAAAGAGGGGTCCTGCCTTTCATGCAAAGGGATGGGGCTCATCCGTATCGACATGGATTTTCTTGAGGACAGTTGGATTGAGTGTCCCCACTGCGGGGGGGAAAGATTTGATCCCAGAACATTATCTGTAAAATTCAAAGGGTTTAATATCTACGAGGTCCTCGAACTTTCTGTTGACGAGGCAGAAAAACTTTTTGAGGCGATCCCCTCGATCGCAAAAAAGCTCTCTATGCTTCAGGAGGTGGGTCTAGGGTACATGAAAATCGGCCAGTCCTCCACCACCCTTTCCGGAGGTGAGGCTCAAAGAATCAAGCTTGCAAAAGAATTATCAAGGCCAAGTACATCAAAAACTTTGTACCTACTAGATGAACCCTCCACCGGTTTACATTTTGAAGACATCCAGAAAATGGTCAAAATCTTGGACAAGCTTGTTGAAAAACAAAACACCGTCTTAGTAATCGAGCATAATCTGGACCTCATAAAAATTGCAGACTGGATCATCGATTTAGGCCCTAAAGGGGGGCAAGAGGGGGGATACTTGATGGCAGAGGGGACCCCCGAGATGATTGCACAATCCTCCTCCCCTACTGGACAGTTTGTTAAAGATGCCCTTAATGACACTCTGAAATTTACCACACATCAGGTCGCAAGCGATGAAAAACCGATCACCCATATAGAGGTTAAAAATGCGACACAAAACCATCTAAAAAACATCGATATCCGTATCGAAAGAAATGAGATCACCGCATTCACAGGTCCCTCCGGTTCCGGTAAATCCTCGCTTGCAATACAGACCATTTTTGCCGAAGGACAAAGACGCTACTACGAAACGCTAAATGCGTATGCCCGCCAATTCATCGATCAGATGCCGAAACCTAAGGTGGAATCTATCCACGGTCTGTCCGCTTCAATTGTGATCGAGCAAAAAAGGCATGCCGGAAATCCCCGATCTACAGTCGGTACAATCACCGAAATACTGGATTATCTCCGCATTTTATTTGCTAAAGAGGGAATCGCGGTTTGTCCTGAAACAAAGGAACCCCTTGTCCACGTCACAAAAGAGTATGTGGCTCAAGATATTCTAGACAAATATCCGGATGAAAAGTGCATAGTCCTTGCCCCATTAACGCTAAAAAAAGAAGAGACCTACAAGGATCTTTTGAGTGCTTACCTTAAAGAGGGTTTTTTACGCGTACGCATACAAGGTGTCATTTACGAGCTCCACGATGAACTTCCCTCGACCGGCGGACTAAAAGAATCTGTTGAGCTGGTGATCGACCGGATCCAAATCCAGGCACAAGGAAAAAAAAGACTTTTGGACGCAATTGAAACTGCAACCCAAATTAACCCCGTTTCGATTTTGTTTTTGATTGGAGATACCTCCTTAAACAAAAAAGGGGCTTCAATAAAGCCCGCCAAGTATTTTCTAGCCTTTTCGGCCCCTTCAACAGGAAAAACGTACCCAAAAATAGAACCGAAAACATTTTCTTTCAATGCGGATGAAGGGATGTGTACGACGTGTGAAGGGATCGGATCTCTGAGTACAGTCGACCTTAGAGAGGTTCCCAAACTTTTCAAGTTGCCGCTGAAAGATATCTTAGACCACCTTTTAAACTACGAGTACTCCCCTATCCGCACCCTTTTGAAGCTTTTTACCGATGCCGGCTTAGATCCCAAGGAGCGGCTGGATAAAATGTCCCAGGAGCATTTGTCTTTTGTCCTTGAGGGTAATAAAGAAAAGAACAGCGTCTATAGATGGATCGGACTCCACCCCTTTTTTGAAAGGCTTTTTCGTTTTGGCAAAGCACCGCAGAAGGAGGCCTTAGCACCGCTATGCCAAAATAAAGCTTGCCCGAGTTGCAAGGGTTCCCGCCTGAATGCCCTGGCATCAAATGTCCACATTCAAAATACCACTCTGCCCCAATTGCTGCATAAGCCTATAGATGAGGCTTATACTTTTCTTAACCAGCTTAAAGTTCCCTTGGCACTCGAGGAGGTTTTGGACTCTATTTTGAGTAAGTTAAAGCTTTTGATACAAATAGGTGTCGAGTATTTATCCCTGGACAGGACCTCCCTTACACTTTCGGGGGGTGAGATCCAACGAATTCATTTGGCACGACAGCTCGGTGTAAATCTTAGCAACTGCCTTTACGTTCTAGACGAACCTAGTATCGGTCTGCACCCTCATGACCATCAAAAACTCCTGGATGCTTTGATTCAATTAAAAAAGGAGGGGAATACTCTGCTACTGGTAGAGCATGACCCGATGACGCTCCGGATAGCGAAGACAATCTTTGAATTTGGTCCTGAAGGGGGTGAAAAAGGGGGGCAAATTCTTGCAAAAGGGTCTCTTGAAAGCCTTGAAAAAGACCCCAAAAGTATCACCGGGTCCGTTCTTAGAAAAGAACTTTTTTACAACCGCAAGAAAAAAGAGAGCGACGCCTCGACAGAGTGGATTGAAATCAAAAATGCCTCCAAACACACACTGCATGCTGTACATTTAGAAATCCCGAAAAATAGGATCACAGCCCTCACTGGCGTATCGGGCTCCGGGAAATCGACGCTCATGCATGAAATTCTTGCCCCTATTTTGAAAAAGAGTACTGTTTCTAGAAAACGTTTCGATTCTTTTTCACTTGAGGGTTGTACGATAAGCTCTATAAAAGAGTTTAAGCATCTCATTTTCGTAGATCAGAATCCAATCGGAACCACCTCACGTGCAGACATCTGTTCTTATACCGATCTGTTAGGGAATTTCCGCACTTTTTATGCAGAGCTAAAAGAATCGCAAGCTTACGGTCTGATGCCCCGCCATTTCAGCCCAAACCATATTCAAGGGATGTGTACGGAATGCTTCGGTCTCGGCCATATTGAGGTAAAACTGCAGCTATTGCCCCCAGCAAGAAAAATATGCCCTTTATGCCAAGGTAAACGGCTCTCGTTGATTGCTCTAAAAATCAAATACCAGGGCTTAAGTCTCGGGGATCTTTTCCAGATGCGTGCTGTAGATCTTTTAGAGATGTTCTCATTCCACCCCAAAGTTGCCCCGATCTTGCAGCTTTTGATAGATGTTGGGATGGGAAATTTACAGATAGGGCAAGAGGTGCAAACTTTGTCACATGGGGAGTCTCAAAGATTGAGATTCGTGAGAGAGCTTGTCACCCCTACAAAAGGGCCCGCCCTTATTTTTCTCGATGAACCGACAACAGGTTTGCACGATGCAGACATCCTTAAACTTCTCCCTATTTTCGATAGACTCATCGATAGGGGAGACACCCTTTTGATCATCGAACACAATCTCACAGTTCTTAAACAGGTAGATTATCTGATTGAAATGGGGCCAAAAGCCGGAAAAGGGGGGGGGAAGATTGTCGCCTACGGCCCGTACGAGAAGTTTGTTGAGCAACAAAAAGGTGTTACCGCCCCATACCTTTTGTAAAGAAAAAGAGGGGCATAATACCCCACCACCGCCGGGTTCTATTTTGTGAGCGATTGGTTCTAAGGTCTAAGGGCTAATGAGATAGATCAGCCCTTTTGTAGGCGAGACCGGAATAAGGATTCCAAAACGGTTAAATATTTTTTTAATTTTTCAGCCCTTTTCCTAAAAGGGGGTCTTCTGTTAAAGTATTTATGAGGATTGGCTGAGCGATGCGGCTCGAACTGAGTCAGGGCGGGAACGCAGCAGCTATAAGAGTACCGTTCGCGGCAGCCAATACCTCTTTTCTCAAAAAAGATCCAACTCAATACTCACATTCGCCCCGTAAAACAAAAAGTGATTTTTTCTGTAGATCCCTTTTTTCGTAAACGCTAGACCAGGCTGCGTCAAAGCCGATCCCAAATAATTTAAACTTTCTATGCCAAAAGCCCCTTTGATCCGAAGCCTATTGAACAGATTGAACCCCAAATAAATATCCCCTTGCAGGAGCATACTTGGCCAGGACTTTGTGGCATCGTATACATAATTGGAAGACGAGCTCAAAGGGATGCTTTGACTTACGGTAGAGCGTTGCCTATAAACATCTGCGTAGACCCCGAAAGACCCCCTTAACCCCCAAATGAACGGGGCAGGAGTCCCTATGATCTCCGCGTATCCCCGAGCTCCGATAAAATGGTTCGTGGCTTCAATTGTGTATTGTTTTAAATATGTAGCGGAACTGAGTGTTTGGTCCAATTCATCCATCAAATAAATGTAGGAGGGGCCTACCAAGGCCCGTAACCCAAAAAACTTGTCATAAAGGGGCGCCATATTCCATAAAAAAAGGAGGTCCCCCGACTCATATTTCATCCGATAATCTTCAATCACTTGAGAGGCGCCCGTAAAGCTTATCGGGGATATGGGCGAGATCTGAAGGCTGTATGTTAAAGAGGTCCCGGTTGTAGAAATTGCATAGACCTTCTTCCATTCTAGCAAACCTAAATAACGTGCCTCTAATCCAAACTTTTCGGTTGGCAAAATGGCGGCACGGGCAAAAAGGCCGGGGACCCACTGGTTGACCCTAGCGACTTTTTGAGCCGAGATCACAGGGGATGTGGTTGTTAGAGTCGTTTCGTAAGCAAGAGTCGTTGTAGGAAGGTGCTGTCTGGCCCAAGGGGTAGCACCTACCTCCAATTCCAGATGTTTTACATCTGAAAATAGGACTTGATGCATGGAAAACAAAACGGGTAGCAAATAAAAAAACTTCATATAAAAATCCCTCTTAAAGCATCCTCAATCATACTAGGCCTCTTTCTAACGAGGTCTATTAAAAGACAAAAAGTCTTTTTTTAAACAGTGTATCCCATTTTTCAAAAAAAAACCTAAAAGGATATTTTTGATTGAGATACACCCCCTTTATTCAAGCCAATTTTTTTCTGGATGGGAAAGGCAACAATTTAATATTTTCTTAAAAAGTTGTTGATTTAGAATGCATCTATCCTTTTAAAATTATCAAAAAAAGGTTTTCATGCTTCATGGTATCAGAGGCTTTCTAGGTAGGGCCACAGGTCATATGCTGGGTAGTCTCAATCGTCATCTTATGCATCGTGTAGCCGGCCCCTCACCCGTTGGTCTTGAGGATTTACTTAAGATTTGTGAAAGCTGCCAAAATCCTCAAAGGCTTGCGGATCTTAGAGGGCGTATAGCGCAACTTGTAACAGAACCGGAAAACCATGCCATAAGACAAAAACTTGAAAGTTGGATCCAAAAAATTGAGGCAGCGACAGATGAAGATGTTTTAGCAACCGTCAGGGAAATTCAACTTGACATTCAGGACACTATTGTTGTCCAAAAACCGATCTTTGGACATATCTCGGCCCAGATAGGGCAAACGCTGCATCAGGCATTCAAAACAGCGCCCGATTGTGTGGTCAAGGCTCATCTCCAGCTCGGTCGTAAAAACCTCAACCTCCCCTATGAAAAAGAGCACCTTCTGCTCCATTTAAAGTCCTGCAGGGAAAAAGATTTTTGGGATCATCAGCAACATGAGGCTATTTGCGAGGCTGTGTTCTGTCTGGAATCAGAGGGAGGGAACTGTGACTGGAGGAACCTTCAGGAGATCTTAGCAAGTAAAGAGAGTGAGCTTCATGGGGCAGTTTTAATAAGTTCCGACCAAATACGATCGAAAACACAACTTTTTCTAAATGAGTGTCTCAACACTATCGGGTACGGTCTATTTAGAAACGCCGATCCGGTGCGAATTAAAATTGAACTCTGTATGGATATCATCAGGAGGGCAACCCTTGCCGAAAACCCCCACCTCAATCATCAAGATCTTTTTAATCATCTCGCAAACTTGATGCTCACGTCACGTGCTATTTTTATGGACGACAGGCAATTTCAAGCGAACGTCGATGCTTTGGAGCTTTTATGTGATCAAAAAGAATCGAACCTCCAAGAGCCCGTAATTTTTCTTCAAAAGACTTACAGGTGTCTCCAAAATTTTCTCCCTTTTTTTGAATCTGCCGGAATCGCGGTAAAAATTTATGAAACAGTGTTCTCCACCTTTTTTAGCCAAAAAAATGAACAGATTATCTCCACAACCCATTTACCCTACAACAGATCCCATGCAAATCTGATTGAGTTACCAAATTCCCCCTATGAAAGCCCAAGAGGAGATCCAAAAACCCGTCTTTTGCTCCCCACCGGGGAAAGTTGCCAAATGCATCCAAAGGAGGAGCTCAATTGTGATCTGTTGATCGAAGCCCTTAAGCCTTGGTCCGAAAGATTGAAAACAGATCTCTTTTGCAGCCTGACAGGGAGCACAAGTACCTCTCTTAGCCTATTTTCTGAACGTAGGAAACCTTTTTCGGAAATAAAGGGGAAGGTTTTTCAGAATTTCGTTAAGGGGGATTTGCACCTTTTAGTGCCACTCAAGGAGGTGCTGGCAGAAAGATTTGAGCCCTTTTTTGATTCCATCTGCAATTTGTTATTTACCAAATGGATCCCCAGAATCTACACCAATCTGCAAACGTTCCTCGATACATCGTCGGAGACATCGGTAGCTCCCTTAAAAAAATTGAATGTTACTATTAGGCAGCTCTCAATTGATATTCAGCAGTACAGTACCCTTTTGACGGTTACCCCTAGGGACGAGTATTTAAAACGTAAGCGTTTAGAGGTGCGGAGCTCATGGAAAAACACACTGAAGGTTCATTGGCGCGTCAGCGGGCTTTTAACCCGGGAAATTATCCATGATTTTAGCTATCTCAAACTTTTCCGTTTGATTGTTCGAGACAAAAGGAACACCCTTAAAAGGCTTTATTCTACAAACGGGTCCAGAGAACTCCTTTACGTTGCGGATGTAGTAACAAAAAAATGCCTAGAGCTTGTCTTACGAATTTTTTTTATGGTGTTGCCTTACCAGCGAGTGATGGAGACTCTGACGGATAAATTTTTGTCATCAAAAAATCTTATAAAAATATACAGGTCCTGTTTAGAGTCTCTTTTGGATGATTATAGAAAAGGGACAAAAAGCCGTTTCAACCATCTTTTAGGTTCGAATGTCGATCCCAGCACCTCTAAGGAACTGGTGAAATCTATTCTGGAGATCTTCCCGAGAAATAGTGGAATGGATTCGGAGGGTCTAAAAAGCAATCCCTTTATGCAGATCCCCTCTCTTTTGAGGGCTCTCATTTATGAAAAAGGAGGTCAAGGGGTTGCTGTGTTGTGGGGGAACGTTGTAACACCGGAATTTTTCTCGGATTTACAGAAAAGTCTCATCCAAATCTTAAAAACCGTCCCTACAGAAAATTCATTTGGAAGTTTGGATTTACAAAAACCGATTGATTTGTCTCTAGTTGACCTGGAACATGCCATCTGCGTATACCTGGTCAGGGATCTTACCTCAATGGAGGTCCCCGACAAGTGGGACGCAGGGCTTGAATATATCAAAAAACAAATTTTATCTCTTCCCGTGCAGACAGAACTCTCCGAATTTGTCCCCTTTTTTGAAAAACTTAAAAGAGAGGTTACCAATTTGATCCAGCAGCAGAACTCACCTCTATCCGGATGGAATTTAAAAACAATCACTCAGTATCTCAATGAAATCCACGAGCTGGTCGAGAGCCAACAAGATCCGTCTGAAAAAGTAGAACAATTTAAAATAGAAATCGCACAGCTAAAACAGGATCGTCCGCCGGCAAAAGGGAAGATGAAATTTATGGAACAGATTCTTATCGATGCATTCCAATTAGGTTTTATCCACCTAAGAGAATGGATGCTTGATAAGGAGTTATTTAAAAGAGTTTTAGCAGACCAGCTTTTACCGATTTAAAAGGGGATACATCTGCCTCAATCACATCAAAGCAGATGTACATCTTTTATGACAGGAAACTATCTGTTCCCTTTTTTCGCGCACTTATCGCATTTGTCACAATTTTTATTTTGTGAGTTATTCTTTTTATTCATCTGACCATTACCGCAAGAAACAAGACCTGCCGATACTAAAGCAAATGTCGCTAAACTTAAAAACTTCTTCATATATACCTCTCTATATTTTTTATTTAAAAAATTTTAGCATATTTAGACAAGAAGAAATTTAAAATTTTTTTAGTGACTATCCCTTAGAGTGTTAAAAAGGATAAGATTTACGCCCTAATTTTTCCCGATAAAGCGGTCAAACTCGTCGGGTGTTTTGGAGAAAATTGTGATTTTTTTGTTTAGGAAAGGATGGTGGAACTCTAACATGTTCGCATGCAAATACATACGTTCATATTTTTTAGTTTTTTCGCCATAAAGAAGATCCCCAACTATCGGGTGGCTCACAGCTTTGAGGTGGACACGTATTTGATGGGTCCGACCGGTTGTAGGGGTGCAGGCGACCATAGTAAAAAGGGGGGTCTCGATCATTGGTTTGATATGAGTTATGGCCTTGCGTCCCGTCAAAAGAACCCCAAAGTGCTCAAATCCCTCGATACGACCCACTCTGCCTATCGGAAGATCGATGGTGACTCGGTTTTTAAAATGGCCCTCGACGATTGCCAAGTAGCCTTTACGGATTTTTCTCTCTTTAAAGAGCTCCTCGAAGGCCCTTTGTGCCTCTTCTGTTTTTGCCCTTATGAGCAAACCGGAAGTCTCTTTATCTAATCGGTGTACCAACCCCTTGAACCGTTTGGGGTCACTCTCCACCCCTACCGGTTTGTCTATAACCTCGATATAAGGGTCGTCGTACATCACGGTGAACCGGATCCTAGATTTTTTCTGTTCCGTTAGAGGTGCAAGTCGTAGCTCGACCTTGTCTTGGCGGCGACAAGGTGTCGTTGCAACCCTATGCATTTTTCCGTTCAAGAATGCGTATCCTAAATCAATAAAAGAACGTATCTTTGTTTTTGTGTATGCCCCGTCCGCAGATGCAAATAGTCGGTCTACAAATTTTTCCACGTTCTGATGAAATCCAACATAAGTTTCAGCCCGTAGGAGGTTCCTAGAGATTTCTCCATGGTTGTCCCTGCGATGTCCAAATGTGCAAAAGGGATATCCTTATTTAAGTGCTGGTAGATGAATACAGCTCCTTGAGTTGCGGAAGCCTCTTTTTTTCCGGCATTTTTCATGTCGGCAACATCAGATTTCAAAAGATCCATAAAGGAATTCTTATCAAAAGGAAGGGTCCACAATGGCTCATGGGCTCTCTCCGAGGACTCGAGTAAAGCCATCTTAAGTTTAGAATTTTCGGAAAAAAGACCGGCCATACGTTTACCTAGAGCAATGATGACGGCACCGGTCAACGTAGCTGCAGTTATGATACAGTTCAACTTCATTGTATCTGCAAGATAAGCGACCGAATCGGCTAATATTAAACGTCCCTCTGCATCTGTATTCGTTATCTCGACGCTCTTTTTTGATCTACCAATCACTATATCGCTTAGACGCAACGCACGACTGGAGATAGAATTATCGGCAACCGGCAAAGCTACGGCAACATTTTTTTTGATCCCGAGTTTATCCAGCATATAGACCAAATGTAGATACATTACTGCCCCGGCGCAATCGCCATGCATTTCGATCATGGAATCGCTCGGTTTCAGGCTATAACCTCCTGTATCAAAAACCATCCCTTTACCTACTAACCCGATAAACGGCTCATCTTGAGCTCCCCCCCGGTACTCGATCACCAAAAGCTGGGGTGGATCGGTTTCTAGAGAACCTTTACCGACCGCGTAGTGGAGCTCCATCCCCTCTTTAAGAAGCCACTTATGGTCATGCACCTCAAGTTGAACCCCTTTCAGGGGCGCCAATAGCTCTTTAGCATAAGCTACAAAGTCGGCGACATTCCGGTCTTTGTAGGGGGTACTCAAAAGCTCCCTCATCATAAACTGAGCATCCAGGATCGTCTCAATTTCTTTGATGTTTGAGGGCAAAGCTTCTAGATAGATCTTAGAAAGAAAAACAGACTTTTGAGATATATAGCGATCAAAACAATAGTTTCCCTCAAATAAAGCAAATAGTTGCTCCTGCAGTGCCCCTTTGATCTCGGGCAGATGGACATGTGCGACCTTTTTATCTCTTAAAAAGGCGCCCACTTTCTTATGGGCCTCACGAAAAGCCTCTGGAGTCATGTCTGCTTTCAGACCGACCTCAACCACATTTTTATGTAAATAGACTTCAAAATTCTCTTTCGTTGTGTAGCGAATCTCTACACAATCTGCGGGTCTATTTAAAAGAAATTCGATGGAAAGATGTCTTGGCTTTGTCATAGAGGCCTCCTAATACTTAAAACGGGATCTCGTCATCTTGCAATGCGGAATGCTGGCTTCCTTGCAGTACCGGTTCAAAATCAAAATCGCTTGGTTCAAAACCTGCCGGGTTCGCCTGTGCTGTCTTATTTCCGGAATTTGAACCGTTGGAATTTTCCGATTTCCCAAATGGGCTAAAAGAGACGCTCGTAGCGGTGATCTCTAAAGAGGTCTGAGGTTTCCCTTCACGGTCATTGTAAATTTGCGGTTTGCTCAATTCCCCTTGAATCATCAACGCCGTACCCTTCTTCATGTACGGGAGCATTTTATCATATTGATCCCCCCAAAGAGTGACACGCCACCAAATTGTGTCTTCCTTGCCCCCTTTTTTTGAGCTGCAAGCAAAGCGGAAATTTGTAACCTTTTGCCCGGACGGGGTAAATCGCGTCTCCGGATCAGAGCCTAGGCGGCCTGCAATAAAAACAAAATTCATCTGGTAATTCCTGTAAATTTTACATCCAAACTGTAGCACAACAAAATCTATCTTTGCACCAAAAATTTGCTCCCCAAAAACGAACAAAAACGATTTTTAAACGCTGGGATCGTTCAAAGAGAACTTGTTAAAACCTACGGTGGACTTAAAAGAAAAAATAGATTAAAAAAGTTTTTATGCAAGCGCTACAAAACGAAGATCCTGCTGTTAACCTATCCAACTCTCTAGAGAGTTCCTTAGATGCTTTAGTCACCAAACGACTTCTTGAAACGGTGCAAAAGACTGAGGTAAAGCGTTGGAACCACAAAATAGAATCTATGGTTCTAAAAAAACTTTTGCCAGACCTTGTAGAAAAATTCTCCAACTTGAGCCCTGCAGAAGGGTACATAAAAAAAAGTGTAGAGCGGGCTATCAAACATGTTCGTCTGCTGTATCGGGAAAACGGTGCTATTGGTTCAAACGGAACGATCAATGTTCCGATGATGATCCAAAATTGCATCGAAACCAATAAAGACCAATCAACGTTTGAGGTTTACAACCAGGCGCTTTTAGAGGCAAAAACCCTTTCGGGCCTGTTTATCGAGCCGAAAGAAAAGGTCGAAAAAAGGGTAGCAAAAGCAATTTTTTCAATAGGACAACATGCATGCACATCCAAAGGGCCTAAAACACCTTTTGAAAGAATGGAGCTCATAGATTATTTAATTTTAGAGCAGCAATTTGATCTGTTGTCCTCCTATGAGGTGCTTTCTTACGAGGAGTTGAAAGAAAAAATGCTCACACGGCTTAAAAGCATGGAGTCTATTGCACACATGGATCATCTCCCTGTATTGATCGCTTCTGTCCACGCCCACAACCTAGCCGCAAATCTCGATTTTGAAAAAAAATGGGGTAAAAAGAATCTCGATGCCCTCAAGCAATTTGTCTCCTCCCAAATGGAAATGCACCCCTCTATGCACCCGATTGAGCTTGTGAATCGGATCCTTTTTTTGTACCACGTGAGCACTCAAAAAGACAAAAAGGCTGAAATTGTACGTGCTGCCGGCGACTATCTAACTTCACTATCAACGGATTTGTATTCGCCCACACTGCACCGGCTAGGTCATGAGGTTTATGCCTTCATCAACAATGAAATCCGTAAAATCAAATCGGGCCGCCCCCTCACTACTCTAAAAGAGATCCTTTTAGAGGTGCAGCAGATGTTTTCATTTGCAGATGAACTGGCTGCTATTTTGCCGCAACAAAAAGAGCTTCTGGAGATATTTCTTTTCTACCATTTTTTTGACCACCACCCGTTGATGCAAAATCTGGAAGATTCCCATACCGATCTTTTGTCGAGACAATTGGCGAGAGTGGCTGTTGAAAAGGGGCAAAAAGAATTTCGTGAAACGGTGCACACAACCTACGACCGGGTCATCCGCTATAAAAAGTTAGAGGTCCCCTTGGCTCAAGAGGATAATTTTTTTAGAGAAGAAACGTTTGTCGATAAAATAGCCCACTTTGCCTCCCAAAACGAGCTTGTCATGGATCAATTCAAGCCCTCAGCTGAACATCCCCTTTTTAGGTTGGTGCGCAAGTTAGCCGCCAAAGACGATACCGGCTCTTTGACAAAAGAGGAGCTGAGCTCCATTCTAGAAAAATTTTTCTCTTCTCAACAACTATTGACCGCTTACTCTAAATATCTTGAAGAGGAAATTATTTTTTTCAGTAAGATTTTCTGGTACAATCAGATGAAAAGAGGGCAAAAAACACCCCTTGAAAGGTTTTATCAATGGCATTACCAACTAATCAAACAAAAAAATCCGGGCCTGAAAGGGCGTGAACTTATTAAAAAAATGGAGGAGCTCACAACAAAAACGCTTCCGCTTATGCCCTCCTATCGTCAACAAAATGTGGCCATCTGATTATTTCTAAGAGATGCGGGTAGCAAAAGGCTCTTTAAGCCTATTATTCAAAGCAAATGCCAATCCTATCAATCCTACCAAAAGCATAGGCAGAGATAAGATTTGCCCCATATTCAAAAAGAGTCCAACTGTGTGAACACTCTGGTCTTCCTTGATAAATTCCACAAAAAAACGGCCCAGAGACATGGCTATGGTAAGCAAGAAAGCGACCACACCTGCCCTGGCATCTTTCTTCAAAAGAGCTAGCCCCAAGATCGCTAGTAAAAAATAGAATAAGGACTCATAGATTTGGACGGGATGTCTCGGATAAATCCCATACTCCATATGCGACTGCGGGTTTTGGAAAACCACACCCCAGGGCAAAAGGGTTTTTAACCCAAGTATCTCTTGGTTCATAAAATTCCCCAAACGGATACAACCCCCCATCAACATCCCGCAGGGAAAAATGCGATCCATCAGTTTGAAAAACGGGACTCTATAATGGCGTACAAAAGCCAGTGTGGCCAATACCGAACACAAAATTCCCCCGTGGCTTGCCAACCCCCCCTCCCAAAAGCGAAAAAGCTTCCAGGGATCCTGCATGGTAGCATCCAACGGTTCGTAAAAAACAATGTGAAAGAAGCGGGCCCCAAAAACTATCCCTACCATCATGTAGTTGACAATTTTTTCACTTAGGTAACTTCCGGGGAGCGTGGTGAAGGGGCGCCAGTCGCATAAAAGGCTGAAAAGCCGAAGCGCAAGCCAAAACCCAAACGCAAAAAAAACCCCATACCAGGCAATAGGATACTGGATAAACGGGACGTGGAAGGCGATGCGGGGGGGATCAACAAAAATCGCAAGGATCATTTTGACCCCAGAGCGGTTTGCTCATCCACCAAGCGACGAACTCTAAATGTAGCTCCGCGTAATAGAGCAAATCCTATCGCAATTTGCAACAGCCCCCTCGCCTCAACGGGCATCGATAGATGAGAAAAAACCAGGCCCACCCCCATCATCACCACCACAAACAAAAAGTCCTTTGGCAAAGGATCTCTTGCAGCGCTGCGGAAAAGGATCATCCTAGATTTCAGCTCGCCTAAAAGGTAGCCGACTACCAAAAGAGAAATGTGTAAAACGCGGTTTTCAGAAATACACCCTAAATTTTTGGCCCCTTTTGTGAAAAGGATCAATCCCGCCGACAGCCACAAAATCAGAAGAATAATTTTTTGAATACGTAATGAAATCATATTTACAACATAGCAGAAAATGGCTTAATCGGCGACAAAAAATCTCTTCACTTTTTTTTAAAGCTGCCCTATACTGCTTCAGTTATGAATGTAGCTCTTGCTTTTACACGTATTTTCTTTACAATTCTGAGTATCTTTTTTATTACCCTTTACTCGATTCAATCGAATACCGGGGATTTTCCTACAAGAATCCTAGCGGGTCTTCTGGGAGGATTCAGCTTTAGCCTCCTTTTAATAGGTTTCGATACTTTTTTTAGAAAATTTAATTTACGCTCTTTCAATATCGCCATCGTCGGTCTGTTTCTTGGCTACCTTATGGGTGAAGCTCTTGTTTTGATTTTAAAAGCCATCCTAAAGATCAGCGCCCTCTCATTTTCACTCGATATAACGAGCATTGAAGTCATCTCCATTTGCCTTTTCTTATTTGGAACCTACCTGGGAACGATCATGACCTTACGCTGGTCGGACGAGCTGTATGTGAGCATCCCTTTTGTAAAATTTAGCCAAATGAACCAAAAGCGCAGGGATCTGATGATTGATGTGGCAACATTGACCGACCCTCGCTTTAGCGATTTTTGTACAACTCATCTGCTCGACCAGTCGATTATTGTCCCCCGGTTTGTGGTCAAGGAATTGTATGCGCTCTTGGAACATCCGGACGAAAATTACAAATCCAAGGCCCGCAAGGCGATCGAGACGCTCAAAAGATTGGAAACCCTGCCGGGATTTGGGCTTCGGTACAACGAGACCGACTTTCCCGAAATCAAAGAGGCGGCCCAAAAAATCGTCCGTTTGGGACGACTCGTAGACGCGAACATCTTAACGGCCGAATCTAAGCAATACCAATTAAGTGGCGCGGAAGGGGTCGAAATCTTAAATATTAACTCCTTGGCAGCCGCTTTGAAACCTCTTATGCAATCGGGCGAATTTATCCACATTAAAGTACAGCGCCAGGGTAAAGAGCCCGGCCAGGGGGTCGGTTATCTGGAAGACGGCACCATGGTTGTGATCAACAACGCCGGTGAAGCGATAGGGCAAACTATTCGAGCGACTATTTTATCCTCAAAACCAAGCCCCTCGGGAAGAATTATCTTTTGTAATGCTGTCGATAAGTCTGGCAGGGAAATAGGATACTCCTATGATGATTATCCTGACGAGGAAGCTTGAAAGGGCTAGGGACCGATATCATCGAAATCGCCAGAATTGAGGACTCGATTTCAGAGTTCGGCGACCATTTCTTGAAGCGCCATTTCACACCGGTGGAAATAGCCTACTGCCTCTCTTTTAAGCGCCCTGCCGAGCGATTTGCGGGACGTTTTAGCGCTAAAGAGGCGATCGTGAAGGCTTTAGGCACCGGTTTCACAAAAATTGGTTTTTTGGACATCGAAATCGTCAACAACCCTCAAGGAGCCCCGGTTGTAAAGGTGTTTCCCCATCCAAATGAACAGTTTATGATCTCCATCTCCCACTGTAAATCCTTTGCAACTGCCACCGCGGTATGGATTTAATATTTTAAATTTAATTTTCAATTATTCCCCTATCTGCTATAATTACACCTTAATAAATTAGCCCCAGAAACTAACTATTAAGACAGAGGGACTAAAATAATTTATATACAGCCCCTCAAAACCGGTTAGGAATAACGTAAATTTGGGTGAGGCCTGAAGATGATTTCATCAGAAGATTTAGCAAATAAAATTCGTACAGATCTTCAGCTTTTGAGCCATGCGCACTTTATTAAAGACAAGGATTTTTTAGACAACCTCGCTAAAAAAATATTAGAGACCCAAAAGAATATCCCCGGTTTGGATACAAAAGGGGTAGAATGTGAAGGCTATTATGAAGCAAAGGAATTGCAATTCTACTATCAATTAAATCCAAAAGGGGCAAAAAACCCCGGCGCCCTGCTGGTGGAATTGGGCTTTATCATAAAGAATCACAAAAATAAAAATTTTTCAGTTTGGGTCAAAATCCCCCGTGAGGTTACCCCTGATCTGCATTTAAAATACCGTATTTCGATTGCAAACTTCAGAGCTACCGAAGATCAAAAAAAAATCTTCCGTTCGATTTATGACAATGAGCGCCTATTTAGGGAAAGATTTAAGATACATCGAGGTTCTTTTTTTCCAAAACTTTACCCCACTCATCTGTTTAAGGAGGATGCTGTTATAATCAGCAAATTTTACCCCAAAATGGATCTTCTTTTTCAATCTCTCAGCCCGGATTTCATGAAAAGAAGTTATCAAATTGTCAAAGATCTAACGATGAAACTCTATCTTCTCCATTTGAATGATTATGTCCATTTGGACATCAAACCGGACAATATCTTTTTAAAAACCGACTCAAATGGGGACTTGCGCTCCATTTTAGGCGATTTAGAGACCTTGCGCCCCTCTAAAGATCTTACTTTGTTTGAAGGAACTATCCCCTACACCGCTCCGGAGGTCCTTTTGGCCAAAAAAAATAAAACACTGCTCGAAAATCCCAAAGCTCAGGACGTCTGGTCTTTAGGCTGTCTACTATTTTTTATTGCGTCTGGTCGGAAACTATTTATGGTCGAACTGATGAGCGAATACTTTCCGGAAAAGACCCATGGTTGGAAATGCCTCGAGTACCCTAAATTCATTTCAGAGCAAGCGAACCCTAAAAATAAGCCCTTTCTAGAAAAAAAGATTCAAGAAACGATTGCGGCCCATACGCCCAAAATTCTTCATCCCCTTCTCAACGGTCTTCTAAATCCCGAACAAAGAACACGCTTAAGCATCAGTGACGCCCTTATGCTTATGGGAGAAATAGGGGAGCAGAATTGGTCTGAGGCATTCATAGAATCGGAATCGGCAAGTCCAGCTGCACAAAAAACCCCTGACGCCCCTGCGGAAATGCCCTCGCAAAAAGACGATTAAAATATCCTACCGACAGCGAACCCTCCTCAACGATCGCGTAGCTCATAACAAGTTCTATGTCTATAGACCTGTAAGCGGTGAAGGCATATCCACGAAATTGACTCACATCGATCGTCCTTCTATTGCCAAAGCCAAAGCTTCCAAGAAAAGATAGATCTATCAAGAAAGGATCCCTTGACAACCTTCCTCCTATGAATGGATTCAGCCAAGGGTACCCCCGGTTAGCTATACCCAAATCGGCCCCAATTACTGGGGTTATTGTGATAGCATCTCCTTGAAATAAAAAATTTTTGTAAATCTCCCCGAAAAGGGTAAAATTTGCTAAATCGTTGTATGGAGTTATAGGGTCTCTCAGCCGATTTGTGGGGACAAATTGCACAAGCACACCGGCATCCAGGCCGAATTTATCCCCGCTCCAGTCATCAAAGAAGTTCTTTTTTCCGTAAAATCCACCGCTTTCGAGATTGAAAGGGAGTCTATCTGTTTGGTTGAACTCAAATAATAGACCCAGCTCAAAATGACTCATTGTGGTCATCCATCCACTCAGAGTCAATTTATTCTCATCGGTTGAATAATTCGAGGGGTTTAATCCCCCCTGAATTCGGGGTATATGGGCAAAACTATAGGCAGCATCCAGGTGAAACAAGTAGGGCATAGGGGGATCCAGGTCCTTAATGGCCCCTTTCAAAGAGCAAAAAGATCCCAATAGACCTAGCCCGACTTTTAGAACAAAGAGGCTCGCTTCATAATGAAATTTCAACCTGCAATGCCCCCGGCATGGACTTCACTTAAAAATTTTTCTGCTTCAAGAGCCGCCATGCAGCCGCTACCGGCCGCCGTGACTGCTTGCCTGTAACGAAAATCCTGCACATCCCCTGCTGCAAATAGCCCTTCTACAGAGGTTTTCGTGCTGTCTGAATGGGTTTTGATGTACCCGTTCGGATGCTTTTCTATCCCCATCGCGTCAACAAGCTCTGTCGACGGGGTGTGCCCGATCGCAAAAAAAAGACCCCTTACCTCTTTTGTAAAAACATCTCCGTTTTGCTTGATCTTAACCGCCTCCAAAGAGTCTTTTCCTAAAGCCTCGACCACTTCAGCATTGTAAATAATCTCAATTTTGGGATCTTTTTTCACCCTCTCGGCCATAATTTTAGAGGCTCTAAGCGTGTCCCTTCGATGGATAAGATACACCTTTTTTGCATAGTGGGTCAAAAAATGGGCCTCTTCACATGCCGAATCCCCTCCGCCTATCACTGCAAGCTCCTGGTTTCTGAAAAAAGGGAGCGGCCCGTCGCAAACGGCACAGGCGGATATCCCCTTATTCCAAAGCTCGTGATCCCCCGATCCCGGAATCGGAAGACGTTTCACTTTAGCCCCTGTTGCCAAAATTACCGATCTTGCCTGTACCACCCCTCCCTCATAAGTCGCTTTGAATTGTACTTTACAGTGGTGATCCAACTCCAGCTTATCGATATCCTCGTTGAGGACAATCGTACCAAATCTTGTCGACTGCTGCTCCATTTTTTGCATCAGCTCATGACCTAGTATACCATTCTCGAACCCGGGAAAATTTTCTACATCTGTGGTCGTCATAAGCTGCCCACCTTTCATAAATTGAATGGAGCCTGCCGCCACCACCGTTGAAAGTCTCGCCCTGGAGGTATAGATCGCGGCTGTCCAAGCCGCAGGGCCTGAGCCGATAATGAGAACATCGCATTCCATGTAAAAAACCAAACTATTTCTTTAAAAAAGTAATAATATCCGACCGTGAAAAAAAAATCGACGAAATTCAAAAAACTGGGGTACAATTATGCGCTTAAACCACTCGACGATGGAGGCGACCAACCATTGAGAAGCATTACCCTTGATCGCGTTTGCATGACTAAACGTGGTAGTAAAATTTTAAATGAGGTTTCCCTTAAACTCCCCTCCTCAAAATTTGTAGCCTTACTAGGACCAAGCGGTTGTGGTAAAACAACTTTGCTTAGGGCAATAGCCGGGTTTGAAAAAATTGACAGCGGCCGTATTTTCCTTGGAGAAAATGATATTTCTCACCTCCCCGTCCACCAAAGGTCTATGAACTACGTTTTTCAAGACTATGCCCTCTTTCCCCATCTGACTGTGGAACAAAATATCGCTTACAGTCTTAAAATACAGCGCCGCCCCAAGGTAGAGATCGAGCAGCGTGTTAAAAAATTATTGAAATCTTTCGACATAGAGCCCCTTTACCACCGCTATCCGGAAGAACTTTCCGGCGGCCAGCAGCAGCGTGTCGCAATTGCGCGGGCAATTATTGCAGAGCCCCATGTGCTTTTACTGGACGAGCCTCTTGCAGCTCTTGATTTTAAATTAAGTGAACGGATGCTGATCGAGCTGATCGATCTGCAAGACCTTTTGCAAATGACGTTTTTATACGTCACACATGATCAGCTAGAAGCGTTGACAGTCGCCGACCTGGTGATTGTTATGGGGGCCGGGGGAACAATCGAACAGATCGGGACGCCCAAAGAGGTGTACGAATTCCCTAAAAATGCTTTTGTTGCAAATTTTGTCGGCTCGACAAACCTTTTCGAGGGGACCATAGACGAAATATTTGAAAAAGAGCTTATTCTTAAAAGCACAAGCCAGGAGCTTATCAGCATTTCGATTTCAGACCGCCCCTCCTGGCTTAAAAAAGGGAACCCTGCAGTGGCTTCCATACGTCCGGAAAAAATCGACATTTCAAAAAAACCCCTGGCCAATTTTTCTAATAATTTCAGAGGGATTGTCACTTCGATTGTCTATGAGGGGATGTCAACGAAGTACTATGTAAGGCTGGAAACAGGACGTAAAATTATTGTATTTGAGCAGAACGAGCACCATTTCATACGCGATGAGATCAATTACGACGATGAAGTTTACATCTCTTGGCAAAAAGAAAACGTCGTTTTAATGGAGCGCTAGAATGGAGTCCATCGCACTTCCAACAGAGGAGCAGCACCGCTTCGGACGAAAGGGCTTTAGAAAAGTTCTCAAGCGAGAGGCCCCTTTCGGTATTGGATCAGGAGCTTTAGTATGGCAATTTCTATTTTTCTACGCCCCTCTTGTTCTAATGCTTTTCTCCAGCGTCTCGAGATTTCATGTAGACGGATCCTTCCAAGGGTTTACGTTGACCCATTTCTTTCAAATTTTAAAGCTGGACTATTTTTTTGTTATTTTTAAATCTCTTCAGCTTGGTTTTTCTACCGCCTGCATCACACTTCTGCTGGGCTTTCCCCTAGCCTATACAATCGCTCTGAAAGGGGGGCGATTTAAAACATTCCTCTTATTTCTCGTGATTGTGCCATTTTGGACTAACTTTCTGCTCCACATCTACGCCTGGTTTTTCGTTCTGGAAAAAGGGGGATTTCTCAATCAACTTCTTATATGGTTAAAGGTTGTTGAACAACCGATCCACTTTCTTAACACAAGCTTTGCAGTCCACCTTATGATGGTCTACTACTACCTCCCCTTCATGACGCTCCCGATCTATTCCTCCCTTGAAAAGTTTGATCCGTGTTTAATAGAAGCTTCTATGGATTTAGGAGCGACCAAATTGCAGACATTTCGTCGCGTTGTCCTTCCTGTGCTGATGCCCGCACTGAGAACAGGCTTTTTTCTCGTTTTTATTCCGGCATTTGGGGAGTTTGTAATCCCCGAGCTAATGGGCGGTGATAAATTTATGTATGTCGGTTCCGTTGTCTCCCAATTTATCATGGGAGAAAAGACTGCGCCTATAGGGATCGCTTTCACGGTTTTATCAGGAAGCATTCTGATGCTGGCCTCATTAACCCTCTATAGGGGATCATTTGTATTAAACCGCTGGCTTACCGGAGGTAATCGATGATCCCTTTATTTGTTTTTGCCGTTTATCTTTTTTTATACGTTCCGATAATTGTACTTGTCCTCTTTTCGTTTAACTCAAAGAGCTTCCCCTCCCCCTGGGACGGTTTTACACTCCATTGGTATAACGAATTGTTTCAATCTAAAGACTTATGGTCTGCGTTCTCCACCTCGCTTACGGTTTCGACCCTATCGACGCTTTTGAGTCTATTTATGGGGATCTGTTTTATCTACTACATCAGTCGGCAGCAAAAAGGGGAATCGCTAGTCCCGCTTTTTTATAGCAACCTGATCATTCCTGAATTGGTGCTTGCGATCGGGCTTGTGAGTTATTTTAGCCTGTTCCAGGTCCCGTTAGGATTTCAAACGCTGCTCATTGCGCATACTGTTTTAGGTCTTGGATTCGCAATTCCTATCCTTTTCGTCCGCTATAAGGAGCTGTCGCCAAGTCTAACCGAGGCGTCTTTGATACTGGGCGCGGGACCTACCAGGACATTTTTTAAAATCATCCTACCTCTCCTTAAGCCGGCTCTACTTGCGAGTGGTCTGTTGATCTTTGTAATCTCTTTTGATGATTTCCTATTCTCTTATTTTTGTGCCGGCACATCAGTTGAGACCTTGTCGTTGTATCTGATCTCCTCGATCCGTTTTGGAATTTCTCCGGTTGTGAACGCCCTCTCCACAATTCTTCTATTTTTCACGATCCCCCTTGCTCTACTTTTCTTTTCATCAAAAAAAGGGACAGAGGTATTTTGATGTGTCGGGTTTTTTACGCTTTCCTCTGGATGGTCGCTATCTACATGTCGATATTTATCGGCCATAGAGGATGCAACTGGTTTCAAAAACCTTGCAAGTCGATCGACTTCTTCTGCTGGGGCGATACGATCGAGGCCGAACTATTAGAAGAGTTTGAGGCGAGCCACGGGATTCATGTGAACATCCATCCTTTCAGTTCCAATGAGGAGATGGTTGTAAAATTGAAGGCGGTTCAAGGCAAGGGGTACGATCTTGTCTGCGCCTCCGACTATGCAGTTAGAATTCTTAAAGAAGAGGGTCTGATCGCCCCCATCCAAAAAGACAAGATCCCCAATATCACAACCATAGACCCCTATTTGATGCATCAAAATTTTGATCCAAATAACGAGGTATCCCTGCCGGTCGAGTGGGAACCCTATGTGATTGTGACCAAAGAGGCGGCCAATCTAGGTATCAAAGATCTTTTCAAAGATCTGGGGGAGGACCGGCTTGTGATGACCTCCGATCCCATCGAAGCAATCATGTATGCCGCCTACAGCCTCTATGGAAAAATCGACCATTTATCCGATGCCCAACTTCAAGAGGTAGGGAAGCTCCTCAAAAAGCAAAAAAAACATATCGAAGCCTACGTGGATCATAGGGCGAAATATCTTATGGAAACCGGCAACTGCGATCTGGCTCTTTTACGGTGCGGTTTTGCTCGACTTATGGAGCAAGATGGTGTCCCTATCCACTATGCTCTCCCTAAAGATTGGCATTTTATCAATATTGAAAATCTAGCGATCACCTCTTCTACAAAAAAAACAGATGAGGTACACGCCTTTATCAACTTCTTTTTATCCAAAAACTCCCAAAAAGTTCATAGTGAAAATACTCTGGTCTATCCGGTGCACAAAGAGCTAATTACAGAATCGGAATTGGTGAAAGAGATTCATCAAAAAAATGATCCCCAATTTTTTCATTATATCGCAAAAGAAGAGGACACTAGGGATCTTTGGGTCTCTTTAAAAGGGCACCAGCCCTAAAAAACCCTTAACATTCAAAAAAAATCCCTAAATATATAAAATATTAGGGATATCTTTTTTTAAGATTCTTTAGCCTTGTTTAGGGGCCTGGGATTAGCTGATGTGCTTTTCGATGTAGTTCACAACATCGCGCACAGTTTTCATGTTTTGGGCATCTGTGTCGGGAATCTCTTTTTTGAATTTTTCCTCGAATGCCATCAAAAGCTCTACGGTGTCCAACGAATCTGCACCGAGATCTTCCATGATTGTAGAGTCAAGATGCACCTTGTCTTCTGCAACACCCAGTTGCTCGACGACGATTTTCTTAACTTCCTCAAAAATTGTTTCAACTTTTTCGCTCATGATGTTGTTGTTTCCTTTTTCATTAGTGTAAAGTTAAACCTCCGTCAACAGTCACAACTTGGCCGTTGACGTAGCTGCAGTTCATTGCTAGATGGTAGACCACCTCGGCGATCTCCTCCGGTTTTGCCATCCTTAACAACGGAATATGCTTAATTATTTCCTCTTTCATGTTTTCAGGCAAATCTGCGGTCATCTTGGTGTCGGTGAAACCGGGCCGTACAACATTAACCCTGACGTTTCTTCTGCCTATTTCCAACGCTAAGGATTTTGCCATCCCTTCCAGACCCGCTTTGCTTGCCGCATAGTTTGCTTGACCCGCATTTCCACGGGCTGACACGGAACTTAAATAGATAATAGAACCAGACTGCTTTTTAAGCATATCAGAAAGGAAAGCCTTTGTGATCCAAAAAGGGGAATAGAGATTTGTTTTTAGAACCTGATCAAAATCTTCGTCCTTCATCCTCAAAAATAGGGTATCTCTGCAAATCCCTGCATTTAAAATCAAGATGTCCACCGGCCCCGTCTCTTTATAGAGGCGGTCGATTGACTCCCTTTGGGAGGTGTCAAAACAATGAAAGTGTAACCGCCCGTCCCGAGATGCGAGCTTTTCCCCTGCCTCCCTATCTCGACCGGTAAAATGAATGTCAGCCACAGAGTCGTTTAAAAATTTTTCGACAATTTTTAAACCAATCCCTTTTGTCCCTCCGGTTACAAGTGCGCGCATACCTCAAACTCCTTCAAATCTTTCACCGTATTTACCGAAAGAACTTGGGCCTCCAGATTTTTTTGAACCAAACCCTTTACCACAGTTCCTGGACCTAACTCTAAATAAGTCGCGGCGCTACCCGCAGCTCTAATCGAATCGGACAATAGAACACTGCTCACAAGCTGCCGAGAAAGAAGATTTTTGATCCGTGCCGGGTCATTTTCAGGTTTCGCGTTTGCGTTCATGATAACATCAAAATTGGGCTTTTTAAAATCGGTTGCCTGGACCAATGGATCGAATTTATCGAATGCCGTTTGCATCAGTGAGGAGTGGAAGGCCCCTCGAACATCCAAAGGCACTACCCTTTTTGCACCGTTATTTTTTAAATTTTGTGTAGTGAGCTCTATATCCTCCGCACTACCTGATATCACCGTTTGAGAAAGGGTGTTCAGATTCGCAAGCACGGCTGTCCCCACAAGATGCTTGGCAATTTCGTCACTAGACAATCCCAAAATAGCTGCCATACGCCCGGGATGGGCAATAGCAGCCTCTTGCATAAGCTCCCCACGGCACCTTACAAGCTTTAGGCCCTCTTTAAACGGCAGCGACTTTGCGATTGTCAAAACACTGTACTCCCCAAGGCTAAGGCCAAGTCCGGTCGAAAATTCTATATAAGGGCAAATTTCATTCAAAACATTATAAATTGCGATGGTAGTAGCGTAAATACTTAGCTGGCTTTTATCGGTATCGCTTAAAGATTCTTGAGACCCCTCGTAAATCCATTTCCTAATACTCAGACAGGTAGTGTCCTCAGCTTCCTCCATCGTTTGTTTAAAAATGGGGAAATTATCATGAAAATCTTTGCCCATATGGACAAATTGGGCACCTTGACCCTGAGTTAAAAGTACATATTTCATAAACTTGTAAACACCGCTCCGGCATAGGTAAACCCTGCCCCGAAGGCCACCGACATGTACCGATGGTTCTTTTCGTGGGGGATCGATTGTAATAAAATTGGGATGGAAGCAGCCGACGTATTTGCAGTATACCCGATTGTTGTCGGCACTTTTTCCTCAGGTATTAGGAGCCGTTTCTGGATATTTTGCATAATCCTGATATTGGCCTGGTGAAAAAGAATATACCTGATGTCGTTCATGGAAAGCATCTCTTGCTCCATAAGAAGTTCGATGATCTCTACCCCTTTTTGGATCGCGGTTTTAAAAATTTCCTGCCCAGACATTTGCATTTTTTTTCCGTTCGGAATGCAAAGAGAGCCGGCCAAATTCCCATCAAGTCCTAGAACCACACGGTCTATACGGAGTCCACTCCCCCCTTTTTTGATCACAGAAGCTCCCGCTCCATCCCCGAATAAAATAACTGTGGAACGATCTTCAGGGTCAAGGACCTGGGTCATTTTTTCGCAGCCGATTAAAAGAATTGTTGCGTACATCCCCGACTCGATGAACGCTTTGGCAACACTAAGTCCATACAAATAGCCGGAGCATGCAGCCGAAATATCCATAGCCGGAGCTCGACACCCCTCCAGTTTAGATTGTATGATTGCCGCTGTGGAGGGAAGAGGCTGGTCCGGAGTCATTGTGGCGACAAGAATCAGATCTACCTCTTTGGGATCAATTTGTGCCTTTTTTAAAGCCTCTTTTGCAGCGATAAGCCCCATATCCGAGGCCTTGACATCATTTTCTGCCCAGCGCCTCTCTTTGATGCCCGTCCTTTCGTAGATCCAAGAGTCCGAAGTGTTGAGATACGTCTCAAAATGGGAATTTTCCACCCTTTTTGGAGGGAGATATGCTGCACTTGCGATGATAGTTGCAGATTTAGAATCCATCTTTCCTTCATGTTTGCAGTTTATGCAGTGCGCATATCCTAAGCAAAATTTTGGCTATCTATTATCAGTTGTTATCCCCGGTTTAGAAAAAATCTGCTCTGTTTTTAAAAAGGGAAAAAAACAATAGTATCGATTTTTTTTAAACCTTTACCTCGACTATGGTAGTCTAAAAGAGGTTAAAAAGGAAGTTTGAATCTTAAAATACGCAAAATTTTCAGGGAGGAAGAATCCCGAATTTTAAGCTTGAAAACTGTATCCCGGCACCATAGGGGGTAAAGGGGGCGTTTCTAAACAAAAAGGGGGGGGCCGTTCACGAAAAAATAAAATACTCCACCCTTGAAATAGATCTTCTATACAAGAATAAAAAGGGCATTTAAACTAGAGATTATGCGCTATCCCGAACCTATAGTAAACCTTGTCGGCCACCTACAGAAACTGCCGGGAATCGGCCGCAAGACAGCGGAAAAATTTGCCTTCCACCTTCTTGACTGGGATAAGCATCAGCTCGACTCTCTCGCTAATGCGATTGCAAATTCTAAAGAAAGGCTTGCCCGGTGCCCCAGTTGTAATGGATTGCACGACAAGGCTATTTGCCCCTTTTGCGATCCGAAAATCCGTTCGACCCATACGTTATGTATTGTCTCTAATCCAAAACATGTCTACGCGATCGAATCGACGCACCTATTTGAAGGGGTATACCACGTCTTGTCAAAGCTCGTGTCACCCATAGAAAACCGGTATGTCGATGAAAACGAGCTCCAGGAGATAAAAAACCGGATCGAAACGCAGATGATAAAAGAGGTTGTTATCGCTCTGGATGCCACCCTTGAGGGGGACGCCACAGCACTTTTCATTCGGCAGCAACTCAAGGAGTTTCCTATCCAAATCTTCAGGTTGGCCCACGGATTGCCTATTGGGGGCTCGCTTGAATATGTGGATGAAGAAACTCTCCATCTTGCATTCCGCGGCAGAGTGCCCCTGTGAAAGATATCTTAAGAGTTCTGTAGACTTATCAAACGATCCGTGCTTTGTGTAAGGATCGTTTTTTATTTTCTCCTTTTTTTGTCTCTTTAAAAAGAGAACTATTGCCTTAATCAGTTTTTCTCATATAATAGACACATGAAAAATTTTTTAGCTCTTCTTCTCTTTTTATGCTCTTTTCAAGTTTTTTCCCAGGAAACCTTTGATGTTTATGACGGGAAGGTGATCCGAAAAATTTCGGTGATTTTTGATACGAAAAATCAAAATTCTGAAGAGTCTCGCACAATCCAGGACAGGTTAAGAACCAAGTCGGGAGATACGTTCTCCTCCTCGACTTTTGATGAAGATCTGAAAATGCTCGCAAAAAACAATCGTTCCGTAGTCCCTCAAGTCAAAATAGAGGAGAACGAACTGGACATCACTATTTACGTCTATCCGAAAACAGTCCTTTCAAAAATAGTTCTGGGACCCTCCGGCGCCGACTTGAAGCTATCGAACAAGCGGATTCTTTCTGCCTGCAGCGAAGCTGAATTGCAAATCGGACAGCCTTACGACAGCGAAATGGTCGCAAGCGCTATTGCCAATATCAAAGATGCCTACGTCCGTTTCGGGTATTACGACATCCGTGTTATGACGAAAGAGACGGTGAACGATCTTAACCAGGGCATTCTCTATTTAGATATCTATCCCGGGCCCAAAGGGTTTGTTCACGATGTGGAGATCGAAGGGATCGAGGATAATCCTTTGCGTCACCGTATCTTGGAGATGACTCAAACAAAGAGGCTGAGTGTGATCAGCTTCTTAACAGGTTCGGGAAAAGTTGACAGGGCTCTTTTGGAGCAAGATCAACTCATCATCCTCCACTACCTGCAAAACAAAGGGTATCTGGATGCCGAGGTCGAAATCGAAGTTCAGGATCTGGGCAAAAACCAGAGAAAGGTGATCATCCACATAAAACTTGGTGAGCAGTACTACTTCGGCAATATCCGATTTGAAGGGAACACCTTTTTTGAACCGGAAAGGGTTCGGGAAGTGATCGATGAGGACATCCTTAGCGACAAGCCCTACTCCCAGGACGAACTCATGGCGATGTCGAAAAAGCTTAAAGAGTTCTACGGCGAAGAGGGGATGATAGAAACAAGCGTCCAGTATATCTACGAGTATAATTTCGAAACCAATCGGATCGATATACTTTTCATTATCAATGAATCCAAAATTTTCAAAGTCGGACGAATAATTGTCAGAGGAAATAACAATACCGAAACCCGTATCATACTCTCCCAATCGGAATTGATTCCGGGACAAGTCTACCGCTCGTCGCAACTGCAGGATACACAGATGCGACTGCAATCTTTGAATTATTTTAAGACCGTGGATGTTGTCGCCGTAAAAGAGCCGAGCAAATCCCTTGGAGATGAATACAGAGATGTCATCATCGATGTGCAGGAAAAAGGGACCGGTTCGGCGCGCCTATTTTTCGGATTTAATTCTACGGAAAGTGCGTACGGTGGATTGGATATCTCCGAAAACAACTTCAACCATAAAGGGCTTTTGACATGGTGGCACCAGGGGATTTCCAAAATCCGGGGTGGTGGAGAACGGCTCAACCTGAAGGCCCAGATCGGTTTGAAGGAGCAATCCTATAGCCTTAACTGGACAGATCCAAATTTCAATGACTCGAACTGGAGAGTTGGTTTTGATGTCACCTACGGCACAAGTAAAGTGCAGTCGGACCAATACACTATTGACAGCGTAGTTTTCCAACTATTCGCGGGCTATCCGATCGCACGGTATGCAGCCCTTGGCCTTAAAGGTCGCGTAAGGGACTCTTTCACGCGTGTAAAACAAAGCGCACCGCCTGCTGTTCAAGAGCAAAGGGGAAATAACGGTGTTGTTGCCGGTGCAGGACCTAACTTTGCCTATGACTCGACCGACAATGCGTTTCGTCCCCACAGTGGAGGAAGGGTTCTTTTTGATACCGAGGTCGACGGAGTGGTTAGAAGACCACACGAGGTGCCCCACTCCTTTCCTATAATTCGTTTAGCGAGCTTGAACAGCTACTACTTCCCATTAGGGAGAAGGGCGACCCTAAAACTTAGAGGAGAATACAAAGTTCTCCTTCCTCTGGGAGGAGGTGCTGCGGGTGATGTCCCGTTGAGCGAACGTTTCTACTTGGGTGGTGTCGACTCCCTTAGAGGGATCAGACCCGGAGCTCTTGGACCCTTATTCCCTAGCATCCCGGATGCTCCTGTGAATCCTGACGGCAGTGTTGTGAACTGGCAGGATGGAAACAGGGAAAATCCAACCGGAGGTATCACTTCGCTCTTGCTTTCTGCTGAGGTAGCCGTTAAAGTTGCTAAACCAATAGACCTATTTGCATTCGTTGACGGGGGTTCCATCTCCCTTAAGCGGTGGCAAATCGGGCAATTTGTTCCAACCGGTGGCTTTGGAGTCCGGTTAGACATAGGGCGGGGCGCGCCGGTGACTGTGGGTGTTGGATTCCCTATACGGGGAGACGGCAGCATAAAACAAGTTTCGGAAACATTGTTCTTCTCCATGGGTACCGCCTTCTAGGAAGAACTTGATAAATTAAACTAAGGTAGATATGGCACTCAATCGCTGGATCATGAACTTAGCTCTAATGGGGCTCACGTCAATCCCCCTAGGAGCGAAAGAAAAAGCCCCAAAGACGGCTTATGGTTTTGTAAACTTTGAAACTTGTGTCTCTAACAGCCTAAGGGGCAGAAGAGAACGTGAGATGGTAGAAAAACAAAAAACAGAAATGGAAAAAATCCTTAAGGATCTTGAAGTGCAGCTGAACGAGACGCACAAAAAAAGATCTGACCAGGACTATCTTGATGCTCTTTCCCCCCAGGCGATCGACGATTTGAATCAAACCTACCAAAATCAGATTGAGGACATCAAAAAAGCGCAATCCCAGTACTACCAAGTGCTACAGCAGGCGCAGGGAAGAATGTACAATGTGATCCATACGGAAATTAAGAAAGCCTCTGAAAGAGTTGCTAAGGACCGGAATCTTGACACAATTTTACAATCTGAAGCGGCCTTTTTCTCCACGAATGACCTTGACGTAACAGAGCATGTCGTTAAGGAAATGGACAAAATTTTCGCTCAAGAATCCAAGTGAAACGGACCCCTCTTTTCTAGGAGGGGTAAAATTTTCTTTTTCTATTTCTTTTAGGTCTAACCAATGCTCCTGAAATCTCAAAAAACCAGATCTTACACGGCTGAAGAACTTGCCTCGATGATCCAAGCCCTAGTGATCGGCGATTCCAAAACAGTTATTACAGGTGCGGATGAGCTCCTTTCGGCAACCCACGAAGACGTCTCCTTCTATTCAAACGACAAATACTACTCTCAATTTGCCTCCTCAGAAGCAGGGATCGTGATCGTAACCCCTGAAACAGAGAGGGTCGAGGGGAAGACGTATCTAGTTCATGCCAACCCTTCGCTTGCTTTTCAGACAATCCTGACATTTTTGTTCCAGGACAGAAATATCCGTTCAGGTTTTTCCAAAATCCATCCTAGCGCGGTTATCCACCCTAGCGCAAGGCTTGGGGAAGGGGTCACTGTAGGGCCTCATGTCGTGATCGATCGCGATGTAGAGATTGGAGATTACACACAAATCGATGCCGGAAGCGTCGTCTATCCGCTTGTGCAAATCGGAAGCTACTGCCGTATCTATGCTAACGTGACAATACGTGAAGATGTAATCTTGAAAAACAGGGTCATTCTGCAGCCTAACTGCGTTATAGGAGGCTGTGGTTTTGGCTATGAATCGGACCCTCTTCGCGGTGTAGTGAAGCTCGAGCATTATGGAAAAGTCATCCTTGAAGATGACGTAGAGATCGGTTCTGGGACAACGATAGACCGGGCCCGATTCAAAGCGACCAGAATTGGGCGCATGACAAAAATCGATAATCTTGTCCAGATCGGACACAATGTCGATATCGGGATGGCAAATTTTATTGTCGCTCAGGTAGGGATTGCCGGTTCTACCAAAGTTGGAGATCGGGTCCAGATCGGAGGTCAGGCAGGACTCAACGGGCATATCCAGATCAGTTCAGATGTGCAGATCGGTGCAAAATCGGGTGTGATGACCTCTATCAAAGAGCCGGGGATGTACGTGGGATTGCCTGCAGGGCCCGCTATGGACCAGGGGAGACTTCATACACGACTTAAAAAGCTGGATCAGTTATTTAAACGTGTAGATGCCCTCGAAAATGCCAAAGGGTAAATAGACCTATGATTACAAACTATGTCAAACAGACTGAGCAAGACCAGTTTCAGGTGCTGGAAGACCCGCGACCCGGGTGCTGGATCCATGTGGACATGGCCACTAATCAAGATATCACTACAATTGCCCATCTCATCAACATTGATGTCGCAGATTTGATTGACTGTATCGACCGTTTTGAAATTCCACGCCTTGAGACATTTGACGACGTTGCAATCGTTATCACCCGTTATCCCTCGAAAACGACAACCTCGACAGATATAGGCCTCTACACAACCACATTTGCCATGGTTTTGTCCAAAGACTATTTTATCACCATATGCACAGAGAAGAGTTCTTTGGTGAAGAATGTGGTCAACAGAAAAAGCGACCTACTTACGACGCAAAAAACGCGATTACTTGTCCTTTTTTTGGGTAAAATTACCCAAGAGTACACAGTGAACATCAAGCTGATCCGCTCAAACGTCCTTCATCAGGAGAAAGATCTTGGACAGATCGATTCCGACGACATCAATGCGATGACGATCTACGAGGAGAATCTGAACCAGTATCTTTCTGCTCTTGTTCCTTTACGCTCCGTTTTTGATCAAATCAGCCTCGGAAAGATTTCTGCTCTCATAGAAGAGGATCAAGACCTCATTGAGGGCCTTGTGCATGCGATACGCCAGTCGGAAGATCTTTGTAAGATCAATATGCGCAGCTTGGCACGTTTGAGAAACTCCTATCAGATCATCTTCACAAACCAGCTAAACAAGACAATCAAACTCCTTACAGCACTGACAATCATCCTTAACATCCCCACCATGATTGCAAGTATCTATGGTATGAACATCAACCTCCCGGGACAAAACCTTGCAAACGCCTGGCTTTTTATCCTGATTATGATCTTCGGAGGAACATTGGCCGGTTTTGTCTATTTTAGAAAGAACAAGTGGCTCTAAAAAATCGGCTACCACCCCTGACTCTACTTAGCCCCTTTTTTGTATGGGATATCGTGTAAGTATTTGAAAGGAAAATTTCGGGGAACTATCAAGGGTACTTAGCTCGGTCAGCTTTTGCAAAGCACCAGGAATATTCTTACGATCTTAAACGACTAGGAGGATTGGAGACTCAAGGATCTTTTTCAAAGTACCCAAAAACTTTGCCGCATCAGCTCCATCAATCACGCGATGGTCCGCAGCCAATGTTATCCTCATCTGCCCCTCGATCGTCCCCCCAACTCCTAAAATAGCCCCTTGTGGCGGATTGATTATGGGCATAAAGGACTCGATGCCGAACATCCCTAAATTCGAAAGTGTAAATGACCCCCCCTGATACTCCACGGGATTCAATTTCCCCTCGTTGGCCCTTTTAGCCAAATATTTAACCTCTTTTGATAGATCCTCAATCCCTTTAAAATCGGCTAAACGGACAATAGGCGTAATAAGACCTTCGGGAATGGAGACGGCAAGGCTGATATCCACCGTATGAAAGCGGATTATCGACTGCGTTTTTGAGTCAAAACCGCTATTGATTTGAGGATGTTCTCTCAAAGCAAGGGCTGTTGCTCTCAAGATGAAGTCGTTGATCGTGTACTCTAGACCATAGTCCTTGAACTGCTGGCGGACTTTGAGCAGTTCGGCCATATGTACAACATGCGTTACATAAAAATGGGGAATGAATTGATTCGACTGCTGTAATCTTTTTGCGATCGCTTTGCGCATCGGGCTCATCGGCAAAAGAGTGTAGGAGCCCGGTTTTTCCTCAGGAAAACTCTTACTTTTGAGCTTCATGTAGGTGCTCGAGGGGGCTTTTTCCACATCTTTTGCAGTCACCAAACCCTGGTAACCTGTTCCCAAAACCCCATTGAGTTGCCGCCCTTGCTCTTTGGCTAGTTCCTTTGCAAGGGGAGTGGCATGCACTTCATTTCCTGACTGCACCGGGTACACCGACTCCAGCGGAGGCGCAATAGCGAATTCGGGCTCAGTGAACGTAGTCGATGCGGCAGGAGCCTGTCTAAAAGTTGGCAGCTCCTCTTGAGTAGTGGCCGCCTCAGCCCTTTTTTGAGGCTGCTGCATCTTTTCGTAGTCTTGAACAAGATCGGCTATCTCCTCATTAGCCTCGTCTGTCACGATCGCTATCGGATCCCCCACCTTAGAAGGAGTATGCGCTCCTTTAAGAATTTTTCGTAAGATTCCATCCTCAATAGCGTTGAACTCCATAACTGACTTATCGGTCTGAGCTGTGAAAAGTACCTCGCCGGTTTTGTAAGGCTGCCCCTCTTTTACCCTCCACTCGACAATTTCTCCCTCCGTCATCGTCGGCGAGAGCTTAACAAACTTTAAAAATCGTTTCATATTCTTAACAGGGTTTTGATTTCATCAATAATACGTTCTGTAGAGGGCAAACAGAGAGCCTCTAAATTTGCAGCGTAGGGCAACGGTGTTTCCCTTTGCGCAATTCTACCCACGGGCGCATCGAGCAAATGGACACCGAGCCGAGCGACCTGAGCCGCAATCTCGGCTCCCACCCCATTTGTTCTATGACCCTCCTCTACGATCAATAATTTGTGCGTTTTTTTAAGCGATTCTAAAACAATACCTATGTCCAAAGGCCTCACGGTTCGCAGATCGACTATCTCAATCGCTACCCCTTTTTTCAGGTAAAAATCTCTTGCTTCCAAACAAAATTTCAACGGACGCCCAAAAGAGACAATCGTTAGATCTTCCCCCTCTTTCAGAATTCGCCCTTTTCCAATGGGAACCAAAAACTCTTTCTCCGGAATCTCCCATTTGGTGTTGTACTCAAGCTCGTGCTCTAAAAAAAGGACGGGCGAGTTGGTCCGAATTGCAGATTTCAATAGACCTTTGTAATCCTCGCCTGTGTAGGGCGCTACAACTTTGAGCCCCGGAAAATGGGAGTAGAGCGCCGCAACACAATGGGAATGCTGACAAGATACACGCGGACCCGCTCCATTTGGACCCCGAAATACTATAGGGACTTGGAATTTCCCCCCCGTCATGTACTGAATTTTAGCGGCGTTGGAGACTATCTGATCGAATGCGACAAAAGAGAAATTAAAGCTCATGAACTCGACCACTGGTCTCAATCCGGCCATCGCTGCACCAATTGCAAGGCCAGCAAACCCCGCTTCGCAAATCGGAGTGTCGACCACCCTCTTTGAACCGAACTCCTTAAGAAGGCCCTTTGTGACTTTATAGGCCCCATCATACTCTGCGACCTCTTCCCCTATTATGAAAACATTGGGATCACGAACCATCTCCTCACGTAATGCCGACCGGATCGCTTCCCGTACATCCATCACACCCATATCAATTGCTCTCCAAACCCGATTCGATGTCCCCAATATCGCAAGGCGCCCCTTTTTTTGCCTCTTCTAAGTTTTTATAGAGCTCCTCTTTGATCTGTTTTTCGAACCCTTTGATCTCCTCTTCTAAAAGAAATCCGGCCTCCACAAGTTGTTTTTTGAAAGCCTCTATAGGATCTAAATGGCGTATAGCCTCCATATCCTCTTGGGAGCGGTAATATTCCGTATCGGATCTGGAGTGCCCTTTGAAGCGCTGCGTTTTAGCCTCAATAATCACCGGACGTTTTGTTTTACAGACCTTCTCATGCACCTCTTTGAAGAGCTGGTACGAATCCAGTATGTTCATCCCATCCAAAATATGGTTTTCCAACTCAAAAGCTCCTCCCAGATGGGGGGCTATAGGGTCCATGGCTACTGCCCGGTTGTAGTGGGTGCCCATCCCCCAGACGTTGTTTTCTATCACGAATACTACAGGCAAAGACCACAAAGCGGCAAGATTGATCGACTCATAGAATGCCCCTTGCACCGACGCCCCGTCGCCTAAAAAACAGTACGTCACAAGGTCATCCCCCTGATAAACACTCTTGAAAGCAAAACCTGTGCTCAGTGCCGTATGCCCCCCAACAATCCCCTGGCCAAGGGGCATCCGGTCGGTAACAAAGTGCATCGAGCCACCACGACCTTTGGCACAACCAAGTTGGTTCCCTAAAAGCTCTGCAAATCCGGCTGTAGGGGTACATCCGGTCAAAAGTGCAAGGGCATGACATCTATACGTTGTGATCCAATGGCCCCTGTCGCTCCCGACAGCGCCCACAGCGCCTACCTGAATCGCCTCTTGTCCTATATACGAGTGAAAAAATCCAGCAACAAGACCCTCGAGGTAGATGTTTTCTGCCATGATTTCAAACTGCCTGATTGTAAACATATGGCGTAGCAGTTCCAGAGCTTTTTCCTTCCCTATGGAAGAAAGGACCTTTTTTTGATCAAATGTGGTGTAGGAAAACCCACTTAAAGGTGCATGCATGACACCAAACTCTAAAACCTTAGGATTAAATTGGCAATACATCTTTATGAGGAGTTGCTTGTGGCTCTAAATCCTTCGGAGCGGTTATACTAACCTCATATGACAAGATTGATTTTCTACGATACGGAAACTACGGGGGTGAGACCCGACAAAGACCGTATTATCGAAATTGCAGCCTATGATGCGACTTTGAATAAAACATTCTGCTCTTTCGTAAACCCTCAAATTCCGATACCTGCCGAAGCTAGTGCCATCTGTAATATAACGGATGCGATGGTTGAGAACGCCCCTGATTTTGGAGCCGTAGCGCAGCAATTCGTCGAGTTTTGCGAGGGAGATGTCCTTTTGGTAGCCCATAACAACGACGCGTTCGACAAGCTTTTTTTAATAGAAGAGTTTAAAAGAGCCCAGCTAGTTCTACCCGATTACCGCTACATAGACAGCCTTAAGTGGGCAAGAAAATATCGCAGAGATCTCCCTAGACACGGTTTGCAGTATTTACGTGAAGCTTATGGGATCGAGGCAAACCAGGCCCACAGGGCTTTGGACGATGTGATGGTCCTTGCCCGTATTTTTCTTTTAATGATTGACGATCTAACCATTTCAGAGGTGCTGGAGAGGTTAAAAGCTCCCCAAGATGTCTCTACCATGCCTTTCGGAAAACATAGAGGCACCCCCCTGGAGCGGCTCCCGAAAAATTATGTGGAGTGGCTTGCGTCGAGCGGAGCCTTAGAAAAACCTGACAACCAGATCCTAAAAAAGGCCTTGAGTGTCCATTTTCAAGATTTTGTATCTGTCTGATTATTTTTTTAAAAAGGGAGATTTCTTGCAGTTGTGAGTGATCGATTTCTTTAAGTTTTTATCCAATTAGTTTCAATTTAAGGAGCGCTAGAATTTCGTCAACCCCCATGCAAAATCCCCCCAAGACCGAGCAGGCCGTACTTGTTATTGTTTTTAGCGAGGACCGTAAGAGCATTCTTTTAATAAAGAGAGACGACGTGCGGCTCTATGCTTTTGCAGGTGGGGCCGTAGATATGCAAGATAGCTCTTTTGAGGAAGCTGCGAGGCGGGAATTTTTAGAGGAGACGGGTTATGAAATCAAAATCCTAAGAAAAATTGCCCTCTACTCCCCCTTTGGACCTTTTAGCCGCACCACCCATTTTTTTGAGGCAACTATCATCGGCGGGAGCGCGACCCTATCAAAAGAGACCCGAGAAGTCCGTTTTTTTTTGCTGGATGCGCTGCCAAAAAATCTCGTTCCGCTCTACCACGATCTCATCAAAGATGCTCTGGATCCGTGCTGCCCTTCAGAAAAACCTATGCCCCGCTTGTACTGGATACGCGACTGGAAATTTGTATACAACCCCTTTATATTTGTCCCCTTTTTGTGGGGCAGGCTCCGTTGGTGGCTGACAAACAAACCTCTCTTCAAATAGCCCCCGTAATTAGGGGTAGCTCCCAGCCATCAAATCGCACCTAAACGGATCAATTCAAATTTTAAAAAAGGGTCCAATGGCAAGACAAAAAAATTGGGCTTTTTTCAAGAATTTTTGCGGGGGAAGCAAAAAGTTCTGTCAAAAAGCCCAAAGAGGTTTTCTTATTTAAAAAAGGACTACATCACTACACACCCTTTCGCTGACTTGTCTGGATCATTAATTCTGAATTGTTTAGATCCATTGCTTGTAACGACCTCTAGGACCCACCCATCATTTCCTTGTTCGATTGTATGTGTAAAGTAGTTCTGAAATTGGTTAAGGTAAGCTCTAAGTGCTTCATGATTCGGACCCTGTTGAAGGATTGTTACCAGATTTGAATCCTTAACATCAAGTTTCTCCAGAGACTTTGCCGCTGCCGATTGAACTTGTGGTTTTGCCGCTCCCCCTCCTGCCGCTGCCGGTCTTGCTAGGGGTTGTTGGACTGCCGCTCCCCCTCCTGCCGCTGCCGGTTGAACTGGTGGTTTTGCCGCTCCCCCTCCTGCCGCTGACGGTCTTGCCGCTCCCCCTCCTGTCGCTGACGGTCTTGCCGCTGCCGGTTGTTGGACTGGCGCTTCATTAGCTATGGGACTTCGAGGATACAAACAAAATTCTTCACCTTGTTTAGTGGTCACCATAAGAACCCATGTCCCTTCCTCTTGAATTAAGTTAACTTGTTTGAGTCTATCGTTGTATTGCGTTCTTAGATATCTTTCAATTCTTGATTGGTCTCCTTTAGGAGCACTATCACAAAGCCTTTTCAGCTCACTGGTTAGACCAATAGGTGGGGTTTTATTATGAAAAGTTATTCCAGTCAAATTTCCCTCAAGGTACCATCTATTAAACCCATCGTCTCTAGCATGGAATACCTGCGTCTCTCGCTGTATTAAACCTCTTTCGTTGAGGCTTCTATACTGGTCATCATTTAGCGGCATAACAGCTTTCCAGTGCCCGCCAACTTTCACAGCAGAAGCAAGTTGTTTATCGCAAGGTCTTGCTGGTGCCCCTAGATACTGTGTAAATTCGATAAAATGATTTTCTCCACCACCTTTTTGTACAAAGTGTATGATGGGAAATTGAAATGCTTCTTTATACAATGAAAACCAGAAATTTCCACATTCGTTACCCAATATTTTCTCGAGACCTTGACCAAGTTTTTGGCTGTTAGCACAAAACCATTTGGGATCTTGCACTTCTGCGCCTAAATAAGCATCCTCTTCTTCTTTTTGTTTAATCTGGATTCTAATTTCCGCTATTCTTTTGTAAATTTGAGCTTGGTTTGCGGGTTCTGCATTAATTCTGCTTTCCAGATCCGCAATAGTTTGTCTTAAATTTTCGATAAAACTAATTGAGAGATCTTGCATTTCACTAACAAGCGCCGTTACAATAGCCTCAAAATGCGGTTGACCGGGCTTATATTGTTGCTGTACCCAACTTAAGCGATCTCTTATAATTGAGTTCTCTTGTTCTAAGGTAACAAATTTTTGCCCTTCAGTTGTTACTTCCATACCAAACAATTGAGTAGTATTGAGCTGACAAAATGGTTCACTTGATTGAGTAGGAAAAATTGGTCTTTGAGAGACCTCTAAGGCGCGTAGTTGACATTTACCGTCACCTGCAACATCAAAGACTAGAAGATGTCTTACTGTTTGAGAAAGATTTAATTCTTTTTTTTCTTCCTTTGTAGCAGCACGCATGACATTTAAAGCAAACTCTTTATATCGAGAATCGAATGCACTTTTAAATTCTGGATTAAGTTTTGAATGAAGATCTCTAGCTCCTGCATGAGCTCTACAAAGAACATCTACAGTGGCTTGTGATGCAACGAAAGGTGCACTCATAAATATTTCCCCCAATTATTTCTACTATTATAACATATTTTTTAAATATTTTATAATAAAATATGTAAAATATTAAGGGTGAATACGTTCTAAAATATAGAAGCTTTTACATAATTTCGGTTTATTTATTTTAAAAAAAAATAAGAAATGATACAATGTATCCTTAAGCTGGGGAGTGGCGCCCTTCTTAGGTTTTGAAAATTATAAGGAGCGATTATGATCCACGAGAATGCGGTACCTTCACGATTAATAGATTCAACCCCATCTATTTTAGAGTCTTACAAAGAGAAATTGGCCAAATTGGTTAACGAGATATGGCACCGTGTGAAATGGTCTTTTTCTTTGATAGGATTTCCTATCACCTATAAGCTTAAAGGGTACGCTTGGTCTCATGATATTCATGAAGAGGGGCCTAAAAAGGTGACACTAGGTGCCATCCCATTTTTTAAGCCAGACGGGGGGCACACCGTTCGCATATCGATGATTGAAGATTGGGAAGAGCGGTTTATTGGTAAGAGCGTCAAAGACCAGTTCACTGAAACAGTCCGTTGCCCCACAAGGGATTTTGCCCCGGTCGATGTAGAAACAATATCTAAAGGGGTTAATGCTATACAAACAGCTCTTAACGAAGACCAATCTGTCTATATCCACTGTAAAGCCGGCGTGGGCAGAAGCGGCGCTGTTGTTGTAGCCTGGATGATGTCTCGCATGGCTGCTCAAGGATCTCCTTTTTCCTATGACACGGACAACCTTTACATTGAGGCCAAAAAAGCTGTTCAAGTCAAAAGACCCCAGCTCAATGTTTGTTCAGAGGCTCAAATCAAAAAATGGTATAATACAACTATTTCAAATCTAGTACAATCACCATAGTCGACTAGATAGGGTTCGGGTTAAATAAAAAATTCCGGACCCTTTTTCTTTTTTAAAAATCTTTTTTCATCATGAATCTTAATTACCCCGTTGCAAAAGGTTAGCTTTTTTGCACAAAAAAACGGAATCTATTGAAAATTTTTTAAGTCAATCGCTAAAATTGTTGAAATATAGTAAGCTTTCTATTAAGATTTCTTCTTTTTATGCAGCCAATTACTCTTCTTCAAAAAGAATTCAACGCGTTTGTAAACCCCTCTATTTGCCCTGTATCTACTAAGAGTAGTCTAAAGAGGCGAGAGGATCTCACGGCACTTGTCCGGATGTTGCTGTGGAAGCACTCCACAGAAAACAAACCCCACAATCTCAAACCGCGTCAAATCGCATTTATAGAAAAAATTACCCCTTTTTTAGATACTGCCAACACCCCTTATCTATCGGTTTTTAAAATCATCCAGCTCTCCCTTCTGCAATTTCTAGAGTCCGATTTTTCCTATCAAATGCATCCTAAAATTAGGATGGATGGGTCGATGGCCAGGACGTTAAAAGAGACATTTCAAAGCCTTACTAAAACTCTCATAGAATCTTTGGTTGAATTATCCATGTGTGCTGAGGGGTTTATTACCCTTTCAGGGCAAAATGTGGAGGAAAAACTGGCCTACGAAAAATGTGTCGAGCTCATCAATCATACACAGACATGCCTGGAAAATTTTAGAGAAAAATTTGACGTTTTTTCCTTCGACAGAACCTTCAACCCTTACTTAAAAAGGATCGATCTATTAAAAACAGCCCTTTCCCCTAACCCTCAAGGTTCCTCTACCGATTACGACCTGGCCCCACTTCTATTCAGTCCGGCCGACCATTTTTTAACGCTTCTTTTTGAAAAAAAGACCTACCTGTTTCGCCCCCTGCAATTCAAAAAAACCGACTCTTTGTTTTTTTCCAAAATGTGGAAATTTTTTATTTTCAATCTTGAAAAAGGGCCCTTAATCCTTAAAAATATGATGGCTAAATTGGAGGAGATTGACCAAAAAAAAGAGATTGAAAGACTTAGCAAAGAGTACAGCACCCTAGCCTCAAAATTTTCTAGAGCCTCTATCTTTTTGAAAGTTGAAGAGCGGCTCGCCTCCCCTAACTCTAAAAACTCCTACTTGGAAAAAAAGTTTTTGGATGAAATTTCTCATAGGGTCCAGAAACTAAAAAACGAGAGACAAGAACTGCAAGAATTGAAAGAGCAGTTTCAAAGTTTGAATGAGAAACTGTTGGAGTTGCATACCGACCTATCTCGCATTAGCGCATTGAAAAAGTCGGTCTGTTCCTCGATTGGAAGTAATTTATTGGCCTTTTCTAATGAGGCAAAATCCTCGCACGAAACTACAGATCTACCGTCCCATCGAAACAGCCTTTCATTTAAATTCTCCCAATCCGATGGTAAAACCGTTTTTGAAGTGGAGGGGCTCGACGATCAAAAGGACTTGGCGCCCCTTGTAGGGGAAATGCAACAAGCATTAGATATAATAGCGAAAGACCCTTTCTGTGAAAAATTTTTCCCTTTGCTCCAGCTCAGCATTTATACAGATTTCTCTTTCAATCAAGCCAATAAATTTCAGGAACTGGCCCTGGACGCGTACCTATCTAAAACTGAGCGGGTCTTAGACTTTTTTAGAAACTTGACCTCTAAAATGAACTTCAAGACGTTTTATCTGAATTTCTTTGAGACAGTACTTTTTTTAGACCATGAGGAGGTCTACTTTGAACACTCCTCGGAAATGGAGATTTTTGCCGCTTCAGTGGCCTATTTTTATCGATTGCAGTCGGACTCTATAGATACAAAATTTACCGAATTTTTATGCAGCCAGAAAAATCCCTCACCAAAACTGGATCCTCTGTTTTATCTAAAAGATCCGATTTCTAAATCCCATAGCCCCCAGTTTTCAGATCCTGCACTCGTGCTGGAGTTGCGTAATTTTACCGCAAACGACTCTAAGTTGAAACCCGAATTGATCAATTTTCTTCAAAAAAGGGCTAGAATTTTTCTAGAAATTGTATCTCAATCCCCTTTAAGAAGTGACCAAAAGATTCACCTTCTCAGACATTTCCACTCTCACAACCTGGAATTTGCATGGACAGTTGAGGATCTGCTCGTTTTTACAAAAAAAATCGGGAAAAAATTTGAAGAGGCAAAGAAGTCGATCCTTGATCCATCGGCGGATGTTTGCAGCACCGATTTTTTTATCCATTCTTTAATCGTCTATTTTTTCGCCCCCTTTAAACGGGTCGAAATCGAGCACGATTTGATTAAAGAAATCGAGCCTAAAAAAACAAAACTCGAAAAGAGCTCGCCAAAAACTCCCCCCCTTGGGGCCATCAACTTGTTTCTAGATGTTTCCCCTAGCGATCCTACCCCCCAGGCAGTGGCTGTTTTAGAACCTAGTGCTCCCGCAACTCGACAGGGCCTTGATTTTGTTAAAGCGCTTATGGAAAAGATCCATCTTGAGAACGAACCGAATTTTTTCCTTATCTGTAGAATGCTGGAAAATGGGGACCTCACCCGCTCGGGCCAGTCTTTTTATAGGGAATTTTTTTCCTCTATTCGGGGTTGGATTGAAAGAATGCTGAAAGTTTACAACCCGGAAAATAAAAGCCACCAGCTCTATGATCTCTACTTTAGCCTTCCACAACACCTTTTTGGCCCCGGTGGCCTGGACCATTTGGATAAACCGGAACTTATCCACCTTACAACACTGTCAAGGCTTTATGTTTATTTATGGAACCACGATGAGCAGTTGGTGGAAAATACCTTTTGCCCCCTTTTCAAATCCACGCTTAGCATTGAGGAGGAAAAAAAGGTTTTCAGAGCTCTATTTAGCACCTACATGAATCTGGCTTTGGCCATACTTGAAATCGTATCGCAACAACAGATCCCCTCGCCACTCAAGATACCGTTTCCGCATGTTCATCGGGAACAAAGCGCAAACTCCTCGAAGCTGGTACTGTCTATCGAGTCTGTAAATGATTTTTTGCTGCAGCATCCTATCGAGGAGGGGGCACTGGAACGGGCTACCCCTTACGAGACATTTTCTGAGCACTATATCCGACTTTCAAAAATTCAGATACTACCGACTAAAATTGCCTATCACCTGATTGGCTTGGAGCCCCTTCTTTCAAAATGGAATGCCAATACTGAAATATCCTACGCCCAAGCCCACCATATCCTCTACCGGCTCTCGATTCTTCTGGAAAGCGGTCTCGATTTAGCACTCTACTTTTCAAAACAAACAGACGCCTCCGGCAAACGTCATGTTATTTTTGAGACCTACGCAAACCGCCCCTTGGGATTTTCGCATGATACGTACATGAAGTTTTGCACCCTTTCACAGGAGCTCAAAGAACAATTTACCCCAAATGAAATCAGCTACATTAGGGATTTTTCGAATTTTTCAAACTCGGTTTACCATTACCAGGATCGATCCGAAGGGGTTTTTAAAAATTATCTCGACACGCTACAGTCATTAGATGGATCCAAGGTCATACCGGACCATGAGGATTGTAAAAATTATCTAAATCAAACGGGTAGCTACGCCCTAAGGATTTTACAGAAATTTTTAATCAATTTTTACAAGGCTAGAACGAAGGCTTAAATCCGTTCCTCCCCTCTTCTTTTTTTTATAATTCCCAAAAAAGGCAAGGGGTTTTTCCTTACCGCTTATCCAGAAGATGCACCATCATCGACATACGGGGGTTTTTTGAAAAAAAGGTCCTATTTTTTCGGATAAAATCCCAAAAAAGGGTATCAAATTCCTCACACCAGGGCCCTGAGGAAAAATTGCCCATTTTTTTCAAATAGTTTGAACCGCTACAGTAAGGCTTTGTAGTCATCATCCCCCCATCGGCATATTGACTCATCCCATAGACATTTGGAACCATCACCCAATCATACGCATCGATGAAAAGACTCATAAACCAGTCGTAGACCTTGTCTGGATCACACTCTTTCAAAAGAAGGTAATTTCCCAAAACCATCAGCCTTTCGATATGGTGGCAATACGCAAATTTCAACGCCTTTTTCACCGAATCGTCTACCGGAACGATCCCCGTTTCTCCGTACCAAAAGCCCTCCGGCAACGATTTTTTATGGTGAAAAAAATTCATCTTCCTCATCTTATCCCCGTGCAACTCATAGGCTGCACGCATAAATTCCCTCCATCCGAGAATTTGGCGTATAAACCCCTCTTTCGAGGGCAAAGGAGCGCGGTGATGGATCGCCATTTCGAGTACCTCGTCAACAGTGAGTAGACCCACATTGATATAAGGGCTCAAAACGGAATGGATAGTAAAGGGGTCGTCTTGTAAAATGGCATCCTGGTAAGGGCCAAAAAAAGCAAACATCTCATCAAAAAACCGATGCATAGCTTTTCTAGCCCCCTCTCGGTCAATCGCAAAAGAAAAATCGTCCAAATCGCCCGGATTTTTTGGAAAAGCCTTTTCTATCTCTTTTTTAAACTTTTTTAAATCTTCAGACTCTTTCGGGACATAGGCGCTTGGTAACCGGGTCCCTTTGGGGATTTTTTTACGGTTCTCTACGTCGTAGCTCCATTTCCCCCCTTCCGGTTTCCCCCCCTGCAGCAGCACATCAAACCGTTTGCGTTGCTTGATGTAAAAAGAGGCCATGCTTAGGTGTTTTTCTCCACCCAAAAGATCCTCTATCTCATCTAGCTTCGTCAAAAAAAGGGGGGAATCGAGTAATTCTATCTTCTTTTTCTTCAACTCATCACGCACCGAGTGGTCAATAGGGTCGAATGCCTTTGTCCCTTTCTTGATCGTGGGCTTTTGGTCAAAGGTAACATACTTAGTGACAATACCGGCCTTCTTTAGCTCTTCTTGGTAGTGGTGCATGGTGGCACGATGGAAAACCAGCTTTTTTTTATGGTAGAGAAATTCCTTAAAGTACCAGGGATGCTCGTACAAAGTCACCGAATCCCCTTTTTGAAAAAATCTTTTGGGATCAAAAAGTTGATGTGGTAAAATCAAGTAGTCCATTATAAATCCTTTCCCAAGCAGTCCCTTTTCTATTCATAACCTGTTTTTGATTTTATGAGAATAGGATCTCTTTTAAAATCGGATCCTAAAGATAGGGCCATCAAGACCGGAGGGAAAAAAGAGTTTTCAACCAAAACAAGTCTAGAATTTTATTTTGTATCCAATCGAAGCACCCCTCTTTAGATGCAACCACCCCAAACTTTACAAATCGAGGTAAAAGTACCCCCAAATAGCTCTAAGGCTAGAATTGTACGAGATAGCTTTAAAGCGATTGAAAATCTTTGTTCCTAGTCCTCGTGAAAAAGGGAAAGCCAACGAGGAGCTTTTTGAAGTTTTAGAAACATTCTTCAAGCCTCTAGAGTTCCAACTAGAGATTATCCATGGTGCACTCCAGCCGATAAAAATTCTCCGTTTCACCTTTTCTTCCATAGAGCAATACAATTTATTTTTCGAAAAATTGGGGTCTTTGTAGTCTCAAAGGTTGTTTTGGATAGCTCTTAAATCCTACTTAGAAATAGCACTCAAAAAGGGGGCAAAAGGGGTGCCGCGCCCCTTTTTTGAAGCTTTATAGCAACTCATAAAAATGGGTTTTATTTTAGCACTATCGAGTTTTGCCTCTTTGCAAAAGCCCTCAAATGTTGTCTCAAAACAGGGTTTTGTAGCCTGGTTCTGAAAATCTTTTGTAAATCCATTGCAAAACTTTTTAAATTGGATGCTCTTTCCATTAGAAAGTTTATTCAGATCCGCTTTAAGTCCAGGATCAGACAATACTACAGCAAAAAAAGAAAAGGAGGAAACCGTCTTTACCCTTGAACCAGCCTCCTCCAGACTTTTTTTATACCCAAGAAGGGAAAGGCTCGAATGGGAGGCCAATGTTTTGACTATGTAGGAGATGTCCTCTTTCTGACTCTTGCTCGCCACAACCTTAAATTTTGAGCAGTTGGCTCCCTCGAGGTGGTTTCCAACAAATAGCGTTAAGACTAAATAGACAATTCCCTTAAGAATCCGCAGCATTACATTTCTCTAACAAAATTTCCAAACCTTTTGCAAGCTGAAGATCCTCTTTCTCATAAGATTGTTTCGGATCCACATCGACATAAACATCGATAGGACCGCCACCCTCCCCTTCGACGAGAACCTTTCGACTCTTTTTATCGTATCCTGCAAGAGCTGGGAGTGTTACGAGCGCATGATAGCCCGGGATCACACTCAACACGGGGATAATTCCCACTCCCCCGCCCCAGGTTTTTGTCCCCACTACCTTTACCTGATGACTTTTTTTAAGCATCGAAACGAATAACTCACCGTCCGAACAGGTCATCTGGTTGCATAAAACGACAATCCTCGGATGGCCATCTTTAGATTGGATTGGACTCGATATACCGTGCAATTCGCAAAAGACCGGACTCTGATTGGAGATTTCGTCAATCATCGCTTTGCTGGTATTGCCACCGCAATTGTAGCGCATATCAATAATAATCCCCTCCTTGTCCGACATTGAGGCGTAAAGCCGGGCGAAAAGGCGGTAGGTCTCCTCATCCATCCGTTCTAGATGGATATATCCCACTTTGCCATTTGATTGCGCATCTGTTTTTAGCCGATTCTCATAAGCCCAATCGTATAGACGGAGTATACTCAAAGCATTTGTTTGCAACGGGGCCGCAGACAAGGAGTGCATCTCCCCTGCTGCATCCGTCAACTCAAAAGCCACTTTGGAATTGTAGGCGCCTGCAAGCTGCTCCTCCAAACTTTTAGACCCGGTAACCTTTTCATGATTGATTGCAGTGATCACCATCCCCTCCTTAAACATCGCATAAGGATCGAGGGTATTGTGATCATCAATAAGCGGATCAAGTTTTAATGTCTTAAGAATTTCAAACCCATTTTTTTGCGGTTCAAATTTCACATCCATAGGTAATGATACCGCCGATAGGGATGGGTCTTGCGGAGATTTGATTTCGCTAATAAAAATATGTAGCGTGTTCAGCTCTGCCAACATCATCGATAACAATTGCAGTAAATCCTTTTTTGTTTGAACGCGGGGCAAAAGAACTGCATAACGCCTCTTCAACGCATCCCAGAAGGACTCTTCAAGATCCCGGTTGTAAAAATAGGATTTAAAAACACGGTGGACATTGAAAAAAAGATAGTCGAGCTCTTTTTTTGCCTCAAAAGGGATCCTCTGTTTTGTAAAAAAAATCGGCAATTCTACCCCTCCCTCTAGTGAGTGGGACAAATCGGCCCAAAAGAATTCACCCCCCGCCTGGATCACCCCTTTATTGGTCTCACAACAAAAGTAGGCCTCCTCGATCTCATGGGACGAATCTTCTATCTCTTTACCCTCATAAGGGAGAAGGGACGCCGTATCTTTGATTATCAAAAGCCCTTTTTCTAACCCTTTGATCGATTGAAACACCCCCACTTGGGGTTTTTTGTACACTTTTTTGTCTAGACGCTTAGGGTCGATAGGGATAATCTCTTTAATTTCTGATAACCAAAATGGGTTTCCACCAGCAAGGCTTACCGCTGCCAAGAGTTTGTACTCAAAAGATTTTAGCTGAATCTCACCCCGGTCAAACCACCCAATCGACCCCCTAGGATTTTTGGAAATAAAATAAAGGGCCGCCTGCTTTGGATGCCAAACAGGGGCGAAGCCGTCCACCTCCGGGGCAGTCACCGGGTAGGAGTTGTTGTGTTCCAGGCTGAAAATTTTCAACTGCTCAAAAAGATTCTTTTTTTGTACCGAATAGGCAATCCAATTCCCATCGGGCGAAAATGCTATCCCCTCCTTGCCTTGCAAATAGGGGATATTGGTATCGACCAGCATCTCGATACCTCTCGCAATATCATAGGCGAACAGCTCCTGTTGCGCCGTTAAGGTCAGCACAACCGTCCCCTGCAAATTCACCATGAGCCCAAAACGAGAACAGTCGCTCAAGGGATACGTCTTATGATTTTTTTCTCTGTCAAAAATTTCAAGGTACGAACCTTTTTCATCTCCGGAGAGGGCGAAAATTTTGTCCTTAGCGACGGCAACATCCAAAAAGTAGACCCCTTTTAGCGGGCGAATCCTTAGAAAACCCTCCCTTAACTTGTCTAGAACGATCAGATCTCCGCGCACCAGAAAAACCGCCCTCTCCCCATCCGGACTGACCGCCATTTTCTCATGAAGGTAATACCCTTTTGGTTGGCTAATGTTCTGTAGATTCTTGATCTCTTTTTCGATCGAAAGCCAGTTCGTAGTAGCGATGGTTTCACCAACAAGATCCACCTCTATGAATGCGACCATTTCAGTTGAGGGATCGTAAATTGCAAGATCTGCACCCACATTTAAAATAATCCTATTTCCGTCGGTCGATGCGGAACGGATCGAAAACTCGCTATTGTCGTAAACAAGTCTCGACTCCCCCTCCTGATTCAAATATAGGCACGTCTTGCCGGACTGATCCGAAAGAAAATAGAGCTCATTTTGGCATAGCATCGGATTAAAACAGTTTGCCTCTTTGAAAAGGGGATACTTTTCAATCTCCATTTGCCCGTTTTGTTTATAACATTTATAGATCTGCCTCAATTGTCCGCCCCGGTAGGCCTCGATGCAGCTCTGCTTACAAAAGCGGGTAAAATAGAAATCTCCCCCTTTATCCAACGTAGCTTCGGAGCATTGATCCAGGCCAAGATCGGTCTGTTTGGAATTGGAGGGATCCCATCGTACTAAAGTTTTATCCATCGGTAAAAGTTTGGAATTTGCCGAACAAATAATTGCTCCACAGTCTGTCCAGCAGCAGGGATTGGGGGCCTGCCCCAGATATGTCTCCCTTTTTAGATTGAATCCTTTTGTGGATACCGTGTACAGCTCCGGGCTAGATACCCCTTTCATAGTACCGCAAAAGGCGATCTTGGATCCGTCCTTTGAAAATTTTGGATGGTGGCTACTCCCTTGGTGCCCTAAAAGTTGGCACGCCTCGAGCTTCCCTTTTTCAAGAGACCCGATCCAAAGTTTTCCCTGGCTCACAAAAACAACTTTTTCAAGGTGTATGTCTGGCTCGGAATAAAACCCCGAGGAGCCGTACAATAGACTCAATGAGCCGGTCAACAAGTATATTGCTAATCTCAAATAACCAAAAATTTTCATAACTCGATCCCAAATACTCGCATAACCAATTCCTTGTTTTTCCGCTTGACAACCCCATCCAAATCTTTTTCTAACATTTGTTTTCAGGGTCTATTTCCAGCTTTTCTTTAGTCTAATTCAAAAAAACCCCCACAGTTTTTTAATAAATACAATCAGCCGTTCTCATCCTGAACACCCTTTAGGTTAGAACCAGCAGCACCTTGCAAAACACCGCCAAACACATACGTCCATGTTACAAAGAAAAAACACCAGTCAAAATGGTACATGAAACCGAAAAGGAGCGTCAACACGATTGAAGCAATTAGGAATATTCCCGAAAAATCCAAGCGCTCTTTTTGTATCCATTTGATAGAGCGAAATCTTTTCAGACTGATCATCAGATAGGATAAAAGGAGCATCAGGGCAGCCGCTATATAACTGGTCACAGCACTTCCAAGCTTTTCTTCTATAAAAGAATTTGCGAAAAAAAGCTGCATCGAGATCGCCGCCATGGCAGCTGCCGGGATCGGAAGTCCTGTATAAATCTTTCCCCTCTCCGCATTGGCCTCCCCTATCGATGCCACATTAAATCGCACTAGCCTCAAAATACCGCAAAGTGAAAAAAGCATCGCAGCCCAAAATGTGAGGAAATAGGGGGCCGTTTTCGGTTCTACGGGGGCCGTTTTCAATAACAAAACTGCAGGGGCTACGCCAAATGTGATCGCATCGGACAACGAATCGAAATTCATCCCGAATAGGCTTTCCCCTTTCAGGCGCCGCGCGGCAAAACCATCCAGCACGTCTATACAAGCGGCAGCCAAAATCAGTAGGGCAGATTTAAATAAAAGGGCTCTTGCATCCCCATGCCCTTCGCTCAAAGCCGCCTTAAATAATACAAACAGCCCTATAGAAAGACCCATCGCTGTGATGATATTAGGAACTACATATGGTTTTTTCATCTGTGATTAAAACCCCGATTTTTGGTACAATCATGCACGAAGTCCACCATATATTTGAACGATATTCTTTGATCCAACACCCATCGATTTTTTAAAAAAAATTCCTCTCCGGAGAAATTTTAATCTACGAGGAGAGGTATAAATTTGTTTTTTTTAAAACTAGACAAATTGTGTTGATTTACAATATATAGTGTGTCATAAGCATAAATGAATACAACATGTAGTGTTGCGAGGAATCATGAGTGAAGAAAAAACGTCCGCAAGTTCTGCTTTGATCAATCAATCGCAGGTAAAAAACAACAACGGCATCAGCCTGACTGTCGTCAAGCGCAACGGCCATGTTGTTCCATTCAATACCCAACGCATCCATCGGGCGATTGAATCGGCTTTTAAAGATGTGAAAAATACCGGTGATACCGCCTCTTTTCAACAAGAGATCGGATCTTTGACAGAGGTTGTTGTCTCTTTATGCATACAAGAAAGCAACCACGGAAAAACTTTGACCGTTGAGGGAATCCAGGATCTTGTCGAGATCACTTTGATGAAAAAAGGGTACCACGATATTGCCAGGGGATATATCACCTACCGCAATGAACACAAGGCTCGCCGCGATCAAAACATAGACAATATCCGGATTTCCAGAAGGGACGGTTCTACATTAGTACGCCTCAACCCGATGAAAATTGCGACATCGATCGAATTTGCTCTACGGACCGGACATGAAAACGAAGGGCAGAAGATCCCAGAAACCCTCTTTGAAACGGTCAATCCGCTGACAACACTGGTGATGGAAAAAGTGTTGCAAAAATGGCAAAATCAGGAACTCTTGTCGGTGCACGTGATCCAGGATTTGGTCGAAGAAGCCCTTATGGAGGCTCGCCATTTTAGCGCCGCGAAGGCCTATATACTGAAACAAGCGACAGAGGGGAAAGTCCACCCGAAATCGGCTCCCCGATCTTCAGAGGCAACAGTATTTCAAGTCAAAACAAAAAGTGGCGAACACCGCACCATAAGCGATGAAGAGATTAGAAAAAAAATCGACTTTGCATGCAAAGGGTTCGAATCAATCATCAAGGTGGAGGAGCTTACCCAAGCCACCATCAACAATTTCTATGAAGGTATCCTCGAGGATGAGGTGGATCAGGCAATTGTTCTGGCCGCAAGAGCTATGGTCGAAAAAGACCCCTGTTACGCCGAGATCTCTGCCCGTTTGCTTTTAGATATTGTGTATCGTGAAGCTTTAGAGATTTCCATGATGGATCCTTCCCTAAATCGTCGTCATAAGGAATATTTTCCAAATTATATCCGCCGCGGAATCTCTTTAGGCCGACTATCGAATGAGCTTTTAGATTTTGATCTGGTGAAGCTGCAGGAAGCTTTAGACATCTCAAGAGACTATAATTTCAAGTACCTCGGGTTGCAAACACTCTATGACCGCTACTTTATCCACCATGAAAGAAAAAGGATGGAGACCCCTCAAATTTTTTGGATGCGGGTTGCGATGGGATTGGCTATAAAAGAAACAGACCGAACACAAAGGGCGATTGAGTTTTACAACGCCCTTTCGCAGTTCCATTTTGTCTCCAGCACACCCACTTTATTCAATTCCGGAACGCAACATTCCCAGCTGAGCTCCTGCTATCTGTCAACCGTCATGGATGATCTTGAAAACATTTTCAAAATCATTTCTGACGATGCGCGCCTCTCCAAATGGGCAGGTGGCCTGGGGAACGACTGGACAAATGTACGTGCGACAGGATCGCGCATCAAAGGGACAAACGGAGAGAGCCAAGGGGTGATCCCTTTCTTGAAAGTTGCCAATGATGTTGCTGTTGCCGTGAACCAGGGGGGGAAACGGAAAGGGGCCATGTGCGCCTACCTTGAGGTATGGCATTTGGACATCGAAGATTTCATCGAGCTGAGGAAAAATACGGGTGACGAGCGCCGCCGCACACACGATATGAACACAGCAAACTGGATCCCCGATCTTTTCATGAAGCGTGTGCATGAAAATAAGCATTGGACCCTTTTCTCCCCCTGTGATACACCCGACCTTCATGATCTTTACGGGAGAGATTTTGAAGAGCGCTATGAGCATTATGAAAAACTTGCAGAGGCAGGAAAAATCGCCCTATCCAAAAAAATAGAGGCCACAGCCCTTTGGAGAAAAATGCTGGGGATGCTTTTTGAAACAGGCCACCCTTGGGTTACCTTCAAAGATCCTTCCAATATCCGCTCTGCGCAAGATCATGAAGGGGTTGTCCACAGCTCCAATCTTTGCACAGAGATCTTGTTGAATACCTCTATTAAAGAGACGGCTGTTTGCAACCTGGGTTCGATCAATTTGGAAGTGCACATTAAAAATGGCCAGCTCGATACGGAGCTTCTTGAAAAAACCGTGACGACAGCAGTCCGCATGCTTGACAACGTGATCGACATCAATTTTTATCCGATTGCAGATGCTGAGTACGCCAACTTACGTCACCGCCCGATCGGTTTGGGCCTCATGGGCTTTCAGGACGCCTTGTATCATATGAACATCAGCTATGCAAGCCACGAAGCGATCGCATTTGCCGATGCGAGCATGGAGCATATTTCCTACTACGCCATCATGGCTTCCAGCCAATTGGCCAAAGAGCGGGGAACCTATCCCACCTATAAAGGGTCAAAATGGGATCGGGGTATGTTGCCTATAGATACAATAGCGCTTTTAAAAGAAGAGCGGGGCGGGTTTTTGGAACAAGACACCACAACCCGACTCAATTGGTCAAAGGTCCGCTCTTCGATTAAAGAGCACGGAATGCGCAACTCCAACACCATGGCAATCGCACCGACGGCTACAATCGCAAATATTACCGGAATAGTACAGTCGATTGAGCCCTCTTTTAAAAACATCTATGTAAAATCGAACCTGTCGGGTGAATTTACCGTTCCGAATGTCCATCTTGTCAACAAGCTCAAGGAGCTGAACCTCTGGGATGAGGAGATGATCGATGACCTCAAATACTACGACGGATCTATTTTAGAGATTGAAAGGATACCGGACGAGGTGAAGAGGGTCTACTTGACAGCATTTGAGATCGATCCGACCTGGATTATCGAGTGTGCGTCCAGAAGACAAAAGTGGATCGATATGGGGCAATCGCTGAATCTCTACATCGACCAGCCAAGTGGTAAAAAGATCCATGACATGTATCTTCTTGCCTGGATCAAAGGGTTGAAAACGACCTATTATCTGCGTAGCAGAGCAGCCACCCAAATTGAAAAGTCCACCACGGACATCAATAAACGGGGCTTGCAGCCAAAGTGGATGAAGAGCGTCTCCGCCTCCGCAAACATAAAAGTGGAGCGGTCGCAACAAGCTAAACCAGAGGCTTGTTCTTTGGATGAAGGCTGCGAGAGCTGTCAGTAAAAAATGCAAATCTACGGCCGTTGTATTACGGCCGGAGTAAAAATAAAAAGGGGAATAGAAATGAAAAATACAGACCGTTTAAAAGCCGATCAAAAGCGGCTGATCAATAACAGTAAAGTAGATGTCAACCAACTCATGCCCCTGAAGTATCACTGGGCATGGGAACACTATCTAAACGGCTGCGCCAACCACTGGATGCCTACCGAGGTATCAATGCAGTCGGATATCGAGCTCTGGAAATCTAATAGACTAACAACCGGAGAGCGTCTGCTGGTAATGCGCAACTTGGGCTTTTTCTCAACGGCGGAGAGCCTGGTAGGAAATAACATTGTTCTAGCCATCTTCCGGCACCTCACAAATCCGGAAGCGCGCCAATATCTATTACGCCAAGGGTTTGAAGAAGCGATCCATACCCATACATTCCATTACATCGTTGAATCGCTAGCCCTTGATCCGGGTGAAATCTTCAATATGTATAGAGAGATCGACTCGATCCATGATAAAGATGCGTTTGAAATGAAAATCACCGAGGCTGTTTTAAAAAGCGACTTTACCACAGAAACTCCGGAAGGGGCCCAAAAATTCCTCGAAAACCTGATTGGTTATTACGTCATTATGGAAGGGATCTTTTTCTACAGCGGTTTTGCGATGATCCTCTCGTTGCATCGTCAAAATAAAATGGTGGGTATCGGCGAGCAGTTTAAATACATCTTGCGCGATGAGACGATCCATCTCAACTTTGGTATTGACCTGATCAACACTATCAAAGAAGAGAATCCCCATATTTGGACCGAGGCATTTCAAGAACACATCTACAACCTGATTGATGAGGCTGTAGAGCTTGAGATCCGCTACTCCAAGGATTGTTTGCCAAACGGTGTTCTGGGTCTGACGACTGGAATGTTCAAAGAGTACGTCGGGTATGTGGCCGATAGAAGGCTCGAGCGCATAGGATTGAATGCCCGCTACCATACTAAAAACCCCTTCCCATGGTTGAGTGAAACCATCGATCTTGAGAAAGAGGGGAACTTCTTCGAAAGGCGGGTGACCGATTACCAGTCCGCCTCCAACCTCTCCTGGTCCTAAAAAATCTCCCCTTCTTAAGGGGGGTTCTTTTTTAAAAAAGAACGTGGAAAGAATCGGGTTTCCTGAGTATACTACCCTTTTAAAACTCGCTTATTCAGGAAAGGGGCAAACATAAGGAAAACAGTTCTAAAAACTAAACCACTCTTATGTTTTTCCATTCGTGTTCGGGTCCGAATTTACCAACCATCCCCATTTTTTAAAGGGCTGTATGCACATCCACAACTTCAAATTTGAAGAGAGCCATTATATTGACGAGATCCGTTCCACCTATCTCAGTTATACCCATCCGAGCGGCCTAAAGGTGATAAAAATCAATAATCTCGATCCCCAGAACGTCGCCTCTATCCTGTTCCAAACAATCCCTGAAAATTCGAACGGCTGCCCCCATATTTTGGAACACACCGTCCTATGCGGTTCAAAAAAATATGCGGTGAAAGACCCCTTCTTTTCGATGCTGAGGCGTTCCATAGCCGGTTTTGCGAATGCTTTCACCGGATCCGATTTCACATGCTACCCTTTTGCAGCACATGTTAAAGAGGATTTTTTCCATCTGTTCGATGTGTACCTTGACGCCGTCTTCCACCCGCTCCTTGAAAAGGGGAGTTTTCTCCAGGAGGGATTTCGCCTTACCGAAGAGGGGTATAAGGGGATCGTATTCAATGAAATGAAACAGGGGCACAGCTCGCTGCACGACCGTTTTTACCACTCAACACTTGAACAGCTTTTCCCAAATACACCCTATCGATTTGATAGCGGAGGGATCCCGAAAGAGATTGTCAATCTGACCCATGAAGACTTGGTTGCGTTCCACAAAGAGTTTTACCACCCCTCGCACGCTATCATTTTTTTGTACGGAAATCTTGATATTGATGAACAGCTCTGCCAAATTGAAGCATCGATCAGAGGACTCCCTCCCCTCACGCATGAAAAACCGGCCAGGATCTTCCAACCCCGTTTTAAAGCTAAAAAAATCCATCACACCTTTTATCCGGCCAAAGAGGAGGATCACGAGGAGCATCTGACTATAGGATTCATGCTTGAGGATCAACAAAACAAAGAGGCGCTTCTCGAAATCCAATATGTAAAAAAATTGCTCGCTGATCATGACGGATGCCCGATTCATCGAGCTATCAAAGGGGAAAATCTCGCCAGCTCTGTCGATGTATTGCTGGATACCGAAGTTTTACAGCCCTATCTATTTTTTATATTCAAGGACGTCAAAGATCCGAAAAAACTGATCGAAACTTTTGACAAAACACTCGCCACCCTTTATCGGGAGGGGTTTGACGAAGAGGCGCAAACGTCGGCTTTGCACCAGCTCAAGCTCTCTTTTTTAAACACTGTCGAAGATGGGTATCCTACCGGCCTTGTCCTTTTCTTCAGAGGGATTCTTCCGTATTTGAACGGAGGGGACCCTCTCGAGCTTTTACGCTTCAAAGATCGAATCCGGATCTTGGAGGAAAAAATGGGGAGCCCTCAAAATCTCAAAGAGCGGCTAAAAAAAAGTTTCATCGACAATACCCATAGAGTAGAGGTCTATTTTTCTCCTAAAAAAAATCTTCTTGAGGAGGAGCTCCCTGTACCTCCCCCACTAAATCCAGAGAGATTGCGCCAAATAGAAGAAGAAAAAAATTTGATCGATAAAAAACAATCTCATACCCAAAGTGCATCGGTCCTCCCTATTTTAAAAATCCAGCACCTCCCCTCCCGGCCCCCCACCTATGAAATAGAGAAACTCGAGGGAGACATTCCGATTTTTGTACATAAAAACTGGACAAACGGACTCAGTTATCTACATATCATCATCGATCTACCCTCTTTCAAGGGGGAGGACTGGCATTATCTGGGCCTGATGTTGCGGCTTTTAGGGGAAATAGGGACGAAAAAGAGGGGGTTTGAAGAGCTCTTAGAAAAAAGAGAGTCTGTTTTATCCTCCTTAGGTGTCCATCTAGATGCTGTTAGAGATCGGATGCATCTTATTGTTGAAGCGCAGTTTCTCTCAGAAGATATCAAAGAAGCCTATGATCTGCTACAAGAGATCCTTCAAGAAACTCAATTTCATGAAAAAGAGCGCATCTTGGAAATCATCAAAGACACCTATACCTATTTAAAAGCCCGTTTCACACAACGATCGGTGACACGTTGCATTTTAAAATCTAAATCCCGGTTGCGATCGGGTTACCAAGCGCTCGAAGACAGCAAGGGGTTCAGCTTCTATCTGTGGCTTAAAAAAGAGCTTGAAAAACCGATCGAACACACAATCCACAATTTATCAACACTCTTCTCGAGGCTCCTTGCGGGAAAAGGGAAGCTCGAAATGGCCCTATCTACAGATTTGGATCAGGTTCCGATGTTTCACTTAAAGCGGAGCCGATCCGAGGATCCATTTACAATTTCACCCTTGCATCCGGATGAAAAAGAGAAATTTTTTGGGTATTCTATTCCTATACAAGCTAATGAAAATGCTTTTTCTTTCCTTGGATTTACTTTTGACGATCCCCTTGCCCCGGTAGCTAGGGTTATGGTGCAGCTTGTGAAACATTTGCAGCTCCATCCGCTCTTAAGAGAAAAAAACGGAGCGTACGGGGCGTCTATGTCTTTGGATTTGGATCAGGGGCTACTGACAATGTATACAAGCTGCGATCCGCATATCGAAGCTACCTACGAAATCTTTCAAACCGTTCTTGATCCTATAAAAGAGGGTCAGTACAGCGACGAGGACCTTTACGAGGCTAAACTCGCGGCACTGCAAAAAACGGAGGAGATATCCCCTATCAACATATGCGCTTTTGATCAGTATTTGCGTGAACGGATGGGGCGTACGGTCGAGAAAAGATTGGAAGATCGGAATCGGTTGATTCAAGCAGATCGTTCTGCTATAAGAGAATGTGTATTAAAAATACTAGGCAACCTAAAAGAGGGTATCTCGGTAACTTTGGCTTCTGAAAAAGCCCTAAGCGATCTAAAGAGGCCCGTATCAACACTTGTGGAGCTTTAATGTTTAAGCCAATTTCTTATTATCTTGTTAGCATGACAATCCCTTTTGGTCTCGCAACAGGGTTTGTATTAGGCGCCAATACATCCTCACCAAAAGAGTATGAGCCCCGTTTAGATAAAAATTATGTCAAAATCGTCGATGAGGTGCAACGCCCTTTCATTTATGTTTCGACAAAAGCCAAAAGAACTGTCGTGCAGCTGAAAGTAGAGTGTGCGACCAACTCTCAGTCCGACATGCGCGGCTGGCCTTTTGAGGATGAGTTTTTCAACCAGTTTTTCGGGAAGAGACCGCCTCAGGAACAAAGGGCGAAAATGAGCCTCGGGACCGGTTTTTTTGTCACCCCTGACGGATACATATTGACCAACTACCACGTGGTAAAAAATGCTAAAACGATCAAAGTCAGTTTTCTAGACCAATCGGAAAAAGAATTACCGGCCGAATTCATCGGCGGTGATCCGAAGACGGATGTTGCGGTCATAAAAGTAGCGGTTGAAAATCATGAGTATCTCAATTTTGCCGAGGACAATTCCGTCGAAGTCGGCCAATGCGTGATCGCTGCCGGAAACCCGTTCGAGTTGACAACGAGCATCACTATGGGGGTGATCTCGGCTAAAAATCGGAATAATTTACAGATTACCGATGTGGGTGATTTTATCCAAACGGATGCAGCGATCAATCCAGGAAATTCGGGGGGGCCCCTTTTAAATCTTTACGGCGAAGTTGTAGGAATGAATACGGCGATCCTATCCAACTCGGGGGGGTACATGGGTGTAGGATTTGCGATCCCCTCCTCAATCTGCCAAAACATTATGTACCAGCTTAAAAAAGATGGGCAGGTGCGTTGGGGCTATTTAGGGGTTTCAGTACAATTCATCGATGCGGATCTCGCAGAAGCTTTCGGGACGGCGAAAGGGGCTCTTGTAGCCTCGGTACAAAAGGGTTCTCCTGCAGAGAAAGCGGGGGTCCAATCGGGAGATGTCATTTTAGGAATTGACGGGAAGAATATCAATAGCCCGCAAGAGCTGGAATCGGCGATCCGCCTTAAAACCCCCGGAAAAGAGATCCTGGTCAGTGTTTTGAGGGAGAAAAAAGAGGTGAAGCTGAAGGCCGTCATTGATGACAGAATTGCGTCTGAAATTGGCGAAGGGCATGATGCACGCCTTGGTATCACGGTCGAACCGGCAAGCCAGGGGACTTTGCAACGATACGCGCACGCCATTTTAGATGCTGAAGGGGTGATTGTGAAATCGATCGACGACAACTCTCCTTTAAAAGGGAAAGTGCAGGTGGGTTATCTAATCAGCCAGATCAACAACAAAAAAATCCGTACAGCCTCCGACTTTGTCCAGGCGATGAAAGAATCGGATAATAAAATTGCGACTTTATTGATCTTAAGTCAAAGGGGACAATATCTCTTCGTGAGCCTAGCCCCCGGCTCCAAGGACAAGAAGTAAGTTTTTTGTAGATCAAAGGGCCCTTAAAAAAGGGCCCTTTTGATTAAAGGAGCCTGTCGGTCCACTACTTCTCTAATATGATTTTTTGGAATATTGAGGAGAAGCGTATTTTTTCGAACGCCGGATCTTCAATAGAAGATCTATCCAATCCTAGATCTAAAGCGACCCTTAAAAACTGCACGGCAAGTTCGTTCTCCCCGACCATCACTCCAGCTTTTGCAGCCAAAAATGCCTCCAGGGCTCCCGGTTCTTCCTGAAAAACTAAGCTAGCCATCTCGATAGTTAAGGGGTAATCTTTTTGCTCAAACGAAGCCCTCACTAAGATTTTTTTAGACTCTAGACCGATCTGTTTGGAAACGGGATTGAGTAAGGAGTAGGCCTCTTTATAATCTTGTTTTAAGTGAGCCATTTTGGCCAAAGATTCACATGCCTTCGTAAAGCAGTAGCCCTCTTTCGAATCATCCTTGATTTTTCTATAGAGTTTTTCTGCCTCGGCGATGTTGTGTTCCGATTCGTACAGCTCGGCTTGGGCTAGATTTTTACGGATCTCTTCAGAAAAATCGGCATCCCCCATCTTTCTCACCTGTTTGAAAATTTCAATTCCTTGAAATAACATGAACAGGAAAATGATCCCTAAAAAAAGCTGCCCGATCAAAAAGAATCCGATCACTGCAGAAGCCGCAAAAAAGATCGAAAGACCGGCGCTTATGGCATACCCTCTAAATCCGAATATCCCCTGGCAAATCACCCGCATCAATTGTCCTCCGTCTAGGGGGAGGATGGGCAAAAGATTTACCACTGTCCAAAAGGCGTTTACGAAACCAAAAAGGAACGGATACACCGCGTAGGGGGAGCTTCTAACAGCCGGGATGCTAAAAATAATAAATCCTAAAACACTTAGAGAAAGACTCATTAAAGGGCCGGCAAGAATCACCAAAAACTCTTTAAAACCACTAATACGAGGCCCCTCAGGATACGTGAGACCCCCAAAAGCAATCAGCTCGATGCGCGGTTTTTGACCAAAAAACTTAGAAGTTACTGCATGCCCGTACTCATGGATAAGTACCGATACAAAAATTACGAAGATCCAAAAAAGTGTTCCGATTAAATTTAAAGAATTCAGAAAGCCGATCAGAGCCGCTACTAAAAAAAAGGGCCAGGTAACTTTTACAGGGATACCTTTACCAAATTCAAACACTATCCCCTCTCGAATTTTCTAATCGCTCTTTGGAGTGCATGCCCCATATCCGCAGGAGTCTCGGCGACAGTGATACCACACTCTTTTAAAACACGAATTTTATCGACCGCCTTACCAGACCCGTTGGAGATAATAGCGCCTGCGTGTCCCATACGCTTCCCTTCCGGAGCCGTTGCTCCGGCGATAAATGCAGCAACCGGTTTAGAAACGTGTTCTTTGATATACTGGGCAGCCTCTTCCTCTTGTGATCCTCCAATCTCCCCTATCATAAGTATGGAGTGCGTCTCGGGATCTTTTTGGAATAATCGTATCGCATCGATAAAATTGGTTCCGTTAATCGGATCTCCACCGATCCCTATGCAAGTAGATTGCCCCAGATTCAGTCCGGAGGTTTGGCTCACCGCCTCGTAGGTCAAAGTTCCCGACCTGGACACAATCCCTACATGCCCTTTTTTGTGGATGTACCCAGGCATGATCCCAATTTTACACTCGCCGGGGCTGATAATTCCCGGACAGTTCGGCCCTATAAGGCGGCTATGGGAATCCTTCAATGCGGCCTTCACCTCCAACATATCTCTAACAGGAATCCCTTCGGTTATACAAACAATGAGTCCAATTTTCGCATCGATCGCCTCTAAGATTGCATCGGCCGCATAGGGTGGAGGTACGAAGATCATCGATGCATCTACCTCCATTTCCCTAACAATTTCATGGACTGTATCAAAAACAGGAAGGTTGAATATGCTTTCGCCTCCCTTACCCGGAGTCACTCCGGCAATAAAATTTGAACCGTAAGCCAGGCACTGCTCCGTATGAAAGGCTCCGGCTTTTCCAGTAATCCCTTGCGTTATGATCCGAGTGTTTTTATGGATTAGCACCGCCATATTAGATAACCTCTTGCACCTGGGACACGATTTTTTTGGCCGCATCCAAAAGATCCACTGCGGCAATAATTTCTAGGCCCGAATCTTCCAGAAGCTTCTCCCCCTCTTTGACGTGTGTCCCTTCTAAACGGACAACGACAGGTATTTTTATTTTTCGCTCCTTGACGACATGGATGATCCCTTCGGCAATCATCCTACAGCTCACAATGCCTCCGAAAATGTTTACAAGGATCCCCTTGACATTCGGGTCGCTCAGGATCATCTCAAAACCGAAAGCAATCCGCTCTTTTGTCGCACTGCCCCCCACATCCAAAAAGTTTGCGGGCTTTCCCCCTTCATGCTGGATGATATCCATGGTGGCCATCGCAAGTCCTGCACCGTTGACCATGCAGCCTATATTTCCCTCCAAAGAAACATATGAGAGGTCGTTTTCGAAAGCAGCATTCTCGGCTTTGCTATACTGGTCGGGATCACGCATTTCTAAAATCCCGGGGTGTCTGAAAAGGGCGTTGTCATCGATTGCAAATTTTGCATCCAAGGCCACAAGGTGGTTACTCGGGGTGAGCACTAAGGGGTTGATTTCTAAAATAGAGGCATCCAATTCATAAAATGCTTTAGCAAGGTTCTGGACTAGCTTTGTCGCTTGCTTGGCAACATCAGCCTTAAATCCCATGAATTTATTGAAAGCTACAATTTGGTACATCCTTAGCTTTCCACCCATCCCGATCGGTAATACCAGGATTTTTTCCGGGTGCTTCTGGGCGACCTCCTCGATATCCATCCCCCCTTCCGTAGAGGCGATAAGGGACATCCTTTTTTGATCCCTGTCAATGATCGCCCCAAGATAAAACTCTTTGTGAATATCCACCGGCTTCGACAAAATCACCGCATTAGCCACAACCCCCTGGGGACCGGTCTGATTGTTTACAATCTTCATCCCGAGAAGTCGCTTTGTAACGTCTTTGATCTCTGCTTTCGATTTGGCAAATTTCACTCCGCCCGCTTTGCCTCTTCCCCCGGCATGGACCTGGATCTTGACGACCGCTTCGTCTAAGTCGATATCCTTTAAGGCATCCAGATCACGAATCACAAAATAATCAGGAACGGGTATGTTGTACCTCTTTAAAAGCTCTTTTGCCTGAAATTCGTGAATATTCATTTTTTGCCCTCTTGCCTCTATATCTCCCAAAATTCAATATACATCAACTATGAATTAAGGCCGTTTCCTTTAAGACACTAAAAGACAAACGCTAACAAAAATAAATAATTTTTTATATTGTCCAGATTTTAAAGAGTGGGGGGCAACCTGGAATAGAACCAGGGACCGACGGGTTATGAGGGAGGGGGAACACCAATTCACCCAACACCAACCAACCTAAATCAGCATAAGTATAATGACTTAGGTAAGGAATGTCTATTGGTTTCTATCGGTTAACATCGGTTGGATTGGCAAGGCACTGCACCGTTTTTGCACCGCTACAGTCCCATGTTTCCCCAAACTAGGCGGGTCGCCTTAGATTGAACATGGATGAGTACAAAGATGTCTCTTTTATCCACGTTATTTTCAAGTAAAGTATGCGTGCGAATATTGACATTTTGAATCAACTTGTCATCTTCAAGCAGACAGAAAAAGGGTTCTTCCCCATTTTCAGGCTTTAACCCTGTTATTTGGCTTTCATGGGGTGGGCAGCTTAGAGCATCAAAGAGGGTTTTTAACTTATTATCTATGTCCCCCTGACCGATGATCTGTCCTGGAAGATCGTGCCATAAGATGGTGTGATTGATTTCGGCTAGAAGGTGTAGCTTAGAAGAAATGAGAGAGGCAAAATAAAAGTCCCCTTTTTTGGAAATTGCGTTCATTTCATTAGGGTCTTGTTTTAGAAAACTCTCCAGCTGCCAGCATTTCTTGTTTTTTAGATGCTCATCAGACTCAACAAATCTTTTGATCTGAGAATGGAAGTGTTTTTGCAGTCGATGTTTTTCTTTTGGGTCCGCGTTGGATTTTAATATCCCCTCGTATTTCAAATAGAGTTCCATATTGATTAAACTTTTTGTTGAGGCTTGAGAGTTTTGTCAAAGAACTCAATGAGTTTATTCCAAGAATCCTGACTTGCATATTGATCTTCAGCAATGGAGCCACCCATTGTGAACCACTTTTTCCCGATCGGGTGGTAATAGACTGGTCCAGGTTGGGGTAGATTCGGAATATTGATGCCATGACCTGCTTTTGGATAGTATAAATGCTCTCGGTAGATATTGGACTGATGCTTCTGTAACCGTTCTTCAATTTGTGATGCATAAACCGCAGATGGCCACATCTGGTCATCACCGCCAGAAATGATTAGAAGAGGGGCTTGTATTCTCTCTACTAGAATGGATGCATCCTGGAAGGCTTTTTTATCTTTCATGCCTTCTAGAAAGCTAGTTAGGGTATTTGCGGGATTAGCTGCATCATCACCACGCCCGTTATCGAAGTCGGTAGGCGGAACAGGTGCAAAGGGAGCTAAAGGCTTTCCATGATATTGCCAAGCATTTACTGGAGTTTCGCTTAGTCCTCCGTAGATCACGCTACTTGGAACGGCTGCCACAATCGATTGCACTGATTCTGGAAACCATGCTCCTAAAATCAGGGATAACTCTCCTCCTCTTGAAGCCCCATAAACTCCAACGTGTGAACTGTCTAGATTTGGTTGTGTCTTGATCCAATTGAACGAGGTTTCAAAATACTCTAAAGGGATGTCTTGCAGGTTAGAAGGAAGTCCTTCTACTCCAAAATATCCCAATGCAAGAACTGCAAACCCATGAGAAGCGAGTAACTGTGCTCGGTTTTCCCCTAAGCCACCATTTGATCCGCTGAGAGTAATAATAACAGGTAATGGCTTGTCTGAAGGGGGGATGAACAATATGCCTACTAGTCCGTTTTCTTTGACTTGAATCTGTTTTACTTCAGGACTTTTTCGTAAACGGATAATTTCTTTTGATGCAACTTCTTGTGTGTCACGAAATACTCTAAAGGTTACGGAAAACGCTTCTTTTTTCACCTTAAACGAAGAGGGAATGCCAGATTCAGGTTGCATAGACCATAGTAAGCCTATTGGGTCGATTCCTTCATAGGAGCCAGTAATAGGGGATTGTGTAGCAAGATCAACAGAGCCATGATCATCTGCTTCAAAGGAAGTACTCGAAACCCATTTTACATGATTGTCGTCAATTGTGCTGGCTTGAATCGTAATTATTTCTTTGGGGTTCAGCTTTCTGATTACAATATTGATTTCTTAGTCCAATAAGGATGTTTCCGCAGAAATGTCGATGCTTGGGGAGGGGGAAGTATGAGGCGCATGGATTGCAGACAGAGGTGCAGTGGCCAGGACGATCGCTGATAGGGAAGTAGAAAACATAAAACCTCTATATCTCTGAAAGGCAAAGATTATACCTAAAAGTCGAAGGAAAATCAATCTATTGTCACTAATGAATTCAAAGGAAAATTTAATTGCTTAAAAAATTATCCATATAAAAACTAATTAATTTTTTGAACTGCTATTCAAAAACTAATTTCTATTGCAGCAAAAGGCATGAACCTTTCATAATACCCAGGAACTAGGTATTTCATGCGGTTGGTTAATAAAACAAGATATGCAATTTTAGGGGTCCTCCTTGACGCTCCAGCCTCTGGGTACGAGATCAAATCCCTTATGGGAAGATCAACAGCCTATTTCTGGAGAGAATCAGATTCGACAATCTATCCCGTGTTAAAAGTACTGGCAAAGGATGGAAAGGTGCTGTCTGAGATTGCTTATGTGGGAAAGAAAAAGAAAGAGGTCTTTTCAATTACAGAGGCTGGTCAGGCAGAATTTAAAGCTTGGTTCGATAGTCCCACAGGTGATGAAACTCCCCGCAATGAATTTCTTCTCAAACTGTTTTTTGCAATAAATCGAGATGAAGTGACTAGGCTATTTCAGGAGCGGTTAGAGAAACTTAAAAAGATGTGTGAAGAATATAAAAAAATTGAAGAGAGATTAGAGAGCATATCTGATTCACCTCGTAGAGCGATTCGTCTCAAGGCGTTGAAATATGGAATCGCTCATCTTGAATCCGAAATAAGGTGGTTAAATGAAGAGAAAAATCAATGAAAAAATATTAATTATTGGCGCGGGTCTGGGTGGATTGGCTTTGGCTCAAGGACTTATTAGGGCAGGATTCAACGTTACAGTTTTTGAGAGAGATGAAAGCCCTACAAGTCGTGCCCAGGGGTATCGAATTTCTATTCGCTCATTGGGAATGCATGCTCTATCTACATTGTTAACGCCTGAAAAACTGGATCGTTTGCCTGCAGCCAAAGTTAAAGGTGTGGGCGATGGATTTACCTGTGCTAATGAAAAGATGGAGCCTTTTTTCAGTGTTTCACAAGGGCAAGATGCTGCTGTCCAATTTCTCCGCTCAGAGCTAAGGAGTCTATTGTCGGAAGGGGTCAATATTCAATGGAACAAGCGTCTTGCTACATTTGAAGATAAAGATGATCGAGTGATTGCTCATTTTGAAGATGGATCGTATGCCTATGGAGATTTGCTTATTGGATGTGATGGAGGAGGATCAATCGTAAGAGAGCTTTTACCATCAGTATACAGAAGTCGTCTTGGATCGATTCCAAAGGTGATTGATAGCAATCGTGCCATCTTTGGGGGGCAGATTGACCGCACACCAGAGTGGGATGAGCTTCTCCCACTGAACAAAACAGGCTTAGTTCGTTTTCTCGGTCCTCATTCCCATTATATGGGTATATGCTTTTCAGAACGTGCGGATAGAAGTCCTACAGTTTTCTGGGCATTTTCGGAAGAAATAAAAGATCGGACTGCCCCTTGGTATCAATTTGATCAAGGACTGGAATGTCGCAAGCGAATATTGGACCATTGTAAACAGTTAATGGAAAACGAGCCTTGGCATGAAAACTTGAAAAAGCTGGTAAACGATACCTCAGCAGAAGCTATAATGGCACCTTGGCTTGTACGTACTACCAGATTCCCTGACTCCGAGCACTTCCCTATGGTCCCAACAGGTAGGGTGACCCTTTTAGGTGACGCAGCACATGCTATGCCTACAGAAAAGGGGCTAGGTGGCAATAATGTACTTGAAGATGCCAGATTGTTATCGGCTCTCTTAGCTGCTTCGCAAGAACCTATCAATTGGCGGGAAGTAATAGAGAGCTATGAAAGAGAGATGTTTGTCCGTGCAAAAATTGCTGTGAAGGAATCTGAAGGAGCAGCTGAGTACTTCCAAAATCTTAGGTCTCATTAAGGAAAAGCAGTCATAAAAAATTTGGAGCAAATTGAAAGGCTTTTTCGTGAAGCCAATCAACTTGTTCTCGGAAAATATTGAAAGTTTTCCAGTGCATACCTTTAGGTTTAGCTTTGTTAGGAATGCATTCGCTATTCCATCCGAGCTTTTGTATAAGAGTCCATTTTTTATGAATAATTTGATCCCCTTGAGTACGATTCTGACTTTGATAAACAAGGTTGAGACAGCATCTGCACAGAAAAAGGGGAAATCCATCATCTATGTGAACTAACAAGAGTTTACGCCTCCTATGATTGCACTTGGGGCATTTGAACCAGTATCGCTGGTTTCCATAATGTGCTGGGGTTAGTGAAAAGAAGATTTCATAGAGTAAAACCGCAGGCGAGGTTTCCTGGAAAATAAGCAATCTATCTGGGTATATTTGGAAATTTACTCCCCGAGTGGAAAGCTGACATGCTTTTTTAGGAAGAAGTCGCATGGAGCTAAAAGGAAAATCTGAACTGTCGATTTGGGGAAAAGCTTCAACAAACTGCTTGGTTCTTTTTCTGTTGGGACGTATCCCTGTTCCTGAACCGATTCCTCCCATTTTGTCCTCATTTTAACCGAAATCAAAAGCAAAAAATTTATTTCCTTTTGAGAATTTCCTTTTTTGCTTCAGTAAAATCATTTACGAGGCTTTGAATTGTTTGTTCTAGTGTTATTGTTGTTTTCCCCAATCCTAAGATTACATGGCAATAGTTTTTAGAGATTGCCTCTTGGTTGAGTTCATGCAAATCATGATATCCCTGTTCTTTCAAAAATGCATTGAATTGCCAAGCCTCTCTTTGCTGTTGTGATCCTTTAGAAAGAGCTGGTTTAGGAGGAATGGCCTGTCTGCAGTGCCAATGAAGGGTTTGGATAATGGTAGTTTGTATTGTTGCGGATGCCACCCATTCCAAAGCCAGAATCACTCGATCTTCAGAATACTGCATAAGCCCTTGTTTTTCGTCGTTTGTTAAATCAATACATTCAATCAGACATGGGTAGAGAGCATCTACACTTTGAGTTGCAGTAGCTTTCTTCTTTGGTTCTTCTTTTCTTGTTAGTGGTTTTTGTTTGGGTTCCAGGTGGTTTTTTGATGGTTGTAATTCGGCAATTTTCATTGAGAGATTGGTTGGTTTTACAGAGGTTAAGCTCTGGTCAGAATTGATATCCATTACATGTGTGCTAATCAGTGTAGCAATCGTCCCCTTATTGGTTGGTTTAAAAACTGCAATGCCGTACTCGGTTAGTTTTTTTTGCGCGCTTCTGTATTCTCCGCGAGTCAAGCCAATTAACTCATAATCACCAATTTAAGCTGGGTTAATTTTTAGATGAGCAGTACGAAATTCATTTTCATCATCTATTCGTTTGGCACGGAAAGAAATCAAAGCTAAGAGTAGGTAAGCTTTCTGATCATCCAAAAGAAGATCGTGCCCTCCATCTCTCATATGTTTTACCCAGCCACCTTTTCCCATCTACTTTCACGGTTTTTTGGGTTGATAAGAGTTACAAGATTGATCCAAAATCCATTGGTCGAATTCTGGCATTTTGAAATAAATTCTTTTGCCTATCTTGACCACGCTCTTGTTCAGGTTGTTTTTATGTCTACATGTCAAAAGATGCCGCAATTGGCCTCTAGTAAAAGGATAAATGCCGCTTGTAACAATCTGTTCTATTCCCCACAATTTTGGATTCATCATTGGTTCTCCTTCAATACAGTTGATGTACACTTGTTAATGTTGAGTTGAGGCTAATTGTACACTATGTTTTTGGGAGGGAAGTGGGGACTGTATTTTTGAATAAGGAAAGGCTGGCAAAGATGAGGGAATAATTTTTGAAAAAACAGAAAATTTTTCTTGCGGGTGTATTTTTTACAGAATTGGTTTAATCGGTTTCGGATCGTTTCTTAGGACGACCATGAGGAAAAGGATGGTCTTATGCAATCCAAGCTTTTAGAGTCCTCGGTTTATAAGACCGACTTTTTCCATCCTCACAATGAAATGATTTGAGTAGGTTCGTGATTATATCTTTCTCCAGGATATCCGCTGGTGCTATTGCAGGCTCTTTCTCGATGCACTCGTCCACAACCTCTTGAAACCGTGCTTTGTGATAGGGCGTACTGTATTTTGATTCTTCTCTTAAAGCAATGTTTCTAGGCTGGAATTAGATATAAATGTGTTTGAGCGAATCAGATAGATATCTCACGAATAGCTTTGGGAAAAGGATTTTATTGCGAGCAGCCCATTCTATGAGATAGGCAAATGGCATGATGATATCCTCTTCGCTGAGGATATACTTGGTTTTGGGTTGATTAAGCATGAATCGAATAAGAGGAAGCCGTATTTTTGTGTTAGCTTGAGAGCAGAGGGAATGCTCCTCATTTGAGGCAGAGGTGATGCCATTAATGATTTCGTGATACCTATCAGGAGAGAGAGCTACCGCAAGAGCTGCAAATTCGGAAGAAGATAACAAGTCCTCATAGAAATAGGAGGCGTATATTTCTTCCTCAGTCATTTGTGATTTTAGAGTTTGCCAAAGGATGGTGTGATATTTTCTACTCATTATTTTCTCCAAAGATTTTATTGCAGATGGCTTTGCTATATTTACGTGTGATTTGGGGATCAAGATGCGTATATCGATTAAGCATTTCCAAGGTGCGATGCCCTGTAGCAGTCTGTAATTCCATATTGGAAGCCCCTTCTTTTGCTGCATTTGTAGTGTATGAGTGCCTCGTATCATGGAAGCGACAATTTTCGATTCCAGACCGCTTTAAAGCTTCTTGCCAAGCTTTCTTGATGTCGATCTTTCCAAAAGCTGTGCGGCTGGCAAAAACAAGCGGCTTTCTAGGATCAGATGTATGTTGAAGCCTCTTCAGTTCTTCCAGTATCTGTGGCACCATTGGAACACTTCGAGGTCTCCCGTTTTTCGTCTCTTTGATGTAGGCAAGGCCATTTTCAAAGTCGATATAACGCCATTCCAAATTGAGGATTTCTCCCTGACGTGCACCCGTTGTAACTGCAATCAAGACAATGCAGTACAGATATGGGTTTTTGCTCTGTTTACAAGCGGTAAGAAGACGATTAATCTCTTCATAAGTCAGAAACCGATCGCGTCCAGGATTCTCTTTTAGCTTTTTAAAATGAAGGCAGGGGCTTTCAGAAAGCCATTTGAGTTCCTTTACGGCATAGCTGAAAAGGGAAGAAAGGCTTGCAAGGTAACGATTGACCGTGCTCGGAGTACATTTTGTGCCTTTTGGAGTGGGCTTTTCAAGGAGAAGCAATCGCTCCTTGGCAATGAGTTCTGAAGTTAGATGGACAAGAGCATATCTTCCAAGGCGAGTCTCCCAGTACTCAAGGTGTCTCAAAGTGTCTTTGGAAGAGCGATGGTGTTGTAGTGCTCCATTAGAAATGAAGCGATCAAGGAGTTCGGAAAAAGTATGCTTCTTTCTGTATTGATCAAATTTGAACTCGCCACGCTTAATTTGGCGTTTAGTCTCTTTTTCCCAATCCTCAGCTTCTTCCTTGCGGTCAAAGGTTCTGCAAATTGGCGGATATTTTTCGATGCGAATTACCGCTCTCCAAGAATGTCCCTTTTTTAAGCGTCTTTTGTAAACTGACATGAATCCACCTTACCAATAATCAATTGTTATTGATTTAGGTCGGGTGGTTTCTGACCGACTGGTTAAAACTGTTTTTCAGTGCACCGTTTCTGCACCACTTGGCTTATTTTCCTCTAACTTCAACTCTTTTATCGCATTTGTTTCTCATTCATCCTCATGGGAATCAATGAGTTAAAGAGTTGGGGCAACCTGGATTTGAACCAGGGACCGACGGGTTATGAGGGAGGCGTTTGTTTAGCCGGCTAGGGAGAATCCGCTCATTTCTTGTATTTGCCCTACAGATCTGCTAATATGGAAGTTTGTAACAGGAAAACGGTACCTCCCTTGTTTAGTCTCATAAAAGATAAGTACAAAAAAATTAAGAAATTTTTCCTCCATTCGCTACAGGATCTTTTTAGTAAACCGATGTGCCCCGAACAATGGGAACGCCTCGAGGAGTTGCTCTACATGCAAGACCTCGGAAGCAATCTAGTAAAAGAGATCATGGATGGGATCCTTGCCTATCATAGAGAATTCAAGGAGGCAAAACAGGCCGATTATATCCGGTGGATGAAAACACGGATGCTCACATTTTTTCCAACCCAACGAGAACCGCTACCGCGGGTCTATCCAAAAAGGGCTTTGATCCTTGTTGTTGGTGTCAACGGCTCGGGGAAAACGACCACAATTGGACGACTTGCAAATTTTTACCAAAAGCAAAATCAAAAAATCCTGGTCGCTCCTGCAGATACATTCCGTGCAGCGGCCAAAGAACAACTTGCGATCTGGGCAAAACGGGCTGCTGTCGACATGGTAGAGAGCCCCTCAAAAGACCCTTCCGGAGTTATTTATGAGGCGCTACAAAAAGGGGTGCAGGGGGATTACGACCTGATTATTGCTGACACGGCAGGCCGCCTGGATGCCAAAGTGGAGCTGATGCGCGAGCTGGAAAAAGTGATAAGAACTGCTAAAAAACTGAATGTAGAAGCACCCCATGAGGTGCTCTACATTTTGGATGCTACCCTGGGTCAAAACGGTTTGGATCAACTCAAAACATTCATGCAGTTTTGTCCGGTAACGGGAATATGCCTCACAAAAATGGATGGCACAGCAAAAGGGGGGGTCGCTCTTAGGGTGCAAAAAGAATTAAAAATACCGATCCTGTGGATCGGGCTCGGGGAAGGGCTTGAAGACCTGCAGCCCTTTGACGCAAACCAGTATATCGAGTCCTTGTTTTAGTGGATAAAGAACTTTTAGAACTTGTCAGAGAATTAAAGATGCTTCTAGACCCCCCCAAAAAGGTCTTAAAGCCCCTATCGACTCCCGGCACCCCCGAAAAACGGGTGAAAATAAGGGTGGAGGATCCTGTCTCGACACCCTACACAGTTCCTAAATTCAAAGAGGAACCGGCAAAAATGGAGCCAAAAGAGCTTCAAAAGCCGACCCCTAAGGATCCCCCTGTTTTACTTAAAGATCTCATAGATTGGTTTCAAAAAAGATTCAAAGCTCCTGTGATCTCCCCCTTAAACGATAAAAGAGCGGCTGATGCAAGAGAGCGCTACAAAAACGGAACGAACCATGCCGGCATCGTCCTATTAGTTCCAAAAAAGATTCAGGAAGGGAAAGAGTTCTATAAAAGTGTGCAACTAGCGATCCACCAATACCTCATTCCATGTATGTTCCTCCCCCTGGATCAGTTTAGCAAAGAAACAGCGCAAACTACCCGTCTTTTGATCACGGACACGTCCTGGATTTCGGCCTATACTACGGAGATTGTCAGAAATTCGGAAACAAAGACAGACTTCTTATGGGGAGTTCCGATTTTTTATCTCGAACCGTTTGAAACGCTCAAAACATCTGAAGGAAAAAAACGTTTATGGCAAGCTCTCCTCTCATTCCCCCGTTCGTAGAGGTTCTTGTCGACCAAAGGGTTTTTAAACCTCTTTGCTACGAAAATAGCGGTTTTTCCTTGAACGTAGGATCACGCGTTTTAGTCCCGTTAAGAAATAAGAGCGTCAAAGGGACCGTTGTCGGCTGTCTAAATGCGGCCTCTTTTCAGAAAGTCGCAAAAATCGACTCCGTTTTGGTAGAGGAATCAATGACTGAAGATTTGATGGATCTAGCCAAATGGATGAGTGCATATTATCTCACCCCTTTTCAAAAAGTTCTCACAACGCTACTCCCCGCTTCCTTGAAAAAAAAGATAAAAAAAGAAGAGCACTATTTTGTCACCCGTCGAGCCCCAATAGCAGACCTTATTGAGGCTGCAAGTAAAATATTAGATCCGAAAAATCCGCAAAAAAGGGTTCTTGAGTACCTCTTGATGCAAGAAAAAGGGGTGTTTCTCTCCAAATTATTGGAAGAAACCGGAGTGTCGAAAAGCCCTATAGAATCTCTAGTGAAAAAAAAATGGATCGATTTAAAAAAGCTCGAGGTCGACCGCTCCCTTTTCACCCATGAAGACTTCCTCCTTTCCCCACCAAAAAAGCTCAACGAAGAGCAGCAGCAGGCTTTGAACAAAATTCTTTTAAGCCTCGAAGCGAACAAATTCCATACGGAGCTTCTATTCGGTGTGACAGGTAGCGGTAAAACTGAGGTCTATCTGCAAGCGATCCAAAAGGCCCGCTCCTTAGGTTTGGGAGTTCTTTATTTAGTCCCCGAAATTGCGCTTACGACGCAAACAATCGACCGTCTTCTCTCCCGCTTTAGTGAGCAGATAGCAGTTCTTCACCACAGACTCTCAGACGGCGAGCGTTTTGATGCGTACCGGGGGATTCTTAGTGGAAAGATTTCGATAGTGATTGGAGCGAGATCGGCGATTTTTGCTCCAGTACAAAACCTGGGGCTTATCATCGTAGATGAGGAACAGGACGGATCGTTTAAGCAAACTGAGGAGATGCCCTGCTACAATGCAAGAGATGTGGCTATTGTAAGAGCTAAGTACCTAAAAGCGGTCTGTGTTTTAGGAAGCGCCACCCCCTGCTTCGAAACTTTTTACAACGCCCAAAATCTCAAATATGGGATCAGCTATCTGACTCAAAGAGCCAAACAAAACCCTTTGCCTGAAGTAAAAATTGTGGACATGCGTCATGAAGATGACAAAAAAAAATGTCGCGCTCTTTTTAGCGACCTCCTTTTGAATAAAATTGAGGATCGGCTCAAAAAAGGGGAACAAACGCTCCTATTTTTGAACCGTAGAGGGTTTTTTAAGTGCCAAATTTGTACAACTTGCAATGAAACTTTAAAATGCGATCAGTGCGATGTTTGTTTGACCTACCATAAAGGGGAAAATATTTTGGCCTGCCACCTTTGTGGTTTTACCCAAGATCCAAAAGATGCCTTTTGCAAAAAATGCCGTTCTAATGAGACTATGCGATTTCAGGGTCCGGGTACAGAACAGGTGGAGCGGGCGTTGAAAGCGGTCTTTAAAGAGGCCAGAGTCTTGCGGATGGACCGCGACACCACGCGCCACAAAGGGAGTCACGATGCACTCTATCGGGAGTTCAAATCCCAAAAAGCCGATATCCTGATCGGTACACAGATGATTGCCAAAGGGCTCGATTTTCCTCTGGTCACTTTGGTGGGGATACTCAACGCAGATTCTATGCTCCATATTCCCGACTTCAGATCGGCCGAAAATGCATTCCAACTGTTAAGCCAAGTATCCGGCCGTGCAGGAAGGGGCGATTTTCCGGGCGAGGTAGTTTTACAGACCCGCCTACCCGAGTATCAGGTGATCCAACACGCTTCAAAAGAGGACTACCAAAACTTCTTTGAGGAGGAAATCCTGTTGCGCAAGCAGTTCGACTATCCCCCGTTTAAAAAGATGTGCCGTATTGTTTTACAAGCACCCGAAAGCGCACTCCTGGACCGATTCGGAACCTTTTTAACCCATCTTTTTGAAAAAAATAGAGAACTTGACGTGGATATTCTCCCCTATACCCTTTGCGGCTTGACGAAAGCTAAGGGGCAATACCGAGGACAGATTCTTCTTAAAGCACAAAAATTTACCTCTTTGAAAAAAATGGTCCTCCTAATCCCCAAAGCTGAAAAAATCAAAATTCTTGTCGACGTCGACCCACTCCAAACATTCTTCTAAAATTCTTTCATAGAACTTAAAATATTTTAAATTAACCCTCTTTTGTGCTTTAGTATAGCATTAAATATTTCAGGAGCTAAAAAAAATGGCAGCCGCTTCAAACTTGTCCGCAACGATATCGACTAATCTTTTTTCAATCTTTTTAGATTCTCTAAAAAGCTCTCTTAATGAGGCAACAAAAGCAAAAATTTTAAAAATTTCCTCATCGAGCTTAGCTACTGAAGGGAGTAAAACCCATTTGGTAAAAAGAAGGTTCATTTATACCCCGTTAAACGCCGAGGTGCCCTGTGATAATAGGGGAATGTATGAGATTTTACTCAAAGAGGTCCAGGAAATCGTGGAAGATGATCGAGATAATCCCAAAGTGCAATTTCTTTTAAAGCTATTGGAGAAACCGGATGAGTCCCAGGAGGTTCAAAATTTCTTAAATGAGATGAGAGAATACCATCTGGAAAATCAAAAAAATCCTTTTTCTTTTTTACAAGACAAGATCTCTGAAGGGCTAGCGAATGTTTCTCAACAGCAACCACCAGCCGGTATCCATGCAATCTCTATCAAGGTGCTTTTTTTTAAAAAGGTCAATCCGGACGAGATTTTATCCATCAAGTATAAAGGGAAACCCCTATAGGGGATATCTGAAGCTCGCTTTTAAAAAAAAGACCTCTTAAAAAAGAGGTCATTTTCAAACGACAAGAATTTTTTAAGACTGGTGCGGTTTCATCATAGGGAAGTAGATGACATCACGAATGGATACCTCACCGGTGAGAACCATCACTAGCCGATCAATACCGATCCCAAGTCCACCTGTTGGAGGCATCCCGGCATTAAGTGCTTCAATAAACTCCTCATCCATAGGATGTGCCTCTTTATCACCCGCATCTTTCGCTACCTGCTGCTGGCGCAAAAGGGTCTCTTGCACAAGCGGATCATTGAGTTCAGAGTAGGCATTCGCCATCTCCATACCCAGCATGAACAGCTCAAATCGTTCGACGATCCCCTCCTCTTTTTCTTTCAGGTTGCGATGGTATTTGCAAAGAGGTGTGGTCTCTACCGGATGGTCGATAATAAAATGGGGTTCGATCAAATGCTCCTCAACAAACTCCTCAAAAATCTTGGCTATGAGAAGTCCACGTGGAAGTTTTTTCACCTCAAGAGGGTCCAGTGGGGTCGAAGCCAAAACATCTCTCATCTCTTGGTCGCTCATCTGGTCCACATCTAAACTTTTGTAAACACGGATCGACTCTTTCATCGTGTAGCGCTTCCAAGGACCGGAAAGATGCAAGTGGTGCGTGTTCCCTTTTTTATCCTGACGTGTTCCCAAATCGGTTGTCGCATACAGTGCGTGCGCTAAATGGATAAACAGCTTTTCGGTGAAATCCATCACGTCATGGTAATCCTGATAGGCAGCATAGGACTCTATCATCGTAAATTCAGGATTATGCGTCCGGTCAAGCCCTTCGTTTCTAAAAACTTTGGACATCTCAAATACATTCCTAATCCCCCCTACAATCAGCTTCTTTAGCTGAATTTCCAACGAAATACGTAGGAAGATATCCAGGTGCAGAGCATTGACATGCGTGATAAACGGGCTCGCATTTGCCCCACCATAGATCGTTTGCAAAACCGGTGTTTCCACCTCAATAAATCCATGGTCCTCGTAGAATCGGCGAATGAGCGAAAGGATGCGCGAACGTGTTTGAAACGTCGCCATCACCTGGGGATTGCTGATCAGGTCGAGCCACCGTTTGCGGTAACGCATTTCAATGTCGCTTAGACCACTATACTTATCAGGCAATGGCAATAGAGCTTTCGCTCTGAAGGTGACCTCTTTAGCATACACAGTCAACTCTCCGACTCGCGTGCGAAACAAATGCCCTTTGACCGATAAAAAGTCGCCCAAATCTACAAGTTTCTCCACAAATTTGATGCCGCTCAGCTCCTCGGAAGGGTTAAGCCCCATTACGGCTGTGTCATCGCGGTTTAACATGACCTGAATGGTGTGGTTTTCATCAAGGAGCGTCAAAAAAGCGTTTTTCCCCATAGCCCGGAAAAGGACCACCCTTCCGGCAACCTCAACCCAATCGGTCTCCCCTTTTTGCGCCTCTTCAGAGTGCCCAACAGGATGCCCGTGATATTTTTTTGCCAGATTTCCGGCAAGAATCGGACTGAGAGAATCGGCGGGGAAAGGCTCTACACCTAGTGCCCGAATCTCATCCAATTTTCTCAATCGATTGCGGTACTCTTCTGTATGTTGCATGGATGACTCTTTTTAACTTTTGTTCCGTTGGTTACATCTTCTAGTTCATATCCCAAAAGGGTGATCTCGTTTCGTATCTTGTCCGCGTCCTGAAAGCGACGCTCTTTTCTTGCCTTTTGCCGCGCTTCTACCAGATCCAAAATAGAACCCGGGATCGGCTCCTCCTCTTTCTTCAAGCAGCCCAAAATAGCATCAAACCGCTCTAAAAGCTCAAGAATTCTTTTTTGAGATTCTTTGCTGATCTTTTTTTGGTCGAGCCCTTTATTGACATCGCGTACCATATCAAACAAAACAGCAAATGCCTTTGGAAAGTTCAAGTCGTGGTTTAATGCCTCCATAAAAGAGGCGTGGATTTGGTCAACATTAAAGTTCTCCTCTCCCGCATCGGCACCCAACTCGAGACGATCCCAGAGCTGATCCACCCTGAAAAGGGCCTGGCGTACACCCTTTAGCCCCTCCAGGGTGAAATTCAACGGCATCCGGTAGTGCGATTGCGCTATGAAAGCGCGCACCTCACGGCCGCTAAACCCCTTTTCGATCAAGTCTCTGAGTGTGTAAAAATTTCCGAGACTTTTGGACATCTTTTTGCCGTCAACATGGAGATGTTCTACATGAAACCAGTGGGTTGCAAACGGGGCGTGGTTGCAACATTCCGACTGTGCTATCTCGTTCTCATGGTGGGGAAAAACAAGATCAATCCCGCCGCAATGGATGTCGATCGAAGGTCCTAAAAAATCTTGCGCCATCGCCGAACACTCGATATGCCAGCCGGGTCTTCCCGGCCCAAATGGGCTCTGCCAAAAAATAGGTCCGTCGGTCTTTTGATCGTAAGCTTTCCAAAGGGCGAAATCACAAAGATTATCTTTAGTGTACTCATCCTGATGCACCCTCTCACTTGCACCGGCAACAAGAGACTGCCTGTCGATATGAGACAATTTCCCATACTCCTTAAAGGCGTGAACCCGAAAATAGATACTCTTATCATCCGCCTGATAGGCATACCCTTTGTCAATCAGCTTTTCTATCATCCGAATCATCGATGGAATCGCATCGGTAGCTCTTGGGAAACGGGCCACCCCTTCGATTTTAAGAGTCCTCAAGTCCTCAAAAAAAGCCTCAATATAGATATCGGTGTACTCACGAAGGGGCATCCCCCGATCATTAGCACCCTTCATCGTTTTGTCATCAACATCGGTCAGGTTCATCACCTGTGTCACGGGGATTCCGTTGACTTCGATCACCCGCCTCAATAAATCGGTAGATACAAACGTACGGAAGTTTCCAATATGTGCATATCCGTAAACGGTTGGGCCGCAAGAGTACATTTTTGCCTTTGGACCCATCGGTTTGAAAGGTTCTATCTGACAAGTGAGTGTGTTGTACAGAGATAGCATCAGCAAATTTCCTTATGGGCCAGCTCAGTAAGAGCTCTAAGATGGATTTTACCCGATCCGAGCAAAGGCATATCCTGCACTTTCAGCACATGGTGCATTCTAAAGTACTTCGGCAAACCCGATTCAAACAAAATTTTATTGATCTCGTCCACGGTGGTCTCTACAACACTTATCAAAACAAGCTCCGTTTTTTCCCCCTCTCTTTCAATAGGGATCACGACAAAAGGATTATCGATTTTACGTTTGTCAGCGAACCAGCCTAGCCCCTTCGCCGTATTCGCTAGTATCTCCTCAATCAATGGTAAATTAACCATCTCGCCGCCAACCTTTGTGAACCTCTTGAGACGCCCCTTCAAAATCAGGTTTCCCTTGTCATCAATATGCCCGTAGTCCCCTGTCCGGTAGTAGGACTTACCGTTGATCAAGATAAAAGGGGACTTGATGTCTTTTTCCATGTACCCCTTAAAAATCGAGGGACCTTGCGCCAAAATTTCCCCATCTTCGCCCTGCGGCATAGGCTTCAATTCCTCACGGTCTACAATCAAAAGCTCGACCTTACTCAAAGGTCGACCCACACCGATCCTGTTGTCATCTCTAAAGCGCTGCGCAGATAAGACCGGGGAACACTCTGTAATTCCATACCCCTCAATCAGCTTCGCTTCTGGATTGATTTCATACAACTTGGTGATCAAACTTTCCGGAGCCTTCTCTGCACCGGTGAAACACATACGAAGTGAGTCTAACTGGCCGGGTTCGCTTGAAGAAAGCAGGTTTGCATAAAAGCTGGGCGTAAGGGCAAGAAGGTCCACACCCCAAGCCTGTATCTCCTGTGCTATCCGTGGAGAATCGGTCGGATCGGGCGAAAAATAGGTTCTCACACCATTCAGGATAGGAAAAAGGGTCAGCGCCGTGAGCCCAAAAGAATGGAACTGGGGAAGAGCGCAAAGACCTGTCTTTGGCTCGTAGGGAGAGATCACCTCTTCGAAATCTTCCATGTTCGCAATCAGATTCTTATGAGACAAAGGGACAGATTTAGGATGTGATTCCGTTCCACTTGTGGTCAACACTACGGCATTCATCTCGTTAGACAGGTTCTCAACTCCAAAATGGGTTAGAATAGACCTTGTGGGTCTCGTCGATAAAAGCAGCGCTTTAAATTTATCTAACAGCGACACCTTTTCCTTAAGATTTTCTGCAAAGACCAAATAGGGCTCCATCGCCCCAAGTTCTATATGCGCCACACGGTCAAGAAATTTACGGGCAGTTAAAACCGATTTGATAGACAAACTATGGATCACGTGGTCAGTGCTTCTATAACCGGACGTCCAGTTAATCATCACCGGCACCTTTCCGGCCAACATCGAGGCAAATAAAATAAGGGTAGATCCAACACTTGCAGGGAGCATGATCCCAACATAACGCCCCTCAAGTTTACGGATTTTTTGAGCCAAAATAAGGACCGCTATCAAAGCGCGCTTGCCAGTCAACGTTGTCGTCTCGTCCGCGATAAGCTCCTTATTCCCCCCCTTTTTTGCCCTCTCTATGAAAGCCTGTGGTATCGTTTTGCCGAGAATTTCGACTTTTTTCATCCCCTTGACAGTGTGCTGCTTCCAACCCCGTAACATATCTTTAGACTGTAGCTCCCGCGCTTTGGGAATTTTTTTATGGAGAGCCACCAAGAAAAGATCGAATACATGGACTAAGTCCAAGGAGGAGATCTTCTTATCAATCCCGAATTTGAGGTCTAAAAAGGTGATGAGGTTCGATAAGTCCAAAGAGTCGCACCCAAGATCCACCGCCAAATCCTGATCGTCTTTGATCTGCACTTTAGGGCGACCTGTCATCTTACTAATTTTTTCGTACACGAGATCACGCATCGCTAGAGGGACATCCACCTCTTTGTTGATGATTTGCTGACTGAAGACAAAAGCCTGTGGGGTCGACCCTTTTTTATCCCAAAAAAGATAGGGAACCAGGTTTGCTCTCTCGGCAGATTCGATCTGGTCACCGTACTTGTATTGGTTGTACCAGTTCTCAAGGTAGCGATTGAACTGAATTTTACTTACTTGATAGGGGAAATCGGCGGGTAGAGTGGAGAATTCGACCAACACATCCCTTTTGGGCATAAAAAAGATCAAGTTCTGAAAGACAAGCTTGATGGATGTTTTTAATGTTTTCCAGAAATTGGGCGAATCGCCGAGGATCGCTCGAGAAAACAAGCTACCCCATAGTCCGGTTGTACGGACTAAAATCACCTCCAAATTCGGATCCTCGGAAAGGAGTCGATGGACAAAAGATTTTCCACCTAAGAACTCCTTAGGGGAGCGCTTAAGCCCTCCGCCTGGGTATATAATGACCTTTTCTCCCCGATCCAAAGACCGGCGTATGTTCTGGTACACCATTTCCCCTTGGCGTGCCTTCCATTCATTCACAACAATTTCAAAATCGGGGATAGGGACGACACGTATAAGCCTATAAAGCCAGTTGACCCCTTTTTGGTAGAAAAAGCGCTCATCCATAACAGGTTTCAAAGAGGCTATCTGACCGAGAAAAGAATACAAAAGGAGCGGATCTGTCATGGCAGGGTGATTTGGCAGAACAACAACGGGTCGATCCGATTTTAGGATATTTTTAATCTTCTCTAAACCTTGAGTTTGAACGCGGTATCGGACACTAAAAAGCCATCGAAGAAGAAAAGAAAGGATCCTGATAAAAATATCTCTTATCATCACTAACCCCTAAGATTAAGAGTAAAAAAAACTGATGCTATTATAGCAAAAATTGACTTCTTGTTCCAACCTGAATTTTAGGATTGCCCTAATAATGTATACAAATATTTTACAACGTAGAAGAATTTCATCCACAGATCCTTTTTAAGAAAGAGGCCCCTAAGGGACCCCTAAAGGTTTTAGTCGAAAGACAAAACGATGGGTTAATCAAAAAAAGTTGACACGGTTCCATTTTTTATTTTATTTCAAAGTTCTATGACAAAATCAGAATTCCCAGATTCTAAAATAGATAAAGAGCGTCAGCTGCTACTCTCTGAAGACTTCTTTCAATCCCTCGCAAATCAGATCCACCCGTGGGGACCAACTTGCAAAAAAATCAGAGATTTAATTAAAACTTTTTTAATTACTGTTGGCAAAAAAAGGTGAATTGATTAAAAAAATAAAGAGTGCTTTCCCTATCTTTTTGCCCTAGAGATTTCAACGTTTAAAACAACAGAGAAGTGTCTAAAAAAAGATAAAAGCAAAGAAAAAAACAGTAACCATAAAGGGTGTTATGGAAATACATAGTACTTTAAGCGCTAAACAAATTGTTGAAAATCTTTTAGCGCAAAATCTCGGAAGCTTGAATGCTAAAATCTCCTCAATCGCACTTACCGCTATCTACCGGCCCCTTTTGTAAAAACCGGGCAATCGCTGAAAAGAAAATCGACTTAAAAAAGTCCCCTGCCAAGAACGGAAAAAAGCCCAGCATAAATCCCTTTGAGAAGCCGAAGAAAAGACTCATCCCAAGAGACCCTAGAACATCTATGACTAGGGACATAAAGAGAAAACTTCTCGTGATTCCCAGCCCTTTATGTCTTAAAATTTCCGCAAGATAAGCAACGACAAAGTACCCGAGTATATACCCTGCTGTGGGTCCAAATACTCCCATCGCAAAAGCTTTGGGGGAAACTAGTAGATGCGCGTCCAGGCATCCGGAAGTTACAAAAGCAGCAAGAGCGATTGCCGTTCTTTTGTAACCGAAAATCCAGCTAAGCAAAATCACGATCTGCGGCCTTAGAGCCATCGGGATCGGCGTGTGGGGTAACGGGACCGAGATCTTTCCCAAAAAGGTGATGCTCAAGGCCAAAAGAAAAACAACAAGAAGATCCGTAAGCCATTTTTTCTCTAAAACAATTGCACGGATCATTTATTTACCCTCATACTTTTTAAAAACCAACGAGACATTGTGCCCACCAAATCCAAAAGAATTTTTCATCACCGCATGCATCTCTTTTTGAGCTGCTAAATTTGCAGTCAGATCAAAATCTTTAGCCTCATCAATAGGGGCATCTAAATTGATTGTCGGTGGGATTCTCCCCGAATTGAGAGCCATAATCGCTAAGATGGACTCAAACGCCCCTGAAGCCCCCAAGCTGTGTCCATGCATCGATTTTGTCGCACTTACATTCAAAGTGTTTTCACAGCCCTTGAATACGGTTGCTATGGCAAGCATCTCGCTGATATCGCCCTGAAATGTGGATGTCGCATGGGCATTTATGTAACCGATCTCTTGAGGTTTCATCGAGGCATCCTCTAAAGCCAGTTGCATCGCACGGATCGCACTTGAGGCTTTGAGATCAGGTAGAACAACATCGAAAGCATCACAAGTTGTTGCTCCCCCAGCGAATTCGGCAAGAATTTTCGCCCCCCTTTTCACCGCATGTTCGTAAGACTCCAAGACTAAAACAGCAGCGCCCGAACTCATGACAAACCCCGACCGCTCTTTGTCGAAGGGGCGGGAGGCGCCGGCAGGGTCCCCATTCCAGTGAGACAGAGCTCTGCAGGCAAAAAAACCTAAATAACCAGGGATTCCCATCGCAGCTTCAGTGCCTCCAGCCAAAATAAAATCGGCTTTTCCCCATTCAATTTGCTCTTTGGCTGCAAGCAAAGCGTTGCTGGACGTTGCACACGCTGTCGAAATATCGAAGCAGGGCCCTTTTAAACCGTACTCGATCGCAACTCTAGCTCCGGCCATGTTTACTATCGAGTGGGCTATAAAGAAAGGACTTACTTTATTGTAGCCGTCAATCGTTGCATACATGTTATTTTCAATCGTCGTTAGCCCCCCCATCCCGGAACCGATTAGAACCCCACCGCGTGTTTTATCAATCCCCTCCTCAAAAGGGAATAATGAGGCGTTTTCTAAAGCGATCTGCGATGCAATCAGAGCGTACTTCATGAAGGGATCCAGTCTGCGGATCTCTTTTTTTTCTACCTGGGGCAAATACTGCTCAATCGGGACGTCAACAGGCGGAGCGCCGAAAGTGCGTTTAAAAGGTTTTTCCGGGGGAAAAATCTGGAGCTCTTGAATCGCACTCACCCCTTGCAGTATCTGCTCAAACACCTCTTCGGTATTACAGCCGTAAGGGGAGACCGTCCCCATCCCGGTAATGACAACCCTTTTTTTGTTCACTTGACCTCGATTTTTAAATCTACGATCTTACCGCCTCTCCAAAGGGATTCAAGATCATAGAACTCTCTTGTGTCTGCCAACAGAAGATGGACAATCAGCCCGACAAAATCTAATACGATCCATCTCCCCTCCTCGTATCCCTCGGAGTAGACCGGTTTTTCTTTCAGTCCACGCATCCGGCCCTCTACATCCCGAGCAATCGCCTTTACATGTTTGTCCACATTTCCGGTCGCTATTATGACATAATCGGAGATCCCCGAAACGGATTTCACATCGAAACAGAGAATGTCGGTCCCTTTTTTATCGTAAATTGCTTGAGCTACTTGCCGCAGTTTTTCTTGATCCATATGGCCATAGACTATACATACTTTAAGTTAAATCCGTCTATAGAGGCGTAAAAAAAAATGCATTTTTTTAAAATGTGTCTGAAGAGATTTTTTTTGAGCTGAATATCTCTTTAGTGGGCGGCCCGCTTTTAAAGGGGCAACCACACCTATTAGAGAGGCTTTAAGGGAATTTTTTTTTGCCCGGATCGAAAAAAAAACCCCGATTGGCCATAGGTAATGGGGGCATTAATAAATTTTATGAAAAAATCAACCAGGGTGTACTGTCCTGCCCAGGTCAGCAAGGCAAAGATCGATGAAAGCTTCGGAAGAAATTGTTTCCAGGTCAATATGTTCGAAAATATCCATCCGTTTGAACCAGGTAAACTGCCTTTTTGCATAGTTGCGATTTGCCTGCTGCAGTTCCTCCAGCATCCGTTCATAGGAAACTTCCCCTTTAAGATATTTTAGAGGCTGTTGGTATGCGATCGCCTTTTTAGCGTTAAGATTCATCTCCAGCCCCATCCCTAATAGAGATTCCACCTCTTTAAGAAGACCGTTTTCGCACATGAGTTTTGCTCTGCGATTTAGGCGCTCGTATAAAACGGGGCGGGGCCTGTAAATAAAATAGGCTTTTGGATTGAGAAGTGCGCAATATTTCGGCTTGAATTTTTGTTTGAAATCGGAAACTTTTTTTTGCGTAGCAATCAGGATCTCGTTTCCCCTGATAATTTTATGACGGTCGTTTATAGTGATTGTTTTGGCATATTCGGGGTCTTTTTTTTCCAATAGAGCATACAGCTCGCTTGTAGAAAGGACCTCAAGTCTTGTGCGCACCGAAGGATTTGCCGGAGGCGTCGCCGGCACTCCCTCTAAAAGAGCCTGAAAATAGAGTCCTGTGCCACCGGCAAAAATAGGAAACACTCCCCTTTTTTCCATGTCTTCTAAAATATTTTCTACATGCGCCAAAAATTCTGCCACATTGAAAGGGGTGGTAACGGAGTGTACATCCAGAAGGTGATGGGTGATACCTCCCATCTCTTCTTTTGTCGGTTTGGCGGTGCCGATATCCATCCCTTTGTAAACTTGCGCAGAGTCGACCGTAATGACCTCTCCGTTCAGCCTTTTTGCCAATTCTATGGCAAGTAAGGTCTTTCCGGCCGCAGTGGGGCCCGCAAGGAAAAGGGCGTTATAGGGATATGTATTTTTTGAGTTCACTTTTTGAAGGAGATATCTTTAAAACTTTGTCAAGACCTGCATAATGCAATATGTACTTCAGGTCGTCCGATGGAGACAATAGTACCAGTTTTGTTTTTTTTGTGTAACTGATCAAGATTCTTAGACCGGCACTACTTATGTATTCCAGCTGAGAGCAATCCAAAACGACAGCGCTACGGTTTTCACCTAGGCACTTTTTGAGCTCCTCTTCAAGGTAGGCCGCATTCGCAAAGTCTACTCTCCCAATTATTTCGAGAAAGGAAACTCCGTTTTCGTCAAAACGATTGATGCTCATTATTCTCTCCGTTCTATAATCAAAATCTTAAAAAACTCATTTTAAAGCAAGGAGAACGCCAGAACTTTTTTTTATCGGTTATTTATAAGATATTAAAACGTTGAGCTTGTAAGATTTAGAACAATCACTTAAACCTTCCTACTATTTTTTTCATGATGTTTTGCCTGCCATAAAGGATAGTCGAAAACAGGAAGATCTTTTTTCGCATCGTTTTCAACGGTCTGAAGAAATCCTAAGCCCTCCCTCCTTAAATCTAATTTAACAACCTTGTCCATCCCAACAATAGGTACCGATTTTAAAAAAGCCTGCAGCTCTTTCAATCCAGATTCTAGATGGTCAGGATTGAGCCTCACAAGAAGGATTTTTCCGGATTTTAAAGGGTTTCTTTCCTGTCGAAAACCCAAATTAATCGTTCTAAATGGGGGGAGAGCACCGGCATGGGAAAAATCGATCCAATTCAGCCTTTCATAGAAAGTTTTTTTTATGAAAACTAATTTTTCAAAAATGGATCCCTCAAGTTTTGTTCCAAGTCTTAACCCCCTTTTTCCCAGAAAAACTCTCGGGACATTTTTTGGTGATTGGAAGGGATGCAAAATGATCAGTACTCCCGCAGGGTCCAGCCCTAAGTTGTGGTAATCCTCTACAACAAATGCCACTTCTCTGAGCCCATAGTTTGTATAAATGGACGAAGGTGGATACTGAGATGTGGTCAAATGGCTAAAAACAGGGTGCAGGTCCGTTTGTTTAATTTGGATTTTAAAATAATTGGCGTAATCCTCCCCCTTTAGATACCGTAAAAACCAGCGCGGATCGGTCAAGTCGGGCTGAGAGGTGGAAAATAGGATGGAATCGACCTCTCTTTCTACGGGCTGCAGTTTCACACCGAGATAAAAGCCGAACGAACAAACAATCAAAATCCCCCCCAAAACAAAAAAAAGGGGTTTCATTCCAAACATTCCCTGCAAATTCGGTCTATATTGCCTGCACCGATAAACAGTAGGCACCCCTCTTCGCCAGAGAGATCTGCCATTTTAAGTTTCAACATCGAGGGAGTTGTTACATCGATACCCAGCGTTTCTGCCAATCTCTTAGACGCACCCAAAGAATCGTATTCTTCCATCGCTGCATAGGTATCCAAAAGAATCACCTTATCAGGCTTTTTCAATACACGAACGAAATCTTCAAAAAAATTTCTGGTTCTTGAGTATTTGTGTGGTTCAAAAACAACTATCAAAGGGGTCCTATACTGCTTGCGGATTGCCTCGAATGTCACCTCGAGCTCTCTGGGATGGTGTCCGTAATCCAGAAATACTTCAAGGGCGCCAATCTTCTTTACCCTCTCGCATCTACGCATAACACCTTTAAAGGTTTGAAAGGCTTCAACGATTTGTTTTGAAGGGACTTGAAGCGCTTTTGCCAACCCATACACACCCAAGGCGTTTTTCACCTGGTGCTCCCCCATCAACGGGATGTAGACATTTTTCAACAATGTGTTGTCCCTGGTATCGACGAGATCAAATAAGGATCCCTCCTTAAAGACACTTAGATTCGTTGCTTGAATCTTCCCCTCGCCTATACCATACGACACCCCGCAGCTTGCTAGCCCGAGATCTTCGCCGTAAGAGTAAAAAAATAGATTAGGATCCTTTACTGTCTTGATAAAATCTTTGTATCCCTGAAGAAGCGAGGGGTAGTCCTTCCAGTAATCGAGATGATCGGCATCCACATTTGTAAGTATCGCCCCTTTGGGAGAAATACGCAAAAAGGAACCGTCGCTTTCATCTCCCTCTAAAACAAAGCCCTTAGAGCCATCCTTGCCGTTTAAGTAATGGGATAAAAGAACGCCACCAACGCTAAATCCAAACTCGGGGTCATAGGCACTCAAAACATGGGCTAAAAGTGCGGAAGTGGATGTTTTCCCGTGGGCCCCGACAACAGTGTAGATCGGTGTCGCCCCCATAGTTTGAACGCAAAGATCGAGGCGATGCACCTTATGCATAGCTCCCATCAACTCAGGATGATCCGAGCCGATCCTTGCATGGTAGACTCTCACCGCATCCAAAGGTATCGGATTCTTTTCATGCCCCTCAAAAATTGTCGCGCCCTGCTCTTTAAGATAGCGGGTCCTTTCATTCAAAGAGAGGTCAGAGCCAGAGACTTCGATCCCCCTCGACAAGAGAATAGTCGCCAAACCACTCATCCCTATCCCACCTATGCCAATGAAATGATATCGCTCCACAGCCCCCCTCCTAACCGGACTTTATCCCCCCTCTTTTGACTTTTCAGTGTAAGCAAGGCATCGAGTATCGTATCAACCTCTTTCTCAGTTTTGATTGTTCCAACACCGCCCTGATCGATAAAATGCAGAGCATTATTTTTTTGATGCTGATAAGCTCCCTCGAAAGGGACAATCAAAGCAGGGACTTGGTAAAATAACAGCTCCTTGAGGGTACTAGCCCCGGCTCTTGTCAAAGCCACATCCGCTATTTGCATCGCATCATGCAAGGTATTGATAAAAGTCTCTACGTACGCTGTGATATGTTTTTCTTTATACCTCTTTTTGAAGGGCTTTGGATCATTTTTAGGGCCAACCAAATGGATCACATCAAACAGATCCAGCCAATCTACATTTTTATAAGCCCACCCATTTAGAAATTCGGACCCTGAGGATCCCCCTATGATCAACAAGACCGGTTTTTTTTGAGCTAGACCAAAAGAGGAGAATAGTGAAGAACGCTCTTTTATTTCTAGCTCGGGTCTCATTAAAAAGCCTCTATTCGGAAATTTTTTGAACAGCATTTCGTCGTAACAAAGAATTTTATGCGCAAAAAATGAGAAGAATCGGTTTACCTTTCCCATATTCGCGTTCGGCTCAAACACCCAGATCGGTTTTCCTAAAATTAGCGCCGCAATGCCGGCGGGAAAACTGTGGTAACTCCCAAAAACAATCACGAATTGGGGGTCTTTTTTTTGAAAAGCCCTAAACGCCTGCCAACAGCTTTTCAATAATTTTGTAAACCGTCTCCCTCCATCCAAAGAGATAATCTCGCAAATTGTTTGTTTCAAAAATGGGGAGGCATCCAAGCCGATTCCGATGAAGAAAAAATGGTCTTTGGACGTTCTCAAAGCTTGCAGAGCGGGAAAAAGATGCCCGTAAGTACCGCCTACGCTAAGTGCAATTTGTTGTCGCCACGACATCTGACCTCTTCAATTTGTATTAAAAGACAAATGAGTATGGCATTGGCTATCAAGGAAGATCCCCCCTGGCTCATCAAGGGAAGGCTTGTCCCTTTGCTCGGCAGCAGGCCCGATACAATGCCCATATTCAAAAAAGCCTGGATTGCAAATACATAACTTAAAGAGGAGGCGAGTAGGAAGCTCCCCTTATCGACAGTTCTCATTGCAACAATAAACCCCAAAATAACGATCCACATGTATATAAAAATAAGAGCTACGATCCCGATCAGACCGAATTCCTCTGCAAAAATCGCCAATATATAGTCGCTACGGGCCTCTGGCAAATAATTGTATTTTTGTAAACTTTGCCCGAGCCCTTTTCCATGCAAACCTCCGGAGCCTGCAGCAATTTTCGCCTGATAAGGTTGGTGACCTTTGCCAAGAATATCGGTCTCCGGATCCAAGTAGACCTGTATCCTGTTTTGTACGTGGGGCATCTTTGAGGCTATGATACCCGCAAAAGAAATGAATATCATGATGGGTAATAGCCAGAATTTGAAAGGGACCCTTGATAAAAAAAGCAAAACAATGATTGTCGAGGTCAAAATAAGGGCTGTTCCATTATCGGGCTCTATCAATATACACAACACCGGGAAGGCCAATATTAAAAGGACTTCCATAAATCGCTTAAACGAATTGAAGTCCTTTTTTTGATTTAGGTACCAAACATAAAAAAGGGGGACAAGGATCTTCATGATCTCTGATGGCTGAAATGTCAAACCAAATAGTTTGATCCACCTTTTTGCGCCATTGATCGTGCATCCGATTTTGGGGATAAAAACCAAAAGGAGCATCACACAGAATATACCAAAAATAACAGGTGCATATTCGATCCACTTCTTATGGCCTACATGAAAGACAATAAACCCGACGAAGCAACCCAAAATACCGTAGGCACCCTGTTTTAAAAGAGAATCGATCAAACCAAACTCGTGCATTCGGTCCAGGAGCTCTCCGGAAGTGGTATTGTACACCATGATCAACCCCAGGGAGAAGACACTCAAAGATAAGATTAGCAAAAGTCGAGATACAATGCTCATTGGATTCTCAGCTGGTCCCCCGGTTTTAATCTTTTCGCCTTTTCCTCATCTAGGTTATTCAAACGCAAAAGTTCGTCTACTTTCATGTGATTTTTCATAGCAATCGTCCAAGGATTGTCTCCATGCCGGACGGTATAGTATTTTTCCTGACCTTTTTTAGTAGATTTCCCTAGCTTCAAAACCTGTCCTATTTGGAGTCTTGAATCGATCAGATGGTTTGTACGCATAATCTCTTCAACACTCAAACCGTAGCTACGGGCAATTTTATCGAGAGTGTCACCGGCGCGTACGATAATATCTGCGGGGACTGTTTTCTCCATTTCTATCGGAGGCTCTTCTGATTTTAAAGTCTCCTCTTTCGGCTTTTGAGCCTTTTCCTGGTTAGCTTTTTCCTCAAATAGGTGGGTTTGGGTAAGCTTTTTGAGGAGCTGGTCCACCTCATCCACTACCTCTTTTTTAGAGGGGTCTGTTTTAGCGGAGGTTTGCGCCAAAACCTCTTCTTTGGGCGCCATTTTCACCGGTTCCGATTGCCGGCCGGTAAAAAAAATAAAAAACAACAGGATGCAATTCATCAAAACTGTGACTAAGATAGCATCTTTTTTTCCCATTCTATCCTCTGTTTAAATGCCTCCCCTCGATATGCATAGGAGAGAAATTGATCATAGCTCGAAAAACCGGGAGACAGCAATAAATTCCCCTCCCCTTTCAAGCCCTCTTCTACAGCCTTCTCCAAAGTTTTACACAGAACAACCTCAAAAGAGCCCCCAAAGACCTGGTGGATCTCGTCCATCGTCTCCCCGATCGCTAAAATCCGTTTGAGTGAGGCTCCTGAAAATTGATCCTTATAGATCTGTAAATCTTCCCCTTTTGACCGACCGCCCATGATGAGCTGAATGGGCCCCTCTACTTTATTTAGCGCGTATACTGTTGAACTGATTGTAGTAGACTTGGAATCATTGTAAATTTTTTTTCCGAAAAAGTCTCCAAGATATTCTAATCGGTGCGGCAAACTTTCAAAAGTAGATAACCTGTCGATGAAAGTACTTTTGGGAATAGAAAATTTTCGGGCTAACCAATCCAGAATCCTATCGAATGGAACATTAGGCCCTAAGGATTCTCCGTCCGGTTTCACAAGTGAAAAAATACGCATTTTTGCCTCGCGATACCTCTCCATGGTACCGTAACGATCTAGATGGTTAGGCTGTATGTTCAAAATAACCCCTAAATCCAAAACTTTTTGGTGTGTAGTCTCCAGCTGCTGGGCACTCAGTTCTATCACAATAGCTTCCCAGTCCTTAAAATCCTCGGAGCTCAAAGGGATTTCTATATTTCCAAGCGCCTTTGCTTTAATTCCCGCACTCAAGAGGATATGCTCAATTTGCTTGACACAAGTAGATTTCCCATTAGAACCGGTAATACCGATCAAAACCCCGTTAGCCATTTTTTCTAGCGCTAGGTCCACTTCGGACTGTACCAAGATTCCCCTTTTGAGAGCCTCGACGATCAATGGATGCTCCATAGCAAAACCGGGGGAGACTACAACGCGGGCAACTTTTGAAAAATCTACAGGCGTCGGGGATCGATCATCGTATGTAAAAGGGACAATCCCCTCCCTCAAAAAAAGGCGAAAAGCCGATTTGCCGCTCCTTTTGAGCCCTAATATCAACGGTCTAAGCATACGTTCTTGCTAAAAAATAGATAAAAATTCCTAAAAAAGCACACAAAGTCTGCGCTAGGGCAAACCTGTAGACAATCTTGTTTTCGCTCCAGCCTTTAAACTGGTAATGGTGGTGCAAAGGAGCGCAGTGAAAAATACGGGTTTTTGTCCTCTTAAAGTAGTAGACTTGAAGAATGACCGAGAGTACTTCCACAACAAATATCCCGCCATAAAATACCAAAAGTATCTCTTGGTTCAAATAAATTGCAAAAGCTGCAATCAGCCCCCCAAGCGGCAGCGAACCGACATCCCCCATAAAAATTTGAGCCGGCTTTTTGTTAAAAATAGTGAACCCCAAAATAGAACCAAACAATAAGCAGATCATAAACGTCAGGAAAATCTCACCCCGGATTAAACCGGCTAACCCCAAAAAAAATAGGGTGATCAGACTCAATGACCCGGCAAGACCATCCATCCCGTCAGCCAAATTTACCGCATTTGAAGTACCAACTAAAATAAAAGCCAAAAACAGAATGAGAACTACCCCACCTAAACTAAACGTCGGAAACGAAAGGCTGGCAATAAACGGGATCTCCAGGAGATAGGATCCCTTTGCAAGGGATATGAGGGTAATAAAAAGGGCGGATCCGAAAAGCTGTCCCCCGAATTTGGCTCTTGCCGATATCCCCTTTGAGAGGGTAAAAATCTTATACAGGTCATCTGCTAATCCGACAGTAAAAAATGCACCGGCAAGTGTCAAAAGCTGGTAGTATTCATAGGGCAGCGTTTGAAAGAACAAAGGGGCTAAAAGGAACGGAATCATGACAAAAGGGATTCCCCCAAAAGCGGGAGTCTTCTCTTTGGTCAATTTCGTCTCTTGGTCGATGATATGGTCCACGTGCCCTCGCGAGCTTAAGGAGAATTTTTTTATAAATCGGATCCAAAAGGGGTACAAGACCAGTGAAATGAAAAAAGAGGATAAAAAACCGGCCAACGGTATCATATATCCATCACTTGGCATAACCATGGCTCCACCTCCCAAAGGCGATTTATATTGGACCCTTTCACAAAAACGGTGTCCGTGTTCTTGATTTCTTGAAAAATAAGCGGCATCAATTCCTCAACGGATTGCACCCAAAAGACCTGTTTTCCTAACGTTTGCAAAAGGGCGACGGCCCCTTTTAGATTTTGCCCGACACAAAAAGCAATATCAAAAAGAGGGTGTAGATCATGAGCGAGCTCTGTGTGCTTTTCATAGGCATCAGGGCCCAAAGCAGCCATTTGGCCTAGGATAGCAACTTTGCGCCCTTTATGGGGAAAAGTTTGTAACATCCTGAAAAAAAACCTCATTGTGCTGGGATTAGCGTTGTAACAATCCAACATCACCGTCCCATAAGGGTATTCTTTTTTTTCAAATCTCCATTTGGGGGGGTCAAATGGGACAAAATCGGCAGAAATAGCGAGCAAAACTGCTAACTTTTGCACCAAATCCCGGATATCGGAGAATAATTCCTTGTCCATAGAGTCGTAAACCCCAATTTGCGTTCCGGGATAGTTCTGTTCTTTATAATACTCTTGACAGCTGGCATGCACAAAAAGATAGCGGGTGATTCCGGGGACGACTATTTTCCCTTTTTCATAGGCGATTTTTTCCAAAGAATACAGCGTTTCCAAATGGGCTTCTGCAATCCTTGTGACTACGGCAACATCAGGTTTTGCGATTCTTACCAGTTGTTCCATATCTCCCGGATTTTCTATCCCCATTTCTAAAATAACATAGGGCTCGCCTTGGTATGAATTCAGAATCGCTAAAGGCAATCCAACCTGGGAATTTTGATTTCCAGGGGTTTTAAAAACCGAAACCTTTTCAGAAAATGCCTGGGCTAACCCCTCTTTGGTGGTCGTTTTTGCATACGATCCCGTCACGCCTATAATGAAAGGTTTATGGGATCCGATTTTTGTTTGTGCCATTTCTTGCAAAATAGCGAGCGGATCTTCGACATAGATAAGTTCAAGTCCGAAAGAATCTCCCGTGTAGCTTTTTGACACGTACGCTCTTTTTGCCCCTTTGACAAAAGCCTCTTTCAAGTAAAAATGGCCATCTGTTTTTACACCCTTAAGCGCAAAAAAAACGGACCCCTTTTGTACAAGACGGCTATCTACTGCATATTTGGCTGAGGTCATAGATGCATACAAGGTAAACCCTTTTTTTTTATAAATCAAGCTGCCCTCGCTTCCATTTAACCGGTAGAGGAGCCTTCCGATATTAAAACCCCTCCTTGCGGGAAATAGAAAAATTCCCTAGAACGAAAAAAAAATCATGTTTAAGAGTGTTCGATGGAAAATGACAAAAAAAAGCTCGTTCTTATTACCGGCGCCGGCGGTAGGATAGGCAAATCAATTATTAAAAGGATTGCCGACCAATATAAGGTAATCGGTTTTGATCGCTCAAGCGCTATTTTTTACTCAGAAGACGAAGAGATCATTCCCTTGGACGTTTCCAATCGGGAGTCTATGATCTCAACTCTGCACAACATCAGAACAAAACATGGGACAAAGATCCATTGCGTGATCCACCTTGCGGCCTACTATAGCTTTGGGGGGGATTCCTCTTTCAAAAAATACCAGAAAATCACCGTCGAAGGGACACGTCTCCTTTTACAGCTTTTGCAGAGTTTTGAAGTTGATCAGTTTATCTTTTCCAGCACCATGCTCGTGCACAAAGAGGTAGCCGTCGGTAAAAAGATCAAAGAGGAGGATCCCCTTTGCCCGTATTGGAACTACCCGAAATCGAAAATCATCACCGAATCGGTGATCCAGGAAGAGCGCGGATCGATCAAACAGGTTACAATTATCCGGATGTCGGGAATCTATGACGATCAGTTTCACTCTATTCCGCTATCTACACAGTTGCAAAGGATTATGGAAAAACAGCTTTTGGCCTTTTTCTACCCCGGAAAAAGGACCCATGGCAACCCTTTCCTCCACATGGATGATTTGGTCAATCTGTTCATTTTATGCATCGAAAAAGCGTCCACTCTGCCAAGCTTTTTGACATTGCTTGCTGCCGAAGACAAATCCTTTTCCTACATAGAGTTGCACGAAAGAATGAGCAAGGCCCTTTTCGGATTCAAATATCCCCTTTTCTGGGTTCCAAAATTTGCCGCGAAGATTGGGAGCTTTTTTCTGCTAAATTCTTTTATAAAACCATTTATGATCGACATTGCCGACCTGCACTATGATTGCGACTGCAGCAAATCAAAAACCTTTTTAGGCTGGAAGCCTCAAAATTCCCTGGATAAAAAACTTGAACAGATGATTTCCTGGGCAAAAACTAATAAGCGGGATTTTTATCGTGAAAATAACCTGATCGTCCCTAAATATCTAGAAAGAGAATGGAGTAAGGAAGATGCTCAAAAAAAACCTTCTCGCTAAGGAAGAACAAAAACGTCTTTGGTATTTTTTAGTCACCCTTTTCATGGGCTTTTGGCTTTTGTTTACGGTAGACATGCTAGGTATCGACCAACCGGAGATTATTTATAGCGACCGGATTTGCGGCGGTCTAGTGATCCTTTTTTCCCTTTTTTCTCTTAAGGGATCCGCTATTTCCCCCTGGGTCATCGCTTTTGTGGGTGTGTATCTGCAACTGGCCCCGATGCTTTTTTGGGCCAAGGACCCCCAAGCCTATCTGAACGACACCGTTTCGGGAATTATATGCATCCTATTTGCGCTCATCTTCCCGGGTATAAAAGGGATTCAAGATGAAGACAAAGGGCAGATTCCCAAGGATTGGAGCTACAACCCCTCCTCATGGGTGCAAAGATTCCCCATCTTGGTTTTTGGAACTATTGGATGGTTTGCAGCACGACTTATGTGCGCCTATCAACTTGGTTACATAAACTCTATTTGGGATCCGTTCTTTGTAGATGGGACAGAAAAAGTGATCACATCCAACGTATCGAAAGCTTTTCCTTTGCCTGATGCTGGACTAGGGGCTTTGGCCTACTCTCTAGAGGTTCTTTTAGGCCTCAAAGGGCGTACCGCAAGATGGCGCACCATGCCCTGGCTTGTGGTTGGATTCTCTTTTTTGGTAGTGCCTCTCGGATTGGTGAGCATAGTCCTTGTGATTTTGCAACCTTTAATTGTGGGCGCCTGGTGCAGCCTTTGCCTTTTGGCTGCTTTTTGCATGCTCTTGATGTGTACTTTAACCCTTGATGAAGTGGTTGCCGTGACTCAGCTTTTAATGCGCGCGTATAAAGAGGGGCATTTTTTAAAGACGTTCTTTAAAGGGACCTTCCCGGATGGTGCCACCGATGATCCCGATGCGGATAAATTTCCCCCGCCATTCAAAGAATTTTGTTTAGGGATGCTGCGCGGTGTGACATTCCAACCCTACCTTATTGGAGCTGCACTCGTGGGCGCTTTCTTCATGTTTGCCCCCTTCCTCTTCCAATTCGAGGGGATGTTAAGCAATTTTTCCCACACGTTTGGAGCGCTTGTTATCGTGGTTTCGATTCTAAGTATGGCGGAAGTAGCGCGTAGCGTACGCAAGTGCAACTACGCTTTAGCCTTGATTTTAGCGATAGGGACCCTTTGGTCAGGGATCGATCTTATCACTATGGGTATCCTTTTATTAGGATGTATCGGGCTGGTATTTTTGTCTTTTCCAGTGGGCAAACTTAAAGAGAGCTACGGATTTTAAAAATTCGTAAGTCCTGTTCATAAGGGTCCTCTTTAGTCGTCTTCCCGATTTTTTTTCGAGACAAAAAAAAGGGCTATGGGATACTATCATTTCGATTTTATCCCTAAAATCCTCTTATAAACCTATAAGTTCAATTTTCTTAAGGTTTTTCAGGGAGGTGTAGCCAAGTGGTAAGGCAGAGGTCTGCAAAACCTCCACGCGCCGGTTCAAATCCGGCCACCTCCTTTTTAGTAGAGGTTCTAAAGTGATTTTGGACCTCTTCAACAAATGCCCCGGGGATGAAATAAGACAAAAGCCACCTATTTCTCATCCCATCCTTTCCACCGTATCTCATTGGCGACAAATCAAAAAGCTGTAGAGGTTTTTATGCTTTATCTTGTTGCAACTCCCATAGGAAATCTTAAGGACATCACCCTAAGGGCCCTTGAAGTATTAAAGTCCGCTGACCTGATTTTATGTGAAGACACGCGCCATTCGGGCCATTTCCTGCGCCACTACGAGATTGAGGCTCCCCTCATTTCCTATGAGCAGTTTTCTGAAAAAACAAAGCTGAACAAAATCATCTCGACACTCAAGGAAGGGAAACATGTAGCCCTAATCAGCGATGCCGGCACCCCTGCAGTTTGTGATCCGGGGGCCCTTTTAGTCAAAACCTGTATTGAAGAAAATATTGCTGTCACGTCTTTACCAGGCCCTGCAGCGCCCGTAGTGGCCTATTCCCTCTTGGGAACCATGAAACCCTTCCAATTTTTAGGCTTTTTTCCAAAAAAAGGGGGGGAGCAAGCCCTCTTGTTTGACAGGATTGCATCCTATGATGGGGTTACCCTTTTTTTTGAAAGCCCTCACAGAATTACCGAAACCATTAAAAAAATCCCTTATGAGTGCCGTATTACCCTTTTTCGAGAACTTACAAAAAAATTCGAAGAGGTCATCCGGGGCTCAAAAGAGGAAATTTTGAAGGTTTTGGCTCAAAGAGAACAACTAGGAGAGCTAGTCGTAGCGATTGAACCAGAAGCTTTAAAAAGTAAAGACCAAGAGGCGTTCGCATTTGCAAAAGATTTGATACAAAAACATGCCCTTAGTCTAAGCACTGCTGCAAAAATTGCAGCAGACTATTTCGAGGTCAAAAAACAGCCGCTTTATGAAAAGCTCCACAAGGCTATCTAAACCCTGCGGTCCCGACCCTTATTTTTCATCCCCATAGGTGAACCGTGGATCGGGCGTCTTTCTTGAACCTTTTCGGTACTATCTTGTGCGCCATGGTGCCTTTTGTCACCCATGTTTTTATGATGGGTATCCATGTGCCCTTCTTTCATCTGCCCCATCCTTTGCGGGTTGAGCTCTTTTTGCCCCTCTTTCATCCAATTTGGCTCCTCTTTCATCCACTTTTCCCCCTCTTTCATCCACTTTTGCCCCTCTTTCATCCACTTTGACATGCTGGATTTGAATTCTTTCATATTTTTACTCACTGAATTTCAATCTCATAAGCTTTAACGTTCTGGCAAGCTCATTTAATAAATGAATAAACTATTTTAAATTAAAGTAAAATAGTTTATTTAAAAAGTTATAAAAGAGGTTATAGAAATGCCCCGCAAAACTCATCGTCAAGAGCACACCCGTCAAAAGGCTATACGCTCCGGTATGAAGGCCGAATCCAAACTCCCCTTCACAGACGATGAAGAATTCGTGGTAACCGAGGAGATTTTACCTTACATTCTTACCCACTTTTTCCCTCAGGATAAGCAAAAACAGATCCGCCGTTTTATCCACGATCTGAAAGCCGACAAAAAAAAGAGGGCTAAAAAACACTCCAAGAGGGCCGATTCCCTCCAGGAGATCGGCTGCTATAGAGATGAGCATCCACTGCATAACACTCATACCAAGATTCTCAAAAATCGCCAAGCCAGCAGTATGGCCCGCTCAAAGAAACTGACCAAATCGATGACTATCCACAAGCAAGAGAATTTTGGGAAAAAAAAGAGATAACTTTTCTTGATTTACCTTAAAGGTATGGGGCAATATAGAGGGCATGATCCGTATTGCCCATATCAGCGACCTCCATTTTTTTTCTTTACCCAAAACTCTAAAAGGTTTTCTTGGTAAAAATGGGGTAGGGGTTTTAAACCACCTCCTATTTAGAAAAAAATTTTTTCACTCCACCCTTTTCAAAAATCTCATCGCTGACATTCTCGAAAAGAATGTCCAAGAACTTTGGATTTCGGGCGATCTTAGCGTTTCTGGTCTTTTGGAGGAATTCATTTTAGCCAAAGAGGCCCTTTTTCCCCATCTTCCCCCTGTGCTTAAAATACGGGTGATTCCAGGCAATCACGATGTACGGAGCAACTTGCAAAATCAAATAGCAAAACTTTTTTTAGATAAAGATTTTTGTGACCCGGTGGAAACTTACTCTCTCAATAAAGATTGGGATCTGATCACCCTTGACGCCTCCCATAATGGGCACAAAAGGGACTCGGGTCTTTTTAGCGAGTCTCTTGAAAAAATGTTTGAAAAACATATCACAGCATCGATCAAAGAGCGTATCGCTGTTTTATGCCACTACCCACCCCCAATTGCACAAGGCAAAAATAATCGTCTGGTAAGAGGAGAAGCATTGCAGCACCTCCTTTCATCGCACCCAAAGATCGCGTTGTTTGCCCATGGGCACACCCACAATCAAACGCTCTTTCAACTCAAATCAACTCTAGTAACCAATCCGGGGATCTCCCGTGGCAGTTTTGGACGTTATAACTTTTATGAACTGGGGGCCAAGACTCTTAGAGTGGAATTGCGCTCTGTAGAAAAAAAGAACTCTTTGGAAGGCTGGTACAATAAAAAGGCGATCTTTCAGGAGCTCCCCCTATGAAGCCCTGGTATCTCGAGGGGGTCCATTTCAAATGCACGGGTTGCGGAAATTGCTGTGCTAAAGAGCCCGGGGCGGTATTTATCTCTATGGATGAGATCGAGCAACTCGCTACCTTTCTTGGTATGGAAAAAAAAGATTTTTTAGAGAAATATACCCGTAAGCTCCATGGTAAAATTACCTTGAAAGAACACCCGAATTTTGATTGTGTTTTTCTTAAAGAGAATCGTTGTACGGTTTATCAACATAGACCCAAACAATGTAAAACGTACCCATTTTGGCCCGAGTTAATGCGCTCAAAAAAAGGGTGGGATAGCGAAAAAACCCGTTGCGAAGGTTTAGATCACCCGGAAGGGGTCTTCCATAGCTTCGAAGAGATTCGAAAAAAAATGGAAGAGGCTTATTAGATAAATCTTTTATTTAGATTTCTTTAAAAATAATTGCCGTGTTGATAAAGGCTAAATATGCGTAGAATCCCTTTAGTCCCTTTTGGAACAGCCGGATTTCGGGGCCCTATGAAGGAGGGTCTTGACGGACTGAATCTTGAAACCGTATTGAAATTCGCCCAGGCGGCGGCTTTGACCCTAAAGGACTCCTCTTCAAAAAAATTTGTGATCTCCTATGACTGTAGACACCATTCAAAAGAGTTTGCCCACGCTGTAGCCCAAGTTTTTAGCGGGAACGGATTTGAGGTGCATATCACCGATACCTTGATGCCGACCCCCTACCTCTCGTTTCTTTGCCACCATTTGGAAGCGGCCGGTGGAGTGATGATCACAGCGTCTCACAATCCCTCCCATGATAACGGATTTAAAATTTACGAAAATTATGGCGGCCAGTTTTTAGCTCACGAGAAACAATTGCTCGCATCCTTAAAACAATCGGATCCAATCCGGATCTCTTTTGAAAACATCCACTTTGTAGATAAAAAAAACGTGGACGCCTATTTTCAAATTGTCTCAAAAGTTCTCCCAAGCCCTTTTGATCCATCCAGAAAAGAGCTAAAAATTGTCTACTCCCCCTTTAGCGGGTGCGGTTCCACAGTCATCCCGGAGTTTTTACGGCGGACCGGATTTTCCTCCTGCTACCTTGTTGACAAACAGCTTCCTGTAGATCCCGACTTTGCCGGGTTTAAAAAACCCAATCCCGAAGATCCCCAAAATCTTTTTCTTCTAAAAGAGATGATGGTTGATTTGGATGCTGATTTGGGGATTGCAACTGATCCTGATGCTGACAGAATAGCTTTTGTCGATCGCCATTCGGTGTTTACCGGCAATAGAATTGGGGCTATTGTGCTTGAATCTCTTTTGCAAGAGGGAAAACAGGGCGATGTGCACACTTCGTATGTTTCGACGAATCTTGTGGATGCGATCGCACAAAAATATGGGCGCAAGGTACACCGGTATAAAACAGGATTTCGCTACATATCCGAGGCTCTTTACAAAAAACCCGAGGAATTTTTGATGGGTTTTGAAGAATCCATCGGTTACTTGATGGTGAAAGGGGGATCTTTGGATAAAGACTCCCCCCATATGGCTCTTTATGTGAGCCATCTTGCCCACCTGCTCAAAAAAAAGGGGAAATCCCTTACCGACTTCAGCATAGAACTCGATCAGCTCTACGGAATTTTTAGAGAAGATCAGGTGAGCATCGAATTGAAAGAGGGGCAATTGGGGGCCGAGTTCGTAGACTCAAAAGTGCTTCAACACCCGCTTACGGAGCTTGGAGGGAAAAAAGTTCTTAAAAAAGGGGTCCATCCCGATATGAGAATTGTTGTGATAGAGCTTGAAGCGCTCCAAATTCTTGTTAGACCCTCGGGCACAGAGCCCAAAGTGAAATTTTATCTCAAGCTAGGTCCATTTAAGGGAACACCGGATGAGGCAACCTCCTATTTGGCACTCATCAGCGCTTCTATTAAAAAAGCGTTTGGCTAACAAGAGCGTCTAATCTTCTGCCCTGGTATTTTTGGAGTGGTATTTGATGCGGCTGTGCCTACTTACATACAGGGTATGAATCACCACTTTTTTTACCATTTCCAATTCTTTAAACGAGATGTCGCAGTCGCTAAATTGATCCATTTTTATCTTTTGTGCCACCAAACGGTTCACTAGGTCTTCCACATTTTTTTCATTGATCTCCTCTAAAGAACGGGATGCAGCCTCTACGGTGTCGCAAATCATCAACACAGCTGCCTCTTTAGTTTGAGGTTTCGGACCCGGATAGGTAAAAAGAGTTTTATCGACAAGATCACTATTTCCGTCGCGCAACTCCACCTCTTTTTGATAAAAATAGGATACCATTGTAGTCCCGTGGTGCTGCTGGATCATATCAATTATTAACCTTGGGAGCTTATGTTTCTTCGCCAGCTCCACACCCTCATGCACGTGGGAAATAATCACCATGGCCGATTCAGTGGGGGAAAGCAGACGGTGGACATTAAAATCCCCAAATTGGTTTTCGGTAAAATAATTTGGATTGAATAGTTTCCCGATGTCGTGAAAAAGGGCGGAAACTCGGCAAAGAAGGCCGTTTGCACTGATAGCAAGACAAGCCGCCTCTGCCAGGATGCCCACCATAATTGAATGCTGGTAGGTACCCGGAGCCTCGAAACACAGCCTGCGGATCAGCTCGTTGTTCGGATCCATCAACTCCATCAATCTTAAATCGGTCATTACATGAAAAGCGGTCTCAAAAACCGGCAAAAGTAGTGCTATCAAAACAGCTTCGGCCATCACCAAAAGTAATGTCACAACGAGATCATAAACTGTGGACATCTGCAAAAAACTCGACGAGATGAGATTGGATCCCAAAATAATAGGGGTGCAGATGAGCCATAAGAGTAAGCAGATTTTAAACACCTCTTTGCGCTTGATCAAAGACTGGCTAAAAAAAATGGCCGCTAGAGAAGCGACATAATTGATGAGTAAAAAGCGCCCCTGATCTACCGCAAGTGTCAACCCGATCACGATAGTCAAAAAAAATGAGGAAAATAGGGCGACCTGCTTATTTAAAAGGATCGAGATAAGGATGGCTGCGAAAGGGACTAGTACGGGAAACCGGATGTAATCTGTTAAAAATTGAGCGTTTTCTATAAGGAAATACTCAATTAATTTAGCTCCTCCTAGTGTCAAAATGACGATTGTCGAATACAAAGACAAACTCAAGGAGGAATAATAAATTTTTGTATGGTAGAGCCTGAAGTATCTTGCGATTAAGACGGTCAATAAAAAAGCTATGATCGCGCTCCCTAAAAGCGTATTCCATGAAAAAAGATTTCGGCTCTCGCGAATCTGTTTTTTCATCTCCGCTATCTGGCGCACGTGCCTATCTGTTACCGTCTCACCCTCCGAAATGATCAACGAACCGGCCTTTACAGAGGTATTTTTACCCTCTACAAGCGCCTCGATATGGGTTCTGAACTTTCGTAATTCCTCATAATCTACTTCGATATTCCATTGGCTATAGGATGCGTACCTATCCACCACCAGTTTTATCGCCTCTTTCGACTGGACCGAGTTGTTATTGAGCTCTTCATTCAAAAAAATCGGCCAGAACTCTTTAGGCAAAACAGGGTTTTGCGTATCGATAGGTACCTGCACCATGCCCATGCATATGTATTTCGACTCGCAGGCTTTTCGTGAGGTCCTTTCATCGGTTATTTTTATTTTTTGGAGCTCATCGGCTATCCTCTCTATGGTGCCGTAAATTTCTTCAAATGTTGCCGAATTGTTTCCCCGCCAGTTTTTATTGCGGATAAAGTAATCCTCTACCTGCAGTCTGGCCTCTTTGATCGATTTAGGATCAATTTGATATATGGAACTGATATCCGAGAGTGCTTCTTGCCGCAAAATTATGGTAGCCTCTTCATCAGGAAAAGAGAAATCCACCTGTGCCACTATGTAGCTCGAGGCCTTGGCCTCGATCTCCAGTGCCTCGACACGAACTTCTCTAAAGTGAACAAATGCAAAAAGTGCTAAAAAAAACACGATTGCAATAATGAGGCGTAGGCCACGTCGGTTCTCTTTGAGACCCTCGCTGATTGACCGCATCCATCGATTCATTTGCATATCCTTATACTAACAACCCCCCCTATTTTAAGAGAAGCAAGATACCCCAAACCCCCTTCCATTCCCTGTTTTTTAAAAAATTTATCGTTAGCTATTGCTAAAAATTTTAAATAAAAGTCTTTTCTTAAAGCCTTTAAGACCCCTCAGAATCCCGTTGATATGAAATTTTATAAAAAAGATCTATTTTAAAAATTCTTTGGCGCCAACAGCGAAAATCTGTAAAAAATGGGGATGGCTAAAAATCTAAGTTCTTTAGAATTTCGAAATCGGCTAAAATGCGATCTGTATGCAAATGTACCAGCCCATTGCCCGCAAGTATAGGCCCAAACTTTTTAAAGAGGTGTTTGGTCAAAAGATTGTAGTCGACACACTACAAAACGCCATAAAAAACGGTCGTGTTGCGGCCAACTACCTTTTTTCAGGGACGCGAGGTACGGGAAAAACAACCCTGGCACGCCTTTTTGCACGTGCCATCAATTGCGAAAACCTCTCACCCGACGCAGAGCCTTGCAACACCTGTTCGAGTTGTCTGCAGATGTTGAGCGGTGCGTCTATGGAATTGATGGAGATCGACGGGGCCTCGAACAGGGGTATTGATGATATCCGACTTATTAGTGAAGGGGTAGCTTTTGCCCCCCCTAAAGGGCGGTTGCGCATCTATTTGATCGACGAAGTGCACATGCTGACAAAAGAGGCTTTTAACGCACTTCTAAAGACTTTGGAGGAGCCCCCCTCCTACGTAAAGTTTTTCTTTGCTACTACCGAGCCGCATAAAGTTCCTCTGACGATCCAAAGTCGCTGCCAAAAATTTGATCTGCAAAGAATACATCTCGAAACTATCGCCTCCAAATTGGAGTCGATTGTACAAGATCAAAAACTGACAGCAGACCCCGTTTCCCTCTCATTGATCGCAGAGGCTGCCCAAGGGAGCATGCGCGATGCGGAATCATTACTCGACCAGCTTCTTTGCACATCAAATGGAGTACTTACCCTTGATATCGTCCGGGAAAGCCTGGGGAAAGTTTCCAAAGAGGGTTTATTTTCTATAGACGCAGCCATCCAAAACCGCTCCATAGAGGATCTGAAAAAAGCCTCCGACGCCCTCCTTGTATCGGGTAAAGAGACCTCCCTTTTAATCGAAGATTTGGCGGAACATTTCCGCAACCATCTTTTGGCTTTACAGAAGAGCCTTGATCCAAAATTCTACCACTTAAGCCCCAATGAAACGCAATCCTACCAAGAGCTAAGCCAAGGCTACACGCAAGCCTCGCTGCTCGAAATGCTTGAGTTAATCTACCCTTTTTTCCACCAACCGACCCGCCCTTTTTTATCGCAGCAGCAGTTTGAGACACTTCTGATCCTTTTAATGAAAAAAAACCACCGCCCCTCTTTATCCCTTATTGTGGAGCGGCTTGAGGCCCTGGAGAAAAAACTAGAGAGAAGGATTTTCCCCTCCTCCTCCGCTCCCGCTGAAGCTGCTCTCGAAAAAATAGAGGCGTTGGAAAACAAGAGTGCTCCCGCTGAAGCTGCTCTCGAAAAAATAGAGGCGTTGGAAAACAAGAGTGCTCCCGCTGAAGCTGCTCCTGTCGAGCCTTTAGGAAAAAGCTCACAAAACGGCATGGAAACTGATGAAAGAGGACCTAAAGAGCCTGTGTCTGAGCATCCATCTCCGCATAGGACAGAGCTACCCCTCTCTTTTTCACCGTCAGTCTCGAAAATTACAGCTCCCCTAAAAAGCGCTGATGCTTCAGGCGATCCCCCACTAAAGCTTCTCCCTGCTAGTGTGCGCCATCAGAATCTTATCCAGTTTGCCATCGTCGAGTGGAATGCCGTCCTTAAATAAATTTTTTAAACAAATAGATCTTTTTCAAATTTTTAAGAACAAATATACTAGATTGATCTCATCGAAAAATACATAACCTTCAAGGAACTCTATGGGTAGCGGATTTTTAAAAAAGAAAAAAGACCAACGTCAGATATCCGAGCAATTATCTCGACTTACCGAGGAGCTCAAGGCTAAAGAATATACCGGCCATGCCCCCTCCGGCCTTGTAGAGATTGTCCTCTCCGGGGAAAAAGAGATGAAGAAAATCAAAATCAATAAACAGTGCGTCAATCCGGATGATATTGAAGGGTTAGAAGACTTGATCATCGCTGCTTACCAAGATGCAGAAAAACAGATGGAAAATGACAATCCCTTGAGCAAAATGGGGAACCTCCCATTCGGCTTTTAAAAATCGGCTCCTTAAAGGGGGCTTTTAATCAAGACACTACCCCTATCCTGACTTCATCAGATTTTATAAGGATAAAAAATGATACACAGGCGCTTTTAGGAATCCATTTTCAAGAGCGCCTTCACCTCGGCTGGCGTTTCTGCTACTAAAACTTTTTCAGCAATAGCGATCGCCCGATCCATTCGGGTTTCCATGATTTTTCTTTTAATTTGCGGGATTTCATGAAAAGAGCACGAAAAATCTGTTGCCCCAAGCCCTAATAAAAGTTCAGTAAAAACGGGATTCGATGCGATTTCACCACAAACGCTCACCTGCCTTTTAAAAATCTTAGCTTTCTCTAAAATTTTTCGGATCGTTCTAAAAAGAGCCGGCTGATAGAGACAAAAATCGGGAGAGTCTCTATGTATCTCTATAAGTGCTTGCGTAAGGTCATTTGTACCTATCGCTAGAAAATCGACCCTGTCTAAAATTTGATCCAATACTTTATCCTCAAGAGGGGTTTCAATCATCGCACCTAAAAGAACCGTTTTGGTATTTGAAAGTTTTTTTTGTAGATCCTTGATACCAGCACGGACAAGATCCACCTCCTCAGGCCCGTTCACATACGGGATCAAAATATTCAAGCTATTTGTAGTCTCAGATTTGAGTAGGGAGCTGAGTTGCAGGTTGAGAATCTCTAAGCGATTTAAAAGATAGCGAATTGATCTTAAATCGCTCCTTTCAGGCTCCAAGTCGTCCAAGAAATTTTTATCTCCACCCAAATCAAACAATCTGAATACAACCTTTTTAGGGAAAATCTGTTTCAAAATAGATTGGTATAATGCAAGTTGCCGCTCTTCACAAAATGCAATTTCGCGCTCGTGCAGTAATAAAAACTCGGTTCTGTAAAGACCAATTCCATTTTCTAGTTCTTTGGAATATTCCACACCATCAAATGTAGAGAGAACCTGGATATTCCATCCATCAGCGGTTAGAACCTCGCTTTTGTCTGTTTTTGTCTCTATGGGGCAGGTGTTCTCGTTTTCGACGCGTTGGATATCTTTTTCGGATGGGTCGATGGTGACAACTCCTTTTTTTCCATCCAAAAGAGCCAACCTCCCATGAAAAGATTCCAAATCATATATGTCAGTGACAATGATGTGGGGAATGGCTCGACTTTTTAAAACTACCGACGTATGGGATGCAGTGGATCCTTTTGTAGTCACAAAGCCCCTAACACCCTTAAGAGCCCCTTGTGCTGCCATCGAGGGTGATACCTCTTTAACACACACGATAGCACCTTGGAATGCATCCGGAATTTTTACTTCAATTCCATGCAGGTGAAAAATGATTTTATGGGTAAGATCTTGAAGATCTGCTGCACGCTCCATGAAAAAAGGGTCTTGCGACTCTTCAAGAATCTTTAGAAAACGGGCTAAAGCAGATTCCAACGAGGCTTGAGCAGATAAAAAGTTCTCTTTGATCATCTCCTCAACCGCTTCTAAAAAAATGGGGTCTTCCAAAATAAGCAGATGCGTTTCAAATATGGCTACCGATTCAGTATCCTCAAGATGTTTCAAGCAATTCAAAAGAGCACGAATCTCTTTTTTTGTAATCGCTACAGCTCGGTAGTATTTTGGGAGCTCCTCTTCAGGATTAAACCGGATATTTTCGGTATTTATGGGGTATTTTTCTTCCCGGTAGAAAAAAAGACAGCCCAGCGCTGTCCCTTTAACAATAGGCTTGCCCTCAAAAGCAATTGAAGTATCCGCTGTCATAAATTCATCTTAGAGTATATCCAACGAGGTTTCTTTCGAACAAGCTTTCTTTGCGAGCGTGTCCAAAAGACGCACATTGAATTCTTTAGCGGAATTATATCCGGTCTCTTTGAGGCGATGATTCAAAACAATCGTTTCCAACAATAAAACAACATCTCTACCCGGTTTTACGGGCATAATGTAGAAAGGGACTTTGATATTCAGTAATTCGCAAAACTTCTCTTCCAGCCCAATTCTATCATAAAAGTGCGTGTCATCCCACTGCTCAAGCTTAACGATCAGATCGATTTTTTTAGATTCAGAGATGCACACAGCCCCATAAAGATGGGCAACGTTGATGATACCGATCCCCCGAATTTCCAAAAGATGCCGTGTCAATTCCGGTCCTGTCCCCTCAAGATACCCCCCCTTTTTTTTAGAGACCAGAACCACATCATCTGCAATCAATCGATGGCCCCGTTCAATTAGTCCAAGAGCCGCCTCGCTCTTACCCACGGAAGAATTTCCCTGGATCAAAAGACCGATCCCAAATACCTCAACAAGAGTCCCGTGGCAGGAGAGGGTGGGGGCAAACTCCTCAACAAGAATCACTGTCAGGCGGGTAATGAGGTTCATAGTCGACAGGCTGGATCGAAACAACGGAATTCTTCTATCATTACAAATTTCAATTAGCTCTTTTGGAGGACGGTATCTCCTCGCTACAAAAATCGCCGGGACTTTTTTTCCAAATAACAGGGCAAGGCGCTCCTTGCGCTCCTCAGGGGAGATATCTTTAAGGTATTCAATCTCTATTTTGCCAAAAACAAGGATCCGCCTTTCTGAGCGATGCTTTAAATATCCGCAGAGTGCAAGTCCGGGACGCTCCACCTCAGGAACTATAATTTTCTTTTCTTTCAGCCCCTCTGATCCAGCCGTGAGCTCAAGGCTCAACGACTCTTTATATTTCAGAAGTAGCTCATGAACAGTCAACATGATATGGAATCCACCCTTAAAGCTCTATCTTGCCAAAGATCTTTTTAAAGATGCAACAAACCTTGCAAAAACAACGATATTTACCTAAATAAATCGGGTAGCATCTAAGATTGAGTAGGATAGACAAAAAGCTTAATTTAATTTTTTTTTTTTGTTAAACAAAAAAGAGGTTATGTTGCATCGTATAGTCATCATCGGTGGAGGCTTCGCGGGATTGAATTTAATCCGGGGGCTAAAGAATTGCGATTGCCAAATCCTTTTGATTGACAAATCCAATTGCCATGTGTTCCAACCCCTCCTTTATCAAGTAGCAACGGCAAGCATCAGCGAATCCTCTATCTCAAAACCCTTAAGAGAGATTTTTAAAAACCAGCAAAACGTAACCGTATTAATGGATTGCATAGTCAGTGCTGACCGTGGAGGAAAAAAACTCCTTACCCAAAAAGGGGAGGAGATCCCCTACGATACGCTTATCATCGCGACCGGAGCCAAGCATTCGTATTTTGGCAATCCCCAGTTTGAACCTATTGCTCCGGGCCTTAAAACCTTAGAGGACGCCCTTAAGATTAAAGAGAGGCTCCTTTATGCTTTTGAAAAGGCCGAAAAATCGAAAAACCAGGTGGCGGCGGTCGAACATCTGGTATTTATTGTGATCGGAGGGGGTCCGACCGGCGTGGAATTAGCCGGATCGATCGCCGAATTCAAAAATCTGACACTTAAAAAAGACTTTCGTCGCATAGATCCAAATAAAGCTCGCGTCCTTTTGATTGAGGGAATGCAAGAGGTTCTCCCCCCCTATCCCGAGTCTTTGCGCAAGCAAGCCCATAAAGATCTTGAAGCTTTAGGGGTAGAAATCCTCACCAACACGAAAGTCACAAACGTACTTGCACACGGTGTGGAGACCGATAAAGGGTTCCTCCACGCAAAAGTGATCATTTGGGCAGCAGGGAATCAGGCCTCGTCCATGCTGAAAACCCTTGGGGTTGAGCTGGATCGTCAAGGGAGGGCTATTGTGGGGCCCTATCTACAAATTCCGGGTGATGAGGATGTGTTTGTAATTGGCGATGCCGCACATTTTAAAGGCATAGACGGCAACCCTTTGCCGGGAATTGCTCCTGTAGCTATACAAATGGGCTCCTATACCGCTAAAAGAATCAAAGAAAAGCTTCTGGGAAGACCATTTAAGAAACCTTTCGTGTATTTTGATAAAGGTATGATGGCAATTATCGGGAGTTTTCGGGCCGTAGCCATCTCGGGTGGATTGAAACTAAAGGGGTTCTTCGCCTGGTTTGCCTGGCTCTTTATACACATACTGTACATCGTGACCTTTAGAAATCGTCTGATAGTCGCCTTGGACTGGCTTACCCATTATTTAACAGGCCGGTCCAGAAACTACCGTGTTATCATCAGGTCTGCCGAGGAGCTGGACGAAGAAAATTAGCGTCCTGGACATCCCCTCTTGCCTGTCTTTAAAATTAGGCAACACTCTCTTAAAAATTCTTTTCACTAAAAACCGCATCCACCCAACTCACCTCAGGCGCTGATATAAAGCCCAAGCCATTGATCAAAAGACTTATTTTGTTAAAGTAAAACAAGATCATTTTCACGATAACAACATCGCTGTTCTAGAATTATTACAGATAGCGGGTATTAAACAGATCACCTCCCCTATCAAAACAGTAGAAGGTAAGCAAATCCAGCAGGCAAAAGACTTTAACATTATTGTTTATCCATTTATTTAAGGAAAAAACGGATTTAATATCCCCTTAACCGACGAGCAGTGGATCGCCTTGGGACGAGCAATAAGGCAAGTCCATGAAGTTGATGTGCCTGTATATCTAAAAACACAAATTTGTCGTGAAGATTTTTCACCGAAGTGGCGAGACGTTGTGCGCTTTCTTTACACTCATATCGATATAGCGCCAAACAGCGATGATATTGCTGCGAATTCATGGAAATTCCTGGAAGAAAATCGATCCACTATTCATTATATCGTTGAGCGGGCTGAAGAGCTTAGTCAAAAAGCTTGCTGCCGTCCTCTCGAATTCGTTCTTTGTCATTCTGATATTCATGGAGGGGATGTATTGATCGATAGCAAAGGCGCTCTTTACATTGTTGATTGGGATGATCTCATATTGGCACCCAAAGAGCGCGATTTGTTGTTTATTGGTGGAGGAGCGGGAAATGTTTGGAATAAGCCAAATGAAGAAAAGCTATTCCATGAAGGCTACGGTCAAACCGAAATTGATTGGACCTTGCTCGCTTACTATCGCTATGAACGCATTGTGGAGTATATAGCTGACTATGCTCAGGAATTACTTCTCAAACCCATAAAAGGCAATAATAGGCTTGAAATGTATAAACAATTCATAAGCATGTTTGAAGTAAACTTAGTAGTGGATATTGCAATCACAACTGATAAAAGGATAAATGAATGAACGAAGAATGCATTTTAGTGCGAAAAAGTAATGTATATGCACCAGATTGTGAAGATATTTTATTTAACGGCATCAATGATGAAGCTGGAAAAGCAAAAGGGTTAAATCCCATAGACACTTTTTGCTTCAGCATAGAAAACAATCAAAAGCAAATTTTGGGAGGAATTAAAGGTATTATTTACTATGGATGCCTTTATGTAGATAAGCTCTGGGTAAGAAGTCTGTTACGAGGCAAAGGCTGGGGAACCAAATTAATGTAAGAAGCTGAAAACCTCGGCAAAAAAGAGGGTTGCAGCTTTGCTACAGTCAACACCATGGATTGGGAAGCATTGCCTTTCTATGAAAAACTGGGGTACACAATTGAATTTACACGCGAGGGTTATCAAAAAAACTCCAAAATGTATTTTTTAAGAAAGGAGTTTTGATTCCTTAAAATGAACAAAAAATATGTATACAAACCCTACAACGAACTGTTTTCTAAGCTGTTTTTAGAAGAAAAAAGAAGACTTCTGAACATTCTTAAAGAAAAGTGTTTCGATATTGAACACATAGGGAGCACCGCAATTTCAGGTCTTGGGGGTAAAGGTGTAATTGACATAGGGATTACTGTTGCCAAAGAAAATTTTGATGACTCTTTTGATAAAATAGAAAGTCTTGGGTACATTTTTAGAGAAAATGGAAGCAGCCCTGAAAGATGGTTCTTTCGTATTGACCTACCCGACCCTCAAGAAGGTACTAGAAGATATCATCTACATCTCACTTTTCCTGAAAGTATTGAATGGAAAAAACTTATCGCTTTTAGAGACTATTTGCGATGGCACCCATCCGTTTTAGAAGAATACGCCGAACTAAAAAGAAAAAGCGCAGAAGAAGTTAACGAGAATGGGGCTTTATACCGAAAAAAAAAGTCTCCCTTTTTTGAGAAAGTCTTGTATAAAGCTATGAAACATAAAATCTATTTCGTCATTGGAGCTTCAGGATCAGGAAAAACAACAACTTTAAAACGCTTTGAGGGAGCTATACCTTCAAATTGTACCCTGCTTCATTTTTTAAAGTATACTGAAGACTATGCCTTTTCTAGTTACCCTCCCCTTTAGGCTTAAAAACCCGGCTCTGGTTACGACTCTAGGTATTTTAAGCGTCCAAATTTTTCCCTATCTGTCATGTACAAACCTGATCCTGCTGATTTTTTTTTCACTTCCGATCGCTCTTTTGGACGCTCCCCTTTTTTTTGCCTCGTTACTGCTTGGGTATCTCAATCCCGACGTTTCAGTTTTCACCTTTGATTGGAGTGAGATTTCCGGTTTTGGGCAAACGTTTGTAAAAGGAAAAATCTGTGCAAACTACTCCCCCTCCATAGCAAATTTTTTTCAAACTTTTTTTATGGGAGAAGCTCCGGAACCCACCACAGGCGCCCTATTTCGATCGTTGGGCCTAAGCCATCTTCTGGCCATCTCGGGTTTCCATTTCCAATCCATTTTAAGCACCTTTGACGTTTTAGCGGTCAGATTTGTAAAAGGAAAGCCCTATTTCTATCTATTGATGCTTATAGCAGCCGGTTATTTCACCATAGTGGAGGGCTCCCCTTCTGTCCTTAGAAGCTTCATCTCTCTCATTCTTGGGCTGCTCGCCCCGACTTTAGGTAGGGTCTCTTCGCCTCTGAACACTTTCTATATCTCTTTTTTGTTAGTTTTCATTTTCAGCCCTAAGAAAATCCTGGAAACAGGATCCGTTTTGAGTTTTTTAGCTACCTTTGGGATCCTAAACTATGCAAATTTCTTCCTTAGAATTTTTGGCTACAGGGAAAAAACCTCATTTTATTTGTTTCCAACCCTCTTAAATCGGTTAAAAAAAACTTTTTTCAACATCCTCAGCCTTCAGCTAAGCGTGATGGTCACCACATTACCCTATATATTTTTAAAAATTGGCGGTTTTGGGCCGATCGCCCTTTTGACAAATTTTGTTATACCCCCCCTAATGGTTCCCACATTCTACCTTTTCGTACTCTCTCTGTTCTTCCCTTTCCTAGCGCCCGTTTGTGAAAGGTATACTGAAAAAATACTCTCATTTTTGGAGCATGTCCCCAGGCCCTTGACCTTCCCCCTCTCTTTGCCGAGCACATTTGACGGATTTTTAGAAACCACCTTTTTGTTGGTCGTCGCCCTCCCTATTCTTCGCTCTTGCTATAAAACACCCGTTCCTGTTTAATATTCGTTAAAGTTTCGTGGCGGACGTAGCTCAGTCGGTAGAGCTCCAGATTGTGGATCTGGCTGTCGCGGGTTCGAGTCCCGTCGTTCGCCCTTCTTGCTTTAAATAAGCTTTATTCATAACCTCTAGGTAAATGCCTAAAGTTTCGTTTAAATCAGACCTTATGGAAGAAAAATCGCAAAAAAATCACAGTGAGATTTTTGGGTTTATCCTTTGTGCGTCGGCGCTTCTTTTACTGCTAGCTCTTGTCTCATTCCACCACCAAAAACCCGAGGCCAATTTTTTAGGCCTAGTGGGATATTTTACAAGTTTTGCACTCAATTACCTTTTGGGAATCCAATCCTTCATGCTCGCCTTTTTTCTGATTTTTTGGGGTGTCAAGCATCTGCTAAAGGATCCGTTTGAACAACCTGCTGCAAAAATTGTGATCTTTTCTTTTTTTCTTCTCTCCTCCTGCATTTTACTTTCGCTAATTTCGGGCAGCTCTCTCTTTATAAACCTTAAAAAATTTGTTTTATTCGACACTTTAGTTGGCGATGGGCCTTATCCAACCAAAATTACCAAGGTCTTTCTGGGAGGAGTTCTTGCCGATTACCTCTACCAGGGTTTACCCTATTTCAACCTTAAAATCCTCCTCACCCCCACAGGAACATTTTTTACATCTCTTCTGGTTCTAATCATCTCATTGATGTCTCTATTTGAAATCAGCCCTCTAACCCTAGTGGATCACATTAAAGATCGTATCTACCGTCTTAAAAAAGAACCCCCCGTTGATGAAACCTCCTCTTTTAGCCTGACTGCCCTGGATGCACCCCGTCGTGTTTGGCCCAAAAAAGTCAAAGTAGCAGAGGAGGATGCTATTGTAGAGGTCAATCTGGAAGAGCCGGAGCTTTTTGAAAAAAAAAAGCTTTTACCGAAGATTCGAGCGAGTGAGCTGGCTACTCCAGTAAAACTGGAGAACAAAAAAAAGGTCACCACAAACGGGTATGAATTACCTCCGATCTCGCTTTTGACAGACGCCAAAAAAATTGACCAACCGCTACTGAAAAAGGATCTGGAACGCCAGGCAAGAATTCTGGAGGAGACCCTTTTGAGTTTTGGAATTGAAGGGAAAGTGGGCGAGATCAATTGCGGACCTACTATCACCTCCTTTGAAGTGCATCCTGCAATCGGTGTTAAAGTTCAAAAAATCAAAGCCCTTGAAAACGACATTGCCCTCAATCTTCAAGCTAAATCTATCCGTATCCTTGCTCCTATCCCCGGTAAAGCTGCAGTAGGAGTAGAAATCCCCTCCCCGACTCCACAGGAGGTGGGGTTCAAGCAGATGCTGATCTACTATAAAAACAACCAGAAAAAATTTCACATACCAGTTCTTTTAGGGAAAACCGTTAGCGGAGAAGAGGTAATCTGTGATTTGGCAAAAATGCCACATTGTATCATAGCCGGTGCAACAGGTTCGGGAAAATCGGTCTGTATCAACACGATTATCATGTCGATTCTAATGAACGCCTCCCCTGACGATATAAAATTAATTTTGGTAGATCCAAAAAAAGTGGAATTGACTCCCTTCAGCCACCTTCCCCACTTGATTGCACCGGTAATCACTGAACCTAATGGAGCTTACGCCGCCTTGAAATGGATTGTGCAGGAGATGCAGCTCCGCTACGAGATTTTAAAACAGCTCGGTGTACGCAATATCCACGCTTTTAATGGAAGAAAGCAGGATCTGACCCTTGAACAATCTTTGAGTGTTCCGGTACCCGAAAAAATGTTCCACATAGTTGCAGTGATTGATGAATTCGCAGACCTGATGATGTCTACCAACGCCGATCTTGAGACACCTATTGCCCGTATTGCACAAATGGCGCGTGCGGTCGGGATCCATCTAGTGCTGGCAACACAGCGCCCGTCTCGTGAAGTGATCACAGGATTGATCAAAGCAAACTTCCCCACCAGGATCGCCTTCAAAGTGGCCAGCCGTATCAATAGCCAGATCATTTTAGATGAAAACGGCGCCGAGGCGCTGCTCGGTAACGGGGATATGCTTTTTCTACCGCCCGGCTCATCGCAAATATTGCGCGCCCAAGGCGTCTACATCAGAGATGAGGATATCAATCGGGTCGTCTCTTTTATTCAGGATCAGCGCCCAGCTAATTACTTGATCCAATCTTTTGACACTCTTTCGGAGGACCCCCTTTTCTCTGAAGAGGCTGAAGATGGGGAGGGGGGCGACTCGATGTATTCTCGAGCACTGGAAATTGTTGTGCAGCACAATAATGCCTCTACTACCTTCTTACAACGCAAACTGAAGATTGGATATGCCAGAGCAGCAAGCCTAATTGATGAACTGGAAAGTAGAGGGATCATCAGCCCCCCGGACGGAGCAAAGGCCAGGAAAGTGCTCCTACGGCCCGATTTGATGTAAGCTATAAAGTTTGAAAATGAACTGTAGCGAGAACTAATTTTTTTCTAGCTTAAGTGAAGAAAGAATATTTTTTAAAAAAGGGTCTCTAAAAGCGCCTCTTTTTTGGATTCCATAGAAAAAAAGCGACTAGGCCCATCTTGATGTAGAATCTCCACTGCAACTTCTACCCCTTCCATAGCTTTGAGAGCTGCATCGGGATGGTTACACTCTTGCGACAGATGTCCCAGCGCAACCATCTCAAGTCGATTAGTTTTAACCGCATCTAAAAGCGCCCTGGATTCCTCATTTGATAGGTGCCCCTGCTTGCTCAAAACCCTTTTCTTGTACACCTGGGGGCGACTAGATGCATGTACCATCCCCACATCGTGATTAGACTCCAAAATAAGATGGGTACAATTTTGTAGAGCTCTCACTGCTATAGGCGTCACGAAACCAATGTCGGTACATATCCCTAATTTCTTTTCGCCAAATGAAAATGTGAACGCAACGGGATCGACTGCATCGTGCGGTATCGAAAAGGGATGCACCGAAAACTCTTCCAATTTAAAAGGGACTCCTGTTTCAAATATCTTGAATTTAGAGCGCACTTGCATCAAAGAGTGTAAAGTTTTGGCCGTTTCGCAATTCGCGTAAATAGGAATCTCATGGTGCTTTATGATCATTTCGAGCCCTGAGATATGATCATGGTGGTCGTGCGTCACCAGAATGCCCTGAATTTGTTCAAGGGATACTCCGATCTTAATCAGTAGATCCTCCGTCTTTTTTTTTGAAAAGCCGGCATCAATTAAAAATACTGAGTTAGATCCGAAAAGAACCGTACAGTTCCCTTTTGAGCCGGAGCCAAGCGAGCAAAATCCTTGCATTATCCCTTCTTAAGTCGAATTGGGCTTACTGACTTGATTCTTTTGTCGATCGTTTTCTTCTCGAGGATTTTCTTGGGTTCCGTTTCACCTTTTTGTGGCCTTCCCCTTTTCTTGGGAGCTTCAGGGATGGAACCGCCAAAAACTTTTGCCATCCGGTTTTCATCCGGGACGATGATCGCAGGCGATAATTTAAGAGTCTCGATCACCTTGCGATCCTGTGGCTGATCAAGCCCGGGAATGGTTCCCAATTTTCCCGAAAGATGGCGCAACGACTCGAGTCTCTGTGAAAGCATTTCAAGGCGGGAATCTACCTTCGGTCTTTCCATACCGCGCAAGTTCTGGTTAAGCTCTTGCGATTGCTGGAATTTTGACGAGAAGTAAATCGCATCGGGATTGTAGTCGGATAGATAGAGGAAAGGACGAAGAGTTGAGGGGCAAGTCTTGAAAATATCTATGGTAAATTGTGGTTCCGTCTCCACCTTAGGTAGCGCTTTCGGGGGGCGCCCTCGTCTAGGCTTCTGGACATAGCTGTCAGCAGACTGGTAGCTGGTGGCCTTAATATTGATGATCTCCCTGGCTTGGGCGACATCTTTGGGAACCTTTACATCAAAAAGATGCAACTTTGCTTTCTCAAGCAGGTTCTTTGGAATTTCCAAATCTTCTTCAAAAGTAAAAAGGATCCGATGTTTGCAGAGCCATTCGATGATTCTTACTTTGAAACGCTCCAGATAAAATTGCTGCCACTTGTCCAACTCAGTTAAATGATCAAAAACAAATTCAAGAAAATTTTCTTTCGCTTCTCTGGAACTAATAATATCTAAAAGTTTTTCTTTAGTATCGATATCGTAAACTTTTTCGTTGACAAACCCTTCCATCACTTTTTTGGACTCATAATAGGTCAATTTCGGAACGAGAATATAGCGGTTTGCATGCTGTAAGAGCTCTTTTTCCGCCTCCCTGATCTCCTCTTCAGGCTTATCGAGATCCAGATAAACTATGGCCCCCTCAATACGATCTAAATAAAAATCTCTCTCATCGTCCGATCTTGAAAAAGCCTCTAATAATCGGTGGTAACGGATGATGATTGGACACTGCGGTTCTGGGTATGCGTTCATAACACTTGAGTTTAGCAGTTCACCCGATTTCACCGGTAGACAAATTTGAAATCAATGAGGTATACTCTATCCTATTATGCTAGATATCAAACTTATCCGTAAAGAACCCGAATTTGTTCAAAAACGGCTGCGTCTTAAAGATCCTAAAATTGACCTTGCTCCCCTACTAAAAGCTGACAAGGAATGGCAAGAAATTACCCCCAAGCTCGAAAACCTAAGAGCCGAAAAAAATCGCCTTGCCAAAGAGGTCGGGTTAAAAAAAGGGAAAAACGAGGACTCTTCTTCAGAATTAGAACGGATGTCTGCTATCAAAACGCAAGAAAGCGAGCTCTCTAAGAAGCAAGCAGCTCTTGAGGAAAAGGTGCGAAATCTCTTAGGCGAATACCCCAATCTCCCCTTTTCTGAAGTTCCCTATGGGACATCTGCTGCCGATAACGTAGAGATCCACCGCTTTCAAGAAAAAAAAGATTTAGGTTTTGGTTTTAAGCACCATGTGGAGCTTTCTGACAAATTAGGTCTTTTCGACTTTGAACGGGGAGCAAAAATTTCGGGACGAGGCTTCCCTATCTACAACCATGCTGCCTCAAAAATTGAGTTAGCTCTATGGAACTTAATGCTGGAAACCCACCAAAAAAATGGGTTTCATTTGCGTATGATGCCATTACTTGTCAGGCCTGAAACGATGTATGCCTCGGGTCAGTTACCCAAATTTGAAAGCCAGGCTTTCAAACTTAAAGATGAGGACTTTCATCTCTATTTGATTCCCACGTCCGAAGTACCGATCAACAGTCTCTATCGAGATGAAATTCTGGATGAAAAAGAGTTGCCAATCCTATTAACCTCATTGACGCCCTGTTTTCGCCGTGAAGCGGGAGCTGCAGGTTCCAACGAGCGTGGGTTGATCCGCACGCATCAGTTCTACAAAGTGGAACTGTTTGCCCTAACCACTCCAGATACAAGCTCACAGATCCATCAAAAAATGATCGACTCTGCGCATGAAATTCTAGAAACGCTTGAGCTGCATTATCGGGATATGCTCCTTTGTAGCGATGACATGTCGTTTCAAGCAGCAAAAACTATAGATATCGAGGTTTGGCTACACGGCCAGAACCGTTACTATGAGGTCTCTTCGGCATCTAACTGCTCTTGCTACCAGGCTCGCAGATCGAATATCCGTTACCGAAAAAAAGATGGAACTCTTGACTTTGTACATACATTAAATACTTCAGGTCTTGCTACCTCAAGGTTGATGGTGGCCCTCTTGGAATCCAACCAAAAAGAGGACGGCTCTATAGAGCTCCCACAAAAGCTTGCAAAAAGGGTCGGTTTTGAGGTAATAAGAGCTGATGGTACCATTACATAAAAAGCTCAATTCTCTTATCCAACGTTCCCCAGATCCTTACCACGCAGTGGAGGCGATTCGTGAAGCGTTGGGTTTCACAGATTTTCATCTGCACTCTAACAAAGAGTTCAAACCTGGAAAAAAATATTTTTTACAAAAGGGGGGCTTTTGTTTTGCATTCATTTTACCAACCAAAACGATAGAAAGTTTTCGTCTTGTCGGTACGCACATCGATAGCCCGGCTTTAAAACTCAATGCAAAACCTTTTGTCAAAAAGGGAGAGCGGATCTATTTCGATGTCGATCGCTCGGGCGGTATCATGTATACCTCCTGGTTAGACAGAGACCTTTTACTGTCTGGTAAAATTGTCACTGATAAAGGGGAAAAAACCGTTAGATTAGACTCCCACCTTTTTTCAATCCCTAACTGCCCCATTCATATCGATAGAGAAAAAAATGAGAGGCATGCTTTTGATCCAACAAAAGAGCTTTTACCATTTGTTACCGCTGATGAAAAAGAGGTGACCTTATCGAAACTTTTGAAAGAAAAAACCCTGTACGCCTTCGATCTCTATTTAACCCCTACCCAACCAGGCTCTTTAACGGGTCTTGACCACCAAATTTTCTCCTCTTATAGACTCGATAATATGTGCTCAAGTTTTGCAGCAGTTGAGGCTCTTTTAAGTGCAAAGCCCCACAAATCTGCTCTTATAGGAGCCCTTTTCTACAATGACGAAGAGACCGGCTCTATGTCTATTGAGGGGGCTGAGTCCCCTTTTGTCACCGATGTTTTAGAGATGATTTGCCTTACACAAGGTCTAAATCGTCTGCAGTTTCTCAAGATTAAAGACAAAAGTGCTTTTTACTCAGTGGATGTAGCTCATGCGTTTGTAGATGGTCATGATCAAAAATTCCAGGCGAATCATCGGCTTGAACTTGGTAAAGGGATTGTAATCAAGCGCAATCACTCTTTGCATTACGCTTACAATATCGAATTGGAGGCCAACATTCTCAAAGTCTTGAAAAAAAAATCGATTCCGCACCAATTTTTTGCCCCTTTGACAGGAAAACCGTCCGGTTCGACCATAGGTCCGCATGTTGCTGTGCGCTATGGCATTCGAACGCTCGATCTCGGGATAGCCATCCAATCGATGCACTCTGCACGAGAATCTCTACACATTAAGGATTTAGAGGCGCTTGTAAGATTCATAAAGGAGGTTTATGTGCAAGTCTCATGACAACTACACCCCCAAACTGCATCCTGATGTTGACCATTTCAATGGGAAAACGGTACCTGAGCACCTCAAGGAAGCAAGAGAAAAAGGTGCTAGAGCAAGCGAACAAATTCATGGAGTTGAACTTTCCGGATTTTTAAATGCCGCTTGTGACTCGATGAAGGAGACCACGATCTACCTTTCGATCCTTTTTTTAATCGCCCCAAAAGCAATACCGATTTTTGGAATCATCCTCTGTATATGGAAGACCGGCAGAGCAGCTTTTCTAGGTTGGTCACGATTAAATCGTTTGAACCAGCTCATTGTTGAGGAGCGTTTAGAAATCCAAAACTCTAGAGAAACAGAACAAAAAGAACTGATGGAAATTTACAGAGCAAAAGGATTTGAATCCCCTTTGCTGGATCACGTGATCCAAGTTCTTATGGCGGATGAGAATCGGCTTTTAACGGTTATGCTTGAAGAGGAGCTGGGTTTGCGCCTTGAAGAGTACGAGCACCCTTTAAAACAGGGTTTAGGTGCCTTCAGTGGCAGTTTGGCAGCTTCGATCCCCCTGTTTATTGCCACTTTTTTCCCCCCCTTTGTTTTTTTTGGTGCGGTTTTTATCCTTTTCCTAGTTGCAACGTCCGTCTCCATTTTACCCCAAAAAAGATCGTTTATTGCATTCAACACCTGGTCTCTGAGTTTGGTCTTTTTAGTCCTGTTATGCACCTACGAGTTGCAAAAACTTCTCAATCCTTTTTTTGAGAGATTGATGGGCACATGAGTTTTTCCTATGATGATTTTTTTGCAAAAGACCTTGAAGAGTCGGAAAATCCCTTCTTAAAACCCGAATCCAGAAAAACGGGTAGGGATCTTTCGCTCAAAATTTCTATTTTATCCGGGATATTCTTGGCCCTATCCTATCTTACTTTGCGGCTGGACAACATCTCTATACTGTTCTTAGGATTTGTCTATTTTTTATCGGGAACTCCGGCTCTTATACAGACGATAAAAGATATAAAAAATTCCATCATAAACATCGACGTTTTGATGACATTGGCAGCCCTTATGTCGGTTTGTATCGGTGCAGAACATGAGGGTGGGCTTTTGCTTGTCCTGTTTGCGTTATCGGAAGCGATGGAGGAGATGGTAGACCGAAAAACTAAGAGTGCCCTCAGTCATTTGAATTCTTTGATCCCTTCAGTGGCTATTGTTGTGCAACCCGACAACACCCGCTTTCAAAAGGCTGTTCAGGAGATTGCCGTTGGGACAAAGATCTTTGTTCCTGTAGGGGAGATTGTTCCCCTCGATGCTAAAATTGTCGAAGGTTCCTCATTTATAAATATATCTCATATCACCGGTGAAAGTATCCCTGTTTCAAAAACCGTAGGCGATATTGTGGTGGCCGGATCTTTATTGATTGATTCACCCCTCTATCTTGAGGTTTATAAACCCAGCAGCCAATCTACTTTAGCTAAAATCATAGAACTGATCACTCAGGCGCAGCATGCCAAGCCCAAAATTCAGGTTTTTTTGGATCAGTTTAGCGGAATCTATGCCAAATCGATTATCGGTTTATCTCTATTTTTTGCCCTTGCTCTACCTCTTTTTGGGGTAACCTTTTTAGGGATCGAAGGCTCTATTTATCGGGCGCTCGCATTTTTAATAGCGGCCTCGCCCTGCGCTTTGATTATCGCAACCCCTACAGCGTATTTGAGCTCATTGAGCGCAAGCGCCCGCCATGGAGTTTTGCCAAAAGGGGGGACATCTCTAGACGCCTTGAGCCGCTGCAAGTATTTCCTTTTTGACAAGACAGGAACCCTCACAACAGGAGGGCTCTCATGTACCAGAATCGATAACCACACCAAACACACCCTTGATACCATTTTATCCATAGCAGCAAGCCTTGAAAAAAATGCAACGCATCCCATCGCTAGGGCCATAGTGCTTTTTGCAGAGTTGAAGCATGCCCCCGATTTACCCACAAAAGAGGTGCAGGTGATTGCAGGGAAAGGGGTGCAGGGAAGTGTCCAACTAGGGGATGAGTGGCACGAGGTTTTCATCGGAAGATCTGAAAGGGAGCATCTTACCGAGGAAGTTGTCACGATTTTGAAAATCGACAATGACGAGGCCGTTTTCCATTTTAAAGATGAGCTAAGACCAGAAGCGCCCAAAATTATTAATGAGCTCAAGGCTATAGGACGGGTTTTCATGCTCACCGGAGATAGAAGAGAGGTAGCTCAGCCCGTAGGACGTCTTTTAGGGTTGGAAATAGAGGAGATATTTGCAGATCTGAGTCCAGAGGAGAAACTCGAAAAAATCGCCGAGCTTTCCCGTTTGGAAAACTGCGCTATGACAGGAGACGGTATCAACGACGGTCCCGCTCTTGTACGCTCCTCTTGCGGTATTGCGGTCGGCACCGGCATCTCCTCCCAAACAGCCGTAGAGGCTGCCGATATTGTGATCATGAAAAACGATTTGAACCTAATCCCCCAAATCGTGCGTCAAGCACGTAAAACCCAAAAAATTGTCCGCCAGAATCTTACGATTGCCCTTTCGGTCATCCTTTTGGCTACAACTCCCTCCCTTTTAGGGCTAATCCCGCTTTGGCTCGCCGTAATCCTTCATGAAGGGGGCACCGTTTTAGTGGGGCTTAACAGCTTACGTCTTTTGAGATGGAAATAGCTTCCTAACATTAAAAAAAAATTAATAATTTTTTTGATTTTAATCTGTTCCTATACTATATGGGAGATCTAAGGTGCCAAGTGGTTTAGGGGCGCATTTAATGGACTCAATCGAAGATCATATTCAATTACTTAAGAAAAATTATGATTGGCTGCAAAGCCATATGCCCCCCTCTTTTTTCAAAGACAGCCCCAAAGAAACCCCGATAGAAGTAGCACATTGTTTGACGGATCTATCTAGGCAGGAAAATTTTATTCTATCCCATTTTAAAGATTTTTCATTAGCTATAGCAACTGAAGAGCCTCACATTGACCTTAAAATTTTCCAAAAAGCCAATTACCTTGCGATCCAAAGCTACGAATCCTATCTTTCGACAGCTGAGGCCCCAAACCTGAATAAAAAGCTCCATGTCGCGCTCTTAAGGCACGCCCCTAAAATTCATCAGCAAAAAGGGGACCTCACGTTGGAGCGGGATTTTTTATCCCAAATTCTCGTCCACTATCCTGAATTGGCCCCAATGGAACTTTACCATGTGCATGACGCGCTCTCCTCAAAAGTGCTACAGGGGATGAACAATTCGGAGACAGAGGAGCTTTTCCACCTCATCGCAAGAGCCCTTTTAAGAGACCATCTCCAATTTTATCTAGACGATCACCTCAAGCTTTTTTTTGCCTGGAAAAATGTCCCAAAAAACCATTTTTTGGAAAATTTAGCAAAACTTTGTAAACGGCACCATCTCACTATTGATAATTTTTCCGCAAATTTTATCCCCCTTAAAGATAGCGACGATCTTCTTGTGATGCATCTTTTCTTCAAGAAAGGGTCTGAAAAATTCGATCGGGAAGATTTCTTAAGAGAGCTTTGCTATCTGAAGTTTGGAAACTACAGGGATTCTTTTGAAACCACCTTTGTAGATTCCTCTTTGCTCACCGCAAATCATACGCATCTATTGAGAGCGATGATCGGTTTTACGCATCAGTTTCTTGTCTATGCCGACAGTAATGTCTACTCTATAGAACATATCGAGGAGGCGGCCCATCGTCATCCCGAGTACACCGCCCGCATCATCCATCTATTTCAACACAAATTCGATCCGGAAAATCTCAGGCATGCCCACTATGAAGAGGAAAAAAACCATCTTTTGCAAGAAATTGTAAAAATTGATTCGGGTAACCAGGTTATTGATACGCGTCGTAAAAACGTGCTCAAAACATTTATCCTCTTTACAGAATATTGCCTTAAGACAAATTTCTATAGAGAAAATCGATGCGCTTTATCTTTTAGAATCGATCCGAATATTTTGAATTTCACCCCCTATGACCGCTCCCAAAAATTTCCTGAACTACCGTTTGGCATTTTCTATTTTACAAATAGAAATTTTATCGGATTTCAGATCCGCTTCAAAGATCTTTCACGAGGGGGGCTGCGCACCGTAGCGCTACCGAAAGAGCAGACAAGCTGGGAGGTCAATAACGTTTTTTTTGAGTGCTATAACCTTGCCTACACGCAGCAAAAGAAAAATAAAGATATCCCTGAGGGGGGCTCCAAGGCAATTATTTTTTGTAATATCCATCCCCTGTTGCAAGAGGAAACAGATTACCAGATCAAATCGGGCAATCTTTCTAAAAAAGAGGATTTACAAAAATTTCAGCAAGATTTCCGATGGAAGATCATTTACGAATCCCAAAGAGCCTGCATCCATAGTTTTCTGACACTCATCAATTGCCATGAAGATGGCGGACTCAAAGCAAAGAATGTGATCGATAATTATAAAAAACCCGAATACATCTATCTTGGGCCCGACGAAAATATGCACAACAGTATGATTGACTGGATCGCAGAGTTGTCCGACAAAGTCGGTTACAAGCCTAGGAAAGCATTCATCTCCTCAAAGCCTCTTTTAGGGATCAATCACAAAGAATTCGGGATTACCTCCTATGGAGTGCATACGGCGCTTAAGGTTGTGATGGAAACATTACAAATGCATCCCCACAAAACCCCTTTTTCTGTAAAGATCTCGGGGGGGCCTGACGGTGATGTGGCAGGAAATGAGCTCCTTTTGCTGCATAAAGAATTTTCAAAAACTGCAAAAATCGTTGCAATCACAGATGGCACCGGAACCATTCGTGATCTTGAGGGGTTGGACCATAGGGCCCTTGTACATCTTTTTGAAAAAGGGTCGGGGATCAAATTTTATCCCAAAGAGCACCTCTCCGAAGGCTCTTTCCTTTTGGATATCACCACCAAAAAAGAGTTGGAAGGGATTAAAGATCACCAACTCTTCATACGTAAAGAAAATGGGAAGATCATCGAAACTTTTATCCCGGCTTCGGAGGCCTCCCACCTTTTTCGGATGAATCTCATGAAAGTCCCTGCCGACATTTTTATTCCGGCAGGTGGTAGACCACGAACGATACAACAAGGAAACGTGCACGATTTTTGCGATGAACATGGGGTTCCCACGGCCAGGGCGATTATTGAAGGGGCAAACTTGTACCTCACTGCCGAGGCACGCCATAGCTTGGAACAAAAAGGGGTGATCATCATCAAAGACAGCTCCGCAAATAAAGGGGGGGTGGTCTGCTCAAGTTTTGAGGTCCTTTGCGGACTTGTGCTCACTGATGAGGAATTTCTTGAATCTAAAAAACAGATCGTGGAACAGATTTTAGATTTCATCGAATCGATTGCAAAAAAAGAGACCCGCCTGATCCTTAAAGCCCACGATGAGTTTCAAGTTGATTACGCCCAAGCCTCAGACCTGATAGCTGCTAAAATCAACTCTTTGTGTTATCAGATTCTTGATTACCTCATCCCCTTGGAGCTCGCCAAATCTTTAGAGGATCCTCTGAATTTGTGCCTTTTACAACATTGTCTGCCCGAACTAAGAAAGCACAGCAACAGAATCCTGAAAAACATCCCCGATGTCCATAAAAAAGCGATCATAGCCTCTTATATAGCGGCTAATACTGTCTACAAATACGGACTTGGATGGGAACCTTCTATCCACCAAGTCCTGCAAGATACTATAAAAAATATTTTAAAAACAGAGTAGTTTTTCCTTAAAACGAAAAAAACAACTCTCTTTTATCTTCCTCTATCAGAATCTGTTAAAATCTATTTTTAGCATTCAAAGTTTAAGATTGCTAAATTTTGATCTGTAAGATATAATCCTAGACAGATGCAAAAAGAAAAGCGTAATAAAAGAGCTTTTGAGGTCTTGTTTAGCCTGATCGAGCTCTACTTGCAAACCGGAAAACCGGTCGCTTCCAATACCTTAAAAGATGAGCGTTTACCCCACTTGTCTTCTGCTACAATCCGCAATTATTTTGCTGAACTCGAAGAGAGCGGTCTTTTGGAACAAATGCACACCTCGGGCGGCCGCGTCCCTACCACAGAGGCGCTTCGTCTTTTTGCAAACAGCTGCTCCCAGAATAAAAAAATCGATCCTAAAGACGAAGTTTTTTTCCTGAATCACCTGGATTTTAAAACGGTTGCTCTGCAGCGCTCTTTAGAACTGGCCGTAGAGGCCCTATCCGAGGCGACCGGCCTTGCAGCTTTGATCACAAGCCCCAGGTTTGATCAGGATTTTATCAAAGATATCCGCCTTTTTGTTTTAGATTCTACAAGGGTGCTTTCGGTAATTATCACCCGCTTTTCGGTCTGCTACACTGATATTTTACATATCCCGAAAAAACTCTCCTCTTTTTCAGCAAAAAGGATCGAGACCTTTTTTAAATCCAAATTACAACCCAAAGAGGTTGTCCTTGAGGAGCTGAGCGCCGAAGAGATGCCCATAGCCGTTCAGCTTTATCAGGAAATTTCGCTCCGTTTTATGGTTCGTTACGCAAATTTCACCAGTGATGAGGTGATGAAAGCGGGATTGTACCGACTTCTTAATTATACTGAGTTCCATGATCCGGCCCTTTTAGGTTCTACACTTACTTTGATGGAAAGCCCTACAAAAGTCCATGAGATGATCCAAAGAACGATGCATGCCGACACTGTGAGTTATCAGATTGCAGACCCTGTCAATCATGAGACTACAGTACTTTCAATCCCCTATCGAGTCCAAGGAAAGCGTGTTGGCGCTATTGCTCTATTTGGGCCAAAACGGATCCCCTATCCCCGCCTATTTGCACTGCTAAACCATTTTAGAAATCTTTTTGAAAAACAGTTAGATCAGGTAATCCAAGCCTATAATATCTCGCTAAGGACCCCTGAGACAACATTAGAACATAATCCCCCACTCTTTTTGGAGAGCTATAGTGATGAGTGAAGAAACGACAACAGAACCTATCGACCAACCACAGGATACATCCCTCGAGGCAAAGATCGAAGAGATGACCGAAAAATACCACCTGGCGATTGCCGACATGGAGAACATGCGCAAGCGTCTAATGAACGAACAAAAAGAGGCGATCCAATTTGCAAAAGAGCGATTGATCCTTGAGTTCATAACGCCCCTTGACTGTTTGGAAAAAGCTCTCTCTTACGAAGCGCATATGTCCAGTGAAGTGCAGCAGTGGGCTTTTGGGTTTAAAATGATCTTGGAGCAATTCAAGGATATTTTAAGGAACAATCATATTTACAGTTTTGAACCGATTCATGAGCAGTTTGATCCTCGTTCACACGACGCGATTGAAATGGTGGCATCGGATAAAGAACCGGGCACGATTTTAGAAGTGCTTGCTAAAGGCTATAAAAACGGTCCTCGGATTTTGAGAGCGGCACAAGTCAAGGTTGCCAAAGCCAAACCTGAGGAAAAAGACCAAGGAGAAAACTAATTATGACAACAAAAAAATCGAAAATTATCGGTATTGACCTTGGAACCACCAACTCCTGTGTTGCAATCATGGAGGGTTCTCAAGCCAAAGTTATAGCGAATGCCGAGGGGGCGAGAACAACCCCTTCCGTTGTTGCTTTTACTAAATCAGGCGAACGCCTCGTGGGAGCTGCTGCAAAGCGTCAGGCGGTAACAAATCCTACAAATACGATTTTTTCCGCAAAACGTTTTATAGGGCGGAAATACTCGGAGATCATGGATGAGGTCAAGATGGTCCCCTACAGAGTTGCTAGCGCACCAAACGGCGATGCAGCCATAGAGGCCGAAGGCAAACTTTTCTCTCCACCAGAAATCAGCGCCCAAGTGTTGATCAAAATGAAAGAAACAGCCGAAGCCTATCTTGGAGAAAAAGTCACCGAGGCTGTCATTACGGTTCCCGCCTATTTCAACGACTTGCAACGTCAGGCGACAAAAGACGCCGGGCGTATCGCTGGCCTAAATGTGCAAAGGATCATCAACGAGCCTACGGCGGCTGCATTGGCATACGGTCTTGACAAACAGCACACCGACAAAAAAATCATCGTATTTGACTTGGGTGGCGGAACGTTTGATGTTTCAGTTCTCGAAATTGGTGACGGGGTTTTTGAAGTTCTCTCGACAAACGGGGATACCCATCTTGGTGGAGACGACTTTGACAACGTGATCGTAGCTCACTTAATTGAAGAGTTTAAGAAAGAGGCCGGTATCGATCTGCACCATGATCGGATGGCTCTACAACGTTTGCGCGATGCGGCCGAAAAAGCCAAGTGCGACCTGTCAGGAATGGTCTCGACCGATATCAACCTCCCCTTCATCACTATGGATCAAACAGGGCCAAAACACATGAACCTGACCCTTACAAGATCCAAGTTTGAGTCTTTGGCACACAGCCTCATCCATCGCCTCGAAGCCCCCTGCCACAACGCAATAAAGGATGCTGGAATCTCCCCTTCGGATATTCACGACGTGATCCTCGTAGGCGGTATGACAAGAATGCCGGCCGTTCAAGAAAAGGTGAAGCAGATCTTCAACAAAGAACCACACAAAGGGGTAAACCCGGACGAAGTTGTGGCGGTCGGAGCTGCTATCCAGGGCGGCGTGTTGACCGGTGATGTCAAAGATGTCCTTCTTTTGGATGTGATCCCGCTTTCATTAGGGATCGAAACAATGGGTGGAGTGATGACACGCCTGATCGATAGAAATACTACCATCCCCACAAAAAAAACCCAGGTATTCTCTACGGCAGCCGACAATCAGCCCGCTGTGACAATCCAGGTTTTACAAGGGGAGAGACCGATGGCCAACGATAACAAATCGCTCGGTAAGTTTGACCTTGAAGGGATTCCGCCCGCTGCAAGGGGAACCCCGCAGATCGAAGTAACGTTTGATATTGATGCAAATGGTATCTTGAATGTCTCTGCAAAAGACAAGGCTACGGGGAAAGAACAAAAAATTCGTATCGAACCTTCGTCCGGTCTTTCAGAGGATGAAATCCAAAAGATGGTTCGCGATGCGGAATCCCATGCAGAAGAGGATAAAAAGCGTAAAGAATTGATTGAGGCTAAAAACCACGCCGATTCTTTAGCAAACCAGGCAGAGCGTCAACTAAACGAGTACAAAGGGAAAATTCCCCAACCAATTGCGGATGAGATCCAATCCTCGATCAATGAGTTGAAAAAGATCCAAGAGAGTAATGACGCGGCAAATATCCAATCCAAAATCAATGAGCTGAGCCAAAAGCTTCAAAAAATTGGAGAGGAGTTGCAAAAACAGGGTGCTCAATCCGGTGGCCAGCAACAGGATCCTCACCATGGGCAACATCAGGGGCAAGGAGCTCAAAAGAGCCATTCTAATGAGCACGAAGAGGCGGAAGTGGAGATCATAGACGACAACAAAAAGTCTTAAAACTTCTACCAATTCTAAAAAAAAGCGCCCGTTTTTTGGGCGCTTTTTTTTCACTCTTTAACGATGACTCTTTCAAATCTCGTTCTTGGCCAAAACGAATACAGGTTGTTTTTGAAATCCCACTTCCCTTTTGAAAATATGTCTATTTAATCCGCATTTATCGACAATCTTCCAGCCAGAGATCAATTTAGGAAATCTTCGATCCCCATAAATTCTATGCGCATTCCAACAAAGGCAATCGGCACCTACTGGTACCGCTAAATAAAAAAGTCCCCCATCCTTCAAGTATCCCTTGATCCTTTGCATAAACTGGAGGTCGCCGTCCGGATTTATCGGATCACCATATCGCCCCAGACCGTCATGTTCGATAGAAGAGATACTCAAAATACAATCGCATTGGAACGGATTTTTAAAAAAATCTTCAGCTTTGTAGATCTCCAATCTCGGGTCATCTGTTTCAATATCTCTGTACTCCACCGTTATCGGCTTCCCCCCGTAGGCTAAAACGATCGCCTCATACCAGGGGGTTTCGGAACCTACTATAAGAACCCTTTTTCCTTTAATAGGATATTTTTTTAACATGTTATATAAATAGGCATCTGTTTCACCGTAATAGAAACGCTGTTTAAGGGTCGCTTGTACAACAAGCTCATCTACCCATTTTTTTGGCCAGTGCAACTTGGTTTCACCACCCGATTGATCGATATAAAAATCGATAACTGGTATTTCTCTCCCCATCGTGTAAGAATCGTAATACTCAATAGGAATATTCCTGGGTGGGGAGGCAAAACCCCCTAAAAAATAAAATATAGAAATAAAAGCAAATATTTTCATAGCAATTTCCTGTTTTATGTAATCTGAATCGCAATTTTCTCATGCGTTTTGTAAAAGGTTGGGTATTGGCGAATGAATTCATCCATGTTAGGCTCGAGCAAAGCTTCAATATCAATTAAAAGATGGGATTTTTTTTCCCAATTATATCCTGAGCTTTTTAAAAGCACCTGGCTTAAAACTTCTGCAATTGCCGCGCTCCCTCTTTCAAAAGGCATAGCATGGGCAAACCACCAGTGAAATTTGGCGATGAGCTTAAATTTATTTTCAGTCGAATCTGAAAATAGGATTGTATCCCACATTTCAAAAAGATAATCATGGATTCTATCCAAATATTCTGGTTCGGTATGGATCACGAAATATTGACGATCTAAAGAATTCCCGTAAAAACTTTTTTGCACTTTATTCTTGGGTTGAAACCAGGTCTCGTCCTCGCCAAATAAATTATCGATATTAGCCGAATTCAGGTGATCATAACGAAATACGAGGGTTAGCGGAATCTTTTCCCCATCTAACAACCCAGAGATTTCGTACTCAGAAAATATGTCTCCCTCCTGGGGTTTTCCCCTTAATATATTAGTCTTAGGTGCTTTTTTGAGTAGAATATCTATCTTCTCTACGTGAAAGAGCCCGCCCCCCAAGATAAGATTGGAGTATGAGCTGACTTTGCGGTAATTCCCGAATTCTGAAATTGGCCCGCTCATTTGCTTAATTGCAAGGTCGTTCCTCCATTTCGCTGCAGAACTTAAAGCATCATGGTAATTGAGATCATCTTTAACCATATGAAGCAAAATTTGAATTTGCTCATGCCTCGATTTCATGAATTCATTGTGCAAATAGGGATCAAAATTGCGCAAAATCCCTTTTTCCCCTTCTGCATGTAAGAAACTACAACCAAAAAAAAGGGCAATAGCACCTATTCGTCCACATATATCTGATAAACTAAACCACTTCACTCGGCACCAATAATAAAAAATCTTTGTACTTTGCCGCATATACCTCCTCATTCGGTTCCATCAAAGCCTCTATGTCTAAACGGTATTTGTCAGATAAACTGGCATTCCACCCTTCTGCTTTCAACAACGCTAAAATAAGCACTTCTGCGACTGCAGCAGAGCCCCTGTAGTAAGGCATTGCATGCGCTAACCACCAGTTAAACCTCCCTAAACTGAAAAAAAAGTCCTCGTCAGACTTTGCATCTAAAGTCTTTTGGAAAAGGGTGTCTAGATAAACCATGATCTCGCTTAGGTATGAGGCATGCGTGTGTACCCAAATAAAAGCCCTGTTTTTACCAAAACCAAAAAATTGATATAAATTAGGATTACAAGTGCCCGAGTAGTAGGCAATTTTTGTTAACGGGATTTCGGCATTCGGCAGCCTCCCGACGACTTGAAAAACCTCAAAAGGGGCATCGGCTGCTAAGAACCCCATAATTTCTCCCGTTGTATAACCGGACCGGACCAATGCAAACCCGGAGGAGTACAAATGATCACTCCCGTAGGGTGAAAACGGGGTATAAAAATCCACATTCGAGTGTTTTCGAAGGCATCCAAATACACTTGCCTTTGGAACATTTAATTTTTTTGCTATCCGAAATCTCCATTTGGCAACTATAACCATTACATTTTTCAAAGATTCCTTATTTTTGAAAAGGGACGCCGCCTCATTGATGATTTTTTCCCTTTCCTGAAGGTATATCTTCTGTTTTGATTCTTGATCTAAAATCGTGGGTCCCGTTTCAGGTGAAGAAAATAAAACACCGGTAAAAAATAGGAGATAGAATTTATCTCGAAAAGTCATAAAAATTCTCGTAGTTATTTGCGAAATCCTGGCAATCTTCCTGAGATAAACTCGTTAAATCGGGATAAACACCCTCTTTTAAAACACAATCAAATCCCTTGTAGGTCATAAGAGCACTTGACAAAACTTCTCCAATTGCGGCACTACCTCGCATACAGGGGGTCGCTTGGCAAAACCACCAGTGAAATAATCCAATCAGATAGATGCTTCTTTTAGGTTCTTGCTCATTAATAATCTGTTGAAACAAGGTTTCCAATTCTTCATGTATTTTTTGAAGAATCGGCCAGGAGGTATGGATCCAGAGATACCTCGTTTCAATCGATTCGCTGAAATAGATACTGTAATTCAAATCGACATCCTCGAGCCGGTCTTCAAGTTTGATAATCTGAGTTAAAGGTATGGTTTCGTTGCCAATTTTTGATTTCATCTGGTAGCATTTGACCAAAGCACCTTTTAAACCAAGTTCCGGTATCGATCGGCGATACTCCCCCTTTGAAAGATAAAGATCTAAAGACGGCAGGCACTGTAGTCCCCCAATAACATTAAGGGAGCTGTAGAGGGTGGATCCCATTTCAGCTCGATCGGCACCAAACAAATATCTACAACGAATCTTTTGGCTCAGAGCAAGCGCATGGCGCCAAAAGCGGGCCAACTCGTATATTTTTTTATAATTAGCGCCCCCCCTAATCTCTGCAGCCAAGATCTTTGTCTCTTTAAGTTGGCTCATTCGAAAGGCAAAATGGCGTTCTTTTTGGTAGGGTTTTTGTACAAGAAGGGGCAAGTTTGCTTGTAAACAACCCACAAAAAAACAAAAACTGACAAAAACTGTAATTAATTTATTAAAATTTAACATTAAAGTTTTTCTCTTTTCATCCTGATTTAAGTAAGTTTAAATTAAACAAACAGAATGATTTAAAAGCATCTATTTAATTTTTTACAAAAGAAACATGACAAAATTTTTACATTTATTTAAAAAAAATTTGATAATTTTATGGCGTATTTCTATATATAAAAGAAACGAGAGTTTCTATGCCCTTTTTTAAAGTCGACTCAAAAAATAGTATTTTATTCTTCGCTTTGAGCTTACTCTTATTTAAGATAGCGGTAGCAGAAACCCCGAAAGCACCCATTACACCTCCACAAGCTCCCCCTTTGGCCGAGGGACTGCTTTATGCCGGCCCCCAACTAAATGAAGAGGCAGTTTATATCCAGCTTGGTGCCGATTACCTTTTGTGGGTTGTCAGCCAAGAGGGGCTGGAAACGGCTATTAATAATCTAGCTACGGTACCGGTATCAGGCAATCCCTTAGTTCCCGTACCAGGTCAAGGAACATCCTTCATGCCTAGATTCAAACCCAGAAACGGGTTCAAAGTGCATGGCGATGTTGTTTTGAGAAGTTGTGAAGACGTAGACCTTTTTTTAGAGTATATCTGGCTCGATCGCAGCGCTCCCGGCATTACCAACACAACAAACTCTGACTTTACATACCCTCAGTTAGTCATAGCGCCTGTTATTGGTTCTCCTAGTCCCCCTGATGAGGGTGTATACTCTGTTAGCTCAAGCTATAAATTTGAATATAATGTTTTAGATTTTGAAATCGGTCGCTTAAATTCTTTTGGTAGAAGCGTCTTCATATCTCGTCAATTCTGGGGTTTAAGAGGCACATGGCAAACTGCTTTCTGGAATACCAGCTATGTCACAAATGCCTACAACCCAAATTTTTCCGGTAGATTTCCCGCGTTTGCTAACGCGAAGCAACAAACAAACGGAGCCGGTGTACGCGGTGGTTTAGATTTCGGCTTTAATCTATCTCCTAAAAATACGCTAATGCAAAATCTTATGATCACGGGCACTATTGCTGCCAGTGGAATTTTTGGCGCTACGACTGTCACATGGCAGTCTGGTCAAAATTTGTCGAATAACAGGCAAGAAACCTACCAATACACTCAGAACCGATTTTATAGAATCACCCCTGTGTTAGATCTCTCGTTGGGTCTGGGGTGGAATTATTCTTTCGGGAAAGAATCCAACGACCGGTACAACATAGAAATACACGCCTCCTGGGATACACAGTCTTGGATAGGATTCGGGCAATTCACCTCTCCGACTGTTTCACCAGGGGGAGCCCAAAACATGACCGTTCAGGGTTTGACCGTCGGTGGAAGCCTCTTCTTCTAAGGTGAATGCTGTTTATTCATGCCGACAAAGTTTTTCTGGTTTAATTATTTGTAATCCATGAAGAGGATCGATTCCGCGTCATATAGGCCTCATATTCTCCCGGCAATAGAGAAAGTAGGAAATTTTCATGCCAGGGTATGTGCTTGCAGGTATAATCCCCTGCTACCCTTACAGGGTTAGACGATAGGGTGCGGTCTATCAAGCAAAAAGTCGTATCTACCTCCCCTCTATAAATTTCCAGATGGGGCATCAGTTTGCTACAGATTTTATCCTTCCAGAAGCCAGACTCCCATTTTTTTACTGGTACGCCACGATACGTAATAGTTTCATTAATGTCTGGGGAAAAAATATCGAGGGCTAATCCGACCCGTTTAGCCTGTAATTCCTCTTGAATCTTATAAAAATCCTGCAAAAAACTTGCCGGCAGTTTAGGATTAAACTTTAGATCAGGGTCGGTCAAAAAAAATCGAGTGTTCACGAGTTTTTTAAAAAGAAACTGCTCCCAAACCCTATGGCCATAATTTTTTTTCATCCTTAGTAACGTGTAGGGGTAAGCTTCGTTGTAAAAGTCCAATAAGGGTTCAAAAAAACTTTTGTTGTCGATAATTACGATATCTTTTGTGTACTTCTCAAGCTGTTTGACCATCTGTTTTATAAAGGTTATCTGATTGTACCCAATGATGATTACGGTTGGATTCTTCTTTACAAACCGGCTCAATTGTTTTGGTTGAACTCCTAGGATTGCCTGGGGTTCTTTTTTCAAAAGCTCGATCACGTCATCTATTTTTTTTCCGTCGGCAAAAAAATCAAAGAAAGGGATGTAATCTTCTAAAGAATCTAAATATAACGATCGCCATTGATCTACATAAAATTTTATCAATAAAAAGCTGTTGTTCGTATCGACACAGTCAAAAAGGTCCTCAAGGATAAACTCTTCCGCTCCCCCCAAATCTACTTTAAAAAATTTCAAACCCCGGTTGGGTCTTAAGTAAAGGGACTCAAAGAGAAATTCTTTAAAGGTTTTTGTTTTTCCGTTCGATTCCAAAAGTCTGGGTAAAAATTTTGAATCAAGATCATAATTGAAAAAAGCATCACTTTTCTTTTTTTTATTGGCGTAACTTTTCTCAAAATCTCCTAAAATTTTTTCGTCCGCTTCCACAAAAGTAATAGGGCCTGTTGCAGAAAAACCTTCTGAGCTGAAAATAGATCCGTTTTTCAATCCGATTTCAAACAAAGAGTATTTTGAAAAAATATTATCCTGGATTTTCTGGTGATAAATATCGACTTGTTTATGCCATTCGTTCTGATTGCCATTTATCGATACCATGAAAAAAATAAAGTATAATATAAAAATAATTTTCATTTTTGCTCGCAATCCCAAAACGAAATAAAAACAAATATTATTCTACTTTTTTTTTGCTGCATATAAAATATTAAAAATATTCGAAAAATTAATCTTGATGTCAAGGTTTTATTACCATGACAGAATTGAAAAAAACACACTCGGTCTTTTTACTAAAAACGAAATTAAAAAATTTGACCTCTTTTGAAACTCGTCTCAAAAAATACAATAGTATCAAGATCCACGCGAGCTTTGACTAAAGTCTACAAATACAATACAAACCTATTTGCGGTCAAAAAAATTGAAGGAACTATCTTACTGTTTCGTAACCTCCAAGCACCCCATTCTTGACTAGGACTACTTGCCATAGCTGTATATCGCGGGCCCGGAACGCCCCTGCACACGATAAAAGATAAAATTTCCACATTCTGTAGAATTCTGGGGAATAATTCTCTTTTAATGCAGGCCAATTGCTATCAAAATTTTTGAACCATGCCATCAAAGTTTTATCGTAATGAGTTCCAAAATTATGCCAATCTTCCATCACAAAAAGCCCCTCTATCGATTTTCCTACCTGGGAAATGGAAGGGAGCTGTCCTCCGGGAAATATATATCTATCGATCCAGGGGTCTGCATTTAAAACGCTCTCGTTACTACCGATAGTATGCAACATTACCATACCTCCGTCTTGTAGCGATCGGTAGCAAATTTCCATGAATTCTCTATAATTTTTAACCCCGACATGCTCAAACATACCGATTTCTACAATCCGATCGAATTTTTCGTCTAAATCGCGATAGTCTTGCACCCTTATCTCAACATCTAACCCTTTACAAACTTCACGAGCTAGAATAGCTTGGTTTTCAGACAACGTAATTGCAGTAACTTTTGCACCATATTTTGAGGAGATAAATTTAGCAAAGCCACCCCAGCCGCAGCCGATATCCAAAACGCGCATACCTGTTTTAATACCGAGCTTACGGGCAATTAAATCATATTTTGCTAATTGAGCTTCTTCTAATGTTTTGGCATTTTTCCAATACCCGCAACTATACGTCATAGTGGGATCAAGCATAGCTTTGTAAAGATCATTTCCAAGCTGGTAGTGTTGACGAATCACATCAAGGCTTTTACTTTTGTCTTGACGGTTTAGAAGTTTGGCTTTCAGATATGCCCAGTAAAAGGAAGGGCTTTTTTTGAATCGGGATTGAAGGCTGGCGCGTGCGATCCGGTACATGCAATCGTCAAGAGCATCGACATCCCACCAACCCTCCATGTAGCTCTCCCCGAAACCCAAAGATTGGTCTTTTAAAACCCGATCATAAAATCGATTATCTTTAACCTGAATATCTGAAGGATCTGATCCGTTAAGCTGAATTCCGGCCGAAAAAGCTAATTGATCGATGATCTCTTTCGAGTCAGATTGCTGTAAGGATAAAAGAGTGCAAACTGCGCATAAAAAAAGAATCTTTTTCATATAGCTGTCTCTTAACAGTCAAGAAATAATAAAATCAACTTTTTTTTAGTGTCTTTTTTTTGAAATACCTGCATGCGATCCGGAAAAGGTTTTTTAAAAAGCTCCCTTTTGGGAGCGACCAAGAAAAAAACCCACCTAAATTAGGTAGTTGTTTTTATGGTTTTTTTGGAAAAAAATGGAATCTATTACTTTCATTCTCAAACAGGTGTCGCTCTTGCGTCTATTTTTTGCTTAATTCATTAGGGGGAGCAACGGATAAAGTACCTTTTGAAAAAGCGCGGATAGATTTCAAAAATCAAGAATCTAGGGCGCTTTTCTTTTTAAAGGCTTACTCGATGCCTTTAAGACGATTGTTTTAGGCTCGATCAAAGTACCGCTTCTGTAGGAGGGTCGAACTTTTACCTGCTCCGACGCCTCAATATTCCACGAATTCTTTTTGTAAATATCAACATGTATATCGGTCTCTTTATAACTTCTTAGGGAGGGGACAACGGCAGGCATAGACCCGAACGACTCATTATATCGATTCTTTAAACTCTCCTTGTAGGCCCTCAAATAACGCAACTGATCATTTTTTTTGCTCACAACGAGGGCAAAACTGTCGTCGATTGGCCTGGATAAGGCAACAAATCCATCCGCAAAAGCCAACGCTGTCCCTGCGTTAATCTGTGTCACTGCTAAAGAGGAATTTCGATTTGTCGGAAAATCCGGAACTTTGAACGTGAGTGGACCGTTTGCTAAATATTGACTGATTCCGGCAGAAAATCTTTGACCCGTGTAATTCATATAACCTGTTCCGGAAGCACCTTTTTGCAGAAAAGATCCCCCGATGTTGAAATCCAGCTTGGTGTCCCCTTTCAAGGGAGTCGAATAATTGGCATTCGCATTTAGAGCATCTAGCTCCTGGTTATAATCTGTTGTCAGCCTGAAATTTGTCTCCTTGGGGACATAATCAATACCAAAAGCTACGAAATAGTCGTTCTTCCAACTAGATACCCCCGACGGACGGGTGTCTCTCCCTTTAAAAACCAAAAGAAATCTCGCTAGAAAAGAGTCCAAAAAGGTTTTCTCTAGTTTAAACTGGGCTACGTAGCGGTCCTTACTACTTCTCTCGAAATTATAGGATCCGGTAAAGCTTGTTTTGATGTTCCAGGGAAGTTTTTTGGAAAGCCTGGCTGCAAGAGAGAGATAGATGGGGTTTCCGATAATGGGTGCCTGCAAATAACTGAAATACTTTTCTTGCGCTTCCAACGACAATTCATAATCAAATGAGAGCTTGGGAGCCCGGCTTAATAGACCTTTTGAAAGAGCCAGACGCATTTTAGCAGCTACCTCTTTATCTTTAGGGGCCGAGAACCCGACGTCCAACAAAGCCCTCACAGCGCTGTACTCGTAGACAGCCTGACCACCAAAAAAGGCTCCCGAGGAGTTCCCCTGCAGGTAGGTTCCTAAAGTAAAATTGTCGAAAAACCCATAACGGACCGCCGACATCAGAGTTGGCCTGTTGAATTGGTAATTGTAATTGATCCCCTCTTCGTTATAATTCGGAAACCCTGCCGTTACAAAATACTCGATCTCTTTGGGAGGGAGGAGATTCGGTTCGTAAAAGGAATTTAGGGAGATCACCTGCTCTAAACCGATCGGATTCGTGATTTTGAGCTTCACGTTGTTTAAACCCTGAATAATGGGAAAATTTTGCAGAACATGGGGCCCGGCAGGCAGCTCTATCGTTTGATAAAGAATCCCATCTATATACACCTCTACCTTGGTAGGAGCATTCAAGAAAAATTCATTTCTTGATGCTGAAGCTATCGTCGGGTTTACAAACACATTCATCCCTTTGCACAACGAAGCTCCTAAGAGGGGGATCGAATTTTGCAAACCGAAGCTATAGCTCCCCTGATCTCCAACGGCAAGGCGTGCCTTCATATCTTCAAAATCTTTTGTAAAGATTAGGTTTCCCCTATTAATAATTCCCGGATTCGTTGTCGCGGCATATAAAAATCCCTGAAAAACGTAGTCTTTTATATTCAACGAAAGATCAAAATTCGCAAAATCCTGATTTTGGGGAATTTGGAGCTCTTTATAGAATTTATAGAAAATTTTATGCCCGTAGGTGATATTTAAGTAGCCGCTTGTCGTCCCCGATTTGAGCAAAGGGACTTGAATCTCTTGAGCACGCTTATCTAAAAAACTTTGATTCACATAAGCATCGGGAACCCAAACGTACAGCACCTTCGCAGCGTCATCGTAATCGACAGTGATTTCCCCCTTATCATCCGCGACCGGAGTGCTGAAATTATCCTCTTCCAAGGTCGAAAAAATAGAACCCTGTCCGTAGAGAAACTCGTTCATTTCGCCTACACCGACCTGATTCAGATACGGGTAAATCGCTTTTCTAAATCCGGAGGAGTCCAGGTTTAAGGCCCCATTAAGATTGTAGGGGATATCGTACACTCCAAGTTCGACACCGTTGAGATAGATATAAAGAGAATAGGTAATCTCTTTTGATGCAGCGGCCAGGGTAAAAAAAGGGAGTAAACAAAAGAACACGAACCTTAGAATGCACATAGAACTAACAACTTGAAATGTATAAGTCCAACATTCTACTGAATAAACATCGTTTGCATCAAGGAAGATGTGAAATTTTGTTTACAAAAAATAGAATTAAAACTTTATCATCCCAAGTAATTTTGCTATGTCATGAAATGTTACAAAAACTGCAAATCCAATCAACAAGAATACAAACGGTAAAAAAATTCGCTCCAAAGCCTTTCTACTCAACCGTTTTCTAAAAAGAATTTCAATAAAATTGAGCACTATGTGGCCACCATCCAAAACAGGAAGAGGCAGTAGATTCATGATCCCAAGATTTAAGCTGATAGTCGAGAGCCAAAATGCACCGTCTTTGAAACTCTCTGACCAACCCTTTTGCATAACCCCCACAATCCCGACCGGTCCGCTGAGATGTTTTGGATTCAATTCCCCTTGTGTTAGATGACCAAAAATTTTAGAAATCTCAAAAAACGTTTCTTTGAATTGAATAAACGGATTTGGGTTTACTGAGACCTGTCTGTCTACAAGTGAAATCCCCAAACGGTAGAATTTTTGCCCCTGGTACTCTATTTCCATCGGAGATACGCTCTTCAGCAAGCGTAAATTCCCCTGCTCATACCCTGCACCCTGCACCCCTATCGACGCAATCACTTTATCGAGGTCCTTAAAATGGACCTCCTGGAAATAGTGATTGTCAGATCCTCGCTGCTCAAGGGGTTGATAGTTCCCGTGTGCAACTATTGCCACAACATGTTTTTTCTGCAAAAGCTGCATGACATCGGCACCTAAAACTGTTTTAATTCCATCGACGGCGAGTATCCTATCGTTTGGTTTTAGTAGAGCATCCTCCATTTTTTCAAACCTGTTATCTACTATGCCGTCATGATCGATTAAGTAAGGGATAAATTTTAGATCTTCAACCAGCGAAAACTTGGTGTCAAACCTCAAGTCGTTGATCTCCTCTTTTTCGTAGGGTGTCATTGCAATTTCAGAAAGTGGTACTTTTGGGACCTTCACCTGAAGAACCTTATGATCTCTAAGAATCGTTAAAAAAGCCTTTTCTTCATTTAAAAGGGATTGCAGCTGCTCTCTGGAAAAAACAAGTTCACCATTCAACCAAAGAAGCCTATCCCCATCCTGGATCCCCGAATCCTTCATAGGAGAATCACTAAGCATCGATGCCCCACGCACCCTCTTCGAGTCATAGATCATATAGGAGGCAGGAGCACTTAAACCGATCGTATTTAATTCCAAACCTCTAAAATTCTCTTTTTTAGACTGCACCTCGTAGGCAAAAGAACTTTTTGTTCCTGCCAAATAGTTTATGGAAATTCCCTTCACAATACTTTTTTTTGTATCTAGAATCGCCTGGAAAAACAGTTCTTTGCGCCCTCTGACTTCGTTTCCGTTTATAGACTCCAAAATATCGCCACAACGGACACCCTTCTCGTAAAGTTGAGAACTGGGCTCCACCATTCCAATAAGCTTTGAGGAATCAACAGAATCCCTTAAAAATCCACCGGAAAAGTAAATGAAGCAAAAACCAAGAAAAGCAAACATAATATTTATGGCGGGACCTGCAACGACCATTAAGAGCCTTTGGTAAGGCTTGGTTTTGTAGTAACTCCCCTCATCTTCAGAATCTTCGTCCATGCCTAAGATCTTCACATACCCCCCGAACGGGATGATCGCAACCCGGTACAACACCCCTTTATACACCCTGGCAAATAGTGTAGGGCCAAATCCGATGCTGAATGTCTCCACGCGCATTTTAAAAAATCGTGCAACGAGAAAATGTCCCAACTCGTGAATGAAGACGAGAAAGCTTAAACCTAGCAGGCCGTATAGGATGTTGAGGTAATGCATTTATGTATACTCTTAGTAATCTTTTTAAGTTCTTTGATCGCTTCAATAGAATCAATCGAAAATTGTGGCAAGGACTCAAATCCCTGCTGAAGTTTATGCTGCAAATCGAGCCAGCTTAGGCTCCCTTTAAGAAAATCATCCACTAAAAACTCATTGAGAAACATCAGAAAAAGGGGTCCGCATTCCGTTTTTATTGCCTCATAGGCTAATTGGAAAAGGGGGAATCTCTCGGGGTCGATAGGGGAAAACTCGATCTTGCTCAAATCAAGGTTTTTTCTAAATGGAAATGGAAGAGTCCTTTCCACGCCCAGAGCATGTGCTATCGGGACACGCATGTCAGGTTGATAGGCGACCATTTGGGTCATACCATCTTCATATTCGGCAAAAGCGTGAATGCGGCTTGTGGGCTCTATCACCGCCAAAGGAGCCATACCAAAGAGGGAGTGGGCCTCCATCACCTCGAGCGCTTTATTGAACATCGTTGAGGAGTTGATCGTGTTATGCGCCCCCATGGGCCAATTCGGATGGATTAAAGCTTCTTTAAGTGTGATCGTTGAAAACTCTTTGAGGGGCCGGTGCAAAAAAGGGCCTCCGGAGCCGGTTATGGTGGTCTTGACGGGGCGTTGATTCTCGTATAATTTTTTGAGGGAGCTATGCTCAGAGTCTATTGGTCGCAGCAAGGGGTTGTAAGGTTTTAGCAGATGGTGAGCTGCTATGATCGTCTCTTTATTTGCAATCGCAATTTTAATCCCCCTTTTCGCAGCCTCGATCGTGGCTTCAATACCCTCAGTGGATGACATCGATTGCACCATCAAATCGGCAGAATCCAGAGCCCTCAAAAGGCCCTCTTTGCCAAAATGGACCTGTTTTGAAAGCATCTTTTCCGCTTTGGAGGCTTCGGCTTCATCGTACAAGACTACCGTTTGCGGTTTGTATTTTTTTACCTGTTCTACAAGAAGCGCTGAGGATCGATGGGCCACTAGAGCATGGATACTAAAATCGTTAGGGAATTTCTCGAGAACCTCTAGCGTCATTTTTCCGACACTGCCTGTCGATCCGAATAGGGCAACTTTCATCATGAATGCTCAAGTTTATCGACTTTTTTTAAATTGGTCAATCCAAGGACTATGTAAATCAAGAAAAGGGTAAGTGCGGCGATAGCCGAGGTTGATACAGGGGTTGCGTAGTGGGTTAAGATATCTCGAGAGAGTGCAACGGAAAACAGAGCAGCAAAAAAAGAGGCAAGCACCCCAAAAAATACTATTTTTTTTAAGAACGGTGCATAGATCCTTGCAATAAGAACAGGTAAGGTAAAAAATGCCATGATGATCACCACTCCAACCGACTGGAATCCTCCCACTATTGTTAAGGAGGCGACAAACATCTGTGCAGCCAGTACAAGTACCGCATTTTGACCGGCCACCCTGGAAAATACAGGATCAAATAAAACAAAACGCATCCTCGTGAAAAAAAGGAGCATCCAAACAAGGTTTATCCCCACCACAAAAAAAATCGGACGAAGATCCCGATAGGTAAGGGCATCTAAATTTCCAAAAACAGCCTCGACGCCAAGGTGGGTGTTTCGAAAATACAAAGTGGAAAACAGCACCCCCAAAGCGAAAAGAGTTGTAAACATGAAGCCGACTGCAGCCTCGGACTGAACGTGGAATATTTTTACCAACACATGGGTGCTGAACATTGTCAATAGAGCTGTCAAAACCGCTGCTACAAAAAATCCAACCGTTGAGAAGGGGCTTAGCCCTATCGATACAAAAATGAGCCCTGTAACTACTATGCCAAGCAAAATCGTATGGGAAAGAGAATTGATCAAAAGGGTCATCCTTTTCACCACAAGGAATAGACCCGATAAGACAGAGGCGGTCCCAATCCCGGCCAAAGCGATAAAAGCCACGTCGTCTTCAACTAGGCTCTCTGTCGGAATGAGCCCGCAAATCCATAAAAGCGCCCTTTTGAGCAACAAAAAAATCGTACCGAAAAAGTCCTGGTTCCAGTAGGGATTGCTATCCATTACTCGACCCTCCTCGGTATAATAGCGTTATGCGGATCATGGGTCGGATCCTGCAAAATCGTGGTCAGCTTTTTTTCCATGTCCCTATCAAGAATATGCTCCATCTCCTCGGCGCTTTCATGGACGCGCATACCGGTGATTCCCAATTCTTTTGACAAATATAATTCCCAAAGGCGATGCAAGCGGATCAGATTTTGCGCCTTCTGTTCCCCTTTAAGGGTCAAGCGCCCGTTTTTTTGCATCCCTAAAAGGGCTAGTAAACAGGAAATACATCGTCCGATCTTGTTGTTTTTATAAAGAGCCTTGAGCGCATTCTCAATTTCTATTTTGAAAAAGAACCTTATTGTCCGGACTATGCGGACAATATACCCGTCCTTAGGAGAAAATAGAAGGGACGCAAAGGTCAATAGGGCAAGATTTACTAGAATAAGCGGACCTGTTGGGAGCGTTAACTCCATCTCCAGGGCTTGGGGAATGTAGACAGACAAAAAATTTCCTGAAAGGGCGCAGAATGCACCCATAATCGACGCTAAAAAAAGCATCGTTTTAAATTGATGTGTGCAAGCTCTAGCAAATATTGCGGGTGCTATCATCATACCACTCACAAGCATGATCCCGCATGCACGCGAGCCTATCACGACCCCAAAAGACAACAGCAAAAATAACAGAGCATCTAAAAAGCGAAAATAGATTTTTTGCGCTTTGAAGAAAATCGGATCTAAAGTACTCCAAGCGATCACTCTGAAGCGGATGAAAAGAAACAAAATCGATAAAACTGAAATTAGTGAAAAATACAAAACGTGCTTATTGAGCATCGTTGCTGCCTGTCCGTATAGAAAAATAAGGGACTGTTTGTAAATAATTGGCGATGTATTTTGACTAATTGAGGCAAACAATGTCCCTAGTGCCAACGAAACAGCCAGCGTCACAGACAAAGCTACATCTTGAGGCAGACGGAATTTTTTCTCTAAATTTATCAAAAGGAGCACCCCAAAAGCAGAGCTAAGGGCACCTGCGATAAAATCCAATCCTAAAAAAATTAGCCCCAATAAAACTCCAACATAGGCGGCATGGGAAAGCGTTTCCGCCAGTAGAGCCTTCCTTTTGATAAAAAGAACACAACCGAGCAGAGAGCAAAAAACAGATAAAAAAAGTGTTGCTATTGTAGAGGCCTGCAAAACAGGATGGGTGAAAAAGTCAAGAAAACTGAATCCCATTAGGATTTCCCCCTCTGCACTTTTTCAAAGAGATGACTCGCCTCTTCTAGAAGGGAATTTTTCTCTCCATAGGTTTTCCGGATAGACTCAGGGTTGAAAACCTGCTTGGTAGGACCCGCCTCCACAAGGCGTGAATTGACCATCACCACGTGGTCAAAGATCTCCTCTACATTCGTGAGGTCATGGTGGACAAGAATGACCCCTTTTTTTGCATCCCGCAACTCTTTGAACAAGGACAAAAGCAATTTTTCGGTGGCAAAATCGATCCCGGTAAACGGCTCGTCCAGTACAAAAAAATCGGCATCCTGCATGAGCGCTCTCGCTACAATCGCCCGTTGAAGCTGCCCTCCAGAAATCTCTTGAATCTGCCTCTGCTTAATAGCTGAGATACCCAAACGCTCCATAATTTCCAAAGCGCGCGTTTTTTCCCTTTTGTTGTACCATTTCAGCCAACCCAATCGAGAGTAAGCGCCCATGAGAACCAGCTCAAAAACGCTGATTGGAAAATCGAGGTCGATCTCTTTTTTTTGCGGAACGTAAGCGACGGTAGAGCCATGAAGCCGAACAGAGCCGGAGGTGATAGGGATCAACCCCAGCATCCCTTGAACCATGGTGCTCTTACCCGAGCCGTTAGGGCCCAAGATCCCGGTCAAACTATGGGTTTGAAACTCCACATTGATGTCCCAAATAGCGCATCTTTTGCCGTAATAAATACTCAAATTTTCGAGCTCAATTCTCTTTTTCGTCATTTTGAACCCTGCATGCTAAAAATTCTCATCGGGATGAATCGGATAAAGTTCGCTTTGGATGACCCTAGCATTGTGTTCCATCATCTTAATATAGGATTCTTCCCCCATTGAATCCGCGTATAAATCGGCTCTCGACAACCGAAGCTCCACCCCCTGCGAGCGGCAGGCTTCTATGATTTTATTCAGCGAGTCTTTAGATATATTTGATTCGGCAAACACGACGGAAACCCTATTTTTTACCACATGGCGGATGATTTTTTGGATGTCTAAAGCCCCTATTTGGCCATCAGGGGAGACCCCTTCGGGCGCTAAGAAATGCTCCAAATGATCCCCTTCAGCCCCATTTTTAACCAAATAGCGTCGAGCAAAGTATTGAAATGCATCGTGGCTTGTGACCAAATATCTTTTTTCTAAGGGGATCTTAGACATAAGGACACGAATCTTATGATCCAAAAGATCCAATTGCAACAACAGCTGACCTCCGCGGACCGCGTACTCTTGGCTGTGCGCAGGATCTTTTTTTTGTAACGCCTCCACTATATAGGGAACAGATCTGCTGAATAAAGAGACATCCATCCAAAAATGGGGGTCTATCCCATTGTCCATAGGCAAAAAAAGATCAGGGGATAAAGAAAAAATCTTATCGCCTAAAAACAGCGCCTCTTTTTCCTTTAGAAGATTCTGTAGACTTCTACCATGCTCTAAATGCAAACCATTCGCAATTATGAGATCGGCGCGCCTAAATTTTTCCGCATCCCCTTTCACAAGCTGGTAAGAGTGGGGATCTAAATCTTCATCGATCAGTGTCCAGACGTGCACCCGATCGCCCCCGACCTCCTCAACAAGACTTGCGCACATCCTTGTGGTCACCAGAATATGGAGCTTTTTCGAGTCAGGTTCCATCCACTTTTGCAACGGGGTGTTCCTGTCTGGCAGGCTGCGCAACGATAAAAGAAAAATAAAAGGGGCTATCCACAAAAACTTCAAATATCGCATGGAATCTCCCGCAACTGCCGGTGAGAAAATATCCCCTGTTGACAACCAGATAAAAAATGAAATTTCAGCCCGTATCTACCAACTGAGGTGATTTTTGAAACAATAACGTCCTCCTTAAGCAAAGGTTCTTTACCTTTGCAACGGCTGCAGGCGCAATTTTTTTGGACTGTGCTCAATAAAAGCTTTTTTACCATACCGTCGCTGTAGAAAAGGGCTACCTTTTTTAGATCGAGCTGCTTCATTTCAAGAAAAGTTCCGTTCATAGTTTCCACTCCAAAAGCATCGGGTAGACATCGGGGACAGGGGCGGCATCAAGCAGATCAAACAGCTCTTTTTCTACTGTTTGGAGATGCGCTGCCATAGGGGTTAGCCTCGATTGCATGTAAGGGTTGTCCCCTTGGTCAATGAGTGCAGTGAATTTGGGATCAAACGGCAACTTTTTATTTAGCGGCGCTTTGCTTAGTTCTAACAACGGCTTAATAGCAACGCTACCAAAAAGGGAAGCATTGCCCTCCCCCTCATGGCTAGTAAAAGCCATGTTTTCTAAAACGCAGCACACCGGAACGCCCATATCCAAAAAGGACAAACAGGCCTTTTCGACATCGCTGAGGCTGATCCGATTGGGCAAAGTCACAAGAACAACACCCGAAAATGCCCATTCCTGCAATAAACAAAGGTGGACATCGCCCACACCGGGAGGAAAGTCGACAAAAAGAACATCTAGTTCGCCCCAGTCTACTTGGTGAATACACTGCTGCAAGAACATGTTGACCACGGGGGCCCTAAAAGCGGTCGCTGTTTCGGCAAAGCCGAAGTGGGTTACAGAAAGGACCTTGATCCCCGCACTCACTGCTGGACTGATTTTACCTTGCTCCAACTTCGGAGGCACATCAGCCGGAAATAAAATGGGGACGGATGGGCCGTACACGTCGGCATCCAAAACACCCACTTTAAGCCCCCTAACAGCACCTGCCCGAGCCAAACCTGCGCAAACTGTGGACTTGCCTACCCCCCCTTTTCCGGCGGCAACGGCAACTAACTTTTTTATTTTTGGGGCCTGTGCAGCACCCGTGACGATAGGCAATGGCATGAAGGGTACCATATTAAATTATCAAATCAAGAAATACAAGATCTGATTGAAAAAAAGGGACCTGCTAAGGATAAATTACTTTAATCTCTCGGGGATATTTTTTTTGTTTGCCGAATCACTTCATTTCTGAGTTTATAAAAACGGATTTAAAAATTTTAGATAACAGAAAAAGCGAAAATTTTTTTTACTTATTGAATCAAGTTTAAATTTTAATTTTGCTTGCTTTTGAAAGGTGCCTTGTGTTAAATATTACTTTTAAAATGGGTTTAACAAAAATCCATCCGATTTTTAAGCTGTTTGAAAACTAAAGAAGTAGGACTTGAAGGCATGAGCTACACAAAGGAAACCAAATCCGAGGCTAGAGCGCTTGAGGACTTCGAGGCGGTCATAGCACGGGCTATAAAAAAAGTGGGGGCTCGTAAAGAAAATGAGCTTTGCAAATACATTCCGATGACAACCGGCGGGTACATGCACCACTTTACTTTAAAAAAAATGAAGCGCCGAGACCCAAGAGAACTGGCAACCTTAATTGAGAAATTCATTCTTAATCCCACCGCCCCGTCAAGTATAAGCCCAAAACAAAGGGCTCCCAGAGGCAGTCGCAAAAAGAAGGATTTCCCCCACCTGAACAGGACCCAGATTGAACAAATGATCGCTTTGGCGAGAAATGCAAATGCAAGAGAAATTTTGGCCCTTTTAACCCCAAAAAAATCTTTGGCAGCCATCAAAAAGGAATTGATACAATCCATTAAACAAGAAAGGATTGACGAAACCCTCTGGGCAAATTATACTGAGTCCGTACCTCTAAAATAGTTAAAGTTATAATATTTATTTGAAAACCCGACCCTCTTAGCAGAGAGCCGGGTTATTTTTTCCTACTGAGCCCTTGCATTTAATGTAAAAGAGGGTAAAATAGTTGTCTGACAATTTACCCCTAGTGAAAGCCGGTTCGACCACCGATTTCTTAAAAGAAATTTTTGAAACTAGGACAAGTTTTAGAACAAAGGAAACATATGTCTCAACAAGCAACGGAAGAGTTCACCGGATTGCGCAAGCTGCTCTGGCCTATCCACTCTTTCGAAATTAAAAAGTTTTTACCTATGGGCATCATGATGTTCTGCATTCTGTTCATCTACACAGTTTTGCGGGACACAAAAGACGCGATCCTCGTGAACGCACCGGGCGCCGGAGCTGAAAGCCTTGCTTTCGCTAAAGGTATCGGAGTGACCATCTCGGCAGTCCTTTTCATGATTCTCTATACAAAGGCGGCAAACATCTTTAAACGTGAAGGGCTTTTCTACGTAACAGCTCTCCCCTTCTTGGTCTTCTTCGGCTTGTTCCCCTACTTCATCTACCCGCACGTGGGCACGCTCCACATGAGCCTCGAGACTATTCAATCACTACAAGCCTCTTACCCTGTTTTCAAGTGGTTGATCCCATTAGTCGGTAACTGGACTTATACAACATTCTACATCCTTTCTGAGCTCTGGGGTAGTGCCGTATTGTCTCTTCTTTTCTGGGCATTTGCTAACGCAATCACCCCTGTAAAACAATCACGCCGTTTTTACGGAATGTTTGGATTTATCGGAAACTTCGGCCTCCTCCTTTCAGGACCTGCAATTATCCTTGTATCCCAATGGATCAACGGCCTTGGTTTAGCCCGTTTTGAATCCACAGGTTTGATGCTTAAAGTCTTGATGGCTTTTGTTATCTTGGCCGGCGTTGTCCTAATTGGAACATTCTACTGGATGAACCGCGCAGTTCTTACTGACATCCGTCATTATAACCCTGAAGAAATGGGCGAAGGCAAAAAGAAAAAGGCAAAGCTATCTATGATGGACAGCTTCAAGCTTATTCTCCAATCCCCTTACCTTGGTTTCATCGCGATGCTTGTACTTGCCTACGGCGTCTCTATCAACCTTTTCGAGGGTGTTTGGAAAGGACAAATCAAGATTGCTTATCCTAACGAAGTAGAGTACAACCAGGTGATGGGTGGTCTTTCTACCCTTACAGGTGGTATTGCTGTAGCTCTCATGTTGGTGGGAAGCAACCTTTTGCGTCTTTTCAGCTGGAGAACCTGCGCCTTGATCACTCCGGTGGTATTGATTTCAGGTATCCTTGTGTTCTTTGGAGTCATCCAATACAACAACATGCTGATCCCTGGCGGAATGCAGATCATCCAAGCGATCAAAGAAGGGATTATCAATAAAGAGTCTATCGTATTTGCCGTGATTGTTGGTTTATTTGTCAACGCGTTCGGTAAAGCGGTAAAATACTCTCTATTCGACCCAACAAAAGAGATGGCCTATATCCCGCTTGATCCTGAACTTAAAGTGAAAGGAAAAGCGGCCGTAGATGTTATCGGTGGTCGTGGTGGAAAATCTCTTGGTTCCTATACCCAAATGGGATTACTCACAGCCTACTCCGGCAGTGCGCTTTACCAGCTAGCTCCTATCATCGCCCCGATTGCGGTGGGTGTAGTAGCTCTCTGGATCCTCTCCGTTTTCAAATTGAATACGAAGTTCAAAGCATTGACAGAGCAAAAAGCTGCTGAGGCAAATGCCAGTAGTCAACCAAGCCCAGCCACTTGATGAGGCAGGAAAATAGTCCGGGCAACAACGACCCCACCCTTCAAAGGTGGGGTTTCTTTTTTAATCCAATCGAATTTCCCCATTCTTATCGACCTTTGGATGTTCTCTTTAAGGTTAATCTGTTTTTGTGCTAGAATCTCTAGACGAGTTTTTTTAAATAACCCCTTACTGTTCATGAGCGCTTACAAACTAGAAAACATCCGCAATTTCTCCATCATCGCCCATATCGATCATGGCAAGTCGACCCTATCGGATCGCCTTTTGGAAATCACTGGAACCGTAGCCAGCCGCGACATGCAGGCGCAGCTTCTGGACAAGATGGATCTTGAGCGCGAAAAGGGGATCACAATCAAGTGCCATCCCGTCACCATGCGCTACAAAGCGCCGGACGGGAACGAATACACCATCAACTTCATCGATACTCCCGGGCATGTCGATTTTAGTTACGAGGTGTCCCGCTCCCTTTCCGCCTGTGAAGGGGCTTTACTTGTTGTCGACGCCGTGCAAGGGGTACAGGCGCAAACACTAGCGAATGTTTATCTAGCGATCGATCGGGATCTCGAAATTGTCACAGTAATCAACAAGATAGACCTGCCGGCTGCGAACCCCGAGGAGGTCAAAAAACAGGTTGAGGAGATTATCGGCCTCGATGCCTCCAAGGCGGTCCATTGTTCAGCTAAAGCAGGTATCGGGATACAAGAGATTCTCGATGTTATCGTGAATGATATTCCAGCTCCCAAACCCCCGAAAGATGATGTGCTAAGGGCCCTTATTTTTGACTCCCATTATGACACCTATAGGGGCGTGATGGTCTATATTCGTGTGATGTCGGGAGAAGTGAAGAAAGGGACAAAGATCTTTTTGATGGCTACCCAGAAGACCTACGAGGTGCTGGAGGTGGGTATATTTGCTCCGAATGACAAGCCGACCGAAACTCTCAGACCCGGCGAAGTGGGGTACATTCTGGCAAACATCAAAAATGTTCACGATGTAAAAATTGGGGATACGATCACTACAGACCGTTTTGGAGCAGCAGAACCGCTCCCCGGTTTTCGCCAAATCAAACCGGTCGTTTTTGCCGCAATCTACCCTGTGGATACAGGCGATTACGAGTCTTTAAAAGATGCCTTGAAAAAGCTGCAGCTCAATGATGCGGCCCTTTTTGCGGAAAATGAGAATTCCCAGGTCTTGGGGCTTGGATTCCGTTGCGGATTTTTGGGTCTATTACACCTGGAGATCATTTTTGAACGCCTCAGACGTGAATTTGATCTCGATATCATCACCACCTCTCCTAGCGTTAAATACAAAATCCACAAGACCGATGGCTCGATCCAAGAGATCGACAATCCTGCCCACTACCCCGATCCAACACACATCAAAATGGTGGAGGAGCCTTGGGTCGTCTGCCATATCATCACTCCAAAAGAATACCTTGGCGGCATCATGAATCTTTCGATGGATAAGCGGGGTGTTTTAGAAAAGACCGAGTCGGTTTCAGGGGATCGGCTTTTATTGACTTACAAATTCCCTCTCAACGAGATCGTTACCGACTTCAATGACCGGCTAAAATCGATTACCCAAGGGTATGCCTCGTTTGACTACGAGTCGGATCACTACGAAAAGGGTGATATCATCAAGCTGGAGATACGGGTCAACGAAGAGACTGTGGATGCCTTTTCGGTCCTCGTGCATCGCTCAAAAGCGGAGCGTCGCGGACGTGGTCTTTGTGCAAAGCTTAAAGAATCGATCCCAAAACACCTCTTCAAGATTCCCATCCAGGCGGCTATTGGGGGCAGCGTAATTGCTCGTGAAACGATCAGTGCGCTCGCTAAAAACGTCACGGCAAAATGCTACGGCGGAGATATTACCCGTAAGCGGAAACTCCTCGAAAAACAAAAAGAGGGTAAGGCGCGTATGAAGGAATTTGGCAGCGTCCAAATTCCGCAGGAGACCTTCATTGATGTCTTGAAAACCGACGCCGATGGTTGATCAACGGGTACTAAAAAAACTAACCTCGACTTTACATTAAAATAGTTTTTTATTATCCGTGGGCTTATGCCCTACATACCCCCGGATAAACCGTTTAGCCCTCCCCCTGTTGACCCGGGAACAACAGACGACACAACAACCTCAAAAACCGGTAAAGTTGCTCAAGGTAGATTTACTCCAACTTCTGATAGCACGAGATCTACCGCCCCCCTGGATATCACTAATTCAGATCGATCAAAAACAACAGAAACGACCGATCAGTTTGCAACCTTTATTCTTCTTCCAAGATCAATTGAACAACTTCGCAAGTTAGCAATCTATGGGCCAAATCCGAGCAAATCGCGCCGAGAGCAAGATATAGTTAGCTTTCTTAAAACGCTAAAAAGACCATATCCATCGCGTGCAGTTTTTCAAAGAATGATCAAAGAAATAAAGAATGTTGATACCCTTCTAGAGATCTGGAGTGCGCTGAACTTAAAGCCTGAAGATGATTCATTGGAGGATTTATTGGTGAATGTTTTTCAGGCAATTTATGCAAAAAATAGAGATTCTTCTTTCACCGCATATACAAAGACAGGTCAAAGGCTAAAAATTAAAAAAAGGATCGCAGACTGTATCAAGCCAGAAGACTCTGAATTTTTTTTAGATAAAGCCATTGATACAAATGCTCATTTTTCTATAGTTCTTTTTTTAAAAAAATTTGTGATGAAAAAAAAAGCGCCGGAGGAAAATTGGGATTTTCTTACAAAATTTTTTAAACATACTAGTGAACTTAAACCAGGTGAACTAATCTGCCAAGCGTTATTGCAGATTCACTGCATAAATCCCATACCTCATTTAGACTATCTTTCCCTTCATATGTTTCAACATCTATGCGTTGATTATTTTGAAGCGGGTTGGGGTAAAAAAGAAGAATTTCTAACAAAAGCCTTATGTAGTTTTTGGAATGAAATTACCTCCTCAAATAGGGAAGAAATAAAGATTGACTTAGAATCACTAGAAAACGGCATCCTTGACATTGGGGTGAGCCACGACTCTACTCTAACTTCTGGGAACATTCCTCTCGTTGTTTTACTCTTTTCGGTGGGTATACTCTACCCGAAAGTACAAAAAGAAATACGAGCTATCGAAAATTCTCCTTTAGAATTCAAACCTGAAGATTTTGATAGTGATATTGCTGGATTAGATTCTAAATCCAAAGGGTTCTTCAATAAAATTCGTACCCTACTTCTTCCTTTTGAGGAGGCGATAAAAAACCTTGAGGAGGTAGATCCGTTAGATCCAGAATCATTCCCATGTATAAGAGCAAAGCACCCACAATTTTCCGGAAGCTGCACGGTAAAAAATTTTAATAGTCTTTTAAGTATGAGTTCTCTAGCCCCCTCAATAATCATGAAGGGAGGATTTGTACATCACTCTGTATATGCAGAGGTTTTTAGATTAGGTGATCAATATTTTGCATTAGTACATAATTTAGGAGCTGGAGGGGAGATTCACCAACGAGATCATGGAAATAAAATCAAACCTCTCGCCCTTTATTTTGAAGAAACAGAACACCTAATTGAATTTTCCAAAGTGTTTTGTAATAATGACACCACAAAAGAAGAGTACCTCAGTTGCGTCAAAGCGTTCGCTTTAAATGAAGAAAGACTCAAAAAGTTGCCCGATCAACAATCGGCATCACCTTTCGTTAGATCTTTAAGTTTTATCGACTCGAGCCGTACAAACCCTATGCACAGTGTATACCGCGAATTTAGGGGGTTACAAAGAGAAATTATACGAAAGCTAATCGATCATACCGGTTCCTCTAGTGAAGTGAAGGCTACCGCATCAGCTAAAAGAAAATGGCAAAAAAAAGGTAAAGCGACCAGCGATCAATAAGGCACCTTTTTAAGGCAACTTACGAAAAAACTAAAATTCTAATTGTAAAAAAAATTTTTTAAATTTATCTGACGGTGTATGACATGTATACCCCCAGATAAACCGTTTGAACAACCCCCCCTAGTCAAAAAGACAGAACCTAGCCTAATAGACTCCAAAATCTCTGAAGTTGCTCAAGTTAGATTCACTCCAACTGATAGCACGAGATCTACCGCCCCCCTGGATATCACTAATTCAGATCGATCAAAAACAACAGAAACGACCGATCGGTTTGCAACCTCTATTCTTGGTCCAAGATCAATTGAACAACTTCGCAAGTTAGCAATCGTCATGCCAAATCCGAGGAAATCACTCCGAAGACTAGATACAGTTAGCTTTCTTCAAACGCTAGAACCACCTTTACCATCACGAAAAGTTTTTCAAGGAATTATCAAACAAATAAAAAATGTTTATACCCTTTTAGAGATCTGGAATGAGTTAATTAAAAAACCTGAAGATGATTCATTGGAGGATTTATTGGTGGATGTTTTTCAGGCAATTTCTGCAAAAAATAGAGATTCTTCTTTCACCGCATATACTAAGACAGGTCAAAGGCTAAAAATTAAAAAAAGGATAGCAGACTGTATCAATCCAGAAGACTATGAATTTTTTTTAGATAAAGCTATTGATAAAAATGCCCATTTTTCTATAGTTCTTTTTTTTAAAAAATTTTATGAAAAAAACGTTTCTGAGGGAAATAAGGTTGATTTATATAGCAAATTTACATCTACATCTCTAGGAGATCGAATCTGCTTACAGTTATCCTTTTTAATGAAGGTATATCCAACTAGGTTTGATACCCTTACTTTCGGTGATTTTCAAAAGCTATACGTTGATTTTTTTGAAGCGGGTTGGGGAAAAAAAGAAGAATTTCTAACAAAGGCCTTATGTTGTTTTTGGAATGCAATTACTTCCTCAAATAGGGGTGAATTAAAGATCGGCCAGGAGGTATGGATCCAGAGATACCTCGTTTCAATGGATTTAGAAAACCTAGAAAACGGCATCCTTGACATTGGGGAGAGCTACGACCCTAATCTAATTTCTGAGAACAAACCTCTCTTTGTTTTACTCTTTTTTGTAGGTATACTGTATCCCACAATACAAGAAAAAATACGAGCTAACAAAACTTCTCCTTTCCTATTAAAACCTGAAGATCTTGAAAGAGATTATGCTAATTTAGCCCCTAATTCTAAAAAGTTCATCGATAAAATTTGTACCCTACTTCTTCCTCCTGAGGAAGCGATAAAAAACCTTGAGGAGGTAGATCCGTTAGATCCAGAATCATTCCCATGTATAAGAGCAAAGCACCCACAATTTTCCGGAAGCTGCGTGGTAAAAAATTTTAATAGCCTTTTAAGTATGAGTTCTCTAGCTCCCTCAATAATCATCGAGGGAGGATACAAGGGTCACGCAGTATACGCAGAGATTTTTAAATCAGACGATAAATATTATGCATTAGTACATAATTTAGGAGCTGGATACGATATTCATCAAGTTGATCATGGAAATAAAATGAAACCTCTCGCCCTTTTTTTTGATAAAAAAGAACACCTAATTGAATTTTCTAAAATTTTTTGTAAGGAAAACACCACAGAACGAGAGTACCGCGATTTGGTCACAAGGTACATGTTTAAAGTAACCGATCCAGAATCGGCATCACCTTTCGTTAGATCTTTAAGTTTTATCGAATCGCACCGTGAAAACCCTATGCATAGTAAATATCGCGAATTTAGGGGGTTACAAAGAGAAATTATACGAAAGCTAATCGATCATACCGGTTCCCCTAGTGAAGTGAAGGCTACCGCATCAGCTAAAAGAAAATGGCAAAAAGAAGCCATAAGAAAATGGCAAAAAGAGCGGTAAAGCGACCGGCGATCAATAAGGCACCTTTTTAAGGTGCTAGCATTTGCTTTTTAAAAATTTCTCCATCAAAATCTTTTAACTTATCTGCAACTAAGGATCTTGCAAAAGCGCTTGTTTGATAGCGTAGTTTTGGATTTGGATCGTAAACGATCTCGTAAATGAGATTTGCAATCTCTTTTGCCGTCTGACCGTGCTCATTAAAAATGGGATGCTTTAGTCGTCTTTCTATCGATTCTTTTAAACTATTACAGATCTGCTGGAGGTCTTTTTGATCGTGCTCTATACCACCCATAATCAATTACCCCGATCCTACCCACATCAAAATGGTGGAGGAGCCTTGGGTTGTCTGCCATATCATCACTTCGGAAGAATACCTTGGCGGCATCATGAATCTTTCGAAGGATAAGCGAGGTGTTTTAGAAAAGACCGAGTCGGTTTCAGGGAATCGCCTACTATTGACTTACAAATTCCCTCTTAACGAGATCGTTACCGACTTCAATGATCGGCTTAAATCGATCACCCAAGGGTATGCCTCGTTTGACTATGAGTCGGATCACTATGAAAAGGGTGATATCATTAAGCTGGAGATCCGGGTCAACGAAGAGACTGTGGATCCCTTTTCGGTCCTCTTGCACCGCTCAAAAGCGGAGCGTCGCGGACGCGGTCTTTGTGCAAAGCTTAAAGAATCGATCCCAAAACACCTCTTCAAGATTCCCATCCAGGCGGCTATCGGGGGCAGCGTAATTGCTCGTGAAACGATCAGTGTGCTCGCTAAAAACGTCACGGCAAAATGCTACGGTGGAGACATCACACGTAAATGTAAACTTTTGGAAAAACAAAAAGAGGGTGAGGCGCGTATGAAGGAATTTGGCAGCGTTCAAATTCCTCAAGAAACATTCATCGATGTTTTGAAAACCGACGCCGATGTTTGATCAAAGGGTTAAAAACCTTAAATTCTTGTTGTAAAAAATTTTTTTTAAATTTATCTGACGGAATATGGCAAATATACCGTCAAATAAACATCCTATTCCAACCTCTTCATCACGGCAACCAGATCCTGACGTTTTGCAAAAAGATAAAGCGCTTACATCCAAAGTCTCTTCTATTGCCCAATCTATACTGCCCAAATCCACTGAAAGCACAACATCCGAAGAGCCTCTTGCATTAGCAGTCCCTTGGCCAAACGAGCAGAGCAAATTGCCCGAAACACAAGATTTAGAACTCAAAGACCCCTTTCTTGAAACTCTTAAAGCGCCATATCCTCCATTAGATGTTTTTCAAAGCATCATTACAAAAATTGAGGATGTTGATACCCTTTTAGAGATTTGGACTGAGCTAATTACAAAACCTGAAGATGATTCATTAGAGGATTTATTGGTGGATGTTTTTCAGGCAATTTATCAAAAAAATAGAGATTTATCTTGGGAAGCATATTTTAGGACGGGTCAAAAGCAAGGTCAAAAGATAAAAATAAAAAAAAGGATAGTAGACTGCCTCAAACCAAGTGATCTTGAATTTTTTTTTAGTAAAATTATTGGAACAAATGACCGCTTTTCCATGGTTCTTTTGCTTAGAAAAATCACTGCAGGAAAAACCAAGTTAGAAATTAGAAATTTTTTACGGCCAATGAGATTTGATGACCCGATTAAGCGAATTTGCCTCCCGTTACTGAATATAATTTCGGGACTTAGCACGGATACAATTTTTTCTAGGTTGGACTTCCTTGGATTGGTTTTACTTTCCACTCGTGAGTTTCAAAATTTATGCTTTGATTTTTTTGAAGCGGGATGGGGAACAAAAGAGGAATTTGTAACAAAAGCCTTATGTTATTTTTGGAATAAGATTACCTCTTCAGATACTCTTAAAGAGGCTCTAGAAGCGCTCGAAAATGGCATCCTTGACATTGGGGAGAGCCACGACCCTAATCTATCTTCTGGGAACATTCCTCTCGTTGTTTTACTCTTTTCGGTGGGTATACTCTACCCGAAAGTACAAAAAGAAATACGAGCTATCGAAAATTCTCCTTTAGAATTCAAACCTGAAGATTTTGATAGTGATATTGCTGGATTAGATTCTAAATCCAAAGGGTTCTTCAATAAAATTCGTACCCTACTTCTTCCTTTTGAGGAGGCGATAAAAAACCTTGAGGAGGTAGATCCGTTAGATCCAGAATCATTCCCATGTATAAGAGCAAAGCACCCACAATTTTCCGGAAGCTGCACGGTAAAAAATTTTAATAGTCTTTTAAGTATGAGTTCTCTAGCCCCCTCAATAATCATGATGGGAGGATTTGTACATCACTCTGTATATGCAGAGGTTTTTAGATTAGGTGATCAATATTTTGCATTAGTACATAATTTAGGAGCTGGAGGGGAGTGTCATTTGGTAGATGAGAGAAACAAAATCTTACCTCTTGCCCTCTATTTTGAAAATAAAGACCTTCTAATGGCTTTTTCTTTTCATTTTTGTAATACAACCGGATCTGAAAGATATTATCTCGACTTAGTAGAATTATATGCTCTAAATAGCAGAAACAAAAACATAGAGAAAGAACTCGATAGGCTACAGCATACATCCTCTTCTATTCCTTTTGCTAGATCTTTAGTCTACCCCGATAAAGGCCGTACAAGCCCTATGTACCCTGAATATCGCAAATTTAGGGAGTTACAAAGAGAAATCATACGAAAGCTAATCGATCATACCGGTTCCCGTAGTGCAGTGAAGGATGCCGCATCAACTAAAAGAAAAGGGCAAAAAGGGGGGTAAAGCGACCGGCGATCAATAAGGCACCTTATTAAAAAATTTAAGTGCCCCGTTTTTTTAAAACAGCCACATAAAGACCGTTACACCAACCATCATAATTTTGATCTCTAAAAGAGTTAAGTGTTTTCTCGTAGATAATATCATAATTGATCTTGGCTAAACCAGCTCTTGTCTCCTCGACTACATCAACCCAATCGTAGTCATCAACAATTACAGAAAAGCAAGTCATCGAATAGACGTTCAAAATAGGTTAGAGCCTTCTTGATCTCATAAAATAAGATCTCAAAAGAATCTTTTTTACTCTAGAAAATCACTCTAGCCGGTTGTAAATTCTTTACAAAAAATGCCTGAAGGTTTTTTCAAGAAGTCGACCGTTTTTTGATATTTGGTCACCCTCATACCCTCCAAGAGCTTTTTCTTATCTAGTACCATCAACTTGATTGCCGCATCACTTTCACCATAAGAAACCACGATCTTCTCCCCCTTTAACGCAATCCCTAAAGGAAAAATGCAGCGCATATTTAAAATTTTTTTCACAAATGAATCTGTCGAGTAAAAATCAGGGTGCTCAAAAGGGACAACGGAATGCCTTATGATTGCAAATGGGGGAGTTGGCGAAAGAATATAAGCACCTGCATAGTAGTGATTAAAGCCTTTTTCAGAGGCTCTTTTACTATGAAAAATCCCTAAGAATCCCTCATCGCAAAGTTGGAGTTGTGAACCTCCCAAAAGAGCGCCCCAATACCATCTTACCCCGGACCTTGTGGCATAGACCTCTTCGCATTTTCCCGTGCCTAAATCTGCTTTCAGCACTCTATGGGGTCTCAGCATATAAGTCAGGTAAAGCTGATCTTCATAACAAAAAGGGATCCAATTTTTCTCAGCAAAATTTGCGTTCTTAAATTGCAGGTGTATTTCCTTCTCCAGATGGAACCTCCCATTTTCATGTCGGCTCAACTTGGCGATATAAATCTTTGCTTGATATGTGAGATCGTCCGCATCGGGGCCCGGGGAGGTATATACTAGATAGAGATCTTCTTTAATTTTTATGAATCTTGGATCATAACCTCTCCAATTCAGCTCTTCCAGTACTTGAGGCTCCCCACAAATATTAAAAAAACTGTCGAGCTTTACTATCCCTGACCTAAATCTCAATTTTTCCCAAACACCTTCATCATCATCTATGAAATGGTGGTCTCTAAATGTGAGCAAATACCCATCTTCGTGTGGATAAATTGCACCATTGTAGGCCTTCTCAAAACCGGGAACTACTATTTGGTAAATGGAGTCTATAAAAGGACTTTGCGCAAAACTAGTACAACAAGTAAAAAAAAATGCTAAATTAACTATATTTTTCATGAGTTCTCTTGAAATTTTGTTAAAAATAGCTCACCATCCAAATCTTTGAGTTTCCATTCTACCTCAAGCTTGGCGAAATCACTTGTCTGATAGCGCAATTTTGGTTTTTTTTCTTGCAGGATCTCTCGAATCTTTAAGGCAATCTCTAGGGATGTTTGCCCATATTGTTGAAAAAGAGGGTTCTTCAGCCTATTTTCTAATTCATAGGAAATCGCAGCTATTACCTCTTTATAAGGATTTGATTCGAGCTCGGTTTCTCCCAAAAAAAGCTTAAAATCGTTTAGGATCGGGCCTGGCTCCAAAATAGAAACATGGATATTATGTGGCAATATCTCGAGAGACAAAGATTCGGAAAAAGACTCCAAAGCGGCCTTGCTCGCACAATACATAGCCCCAAAAGGTTGAGAAGAGATCCCATTTACTGAACTTATATTCAAAATGCGCCCGCTTTTGTGTATCCGCATTTTTGGTAAAACGGCCTTGGTAAATCGAATTGGCGCTAAAAAATTCAGCTCCATCTGCTCAATAATTTGTCGTTCTGACAACGTCTCTACAGGACCTATGAGGGCATATCCTGCATTGTTGATCAAAACATCTACTCTTGCAGTTTTGCTAAAAATATAATCAATTGCATCCTGTATAGACGTCTCGTCTTCATAATCGACAGCAATAAATTCGATATTTTCGTCTTTACATTGCTTTAAACTCGATTGTCTAACAATTCCAAAAACCCTATTTCCCTCATAAGCCAATAATTTTGCCGTCTCGTATCCAACACCCCTCGATGCCCCTGTGATAACAATCACCTGTTGTGAGAAGCCAAATAAAGGAAATAAAAGCGTAGTAAGTATCCAATAAACCAACATTCTTTCTCAAAATTTTTTTTAGAAATTTGTACTAATGTATTTCGAATAAATTATTTTGTATAGATAAAATTGATCTTACTGCCGATTTATTCATACTGATTCTCATTTTTAAAAGCAGGCGCTTTTAAAAATTTACCCTTAAATGAACTATTTACTGTTCCCAAATAGATCGATGCAACTGACGATCCTTTTGCCTATCTGCACCTCTAGCTTTTCGTGGCCCTATTTTTCAGTAGGGGAAAACATAGGATGTAAAAGGCCCATCAAGCAACCGGTTTTTCCCTGTTTTAAGTAGCTGTACTTTTTTTTTGTGTTCCGGATGACAAAAGAAAGATTTTAAAAAAATCTTTTTTACTTTATCTGCAGATTTATGGCGCATATTGATCCGCAACAACCATCATCCATTCCGGTAAAATCGGGCAATATGGGGAAAATACTAGCTCCTAACGTCTCTAATGTTACCTCTATAGCACTAAAGGCATTAGCCCCAATTCCATTCCCAAATACTAGCAACGATACAAATTTGTTAAAGCCAACCCTGCCTCGAGAATCCAAAACGAATACTGATACCAAAATCCATTCTCTAGCTCCCTCTATTCTCTCCCCGAGAAACCTAACCAATCTGAGATATCAGGCGCTCCAGATTACAAAAAAATCTCGTCTGGTAGATCTTCATACTCTCGACTGCAAAGACTTCGAGAACCTTTCTGCTGAGAGACGATCCATGATGGTCGAGGAACTTATTCGTAATCCTGCTCTTCACCCGCTAATAATCCGTCTAATACCCCAACTAAAATCAAAAGAGATCTTAGAGAGTGTTTTAAGGATAATCTCTCAAGTCGACAAAAAATTGTCTTTATCCGTCTATCTGAACCTTTCCGACAACTGGCAAAAAAAAATAATGGTCGAAACTATTGACAAGAATGATCTACCAGGTTTTTTTGAAAAAATTCTTGAAACAGACGACCCATTTTCTTTGGCCCTCTTTGCAAAAAAAATAAATGACCCAAAAACACTATCGACAATTTACCTATTCTCTGAAAAAATTCTTCCATCACAAAAGGTTTTTTTTCTTTTTTTAGAAAATTGGGAAAACCCAAAAGCTCAATATATTTTGGGGAAAGATCGTCTTCAAACACTCTGCCTCAATTTTATAGAATCCGGATTCGGGACGAAAGAGGAATTTTTGACAGGAGCTTTGAATAAATTTTTTGGAGCAATTAAAGATAAAAATGGCCCACAAACTCTAGAACTGCTTGAAGATGCCGCACTAGATATCCGTAAAGCCGATGATCCATCTTCAATTAAGGGCAATATCGATTATTTTTATTTATTTATCTTTTCTATAGCCACACTTTTTCCAACAATTCAAAAAAAATTCCAAAATATTGCAGAGCACCCCATACAAATTACCGCTAAAGAATTCAGTGAAGAGCTTGAAAAGTTAGACCCTTCGACAAGAAACCTCGTGGAAAAAATTTTCACAGTTTTTTTTCCACCAAAGGAGGCGGTTAAAAGACTTGCCCCTATTCAAAGGGGGGATCTTCAAAATTTACCCTCTATAAGACCCAAGCATATTCAATACTCAGGGAGCTGCTTAGTAAAAAACTTCAACAGCCTTTTGAGTATGAGTTTTGATGCCCCCTCTGTAATTATTAAAGGGGGGTGGCCAGTACATGCGGTTTATCTGGAGGTCTTCAAGGGAGAACAGGATCAATATTTTTGTTTATTGCATAACTTGGGGGCAGAATCAGAAAAGCACTCGAATTCAAGAGAGGGCAAAGTTTTTCCACAAGCCCTTTTTTTCCCGAGCTTCTCAAAATTAAACTCTTTTCTTCAAAGGTTTCCTGCTCAAAATGAAAAGGCTTACTCCGATTTGATTGACAGCCAAACTAACTTGGCTAATCTTAAAGAAGGTGCTCTGGAATCTGAAATCAATCGAGAAATAACCAAAGCTCTTACCAAAGTCAGTCCAAAGGAAAATCCTCTCTACAAAAAATTTAGATCGTTACAAAAAGAGAGCTTAAGACAAATGCTCACTTCTTTTGGAAGTATTGGAGAAGAAAAAAAGGGCGCTATAGAGGCAAGAACAAAAGAAAAGAGCTCGTTTAGGGAAGAATTTCTAAGACTATCCCAAGAAATTTGTGCACCAGATCCCTAATCTTAGCCTATTACTTTAATTAAGGATCTCTTTTGAAACGTAAAAAACCGGACTCTTTTCTAGCGATTGTAGTGAGTAGAGGCCACATCAAATTTTGATCCTAGCCAGTTAATATGCACATATTCCCCCGGCTTTGTGGTGAGCTCCACTTGATGGCTTCCAAAAGCATCTCTTAACGCTTGAATTACTGTTCCCACCCCTTTTTGCGTAGTGTAGCCGTCGATGAATGAAAGCGCTGTTGAGAGGCAAGGCGCAGCTATTCCCATCGCTGTCATCTCCTTCACTACCTCTCTTAAATCACGAAGGTGATCTTGAATCGCTTTTTGAAAGAAGGGAGCCATAACGAGAGACTCCAAGCTTTTGTTTAGACTGAATGCTTTTGTAATCTCATCTAGAAAATCGCTACGAATAATACAGCCCTGTCTCCAGATAGCTGCGATTTTTCCATAGTCAAATGTCCAGGAGTAGGCTTTTGCGGCATCCCTTAAAAGGATGAATCCTTGCGTATACGAAACTATCTTTGCAACATAAAGCGCCCCCTCCAGCTTTTTAGTGATCTCCTCTTTGGAGTGGTGTGGTTTATCCAGCACTTTTTTAAACAGAGTCGAGGCCTTCATCCGCTCCGGTTTATCAGCAGATAAGCAACGGGCAAATACCGCCTGCGTGATCACCCCAGCATCGACAGATAGATCCAGCGCCTCTTGGGCAGTCCATTTCCCGGTCCCCTTTTGACCGGCGATGTCGTTGACGAAATCGATCATCTCTTTGCCGTTTTCTTTGAACCGTAAAACTTTTCCCATGATCTCAATTAAAAAACTTTTCAAAGGTCTTTTGGGGCCGTTGTACCCTTCAAAGACTGTCGCCATTTCCTGATTCGAGAATCCGTATGCCTTTAAAAGCTCATAGCTCTCGGCGATAATCTCAATATCCCCATACTCGATCCCGTTGTGCACCATTTTCGTATAGTGCCCTGCGCCATCATGACCTATGTAGGTGACACACGGCTCGTTGTTGAATTTAGCTGCGATCTTCGTCATCATCGGTTCGATCATTTTGTACGCCTCAGGAGTACCGCCAGGCATTAATGAGGGGCCAAAACGTGCACCCTCTTCTCCACCTGAAACTCCCATTCCGATGAAATGTACCCCTTTCCCCTCAAGTTCATTGAAGCGCTTTTGGGTATCTTTAAAATAGCTATTACCCCCATCGATGATCAGATCCCCTTTTTCTAGAAAAGGGAGGATCTCATTGATAGTATCTGTAACAGCTGATCCCGCTTTCACGAGTAAAATGATTTTTCTAGGTTTAGCTAATGAGGAGACAAAATCTTTCATCTTTTCATAACCAAAAATGTTCCTTCCTTTGGCACCGCCGTCAAGAAATTCCTTGGTTTTTTCAAATGTTCTATTGAATACACTCACCGAGAATCCATGATCGGAAAGATTCAAGACAAGGTTTTGCCCCATGACTGCGAGTCCTATCAATCCAATATTCGATTTTTTATCCATGATTTTCCCCTTGCAAACTGCCGGTTGAATGTTTAAAATGGTGTCACTAATTTTGTTCTCGTAGCTCAGAAGGATAGAGCGAGTGCCTCCTAAGCACTAGGCCGCGCGTTCGACTCGCGCCGAGAACGTTTTAACTCCCATGTATTGGTTTTAAGTACGCCTCGATCCCATCGACAATCCCCTGAGCTAAAATCTTTAGATACTGGTCTTGGCGTATTTTTTCAAGTTCTCTTTCATTTGTTAAAAATCCCCCCTCAACAAGAATCGAGGGAATTTGGGTATCGCGAATCACACAAAAATTCCCGGTTTTCACACCACGGGATTTAGCCTTTGTTAGGTTAAGGACAAAACGCATCACAAGGTCGGCCAAATTTTTTGAGTGGTTCTTTCGCTCTAAAATGGGATCTTTAAAATAAAAAATCTCTAGACCCTCCGCCTCTTTACTTTGGGCCGCATTAAAATGAATACTTACCATTAAAGAAGCCTTAGAGCGGTTCGCAAGATCTACCCTATCGGCTAAAGAGATAAAAACGTCTTTCTTCCTTGTCATTAAAACTTCAAAACCGCTTTTTCTTAAGAGTGCCGCAACATACTCTGCTGTTTTTAGATTAATCACTTTTTCAATTGTGTGCCCAACTTTGGTTCCAAAATCGTCTCCGCCATGCCCCGGGTCGATCACTATTTTAGCCCTACCGGGAACTATTTTTTGTGCCGATTTAAAATTTGTATGTTTGCGTAAACGTGCAGCATCCCCCGAGGTAGGGAAAAGAAAAACTAAAAGAAGAAAAAGGCGGACCATTCGCCTTTTATATCTCAACCAAAAGGTTTTTTGCAACCTCGCTATCCAAGAAGGGGATCGAACCCGTACGTAGTTTTAGCTCTTTTTCATGCCCCCTTCCGGCAATCACAACCAATTCTCCCTCTTCTGCCTCTTTGAGGGCCACTCGGATCGCCTCTTTTCGATCTATCACCACCCGATAAGAGTTTGATGAGAAGCCGGAGCAAATCATCTCTATAATTTTATGCGGATCCTCTTTTCGTGGATTATCATTCGTCACAATCACCTTATTTGAATGCCTCTCTGCGATCCATGCCATTTTTGCCCTTTTTCCGCTGTCTCTTTCCCCTCCGCATCCAAAAACAGTTGTGATTTTTCTAAACCCTGCCTCTTTTACCGATTGAAGGAGTTTTTCTAAAGCATCGGGCTTATGCGCGTAATCGACCATCACATGAAATCCCCTTTCGGTCTTGATCAACTCGCTTCTCCCGGGTACCTGAGGAAAATTTTTAGCTCTTTGACACAATAAAGAGATGTCGCAAATATAGGGGTAAACGGCAGCGATCGCAGCGACCATATTGTACAGATTATATCCCCCAATCATCGGAACTTCCAATCGGTGTTTTTCCCCTTGGTGCACAAGTGTACAGAAGGACTTGGTCATACTCACTGAAACGTCTTCCATTCTAAACGTCGCTTTAGAATCTGTACCAAAAGTAGTTCCGTTTTTTTGAAATTCTTCAAACAATCTTTTTCCGTACGGGTCATCCAGGAAAAACACACAATTTTTAGCCTCATACTCAAAAAGTTTTCTTTTAGATTGGTAGTATGCCTCCATACTTTTGTGATAATCAAGATGATCATGGCTTAGATTTAAGAATACAGCCGCTTCGAATTCTAGATGACCTACCCGGTTTTGATCCAGTCCGTGCGACGAGCACTCCATAGCACAGAATTTCAATCCCCCTTTTACCATTTCATGCAGAATACGACAAATTGTAACGGGTTCAGGGGTAGTCAAAGGGATCTCAACACAGTGGTCTTCTGTCCAAGCCCCCAGCGTTCCCAAAACTCCGCAAATTTTTTCCCCCAATAGATGCCTAATCATCCAGGTCGTCGTTGTTTTCCCGCAAGTTCCGGTCACCCCAAAAAGTTTGAGGTTTTGGGTAGGATTTTGATAAAACCTGTTTGCCAATATTCCTGCATAATTTCTTGGACTGGGGTGTTCAATCTGCGTGATTTCCTTGGGTAGAAATGGGTTGAATATATCCACAACCACAGCCACTGCACCGGATAAAATGGCCTCATCGATGTGCTGGCGTTGTGAGGATATTGCAATAAACAGGTCCTTGGGACGCACCTCTTTAGAATCGGTCCTCAAACCGAGGATCTCTTTCTCTTTGTTTCCACGAATCAACACGGGATCTTTAGCGTCAATCAATTTTGAAAGGTACATACTATCACCTTGAATTCCATGCATCGTATAATTCTGCTAAACGGACAACCTCGTCTTTTAGCGATTCATTTATCGGATCATCCGGAATCACCCCCAAATACGGGAGGATTTTTTCACCGATTTTTGAAAAAACTCTGGCGGAACATTTTCCACCGAAATAATTGAGGCCTAATCCGGGTATGATTTGATATTGCGGTTCATCTATGCCGACTATCATCACAAATCTGGTCTGGTTGTAAGGGGCAAAACCAATAAAGCTAGCGTAGTGTTTGGTAGAACAGTAAACACCATTGACCAGCTTTTCGGTAGTTCCCGATTTTCCACCTTCCGTGTACCCTTTAATATTTCCGCTGATTGCAGTCCCCCCTTTTTGGGTTGTGAACTGCAAAGATTTTTTTATCTCTTCTAGATCAAAAGCATTTATCGGAAGCTTTGCCCCTTTTTTTGTCTCTTGGGAAAAAATTAGGCCGCTTTCATTAGCTATTTTTTGTATCAGGGTCGGTTTTACAAGATACCCCCCATTCACAATTGAGGCAAATGCTCTTAGAATCTGCACCTGATTGCACTGTAAATTATAACCCATAGCAAGAGAAAAAGGGGTTGGAACTGACCATTCCAAAAGACCGCTTTGGTATTTTTTCCCAATTTCCGGAAGCATCCCGGTATGCTCGCTCGGAAGCTCAATACCACTTTTTTTACCAAATAGAAAAAGTTCGCTTAATTGCTTTCGGTACCATTTTTCCCCTAGACTATGAATCACACGTTCGATCAATCTTGCGACGTAGACGTTGGAAGATTTTTGCAAGGCTAGCCGCATATTCAAAAACCGATGACTGCGCACATCCTTGATCGGTTTGAGGCGGCCCGGAAAAGAGGTGTTGGTCACGTCTATCATCTCCAGCGGCGAAAAGACGGGCGGAGAACTTTTATCGATCAATTCTTGATTGGCCAACAGGGCAACCATGGTACTTATCGGCTTCATGATGGACCCCGGCTCAAAAGACTCATTCACCGCTCTCAATCTCGTCGCATCGAGCTTTTCAGGATCGTTGAAATATTCTTCAACTTTCCCCGGGTGGAAGAAGGGATAGCTCGCGAGGGCCAGAATTTCACCGTTGTGAGGGTCCATCACAACAACACTCCCCCCTTTTGCTTTTGCCGTCAAAACACCCTTTTCCAACTCTGTTTCTACGATCGCTTGCACCACCGGATCGATAGTAAGGTGGATATTGTAACCGTCTTTGGCAGCCTCAACCAGTTCATCCTGATCGATCTTTTGCCTTTGAGATCTAAGTAAGATCTTTTTTCCCTTTTCCCCGCGGAGCACCGGATCAAAGAAAAGCTCCAACCCCCCCGTAGGATACCCCATCGACCGTTTGCTATCGTAACGGTAAGTGTGCAAAACCTGCCCTAAGGAGGTCCCATAGGGGTAATGGCGTTTATAGTCTTTTATAAAAAAAATCCCTTTTTTTGAGACTTTTGTTAAAGAAATGAACCCCCGATACCACCTTTCGACCGCCTCTTTCTCCGGTCTGGTCAAGAAACTAAAAAGACGGCGTGATCGGGATTTTTTTTCCAACTCCCCTTTTAGCTCTTTGTAATCAAGAGGAAATAGCGCACTGATCTCCCTGCAAAATTTTGAACGATGCTCTTGGGGAATCAAATAGGGATCCACGTGCAAATGGTACCTATATAGATCGTGAACTAATGGGATAGGTGATTTTGGATTGGACGGACAAAGGGATCTGCCATAGAAAATCCCCCTTTTGCACGGCTCCTCAACAACCATTTTATGCTGCGTTTTTGCAATTTTCGACCATTTGTCAAATTCCAAAATTTGGACTTTATAAAATGCCAGCGTTAAGGATGAAAACAGAAGAAATACACTAAATGCCAGGATGTTTAGACGTTGAAAATCTTTGTATCCTAGGGGGCGGTTGTCGGTTCTTTGTTCAAGCTCTTTTCGAGACATGATAGATCTATAGTAAATATTAGGTCAGAGGTAGGGATATAATGGGTTTTAAGGTTTTCCAACAAATGCACGAACAATTTAGGCGAACGATAAGACTGGGCCTGAAACTCAAGCTCCAACAAATCTTCCTCAATCGATTGCTGCTGCTCGATCAATTCGGGAACACGCATTCTATTAAAGGTCAAGCTGTTCATCTCTTTTAGGTAGTTATAGACATTCCAACCCAACGAGGAGAAAACCAGGACCAATTTAATAAAAAGATCACCTTTCATCCGTTCTTAAATAAACCAATCTTTCTCAAAAAACGGACGCGTGCAGACCTAGACCTGGGATTGATACGCATCTCCTCTTTTGAGGGCAAAACGGCCTTTTTAGTCAAACGCTCGAAGAGGGCCTCTTTGACCACTTGACCTCTTATGTTCTTTTGCGGCTCAGAGGCATTTTTAAATATATTTTTAACGATCCTGTCCTCAAGACTGTGGAACGAGATCACACCGATTTTTCCGCTTGGAGACAGTACATCCATAGCTTTTTTTAAAGCTATTTCAATCACTTCGAGTTCCCGATTGACAGCCATCCTTAAGGCCTGAAAAACGAGCGTTGCGGGATGGATTTTTCCGATCTTTGGAATCGCTTTTTCTAAAATTTTTGCAAGCTGTGTTGTCGTTTCAATAGATCCGGTGCGTCTTGCATCAACAATCGATTTGGCAGCGCGCCTATAAAAAGGCTCCTCCCCGTTTTTGAACAGGTCAACCAGTTGTTCTAAAGACCAGTCATTCACAATCGAATGTGCTGACATATCTTGACTTACGTCCATACGCATATCTAGTTTAGCCTCTTTTTTAAAGCTGAAACCACGCTCTTGTTGATCGAGTTGCATAGAAGAAACTCCTAGGTCAAATAAAAACCCATCAATTTTTCCGACATTTGCCTCTTTGGCAAAACGATCGAGATTGGCAAAATTTCCCTGAAACCAACGGATCTTATTTTCATAGGGTTTTAGAGTCTTTTGGGCGATTTCTAAAGCGTATGGATCTTGATCACAGGCCATGTATAGATCTATTTCCGGGTGCTGGTGCAGAATGTGGGAGGCATGTCCCCCTGCGCCAACGGTGCCCTCAAAAAAGGTTTTGATCGTACCTTCAAAATAATGGAGAACTTCTTTCAATAAAACAGGTGTGTGGACCTCTTTCATACGACAATCTCCTCTTCATCTTGGGGTGCATTAAAGATCTCCTCCATCAAAGAGGCCATATCGATAGCATCCCCTTTTGGTTGTAAAAGGGCGTTCATCTCGTTTTGATGCGCCTCTTTAGACCATATTTCTATCCTGTCGATAACCCCTACCAGAACCACTTCAGACTTGATCTTTGCGGCATCTTTGAGATGCTGAGGGATCGTAAACCGTCCGACTTTATCGCAATCTGTTGTGAAAAGAGTTGCAAAAAACAGGGTGAAAAATTTGCGGTATTTGGCGATATGCTGCTTTGCTCTGAATCTTTCTACAATCCGGTCCATTTCGCTTTTTTTGTAGATCGTCAAACATCCGTGGGAACCAAGGGCAATCACAAACTCCAGCTCGCCGTTCTCGACAAGTCCGTAGCGCAGCTCTTGCGCAAGAACCATTCTATTCTTGTCGTCAAGCTTTCCTGAGTATGAGCCGCTTAAGTAAAATCCCATAATCCCACAATTTCCCACATCCTACCACTTTAAAGTCGATTTATTCAAGAATTGGATAAAAAAACGTTGTAAAAATTTTTTAAACAGCTCATTACTAACGACTTATGATTGTGGTAAAAAGTGGGAAAAAACCCAATTTTGCACATTAATTCCAACTAGGTTATTGGAATAACCTATGGAAGAAAAACTCACAATTTCCGATTTTGGAATTGATCAATCGCAGCAGTTTGAACAAAATAAACATTTAGCGCCACAACAATTTCTACAGGATGCGCAGCTCATATATAATAGGGCTGCAACCCCTATAAGTAGAGGGGTCTATTTTTCAGAGCTTGACACTCTTTTTGATCTAAAAGATGCAAATAGATCGTTCGCAAATTTTTCTTTCCCTCAGCGAATCAAGGAGGCTTTTTTGGCGATGCATCCGGGCCAACCGATGAAATCAATACACAATCTTGATACCATAGCACGCATCAAAGACAAGATCCGGGTTGAAAGCGGAAGTGACGAATCGACAAAAGCCGATTTGAAGCAGACCTTTGATGTTGCCGGAGAGTATTTGAAAGACGCTCTCTATGCTCGAAGCGCAATTATAAGTATAGGCAAAGGATGATGGAAAAGGATTGGCTTGAAAAATTAGGATTGAGTGTCCATGAACTTGAGGATCTCAGAGTTCTGGCCTATAGCTACATCAGACAAGGGCATTATCAAACCGCTCTCAAAATCTATAAGGGGATCGTGGTGCTAAGTAAAAAAGCACCGGAAGATCTAGAGACGATTGGGGCCCTTTTTTTACAATTAGGCATGGCAAAAGAGGCTCTTGAACCCCTTGAAAAGGCACTTAAGGTACATCAAAACCATCTCAAAACTCGGTTGAACTATGCAAAAGCACTTCTGCTCAGCGGATATAGGCAAAGGGGCATTCAAGAGTGTTTAGAACTCATGCTGTGCCAGGATTCCCTTGTCGCATCCGATGCCGAAGCACTTAAACTCGCCTACTCGTAAGTCAAAGCGCTCCTTCAAATTAACAACAGGAGGAAACTTCCAGGTTTTCACCCCTTTACCCACTCCTTTATTGAAATAAAGAAAGGCTCCCTAAGTAATTCATAAGCAGTGATAGCTCTCTTTAGAAACCTTATTCAATACATCGGATTAAAGCCTTGGCTACCATTTTTTTAGAAATTTAAAGAGGTGACCGAAAAGGGAGTATTAAAAGAATCTATCCCCATAGCCTCGATTGTTATCTTGAACATGTTTATAACAGGGGTTTTAGGGGAAGATCCTAGCTCTTTTTTTTAAAGAAATCCTATATGTTCATAAATAGAACATAAAACCTTTTTTCGACTATTTTGAACGAAAGAAAAAAGGTTGCCTTCTATCGAGAATCGGTGCTAAAGTCATCCTATCCCTTATCCATTAAACATGTGGAAAAACTGTTTAAAAACTGTTGAAAAAAGGTTCTTTTCATGTTGACACTCAACCTTGAATCTGCTTGGTCAGAATTTCTAGATTTCGTCAAAACGAAGCAGAGTATAGTTGAGTACACGAATTGGCTCGCCCCTATTCGTATCTTAAAAAGCTCTGAAAAAGGGCTTGTGCTAGGCGTACCGAACATCTTTGTCCAAGAGTATCTTTTAGGAAATTACTCCAAGGAACTGGCTAATTTCTTTACACCCGATAACAGTGGTAATCTTCCCCTCTTTTTTATTATTGAGGAAGTAGAGGAGGAAAAGCAGGAGTCTGCCTCTGTGGAGAATTCGGCACCTGTAGTTGAGAAGGATTCTGTTTTTGAACTGAGGCTCAATCGCAACTATACCTTTGAAGATTTTATCGAAGGCCCCTCTAATCAGTTTGTAAAATCGGCAGCCATCGGTGTAGCGATGCGGCCTGGGAAAACCTACAATCCGCTTTTCATTCATGGCGGGGTCGGGTTAGGCAAAACCCACCTTCTCCATAGCATCGGCCATTTTATCCACCAAAACAACAAGAAACTTAAGATCCAATGCATCACGACCGAAGGGTTTATTAACGATCTTGTAGAGCATTTGAAGTCCAAATCGATCGACCAGATGAAGCGTTTTTATCGTACTCTCGACGTATTGCTTGTCGATGATATTCAGTTTCTCCAGGGGAGACAAAATTTTGAGGAGGAATTTTCTCAAACTTTTGAAGCTTTGATCAATCAGGGAAAACAAATTGTGATCACTTCAGACAAGCCACCCACCCAGCTGAGACTTTCCGAGAGATTGACGGCGAGAATGGAATGGGGACTTGTTGCCAATATCGGGGTGCCGGATCTGGAAACACGGGTCGCTATCGTACAACACAAAGCAGATAAAAAGGGTCTTACTATACCCAGTTCGATCGCTTTCTTTATTGCCGAGCATGTTTTTTCGAATGTGCGCCAGCTTGAGGGGGCTATCAATCGTTTGGGGGCCTACTGTAGAATGTGCGATATGGACATCACTCAGGAGGTTGTGGAAAAAACTCTCTCTGAAATGCTGCAATTTGTTCCCAAAAAGAGGATCACGGTTGAGAGTATCCTTAAGAGTGTCGCCTCGATGTTTAATGTACGGGTCAACGATTTAAAAAGCACAAGCAGAACCAAAGAGATTGCTTTCCCAAGGCAGGTTGCGATGTACCTGGCAAAAGAATTGATTAATGATTCTTTGGTTAAACTTGCCTCCTCTTTTGGTGGGAAAACGCACTCCACTCTTCTTCACTCCTGGACAAAAATTAAAAAGCAGATGGAAAATGATGAGAAATTGCGGCGTCAAATCATCATGACAAAGCAAAACCTCGAAATTTAGTCTATTAAGTCCGTTTAAATCCCCCCTTTTTTACGATTAGGAAAAAAGTCTGAGATAGAGCAGTTTTTTGGGGATATCCCCTAGGTCCAAATTATGAGACTCGAAACCTACCTCAATCAGTAACATCACTTTCGTAGAGTATTTTTTACTTCGTTTGATTCCCCACCCTTTTCGGGTCGATTTCAGCTCCAAATTGTATTGTTCTGCGACAGATTTACAAGGCCCCCATAAAGGCCCTTTTTTATCTACAACAACAGTATCTACCGCCACGTATTTTTGATGTCCTAAAAATAGGACCAGTATTGAGGTTAGCCATTCTTTGCATAAATGAGGATTCTTTTTTATGTTTTCAAATAAGAGAGAATTATTAGCCCCCCAATCGATACAGGGTGTCTCTGTACACACAAAAAACAGGGGGCTGCACTCGTCACAAAGAAGCCTTGTGGATTCCCTCTCACCGCAACCAATGCAATATTTCGGAAATAAAAAATCAAAAAAATCCAATTCAAAAGAAGTTTAAAGGATTTTTTATTTTAATTTAAAGGAAGGGTTTTGAAACGTTCCATCTACAGCTATCATAAACGGTTCGGCAAGCTTTAAAATTACCGACTGCTTCATCCTCAACCGGATGAAAAGGGTTCCATCTAGACCTATGTAGGAGAGGTTTTTGGGATCCAAAAAAAAGGAAGAGCGAAACTTTTCGGAATAAGACCGTTTAAGCCTCTCTAGAATGATTTTATCTTTATCAAATGAAAATTCCAAATGACCGCACGTAGGAACAAGAAGGCTTGGATCCAATCCGAGAACACTTAAGATATCCCAGGGCAAATCCGATAAATTTTTTTTCCTGTCTTCCCTATTCAAAAAATAAAGCTCACCTTTACCTTTGCAGTGCAACTCATGGTTGTAATGCATACTAAGGGACGGGATCACCATTTCCTTTATCGTGAAGGGGTCTTCAACCTTTGTTAGGGAGTTTGTTTTACATAAAGAAGGGCGAAAATCGAATAGTCTTAGCCCATCAATCAAGAGCTCTTTTTGTTCCAAAAGCAGATCAATCGCATCTATCTCCAGTTCATACGATGGGTCTATCATGTGCAGTTTCGTTAAATTGACGAGCCCTTCCTCGTAGCGGACTTCAGAAAAAAAGTTTCTACAATTAATCCCCTCAATTTTCATATGGCGACCAAATAGATTTCCCCTAAATCCACACCTTGTTGGATTTTCACGAGGTATCTCCAAAACACCGTTTAATCGGATCGGTTTTTCTATTTTATAGGGGAGGGAAAAGGGGATTTTAAAGGTCTCAAGCCCTGCAACGAACAGAGCCGGATCTAGAGTCCAAGAGCCTATTAGGGATACTTTCTCTTTATCTTTCAAATTTTTGTAAGGGGCGCAGTTCCAGATCAATCCTAAAAGATCCCCTCTGGATCCATGAACAACCCATCCTAGCTCAGGGTCAATTTGAACATCTATAAACGCTTTACCAAGATCGGTCTCTAAACTACAATTAAAGCGCTCAAATAATTTATCTATGGTCGCTAACGTACTTTTAAAATAAAGGTGATCCAGCATCCCCTCGAATTGAACTTTGAGTCCATCCGGATATAGGGAGCAGCCTAATTGATGAATCTGTATGTTTTGTCCCCCATAAACTCCGCTGAAAGGGGTCATTTTTAAATCGACAGAAGGATTTTCCGTGCTGATTTCTCCTTTTAACCAGCCACTCAAAACTGTTTTAACCTTCAAAAAAGGTTCCGCATCAAATTCTAACTTAGAGCTCTTGAATGAGAATTTCTGATGAAAAAGATCCATTTTTGCTGAGCTCAATTGCAGGCGGTGCCTCTCATCAATCAGGAAAATCCCGTTTGTCAAGTCTAAATAAAAACCATCTACGTACGTCTGGACCGGTTCCAAGGTCCGTAGGGAAATTCCGTGTAAATTAGACTTTTCAAATGCCAGAGCACCCTGCTTCAAAGAAAATTGCAGGTCCATGTGCGGACCTTGAATCTGCACTGCCGGCGAGCTGAGCTTGAAGTTAGACAAATCGAAATGAATATCCTCGTATTTTATCGAATAACCCTCGAAGCTGCACGACCCCTTTTTTAGAATAAAATTTCCCCTTTCCTTCGAAAAAATCCACTCCTGATCATCGATTTTTAATGTTCCTGCTAGAAACTCTGCAAAATCTCTAAAGCCAAGAAAACATTCCATATGAGATAGTTGCTGCGGTGGATTCACACGAATCAAGCTGAACAAAGACTTGATCTCCTCTGCATTCAACTCAAAAGAGATCCCCGCCTCCCCTTCACCACCAACGATTTGTTTGAATGGTTTTTGAAAAAAATGGTTTTTCAACGGGTCGAAGAGGATAAATCGGTCCTCAATTTTTCCCGAAAACCGGATCCAGTCCATTGATGTTTCTGCCAACCGGACATCAAACGAAGTATTTTTTGTTCTAGTGGAGTGGAACAGTTCCATATCCAATCCGGTGTAAGGATCGTCCTTCCCCCCCAACTGGGCCCCGAGTATTTTAAGATCTATTTCATAGTTGAGATCTCCCCCCTCTACCAAATCGGCCTCGAGGTTGAATCCTTTTTCATCCAGCTCCACCTCCCCTTTTATGAAACATTCTAAAGGGTGGATCCAGTCACTGAAATTTATTATTGGCCCTTTGGCGGTCTTAACGTCCAAGTTTAAACGGCGCCCGCCAGTACTTATTGGGCGCAAACAGAGCTTTCCGTTAAGATTTGTCTCTTTGAAAACAGTTCTTACCTCGTCGAGATACACCTCTTCGTTCCATATGCTGATTCTTGATTGCAACCCTGTAAACACAAGAGGATTCTCAAAAAGGTGGTGTATTTTTAAAATCCCTTCGCGACAATCGAGCACCCCTTGAAGATTTTGGTCCTCCAATATCATAAAATCGGCCTTTAAAGGCTTTTCCGTTAGGATAAACTCCACATGCTCATCGATAAACGTAAGGTTGGTAGATGCAAGATGCAAATGGGTATTATTTTTTTCAATTTGACCCGTAATATCCGCAACACCTTTGAGAGTCCAGCCATCCCTGAAGGGGGTGAGAAGAGAATTTATGAGACCGTCAGAGAGGCAAACGCCCCGTATTAGGGCCTTTTCATCTTTGATTGTAAGATCGATGTCCCCTTTTGAGGCTTTATCCAAAATTTTGCAGCGTAACACCCCGCTGTCAGTATAACTGGCTCTAAGAGCCAGAGAAACCTTGTTTTGGCCATAAAAACTAACCTCAAGGTCTCCTTGAATGTTTTCTGCTGTTATAGAGATCAGATGCCCATTTTCCCAAATCCCTTTTATCTCAAATTTAGCTTTGAGATCTTCGATATAAATAATCTCTAATTCAGGGATGTTGGGCTTGAAAAGCTGATTCAAGGCATGCAGTTCACTTTCAACTACATGATCAAACAACCCCTTCAGGACAAACCGCCCCTCGTTAGGATTTTCTAAAGAGATATGAAAATAGCGGTTCAGGTTATGCCCCTGGTTTAGAAGAATGCTCGCATCCGCCTCAAAAATCGTCTTTTCCCCACGGCACCCCTCAAGAAAAATAGGAAACAAATCGAGCCCTTGCCTCAGGAGGCCATCAAAATTGAAAAATACCCCATTATCCTCGGTCCATCGCAAGATCCCATTTAGATTTTCAATCCCGAAATCATACCCCTCTTTTTGCTCGATAATCCGGATCGATCCGTTCAAAACATCCAACTTCTGGTCTTGACGGATTTTTATCCTCTCCACCGAAATATGAGCTCCCGACTCGGGGTCCCCCCCCTGAATGTGATGCAGGTACAGTTCCCCGCCGGTAATACGCCTAGAATCCAAATTCAGCCGAATAGAACCGTCTAAAGTCCCTTTACCGATCCAATCGAAAGAGGGGTGAAAGTAGAATTCAGAGATCCAACCTTTCAACTCTTCAATAGAAAGCTTATCAAATCCGATCTCGATCTCCCGATTTTGGTCAAAAGAAATGCGCGCTCGCTGATCAATCAAGAGCTGCATCGGTTCATAAGGGTGGCAATCTAATTGGAAATTGACGGTCGTCGCACCCTTGAAAAAACCGTTCTTAATTGATAGCCCGACATTTTCGAAGTTCTTTTCAATAGAGAGGTAATCCAACATCTTTTTATGAATCACGGCGGTCTCTATATCTAAAAAAAGAGACTCTTTTTCATACCTTAAAGAGACATTTTCAAATGAAAAAAGATTTTCGACGGCAACGGTTCCAAGATGGAGCCCCTTTGCATCTATTTTAAGATCAAGGATGAACCCCAGAGTTGAAAAAACCCCGATAATTATTGCCAAAAGAAATATACAAAGCCGTTGCAGGAGTTTTTGGAACATCTAAAAATTGATTGGCTCCAGGAGTATGTATGATTCCATAATCGCATGCTTCGAAGTGTGCACCTCAATCACACGACCATTAACAGGGGATTCCAACTCAAAAATCGCTTTGGAGGACTCTATGGCAAGAAGAAGCTCTTGCTCCAGGATCCTTTTTCCAACTTCGGGAAATTCGATGCATTGAGCCGTTTGAAACTCCTCCTTCGCTTGTGACGAAAATGTCAACCGAATCGTCTTATCTGCGAGATAGGCGATGTCAAAATGGGATACTCTCATCTCTTTCATAAACAATACAACCCTAAAGCTAATAAATTGGGATGGACATCAAAGTGCATCGATTGCCCGTTATGAGGAAATTCCTGGACAGCCCCTTTATAACGGTGGATCCTAAAACCAATCCCTAGCCCCTTTTTAGACGGATCAAACCCTTTTAAAGAATTTAAAGAAAGGGAGATCGACATTTTGTACCCTTTTTTTCCCGGCTGAACGCTAAATTTCAACTCATCATCCGAGATCAAACCGCGTGTCTCGTTCCCCCTGAACCGGGTGATCTCTTTCGCTAAAACCCCTTCATATGGGATCGGTAAAAACACCAAATGATGGACGGAACTTGTTGTCACAGTTTGTGTTTTTGATGGATTGGTGTCGATGATCAATTCAATGGCATCCCCCTTTTTGAAATCAGGATAGAAGGTTTTTTCCACGGGGGAATTGACATCGAAAATCGCATAGAGTTCCGTCTTTGAAATCCCCATGTAGACATCGGCAAACTCCTCTTCCAAAGTGAATTTTTCCATCGACGGAACCATGGAGGATGTGTGCTGCTCTACCTCTTTAAACGACTTTAGAAGCGGAATAGCCCACTCAACTTCAAGAAAGTCGCTCCCTAATGCCCTAGGAAGATCATCAACAGTGTACTCCATTTAGTTTTCTAAAGTTTGCTGATCGAAGATGGCTTCCATCGATTGGGCTCCCAACTTCAAAAAAAACTTATCCAAGGCCTCCTCTTTAGCCGCAAAACCGATTTTTTCCTGCAAACGGGCAAGGGATATGCCATTTTCACCGGAATCGACCCATTCTTTCAAAGTGATGAAAGCCTGTTTCCCTTTTTCATAGAGCTGTGGGCCAAAGAATGTTCTCATCCCGGCCTCTTCCAATTTCTTTCTAAAATCTTTTTTCATGTCCGATTTGGCAAGGGAAATCGAGGACACTCGGGGGAGAAACTGCCTTGTAAAGTCCGTGGCTTGCTCCTCCAGACCCGAAAGTTTGCCCTTTAGTTCATCCATTGATTTTGCTTCAAATTGGGATACAACAGATTCCAAATGGGATTTGAACCTGTGGTCAATGTAGAACTGCTGCGGAGCCTGTAGCGTCTGCCCTTTATACCCACCGCTGATCTCTATTGCCTGCAATAGATCCTTAAAAACAATCTTTTCCAGATTGGCTTTTACAAGTTCAAAAGAGAGCCATTCTCCATTTTTTTCAAACTGGTCCCTATACATGATCCGAACCTGTGGATAGCGAATTTTAAGGTAACGCTCGAATAGCAGGTCCAGCTGCCCTACTTCAAGGGCTTCCTTGAATTGTAATAATCTTGGAGTCTCGCTTTTCTCCAAAATTTGTACCTGGTAGAAATGCTCATTATCAAAAGAAAAAATCTCCTGTTCCTCTAGAGCTTCCAGTCGATCCATCACTTCGCGCGTATCGTCCGCTCCCCTGAATAGATCCGTTTTGCCACTCAAAAGAAAATTGATGTCTTTTCTCTCGGCTTGGCTTTTTTCAAAAACGGCCTTCAGTACCTCTTTATCATCAAGGATTATCTTGCGCCGCGAAAAATTATCCACATCGCTACGCACCTTGGGATCAAGCTTTTCAAGCGACTGGTTCCGAAGTGCATAATCGATCGCTCCCAGATCCTGCACCTGTTTAAACTCGTCGGCAATCGCATAGAAGTTTTCATCTTCCAGCTGCCATTTGAGCATTTTTTTCAACGGAATTGAAAGGGCCAGCTCACTTAGAGCCACCTTTTTCAAGTTCAAGGCATATCTGATTTGCAAAAGCTCGGGCGCATTTTTCGAGACCTCATCGATGGAAACCTGCTGAAGATCCAAACCTAAGTTTCTACGGTCTTGCATGACCTTTGTCGTTGCCTCCAGGTAGCACTGCAACTTAAACAGCTCCTCTAAAGATGAGATCTGCACCTCGTCTTTCATCTCAAAAAGTTCTAGTTGCGCCTGTTGGTTCGCAAAAGCGGTAATTTTTTGAGCCATCAAAGGATCTAAAAGATCTTTGGTTTTCTCTATTTCTAAAAACCGTCTGAATAGAGCTAGAGTTTTGTACGACTCCAAAAAACGCTCTTCTGTCAATCCAAGCCCGTGAGCGATACTCCTGATCGAAATTTTATGAAAAGGGGTATCCATCTCCCCTTGCTGCTTTAAAATCTTTATAACTTTTGCAACGACCTCCGCTTTCACCTCTTCGTTGGACAACGAAATTCCGGCCGATTGAGCGTATTTGGCTCCATTTAGAAGCGTACAAGCTACATGCTGCATGAACTTTTTGGAGAACAGGTCGCTATTTCTATGCGTTTGAAGGAGCGCAAAATTTTGCGGAACCTCTACCTTCGCCCCTTTGAGGGAAGCAAGATAGGAGTAAAATTGGCGTACGAGGGAGGGGGAAACTGCACTTTTGAGCTGTAGATATTCGGTCGCAAGGTCAAAGTACTCTTTTGACGAGAGATCCGAGGAGCGCATCTTTTCTACAACCTCTACAGCACGAGGCTGCAGTCTTTTATAAATAGACTCTAAGTCCAAATCCGCATGGTAAGGATCGCAAAAGGGCTTCTGCCTGGCTATTTTTTTGTGGCACTCCAATAGGGGCTCATGAACACTCGTTTCAGCAAAAGTAAAGACTCTTTGAAAAATCCTGTCGTCCACCATCAGTTGCGTAAGGATTGTTTTCAAAAGGGGATGAGGTTCTCCTTGTGTTTCGTCGGCGTCGATCAGCGCCATCACCCCGTGAAGATCCATATCGCTCAAAGGGGTACCGTCAAGAAGTTTTCCAATTATTTTGGGTTGTTCCTGAGTGCCGGTTTGAGGGTCGCCTATTCTAACAAACGTTGTGATGAGAAAAGATAAAAAAAGAAGTGTTCCCACAAACGCATAGAGGCTTTTTTGATAATGACGGAAATAAAATAGCATGACGCAACGCCTTCGATGATCTTTAGCATGCAATCTTACAAAAAATACACTTCTAAGACAAGATTTGATCTATTTTAAAAATCCTACGCATCCTCTTTGGTCGAAAAAAAGGATCCTTTACGCTTAAAGACCGATTTAAGATGTGTTAAGGGACTGACTTTCTTAAACCTTGACAGGTCATGTCATTATTTTTATGTTGCGCTCATGGGAATTGAACTTATCTTAAAAACGATTTTTGTTGGTCTTATTGATTCGATCAATCAAACCACACTTTTGATAACTATCTACCTGCTGGGTACACACCACCCCGTCAGACGAACAATCTGTTTTATTTTAGGGATCATTTTTGCCTACAGCCTGTCAGGGCTTTTGGTTTATTTAGGCCTCGGGGGCTTTTTTTTTAAGATCATCACATTCCCCAAAAAATTTGAAGCCATCCTTGGCCTTATTTTTGGCGCCATAATTTTCTTAATCCCTTTTTACAAAAAAGGGAGACTGAAAGAACAGGTCTACCCCTCTTTGCACCACCCTTTTATTTCCCTATTTATCGGGGCAATCCTTACCCTGATACAGATTCCAATCACAATCCCCTTTCTCTATTTGATGCAGCAACTGGCTCATCAAATTCCTTTAAGAGACCTCCCGTTTTTTTTAATCACCTTCAATTTGATTGTGACTATGCCTTTATTTGCGCTTTTAGGCTGCTATCTCCTTTTTCACGAAAGAGCAAAACCTTTTTTGACCTGGTTCGCTGGTTGGGTACGGCCAAACTTCCAAATTCTTTTAAATTCGGGACTCTTTTTATTCGGGTTCTTCATCATACTCGATGCGATCTCTTTTCTTTTTAATAAGCCCTTATTCCCAATCTACCGGAGTTAGTGGTAGCTAGCCCTCCACTTAAAAAAAACACCACCTTTTGATGGGTATATTTTTCATATTTCAACGGGAGTTTTTAAAGAAAAATTAAAATTTCTATTTGTTGGAAAAATATTTTTATGCGATTCTATTAAAACCTTTAAATAAGCCCCTTAGCAAGGGAGGCCTTTGACATGTTGACAAAACCGGTAAACTCTCGCTCTGTCTTGATGGAAAGCGCTGTCGAAAAATCAGAACCTCCTACAGGGCAAAAAAAAATCTCGTCCTGTATCTACGATTATGTCATCTGCTCACTTAAGTCCGCTGCGGGGGTGATCCCTTTTAAAAATACGACCCCCTCTTTAAAAACCAGAACTTTTGCCGAATCTCAAAAGTATACAGCTCAGAAGAATGTCGGAATTATCTCAAGGGTTTGCTACGTTTTCTTTTCATTTTTTGGTTTTTTTCACAGCAAACTTTTCAAGAGAACAAACGTTGCGATAGAAAAAAGAGGTGACCCAGCTATAAACGGGCCGGTAGTAGAAAAAAAATTATCCGCCCCAATTACACCAACCTCCATAGCAGCAAACTCTAAAAGCACCAAAAAGGAACCTTTATCCCCTCAAAGCACCCAATCAAAAGTAGCTTCGGAGACCACAAAGAAAGAACTTTCGCACTCTCTGAATACGCAATCAAAAGCAACTTCAGAGGGCACAAAGAGGGAACTTTTATCCCCTCAAAGCACCCAATCAAAAGTAGCTTCGGAGGACACGAAGAAAGAACTTTCGCCCTCTCTGAATACCCAGGCTACCGCCAAAGCAGGTAGCACCGCCTTGAAAAAGGATTCGGCCCCTAGTAAGGAGGAACCAAAAAAAAAGAACGTTTCCTGGAGCGACTCCGCAATGGGTGAGAGAAGCGAATGTGCTACTAAATCTATAATTTTACGTTTTCCTTTTGCCCCACCTACAAAAAAATCGGCTGAAGTTCAGACAGATCCACCGGTAGAAGCGGATCTAAAACCTGTGAATTTCCCTAAAGCTCCCAAACAAGAGAGGGGGGGTCACCACGGCGAAGATTTTTATATCCACCCACCGCGCTCTGCTCCTCACACCAGAGCCCGGCCGACACCTGTGCGCCCTCCTAGCCCAGATCTTTTTGACCAGACAGGTGATTTTTTTATGGGTTTAGTCAAGGACGTCTCTACTGTATTAGAAAAGCTGCTTCCCAATTCTGATAGATCCGTGGCTGCCTCAACTAGGCCCCCCGCTGAAAAAGAGACCTTTTTTTCACTTTAGACGAGCCTATTTTATCCTTCTAAATACTTTTTTTTGACCCTAATCAGGCTAGAAGAAATACCACCCCCCCTAAAATTTTTTATTTATAACCCACTCATTTTCAGCAACCTCTATTTTTGTATAAAATTATTTATTGATAATTTATAATATTTATTATTATAATAACATCTTATTTAATTAAAACTAACCTCTAAAAAATGATGGTAATAAAATGACGACACCAATTCAAATAAATTATAAATCTGTTAATAGAGCTTTAATCGAAATTGCATCTCAAAAAGAGGGACGGCTGGGAGGAAAAACTGTTATTGTGTGCAAAAAAAATGGGGACACAAGAATCTTAGAGGGTAAACGCCTATCCGTTATTGACAGAATTGTTCTTATGATTGAAAAATTCTTTGGGATAAATGACGAAAAATCACTTTCAGGCCAAATAAGGAACGGTTCGATCGAAACCCAAAAAAAAACAAATCTTTTGGTATGGAATAAAACTGGTGTCACTCAGGCGCTTGGGGACATTTATCTGCACCAACAACATAACCTTATACATCATAATTTTGGATCTAAAGAAGAGGCATTTCTAGCAGTTCTATTTTTGGCAGAGATAAAGGGACTTCCTAAAGACAATTATGGGTCTAAAATAATCCCTAAAATCGAAGAAAACAATGGTCTATATCGTTTAAATTTGTCTGAGTCCGAGCATTTATCTCAAGCCGAAATCTCCGAATTCTTCATAGAAAAGTACGAAGATGCCTCTGTACGCTTAGGAGTGATGCAAAGGTTAGCAACCAAGATAAACAAAGATTTTTTTGATGGGGATAAGGTTTTGGATGGAAACCAATTCGTCGGGACCCGTGAAGAAATTTTAATTAAAAAAATAGAAGAATTGGGAAAAAATTCTTTATCCTTTCCGGGACTATTGGTGGAGCTAGACAAAGAACTTCAGCGTATTAGAGCCTCGTCTTGATAAATACATATCTCCACGGAACCATTGTCCTCCATTATCCCCCATGGAATGCACTGGTTCCACACTCTCTATCAAATTTTTAAATAGTAGTGTTTACAACCTCACACGGGCCTCAGCTCTATCATACCTATTCACTGAAATTACTACGCAGCGTATCCATATACCGCTTCTTTTTGGCATCCCTTTTTTCTTAAAATTCCCCCCCTTGAAAATTGTTCCGTGGGATTTGTTGGTCAAAAATCCCCCTCTCTTCCCCAAAAAAAAGAAAGGTGCACCTCAGTTAACGTCGCTAAGAAATCTAATCGATCCACACAGCCCTTAAGTCCCATTCTAGCGATCGATTTTTCCTAAATCCCTACTACGGGCCCTGCAACGGGAAATTTTAAAAAAACCCCCCTTTTTGTGATCAGGCAACCACAGAATACCCAATAATTTATTAATTTATCTTATTTATTTAAAGGGGGTTATGAATCTATCTAAAAAAATCTCTTTGAAAGTAAAATAATATATTATATTATAATGCCTTGGAAAATTAAAATTAGGTAAAATATGTATATTTGTGGTGTAAGTACCAGCAATCTGATTCAGTCTTTGGACAGTTACCATGCAGCTCGGGAGAAGGGGGAAAAAGCCTATATCATTCATAATGGATGTGAACTTGAGGTCAAGACGCTAACCCTTTGGGATAGGATCAATGTTTTTTTCCAAAAACTATTTGGAAAAGCAAAACCTGACTCACTTTTCGAACAAATCAGAGCGGGGTCCAATACAATTAAAGGGGTTGTATCGATAATTGGAATTAATCGATTTGATATTTTTGATCTATATGAAAAAAAACGTAGTATTATGCCAGTCATAAGACACCATATACTGGAGAATTTAGTCAAAACTGGTTTTTCTGACTTGAATGAAGCTTATACTGTAGCGATATATCTTGGTATACAAAGAAGACCTCATAAAGTAATAAAATCTCCATCTGGGTATAGCTATATTTTAGAAAAAGTGGGAGACGAAAACCTTTTTATAACCCAACAAAGAAAGCTTAAAGAATCTTTAGGCATAGATAGCCTTGAAAATAAGAAGTGCGCTATGTTGTGTGAGAACATGAACCAAGATTACTTTGGCGGTAATCGGTTATTTAAACAACAACAAATACTACCTTCTGCATAGAATTCTGTGTTGAAACCCTCCTTCACACATGGTTTTTTTGTTTAGAAGGCTCTTTAAACAAACCTAATCAAAGGCAGTATCTGAGGAAACCTCAAGCTAGGGGGGCATTTTTGCCCCCTCCCTCTTTTGGCTCATAAACTATTAAGAAAAATTATTGAATTACAGTTGACTTGAAAAATAAGGGGTTGGAATACGTTAAATTTTTTTAAGCTTATTGGAATGAAAGATAGGAGCCACCCCCCTTCAAGACGCATGAAATCTTTCGCTCGAAAAAATACTCAATAACAGCCCTTTTTCAAAAATTCATTGACCACAGACTGCGGTATTTCATTTTAAAGGGGCTGTTTCTACCTAGTGTTAATAGGCTTTAGCGAGCAGGGCTTTCTGCCCCGGTTTACCGGAAAATATGCATGGGGCTGTCTTTTCACAGGTTTCTAAAGGGATGCAGCGGACTGTCACACTGTATTTTTCTTTCAACTCTTTTTCAATCGCAGAATCCTGAGCAATAAAACACTCTACAAAACCCACTTCATTTTCCAAAAAGGTAACGGCTTGAGCTCTTGTATGGGCAAAAAACGTTTGCTTTTCTCGAAATTCTTTTGAATTTTGGAACATTCGAGACTGCATTTTATCAAGAAGATCCACGACCTTTTCGATATAGTCGCCTGCTTGTAAAATCTCTTTTGGGGCGTCCAAAAGGTCCCTTTCCACAAGGGTGATCCTATTTTCGGAGACCTCTTTCATACCAATTTGTATTAAGTGGGGGATCCCCATTTTCTTAAAACGCCAGGCTTTTTCAGAGGCCCTGTCGTCAGAAAAGTCCACCTCGACGCGGATCGGCGACCCGTGGTAATTTTTTGATTCCAGAGCTCCTCTCAATCGATCGATAAATCCCAAAATGACAGAAGAGTCCCCCTCTTTCATCAAAAATGGAACGACCCCAACATGTATAGGTGAGACCCGCGGGGGGAGGACAGCGCCGTCATCATCACCGTGCACCATCATCAAGGCCCCAATAAGCCGGGTTGTAACACCCCACGAGGTCGTATGGGCAAATTGGATTGCACCCTCCTGGTCTGTAAACCGGATCATGGAAGCTTTGGCGAAATTCTGCCCCAGATCATGCGAAGTTCCCGCCTGCAGCGCCTTGCCATCCTGCATCATCGCCTCAATTGTATAGGTGATATTGGCCCCTGGGAACTTCTCCGATTCGGGCTTTTTCCCCTCAACAACGCTTATGGCAAGAACGTCCCTAACAAAACGGGCATATTCGCCCAACATCTTTTGAGCAAATTGGTTAGCCTCCTCTTTTGTGGCATGGGCGGTGTGTCCCTCCTGCCAGAGAAATTCGGCGGTTCTTAAAAAAGGGCGGGTGCGCATCTCCCACCGGACCACATTTGCCCACTGATTGAGGAGCATAGGCAGGTCACGGTAGGAGTGGATCCATCGAGACATGGCATCCCCAAAAAGGAGTTCGGAGGTGGGCCTGACAACATACGGCTCCTCCATCTTTGCCTCCGGGTCCACAACGAGCTTTCCTTCAGAATCCAGGATCAGCCGGTGGTGGGTCACAACAGCACACTCTTTAGCAAAACCCTCAATGTGCTCGGCCTCCTTCCCTAACTCTTTGACAGGGATAAATAGAGGCATATAAACATTTTTTACACGCAACTGCTTGAAGCGTGCATCGAGCTGCCCTTTCATCTCTTCCCAAAGAGCGCATCCATGGGGTTTGAAAATCATGCATCCGCGCACCATCGAAGGCTCGGCTAACTGACTCACCTTGACACACTCCTGGAACCACTCGGAATAATTTTCTTTTCGTGTAGGAGAGACGGCCCGTTTCTTATCCATTTTTTGTGACATGCTCTTGTATCCTTTCTCTTAATAGGTCCCAATCGGAGCCTATAGCATACGTATTCTCGAGGATCTTTTCAACTATGCCGTCTCCCCTTTTCAAAAAAGGGGCAAGCTCCTCATATCCGGGCTTTTTTAATGGGAGGGAACAATGGTATAAAATACGCCCGTTTTTGCGCCTTATAGCAGAACCGAGAACTTTTTTTTGCCCCACGGTTAAATCAAATTTTGTCGCTTTGGCCATGCAAAAAGGCTCTTTAAAAGAAAATGTCTCCTCCGACTCGGTCCCTATCGCACAGCTATGGACTTCAAGAATGGCCTGCTCCATCAATCGGTTCAGTGTATCATAGACCCGCATTGTATCTTCATGGGCAAAAGGGTGGGTATCCGGAAAACAGAGCGCAAAAGAGAGATCCTTGCCATGATATATGATTCCGCCACCTGTTGCTCTTCTAGCGACGTCAATCTCGTCACTGAAAACAAATTCCTCTTCAGGCTTCACAAAAAAACCATGTGTGAAGGAGGGTTTCAACCACCGATGGAACTCAAGAAAAACACCGCTCTCTTTGAAAAGAAGCGCCCCGTCTTGATCCATATTCTCTTGAGCCGATAGAGGCTTTCGTACTGCTATGTGTATGTCCACTAAGAGTTTGCTTTAAACTAACCCGGTTATTACAATAGGTCCCTTGGATCTCGCTTGTCAAACGATTTCAAAAAATGGAATTTGTGATTTTAGCATGGGATTTTAGGGTTAAGCCACTAGGGATGCGTTTCGCGTGTGCCAAAATTTCAGGGCCCCGAGCGCAATTTTTTGAAGTTTAAACATCTTTTCTGTTGAGCTTTAACGTATCGGCCACAATCGGTTGCCGGTAAGATTTAAGATGAGAATTGTGCAGATTTCTTGTGAAAAACTCCCAAAAAAGCTAATTAGGAGCTTAAACCCGTGGAGAGGTTGGAAAACCGAAAAGTAGTTAATTAGACAATAGGAAAATTAATCAAAAATTCGGCCAATTTTTTCAGGGGAAGTCATGGTCTTCAACACGACGAGGAAGGATGTCATTTTTTGAGTTTTTTACCAACCGCGCGAAAAGTTGCGTGACCCTTGCAAAAAAGCTCGCAATGCGCATGAAGCATAATTATGTGGGCACGGAACATATTTTGCTGGCGCTAGCACAACTTGAGCATGGAATCGCTAGCAACATCCTCAAACTTTACAAGCTTGACTTTGACAGCTTAATGAAAGAGGTGGAGCGTTTTACCGGCTATGGATCCGATCTATATGTGGCAGGAGAGCCTGCACTCACAAGCATGGTAAAAAAACTTTTTGAATACGCTCACGAAGAGGCTCAAAATTTGGGGCACAGCTATGTAGGTACCGAGCATGTCCTTTTGGGACTTTTACGCTTGAACGAAGGTGTAGCCATCCAAATCCTCGAGGCATTTGGAGTGGATCCCAAAGAGATGCGTCGAGATATTCTCAAAGAATTGGACAGCTTCAATTTGAACATTCCTCCTCAGGCCCCTCCGGTCTCCTCGCAATCTCAAAAAGAACCGAATTCTTTTTCAACACCCCCAAAAGCGCCGTCTACACCCGATGCAGCGAAAAGCCAGAGTACCAAGACACCGGCTCTTGCTGCGTATGGATACGACTTGACCGAAATGGCTAAAAATATGGAGCTAGATCCTGTAGTGGGCAGAGAGCATGAGATTGAATGGCTCACCATGATCCTCTGTAGGCGCCGGAAAAATAATGCTGCTTTGATCGGAGATGCCGGAGTAGGAAAAACTGCGGTTGTTGAGGGACTGGCAATGATGATTGCCAAAGGCCAAGTACCCGAACTTTTACAAAATAAAAGAATTATCTCGTTGGATCTTTCTTTGATGGTCGCCGGGACAAAATACCGCGGTCAATTTGAAGAGAGAATCAAAGCGGTGATGGACGAGGTGAAGAAAAACCCCAACATCATCCTTTTCATAGACGAACTGCACACAATTGTGGGGGCCGGAGCTGCAGAGGGGGCGATCGATGCCTCAAATATTCTCAAGCCAGCCTTGGCGCGCGGTGAAATCCAGTGTGTTGGCGCAACAACTTTCAGCGAGTATCGTAAGCATATCGAAAAAGATCCAGCCCTCGAGCGCCGCTTTCAAAGATTGACCGTTAAACCCCCATCTATTGAAGAGACCATTCTAATTTTGAATGGCCTTAAGGATAAATACGAGCGCCACCATAAAGTACGCTACTCCACTGAAGCACTTCATGCCGCTGCCGCCCTATCGGAGCGCTATATCCACAGCCGTTTTCTCCCTGACAAAGCGATCGACCTGATCGATGAAGCGGGGGCGCGTCAAAGGATGATTTCTTTACGTCAACCCTCCTCTTTAAAAGATCTGGACGAGTCAATCGTAAAGGCAAAAAAAGACAAAGAGATTGCAATAGCACAACAAGACTACGAAAAAGCTGCACGCTTGCGTGATAACGAAAAAAATCTTATCGATGATCAAAAAAGGGTTCTAAACGACTGGCAAAAAATGAAGGATGAGTCAAAAATCGATATCCGTGAGGAGCATATTCTCGAAGTTTTGGCTACAACAACCGGCATCCCTTTAAAAAAGCTGTCCGAATCGGAGCACGAGAGGATGATCTTGATGGAGAATACCCTGAAAAAGTGGGTTGTGGGTCAGGAAAAAGCGATCGAGCGTTGCTGCAAAGCTTTGATTCGTAGCAAGGCAGACATCAAAGATATCCATAGACCTATCGGCTCCTATCTATTCTTGGGTCCGACGGGTGTAGGTAAAACACATTTGGCAAAATCGATTGCGAATTACATATTCGGATCAAGTGATGCATTGATCCATGTTGACATGTCAGAGTATATGGAAAAGCATACTGTTGCCAGAATGATCGGTTCGCCCCCCGGGTATGTGGGGCATGAAGAGGGGGGGCAGCTTACCGAAAGGGTGCGACAACGCCCTCACTGCGTAGTCCTTTTCGACGAAATCGAAAAAGCGCACCACGATGTAGCGAATATCTTGCTCCAAATTTTAGAAGATGGTCAACTTACCGACTCTTTAGGGAGAAAAGTTGACTTTAGAAATACAATCATCATCCTCACCTCCAACTTGGGTTCTGAGCAATTTACATCGCGTGCAGGGCTGGGTTTTGGTGTCGGTTCTGTTGAAACTCCTCAAGAGGCGATTCGCGAGGGGATTTTGAAAGCTGCTGGGAAGTTTTTCCGACCTGAATTGATCAATCGTTTGGATGATCAGATCATCTTCTTGCCTTTCAAGAAAGAAGATCTTCATAAAATCGCACTCCTTGAGTTGGAAAAACTACACCAACGCTGCATTAAAAAGTTTGTGTTCCTTGAATTCACCGAACCGGCCATCGATTTTATCATCGAAAAAGGGTATTCGACAGACCAGGGTGCCCGTCCTTTAAGAAGAGCCGTCGAACGGTATATCGAGGAGCCGCTAGCAGAGCTTATACTGAAACAGCACCCAGAGAGCATGACCCGTTTCAAAGCGACCCTTCAAGAGGGGAGCATCCACTTTGTCACCGAGCTTATGCCGGAGGAGGAAAATATCGGTCCTGCAGTCTCTTTGGTTGCAAAGAAATAAATACCTGTTCAATCCTACAAAAAAAATCCGGGTCTCGACCCGGATTTTTTTTAACTTAAACTTTCGCTAGATTTTTTTGACTCAAAGTTTGCTCAAAGCCTTTGATCCATTGCATCAGCCCCGGTTTATCCACCCCGGCTTTGATCTTCTCTATCAAATTTTTATTTGAAGCTAGATGTGCAATTTTCGCTAAAAGATTTAGGTGCCGTTTATCGTCACAGGCAAATAAAAAGAATAGAACTCTCACCCCTTTATAATCTAATGCCCCCCAATCGATAGGCTGCCTTGGCAAAGCTACAACAACGACATCATGAGGACCTTTGATCAAACATTCCCTTGTGTGGGGGATGGCTACTTCGCTTCCTAAAGCGGTAGTCATGAGCTTTTCCCGGTCGATCAACAGCTCCACCATTGATACCCGGTCAATCCCCAGATCCCGGCTCACCTGGGAAAGCACCTCGTCAATAGCCCCCTCTTTAGAGGTCGATTCAATCAGGACTACATCTCCCCGATGTATCGCACGGTATAAAGAAAAGGTTTGCCACCCCCCTTCTTGACTCTCCTCTCTATTGAAAAGGAGGTCATCATTTTTTGAAGACTGTTGCAAAATCCAATTTTCAATCTGAGCCCTTGAAAAAAGGAGCTGTCCTTGCAACCTATAAGAGGGCAAATCAAACTCTTGAACCCAACGCTCTACAGTAATTTCCGACACATGCAATAGCGACGCGACCTCTTCTAATCTTAGATCCATGATTTGTCCTCAGAATTAAATATCTCAAATGCCTCTTGAGCGCTATTTGAACCCAAAAGTTTCTCTTTGAGCTTATGGTTTTTCAATCTCCGCGTCAAGCTCGACAAATAGTTCAAATAGTAAATAGGATCCACAACAGGCCCTAAAATCAGCAAAATCAGATGCACCCCATCTGTGTCAGATTCCCCCCATTCCACCCCCTCCCTGTGAATTCCCAAAGCCATTATAAAACGGTCTAAACCCTCTACCTTTGCGTGGGGGATCGCAATTTGAGCCCCTATGCAAGTGGACGAAACTTCTTCGCGCTCCAAAATTTTTTGCTTTATCTCTTGGAGGTTCAATAGGCCTAAGGAATCTTCTACACTGTTAAATAACGCATCTAGAATTTCCGATTGGGTCGATTTTTCAAAAAATACAACCGCTTCGGGAACAATTGGCACCTCAGGCAAAATTTCTGCTAAAGACATCTATTTTTTCCAAAATTCACTTATGTACAAGCTTTTAATCCGGTATGACCAAACCCGTTTGATCCCCTTTCTGTGTCGCTCAGCACTACAGCCTCAAAAAAAGCCCCTTGCTCCACCTTTGCAACTACAATCTGGGCTATGCGCATCTTCGGTTCAACCACAAACGGTTCTTTTCCATGATTGATCAAAATAACCTTAAGCTCACCGCGATAGTCGGCATCGATCGTCCCGGGAGTATTGAGTACCGTGATCCCAAATTTTAAGGCTAATCCGCTCCTTGGGCGCACTTGAATCTCGAATCCCTCGGGTATCTCAAAAAAAAGACCAGTAGGTACCAAAGCGGAGTTGTGGCTTAAAATTTCAAGAGGTTGCTCGAGGTCTGCACAAACATCTGCACCTGCCGCCAGTTTTGTCTGGTAGATCGGTGCCGGTATATTGGGGTCCCTTTTTTTGAGGCCTATTTTTACAGTCTCCATCAAGCTCCCTCGAAATGTTTCAAAAGGGTGTGTATTTCTCGCTTCATCTCCTTTCGGGCAACAATCCTGTCGATCATCCCATGCTTTAATTGAAATTCGGCAGTTTGCGCATCGTCTGGGAGTTTTTGTTTGATCGTTTGCTCGATCACCCTCCTCCCCGCAAAACCGATCAAAGCCTTCGGTTCTGCCAAAATCACATCGCCCAGAGATGCGTAGGATGCAGTGACACCCCCCATCGTCGGATCGGTTAAGACCGATATAAAAAATAGTCCTGCTTCGTGAAATCTTTTGATAGCCTGCGAGACTTTGGCCATTTGCATCAAAGAGAAAATCGATTCCTGCATTCGGGCCCCACCGGATTGACTGAAAATCACTAAAGGCAAACGGTCTAAAATCGCCTCCTCGATGAGTCGGGTGAGTTTTTCCCCTACAACAGAACCCAAAGAGCCCCCGATAAATTGAAAATCCATCGCCGCTAAGGCAACCAAAACCCCTGATATTTTTGCCGTGCCTGTTACAACGGCATCCTTAAGACCTGTATCCTTTTGGGCCTCTTTTACACGGTCCTTGTAAGCTTTTGTGTCGTTAAACTCCAGAGGATCTTTTGCAACAATTGAGGAATACTTTTCATTAAAACTACCCGGATCAGCGAGCAATTCGATCCGCTCAAGAGCCCCCATCCGCACATGATGATCGCAAAGCGGGCATACTTTATGGTGGGACAGAAAAACTTTTTTTTCTAAAAACTGCTGACATTTTGGACAGGCAAACCAACCGTCAAATCCCTCGTTGCGGATAGGACCGATTTTGTTTGCTTCCCTCTTGGCTTGAATCAGATCTATCAATCTCATAAGGTCGCTTTTATCATGCTTATACGGATTTATATAAGGACTCTACATAGCCCCAGTTAATTACGAAGAAAATGTTGTCAAGATACTCTACACGTCTATTTTGGTATTTCAGATAGTACGCGTGCTCCCAGACATCGATTCCCAAAATCGGTTTTTTGCCCCTTGGCCACTCCTGGTTTGGTGCTGTAGTGATGGAAAGATCTTGATGCAAAAACACCCAGCCCGATCCAAAACGGGATAATCCCCCTTTCTTCAGACCCTCTTTAAGGCCGTCAAAGCCACCATAGCGAGCTTTTACTGCCTCATAAAAAGGGCCGGATGTTGGGAATACCCCTCCGACACCGCCCTTCTCTTTTGGCTTTGCAAGGCAATTAAAATACAACTGATGGGTGAGTATACCCCCCACATTGTCGTCAAGTTGCTTCGAAAGTTCGTAAGCTCCCGCCTCAGTAATACCCGGTTTTTGAAGCCCGCTCAGCGCCTCATTTGCCTTGTCCACGTATGTTTTGGTATGTTTAGCGTAGTGCAACTCGACCGTTTTTGCGTCGATATAAGGTTCAAGAGCATCGTAACTGTAATTCAATTTAAAAAGTTCATAAGGCGCTTGCATCTGGTATTCCCGGTTCTGCATTTTGTTTGATTTATTAGCCACTTCATGAACCATCGCCACACTAGGAGGTTGAAGAAGTTGTAGTAGTTCCAGCATAATCCACTTTTTTGGTTTGCATTGTAGATGTTCCCCCCTTTCTCGACAAGAGTTGCCCGATTGCCTCTTCGACCAGCTCGGCTCCAAAAATAGTCAAATTTTTTGTGATCGATTCGGGTAAGCCGACGCTGTTTTTTTTCGGTATGACCGCATATTTAAATCCCATATGGATCGCCTCTTTCAAACGGCTCTCTATACGACTTACCGATCGGATCTCGCCTGTGAGCCCAACTTCACCGATCACAACAGTTTCAGAATTGATAGAGCGTTTGGAGAAGGAGGAGGCAATCGCCATCAAAATTCCAAGATCAGCGGCGGGCTCCACTATTTTCATACCCCCGGCAACAGAGACAAAAACATCTACAGACTGGAATGCATAACCGACCCGCTTCTCCAAAACTGCCAGTAATAGACTCAATCTGTTTTGATCCAACCCGGTCGATTTTCTTGAAGACGTGGAAAAGTTTGCAGGGGCGACAAGCGCCTGCACCTCCACTAAAAATGCACTCGAACCCTCCATAGTTGGCACTATGACCGAACCGGCAACATCCTTGATCCGCTCCTTTAAGAAAGCCTCCGAAGGGTTAAGCACCTCTTTCAGCCCCTTGCCCCCCATCTGAAATAGGGCGATTTCGTCGGTCGGCCCGAACCTGTTTTTTGTGGAGCGCAGAATTCTGTACCCATGCTCGCGGTCTCCCTCAAAATCTAAAACAGTATCCACAATATGTTCTAAGACTCTCGGCCCCGCCAGTTCGCCCGACTTGGTAACGTGCCCTATTAAAAAAGTGGTGATTTTGAGCCCTTTTGCTATATGCATGGCCTCCATCGCAATCTCTTTGACCTGTGTCACCGAGCCGGGTAGGGAGGGTAGCTCCCCTTTGTAGACAATTTGTACCGAGTCGATAATCAATAGCTCCGGCTTTATGGACTCGACAGCCTTTTTAATTTCAGAAAACAGGGTCTCGGAGAATAGGTAGATTTTCTCGGTCTTTATCCCAAGCCTTAAAGCACGCAAAGCGGCCTGCTCCTTAGACTCCTCCCCGGATATATAGAGAACCGTTTTATCCTGCGCCGAAAAAGCTTCGGCAAGCTGCAGCATCAGAGTGCTTTTTCCAATCCCCGGGTCCCCCCCGACCAAAACAAGAGAGCCCTCAACCACTCCACCCCCAAGGAGGCGGTCCACGACCGAAATCTTTGTTTGCACACGGCTTTTTTGAGACGCCTTGATCTCATGGATCAATTCGGGCCTATTTTCTGTCACACGATGGCTTTCAAAGCGCGTTTTTTCCACCGGGATGAAAACATCCTCCTCCAACGTATTCCACTCCGAACACTTGGGGCAAATACCGCTCCATTTTGGAAAAAATTGATTGCATGCACGGCAACTATAGCCGAGTTTTTGTTTGCTCATCTTGCCAACCGTGGTAAAGAACTGCTTCCATAGCGGCCGCTTGTTCGGCCTGTTTTTTTGTCCCACCGCGTCCGCGGCCCGCCTCCTCCTCGTCAACAAAGACGGCTACCAGAAAAGTTTTTTGGTGCTCGGGCCCCCCCTCGAATAGGACCTCATAGGTAGGGAGTTTTTTTACTGTCCTTAATGTGTAGTCTTGCAGCAAGGCCTTGTAGTCTTTTTTTGAGTTTTTTTTGAGATACTCGAAATGGGGTGCGGCAGTCCTTAAAAAGAAATTTTTAGCCTCTTGATAGCCTCCGTCTAGGTAGATCGCCCCCAAAATTGCCTCGTAAAGGTCGGCCATAATCCCCTCTTTTGAGCGTTCCATCAAACTTAGCTCCCCTTTTGCGATCAGCACATACGGGATCAAATCAAAATGGGAAAGGTAGAAGCTACACGCCCCTTTGGAAATCAATTGGGCTCTAAGCGTGGAAAGCTCCCCCTCCTGTAGCTCGGGGTAGGATATAAATAACGTCTCCGTAACAAAAAAATTAAGAAGGCTGTCCCCTAGAAATTCGTATCTCTCATAAGACGACAATTGCTCGCCCGATTCGTTCAAGTAGGAACGATGTGTCATCGCAGAAAGCAACAATTCCCTTTTTTTAAAAGGGTAGGAAAGGATCTGTTCTATCTTTTCGTAAGGAACCATCTTGAGAATTTATGTTGGATCAGTTACCCTTTTTTGTCATGTTCAAAATAGACCTCTCGGTGATATGCGTTACGATCTTCCCCCTAAATTAGTCTCTTTTTATAAGGACAAGGGTTTCATCGAGTTAGAAAATCTTTTAAGCGAAGAAGAGCTCCACGAAATCAGTCGCGAGTGCGACAGTTTACTGAAATCAAACCTCAAAAACAAACACTATGCGCTCAGCGAAGCGACTTTGAAAACAACATTTCAAGAGGGCTGGAATCTCCACGAGGGGAATTCACTGCTTGAAAAGTTTATTACTCAAAAAAAGTTTATAGAGATTGTCTCCCAGCTTACCGGGTTACATAAGATCAAAGTCGGGTTTACGCAGGTTTTTCGGACCTTCGACAAAACCCAAAACGACTCCGAGGAGTCCTTGCCCCCCCTTTTCTACCACTACACCAGCTTGAATGATGTCAGCTGCTTGCAAGGGATCGAGATTGGCTGCATGGTCCATTTGGTATCAGAAAGGGCCATCTCCCAAGATCCCCTTGTGGATATCGAGCAGGCAAAAGGGATCTTGCATCCCCTGCCGATGCATCCTAAAAGTATCACTTTTTTCAGCCCAAAGCACCCCTTCTCCTTAGATCCACTCCCCGATTTTTCCCATCAACTCTACCTTTTGATAACTTTCGGAAGAGACAATATGGTGTACGTGGACCAGAAAAACGATCCTCATACCCACAGGTGGAAAAAAGAGGGTCTTGTATTCGGAGACGTCGTTCCCGGAAAAATCCATGTAGTTTAGCTCTTTTATAACCCCCCTAGGAATCTTTTTCGACAATGACACTAAACATGGACTCTATTTATAATCTCCTGCGTCTCAAACTGAGAAAGCAGGAGGAGCAAAAGCGCTTCAACTTTTTGAAAGCTTTTGAGGGTAGTTATCGCCAAAAGGATTTTTCTATTCAAGATCCCCTTGGATTTCAGCTTCATCCCTATGTAAAAAAAGAGCAACTGAAATGGGTTGAAAAAATGGGGGTAGGCTCGTATCATTCCCGATTTCAGGTGGAACACTTGGAATTGCAAAACGCCCTGGTCCATCGATTCACCCCAAAAGCATTTTTTTCGCAACTCTCCATAGCGGATATTTGCGATGAAATCCACAAATGGATCCCTTTAAAACAAAAAGAGTACCTGACGAGTTTATTTGAGGAGGATCCCCTCGGACTCCTCCCTTTAGGTTTTGAAATCCATCTCAAAGCCCCGCTCGTGCGCACTTGTCTCAAACCATTTGCCCATTTTTATTTGGTCGAAGATCCCCTGCACACCCTTTTGTACGAAAATACCCCCCAATTCCTCTTACCACCCTATCTTCTAGCGGCTATGCACACTTGCCTAGATTTATTACCGACCATGCAAAAAGAGCGCAAAGACGTTTTGGAAAAAACCCTGTTTATATTTGACAAAATTAAAGATCTTGGTTTTGACCTCACATTGCAAAAATGCCTTGTGCATATCAATACCTCCAAAAAACAGACCTACAAAAAAGAACTTGAAGAGCTTGGATGGATTTTGCAAGAATCTTCCCACGGCCTTGCCCTCAACATCAGGATCGATCATGAGGAATCTACCCTTTTTGAGTTTGTGCGAGACATGAAAAAAATACAGAGCAAAAAAACAGCCGTTATTTGTTAAAACGCTCCCCCATTTTTAAATTTTTGCCTATTTAACCTGATGAAGCTAACATGGGATAAATACTAATTTTTTTGTCATCATGCTTACAGTCAAAACCCTCCTAAGGGTCTCCAACTTTCTTTTTTTTCCCCTTTTGGTCTTAGTCTTTCAAAGCATCGAAATTTGGAACGCCCATTTTCTCCTTGAACCGAACCCTGCAGCAGATTTCTTCCCATTGTTGAAAACAGTCCTCTGGGGGATCTACTTTCTACCTCTTATGCAGCTTCTCATGGTCTTCGTATTAGATTATCTGGTTTTTGAAAGAAATTTTTCTCTTGTCCTGCTCCCTATTTTTGTCTGGGAATCTGGTGTCTTGATCCGCTCACTGGTGGAAAACGGTGTTTTTTTCAGCACTCATTTGGATCAAAGCCCCTTTTTTTATTTTGAGGCCGCAGCTACCTGTATTTGGCTTTTTTTGTGCGGTTTGTATATCTGGACTTTGATTGTAAAAAAATTTGCAAACAGCGGTTTGGCTTTTCTAAAAAAAAGAACTCTACAAAATGGTTTAAACTTCCCCTTTTTCCATCAAAACTCGAGGCAATAAAACGGAGGTTTTTGCTCGCTTTTTTCTCTTTAATTCCCCTATAATTATTTTATAAAGTAAATGAGGGCTTTTAAATGAATTTACTAGATGCCATAAACAACCCAAAAGAGGTCTTTTTCAAACGTTTTTTTTCACTCACAACGTTGCTAGTATTTTTAGCGATTCCCCTCCTTAACAACATAACCCATCTCGATCATTTTTTTAAAAATCCTCTTTTACAAAATATAGGTTTTAACCCGACTCTTCTTTTAGCCCTTTTCTTATTAGGGAATTTTTTAGTAAATTCTCTCATAACCTATCTGCTTTACTCCCACGCAGTAGTAAAGAAAAGGAACGGTTTTTTAACATTTTGGATTGTTTTCAACTCTTTGTGCCTCCTTTTAAATACTTTCCAGCTTATCTTCTATTTCAAGGGGACATTGAACCCTTTAATAGTCCAAGTGATTGAATCTAACTTTAGCCTGTTTCTTATCAATCAGTTTATCTGCATGCCTATTTGGCTCTTTTTTGGATGGAAAATCCGTCGCATCAATCAGCTCCATTTCATAAAAGAATCGATCCAACAAAGCACGGAGGCTATGGGGTTCATCCAAATTTTAGAGGCTCCCTCCTCCTTAGGATCCATTCAGCAGGCGATGGAGTATCTTCTTTTAAGGCTCCCCCCCTCACAACAAAAGTTGATCGAGCCTTTGTGTTTCGAGGCAAGGCGACGCCTAGAACTTGCCACTTCCCTAAACTAGAAGAGTAGCCAATTCGCTTTTACTGGATATCTTTTTTACTTCCATTTTAAAGACTATAAAAGGGCGATTGCAGCTTGCACTTCCTGGATCTCGGCCAATAAAAACTGGCGGTTTACAAGCACCTGAGCCGGTGCAGGGGCTCTATAGCTGAATGTTTGCTGATAGAGTGCGTTCAAATACGTAAGAGTGTTCGTTAAAAATATTGAAGTCGACGAGTTTACCGGTATCTGGTAGGGATTCAGGGTCAGGTAGATTTGAAAAAAATAGGTGCCGGCGCTTTGGTTGGTTAAAGTATCGATTGCATCTTTTGAAAAAGACATTTTATAAACAATCGTTTGAATATCGGTGGTACCGGTAGAGCTTTCGAGGATGTTGTAATTGTTGTAAGAATTACAGATAGAAAAAAGGGTTGTTTGCTGCGGTGTTATGGATGCTCCTATCACCGTCTGCCCTTGATACCAGAGTTTTACCGTTTTTGAGTCAGTCGAGAGCGTTGCAAAGGCATATAAGCTGTTTGCAGCCCCGGCACCGATTTGTAGAGGGTAGAATTGCGCCAGATAGTAAAACGGTGATAAAAACGAAACGATATTGAATCTTTGGATCAGAGTGGATGCTTGCAATTGAAACGTTTCGGCCCCGGTTTGGACAGGCCGCACCTGTATCGAAAAATCCAGATCTATTTTTCCTGCACTTTCAATCTCTACCCCGGTCAAGGTATATGTGACCGGCGGGACAACAATGTATGCTTGGCTATCGCTATAGGCTGTATAGAAAGTTTTTGGAGTAACTGCCAGAGTGACGCTTTGATCGGCGTCACCATTTATGGTAATTGTTATATTAGCATATTGGGTCGCAGTGTTTTGAGCTGTTAAACTAAGATGCAGTATGCTTAGACAGACGATCCAAAATCGCATCGACGGTGAATCCAAAATGTTTTAAATTGTCCTTGATGGGGGCAGATGCGCCAAAGCTGTCGATCGCAACATGCTCTTTAGCATAGCGGCACCAACCAAAACTAGACCCCATCTCAATCGACACACTTGTTTTAGCTTGAACAGAGGGGTTGCTTTGCTTCAATAGCCACGCATCATACAATTTAAAATTAAAAAGGGAGATCACTTTGACCGATTGCCCTTTCTGACTCAATCTCTTGGCAACATCCACCGCTAAAGCGACTTCACTACCTGTAGAGTAAAGTATATAGTCATACATACTGGATGGGGGGGCAGAATTGAATACCACCGCATGCCCAGTAGAAATATCAAGACCCTTAAGATCCGGTGTTCTGGTGTACCCTTGCCGACTTAAGACCATAGCTACCGGGACATGCTGCTCCATGGCAAAACAAAGACCCAAAGCCACCTCGAGCGGATCGGATGGTCTAAACAAAAGAAGGTTCGGCATAGCTCTTAGAGAGGCTAAATGTTCTATTGGTTGATGTGTAGGTCCATCCTCTCCCAATCCGACGGAGTCATGTGTAAATACAAAAATCGTATTGACATGGGAAAGCGCCGCAAGCCTGATCGAAGGTCTCATGTAATCGGAAAAACAGAAGAAAGTACCCGTTAGAATCCTCAAACCGACAAGGCGCATGCCGTTGGCTATCGCGGCCATCCCATGCTCCCTGATCCCAGCTCGGATCACCCTCCCCCCAAAACTTCCGGTGCGCACAACCCCCCCGTCTTTAATAGCCGTCCGGTCGGAGCCCGACAGGTCGGCTGAGACTGTAAAGAAGTTTTTTTGATATTTTGCAATCAACGGGAGGGTCATTTTAAGAGCGTCGCGCCCTGAAACGGACTCGGGCCACACTATTTTTTTAATCTCGTCCACTAATTCTTTAGAGATCGGCTCTTTTAAAAACATAGCCGCCTCAATCGCCTTTGAGTTGATTGACCAGTTATTGCTTGTTTGCAATTTTTCTTCATTTCTGTCGATAAAGTCGGCGCGCAGATCCTCATCAAACCAAAATGGTTTATCTAGAGGGATCTGATGAAATTCTTTCACATTTTGGAGCTCTTCAGGGCCTAACGGCTCTCCATGAGCTTCATGGGTACCGGCCTTTTTCTTAGCTCCATAACCAATAATTGTTTTTGCCAGAATCAGAACAGGTCTGTCTTGTTTCAATTTGAGTGGTGCAAAAACCCGATGAATATCCTCATAATTGTGTCCGTCTACAGTATAGACGTCAAAACTTTCCGCTTTATATCTTGCTTGGACATCCTCCGAGGCCGAATCCTCCCGAAACCCATCTAAAGTCACACTATTGTAGTCGTAGATCACAATCAGGTTGTTCAATCCTAAGTGCCCGGCAAGAGAAAGTGCCTCCTGAGCAACCCCCTCCATAAAACAGCCGTCTCCAGCAACCACTACGGTTTTAGCATCAAAAATATTCCCAAAACGGGCCATCAACATTTTTTGCGACAGAGCCATCCCCACAGCATTTCCTATCCCTTGTCCGAGAGGTCCTGTGGTGCACTCGATTCCGCGGGGCAAATCCACCTCGGGGTGCCCGGGAGTTTTGGACTCAAACTGACGGAAGCGCTTCAAGTCCTCCATCGTAAATTTGTAGCCTGTCAAAAATAGAGTAGAGTAGAGCATGGCGGAAGCATGCCCTGCGGACAATACAAACCGATCTCTGCCAAGCCAGCCGGGATCTTCAGGGGAATAGCGCAAAAATTCGCTGAATAAATAAGCCATAACATCAGCAAGGCCTAGAGGGGCGCCAGGGTGACCCGATTTGGCATTCTCGACCATATCGATCGAAAGTGAGCGAATAGACTTAGCAAACCTAGATAAAAAAACTCCCGAGTCTAGCGCCATAATACCCCTTGCTTTTACCAGCATTTTCCATTACTTTTAACCGTATATGTCAATCTGTGCAAGGTAAAACAATGAACGTATCGCAGATAAGAGAAAAATTTATTCGCTATTTCGTCAACAAAGGGCATACCCACGTCCCCTCATCTCCGGTCATTCCCCAGGACGACCCGACGCTATTGTTTGCCAACGCCGGAATGAACCAATTCAAAGATATTTTTCTAGGAAAGGAAAAACGGGACTACACCCGCGCGACCACCTCCCAAAAGTGCATCCGCGCTGGCGGTAAACATAACGACCTCGACGATGTCGGCTATACTTCGCGCCATTTGACTTTTTTTGAGATGCTGGGAAATTTCTCTTTTGGCGACTATTTCAAAAAAGAGGCGATACAATTTGCGTGGGAAGTTTCGACGGACGTGTTCCAACTGGATCCGAAAAAAATATTCGTTTCTGTTTTTGAGACGGACGATGAGGCCTTTGAGATCTGGAAAAGTCATGTTCCTGAAAAACAACTAGTGCGCTTTGGTGCCAAACAAAATTTTTGGGCCATGGGTGATACCGGTCCTTGTGGCCCCTGCACCGAACTTCTTTATGACCGCGGAGAGCGTTTTTCAACGGCTCGCGACCCCTATGAGGACGAATCGGGGGAGCGCTTTTTAGAATTTTGGAACTGCGTTTTCATGCAATTTGACAAAGGGCCTCATGGTCAGGTTCCTTTAAAACGCCCCTCTATCGATACAGGGATGGGATTGGAAAGGATCGCAGCTCTTAAGCAAGGTGTTGATACCGTTTTTGAAGTGGATCTTTTTGTCCAGCTCATTCGTGATGCCGAAAAAATTCTAGGAAGACGCTATGAGGATAACAAAGTTGCCTTCCATGTAATTGCCGACCACATCCGATCGCTCTCGTTTGCAATTGCGGATGGAGCTATCTTAAGCAACGTTGACCGCGGGTATGTCTTAAGGAAAATTTTACGTCGTGCCGTCCAATTCGGGCGCCGCCTGGGTAAAGAGGATCCTTTTTTGCATCAAATGGTTTTGCCACTGATCGGTCAAATGGGCGCAGCCTACCCGGAACTCAAGTCTCACCAGGCTACCATCGAAGAGATGATTCTTCAAGAAGAGGAGGGGTTCTTACGCACCCTCAAAAGAAGCGGGGGGCTTTTGCAAAAAGCTTTCGAAGAGGCGAAGCCAAAAAGCCTTTTGGAGGGAGAAGTCGCATTCAAACTAAAAGATACCTACGGAATCCCGTTCGACGAACTGGCTTTGATGGCAAAGGATATGTCTATAAAAATTGACACGGAAGGCTACCTTAAAGAAGAGGAGAGAGCTAAAGAGATCTCCAGAAAAGGGTTTGAAGCGAAAGAACAGATTTCTATGGAGCCGCTGGTGGATTTTGTCGAAAAACACGGAGCCACAGATTTTATCGGCTACGACAGATTGTCGACCCAATCCACGGTGACCGGCATTTTACACAACGGGCAGTTTGTGGATACTCTTTTGAAAGGACAAACTGGGGCCCTGATTCTTAGCGAGACCCCGTTTTATGCTGAAAAGGGGGGGCAAATCGGAGATGTGGGAAGGATCGGATCCTTTGTCGTACAAGCTACAAAGGCTTTGGTGAAAGGGCTTATCGTCCATGAAGGAAAAGCGGAAGATACGATTGTGCTCTCCGCTGTATTGGAGGCCAAAGTCGACGCAACCACACGCAAAGAGATCGAAAAAAACCATACCGCAACCCACATTCTGCACTACGCTTTGCAACAAGTTGCAGGTCCTCAAGTGCGCCAACAGGGCTCTTTTGTGGGTACAAACCGGATCCGATTCGATTTTAACTCCCAAAAACCGCTGAGCGAGGCGGAAATCAAAGAGATTGAACGGATTTCTAATGAAAAAATCCGGGAAAACTGCGTCGTTAAAACGTATGAACTCCCCTACGAAGAGGTGAAAAAAGAGCCGAAGATCAAGCAGTTTTTTCAGGACAAATACGATGCTCTTGTGCGTGTCGTACAAATAGGAGATTTTTCCTACGAGCTCTGTGGTGGTACCCATGTGAAAAACACGGGTGACATCCTGCTTCTAAAAGTCCTCAAAGAGTCCTCCGTTGCATCCGGGGTGCGCCGCATAGAGGCTCTCTGCTCACACGAGGCGATCGCCCTGCTTTTACAAAAAGAGGCGACCCTTGACAAGGCAAATGCACTAATGAAGTGCCCTCAAGACAAAACTCTTGAAGCACTCGATACCCTGTTGACCGAGCATCGCAAGATGCAAAAAGATCTTGAGGATCTAAAAGAGGGGCAAAAAAGGGAAATTTTCCAAAATCTTGTTGATGAACCTGTTGGAAAATTGATCAAGGAGCTTAGTTTAGAGCTAAAAGATCTTGTAGATATCGCTTGTCCTTTAGCCAAAGGGCGCAGTGAATTGGTCTTTTTATTTAATGAGAACCGTTTTGTCCTTGCTACTCCCCCGAAATTGGATGCAAAAAAACTCTTAGAGGACTTAAAGGGCTCACTCACTATCAAGGGGGGAGGTACAAAAGAGTTTGTGCAAGGGACCTTTGCAACCCATTTGAAAGGGGAACCACTGGTGAAACATTTACGAGGGTTGCTTGAAGCCGTTTGCTGCTGACGGGCTCACCTCCAGTACCAAAGCCCATCTAATTCAAAAGATTCAAGAAAAAGATCCGCTCCCCTTCATGATTATTAGCGAGGGAAATCCGGATCTTTTTCATGACCTTTCTTATTTTTTTAAAAAAGAGCCCTTGGAGCTGGTAGCAAAAGAGGCAAATTTAGACATAGAGGGGTTGCGTTACAAAGTAGTTAAGGCTTTCAAAGAGGCGATCGATCCCCCCCCCTTGATTGTCTCGATCCAGAGCATCTTTGATCCGCTCCCAAATCCGGCCTCTTTAACGCACATTTCTCTTAAAGAAGGGATGGATCTGGAATTTGACCCTTTTTTATTTAAACTTGAGTCCATAGGGCTAGAGCGTAAGAAGATCGTCGTCGATAAAGGAGATTATGCCTTACGCGGAGGTCTCGTGGATTTTTTTCCCATCGATGCCCTTGAGCCTATACGGGTCGAATTCGATGGAGATAAAATCGCCTCGTTACGCCATTTTGATCCGGTTTCTCAGCGCTCCACCCATCCTGTTTTAGAGTTTCATTTTTTACCAACCGCGACGGAAGGTTCGATACGGCTCATCGATCTTTTTCCTTTTCCATTTCGAATTTTTTTGGATCACCCCACACATTTAGAAGATCGGATGGTTCAGCTTAAACTCGATTTGGCCCCCCTTTTGGAGAAAGCCTCTGAAGTCTACTTTTTATTTGATGAACTGGTGGAGTCTTTGTGTGATGAAAGTCAACAAACCCAAGTTGGCCGTGCGTTTTACCAGGGAGAGAAAAGTCAAACGATACGTCTCGAGCTTTTTAAGAATACATATACTTTAGAGCAGAATTTTTCCCCTTACGAACCTATAGAAGCTCATCTCGATTTAAAAAAGGTGGGGTATCAGATACACCAGCCCCCTTTTAACAGGATGCAAATCCGGCTAATTGCTCAAACTCCTGTTGAAGAAAAGTATTTTGAAGAAGTTTTTCCCGACAGATCAAAAAACGTCACGATTGAAAGGGGTTATTTATCCGGCGGCTTCATCTATCATCAAAAAGAGCTATTTTTACCCCATACAGAATTTTCTGGACGAAAAAAAATCCATAGAAAACGATGGCGAGTCCACAACCATGTTCCCGTTAGCGAATTTCATGAATTGCAACCTCAAGATCTTGTTGTCCATTACCACAACGGTGTCGGTAAGTTTTTAGGCTTTGAAAGGATGAGCAATCATCAAAAAGAGCAAGACGATTTTATTGTTTTAGAGTACGCCAACTCCTCTAAACTTTATGTGCCCATGTCCCAGTCCCATCTTGTAAGTCGTTATATCGGATCCAAAGAAGACCACAAGGTCACTTTGAATGTATTGGGAACGAACACCTGGGCAAAAACAAAATTGAAGGTGGAAAAAGCGATTGTTGGTTACGCAAGGGAGCTTTTGCATCGCCAGGCTTTGCGCCAAATCAAAGGTGGATTCCAGTACCCACAAGATTCCCTCGAGATGGAACTGTTTGAGGATGCTTTTGTTTTCGATGAGACGATTGATCAAATAAAGGCGATTCAAGATATCAAACAAGACATGTGCTCGACTGAGGGTATGGACCGTTTGATCCTGGGAGATGTGGGTTATGGCAAAACCGAAATTGCGATGCGGGCGGCCGCTAAAGCAGTTTTGGATGGTCATAAGCAGGTAGCGGTATTGGTCCCCACAACGGTTCTTGCGATGCAGCATTTCGATAATTTCAAGATACGGATGGAGGGATTTCCTATTCGGATCGAACTGGTGTGCCGTTTCCGTGCCAACAAAGAGATCAAAGCAACCCTTAACGATACCGCAGATGGGAAAGTCGACATTCTAATCGGAACACACAGGATTATTTCCAAAGATGTCCTTTTCAAAGATCTTGGGTTGATCATCGTCGATGAAGAACAGCGGTTCGGGGTACGAGCCAAAGAGTGGTTGAAGCAGGCGACGGTGGGTGTCGATTGCCTGACCTTGTCGGCTACCCCTATTCCCAGAACACTGCATCTTTCTTTAGTGAATGCGAGAAAAATGTCGGTCATCTCCTCCCCCCCTTCCGATCGTCTTCCGGTCAAAATTTCGGTTGTGGAAGAGAGCGATGTGGTGATCCAGCAGGGCCTTTTGCATGAGTTCCAACGGGGTGGTCAGGCCTACTTTCTTTATAACAGAGTAGAAACCATCCACGAAATGCAAGATCGTTTGCAAAAACTTGTCCCCAAAGCCCGTATCGGGACCGTGCATGGGCAAATGGATGCCGACGCGATTGATGAAATTTTTCACAGCTTCAAAAAAGGGGCCCTTGACCTCCTTTTGGCGACAACAATCATCGAAAACGGGATCGATATTCCGAATGCAAACACCATTTTTGTCCATCGAGCAGATACATTTGGAATCTCCGATTTGTACCAGTTGAAAGGGAGAGTAGGACGCTCCGATAAATCGGCCTATGCCTTTTTTATGGTCCCCAAAGGGCAGACAATGAAAGAGACCTCAACGCAAAGAATTAAGGCGATCGTGGACGCCTCAGGGTATGGAGGGGGTTTGAAAGTAGCAATGCGCGATCTTGAAATCCGGGGAGCGGGAGATATCCTTGGGGTGCAGCAATCGGGTCATGTTGCTTCTGTGGGATTCCATCTGTATTGTAAACTTCTAAAACGGACTATCGACCTGATGCGCGCCAATAAACCGGCCCAATTCACCGAGACAAAAATCGAAATTCCTTTCGATGCCAAGCTCCCCGATTTTTATGTTGAGGATAAAAGCTTGAGGATGGAGATCTACCACCGTTTTGGCGAGTGCATCGAACCTAGCGAAGTGGACGAACTTTATAAGGAGGTAATCGATCGCTTTGGAGCTCCCACGATTGAGGTCAAATGGCTCTATATCGTTGCCTGGGTGCGGGCCGAATGCTCAAAATATGGCATCCGGCTTTTAAAATTAAAAAACACCACCCTTTCTATTGAAAGTGATCAAAAGCTATTGAACTTTCTCGCACCTTCAATAAATACTCCTGAAAATTTCAAAAATTTTGTATTGCAAAAGCTACAGGCTTTCATAAAAAATTAGAGACATTTTGTCCTGCTTCCTTTACAATTGTTTTATGATTAAAGGCTTCTCTTTACAATTACAATCGATCACTCAAGGGGTCTCGCCCCACTTCAAAACCTGCCTGGCTGGCTTTGGGGCATTGAGTTTAGCGCTCATAATTATCAGAACAGTTGCAGAATTCTTAGTGAATAAAATTTTTAAACCTAGCGAATCAAAAGAAAATTTGCCAAAAGAATCTAAAAAAATTCTCCCCTTTCCCCCTTATGTCGTAAGCGTGAACAAGGTCCCCGCCATCGGAGCTACTTTGATTGATGTCAAAGGAGATGGCAACTGCTTTTTTTACTCTTTACACCTCTGGTTGCAAGAGCTCGATCATCCCCAAAAAAATCTATCTCCCTTTGACTTGAGAGAGTGGATGACCCAATATCTTTTTGAAAATGTTTCCGAAAATCTCCAGCTCATGGAATGTCTTAGACTCGAACTTTCGGAAATTGCGGATCAAAAAAAGTCCTATTTGGAGGAAACTCTACAGACCCTTAAGGTTTTGGATTGCCCCTCCCTAGCCGGGTCGACAGAACCGAGCCTGCTGAAAGGGATCGAATTCTGGGGAGATACGGCTGCGACCATTCTTTTCCCAAACCCGGAAGACCGGGACCTCACCGATTTAATTCATGGGCAAATGTTGGAAATGGCAGACGAGCTGAGTCAACCGGGTGCGCATGTTGGCCCTGTAGCGCTCCAAATCATGTCCCACCTCTTGCAACTTGAAATCAGAATCCACTCTCCCGATCCATCACACACAATTGTATATACACAAGGGTCACCCGACCTCCCCGGGATCGATATTGTAAGAGCTCCGAATCATTTTATGGTTCTAAAATACGATACCTAAGCCCATCCGCCCGAAACTTGTATTGGTATTTACCCCAACAAGGGGGGGGTTGATCCAGTAAGACATTTATTGATTAAAAATTAATACCTTTTGCAAAGCCACGGATTTTGAGTTGTTTACGTACTTGCTCCCATGGTTTTCTAAGGGCGCTTAGTGAAAATTCCCATAAAATATTTTATTTTGTGATATAATATTTTCTTAAGCCTGAGGATGTATGATAAAAGTAGTGCCTAATTCTGTCCCGTCGTACCCGCCTACTTTTTTTCCGCAAGAGGAGGAAAAAGCAAGTCTTGCGTACATCCACAAAAATTTCCAAGATCTCACAGGGTGCCCAAATAGAAAAGTTTACGACAAAAGCGAAGCAAAGGTTTTGTCGACATCTCGCCCGGGTTCTATAACCGTTGAAAAAGCTAAAGACGAAGATTCCCCCCTATTCTCTTTGTTTGAAAAATTGGCAGCCCTCATCACTTATATCCTGGGAAAAATTCTGGGTGACCCCCGAATAAAAAGAATGCCCGGCGATGGTGATTGTCTTCTACATTCTCTGATTTATAGTCTTAAATTAAAAACAAACTCCCAAAACCTTCGACAAGAAATTATTCAACATATTGATACGGCTGACCCCGCTTTCAAAAACGAGATCTTAGAGTTCTTTAGCTCCGCGAGTTTTAGATCCCCAAAAGAAAAAGAAAAAGTATTAATAAGTCTTATGAACTACATCACTGACGAGGTCGAGGCTGAAGATATTCCAGAGATCGAACGATGTCAAAAAGCGTATCTTGATAAAATGAGTAAAAACGGCTTTTTTCTTGGGGGTAGCGCCATCAAAGCGGTGCAAAAACTCTATGGAGGACAAGTTGTAGTTGTCGACAGAGATTTTCAAACCATAGCCCGTTTTTGCGACGAGTCCAGCTCAGAGAAACCGGTGATGCTGCGTTTAGACAGACAACACTACGACGTAGTTATAAGATAATTAATTTAGATCACCCGAATTCGAAGGGATCTTGCAACTCCCTTTACGTCTCCTTCTTTTTTTTAACTTTTTCTCTCTCCTTAAGCATCGCCCGCGCTTTTACCAGAATTTCCTCCCCCATCTCAATATGGAGGGGCATTTTATTTTTATAGAGAGCTTTTACCATATCATTCGATTTTGCCTTCAAAAGGGGTAAGTCGGAGATCATCAATAGGGCGCCAACAGACAACTTCCGATAGTATCCCCCAATAAAAATAGTCGCACACTCCATTTCAATAGCTTGTGAGCGAGACTCAATGAGCCTTTTTTTAAAATTCGGATCGAACTCCCAAAAACGGATATTCGTCGTGTGGGTAATCCCGATATGGTGAGGAATATGGCGTTTGTCTAAAGTTTGCGAAACCGCGCTCGAAACCAAAAAATTAGCCATAGCAGGAACATCAGGAGAAAAGTAATGATGAGAGGTCCCCTCTCCCCTGATGGCGGCAATCGGCATGAAGAACTCTCCAACCTTATATTTTCTCCTCAGCCCGCCACAAAGACCTAGCATCAGAGCCACCTCTATTTTGATGTAAGACAACAGATCCACCACTAGAGCCGCCGCAGGCGATCCGATCTTAAAATCGCATATGGTGATCTGCTGCGTTGGATCATGTGCCACCTTGAACATGCTCCCCTCATACACTTGCACCCCATGGGTCTGGGCAAAGTGCTGCACATACACCGGAAAATTTGTTAAAAGTACAAGGGGCTGAAAGAGAGCTGGCGAACAACCCGCGTACCGCTCTAATGTCTGCAAGGCATACTCTTTTTCATTAAGCGGCTCCTCGGCACTGAAATGGTGTTCAGTATCTTCGCTTGCTTCCACATGCGCCCTTAGTCTGGAAATCTCGTCTTGATCGTCCATTATCTTATTAATTAACGCTAGTTTTAAATTAATTTTTTTATATCTTGTCCGGGCTCTTTTGTAAACTAGATCTCTTAACTGTTTGAATCCCTCCGTTTTGAAATGGGTCGAATCGTTTGCCGTATATCAAAAACAACCAAAAGCTATTAAAATTTTAGGTCGTAATATTTTTCTTGCATTTGATAAAAGTAAATGTTTAAATCAGGAAGTTTAAAAAAATTATTAAGTTTATTCGATGAATTCTGCAAAACCTATTGAACCTGGAATTGAAGGGATACAGGGTATCCTAGATCTTGAGAAAACACTAGCAAGTCCTGTATTTTCAGATGACAACCGCCAAAAATTTTTGACGGCCGCTAAGCTTTCTAAAGCGGTCGAGGAGTCGAGAAAATACAGATTGGTACCCTCCTCGCTCATTGGAAGCAATTACAGTTTATTATCAAAAGTCGTTGTGGTTTCGGGGGCCGTAGCTTTAGGGGTCTATGCCCTAACCTTCGGCCGTTTCTACGGTGTAATTGCGATTGGGTTATTGGGGTCGAGGATCTTTTTGGACTATACAACCGATGAACTAGTCAAAGAAGGGGATCTTTTGGAGAAGGAGATTTTTGGTCCTAAATGTCTAGATGAAAAAAACCTGTAAATCGGGAATAAGACGAAAAATTGAAAAATGAACGGATCCGACACAAGTCTGTATGAACAGCAGGATATACCCATGTTAAGCACTCTCCCTAATTTTATCATTCATCCCCTACAACTGGGGACAAGCTCCTTAGTTCAATTTTATACCGGGATGTACAATAGAGAACGGATCACAGGAAATAGTTTGGTTATAGGCTCTAGCCTCCTGTGGGCTTCATCAAGAATTTCCGGTAGGGTCGCCCTCCCTTTGATTTTTATGGGATCTAATATCCTGGCAAATACAAATATGAAGGAGGCACAAGAAAGATACGAGTATTTGTTCAATAATTTTTTGGAGCTTAAAAGCTTGAGACACATTTTTGAAGAAGTTATAAAAGAGCTAAAAAACCAAATCCATGAATTGGAGCAGACAAACGTCAAATTAGTTGCCGATATACAGCGGCAAGGGCAATCCACCTCAAAGCTGGAATCGGTGCAACAGGATTTACAAAAAGAAACCCTCTCCCTTGGAAAAGAGATCGAGCGTCAAAAAAACCTTACAGACCGTCTGGAAAAAATTACCGGTTCTTTAGAGAAGACGTCTGCATCAAACCACGAGCGGTTCCTAAGCATCGAGAATTTGTTCGAACAACTGCAACATGTAACAGCCACGAGCCAGAAAAGCCTCGATGAGTTTCAGATGGTTTTACCATTGATCCATTCCATGGAAAAGAGGATTCAACAGCTCCAAGATACCATGACCAAATCTCACGCCCATGTAGAGCGGATGTTGAAAGAGATTTGCGATCACATCCAGTCCGACCAACTGCAAAAAATCTCAAAGACTCCAGCAGCCGGCGCTACACTGATGGGTATGGATCTTTTTTCCACTATCCGAGGGCTCGGGCTTCTTTGAAAGGGGTCTATTTAGGATGGATATTGAAATTTTTTAAAATCGGTCCATTTTTTTTTACAAACCTTGCAAATTTTAAAATAGGCCCCTAGAGTTTAGGTATAAAATTATCCCGGTTTGAGGTATTATGCTTCAAAAGACCTCTTAAAAAACTTCTTTTATAGAAAAAGAGCGTGATTACCAAGAGGGCGGATGAATATCAATAAAGGGTCTATCCATGAGCGATATCGGCATGAACGATCTAAGAGCCGGAACGAAAGTTGAATACGAAGGAAATCCATACAATGTCGTTGCCAACCAATTTGTAAAACCCGGAAAAGGTCAAGCTTTCAATCGTGTGCGTATAAAAAATTTGCGTAACGGAAAAGTGATCGAAGTCACTTTCAAATCCGACGAAAAAATCAAAATTGCTGATGTGGAAGAGCGCTCGATGCGTTTTACCTACAAAGACACCGATACTGCCGAATTCATGGATGATGAGACTTTCGACCAGGTTTCTATCCCTTTGGGGATCATCGGCGATGATCAGCAATGGCTCAAAGAGGACATTGTCTACGAGGTGGTTTTCTATGAAGGAAACGCTCTAACGATACAGCCCCCTACGTTCATGAACCTCAAGATCGTTGAAACGCATGATGCGGTTCGAGGAGATACGGCCACCGGTGGAAGAATCACAAAAGAGGCAAAACTGGAGACGGGGGCTATTGTCCAGGTTCCAATATTTATTGAGCAGGACGAAACTGTAAAAGTTGACACAAGGACCGGAGACTATGTCTCTAGAGCAAACTGACCTATCCATAAAACCTCTTTTGAAGCTTAGAGCGGAATTTTTTAAAAAAGTCCGCTCCTTTTTTTTCGATAAAGAGGTCTTAGAGGTAGACACTCCTATCCTCGTATCCTATCCCCCAAATGATGCAAACATAGACATCATGCAAGTTAAAACAAAGCTCGGGCCCCGTTTCCTCACCTCCTCACCGGAGTATTTAATGAAACGGCTCCTCGCAAAGGGCTCGGGGGATATATTTCAGCTAAGCCATGTCTATAGGGATGGGGAATATGGGCGTTATCATAGCCCTTTTTTTAGCATGTTGGAGTGGTATAGAATTGATTTTACAATAGAAGAATTGCTTTGTGAGGTACTGGAGCTTCTGGAATTTCTAGGGATTTTTGGGCCGCAATTTAGAGGTAGCTACCGCAAACGTTTTATCGATGCCACCGGAATCGACCCGCTAAAGACCGATCGTTTTAAGCTGATTGAAAAATTACAAAATCATCACTGCCGTCCCGAAGATCTCGATTTTGAAGAGCTGATAGATGCAGTCTTCATCTTATTTGTAGAACCTACCATGGTCGAAGGGATCCATATCATCGACCGATTTTTACCTCATCAAGCGGCGTTAGCAAAAATTGAAGATATGGAGGCGTTAAGGTTTGAAATTTACGTTGACGGTGTCGAAGTTGCAAATGGATATGAAGAGCTTGCAAACCCGATGGCAATTTCTGAAAGATTTACTGAATGGAATAAAAAAAGGGTCTCTAAGCTTGAGGTTGACCCTAGATTTTTAACAGCTCTCAACAGTCTCCCCGCTACGAGTGGCGTCGCCGTTGGGGTTGACCGCCTTTTTATGCTTGCTTGTAAAGCGCCCAACCTAAGCGCAATCCTCCCGTTCAATTTTGAAGAATCGTGATTCGATCTTCTGTTTGTAAGGATTTCACCAGAATACTAGGACCCCTAGCACTCCACCAGGGGGTTATATGCAAATTTATTATCTACCCGAGATGGTCAAATCTAATAGATCTCATCAATTTGTCTGGTAGAAAGTGTGAGGGGCTTACGGCGGCCGATTCCGAAAGATTTTACCGATACCCGAAGTGGAGGTGCCGACTGCCGCCGCTTAGGCTCGGCCATGTAGATCCTTTTTATCAAGGCCTCTACAACCGATTCCTCCAGATGCCCCTCTTGAGCTATCTCTTGCACGGTTTTTGATTCTTCAATATACCCTTTTAAGACCTTGTCGATCACAAGGTACTCAATCCCCTCCTCCCCATGCTTTGGATGGTAGCGTTCCTCATGTGTCGGAGTCCGTTCCATCGTGCTGCGAGGGATAGTGTGATGACGGCGATTGATCCATTCACAAAGTTCGTAAACCTGACTTTTTTTCACATCCGCTATCACCCCTAAAGCTCCGCACATATCCCCGTAAAGGGTACAAAAGCCCAGGGCCATTTCACTCTTGTTCAAATTATTCAATAATAGAGCATTTGATTGGTTTGAAAAAGCCATTAAAAGGGCTCCCCGAACACGGGATTTGAGGCTTTCCAGCGTTTTGGCGCTCGGGTCTTGGATATCTTTTTTTAAAACCGCCCCGTAAGCTTCTACGATCGGGTCAATTTGCAGCTCGTGATAGACGATCCCTAGATTCTCAGCCAGCTCCTTCACACTCTGTTTTTGAAGGGACTGCGTTTTTTTAGAGGGGAGAAAATACCCGGTTACGTTTTCTTTTCCCAAAGCCTCTACCGCCAGTACAGCAACTAGCGCCGTATCGACCCCCCCCGATAAGCTCACTAACGCCTTTTTAAACCCCGTCTTTCTAAAGTAGTCTTTGACCCCCAGCTTGAGCGCTTCATAAAGGTCATGCATCGGATCAAAAGTTAGGTTGAGGGGACGTTCGGTCAGATCGGTGTCTACAAAAATCCGATCCTCTACAAATCCCTTTCCTAGTTTGATCAATTTCTGATCACGGCTGACGTACATGCTGTATCCGTCAAAAATCAGCTCCGAATTTGCCCCGACTTGGCAGCAATAGACCACCGGACATTGGAGCGTTTCCGCAGCTTTTTGACAAACTTTCAACCGAATATCCAGTTTCATGTACTGGTAGGGAGAAGCGGTGAGATTCACCAGTATTTCCGGCTTATACACCACCAATTCCCGTACGGGATCCCTTGGGTAGGTGGCTTTAGCTATATCAGAAGCGTTTTGCCACATGTCTTCACAGATGATCACCCCAACCCGTTTTCCAAAAATATCCCAGGTTCGGATTTCACGCCCGGGAGAAAAATAACGGCGCTCGGAAAAAACATCATAATGGGGTAAAAGCCATTTGTCCTGAAAACCCAAAAGGACCCCATCACAAATGATTGCAGCCGAGTTCAATAGCCCTTTTTCCCCGTACCTTGAACTCCGCCTGGCTAAGCCGACCGTGACGGCAATCCCCTTCGAAGCTTGGACTATTTGATCGAGAGAATCGCTCATCGCATCTAGAAAATTCGCATGTAGTAAAAGGTCCTCCGGGGCGTAGCCGCAAATAGACAGCTCCGGGAAGACAAGCAACTCTACATGGTCCTTTTTAGCCCTTTCTATAGCCTCCAGATGTTTTTGGGTGTTGTACTTCAAGTTCCCGATAATCGGGTTCATTTGGTACATCTCGATTTTCATGCAGTCTACCTTTCAAAGGATTAAAAAGCCCTATTCCTACTCCATACCTGTTTTTCTCTCCCCAGGCAAGCGGTTTTAAGTCATAAAAACCGTTACCTATTCACCCTCTGAATGTTAGATGCAACCTTTTTTATAGACCATGATGGTGCCGATTCTTTCTTGATTTCTTACCCCTAGACATGGTATTTTCCATGATTCAACCCCATACTATAGATGGGAAACAGGGCTTAAGGGGGGAAAAACTTTCTAACAAAAAACTTGGAAGTACGTTTATGGCACAAGGAACACTCAAGATTCATAGCGAAAATATTCTACCGATTATCAAAAAATCCTTGTACTCCGACAAGGAAATTTTTATTCGCGAACTCGTCTCTAACGCCTCGGACGCGATCACCAAATTAAAGGTTCTGATCGAAAACAACGAGGCCTCGGTGACCGATTACGCACCCGAAATAAGGGTAAAAATCGATCAGGCATCAAAAACGATCACCATCACCGATAACGGTATCGGAATGAGCGAAACGGAAGTAGAGACCTATATTGCACAAATCGCATTCAGCGGTGCCGAAGAATTCGTTAAAAAATATGACACCGCAAATGATAAAGATAAAATTATCGGCCATTTCGGCTTAGGCTTTTACTCTGCATTTATGGTCAGTAGCCAAGTGGAGGTAATCTCCCAATCTTTCCGCTTAGATTGCCCCTCCAGCCATTGGACTAGCGACGGTTCCAACACCTATGAGCTCAATCGGATCGATACCCAGCCGATGGGGACTAAAATCGTGTTGCACATCGATCAAGAATCGGAAGATTACCTCGAAGAGGGGAAACTTGAGGCGGTGATCAAAAAATATTGCACCTTTCTCCCTCACCCGATTTTCGTGGGCGACAAACAGATCAATGAAAAAGCCCCCCTTTATTTAAAATCGGTACAAGATTGCACAGATGAAGAGTACAAGGATTTCTACTCCCAGCTCTACCCATTTGAGCCGGCCCCGATTTTTTGGATCCATCTGAATATCGATTACCCTTTCAACTTAAAGGGGATCCTCTATTTTCCAAAAGTTACCGAGAGATTGGAATTCGGAAAATGTTTCACAAAGCTTTTTTGCAACCGGGTTTATGTTTCAAGCGATATCAAAGAGCTCCTTCCGGAATATATGACCCTATTGCGAGGGGCAATCGATAGTCCGGATCTCCCTTTGAATGTATCTAGAAGCTATCTGCACATGGACAAAACGGTGCGTCAGCTAGGGGCTCATCTATCCAAAAAGATCTCCGACAAGCTGCAACAGCTCTATAATTCCAACAAAGAGGACTATATCGCCCTTTACAAAGAGATGGAGGTCTTTTTGAAATTGGGGAACTTGCAGGACGAAAAGTTTTATGAGAAGACCAAGGATCTCATTTTATTTGAAAACAGCAAAGCCGAATGGATCAGCATTCCCTCCTATTTAGAGACGATGAAGGATAAGACAAAGTCGAAAGTTTATTACCACATAGACACAAGCGAAAATCACTTCTTGAAACTCTATAAAGAAAAAGAGGTGGACGTCCTACGCTCCACATCACCGATCGATAGCCACTTATTTCAGCATTTTGAGTCAAAAATGCCCGAAGTTAAATTTCAGCGTATTGATGGTGGACTTGACGACCTGCTCACTCAAGAGGAGTCTTTTGCCCCTAAAGAGGAACTTCTCCAATTTGCCAAAGAATCGTTCAAAGACCATAAAGTGGAGGTAGAACTCAAACCGTTGGGTTCCACATCTATTCCCGGTTTTGTGATGATCGATGAGGATCAACGCCGTTTGAGAGACTACATGCGGCTCCAAAAACAGGATTTCTCAACTGACCTTTTCGGTAAAAAAACGTTTGTTTTGAACGCCAATTCTCCGATGGTCTCAAAAATTGAAGAGATCCAAAAAAATAGACCTGAACTTGCTAAAGAACTCTTAGAACAGCTTTTTGACCTCTCGCTGCTTTCTCAAAAAGAGTTGCATGCTGATGCGTTGCAGCCATTTTTGAACCGCTCGATGAAGCTTTTTGAGTCCCTTCTTTGCCAGGAAAAATAATCGACCGGATAGATGCATGCCCCTTTATAACCAGATTTTTTTAAAATCATGTTAAAGGGGTAGTAAAAACCACGGTCTTAAAATGGTATTTAAGCGATCCCAAAAGGATTGAAAAGAAGACCAAAAAAAAGCCCTCTATTACGAGGGCTTTTTTTTGAACTTCTACTAGGGGATCGACCTTTCGAACTAAAAAAAGGGGCTTGTCAGGATATAGGTTGTTGGTCCTCCTCTTTCGGGAGCTCAACAAAACTTATCGCCGCTCTGAGAACCTCTAATTCACAGTTGCCACTTGAGAGGGTACAAGTAGTCTCGCTAAGCTTTTTAACCGTCCCTACAATAGCACCTGCATAGACTTTCTGCCCCAAACTAAGCCCATCCTGCATTTTCATCAAATTTTTTCGCCTAGTTTGCTCTGGACGTATAAATAGGAAATACAAAAGAAGAAACATCACAGCAAACAAGATGAGATTTTGGGCAACAGACTGCGTTGACCCCTCAGCTGCGTCTAAAAAAATCATCGCCACCTCTACTATATGACAAAAAAAGAGTATATAAACGGATGTTTCTTTTAAAAGAGTTTTATTTTCTCACAAAAAAGGCAATCATTTCCAAATGCAGTGTTTGTGGAAATTGATCTACAGGCTGCAGTACCTCCAACTGGTACCCCTTAGATTCCAAGAGGGGGAGATCGCGCGCTAATGTTTTTGGATTACAAGAAATGTAGAGGAGCTTTTTTACCTGCATGGTTCCCAAAGTTTCAATCACTTCAATATCTAGCCCGGCACGGGGAGGATCCACAATCATACTATCAAACGGGGCATCTTTATGTTGTAACAACACCTCTTTGACGTCCCCGACAGCGACATTGATGTTTTCAAGCCCATTGACTGCGATATTACGTAAAGCATCGCAAACCGCATATTTGTTCAATTCTATCCCATAGATCTCCTTGACTTGCTCTTTTAAACAGATCCCGATAGAACCCACACCGCAATACAAATCCAAAACACGATCACCAAGGGTGGGCTGCAACAAATCAAAAGCCGTTTTATACAGCCGTTCTGCCTGCACCGGATTAGGTTGAAAAAAGGCCTGGGGAGATATCAAAAATGTTTTACCTAGCAAAGATTCTGTATAGTGGTCTTTGCCATGCAAATGGATCTCCGATGTATAGGTGGGTGTCCCCTTTTCCACATGGGTCAAAACAGCAAATATGCTTATCTGAGGGAATTCACGGTTTGCCATCAAGATCGCCTGCTTAAACCCTTCTAACTCCTCGTAAGTAAGAGCAAAGCTGGGGTTGCCTGAAAGTCCCAAAATGACCATCCTCTCCCGAGTGTTCACACCGCCCCGACAGGTCAAGGTTCTTAGCGAGCCACTATTTCTATGGAGATAATAGGCATCAATAGTAGTAGTGCACCAGTAGTCATAAACATTTTTTAAAGTTTGCAGCATCCATTCAGGACATAGAGCGCAGTCTTTTTGTTCAAAAACCTTGCCTCTGGAATCTTCTTGAACCAATCCAAGATACCGTTTTTTTTCTTTATCTTCGGAGAAAGAAAATTCCATTTTGTTACGATAGTAGAATGGCTCTTGAGCCTCTATGATCGGCGCTACGGGATGTGTAAAGAGTTTTTGGACAGCCTCTTGCTTCAAAAGAAGCTGCGAGGGGTAACTGAGTCCATGAAAATTGCATCCTCCACAAATCCTCGAGTGAGAACAACGATCTGCAATACGCTCCAAGGATGGAGAAAAAATCGATTGGATAATCCCTTTTTTTGTACCCCTTTTCCCTTTTTTGAGGTTAACCAAAACGGTTTCTCCCAAAAAAGCCCCCTTCACATCTACCGTCTTCCCCTCAAAACGGGCTCGCCCGTGCCCTTTTTCATTCCATCTTTCGATCAATATCTGTTCCATAAAGAGACATTTTATCAAAACAGGAAATAAAAAACCCGAAAATCACTTTTCGGGTTCCCATGTAATCAAAAAAAATTGAAATGCTATTTCTTCCTGCTCTTAGCTACGGGTTTTTTAGCCTTCGCCTTCGAAGCTCTTTTTTTCTTTGGCATCTCTTTTACAGATTCTTTTCTGAAGAGTTTTGCTACTTTCTCTAAACGGATAGAACCTGTTCTGACCCGTTGTGCAGCGGCTTTGTTCTCTTTTTCAACAGCTTTTACTAGATCTTCGTAAACTCTCTCTAAAAGCTCCATCATGTGCGTTGCAGTTTGTTTTAGTGCCATAAATGCCCTCTAATGTTGGTCTATAGCTCTTTCCATATTAAGAGAACGATTTTTTGTGCAACAACTTTTAAAAATATTTTTTTAAAACTTAGCCAAAGCCTATTTTTTTTAAAAAACTCCTTTCGGTTATAAAAATATTCTCGCAATCTCTTTTTCCCTATTTCAAGGTCTACATAGGATTTTGGGCCCAAGAATATCTATTCACAACATCAAAATTCTAACCGGATATTCCGTGTTCGATTTTTTTTTAACTAAAACAGAATCTCCTGTTTGAGGGTATTTTGGAAGGGAAAAGCATGAATCTCAAAGATTTTGGGGTCCATATTTTTTTACTAGGACAAAGAATTAGAGCGTCTCTTTTTACGATTGCCAAGAAAGTATCTTTAATGGCTCTCCCAGATATTCAGCGGGGTTTTATGACACCGATTTAGATGGGAATCCAGCTTTTTTTTTCCACACAAGAGAACATTCGAGCAACAACAGGAGTTGCCTGCTTTTGGCAAGCAACTCTTTTTGTTTAAGCTAGAGATCCTATCCTTAACCACCCGGCGAATTATCCGAGAAAACAGGTGTTCTATCAATTTAAAACGCGAGCAGTCCCAACCTCTTACTACCCGAATGGTATTCAGGAATCGGGTCAAAAGCAGATAATAAGTGAACTTACGGGTTAAAAATGGGATACAAGCAAGATCATGATTCACACCGATAAGCTCAATCATTCATTTAAAAAGGCGGTGACTTATGAAGGAACTTTTTAAGGGGATTTTAACTGAGAGCATAGGTTTTTTTATTGGGGCACCTATGGTGGCTACGTGACAGGAACAGTAGTCCCAAGGAAAAATGGAAACTACAGCTTAGAAACATTGAGACTATCAAATCTATTGTGCAAAAATGTTGAGTTTACAACAGCCTATACTTATACAAAAACTGACTACGGAATCTTGTCGATTTGATACGATGAAATAGCCAATAAATGGATGTCGATGTGAACAGGACGTTTCACTTTATTTGGAATAAAATAGGTTAAAAAAGACCTTTTTTCTTAGTCAGAAAAGATCTTTTTAATCTGCTTCTCTCTGAAAGAAAAAATTTCTTCCAGCTTAGGGCGAACTAAGAAGGGCTCAATGGCAGCCCCCAGAATTCCAAAGGGGAGCTTATAATGAATGATATCCTGCATACGCACGCCCCCATTTTCGGGACTGAAGAAATGCTTGTGATGCCAAAACCGATAGGGGCCAAACCGTTGTTCATCGACGAAAAATTTCATCGGTTCTACATGGGTGATTTCAGTAATCCAGTGCACAGTGTAGAATGGGAATGGTTTTACGGTGTACTCTATAATCTGCCCTGCAAACATTTTCATGCTTTGGGAGCGATCCAGAATATGAAAATCGAGATCTTGGGGAGTTATGCAAGATAAATTGTCCGGTGAGCTAAAAAATTCCCACGCACGTTCGAGGCTTGTGGGTATCCATGTTGTTTTGATCAACGAGTGCATAGAGCCTCCCTTTTTTGTAAAATCTTAAATTAACCCACTCTTTTTATTAATCCCCCTTTTTGAGAGGGGGACCTTAATCGAACTATCACGACAGATGCTCCCCTCTTTAAGCCACTTATAGACTATCGCTGGGAGGAATAAAAAAGCTAATTTGATTCTATAATTTTCATTTATCCTAATGGATGCACAACAATTAGAAATGCAATCACCATGGCAAATCCTACCCATAGAAAATAAGGGACCAAAAAATAGAAACTTCTCCTATCGAGATCCCAGAGTTTTAAAAGGAGTAAAATCAGTATAAGGAAAAGAATTAATGTGTCGGCAAACCCCAAAATTGGGCTCTTCAGGCCAAAAAACAGGAGGGGGAAAAGGGCATTCACCACGAGCTGGGCGCCCCAAAGATTCAAGGCTGTATTTCTATTCTTGCCTTTCGACAAATAGATGCGAGCCCCGGCTAAACCTATCAACACGTAAAGTATAGACCATACAATTCCGAATACCTTGTCAGGAGGTACGAACGCCGGTTTATACAAATTTTGGTACCATTCATCATTAGGATCAAGTCCAAAAATAGAACCTAAAAAAGCCGCAAATGCGGTCAACATTAAAAAAAATGCAAACACAGGAAGTTTGGAAGATTTCATAGAACCCCTTTTAAAATCAGCATAGTGATAAAAAAAATAATTGCAAAGGCTCGATTTTATGAACAACTACCTGAATGATAAAATAAGGGCTAAAATCTACCCACCTCCGATGTTTATTGGTTTTAGAGTCTATTGATGTGGCTAGACAAGAGCAATGAAGGAGACGATCATACACAACCAAGAAAGAACCCCAGGATGCGACGATTAAATTTATGTCACCCTCTTTTTTTTAAAGCTTATAACTCTGGAGTAAGATCCCCAGACCAATCAATGTAGGCAAAAGGAAGCTTACTAACGTACGTGGAATACTTCTTTGGAAAATAAAGACACTCTCATGTGTAGGAGTCCCTGCACCCTCTTTGTAAACATATCTGCATCCTATTTTATTAACTCGACATTGTTATTTAAATAGGCGCTGACCTGTTCTAAATTATCAAAGTCAGGAACAAAAAGAAGATTTTCTGATTTAGTTGCATGCAACGGAACTTTCAACTCTCCAAAATTAAAAGGGTACTCGAAAAGAGGAATTGTCGATAAAATTATAATTAAAATAGAAGGATGGAATCGATTTTCCGGCACCCTGAAAACCTAAGGTTCCGAGTAAGACCGCATAAATAAATAATATTGTACTCTGGTTCAAAGGAATCTCAAATGGCCCTCTTGCATTCAAAATACCAATCCCTTTCCCAATTAAGTCATTGATATAAAGCTTTACAGGGATAATCTTTAGGGGCTGATCGTACAAAAGATCTTAAGTTTGATTGATCGATGCTACTTCGGTTTCAATCTTCTCTTTTTTGTTGTGAACTGTAGTAAGCTGCAATACCGACTTATCCTCCAAGGTCCTATAACAAAAAACCTGGACTGCAATCGTATAAACCATGATAGAAAAAGAATTTATTAATAGTACTCCTAATCCAGAAATTGTGTCAAAACCGTATGAAAACCAATTTGTAAAAGATTACGTCAAGTTGCTTATTAGACAACATGCAGACGAATAGCGGAATACCCTCTGAGGAGTGAACGGGCGGCGAGTATCTTCAAATTTCACATTATACAACATGCAGCCGAATAGTAGAATAACCCCTGGGGAGTGACCGGGTGGCGAGATAGAGTGGGTGTTTATCGCGAAGGCTAGTGGTAAAGGGGGGCCCCACACAGCCTTCGGAATAAACGCACGCTATATGCAGCCAAACGCCGCTCCCCATAAATGAAAAATGCCCGGTGTGGGGGGCACAACGGGCAAAAGGAAAATCTGGCAACGTCCTACTCTTTCACTCTCTTGGGAGCAATACCATCGGCGATGAGTGGTTTAACTTCTGAGTTCGGGATGG